>MRWF01006500.1_pt1 | contig 249990 bp, 236 predicted proteins | sample 1013331 | NCBI WGS metagenome assembly MRWF01 (sample SAMN06117577, study PRJNA244670) | biofilm metagenome | biome: Water; feature: Cathode Biofilm; material: Biofilm; isolation source: microbial consortium enriched at the cathode of a solar microbial fuel cell | place: USA: District of Columbia... | reverse complement strand
GCCCCCCGGGGAGACGGGAATAGTGTTGAAAAGGCATTGCTGCTTTCCGGTGGTATTGCGACGCATGCCATTATGAGCAGCGCCGGAACACACAAAGGAAAGAAAAGCCCGCCTTTTTGCCGTCATTTGACCGCTTGGGTCATGGCGGGGGCTGGTAATCTTGCGGTTCAGATAACGGGTAACCCAGAGCCAGACGTTATGAGCATACCGACCATCAATCCGGCCATGCAGGCCGCGCTCAACCAGATGCAGGACCTCGCCGGGCAGGCGGCGGGCGCCGCCGTGCCGCGCGCCGACGGGCAAAACCTGGATACCACCGTGGGCACCGGCGGCTTCGCCGATGCCCTGCAATCCAGCCTGGAGCGGGTCAACCAGATGCAGGCGGAATCCGGCGCCAAAGCCAAGGCGTTTCAAGCCGGCGAGCCCGGTGTGTCGCTGCACGACACCATGATCACCGGGCAGAAAGCCAGCATCGCGTTCGAGATGACGGTGCAGACGCGTAACCGGTTGGTGTCCGCCTATAAAGACATAATGAATATGCAAGTCTAGAAAGAGCAGTTAACAGTTGATAGTTGATAGTTGATAGCTGAAAGAGCGGGCCGTGCCGGTGGCGCGGCCTGGGCTTAAACCTCTAGGCTGAAGAGGCGGCCTTTCATTTCTTCTAGGCGTTGGGCGGCGTTTAGGGCCTCTTCCGGGGGGATCTGGCGGATCAGCTCGCCGTTTTCCCGGTCGATCAGGCGGATGACGGTGCGCCCGGAATCCTCGCTCAGTTGAAACTCCACCCCGTAGCGGCGCAGCACTTCGTTGATTTGCTGGATCGGTTTGACCAGCGCCTCCCTTTGCACCATGCGACCTTCCGAATCGCTGTCCTGCACCGCGCCGCCGGCGGCGCGGTGCAGGACAGCGATTCGGAAGGTCGCATGGTGCAAAGGGAGGCGCTGGTCAAACCGATCCAGCAAATCAACGAAGTGCTGCGCCGCTACGGGGTGGAGTTTCAACTGAGCGAGGATTCCGGGCGCACCGTCATCCGCCTGATCGACCGGGAAAACGGCGAGCTGATCCGCCAGATCCCCCCGGAAGAGGCCCTAAACGCCGCCCAACGCCTAGAAGAAATGAAAGGCCGCCTCTTCAGCCTAGAGGTTTAAGCCCAGGCCGCGCCACCGGCACGGCCCGCTCTTTCAGCTATCAACTATCAACTATCAACTGTTAACTGCTCTTTCTAGACTTGCATATTCATTATGTCTTTATAGGCGGACACCAACCGGTTACGCGTCTGCACCGTCATCTCGAACGCGATGCTGGCTTTCTGCCCGGTGATCATGGTGTCGTGCAGCGACACACCGGGCTCGCCGGCTTGAAACGCCTTGGCTTTGGCGCCGGATTCCGCCTGCATCTGGTTGACCCGCTCCAGGCTGGATTGCAGGGCATCGGCGAAGCCGCCGGTGCCCACGGTGGTATCCAGGTTTTGCCCGTCGGCGCGCGGCACGGCGGCGCCCGCCGCCTGCCCGGCGAGGTCCTGCATCTGGTTGAGCGCGGCCTGCATGGCCGGATTGATGGTCGGTATGCTCATAACGTCTGGCTCTGGGTTACCCGTTATCTGAACCGCAAGATTACCAGCCCCCGCCATGACCCAAGCGGTCAAATGACGGCAAAAAGGCGGGCTTTTCTTTCCTTTGTGTGTTCCGGCGCTGCTCATAATGGCATGCGTCGCAATACCACCGGAAAGCAGCAATGCCTTTTCAACACTATTCCCGTCTCCCCGGGGGGCCCGCATGAGCAACGGCGAGACCCGCCCGGACAACAACGGCATCGAGCAGATGCTGGCGCGTCTGCGTGCCAACCCGCTGGTGCCGTTGCTGGTGGCCGGGGCGGCGGTGATCGCCCTGGTCGCCGCCATGCTGATGTGGGCCAGCTCACCGGAATACCGCGTGCTCTACAGCAACCTCAGCGAATCCGACGGCGGCCGCATCATCAGTGAACTGGAAAGCCGCGCGGTGCCCTACCAATTCAGCCAGGGCGGCCGCGCCCTGATGGTGCCCGGCGATCAGGTGCACAAACTGCGTCTGCAGCTCGCCGAGCAGGGGCTGCCGGAAGGCGGCAACGTGGGCTTTCAGATCATGGACGAGCAGGCGTTCGGGATCAGCCAATTCGCCGAGCAGGTCAATTTTCAGCGTGGTTTACAGGGTGAGCTGGCCAGCTCCATCGAAGCGCTCGGCCCGGTATCACGGGCCCGGGTGCATCTGGCCATGGCCAAGCCGTCGGTGTTTATCCGCGACCGCGAGCCGGCCAAGGCGTCCGTGGTGCTGACCCTGGAAGCGGGCCGCGCACTGGGTGACGGCCAGGTCGATGCCATCGTGCACATGGTGTCCAGCAGCGTGCCCGAGCTGGCCCTGGAAGACGTCACCGTGGTGGATCAGGCCGGCCGCCTGTTGTCGCGCCCGTCCGGCAGCGGCGGCGGCCTGGACGGCACCCAGCTGGAATACGTGCGCGAAGTGGAGCGCGTCTACCGCCAGCGCATCGAAAGCATTCTGGCACCGATTCTGGGCGCCGAGAACGTACGCGCCCAGGTCACCGCGGAAGTGAATTTCGCCCGCCGCGAGGAAACCAACGAACGCTACGGGCCCAACCAGGGCGGCAACCCGGCGGCGGTGCGCAGCAGCCAGACCCGGGCGGTCTACAGCGGCGGCGAGGATCTCGCCCAAGGCGTGCCCGGCGCGCTGACCAATACGCCCCCCGGCACGGCGGCCTCACCGGTGCAGCAAGGTGACGATCAGCAGGACGGTGAAAACACCCAGGACGACGACAACGCCACCAAACGCCTCAACCACGAAGACGTGATCAATTATGAGGTGGACCGCAACATCACCCATGTTCAGCACGAGCGCGGCCAGGTGGAACGGCTGTCCGTGGCGGTGGTGGTGGACTACCGCCAGGGCGTCGACGACAACGGCCAACCGACGGCGGAGCCGCTCAGCGAGGAACAACTGACGCGCATCAACCAACTGGCCCGTCAGGCGATGGGCTTCTCCGCGGAGCGCGGCGACGGCCTGGAAGTGGTCAACAGCCCCTTCACCCGGGTGGAACCCGAAGACCAACAGCGCGCCTGGTGGCAGGACCCGTTCTGGCAGGACTTCCTGTTCTCCATGGGCCGCTGGTTGCTGGTGGGGCTGGCCGCCTTGCTGCTCTACCTGCTGGTGCTGCGCCCGATGCTCAAGCGCTACACGAGCCAGGCCCCGGCGCCGGCGGCACGACCGGCCCAGGCGCCCGCGCCGGCACCGCCCGCCGCCCGCGACGAGGACGACCCGGAGCCGGCCGAGCCGCGCCGCCGCCGGCGCCGCTCCTCGGCCTACGAACAAAACCGCCAGGATCTGCAGGACATGGCCCAGGAGGATCCGGCCATGGTGGCAATGATCGTGCGCAACTGGATGAACCGGAATGACTGAGCTCACCCACACCACACGGGCCGCCGTTCTGTTGCTGGCTCTGGATGAAGACAGCGCCGCCGAGGTGTTCAAGCATCTGTCCGCCCGCGAAGTGCAGGAGATCAGCCAGGAGATGGCGTCGCTGGGCAATGTGTCCCACGACCAGATGCGCCAGGTGCTGGACGATTTCTATGACGAGTCGGAACAGTTCGCCGCCCTGAATCTGTATTCCAGCGACCACATCCGTTCAGTGCTGACCAAGGCGTTGGGCAATGAGCGCGCCTCCAGCCTGCTCGAGGACATCCTGGAGCAGAACGGCGCCAATTCCGGCATCGACGCGCTCAACCTGATGGAAGCCAACATGGTTTCCGAGATGATCCGCGACGAACACCCGCAGATCATCGCCACCATCCTGGTGCACCTGGAACGGCGCCAGGCCGCCGACGTGCTGGAATACTTCGACGACAAGCTGCGCAACGACGTGGTGCTGCGCATCGCGACCTTCAGTGGCGTGCAACCCGCCGCCCTGCAGGAGCTCACCGAAGTGCTGGGCGGCATGCTCGACGGCCAGAACCTCAAGCGCAGCAAGATGGGCGGCGCCCGCACCGCCGCCGAGATTCTCAACCTGATGAACTCCAGCGCCGAGGAAACCGTGATCGAAACGGTGCGCGCGCACAGCGAGGATCTGGCGCAGAAGATCATCGACGAAATGTTCCTGTTCGAGAATCTGCTCGACGTGGACGACCGCGGCATCCAGCTGCTGCTCAAAGAGATCAACACCAACGCCCTGATGGTGGCGCTGAAAGGCTCCGACGAAAAACTCAAAGAGAAATTCCTGCGCAACATGTCCACCCGCGCCGCCACCCTGCTGCGCGAGGACATGGAAGCCAGCGGCCCGATCCGGGTATCGCAGGTGGAGAGCGAACAGAAGGCCATTCTGCAGGTGGTGCGCCGCCTGGCGGACAACGGCGAAATCGTCTTGAGCGGCGGGGACGACGCCTATGTCTAGCGCCCACTCAAGCTGGCGCCGCTGGCGGATGGGCGAACTGGACGGCGCCCGCGACCCGCGCGCCAACCGCCCCGCCAACGTCGATGCGGAACAGCGCAAGGCGTTCCAGCATCAGGCCGAGCTGCAGGCGTTGCGCGATAAAGCCCGTGAGGAAGCCCGCCGTGAAGGCCACCGGGAAGGCTTCGAGGCAGGCCGCCAGGAAGGCCACGCCCAGGGGCTGGAAGAAGGCCGCCGCGCCGGCGAGCACGAAACCGCCCGCCAGCGCCAGGACGCCCTGGCGCCACTGGCCGAGCTGGTGGACCAGTTCCGTCTGGCGCTGGCCGACCTGGACCACGCCATTGCCGAGGATCTGGTGGATCTGGCCCTGGCCACCGGCCGCCAACTGGCCGGCGATGCCCTGCGCGAACAGCCCGACGAGATTCTCAACCTGGTGCGCACCCTGATCCATGAAGAACCCGCGCTCAACGGCAAGACCCGCCTGTGGCTGCACCCCGACGACCTGGCCCTGGTGGAGCAGGAACTGCACGCGGAATTCCAGGCCGCCGGCTGGAAGCTGCACCCGGACGACCAGCTCAGCCGTGGCGGCTGCCGGGTGACCAGCCCCAGCGGCGAGCTCGACGCCACGCTGGAAAGCCGCTGGGAAAACCTGGCGGCGCGGGTGCGCCGGCGCAGCCGCCGGCCGCAAGCCGCCGGGAACGACGGCGGGGAGCAACCATGAACAGCGCCGACAACCTCCATCAGGCGCAGTGGCGTCGCACGCTGCACAGCGTCACCCGGCGCGTGGCCACCGCGCCCCACTACCAGGCCAGCGGCCGGGTGGTGCGCGCCACCGGGCTTGTGTTGGAGGCGGTGGGCCTGCGCACGCCGCTGGGCAGCGCCTGCCGCATCGAGATCACGGCGCCGGGCAGCGCCCGCCCGGACTTCGCCGAAGCGGAAGTGGTGGGCTTCTCCGGGGACAAGCTGTTTCTGATGCCGCTGGCGGAAATCAGCGGCCTGGTGCCGGGCGCCCGGGTGTTCCCGCTGGGCGACGGCGACGACACCGGCGCCCGCCGGTTTCCGCTCGGCGACGCCCTGCTGGGCCGGGTGGTGGACGGCAACGGCCGCCCCCTGGACGGCGGCGCGCCCCTGGACGACGTGCCACACGGCACCCTGGCCTCGCCCCCCATGAACCCGCTGGCGCGGGCGCCCATCGACACCCAGATCGACGTCGGCATCCGCGCCATCAATACCCTGCTGAGCATTGGCCGTGGCCAACGCATGGGGCTGTTCGCCGGCTCCGGCGTGGGTAAATCCGTGCTGCTGGGCATGATGGCCCGCTACACCGGCGCCGACGTGATCGTGGTGGGGCTGATCGGCGAGCGCGGCCGGGAAGTGAAGGATTTCATCGATAACATTCTCGGCGAGGAAGGCCGTCGCCGCTCGGTGGTGGTGGCGGCGCCAGCGGACACCTCGCCGCTGCAGCGGCTGCAGGGCGCGGCCTACGCCACCCGGGTGGCGGAGCATTTCCGCGACGCCGGCCTCAGCGTGCTGCTGATCATGGATTCGCTGACCCGCTACGCCATGGCGCAACGGGAGATCGCCCTGGCGATCGGCGAACCGCCGGCCACCAAGGGCTACCCGCCGTCGGTGTTCGCCAAACTGCCGGGGCTGGTGGAGCGGGCCGGCAACGGCGAAACCGGCGGCGGCTCGATCACCGCCTTCTACACCGTGCTCACCGAGGGCGACGACCAGCAGGACCCGATCGCCGATTCCGCCCGCGCCATCCTCGACGGCCATGTGGTGTTGTCGCGCGCCCTGGCGGAATCCGGCCACTACCCGGCGATCGACATCGAAGCCTCGATCAGCCGCGCCATGACCGCCATTGTCGGCGGCGGGCAGCAACAGCGCGCCCAGCAGTTCAAGCATTTGTTCTCACGCTACCAGCGCAACCGCGACTTGATCAGCGTGGGCGCCTACAGCCCCGGCCATGATCCGTCGCTGGATCAGGCGGTGGAGCTGTACCCGTCGATTGAACAGTTTTTGCAGCAGGGTATCGGCGAGCGCGCCGATATCGATGATTCGCAACAGGCACTGGGTGCCTTGCTTGGAGGTGTGCCATGAACGCGTCCAACCCGCTGGACACATTAATCGAGCAAAGCCGTAAAGCCCGCGACCAGGCCGGTCGCAGCCTCGCCGACGACCGCCGTGGCCAGGCACAGAGCGCGGCGCAACTGGACGCCCTGCGGCGCTATCGGCAGGAGTACTGCCGGCGCCTGCAGGACGCCATGGGCCGGGGCATCGACGCCGCCACCCTGGCCAACTACCGGCGCTTTATCCGCTCCCTGGACGACGCCATCGACGCCGCCCTGCGGGCGCTGGATCAGCAACAGGAAAAAGTCGCCGCCAGCCAGCAGCACTGGAAACAACGGCAACGGCAACTGTCGTCCTACGACACCCTGGCCTCGCGCCGCGCCGAACAGGCGCGCCAGCAGGAACAGCGCCGCGAACGGCGCGACAACGACGAACAGACCAACAACGCGATGGCCCGCCGCGCGCGCCGGGACTGACGGGAGGATACCCATGGATATCACTGCTCTGCTTAGCCAGAACCTCGCCAAGACCGGCCCCGCCGGGCAACCGGCGGCGGCGGACGGCGACGCCTTCGCCGGCTCCCTGCGGAACGCGGCGGCGAAACTGTTGGCCGCGTCGGACCACAACGGCGCAACGGACCAAACCACCCTGGCGCTGCTCGACGCGGGCGGCGACCGCCAGATCAACGGCGAAGCCAGCGACGCCCTGCGCCATGCGCTGGAAACACTGGCCGGCAGCCAGCTGAAAACCGGTGCCGAAGCCGAAGCCCAAGAGAGTGACGCCCTGGCCGACCTGGACGCCTCGCTGGCGGACCACGGCCTCAGCGGCGGGGACACCGATAAGAGCAGCGCGGAGAGCGCCGTGCCAATCGGCGCCGATAATCCCCTGGTCGGTGGTTTGGCCGTGGCCGCGCCGCTGACCGCGGCCGGCTCGACGAACGCGGCGCAGGACCTGCCGGTGATGCGCGCGCCGGACGCGCTCACTCGGGTAGCGACCCAGTCTGGCGGCCCTGCTGACGGCATCACCGCCCATACTCTGACCCCGGCACTGGCCACCATCGGCGAGGCCAAGCCCGCCCTGCCCGCCTGGGCGGCCGATGCCCAGGCGCTGAACGGCACCCTGGACCGGTCACGGCTGGAAACGCGCCTGGGCGCTAACCAGGAAGGCGGCGCGCAAAACGCCGGCGTGCTGGGCGCCACCGGCGCGGCCACCGGCCAAACCGGAGCGGCCGGTGGCACCGCCAGCCCCGCCACCGCGTTCACGTTGCAGGCACCGGTGGCCAGCGCCCCCTGGCAGCAGCAACTGGGCCAGCAGATGGTGGGCCTGGCGCAGCGCGGCGACCAGCAGATGGAATTGCACCTTAATCCCCGTGAGCTGGGGCCGTTGTCGGTGAGCCTGAAGCTCGACGACCAGGGCGCCCAGGCGCATTTCTTCTCCAGCCATTCCACGGTGCGCGGCGCGGTGGAACAGGCGATCCCGCAACTGCGGGAAGCGCTGGCCGAACAGGGCATCGCCCTGGGCGAAGCGATGGTCGGCGAGCACCGCCAGGGGTTCGCCGGTAACGGCGACGGCCAACCCGGCGAGCAGGGCCGCTCAGCGGGCGGCGGCGGCCTGGCCGGTGAGTCCGTCGGCGGCGTCGAGGAAAGCGTGCCGGTGAACCGCATCATCGGCGGTGACACCGGCGGCGTGGATCTATACGCCTAGGGCCTGTTCACACTACTTGCATCGCGCCTGTTGCGGCTAAAAAGCCACCAATCAAGGCGAGAGGAGAGAAGTTTGGTAATTCCAAATGAACGACGAGCAACGCAGAGTGGTGGCTTTTTAGCCGCAACCCGAAGGGCTGGAGCCCTTTTTGCCCCCAGCGTCGTTGTCGGTCGCTTATTTGGAATGACCAAACGGCGCTCCCTCCGCCTAGCTGGAAGCAAAAAGGGCATCCAGCAGGCGCGATGCAAGTAGTGTGAACAGGCCCTAACGCCAAAGATAGGCCCTTTAGCGGGGCCTTTTCCGGCCATGCCGGCAGCCGCGCCGTCGGCATACTGCACCTTGAAACGGCAACCCTTATTCAGGATGGAAGGCACAACCCATGGCGGATTCCCCGAAACGGTCGAGCACACTTGGATGGTTGATCGCCTTGATGGCGGTCCTGCTCGTCGCGCTGGTGGCCATCAATATGTACTTGTTGCTGTCCGATGACGGCGACGACGACAACGACGGCGAACAACCGGTGGAACAGGTGGAAGCCCCCCGGCCGGTGATCTACATCAAAATTGATCCGTTCACCGTCAATCTGCAGGGCGATCTGTGCGGTCAGCGTCTGTTGTACGTGGGCCTGTCCCTGCAGGTCGCCGACAGCGAGACCGAAAGCTACGTACGCGAGCATATGCCGCAGCTGCGCAGTCGGTTGCTAATGCTGCTGTCCGGGCAGAGCTCGCAAAGCGTGGCCACCCAGGACGGCAAGGAGCAGCTCAAGGCCAAGATACTGGCGTTGTTCCAGGAGTCGGCCGGGGACCAGCAACCCGAACTGCAAGTGGATGATGTGCTCTTCACCGAGTTCATCGTGCAATAAACCGGGTGGACGCCAATGGCACAAGACGATCTGCTATCCCAGGAAGAAATCGATGCGCTGCTCAACGGGCCCGGCGGTGACGACGAGTCGCCGGCCAGCAAAGAGCCGCGCATGCGGCCCTATGACCCGGCGTCCCAGCATCGGGTTATTCGCGAGCGCCTGCACAGCCTGGACATTATCAACGAACGTTTCGCGCGCCATTTCCGGGTCAGCCTGTTCAACCTGATCCGGCGCAGCGCGGACATCACCGTGGACTCAGTGCGTTACCAGAGCTTCAAGGATTTCGCCCGCAATCTGCCGGTGCCCACCAACCTCAACCTGATCGCCATGAAGCCGCTGCGCGGCACCGGGCTGGTGGTGTTCCCGCCCAGCCTGGTGTTCATGGTGGTGGACAACCTGTTCGGTGGTGACGGCCGCTTCGTCACCAAGTCCGAGGGGCGCGAATTCACCAACACCGAGCAGCGCATTATTCAGCGCCTGCTCAAGCTTGCCATCGACGCCTACCAGGACGCCTGGAAGTCGGTGTACTCCCTGGAAATCAGCTATCTGCGTTCCGAGATCCAGGCCAAATTCGCCAACATCACCAACTCGCCCAACGAGATCATCGTTAACACCACCTTCCATCTGGAAGTGGGCAACCTGGCCAGCGACTTCCAGGTGTGCATGCCCTATTCGATGATCGAGCCGCTGCGCGAGCAGCTCAATAACCCGATAGCCGATGGCCGTGACGCCGGCGACCAGGCGTTCAGCCATCGCATGGCGGGGGAAATCCGCCGCTCGGAGGTGGAGCTGGTGGCCGAATTCGTCAATCTGCCCAGCCGCATCTCCCAGGTAATGAGCCTCAAGCAGGGCGATGTGCTGCCCATCGAGCTACCCGACACCGTCACCGCGCGGGTGGACGGCGTGCCGGTACTGGAATGCGATTACGGCAGCCGCGACGAACAACGGGCGCTGCGCGTACAGCGCGTCATCGACCACGCCAACGCCCATGCGGCGTCGGTACCGAGGAAGCCGAGCAATGACTGATCCCAACAAACCCGATCAAAACGCCAGCGACGACGACTGGGAAAAGGCCATGGCCGAACAACAAAGCGACGACGCCGGCGGTGGCGACGACGCCGACCCCTGGGCCGAAGCCCTGGCCGAACAGGAGGCCGCGGAAGGCGAACCGGACACCACCGCGGCGGCCGGCGGCAATGCCGGCGACCAGGTGTTCAAGCCGTTCGACGCCGGCAGCGGTGGTGGCGGCGACGCCCGCGACCTGGAAATGATCATGGACATCCCGGTCAAGCTGAGCGTGGAACTGGGGCGCACCCGCATCACCATCAAGCAACTGCTGGAACTGGCGCAGGGCTCGGTGGTGGAGCTGGACGGCCTGGCCGGCGAGCCCATGGATATTCTGATCAACGGCTATCTGATCGCCCAGGGCGAAGTGGTGGTGGTGGAAGACAAATACGGCATCCGTATCACCGAGATCATCACCCCCTCCGAGCGGGTCCAGAAGCTTAACCGATGAGCACGGAGACCCAGGCAAAAGCCGGTATCGAAGCCGTGCAAGCGGGCGGCGACGCCATGCTGGGCATGGCCGCGTTCGGCAAGACCGCCCTGGTGCTGGCCGTGATGGTCGGCCTGATCGTGCTGTGCGGCTGGCTGCTCAAGCGCTTCGGGCCCGGCCAGCTGGGTGGCGCCGGTCAAACCCTGAACGTGGTCGCCAGCCGCGCCGTGGGCGCCAAGGAACGGGTGGTGGTGGTCGAGCTGGAAGACACCTGGCTGGTGCTCGGCGTCGGTGGCGGCCAGGTCACCAAGCTGCATGAACGGCCGGCGCCGCAACGGAGCGCGGACACCAAGACGGCACCCGTCCACCAGGGGGTCAACCCGCAAGACAGCTTCGCGCGCCGTTTCGCCCAGGCGCTCAAGAACAACGTGCGTGGCGGCCCGGAGAAGCCGCAATGAGGTGGGCCCTGCCGGCCGGCGCCACGCGCCGCGCCCTGCCCTGGTTGCTGCTGGCGCTTATTGTCGCCTTGCCCGATCTGGCCTGGGGCCAGGCGACGATCCCGGGCATCACCAGCGAACCCACCGCCGGCGGCGGCCAGCAGTGGTCGATCAAACTGCAGACCCTGCTGCTGCTCAGCAGCCTGGCGTTCCTGCCCGCCGTGCTGCTGATGATGACCTGCTTCACCCGCATCATCATCGTGCTCAGCCTGCTGCGCACCGCCATGGGCACGCAATCGGCGCCGCCCAACCAGGTGCTGCTGGGCCTGACGCTGTTTCTTACTTTCTTCGTCATGTCGCCGGTGTTCAACAAGGTCTACGACCAGGCCTGGGTGCCGCTGGAGCAGGAACAGATCGAATTCCCCGAGTTCGTGGAGCGCGGCGCCCAGCCTTTCCGGGAGTTCATGCTGGCGCAAACCCGCGAGCCCGACATCGCCCTGTTCGCCCGGCTCGCCGAGGTGGGCCCCATGGCGGGGCCGGAGGATCTCCCCTTCCGGGTGCTGCTGCCGGCGTTCGTGACCAGCGAACTGAAGACCGCGTTTCAGATCGGTTTCACCATTTTCATTCCGTTTTTGATCATTGACCTGGTCGTCGCCAGCGTGCTGATGGCACTGGGCATGATGATGGTGCCGCCGGCGACCATCTCGCTGCCGTTCAAACTGATGCTGTTCGTACTCGTTGACGGCTGGCAGCTGATTATCGGATCCCTGGCGGAGAGCTTTTTCGTATGACACCCGAAACGGTTATGTCGATTGCCTACCAGGCGATGATGGTCACCCTCTACCTGGGCGCGCCGTTGCTGATCACCGCGCTGCTGATCGGCCTGCTGGTGAGCCTGTTCCAGGCCGCCACCCAGATTAACGAGATGACGCTGTCGTTTATTCCCAAAATTCTCGGCGTGTTCGCGGTGCTGATCATCGCCGGCCCCTGGCTGCTTTCCCTGATTATTGATTTCACCCGCACCCTGTTCCAGAACATTCCGTTCCTGGTCTCCTGAGCCCACGCCATGGTCGATGTGTCCTTTGACCAACTGCACGCCTGGCTCACCGCCTTTCTGTGGCCGTTCATGCGCTTCTCCGGGTTCTTCCTGGCGGCGCCGCTGCTTGGCCACAGCGCCGTACCCAACCGGGTCAAGATCGGTCTGGCCGCCCTGCTGTGCGTGGTGGTGGCGCCGGGCCTGCCGCCCCTGCCGGCGGCACCGGTATGGTCCTGGACGGGCCTGGGCATCGTGGTGGAGCAAACACTGATCGGCATCGCCATGGGGCTGGCGGTGCGGGTAATGCTGACCGTGGTGCAGGCGGCGGGGGAATTCATCGGCTTGCAGATGGGGCTGGCGTTCGCCACCTTCGTGAGCCCGGACGGCGCCAACACCATGATCCTGTCGCGGCTGTTCTACATGATCACACTGCTGATGTTCCTGGCGGTAAACGGCCATCTGATCGTGATCGACACCCTGGCCACCAGTTTCCAGACCCTGCCGGTGGGCACCAGCGGGCTCAACCCCGGCGGCTTCGAAATGCTGGTACGCTACGGCGGCACCATTTTCGTGTCCGGTCTATTGCTGGCGCTGCCGCTGGTGGCGGCGCTGCTGATCGTCAACCTGTCGCTGGGCATCCTTAACCGTTCGGCGCCGCAGCTCACCGTATTTTCGGTGGGCTTCCCCACCTCCCTCACCCTGGGCCTGTTCCTGCTGCTGGTGCTGATGACCGACTTCGGCCGCTTCCTGCAAGGGCTGTTCGCGGAAGGTTTGCAGTTTCTCAGCCAGTTGGTCGAAGCACTCGCGCCTCTCTCCTGACGGTGGTGGATCCGCACTTGTGCGAGCGGGCCTTGCCCGCGAAAGGGTGGCCTTCAGCCACCCGGCAGGATTCCAGAGACGCTGTTGGTGCCTTGTTAGAAAGGCCTCTGGTATCCCGCCGGCAAGCTTTGCTTGCCTTTCGCGGGCGGGGCCCGCTCCCACAGTCCGCTGCTACAAAGTTACATGCGGTCGAAAAGGCTCATGCCCTTGATATCGACGAACGCTTTCTGGGCCGCCTGCAGGCTGACCTGACGCAGGCTGTATTGCGACACCACTTCCGCGAAGTTGGCGGGATCGCTCAGGTCGCCGATCAGGTTGGAATAGGTCTCGGTGTAATTGAGCTGCCGGTTGCCGGCCACGCCGTCCACCACGTTCAGTTCGTTCAGGCGCGAGCCCACGGAGGCGCGTACGGTGAGCACGTTATCCAGGCTGTTGTCGAACTCGCGCATGGCGGTGTTGATGGTGTTGGCACGGGCCGCTTTGTCGGCGTCACTGACCGCGGGTTGATCAAGCACCGCCAACGCTTTCTCGAAGGTTTTGAACAAATCGGTATTCATGTTCTCCGCTTTGCCCATCTCCAGGCGGTCGCCGTCGGCGGGCTCCCCCTTGAGCGTAATCGACAGGCCGCCCACTTCCACCGCCTGCCCGGCTTCATAGGCCTGCGCCGGGCCGCCGTCCACCGAATAGGTGGTGGTGCCACCGGTAACGTCGAATTCAATCTGAAAGCTGTTGCCGAAATCCGGATCGCTTTCGTCAATGATCTGCGGCCCCTTGAACGTCAGGCTGCCGCTGTTACCGGCGTCCGCCTCCGCCACGTAGCCGGCGCTGGAATGCACGCTTTGGAAAATGGTCTGGCCGTTGTCGGCCACCGGCATCAGCCGGGAGGCATCAACGCGCTGCTCGCGGGTATTGGTATCGCCGACATAGCTGACGCTGCCGTCGGCGGCGCGCACGAAGGGCTCGCTGGCGTCCTGATAGCCGCCGAACAAATGCCGGCCGTTGCCGTTGGTGGCGTTGGCCTGACCGATCACGGTTTCGTACACGCCGCGCAGATCGCTGGCCACCGAGGCCCGGTCCGCGTCACTGAGGGTGTCGCTGGCGGCCTGGATCATCAGCGTCTTGGCGCTGGCGATGGCGTCGCTGACGCTGTTGAGCACGCTTTCTTCTTGGGACAGGGCGTTGCGCGCGCTGATCCGTGAGTCGGCGTACTGTTCGGTGACCGACATGGACTGTGCCACCTGCACCGCCCGCGAGGCCGCCTGGGGGTCGTCGGAGGGGTTGACCACCTTGCGTCCGGTGGCGATCTGCTGACCCACCCGCATGAACTCGCCCTGCTGTTGATTCAGGGAATTCATGCTCTGCTCATACATGGTGACGGTGCTGATACGCATGGTCTTTTCCTGTTAACGCAAGCCGAGGATGGCGTCCATGATGGTGGAGCCGGTCTGAATCACCTTGGCATTGGCCTGGTAAAATTGTTGATAACGAATCAGGTTGGCGGCTTCTTCGTCCAGATTGACGCCGGATTCGGACTGCTGCACCGCTTCCAGCTGCTCGGTCAGACCCTGCTGGGCGCTCAGGTTGGCCTGAACGATGTTGGTACGGTTACCGACGTCGCCGACAATCGCCGCGTAGGCGCCGCTCAGGGTGGCGCCGCCACCCACCAGCAAGCTGTCCTGCAAATCCTGCATGGCCAGGGCGTTCTGGTTGTCGCCACTGCCGCCGCCCTGGCTGGCGGCCACTTGCGCGGGTTCACTGATACGGTTCTCCAGGCCACCGGCGGCCTGCCGGGTGGGCTGCACCTGGAAACGATCACCGTTGGCCAGGGTGCCGGCGTCACCGATGGTGACCACCACACCGCCCAGGTTGAGCTGGTCGCTGCCGTACAGGGTGGCGGTGACCCGCTCGCCGGTGTCGCGCCGGGTGATCTCGAATTCACCGGCGGCGGCGTCGGTGACCACCAGGTCGTAGTCGCTGCTGGTGAGCTGGTCGATATCACCGAACGCGGCGTCGATGGTGGCCGAACCGGCGTTGTTTTCGTTGGAGAAGGCACGCGGCTGGCCCACCGAGAACATGGCCTCGCCGGGGTCACCGTTAAGGTCGACACCGGCCTGGTGCTGTTCGTTGAGGGCGGTGGCCAGGGACACCGCCAGCTGACCGATCTGGTTCTGGGTCTTATCCAGAGTCTCGGAACGGAACGTCAGCAAACCGCCCAGCGCCCCACCGGTGATCGCGCCCTCGTTGAGTTCCACCTGGTTACCGGCGGAATCGTTGTAGCCCACCACCGTTCGCGTCGGATCCGACGACGACGTCATCGCTTCCAGTGAGAAGCTGCGGGTGCCGGCGACAATCGGCTGGCCGTTGCCGATGGAAAGGTTGTAGGTGCCGCTCTCCTGAATCGTTAGCCGCACATCAACACGCTCGTTGATTTCGGCCACCAACTGATCGCGCTGATTCAACAGGCCGTTGGGCGCTTTACCGGTCTTCGCCTTGGCCAGGGCGATCTCTCGGTTCAGGTTGGCGATCTGATCGGCGCTGTTATTGATCTGGGTGATTTCATCACGGATGTTGCTATCGATACCGCTCTGCATATCACGCAGATAGCCGTCGAAAGAACGGAACTGGGCACTGAGGGTATCCGCCGCGCCGATCACGCCCTGACGGGCCGCCGGGTCGGACGGTGCACTGGCCAGGTCTTCCAGCGACGAGAAGAAATCCTGCATCAGCGGCGCCAGACCCGCTTCCTGATCGGCAAGCAGGTTATCGATCTGGCTGACCTGGGTCTGATAGGACTGCAGGGCGCTGCTTTTGCTGCCCGCCGCGTTGAGCTGATCGGCCACGTAGTAATCGAACTGGCGCTGAATATCGTTGACCTGCACGCCGCCGCTGCTGGAGCGCTCGCCGAGTAATGTCAGCTCGCGGTTGTAGCCGGGCGTATAGACATTACTGATGTTGTTACTGGTGGTGTTCAGGGCGTTCTGCGCGGCGTTCAGGCCGCTGAGCCCGATGGAAAACATGCTCATCGTATTGTTCCTGTTAACCCGTACCCTTTATATCGACCGCGCCCCGCGCTTCTTTAATGCTTGCTGTAGGAGCGGGCCCCGCCCGCGAAAGGGTGGTACCAGCCACCCGGCGGGATCCCAGAGACGCTTATCGAACAGGTCTCTGGGATCCTGCCGGGGCTTCGCCCCTTTCGCGGGCGGGGCCCGCTCCTACAAAGTCCGCTGCCGCAAATCGGTCCGTACCGTCCAGCCCGCCGATCTGATCCATCAGGGTTACCAGCTTATCCGCGTAAGCCGGGTCGGTGGCGTAACCGCCGTTCTGCAGAGCCTGCGCCGCCTGCTTCGCGTCCGCGGCGTCGAGCACCCGCGCGTAGCGCGGGTTGTCTCGGATCAGCCGGCTGTGATCGGCGAACGCCTCGGCGTAAGAGTCATAGACGCGGAAGCGGTCCACCACCTGTGTGCGCCGGCCGTTGATGTATTCGTGGGTGACCACTTCGGTGGTGGGGCCTTTCCAGTCGGCGCCGGCCTTGATGCCGAACAGGTTATGGCTGTTGGCGCCGTCGGCGGTGGGGATTTCCCGGCGTCCCCAGCCGGTTTCCAGGGCCGCCTGGGCCAGGATCAGCGGCGCTGGCATGCCGGTGCGCCGGGACGCTTCCCGGGCCGGCTCGGAGAGTTGATGCACGAAATCGGTGGGCGTCGCCGGGTTGGCCGCGCTCAGCAGCGGCGGTCGGGGCGGCTCGGTACGCGCCACGGTGTCGGACGCGCCGGCATCGTCCATCGCGGACGCCGCCTTGCCCTGCGAAGTACCTGCCGCCGGGACGCCTGCCGCAGGATCGCCTGCCGCAGGGACGCCTGCCGCAGAATCCACGCCGGGCAACCGGCGCGGTTCGCCACGGGGAATGGCGTCCAGCGGCGACGCACCGGTGGCGGCACGCGCGGCGTCGGGGGAAACACCCTTACCGGAAAGCTGCGCCACCAGCTGGTCCGCCAAGCCCAGTCCACGACCGGCCATGTGCTGCGACATTTGCTGGTCGAACAGGGACTGATAAAAACGCATCTGCGAGCTGTCGGTGAGCTCCGAGCGCGGCGAGGCGTCGCGCATGCTTTTGATCATGCGGTGCAGAAACAGCGCCTCGAACTGCTCGGCGGCGCTGCGCAGCTGCTTTTGCGGGTCGCGGGCGGCGCTGTGCTTGAGCCGGTCAAGGCCCTGCACATCCAGCGCGAACTGCCCCTGTATGGAACCGTCCATCAGATAATCTCCAGTTCCGCGCGCAGCGCGCCGGACGCTTTCAACGCTTCGAGAATCGACATCAGCTCCTGGGGCGTGGCGCCCAGCGCATTGAGGGCGTCCACCACTTGCATCAGGTCGGCGCCTTCAACGAACTGCAGCGACCCCTGTTGCTGCTGAATGCTGATCTCGCTGTCCGGCACCACGGTGGTTTCGCCGTCGCCGAACGGCGCCGGCTGGCTAACGCCGAACTCGGTGTCGATCACCACCGACAGGTTGCCGTGGGCCACCGCCGCCGGCTTCAGGGTGACGCGACCGTTGAGCACCACCGAACCGGTGCGGGCATTGATGATCACCTTGGCGGGGGCGTCGGTGGGGGTGACGTAGACGCGTTCCACCCGGGCCATGAAACTGACCCGCTCGTTTTCGTTTTCCGGGCCGCGCAACTGAATGGTGCGGGCGTTGCGCGCCGCCGCCACGGTGCTGCCGAATTCCTGATTGATGGCGCGCACCGCGCGTTCGGCGGTGCCGAAGTCGGCGGTTTTCAGTTGCAGTTCCAGCAGGCCGCCGTTGGCGCCCAGCTCCAGCGGCACTTCCCGCTCCACCACCGCGCCGCCGGCGATGCGCCCACTGGCCTGCTGGTTGATCTGCACGCTGCTGCCGCCGGCTTCGGCGCCGGCGCCGCCGATCAGCAGGTTGCCCTGGGCCAGCGCGTAAGTGGCGCCGTCGGCGCCTTTGAGCGGGGTCATCAGCAGGGTACCGCCGCGCAGGCTGCGGGCGTTGCCGATCGAGGACACCACCACGTCGATACGCTGGCCGGGGGCGGAAAACGGCGGCAGGTCGGCGGTCACCATCACGCCGGCCACGTTGCGCAACTGCATGTTGGTGCCCGGCGGAATCGCGATGCCCAGCTGCGAAAACATATTGGTCAGGCTTTGCGTGGTGAACGGGGTCTGCATGGTCTGGTCGCCGGAGCCGTCCAGGCCCACCACCAGGCCGTAGCCCACCAGCACGTTATCGCGCACCCCGGAAAAGTCCGCCAATTCGCGCAGGGATTCGGCCCGCGCGGTTGAGCTCAAGACGCTCAGCATCAGACTCAGCGATAGTGTCAGCGCGCCCAGACGCAACCGTGCCATGACCGTCACTCCCCTGTTCAAAACGGCGAAATATTCAGGAAAAAGCGTTGCAGCCAACCCATGTGCTGCGCCTCGTTGATGTAGCCGTCGCCGACGTACTCGATGCGCGCGTCCGCCACCTGGGTGGAGGGCACCGTGTTGGTGTCGGAAATCTCCAGCGGATCCACCACCCCGGAGAAGCGGATGAACTCAGTACCCTGGTTAATCAGAATCTGCTTCTCGCCGCGCACCCGCAGATTGCCGTTGGTGAGCACTTCCAGCACCGTCACGGTGATGGTGCCGGTGAAGGTGTTCTCCGCCTGGGAGCCGCCACCGCCTTCAAAGTCGTTCTCGCCGGTGAGATCGAAGCCGTAATCGCTGAGATCCTCCAGCCCCTTGGGTACGGCGGTGGGCGTGAAGGACGCGGAACCGCTGCGGTCGGCGTTGCTCTGCGAGCTCTTACTGGCGCTCACCTGCTCGTTGACCATCACCGTTAGCACGTCGCCCACCGCGCGCGGGCGGCGGTCCTCGAACAGCGGCTTCTGGCCGCGTCCGGCCTGGTAGATGGAACCGTTGGACAGCGCCGGCGGCGGCTGTGGAATTTCCACGCTTTCCTGCTCGCCGACCACCGAGGGCTGCGGCAATTGCGCGCAGCCGCTCAGCCACAGGAACAGCGACAGCAGCACGGTGCCAATCCGGCAAGGTTTCACGATGGCGTCCACCCGGTTCTCCCGCATCACGATCAGAGCTGCGCCAGACGGGACAGCATTTCGTCGGAAGTCTTCACCGCCTTGCTGTTGATTTCATAGGCGCGCTGGGTCTGGATCATGTTGACCATTTCCTCCACCACATTGACGTTGGAGGTTTCCACATAGGCCTGGTACAGACCGCCGGCGCCGTTCATGCCGGGCATGCTTTCCGTGCGCATGCCGGAGGCGGTGGTTTCCAGATAGAGGTTCTCGCCGATGCTTTGCAGGCCGGCCGGGTTAACAAAGGTGGACACGGTCAGCTGGCCCACCTCCACGCTCTGGGTGGAGCCCGGTTCGGTGACCGTCACCAGGCCGTCCTTGCCGATGCTCACTGACAGGGCGTTCTCCGGGATCATTACCGCCGGCTCCAGCGGGTAGCCACTGGAGGTGACCATCTGGCCGTTCTGGTCGAGCTGGAAACTGCCGTCACGGGTAAAGGCCACGTTGCCGTCGGGCATGCGCACCTGGAAGAAGCCCTTGCCGTTGATCGCCAGATCGCGGGAGTTGCCGGTGTTCTCCAGACCGCCCTGGCTGTGCAGCCGCTCGGTGGCCACCGGGCGCACGCCGCTGCCCACCTGCATGCCGGAAGGCAGGGTATTCTGCACGTCGTTGGCGCCGCCGGGCTGACGCAGGTTCTGGTACAACAGGTCTTCGAATACCGCGCGGGATTTCTTGAAGCCGTTGGTGCTGACGTTGGCCAGGTTGTTGGATATCACATCCATCTTGACCTGCTGGGATTCCAGACCGGTCTTGGCCGTCCACAAGGATTTAATCATTTCGTTCCCCTCCGCCTGGCTGTCAGGCTTATTGGATCGACAGCAGACTGTCCGCGCGCTGCGCGTTCTGGTCGGCGCTGTCGATCACCTTCATCTGCATTTCGTAGCGGCGACCGTTGTCGATCATCGCCACCATGGATTCCACCGGGCTGACGTTGCTGCCTTCCAGGGCACCGGCCACCAGACGGGCGTTCTCGTCCATGCCCAGGGCGCCGCCGGCGGCCCGGAACAGGCCGTCTTCGCCGCGCTGCAGATCGGCCTCGCCGCCGTTGACCAGCTTGACGCGGCCAATCTGCACCAGCGCGTCCGGGTCCTCGCCGGCGCCGATGGCGCTCAGGGTGCCGTCGGCGCCCATGGACAGCTGGGCGCCCAGCGGCACGATGATCGGCCCGCCCTCGCCGATCACCGGGCGGCCGGCGCTGTTCAGCACGCCGTCGCCGTCCACCTGCAGGTCGCCACGGCGGGTGTAGGCTTCGTCGCCGTTGGTGGCCTGCACCGCCAGCCAGGCGTCGCCCTGCATGGCCACGTCCAGGTCACGGCCGGTGGCGTTCATGGGCCCGGCGCTGAAGTCGGCGCCCGGCGTCGACGCCATCACCGAGGTGCGGGTGGCCAGCGCGCCGTCGCCCTGCACCGGTACCGCGCGCAGTGCCTGCATCTGGCCGCGGAAGCCGGCGGTGGAGGCGTTCGCCAGGTTGTTACTGACCACCGATTGCTGGTCCATGCTCTGGCGCGCGCCGCTCATGGCGGTGTAAAGAATGCGATCCATCCGGGCTCTCCTGTTACGGGATTAGCGCAGGTTCACGGCGCTCTGCAGCACTTCGTCCTGAACCTTGATGGTCTGGGTGTTGGCCTGGTAGTTGCGCTGGGCAACGATCAGGTCCACCAGCTCGCTGGTCAGGTCCACGTTGGAGGTTTCCACGGTGCCCGCTTCCAGGCTGCCGAACTGGCCGGCGCCGGCCAGGCCCAGCAGCGGCTGGCCGGAGGCGCCGGTCTCGGTCCAGGCGTTGTCGCCCTCCGGCTGCAGCCCTTCCGGGTTACGGAAGTTGGCCAGCGCGATGGTGCCCAGCACCTGGGACTGTTCGTTGGAATAGTTGCCGACGATATTGCCCACCTCATCGAAGGCGATGCCCACCAGAGAGCCGGCGGAGTAGCCGTTCTGGGTCAATGAATCGAGCGCGAAATCTTCACCGAACTGGGTGGTGCCCTCGAAATCAATGCCGAAGTTAATCGGGTCGGCGCCACCGCCGGGGGTGAAGGCATAGTCGGGAAAGGTGCTGGCGCCTTCATCCAGGGTGCCGTTGCTGTTAAACGCCAGCTCGCCCACGTTGGTGGCGTCGGCGTTACCGTCCAGGGCGACCCGCACTTCCCACTGATTCTCACCGGTTTTGGTGAAGTAGGTGGTCATGGTGTGCTGCACGCCCAGAGAGTCGTAGGCGGTGCCGGTGTTGGCGTAGGAATAGGTGCCGCCGTCGGTGGCGTCAAACGGGGTGGCGCCACGGTCGATCTGATCCACGGTGGCGTCCAGGTTGAACGACGCCTGTACTTGATCGGTGGCGGTGGCGGCCATGGCGCCGGCCGGCACCTGCAGCACCTCCGGCTGGCCGCCGGTGCCGACGCCGGCGGGGAAGCCGGTGAGCCGCGCGCCCTGAGCGTTCTCGAGATAGCCGTCGGCGGTCAGGGTGAGCTGGCCGTTGCGGGAATAAACGGTCTGATCGCCCTGGGTGAAGCGGAAAAAGCCGCTGCCGTTAATACCCAGATCCAGGTTACGGCCGGTGGCTTCCAGGGTGCCGTTGGAGAAATCCTGCAGCACCGTGGACACGCGCACGCCCTGGCCCACCTGGGCACCGGCGTAGACGTCGGCGAATTGCGCGCCGGACCCTTTGAAACCGACCGTCTGAGAGTTGGCGATGTTGTTGCCGACCACGTCGAGATTGGTGGCGGCGGCGTTAAGACCACTGAGTGCCTGTGAAAAACCCATCTTCGTGCTCCTGGAAGTTGTTCTTTACGAAATCGTGTTTAAAGAATCTGGCGAATATCGCCGAGACTCACCTGTTCGGAAACGCCACCCAAATCCAGCAACGGCGCGCCGTTGTCATCCAGGCTTACGCCATTGACCAGCGCGTAGTTCAGGTTCACTACGTCCACCGCCTCGCCGTCGACGCTGGCTTCAACGGACACGGTGTAAGAGCCCTTGGGCGCGTTTTCGCCGTTGTCCATTTCACCGTTCCAGGTGAAGGACTCGCTGCCGGCGTCCATGGCGAACGGCTCGAAGCGGCGCACCACTTCACCGCTGTCATTGCGCACCGTGATCTGTACTTCGTCGGCGGCCTGCTCCAGCTCCACGCCGAACGGCGTGGTGGAACCGTCTTCACCCACCAGCACCCGGTTACCGGGCACCAGCACACCGCTGCCGATCAGGCCGGCGGCTTGCATCGCCTGGCCGGCGTCGAGCTGGCCGGTGATCCCTTCCAGGGTGCTGTTGAGCTCGGAGATGCCGCTGACGGTGTTGATCTGCGCCAGCTGCGAGGTCATCTCGGCGTTTTCCATGGGGTTCATCGGGTCCTGGTTCTTAAGCTGCGTGACCAACAGGGTCATAAAGCTGTCCTGCAGGTCCGCGCCGTTGGACTTGCTGGCGGCGGCGGCCTGGGCGGCGGCATTGCCGTTGACCGAATTGAGCACGTTGGAGCCAATCGTCGACATCAGTTTTCTCCCAGCGTCAGGGTCTTCATCATCAGTTGCTTGCTGGTATTCAGCACTTCCACGTTGGCCTGGTAGGAGCGCGACGCGGAGATCATGTTGACCATTTCATTGACCGGCTCCACGTTAGGCATCGACACATAGCCCTGGTCGTCGGCGAGCGGATGATCGGGGCGGAACTCACGGCGCATGGGCGAGGGGTCCTCGATCACTTCGCGCACCGCCACACCGCCCACGCCGGTGCCGTTCTGGCCGCGCGCCTCGAACATCACCTGCTTGGCCCGATACGCCTCGCCGTCGGGTCCGGCGACGCTGTCGGCATTGGCCATATTGCTGGCGGTGACGTTCATGCGTTGCGCCTGGGCGGTCATCGCCGAACCGGAAATTTCAAAAATCGAAAACATGGACATGGCTTTGGTTCCTATTCAGGCCGCTATTCGGGCTGCATGGCGGACTTGAGGCCCTGGATGCGGCCGTTGAGCATGGTCAGCGCCGCCTGGTAACGCACCGAGTTGTCGGCGAAGCGGGTACGCTCCACGTCCATGTCCACGGTATTGCCATCCAGGCTGGGCTGAGCGGGCACCCGGTAAAGCAGATCGCCGACCGGCGCCGAGCCGCTGCCGCCGGCGATGTGCCCGGCGGCGGTGGTGGACAACGCCAGACCGCCGTCGGCGGGCCGGCCACTGTCCATGGCGCGGGACAACTCGCGGGAAAAGTCGAAATCCCGCGCCTTGAAATTGGGCGTGTCCGCGTTGGCGATGTTGTTGGCCAGAACCTGCTGGCGCTGGTGGCGCAGGTTCAGTGCTTCCTGGTCGAATTGCAGGGCGGCGGCCAGTCGGTCAATCATGCCGAAGCTCCAATGGCTTGTAGGTCAGAGTGGAGATTAATACCGGCACGGTCAGGTCAAAGGCGCAAACAGGCCACCATTTTGATTCCAATTCGTTTATTCACCCGGCGCCCGGTTACCTAGAATAAGGACCTGACTGGAAAACCCGTTACCCCGAGGCGCCCTATGCCAGGCCCCCTGTTTCATTACATTGCACGGTTAGTCGTATCGCTGGCGGTGTTCGCCATGGCGCCGGCCCTGGCCGGTGCCGGCCAGCCGGCGGCGGACGCCGTCGAGGCCCCGGCGGTCAGCGCGGTGCGCGCGTTTCTGTTGGATCGCGCCGGCGGGCTGGGCGACAGCGTCGCCGTGGAGGTCCGCGCCCCGAGCGCCCAATTGCCGCCCTGCGTGGCCCCGGAAGTATTCATGCCGGGCCGCGGCCAGAAGCCCTGGGGCCGGGTTTCGGTGGGCGTGCGCTGCGGCGAGCAGGCGCGCCGGGTGCGCTATATGCAGGCGCGGGTCACCGTCACCGGGCGTTACTGGGTGAGCGCTGGTGAACTGCCGGTGGGCACGCCGATCCGCGCCGGCATGCTGCGCGCCGAACAGGGCGACCTGAGCCGCCTGCCCGCCAACGCGGTGCTGCAGCGGGATCGAATCCTCGGCCAGGAAGCCACCCGGCCGCTGCGCGCCGGCACCGTGATTCAAAGCCATCAACTGCGCCGGCCGGCGCTGGTGGAGCGCCGCCAGGCGGTGACGCTGGTGGCCGGCGGCGAGGGCTTTCGCATCAGCCGCGAGGGGCACGCCCTGGACGACGGCGCCCTGGGCGGACGGGTGCGGGTACGTCTTTCCAATCGGGAAGTGGTGGTGGCGCGGGTCACCGGCCCGGGCCGGGCCCGGGTGATGTTTTAACTATTAAAGGTTTTCCCGGCGCTGCCGATAACCGGGATGAACGCGTGACGGAGGGCTTCCCTTGAAAATTGACAACATTTCCCCCCTGACCCAGCCGGGCACGGTGAATCAGGGCAAAGGCGGCGACAAGGTTTCCACCGAGGCGCCCAAGCAAGGCGGCGCCGCGACGGCCGGCGAGGTGGCCCATCTGCGCCAGCCCACCGCCGACAGCGGCCAGGATATCGACACCGCGCGGGTCGACGAGATTCGCCAGGCGATCTCCGAAGGCCGGCTGGAAATCCGTGCCGACCAGATCGCCGACGGCCTGATCGCCAGCGTGCGCGACATGCTGGACACGGATTCGCAATGAGCCTGGCGGAGCACCTGGAGCGCCACCGCGCGCATCTGGACGCCTTGATCGGGCTGCTCGACGAAGAGCGTCAGCTACTCCGTGACGGCGGCGTCGACGGCGACGAGCTGACCCGGGTGGCGCAGGCCAAGCAGCAGCGCTTTGAGGCACTGGAGCGCTTCGAAACCCAGCGCCGCCAGGTCCAGCAACGGCTCGGCTACCCGGACAACCGCGCCGGCGACGCCCGGGCCGCCGCCGACGCCGGTTGCACCGCGCTGTGGGAGACCATCCGTGAGCGCGCCGATCAGGCCGCGCGTCTGAACCGCACCAACGGCGTGCTGATCGGCATTCGCATGGAGCACAACCAGCGCATGCTCAACTTTATCGAGGAAGCCGTCGGCAAGAGCCTGTACGGGCCCGACGGCCAGGCCCGTAGCGGCGGCGGCCACGTCAGCAGCCGCGTTTGAAACCTAAGCCAAAGGGGGAGCGCCAAGAGTGATCAGAGCACGGGACGCCATCGAGGCGGAAGACAAGCTTGACGTGATACTGGCCTGCCGGCCGGTGTACACCCGCAATCAGGACGTGGCCGCGTTCCAGTTGCTGCTGCATGGCGAAAAACCCGCCGAGGGCGCGTCGCTGTCCGATATCGAAGCTACCAATACCGTGATCCTGGGCTCTTATACCCAAGTGTTCCAGGGCGGCAAGACCCGCTCGGTGCCGAGCTTTCTGAAGGTCACCGACGAAGTGCTGATGGCACCGGAGCTGCCCGACCTGCCGAAAAAGCAGTACATCCTGGAAATTCCGCAACACCTGATGCTCACCTCCGACCTGGTGGACCGCCTCAAGGCGCTGGCGCGGCGCGGCTACCGGCTGGCCATGGACGGCTATGACCCGGCCGACGACGAGCTGGACGTGCTGCTGGATATCGTCCACATCGTCAAAATCGACATCCGCGGCGTCGACGCCGACAGCCTGCGGCGCACCTCGGAAAAGCTGCGCGCCCATGGTGTCGAACTGCTGGCCGACCAGATCGCCGACCGCGCCCAGTTCCAGCGCTGCCTGGAACTGGGCTTCGACTATTACCAGGGTGATTTTCTGAGCACCCCGTCACCGGTGAAAGGCAAAAAAATCGCCGGCAACAAACTGCTGCTGTTGCAACTGCTCACCGAGCTGCACAGCCCGGACGCGTCGCCGGCGCGACTGGAAGAAATCGCCATCAAGGACGCCGGCCTCACCTACCGCCTGCTTAAAACGGTGAACTCCGCCGCCATGGGCCTGCGCCGGGAGGTGAACTCCCTGTCCGACGCCATCGCCCTGCTCGGCCTGGAAGAAATCAAACGCTGGGCCAATTTGTTCCTGATCGACGGCGAGATGGACAAACCGGAAGCCCTCACCCGGGGCATGCTGATACGCGGACGCATGTGTGAAGTGCTGGCCGAACTGCATGGTCAGGAAGGCGGCGAACGCAGCGCCTCGGTGAACCATTTTATCGTCGGCCTGTTGTCGCAGCTGGACGCGCTGATGGACATCGCCATGCCCGAACTGATGGAGCAGGTGCCGCTCAGCCAGGAAGTAAAAAGTGCGCTGCTGGAACGCCGCGGCCCGCTGGGCGCGGTGCTCACCGAAGTAGAAGCCTACGAGGCCGGGCGTTTCGACGCGCTCTCGCTGCTCGGCGAGCGGGCCTACTACGAAGTGGCCTACCGCCACAGCACCGCCTGGGCCCGCCAGGTGCAGCAGGCCATGGGGTATCAGGACTAAGCGTTGCGGTCATGGTAGAGTTCGTCGCACGGAATGCGATCAACACACCGACAATCAAAACAAGGATGATCCCATGCGAGCCTTCTACCTGGCCCCCGCCCTGTTGCTTATCGCCCTGCTGACGGCCTGCGGCGACACCCCCGACGACGACGTGATCCGCGACGCCCTTAACCAGGAACTCAAGCAGGCCCATCTTAACGAGCTGTTCCAGGTCACCGAGGTGGAAACCGCCAGCCGTTACCCGGAAGACGACGACCACGTCGCTCTGGATGTGCGCTACACCATGGAAGCGCAACGGGATCTGTCCGAGTACAACAAGGCGGTGAAGCGCGACGAGGAACGGGACGCCATGGACCGCTTCGCCATGGTCATGGCCCTGGCCGCGGTACGGGTGGAATTCGGTAACTTCAGCAAAGGCGACACCTTCGAACAGGAACGCCGGCTATTGCTGGAGCGCGCCGAGGAAGGCTGGCGCGTACAACGACCCGAAAGCCCCACCGCCCCCGATTCGTAGCACGCTATTTATGCCCGAACAGCTCCAACATCATCAGCACCGCGTCCTCGCGGCCGGTGCCGGCCCGGTAGTAGCCCTTGCGGCGGCCGTTCTCGACGAAACCGAGACGCCGGTAGAGGCTCTGGGCGCCTTCGTTGCCGGCGCGCACCTCCAGGTACATCACCGACATGGACGCCGCGAGCGCCTCGCCGAGCTCGTCCTCCAGCATCCATAGCGCCAGCCCGCGACGCTGGCGCGTCGGGTCCACCGCCACGTTAAGCAGATGCCGCTCGTCGAGGACACTGGAAAGAATCATGAACCCCACCGGCTCGCCCCCCACCGCCGCCACCCGGCAACGGTAAGCGCCCTGCAGACAGTCGCGGAAATTGCCTTCGCTCCAGGGGGTGAGCTGGCTGGCGGTTTCGATCGCCAGTACCGCCGGCAAGTCGGCGCTGGTCATGGCCCGCATGCGGGCCCCGTCCGGCCCCACCGTCATCCGCGCGATCCGGCGAAGCCGTGCGTTACCATCGCCTGCCAACTGCGCTTCTTGGCGACCGCCGGCCGGTCGAGCATTTCCTGCAGGCTGTCCACCGCCAGCGCCGGCATCTCGCCCAGCTTCACGGTCTGAAAACGCTCTCCGCCCAGCACCGCCCTGGCCAGGGTGTCGTCCGCGCAGATCAGCGCCCGACGGCCGCCATGCTGGCGGCTCAGCCCGGCAAAGAAGGCGGTCAGCGCCTGGGCGGCCTCGGCGGCATTCATCGGCTGGCTGGTGAGCGGGCAGTAGAAACGGCGCGGGCGCTCCGGGGCGGCGCCGAACACCGCCAGCAAGGACGCGGCCAGGGCGCCGGTGTAGCGGCCCAGCTCCGGCGCCTGGGGGTCTTCCTGCTGGAATACCACCCAGGTGTCGCCGGCCAGGTGCGCCTCCAGGGTGAAGGTCAGGCCCGCCGCGTGCGCTGGGGCGGGCTGCCGGGCCGGGGTCTCGGCGACGCTGTCGCGGGGCGCCGGCGCCCGGCTTGCGGGCGCCTCGGCAACGGCAGCGACCGGCGCGGTCTCTCTGGCGGGCTGCTCGGCGTCGCCGACACCCGGCGCGGTGCGCACCGGCGTGGCTTCCACCGGCGGGGCCGCCGGGCTTTCCCCGGCGTCGGTTTCGTCGGCCCAGTCCAGCGGCTCGGACGGCGCCGCGCCGGGCAGCGTCGTGCGCGCCACCCAGGGTGTCAGACCCAGGGCGCGGAGATAACTCTGACGCTGCGCTTCATTCATGGTGTGGTTCCTGTGCGACCGGCCCGACAGCTTAGCAAATGTCCGGGCGCCGTCCGAGGGTTGTGCGCCGGCGGCAAGCGGCCAGCCGTATAGCCGTTGCCAGCAACGCGCCGCTGAGCGCACCGTAGAGATGGGCGTTCACGTACACCCGGCCGTTGATCCAGGCGCGCAGGTACTCCACGTCGTAACCCGGCGTTTGCTCCCAAACCAGCCGACCGGCCACCACCGCCAGCACCAGGGTGTGCAGTACCGGGTTGCCGCGCCAACCGATCACCAGGCAGAGCACCAGCAACCCCTGCAGCAGGCCCGACAGGCCCACATACCAGCCCAGGTCCCGGTCGAGCACGAAGAACACCGCCCCCACCAGCGGCGCGCTCACCGCGAACCACAGCCAGAACCGCCGCCGGTCCAGCAGATCGCGGAAGAAAAACAGAATCAGCACCAGGCCGCCCAGATTGAGCAGCGCATGCCAGAGATTCAGGTGCACCAGGTGGGCGGTGACCAGGCGCCACACCTCCCCGCCGGCCACGGCGGCGCGGTCGTAGCGCAGCCACGGGTTCACCCATTGATGGGCCAGGGCCAATGCCAGCACCAGGGCGATGAACACCAAGGCGTGTGGAAGGAGTTTAGGATCGCGGGTTTGCATCGTGGCAGCATACCCATAAAAAAACCCCGGCGGGAGAACCCGCCGGGGTTTTTAGTGGGTCGGATGACCGGCTGATTTACATCATGCCGCCCATGCCGCCCATTCCACCCATGCCGCCCATATCCGGGGCGCCACCGCCGCCTTCTTCAGGCTTGTCGGCGATCATGGCTTCGGTGGTGATCATCAGGCCGGCCACGGAAGCGGCTGCCTGCAGGGCGGACCGGGTCACTTTGGCCGGGTCCAGAATGCCCATCTCGATCATGTCACCGTACTCACCGGTGGCGGCGTTGTAACCGTAGTTACCTTTGCCGTTGCGCACTTCCTGTACCACCACGGACGGCTCACCGCCGGCGTTGTAGACGATCTGGCGCAGCGGGGCTTCCAGGGCGCGGATAATCAGCGCGATACCGGCGGTCTGATCGTCGTTGTCGCCTTTCAGCTTGCCGATGCTGGTCAGGGCACGCACCAGGGCGACACCGCCGCCGGGCACCACGCCTTCTTCAACGGCCGCACGGGTGGCGTGCAGGGCGTCGTCGACGCGGGCTTTCTTCTCTTTCATCTCCATTTCGGTGGCGGCGCCGATCTTGATCACGGCCACACCGCCGGCCAGCTTGGCCACGCGTTCCTGGAGCTTCTCTTTGTCGTAGTCGGAGGAGGAGTTCTCGATTTCCTTGCGGATCTGCTCCACACGGGCATCGATGTCAGCTTGCTGACCCTTGCCGCCGACCACGGTGGTGTTTTCCTTGTCGATGTTGACCTTCTTGGCGGAACCCAGGTCTTCCAGGGCCACGTTTTCCAGGCTCAGACCGACTTCTTCGGAAATCACGGTGCCGCCGGTGAGGATCGCCAGATCCTGCAGCATGGCTTTGCGGCGGTCGCCGAAGCCGGGCGCTTTCACGGCGGCGCACTTGATGATGCCGCGCATGTTGTTCACCACCAGGGTGGCCAGCGCCTCGCCTTCGATGTCCTCGGCGATGATCATCAGCGGTTTGCCTGCCTTGGCCACGTTCTCGAGCACCGGCAGCAGCTCGCGGATGTTGGAGATCTTCTTATCCACCAGCAGGATGTAGGGGTCTTCCAGCTCCACCTGCATCTTTTCCTGGTTGTTGATGAAGTACGGGCTCAGGTAACCGCGGTCGAACTGCATGCCTTCCACGACTTCCAGCTCGTTGACCAGGGACTGGCCTTCTTCCACGGTGATCACGCCTTCCTGGCCGACCTTCTCCATGGCCTGGGCGATAATCTCACCCACGGACTTGTCGGAGTTGGCGGAGATGGTGCCCACCTGCTCGATGCTCTTGGTGGTGTCACACGGGGTGGACAGCTTCTTGATCTCTTCGACGATGGCGTCGGTGGCCTTGTCGATGCCACGCTTGAGGTCCATCGGGTTCATGCCGGCGGTCACTGATTTCAGGCCTTCGGTGACGATCGCCTGGGCCAGCACGGTGGCGGTGGTGGTACCGTCGCCGGCTTCGTCGTTGGACTTGGAGGCCACTTCCTTGACCATCTGGGCGCCCATGTTCTCGAACTTGTCTTCCAGCTCGATGTCCTTGGCGACGGTCACGCCGTCCTTGGTGATCAAGGGCGCGCCGAAGGACTTGTCCAGCACCACGTTACGGCCTTTCGGGCCCAGGGTTACTTTTACCGCGTCGGCCAGAATGTTGACGCCACGCAGCATGCGCTGCCGGCCTTCGTCACGGAAAATCACTTCTTTAGACATTATCGCTACCTCTGCAAAATACTCGATTAACCTTCGATGACGGCAAGAATCTCGGCTTCGCTCATGATCAGAAGCTCTTCACCGTCCACTTTCACGGTGTTGCCGGAGTACTGACCGAAAATCACTTTGTCGCCGGTTTTCACGTCCAGGGGGCGCACGTCGCCGTTTTCCTGGATCTTGCCGTTGCCGGCGGCGATCACTTCGCCACGGGACGGCTTCTCGGCGGCGGAACCGGGCAGCACGATGCCACCGGCGGTTTTGGTCTCTTCCTCCTCGCGGCGCACCAGCACGCGATCATGCAAAGGACGAATTTTCATGGTCTCCATTCTCCAAGTTGGCTCTGAGGTCACCGGGGCAGGGCCCCGCAAACCGGAATTAGCACTCTCACGAGTCGAGTGCTAATCATAGTTGCCGCTTCACGGCAGTCAATAGGTGGGTGAGGAAATCTATCTCGTCACCGTGCCCCGCGAGATGGGGGCGATACGCCCTGTTTCAAGCGGCAAACCCGAAGCTATCTTTTCGGTCATTGGCCGACCGTCGCGGCCCCGGCATACTCCCCGTTTTCGTTTGACGAGGAGCGACCCATGGATCTGAACAATAAAGTAGTGGTAGTGACCGGGGCCGGCCGGGGGCTGGGGCGCGGTATCGCGGTGAGCCTGGCGAGCGGCGGCGCGCGCATCGCCTGCGTGGACCTGAACGAGGACGACCTGCGCGACACCGTGGCCCGCTGCGAGCAGGCCGGCGGCGAGGCGAAAAGCTACCTGGCCAATGTCGCCCGGGAAGAAGAGGTCACCGCCCTGTTCAACAGCGTGGTGGCGGACTTCGGCGCCCTGCACGGCCTGGTCAACAACGCCGGTATCACCCGCGACGGCCTGCTGATCAAGTATAAGGACGGCGAGCTGCAATCCACCATGAGCCTGCAACAGTGGCAGGCGGTGATCGACGTGAACCTGACCGGGGTGTTCCTGTGCGGCCGTGAGGCGGCCCGCTGCATGCTGGAAAGCGGCGTCGAGGAAGGCGTGATCGTCAACATCTCCTCCATCGCCCGCCAGGGCAGCTTCGGGCAAACCAACTACGCCGCCGCCAAGGCCGGGGTGGTGGCCATGGCCGAAGTCTGGGCGCGGGAACTGGCGCGCTACAACATCCGCACCGGCGTGGTGGCGCCGGGCACCATCAACACCGATATGATCGCCGCCATGAAGCCCGAAGCCCGCGACCGGCTGGTGGGTTCGGTGCCGCTGAAGCGGCTCGGCGAGCCGGAGCACATCGCCCGCTCGGTGCGTTTCATCTTTGAGAACGACTACTTCACCGGCCGCGTGATCGAAACCGACGGCGGTCTTCGCTAGAAGACGCACCTTGAAAAGGGCTGAGGGTAGCGATTGTGGGAGCGGGCCCTGCCCGCGAAAGGCCGGCAACGCCGGCCGGCGGGATACCAGAGACGCTGATGGTGCTGTCGTTAGAGGGGGCTCTGGGATCCTGCCGGGGCTGCGCCCCTTTCGCGGGCAGGGCCCGCTCCCACAATCCCCCAATCCCGCCGCTTGTAGCTTGCGGCTTGAAGCCTGAAGCTAGTCTCATGAACCAGGAATTCATCGACGCGGTATATCAGATCGTTGGCGCCATCCCGGCGGGCCGCGTGGCCAGCTATGGGCAGGTGGCGCGGCAGGCGGGCTTCCCGCGCCATGCGCGCTTCGTCGGCCGTTTGATGAGCCGGCTGCCGAAAGGCTCCACCCTGCCCTGGCACCGGGTGATTCGCGGCGACGGCGTGCTGCCGCTGGCCGGCACGCCCAGCGGCGAGGTCCAGATCCAGCGGCTCGCCGACGAAGGCGTCACCGTGCTCGGCAGCCGCGTCCCCAAATCCTGCTTCTGGCAGCCCTGACCGAAGGTCAGGGCATGTGCGAGCGGGCCCAGCCCGCGAAAGGGAGCGAAGCTCCCGGCAGGATTCCAGAGACGCGGCTAAACACTCTCGTCACGCCGCCGCAACCACCAGATCGTCAGCAGAATGGCCGGCACGCCGAGCAGCGCGGCGTAGTTGAAGAACACCGTGTAGCCCGACGCCTTTACCACTTCGCCGGAGAAGCCGCCGATGAACTTGCCCGGCAGGGTCATCAGTGAGCTGAACAGCGCGTACTGGGTGGCGCTGAAGTTGCGATTGGTAAGGCTGGACATAAAGGCGATCAACGCCACGTTGGCGAAGCCGCCGAACAGGTTGTCGGCGCTGATCACCGCCGCCAGCCAGGCCAGCGATACCCAGCGCACCTGCTCCGGGTCCACCGGCACCTGCGTGACCGGCGAATAGGTGGCCATCACCGCGAACAGCAGATTGGTCAGCGCCACGCCGATCGCGCCGACCAGCAGCGAGCGGCCCAGCCCGTAGCGCAGCACCGCCAGCCCGCCCACCGCGGAGCCCAGCATGGTCATGAAGAAGCCGAAAAACTTGGCCACCGTGGCGATTTCGTTCTTGGTGTAGCCGATGTCCAGGTAAAAGGGGTTGGCCATCACCCCCATGGTGATGTCGCTGATCCGGTAGATCGCCACCAGCGCCAGCAGGCCCAGGGCGATGCGACCATAGCGGCCGAAGAAGTCCCGGAACGGGGCGATCAGGGCGGTTTCCAGCCACTGCTTCGGGTCACGGCCGAAGCTTTCCCGGGGCGGCGTGTCCGGCTCGCGGATGATCAGCGTGGTGACAATGCCCACCCCCATCAGCCAGGCCATGGCGTGGTAGGCGCCGTTCCAGGAATCGTAGCTGGCGATGTAGAAGGCGCCGGCGCCGGCCACCAGCATGGCGGTGCGGTAGCCGAAAATGTAGGTGGCGGCCATGGCGCCCTGGAAGGATTCGTCAGCGGAATCAATGCGGTAGGCATCGATGCAGATGTCCTGGGTGGCGGAGCAGAACGCCACCAGCAGCGCCAGCTGGGCGAAGCGCTCCAGGTGGCCCACAGGCTCCACCAGCGCCATCGCCGCCAGGGACAACGCGATGCCCACCTGGGCCAGCAGCAGCCAGCCGCGCCGCTGACCCAACAGACGGTTCAGCAGCGGCAGCTTGAGCCGGTCCACCACCGGGGCCCAGAACACCTTGATCGAGAACATGATGCCCACCCAGCTGAAATAGCCGATGGCGGCGCGGTCCACATCGGCGTCCGCCAGCCAGGCCGACAGGGTGGAGAACACCAGCAGGTAAGGCAGCCCCGCGGAGAAACCCAAAAACAGCATCACCACCACCCGGGGGTGGCTGTACAGCTGCCAGGCAGTGCGGAGAGTGTGGCTCAGGGGAGGCATCGGTTTCCCGTTAATGACTCGAAAAGGAGACATAGTCCCGGTTTGCGCCGTACAGCACAACACGGCGCCGGCAACATTTAACAACCACCGGGCCTCAACAACACACCGCGATTGTGGCCGGCCGGCGGCACGCCTAGCATAGCGCCATGACCAATCCAGCCTCCCCCGACCACGCCGAACCCTGGTACCTGCTGGGCGCCGGCAACATGGGCCTGCTCGCCGCCCATTACCTGCAACGCGCCGGCTTCACCGTCATCGTCCTGCGCCGCGACGACACGCCGACCCTGGAACGCACTCTGATACTCCCGAGCGGCGACCCGGTGCTACTCCAACTTTTGTGCGAGCCCCTTGTGGGAGCGGGCCCAGCCCGCGAAAGGGAGCAAAGCTCCCGGCAGGATGCCAGAGACCTTTCTAAAGATGCTATAAACAACGCCTCTGGTATCCCGCCGGCCGGCGCTGCCGGCCTTTCGCGGGCGGGGCCCGCTCCCACAAATCCCGCTCCAGCAGCGGGCGCGCCGATCCGGCGGCTGGTGGTGGCTTGCAAGGCGCCGTTCACCGTCGATGCTCTGGCCGGCCTGCCGCTGGCGGCGGACGCCACCGTGCTGCGGCTGCAGAACGGCCTGGGCAGCCTGGACGGGCTGCTGCCCGACGGGGCGCGCATGATCGAGGTGGTCAGCGCCTCGGCGGTGAAGCGTGACGGCGACGCGCACCGTGTGGTCGCCGAGAATGACACCTGGATGGGGGAAAGCGCCGCCGGGGGACCGCCGGCCTGGTTCGGCGCCCTCTCCGCCCACTGGCCGAAACTGCACTGGCCCGACGATTTCCGCCACCGCCAGTGGCGCAAACTGGTCGGCAACGCGGTGATCAACCCGCTCACCGGCCTGCACGATGTGGCCAACGGCCGTATCTTCCAGGACCCGGCGCTGGCCGGCGAGGCCGAACAACTGGCCCGCGAAGCGGATCGGGTATTCACCGCCCTGGACCCGACCTGGCCCGGCGACTCCCTCCCCGGCGTCCGCGCCCTGGCCGAAGCCACCGCCGGCAACACCTCCTCGATGCGCGCGGACATGCAGGCCGGCGCCGTCACCGAAATCGACGCCATCAACGGCTGGCTGCTGCGCCAGGCCGAAGCGCTTGATATCGATCTGCCCGCCCACCGCCGTATCGTCGCGGCGGTGAAAGCCCGGCACCCTTGAGCGGTTGTGCCGGGGCCGGCGTTGCTCTATGTTTGCCTCCGCTTCAGGTGTACGGGAAGCCGGTGAAAGGCCGGCGCTGCCCCCGCAACGGTATGAGGTAGTCGTTACCACCACGCCACCAGGCACGCCCTGGGAAGGCGGTAACGGCGTCACCCCTTGAGCCCGGAGACCGGCCTGTCGCCACTGGCGCGCCCCGCCCGACCCTGTCGGTTCGGGGCGCACCCCATGTACGGAGGGTGCATCGGGAGGACAATACTATGCATACCCACCCCCTTAAGGTGGCCGCCGCTGTAAAGCTGGCTTTGGCCACGGCTTGCCTGTACGCGCCTGTTACCCAGGCCGCGCAGTCCGATAACACACTCGCCCCGGTGGAAGTCACCGGCTCACGCACCGCCAGCGTGGCGCGGGAACTGCCCACCGGCACGCTGATCCTGGACCGGGACACCATCGACGCGATGCCCGCCAATAACCTGGCGGACGTGCTCGACACGCTCGGCGGCGTCCAGGTGCGCCGCAATTTCGGCATCAACGGCGCCCGCGCCACCATCGACATGCAGGGCTTCGGCGCCAGCGCCACCTCCAACACCCTGGTGCTGCTCAACGGCCGCCGCTACAGCAACGTGGACCTGTCCGGCCCGGACATTGCCTCGATCCCGCTGGCGGCGATCGAGCGCATCGAAGTGCTGCCCGGCGCCGGCGCCGCGCTGTACGGCAACGGCGTGGTCGGCGGCGCGGTCAACATCGTCACCCGCGAGCGCTACGACAACCGGGCCGGCGTGGAAGTCACCGGCGGCAGCTTCAGCACCAGCGGCGGCAGCCTCTGGGCCACCGGCCACCACCGGGGCGAAAACCCCGACAACCACACCAGCGCCGCCGCCTCGGTGCAGGCCCTGCACAGTGACGGCTACCGGCAAAACAACGACCTGCAGCAACGCAACGCCTTCGCCGATCTGCGCACCCGCCGCGACGACCTGACCTTCTACCTGACCGCCACCGGCGAGCGCCAGAACCTGGACCTGCCCGGCGGGCGCACCGTGAACCTGGCCACCGGCGAGAACCCGTTCGAGGACGACCCGGAAGGCGCCGCCACCCCCTACGACTGGGCGGACCAGGACACGGTCACGGTGATGCCGGGCATGAACGTGCGCATCGGGAATCACAGCCGCCTGCATCTGGATTTCGCCGGCCGCCGCAAGGAGCAGAGCTACTTCTTCTACTTCCCGGGCTTCTCCACCTACGGCGAAACCGACGTGGACAGCTACAGCGTCAACCCGCGTTTCACCAGCCAGTTCCAGGCCGCCGGCCTGACCCACAACACCACGGTGGGCTGGGACCTGTACGACTACCGTCTGGAGAACCGCAGCGCCGGCGAGCAAGCGCGGATCGGCGACCCCACCAGCACCAAGGACGTGGACCAGCGGCAAACCGCCTGGTACTTCCACGATGTGATGACCCTGGACCGCTGGTCGTTCACCCTGGGCGCGCGCCGCCTGGACGTGGATACCGAGACCGAAACCACCGGTTTCAGCGCCGGCCAGGGCCAGGACAGCCAGGACGCGGAAATGTACGAAGGCGGTGTGCGCTACCACTTCGACGGCGGCCTGGATGTGTTCGCCGGCGCCCAGCGCAGCGTGCGCATCGTCAACGCCGACGAAATCACCCCGGATGACGAGCTGCTGGAGCCGCAGACCGGCGAGCAGTACACCCTGGGCGCCAGCTGGCAAAAAGGCATCCAGACCTCGACGCTGACCGCCTGGCAGGGGCGCTTCGAGAACGAGATCGTCTACAACCCCTACGCCGGCGCCTTCGGGGCCAACGTGAATCTGGAGGACCGCACCCGCCGCCGTGGCGTGAGCCTGAACAGCCGCTGGCGGCTGGACCGGGACCTGACGCTGGTGCTCAACGGCACCCTGCAACGGGCCGAGTTCGACGAGGGCGAATGGGAAGGCAACGACGTGCCGCTGGTGTCGCGCCAGCTGTTCTACGCCCAGGCCAACTGGCAGGCGCTGTCCTGGCTGGAGCTGTCCCTGGCGCACCGCTACGTGGGCAAGCGCCGCTTCGACAACGACCAGCCCAACGACTTTCAGCAGATCGACAGCTATCGGATGACCGACCTGGAAGCCACCGCCCGCTACCAAAATGCCTACTTGCGCATCGGGGCCTATAACCTGGAGGATGAACTGGCGGCGGATTACGGCATCAAAGCCACCAACAACCTCAGTTATAACGCCTACCCCCTGCCGGAACGGCACTACCGGGTAAGCCTGGGAATGGAATTCTGACCATGAGCGACGGCAAGGACGACAAGACCCGCATCAACCGGGTGATCACCCGCAGCGGCGACGATGGCCGCACCGGCCTGGCGGACGGCAGCCGGATCGCCAAGGATCACCCGCGCATCCAGGCCCTGGGTGCGCTGGACGAGCTGAACAGCGGCCTGGGCGTGCTCCGCGCCCGGGCCCTGGACGCGGACCTGGACGCACTGCTGGAGCGTATCCAGCATTTGCTGTTCGACCTGGGCGGCGAATTGGCGGTGCCGGGCACCGTCACCCTCACCGACGCCGATCTGGTGGAAGTGGAATCCCAGGCCGACACGCTCAACGCGGAACTGGCACCGCTCAAGGAATTCGTGCTGCCCGGCGGCCACCCGGACGCCGCCTGGTGCCACCACTGCCGCACGGTGGCGCGGCGCGCGGAGCGGGACCTGATCGCGGTCGGCGACGACGACCAGATCAACCCGGTGAGCCGCGCCGTGCTCAATCGCGTCGGCGACCTGCTGTTCGTGATGGCCCGCGCCATCAACCTGCGCACCAACACCCAGGAGCCGCAGTGGGTGCAGCGTAAGGATCGTTAACCGAGCCCTTGAGGCGCGGGCGGGCCCGCTCCCACACCGCTATTCACCCAGCATGAACAGTTTGGCTTCCAGCCCCCTCAGGCTGAACGGGTAGCCGTTGAGGATAGGCCGGTCGTTATTTCTGCAGAAATCCAGAAAGTTGAGAAGAAAGTGAGACAGGTTAATCGACGACAGCGCCCATACCTCCGGACGCTTTTCGATTTTGGCTATACCCTCAACCTTGCGCCCCGGGAAGCCGACCTGGTAGAACCCCACCCTTTCAGACATAAGATGCAGATCCAGTTCGGCTTGCAGGCTGTATTCCTGGAAAAAGCGGCCAATGGCAAAGGACACCCGGCTGTCCATCATCACCAATCTGTCAGGGAAAAGGCACGCCCATACCTTGGCCCAGCCGGAATTCATATGGGTAACGCCCTCATGATTCCCGGCACCCAGAATATCAACATGCGCGCGTAGAACGTTCAGCAAGGACCGCGACGCGTAAAGCTTCTCGACCGTGGGCTTGTTGTACTTTCTCCGACCCACCGGATAATAAATTTTGCCGCTGTCCATGATCACCGATACCGCTTCCAAGCATCGGTCCTCGTCCTCGTTATCCAAAGCCAGTGCCAGTTCGTTGCCGGCGATCGACAGGATTTGCGACAGGTCGGAGAACGACCGCCCCGTGCGATGCCGTTCATGCAACCACGAATAGGTCTGCCGCAACCTGAAGCGCCAGATATATTCCGGGTTTCTGGCTTCCAGACGCGTCGCGATAAAATCGAACAGCCGGTGCTCTAACTGCGCGCCCTCTACTTTCATGGTCTGACGCAGCACCGCCCTTTTGGCCGCGGTCAACGAGAACACACACTTCTTCAGTTCCGCAAGGCGGTCATACCGGCGCGGGTCCTTGATACGGTAAAAGCGGTCATGGGCGCCGGAATAGTCCATGCAGAACAGCTGTATAAACCGCAGGCAAGCAAAGGTTTTACCAGGTTGTGAAATGCCGGGTATCGATGAGTCGGCAAGGTCACGAAGGTCCCTGTAACTGAACGACACCGGCAACCGACCCGCGTTGCGAAACATGGCCTCGTGATTAAAAATACGGCGCTTTATCTCCGGGGCGTTAGGCTCCGGATCCTCAGGAAGCAATGTCATACTCTTCCAAAAACCGGAAATTACTCTTTAACCAATGCTGAAAACGCCGGCGCAGCTCGTCGTCGCTGGGCACTGGAACCTGTATCCATTCACAGCGTTGGCGTACGCCAAGCCGGAACGCTTCGAAAGCGCCATGCCGACGCATGGAAAACCATTTTTTTTGCCCGCGTTGTGCCGTCACGGACACATTGATACCCCTGGGCTTATCACGCCGGGTTACCGTGATGCCAATGATCCCGAAGCTGTTGTCTTGCGGCTTCAGCTTACTGAGCTCGTTCACCGAGACACGCCGCAGCTTAGGCGCGGCGCCGAGCGTGCCCTGGCGTCTGAGCGCGCGAATCTGAGCGTCCCGCCAGGCCAGGGCCGCTTGAAGGGCGGCGTGCTGATCAGAATACCGGTTGTCTCGAAAGCATTTTCTGAACTGTCTTTTACGGCCTTTTTCGTCCACGTAGGGCAGCGCGCACCACCAGAATCCGCAGGCCTGCTTTCTGTAGATATACCGGTATGGATTCCCCGTTTTTTTATTATTAACTTCGTGCATTTTTTAAACTTCCTTATTACCGGAACAATTATGTCTGTCCCTTTTTTATAATCTATTTTTGTTGCGCGAAGAACCTAACATCACCCTGATATTAACTTCCACAATAATTCACCGAAGAGACAGACCCGGCGGTCATATATATCCAGGATTTCCTGGATTTTGAAAGAATGTGCAAGGCGCTGGGTCGTGGGGCCGGCAGGGCTTAGACTGGCACCATGGGCATCCGCAACAAGCTTTTCCTCACCTTTCTCGGCACCTTCGTGGTACTGATCGTGGCCGCGAGCGGGTTCTATTTCTTTGCCTTCGAGCAGAGCCTGCGCAAGTACATCGACGAGCGGCAGCAGGCGCAGGTGGAACGCCTGGCCGACCATCTCGGCGTGCTTTACGCGCAACGGGGCAACTGGGATTTCCTGCTCAGCGACCCGCGCGTGCTGGGCCGACTGTACTGGCTGGCCGGCGACCGTAACACCGACACCGAGCCGGGCAAGCGCGACCGTCGCGACGCGCCCCGCCATCTGAGCCTGCTGGCGGCGGACCGGCGCCCGCTGATCGGCCCACCGCCGCCGCAACAGTTCAGCCGCCTGGTGCCGATCCGCACCGACAACGACCTGGTGGGCTGGCTGGCGTATCCCGATCAGGAGGCGATCCGCGACAAGCTCGACCGGCGCTTCCAGGAGCGCCAGCTCAATTTCGCCGGCTGGATGGCCCTGGTGGGGCTGGCCCTGTCGTTGCTGGTGTCCTGGCTGCTGGCGCGCCATCTGGTGGCGCCGGTGACGGCGCTCAGCGCCCACACCCGCAAGTTGCGCGAAGGCGACTATCAGACCCGGCTGGGCAGCCGGCGCCGCGACGAACTGGGCGATTTGATCCGCCATGTGGACAGCCTGGGCGAGCGCCTGGACCAGGGCCAGAAAGCCCGCCAGCGCTGGTTTTCGGACATCGCCCACGAGCTGCGCACGCCGCTGTCGGTGCTGCAGGGCGAGCTGGAAGCGGTGGTCGATGGCGTGCGCCCGCTCAACCACGAAACCATCGCGGCGCTGGAATCCGAGGTGCGCCAGCTCACCCACCTGGTCAACGACTTGCATGACCTGGCCCTCGCCGACGCCGGTAACCTGCGCTATCACTTCACCGCGCTGGATCTGGACGCGCTGTGCGAGGACGCCGTGGACGCGGCGCGCCCGGCGCTGGGCCGCCGGCGCGTACGCCTGCGCACCGATCTGAGCCCGGCGCGGGTCAACGGCGACCCGGTGCGCCTGCGTCAGCTGCTCGATAACCTGCTGCAGAACAGCCTCAAGTACACCGACGAAGGCGGCGAGGTGCAGCTCACCCTGGACGGAGACGGCGGCGACTGGCGCCTGACCCTGAACGACAGCGCGCCGGGCGTGCCCGACGATGCCCTGCCCAAACTGTTCGATCATCTGTACCGGGTGGAGAGCTCCCGCAACCGCCAGACCGGCGGCGCCGGCCTTGGCCTGGCCATTGCCCGGCGCATTGTCGAAGCACATGGCGGCACTATGACAGCGGACCATAGCCCGCTGGGCGGTCTTAGAATTACGGTGCGGTTGCCCCGCTAAAGGAACAAAGCATGGCGAAAATTCTGATCGTCGAGGATGAACCCCGGCTGGCGCAATTGCTGGCGGACTATCTGCGCCACAGCCATTTCGAGCCGGAACAGACCGGCAGCGCCGCCGACGCCGAACGGCGCGTGCGCGACGGTGACTTCGACGCGGTGCTGCTGGACCTGATGCTCCCCGACGGCGACGGCATGGAAGTGTGCAAGGCGATCCGCCGTTTCTCCCAGGTGCCGATTCTGATGATCACCGCCCGCGTGGAAGAGGTGGACCGGCTGCTGGGCCTGGAGATCGGTGCCGACGACTACATCTGCAAGCCGTTCAGCCCCCGGGAAGTGGTGGCGCGGGTGAAAGCGGTACTGCGCCGCGCCGGTAACGCCGCCCAGCCCGCCGCCGAGGGCGGCCTGGCCCTGGACCGGCACCGCTTCGAGGCGGTCCATGACGGCGCCCGGGTGGCGCTCACCGCGATTGAATTCGAGCTGCTGGCCGCGTTGTCCCGCCAGGCCGGACGCATCTGGACCCGCGACCAGCTGATGGACGTAATCTATTCCGACCACCGGGTGGTGTCCGACCGCACCATCGACAGCCACATCCGCAAGCTGCGGCGCAAACTCAGCGAGGGCCTGACCGGCGATCACGACTGGATCGGCAGTGTCTACGGCGTTGGCTACCGATTACAAAATCCGGATGACGAAACGTGATTTCTCCACATTCGCTGCATATTGGCTGCACATTGCAGGTCCAATCTGTAAAGGAATCCGGGGCAACCCGGAACGTCATCACTCAAGGAGCAAGACGATGAAAAAATTGATGATTGTGACACTGACGCTGTTCTCCACCCTGGCCTTCGCCGGCTCGCCGATGGAAAAAGGCGCCGACCGTCACATGCAGAAAATGGCTCAGGAGCTCAACCTGACCCAGAAGCAGCAAGAGGAAATTCGCGAAATCCGCCAAGAGAAAGGCGAGGCGATGCGCGAGCTTCATAAAGAGGCCCAGGAAGAAATCCGCGATGTGCTGAACGAAGAGCAACGCGCCCAGTACGATCAGCACCAGAAAGACCGTATGGAAAAATGGGAAGAAAAGAAGGAAAAGTGGAAGGAACGCCACGGTAACAACTGATTTTTAGGAGCGGGCCTTGTGGGAGCGGGCCCTGCCCGCGAAAGGCAAGCAAAGCTTGCCGGCAGGATACCAGAGACGCATCTAAGAATGCCCGGGGCAGACCTTGTCTTTTTCGCCATCATCAGGCAAAAGACAAGACCTGCCCTTTTTCCTTTTATGAGGTTCCTGCATGTTTTCCGGTCTCAGCGCTTTCCCGCTTACCCCCATGGACGAAACCGGCATCGACGAGGCAGCCTTTACGACACTGATCAGCCGCCTCGCCAGCGCCGGCGTCGATTCCATCGGGGCGTTAGGCTCAACCGGCAGCTACGCCTACCTCAATCGCGATGAGCGCAAACGCGCGGCGGAGCTGGCCGTTCAGAACGCGGACGGCGTTCCCGTGATGGTCGGCATCGGATCGCTTCGAACACGGGACGTTCTTGGGCATGCCGAGGACGCGCAGACAGCGGGCGCGAACGCAGTGTTGCTGGCCCCCATGTCCTACCAGCCGCTCACCCGCGACGAGGTGTACGGTCTTTACGCGAAGGTGGTAGAGCATCTGTCGGTACCGTTGTGTGTTTATGACAACCCCAGAACGACGCACTTCGAATTCGATGACGACTTATACGCCGCCATCGCCGAGCTACCGCGGGTGAGCTCGATCAAGATCCCCGGCGTGCCGACCGACCCGGGCGCCGCCAGCGCACACATTGAACATTTGCGCGCCTTGCTCCCTTCCCGGGTAAGCCTTGGCGTCAGTGGCGACGCCCACGCCGCCACCGGTCTCAACGCCGGCTGCGACGCCTGGTATTCGGTCATCGGCGGCTTATTTCCTGAGACGGCGCTTGCCATCACCCGTGCCGCCCAACGTGGCGATGCCTCCGAGGCGACCCGCCTCTCGCAGCATCTGCAACCGCTGTGGCGCGCCTTCGAACAACACGGAGGCAGCATTCGAGTGATGGCGACGGCTGCGGGGATTCTGGGCCTCGCCGGTCATAACAGCCTTCCGCTGCCGCTAACGGCGTTGGATGGAGAGGCGCGTGACGAGCTGGAGCAACTGCTGGCGGGGCTGGGGTTGGTGGCGTAGCGGTGGGGCCTGCCGGGTGGCGGGGCTGGCCCTGCCCGCGAAAGGGGCGAAGCCCCGGCAGGATTCCAGAGGCTTTTCTAAAGGCAGCATAAACCACCTCTCTGGGATCCTGCCGGCCGGCTTTGCCGGCCTTTCGCGGGCTAGGCCCGCTCCTACAACAGGGCTCGCCGCATGTCGCCGAGCAGACCGCTGAGGTAGGTGGTGAAGCGTGCCGCGTCCGCGCCGTCGATTACCCTGTGGTCGTAGGAGAACGACAGCGGCAGCATCAGCCGGGGCTGAAAGGCGTTGCCGTCCCACACCGGTTTGGTGTCGGAGCGGCTGACGCCGAGGATCGCCACCTCCGGCCAGTTGACGATGGGCGTGAAGGCGGTACCGCCGATGCCGCCCAGCGACGAGATGCTGAAGCTGGCGCCCTTCATGTCCGCCGGTGACAGTTTGCGGTCGCGGGCCTTAGCCGCCAGCTCGCCGATTTCCGTGGCGATCTGGCTGAGCCCTTTCTTGTCCGCGTCGCGCAGCACCGGCACCACCAGGCCGTTGGGCGTGTCCACGGCGATGCCGATGTGCACATAGTCCTTCAGGATCAGCGCTTCGCCGGACGGCTCCAGCGAACTGTTCACCCTCGGGAATTCGCGCAACGCTCGCGCGCAGGCCTGCACCAGAAACGCCAGCATGGTGAGCTTGACGCCCTCTTTCTCCAGCGCCTTGTTCTGGCTTTTGCGGAACGCTTCCAGCTCGGTGATATCCGCCTCGTCGAACTGGGTGACATGGGGGATGGTCACCCAGCTGCGATGCAGATTCCGGGCCGCCACCTTGCGCAGCTTGTTGAGCTCGTCGCGTTCCACCGGGCCGAATTCGCTGAAGTCGATCTCGGGCAGATCCGTGGCGCCGGCACCGCCGGCGGCGGCCGGTTGTTCCATGCGCTGCTTGATGTGCGCGTGCACGTCTTCCTTGAGGATGCGGTCCTTGGGGCCGCTGGGCGGCACCGTGCCGAGATCGACGCCGGTTTCCCGGGCCAGCTTGCGCACCGCCGGGCCGGCGTGCACGTCCTTGGAGGGGCGGCTGGCGGCGGCGGCACCGGATTTGGCCGGGTGTTGGCCGATGCCGCCGGAATCCTGCGTACTGGACGCTGAATCGTCTTTTTTGGAGGCCGTTTCAGAGGGCTGGGAGGCTTTTTCAGAGGCTTCGCGGGCAGGCCCGCTCCCACCAGGCTCGCTTTCACCAGACTGTTTGCCAGCGGACTTGCCTTCGCCGGCCGTCTCTTCATCGGCCGTCTCTTCGCCGCCGGTGGTTTCCAGCACCATCAGTTCGGTGCCGGAGGTGATTTTGTCGCCGGCTTTTACCAGCAGCTTTTTCACCGTGCCGGCGGCCGGGCTGGGGATTTCCAGGGACGCCTTGTCGGATTCCAGCACCAGGATGGTCTGTTCCGCTTCCACGGTGTCGCCTTCGCTCACCGACAGCTCGATGATTTCCGCTTCGTCGATGTCGCCCAGGTCCGGGGCGGGGATGGTTTGTTCGCGGCCAGGCCCGCTCCCACCAGACTCGCTCTCGTCGGGTTCGCTGTCCTCTTGTTCGTTGTCCGTTGATGCGCTCTCATCGGAGTCGCCGTCATCGGATTCCTGGTCGTCGGCGCCGGCTTCGGTGTCCAGCTCCAACAGGGGGTCGCCTTCCTTGACCCGGTCGCCGGCTTTCACCAGCAGTTCGAGAACGGTGCCGGCTTTCGGGCACGGTACTTCCACGGACGCTTTGTCGGACTCCAACACCACAATGGTGTCTTCGGCTTCGACGCTGTCGCCTTTTTTGACGGACACCTCGATGACGTCAACAGGATCACTGCTGCCCACATCGGGTACCCGGATGGTTTCCTTGCTCATGGCAGGCTCCTTATGAGATCACCGGGTAGGGTTTTTCCGGGTCGATGCCGTATTTCTTGATTGCCTGTTTGACGGTGGCGGCGTCCACTTCGCCTTCGTCCTTGAGCGCGCTGAGCGCGGCCAGAACCACGAAGTAACGGTCCACTTCAAAGAAGTGACGCAGTTTCTCACGGGAGTCACTGCGCCCGTAGCCGTCGGTGCCGAGCACCTTGAAGCGGGCTTTGACCCACGGACGGATCTGATCGGCGTAAGCCTTGATGTAGTCGGTGGACGCGATCACCGGGCCCTGGCGTTTGTCCAGGCATTGCTCCACCCAGGTGGGCGCCACTTTGAGGTCCGGCTTGAGCAAACGGTCACGGTCGGCGCGCAGGCCTTCGCGACGCAGTTCGTTGAAGCTGGTAACGCTCCACACATCGGCGGCGACGCCGAAGTCCTCGCGCAGCAATTCCGCCGCGGCTTCCACTTCGCGCAAGATGGTGCCGGAACCAAGCAACTGGACATGCTTGGCTTTCTTGCCGCGCTTGCCCTTGCCTTCGCGCAGCAGGTACATGCCCTTGCGGATGCCTTCCTCGGCGCCCTTGGGCATGGCGCCGTGCAGGTAGTTTTCGTTCATCAGCGTCAGGTAGTAGAAGACGCTCTCTTCTTCCTCGTACATGCGGCGCAGGCCGTCCTGCAGAATCACCGCCAGCTCGTAGGCGTAGGTGGGGTCGTAGCTGACGCAGTTGGGCACCGTGCTGGTGAGCACGTGGCTGTGGCCGTCCTGGTGCTGCAGGCCCTCGCCATTGAGCGTGGTACGCCCGGCGGTGCCGCCCAGCAGAAAGCCGCGCGCCTGGCTGTCGCCGGCCGCCCACCAGAAGTCCCCGGTGCGCTGGAAGCCGAACATGGAGTAGTAGATAAAGAACGGAATCAACGTGAAGTCGTGCACGCTGTAACTGGTGGCCGCGGCCATCCAGCCGGACATGGAGCCGGCTTCGTTGATGCCTTCCTCCATGATGCGGCCTTTCTTGTCTTCCCGGTAATACATCACCTGGCCGGCATCCTCGGGCTCGTATTTCTGGCCCTTGGACGAATAGATACCGAGCTGACGGAACATGCCTTCCATGCCGAAGGTGCGCGCCTCGTCGGGGACGATCGGCACCACCCGGTCACCAATGCTCTTGTCCTTCACCAGGGTGCTGAGCATGCGCACGAACGCCATGGTGGTGGAGATTTCCCGGTCGCCGCTGCCTTCCAGGAAGGATTCAAAGAACTCCAGCTTGGGGATGGTCAGCTTCTTGCTGGCGTGGCGGCGCCGCACCGGCATATAGCCACCCAGCTTCTCCCGCTGCTCGCGCATGTAGCGCAGTTCCGCGGAGTCTTCTTCCGGCCGGTAGTAGGGCACGGTTTCCAGTTCTTTGTCGGTGAACGGCATGTCGAAGCGGTCGCGGAATTCCTTCAGGCTTTCCAGATCCATCTTTTTCATCTGGTGGGTCTTGTTGACCGCCTCGCCGGCGCCGGTGGCGTAGCCCTTGACGGTTTTCGCCAGGATCACCGTGGGCTGGCCGGTGTGGTTCACCGCCTCGTGGTAGGCCGCGTACACCTTGAACGGATCATGGCCGCCGCGGTTCAGACGATAGACGTCCTCGTCGCTCATGTGCTCGACCATTTTCTTCAGCTCAGGGTATTTGCCGAAGAAATGCTCGCGGGTATAGGCGCCGCCGTTTTTCTTGTAGGCCTGGTATTCGCCGTCCACCGCTTCGTCCATGCGGCGGCGCAGCAGGCCTTCGGAATCCTTCTCAAGCAGCGGGTCCCAGAGCCGGCCCCAGACCACTTTGATCACGTTCCAGCCGGCGCCGCGGAACAGGCTTTCCAGCTCCTGGATGATCTTGCCGTTGCCGCGCACCGGCCCGTCCAGGCGCTGCAGGTTGCAGTTGACCACGAAGATCAGGTTGTCCAGTTGCTCGCGACCGGCCATGGACAGCGCGCCCAGGGATTCCGGCTCGTCCATTTCACCGTCGCCAAGGAATGCCCACACCTTGCGCTTGCGATCCGGGATCAGCTCCCGGTTCTGCAGGTACTTCATGATGTGCGCCTGGTAGATCGCCTGCATGGCGCCCAGGCCCATGGACACGGTGGGGAACTGCCAGTAATCCGGCATCAGCCAGGGGTGTGGATAGGACGACAGCCCCTCGCCGTCCACTTCCCGGCGGAAGTTGTCCATCTGCTGTTCGGTGATGCGCCCCTCCAGGTAGGAACGGGCGTAAATGCCGGGCGCCGAGTGGCCCTGGAAATACACCAGGTCGCCGGGGTTGTCTTCGTGGGGGGCTTTGAAAAAGTGGTTGAAGCCGACGTCGTAGAGCGTGGCCGACGACGCGAAGGTGGCGATGTGCCCGCCCAGTTCGTCGTCGTTGTCCTTGTTGGCCCGGATCACCATCGCCAGCGCGTTCCAGCGCACCAGGGAACGGATGCGTCGTTCCATGTAGATGTCGCCGGGGATCGGCGCTTCGTCTTTAGGGCGGATGGTGTTGAGGTAAGGGGTGTCGAGGTGGGTGCGGATAACGCCCTGTTCCTGGGCTTCGTTGGTGAGGGTTTCCAGCAGCCAGCCGGCGCGTTCGGGCCCCTCCTGTTCCAGCACCGATTCCAGTGCCTCAAGCCATTCCCGGGTTTCTTCCGGGTCCACGTCTTCGAAGAAGTTTCTGTTCTGCATGGGCGCGCGTCCTTTTTCGCAGTGCCTGGCCGGCGCGGGATCGCCGCGACGGCGGGGTAAACGACGGAAACGGCGCGGGGTATATAGGCCGTTTCGTTACCCGATCATAGCAGCAAGAACGGACAGCTTCATGTCCATGAAGGTCGCGTGTTCGAACGGTAGCTGCAGGTCGCTTGTGGGAGCGGGCCTTGCCCGCGAAAGGGAGGCTTTAGCCTCCCGGCAAAGGTTGCCCCGCAGGATTCCAGAGTCCCTTCTAAGCGGACTGCCAAGAAACCTCTCTGGGATCCTGCCGGCAAGCGTAGCTTGCCTTTCGCGGGCGGGGCCCGCTCGCACAAATATGGCTCCGTCGCGGCGTGATTGGCACTGCCTCAGGTGGGCAATACGGCCCAGAGCGCGGCGAAGATCAGCCAGACGGCGAGCGCGCGGAGCATCAGCTCCTGGAGGCCTTCCAGGCGGTTGACGCCGGCCTGGAAGGCCGGGTCGTTGCTGTCGGCGTCGCCGCCGAGCGCGGCGTCGGCGGCCAGGGTGAGCAGGCCGCGGCTGTCGTCGAGCCGCCAGAGGCGCCCGCTGACGGCCTGGGCGACCATGCCAAAGTGCCCCACCAGAGCCAGTGCCAGGGTGGTCAGGCGCGCCGGGATCCAGGCCAGGGCGATATCCAGGCTGCGGGCCCAGTCGCTGTGCTCCGGGTGGCGGCGCAGCCAGGCCCGGTTCAGCACGAACAGCAGCGCCGCGCCGAACCCGAGCACCGTGACCCAGAACAGCACCGCGAACAGATCGCCGGCGCGCAGCACGAAGCGGTCGGCCAGATCGTTGAACCAGGCCCGTTCGCTGTCCGGGCCCTCATCCAGCGGCCCGGCATCGAACGCCTGGGCGGCGCTGCCGGCCAGGGCGTCGCGGTCGTTCATGCGCCCGCGCACCAGCAGGGTGTCCATGCGCCGGAACTCGCTCTCCACGCCGATCAGCCAGAGCAGCAATACACCGCCCAGCAGCAGGGTCAGCAGCGCGCCCGCCAGGCCGCACAGCCAGCTGAACAGCAGCGCCACCAGCAGCGTCGGCAACGCCACCGCCAGCCACCACGCCAGCGCGCCGCCGCCCGGCGACAGCCGGTCGAGAAAGCGCTGATGGCGCTCCTCGCGGGTCAACCAAAGCGGCCAGCCGCCGTCGCGGCGGCGCAGGGCGAGCACAAGAAGAATGACGAGTAGTTTCATAACCCCGTTTATACCACGTCAGCGCAGGAATGGTAGGAGCGGGCCTTGTGGGAGCGGGCCCCGCCCGCGAAAGGGAGCGAAGCTCCCGGCAGGATGCCAGAGAGGTATCTAAAGGTCGCACAAACAGCGTCTCTGGGATCCTGCCGGCAAGCAGAGCTTGCCTTTCGCGGGCGGGGCCCGCTCCCACAAGGGCCGCTCCCCCCAAGGCGGTTAGAGCCGGGTCCAGTCGAAGGCGGGTCCGGGGTCGGTCTTGCGGCCGGGGGCGATGTGCTCGTGACCGGTGACGGTGTCGTTGGACAGGCGCGGGTAGTGGGCGATCAGGGTGCCGAGAAGCGCGCGCAGGCTGCGGTACTGGGCGTCTTCGAAGGGAACGTGGTCGGCGCCTTCCAGCTCGATGCCGAGGGCGAAGTCGTTGCAGTTGTCGCGGCCGCGCCAGCGCGACACACCGGCGTGCCAGGCGCGCTGGTCGCAGGCCACGAACTGCACCAACTCGCCGTCGCGGCGGATCAGGAAGTGGGACGATACCTTGAGGTCGCGGATCTCTTCGAAGTACGGGTGCTCGGTCGGGTCCAGGCGGTTCTGGAAAAAGGCTTCCACCTGGGGGCCGCCGAATTGCTCCGGTGGCAGGCTGATGTTGTGGATCACCACCAGGGCGATGTCTTCCGGGTCCGGGCGGGCATTGAAGTTGGGCGACGGCACTTTGCGCGCCTGGTCCACCCAATGATTGGTGAGAGTCAGCATGGGGCTATTTTCGCGGGCGGGGCCCGCTCGCACAAGACGTCAAGCGTTTTGCAGGCGCCGCAGGTCGCCGATCACCGCTTCCAGGGCGCGGTCGAACAGAGCGCCGTCTTCGATCAGTTTGACGTCGCCGTCGTGGAGCGCCAGCGCCAGGCCGGCGGCGTCGTATTCGCACACCTTGATGCCGCGCCGGTTAATGAACACCAGTTTGGCGCCGTCGCGGATGTTGGCGGCCAGCTTGGCGCGCTGGGCCTCCTCGCCCTCACCGATTTCCAGCCACTGGCCGGCGCGCAGGCCGCGGGCCCGCACCACCAGTTCATGGTCGTCGGGCAGTGCCGACGGGGCCGGCGGCTCGGGCTCCGGCGCCTCGGGCACCGCCACCCGTTCGGTCTCCAGCCCCTGGATCAGGCTGTCGTGGACGGCCAGAAGGTCGTCCAGCAGGGCGCGGGTTTCACCGGCGTCGTACTGAATCGATGCCAGGCCGTGCTCCAGCGCGCGCACCACTTTCGGGCTCAGGGCGCGCAGCTTGTCCAGATCCGCCGGGTCACGGTGGGGCATCACGCTCCACACCAGCGCGTCCACCGCCTTGGTGTAGCGGCGCCAGGCGTCGCTGTCCTCGCCCTGGCGCAGCCAGGTCAGGTAGAGCACCTGCTGCCAGCCCTGGCGCAGCAACCGCACCGCCACGTCCGGCACCTGGCGGCCGGCCAGGCGGGCATCGATATACAGGCGCGCTGCGTCACCGGCCTGCTCGGCGCGGGCCTTGCCCTCCTCGGCTTCGCGCACCCGCTCGGCGACCCGTTCGGCGCGGGCCCGCTGGTCGCTGAAGAAGCTGTCGAATTCCGCCAGCAGCTCACTGAACAGGGCCGGGTCTTCGTCGTAATCGTCGATGATGGCGTGCACCGCCCGGTCGATGCGCTGGTAGGTGTCATCGTCGTAGCCCTGCTGCGGGTCCCACTGACAACCGGCGCGGGCCAGGGTATTGAGCAGCAGGCGGGCATCGTGCTCTTCGTTGCTGAAGAAGGTCTTATCGGCGATCGCCACCTTCAGCAGGGGAATCTGCAGCCGCCCGATCAGCGCCTTGATTTCCGAGGGCAGGCCGTCGTCGTCGAGGATGAAATCGAACAGCATGGCGACCAGATTAATAACGTCGTCGTCGGCCTGATCGAGGGCGTGGATGGCCTCGCTGTTCTCGCTCTCAAGCAGCTCGGAAAGCTCGTCCTTGACGCTGCGGTCCGGCGACTCGGCGCCGCCGCCCTCCAGGGCGTGCTCAAGGCGCTGCAGGCGGGTGAGCAGGCCGAACAGATCCTGGCTGCTGACCGCCTGCACCGGCGCGTCGGCGGTGAGAGGGGCGCCGTTCAGATGGGCCACGCCGTTATGCATGATCGCCATGCCAGAGGTCAGCGCCGGGCCAGCGTCGACCCCGGGCGTGCCGGTGGGCGCCGTGGGCGCGGACGAACCGGAGGCCGGCGCGCCGCCGGCGGGGCCCAACCCGCGCAGGGTGGTGAGCAATTCCTGAAGCAGCCCGAACATGGCGTTGTCCGCTGGCGGCGCGCCGGCCTGGGCGTGGCCCGCCGACGGCACACCACCGGCGGTGCGGGACTCGTCCGCGGAACCGGCGGCGTCGGAGCCCGGGGCCCCGGTTCCGCCGCCGCCCCCGCCAGCCGGGCGGCCGCGCGGCACCGGCACGGTTTTCATGTCCGGCAGCACACCGGCGTCGGCCAACACCTGGTTGGCCTCCTGGACCATGGCGCCGGTTTCGTCCATCACCACCCGTTCGAACAGCTTGAGCACGATCAGGCGGGCACGGATATCCAGCGACAGCCGCTCCAGGCAAGCGGAAAAACACGCGGCCAAGTTGCGCGGCTCCAGGGGGTTGTTTCTTTCGGTGATGTCGACCTTGCTTTCGAACAGGTACTCGAGGCGGTGCTGGAAGGCGCGCAGGGCCTCGTCGTGGTTCTTACGGGCGCGGCGGGCCAGGTTGTCCAGGGCCACCGTGGTTTCCAGCTCTTCGTGCTTGACCAGCGCCAGGTCTTCCACCGCCACCTTGCCGGCGGCGCGTTCCCGGTCGTCCGTGGGGCGGGCACTGTCCTGGAACAAGTTTCCCAGCGCCTGGCGGAAACCGGTCTCCAGGGCGCCGCGCTGCAGGCGCAGCTCGCGCATGGCGTCGAAGTAGCGGTCGCGCTCGCTGTCGGTCTCTTTTTCCGCCAGGTCGAACAGGGTGTCGTCGGCGCCGTCGAGCATGTCCGCCAGCAGCCCGCCGGCGCGCTCGATTACGCGATCACGCACCCGCTCGAGCGGCCTGGGCAGGCTCAGCGCGCGGCCTTTACCGCCTTCCAGCGGCTTGAGACGGGTCACTTTGGACATGGCACACACCTTGACGGCGACAAACGTGAACTACGAAGCCCACTACGAATTTCCGTACGAAGAGTACCTTAGCACCGCCCTGTGCCGAGAAGTTTGAACCAATCCGCGATTCGGGGAATATCTGGCAACACCGTACAAAAACCGCGATCGCCACTCACTTTCAACCGCTTCCCCTGACCGGCTAATTTACCTACTCTGGCTGTTTCGCGGTTGAGGCGCCGTGAAGGAACGTTAATCGGGGACACCTGAAAAGGATAGACCGGCCATGACCGAATTTGTTGAGTTATTGAAACAGATCAGCGGCCTGCTGTGGGGCTGGCCGGCACTGATCCTGATCGCCGGCACCGGCATTTACCTGACGCTGCGCCTGGCGTTCCTGCCGATCCGGCGCCTGGGCTTCGGTTTCCGGCAGATCGTGGCGCCGGCCACCGGGGTGGGCACCATCGGCGCCGGCGCGGCGCTGGCCACCTCGCTGTCCGCCACCATCGGCACCGGCAACATCGTCGGCGTGGCCACCGCGATCCACTCCGGCGGCCCCGGCGCCCTGGTGTGGATGTGGCTGATCGCCCTGGTGGGCATGGCCACTAAATACGCCGAGGCGGTGCTCGCCGTGCACTACCGGGAAAAAGACAGCCTCGGCCAGTACGTGGGCGGGCCGATGTACTACATCCGCAAGGGCCTGGGCGAGAACTGGGCCTGGCTGGCGCTGCTGTTCGCGGTATTCGGCATGATCGCCGGCTTCGGCATCGGCAACACCGTGCAGGCCAACTCCGTGGCCCACGGCCTCAATGACAGCTTCGGCGTGCCCACCTGGGCCACCGGCCTGACCCTGGCGGTGCTGGTGGGCCTGGTGGTGCTGGGCGGCGTGAAGCGCATCGCCAAGGTGGCCACCTTCATCGTGCCCTTCATGGCGCTGGCCTACCTGCTGGCCGGCCTGGTGGTGCTCGCCGACCACGCCAGTGCCCTGCCCGGCGCCATCGCCCTGTGCTTCAACGACGCCTTCACCGGCACCGCCGCCGCCGGGGGCTTCGCCGGCGCCGCCGTGAAAGAAGCGATCCGCTTCGGCATGGCGCGGGGCATCTTCTCCAACGAAGCGGGCCTGGGCAGCGCGCCCATTGCCCACGCCTCGGCGCACACCGACCACCCCGCCCGCCAGGGCAGCATCGCCATGCTCGGCACCTTTATCGACACCATCGTGGTATGCTCCGTCACCGGTTTGGCCATCGTCGCCACCGGTGCCTGGACCAGCGGCGAGGAAGGCGCGCCGCTCTCCGCGCTGGCGTTTTCCAGCACCTTCGGCACCTTCGGTAACGTGGTGGTGGCCTGCGGCTTGGCGGTGTTCGCCTTCACCACCCTGCTGGGCTGGAGCCTCTACAGCGAGCGCTGCACCCAGTATCTGTTCGGCGACAAAGCCCTGCTGCCCTTCCGGGTGGTGTGGGTGCTGGTGGTGCCGGTGGGCGCCATCGTCGGGCTGGACCTGGTGTGGGCCCTGGCGGACATCATGAATATTCTAATGGCGGTTCCCAACCTGATCGCGCTGCTGCTGCTGGCGCCGGTGGTGGTTCGCCTGAGCAACGAGTTCTTCAAAACGCATGGATAAAAGCACCTCCACCGCAACCGCCCTGCCCGACTACGTCGGCGATCACTTGACCCGCGCGGTCGCCTTCGCCCTGGAAGAAGACCTGGGCGACGGCGACCTCACCGCCGGCCTGATCGCCGCCGACGACACCGCCACCGCCACCATCCTCACCCGCGAGGACGCGGTGCTCTGCGGCACCGCCTGGGCCGATGAAGTATTCCACCAGCTGGGTGGCGTCAGCCTGGAATGGCACGCCCGGGACGGCGACCGGCTGGCCGCCGGCGACGTGTTCTGCACGCTCACCGGCAACACCCGGCGCATCCTCACCGGCGAACGCACCGCCCTGAACTTCCTGCAAACCCTGATGGCCACCGCCACCACCGCGCGCCGCTACGCCGACGCCGTGGCCGGCACCCGCGTGACCGTGCTCGACACCCGCAAAACCCTGCCCGGCCTGCGCGCCGCGCAGAAGTACGCGGTGCTTTGCGGCGGCTGCGAGAACCACCGGGTGGGCCTGTACGACGCCTTCCTGATCAAAGAAAACCACATCACCGCCTGCGGCTCCATCACCGCCGCCATCCGCGCCGCCCGCGAACAGGGCCCCGGCAAGAAAATCATCATTGAGGTGGAAAACCTGGACGAACTGCGCGAAGCCGCCGCCCTCGCCCCGGACCAGATCATGCTGGATAACTTCACCCCGGAAATGCTGGAAACCGCCCTCGACCTGGCCGGCCAGAGCGCCCTGGAAGTGTCCGGCAACCGCACCCTGGACGACGTCAAAAACCTGCCCGGCGCCCGCGACCTGTTCCTCTCCGCCGGCGCGCTCACCAAGCATGTGCAGGCCGTCGACCTGTCGCTGCGGCTCGGCTGAGGGCAGGCCGAGCTTCGAGCGGACCGCGATGGCCTGAAATCACTGACGCGTTTTTCAGAGTCGGCTGACAGCCAATCCGATCCTCTTAATGACACCCTGCCTCCTCAACGGATGGAGGCAGCCAGTGACAACAACGGAAGCATCCCAGAAAAACGACTACGACTCGCCTTGGAAAGAAGCCATCGAGATAATGCTGGCCGATTTCATGGCGTTCTATTTTCCTGATGCCTGGCGGGCCATCGACTGGCGACAACCCCACCGCTTCCTGGATCAGGAGCTGCAGAAAATCGTGCCGGAGTCCGACATCGGGCGGCGCGTCGTCGACAAACTGGTGGAAGTAGCCCTGGTGCAAGGCGGCGACCAATGGATCCACCTGCACATCGAGATCCAAAGCAGCCGTGAATCCGACTTCGCCGAACGCATGATGATTTACCACTACCGCATCTTCGACCGCTTCCGCCGGCCTGTGGCCAGCCTGGCCGTGCTGGCCGACAATCAGTCCGGCTGGCGGCCCGGCCCCTACCGGCAATCAATGCTCGGCTGTCAATGGATTCTGGACTTCCCCAACGCGAAGCTGCTCGATTACCGTCGGCGGGAGAAAGACCTCGCCGGCAGCGATAATCCCTTCGGTCTGGTCACCCTTGCTCACCTGCGCACCCAAGGCACCCGAAACCAGAGCGCACGGCGCTACCGCGCCAAATACCGCTTGATCCGGCTACTCTATGGCAAGGGCTGGGCGAAAAGCCGTATTATTCAACTATTACGCATCATCGACTGGCTCATGGCGCTGCCGCCGCACCTGGAACAAAGCCTGCGGCAACGAATCACCGCCATCGAAGGAGAAACTCACATGCAATACGTCACCAGCTTCGAACGCCTCGCCCGGGAAGAAGGAGTACAGGAAGGCGTTCAGAAAGGCATTGAAAAAGCGCGTTTCAAGACTGCTCGCAATTTAATCGCGGAAACAGACATGGACGACGCCACTATTGCCGAGCTCACCGACCTGACGGAAGACCAAGTGCGCTTGCTTCGCTCGGCCTAACGTATGCAATACGTCACCAGCTTCGAACGCGCGGAGATTGAAAACTTGGCGGACCGCATATTGGAAGCCAACTTGCTGGAACAGGTTTTCGAGCGCAACTAACCAGGGGCGTGTTTAGTCGAGCTCATGAGTGCGCAGAGCCAGTTTGTCCTTCTTGAACTGCTTGATCTCACTGATGCCGTCAAGAATCTCCGCGCCGAGGTGTCTGCCACTCACTACGACATCACGCTCATCGCCCTCCGCATGGGCAATGGCCTCTTCCAGACCCCGCTTGATGTGTTCGAACGCGCTTCTCATAAAGATACCCTTCCGCCAACACAGCCAGATAAGCAATTACGCGCATATAAAGTAGCCCAGCGAGTTATTCCAATCAAGACCGCGACCGGGCAAACCGCAAGGTCCAGCGCTACTGCCAGGCCCCTCACCTTCCGAACCAAGCCGTGCTATAAAAGGTCCAACGCAGTGACGCACCGGCCAACCCGGCAAGGAGGCACCATGCACCGCATCGCCCTGATCACCCTCGCCGCCCTGCTCACCACCGCCTGCGCCTCATCCAAGCGCGTGGTGGTGGACAAGCAAGGGATTGACGAAGCCCAGTACCAGCAAGACCTCAGCGACTGCCGCGCCGTCGCCGACGAAGTCAGCACCGGCCGCGACGCCGCCGAAGGCGCCGCCGGCGGTGCCGTGATCGGCGGCATCCTGGGCGCCATCTTCGGCAACTCCGGCACCGCCGGACGCATGGCCGGCGGCGGCGCCGTGATCGGGGCCGCCGGCAAAGCCGGGGACGCGGAGCAGGAGAAGAGTCAGGTGGTTAAAAACTGTATGCGGGGGCGGGGTTATCGAGTTTTGAACTGACGCCATTCTGTGCTCCGATCAGGCCACGGACGTCCTCCACCCCCCTTCGGATTCTTCCAACTCCAGCACACTCACATAAGCATCCCGATTAGCCTGGCTGAGACATTCCAATAGCTGGTAAACGCGGCCTTGCCCTTGCGCTTTCTCAGCGTAAAGTGCTCGAAGCATGCGATCCGCGGGGCCAGAGATCTTGTTTCTGCCCTTCTCCCAGTTGCGCACCGAAGATTCTGCGACGTCCAAAAACAATGCAAGCTGGGCCTGCGGTAAATCCAATTCCTTTCTTAGAAACCGAATCTCCGAAGCGTCTAGAAGATCCGGTTTATTGATGACGATGTGCAGCCCGATCACGCGGTGGAGACCTTCGACATCATGAATGCCCACGGCCGCGCCATAGGGAGTGTCTATTTCTTCGTAACCATTGCGCAGGTGAACGCTATCCAACCCGCAACTCGTATATTTAAACATAACACTTCACCTTGGCCTCTTTAGAGATAGGTGGTAATTACGATCGCGTAATCGCCGATGCTTTCTCTCCAGTCAAGCACCACGACCACGGTGATAACGCTGCCGGCCGATGCGACTTCCATATTCAACTTCCAGGAGCCATGGGTATCTCTGTACGGCCCTTCAATCACCACACCATGACGTAAACACCGCAAAACCTGGCTTCTGGTAATCCGCCTTTCCACCATGCGCAGTTCCGCATGATGGGTAAAAAAGACTTTAGAACTATCTTCAGCGATCTTGCCCACTATCTTGCGAGCGCTGCGTGGACCGAGCTCCATCCTTAGAACATTGGTCGCCATAAACCTTTCGCCCTTAACCGTTAAAATTTAACGGTTTATGGTTGATTCGTCAAATGTGTTTTCGAGCGCCGGAAAGCACCTGGAACAGGCTGGGAACGGGCAGCGGGGTCCACGTACTTCAATGGGGTCACCCAGCCGGGTTGTACAGGACGGGAGCCCACCCACCGAGTATGGCGCCACGCGCCGGACAGGTCTGTCCGCCAGGGCCGGCAATCAAAGTGCGATATTGATGATCCTGCTTGCGCTTCCGCGTACCCAAGGCGCATTAACTCCGCCGCCTCCACGAAAGCGTACTGGCCCGGTACGGCCTGCGCCCGACGGAATTCCAACATTGGCGGCGTGAACAGAGACTGGTCCAACGCTGAAACCGTAGCCCGTGAGTTACCCTGATCGACGCCGCGTCCGGGCAAAAGGCAAGACCTGACTCTGGATCGCCCATCGATACATGTTACAAGCTATAAAGCCCACTTCTTTTCACACCCACGGCTCTACCGGTTAACATCGAAGAATCGATCTGGCGAGGCGGAATGAAATGCGCCTGACTACCGAGCAAATTAAGGTCATAAAGCAGACGGTTGCCGAGGTTTTCGGCGACGACGCCGAGGTGCGTCTGTTCGGATCCCGTCTGAATGACCGGATCGGCGGCGGCGATATTGACCTTCTCATCTCATTGCCGCACGTCTGTGAGGACAGACTAGGCAAGGAACTGCGTCTGACCGCCCGCCTACAGCTACGCCTTGGCGACCAGCCCTTCGATGTGCTGGTCGTCGATCCGGAGGTAACACTCAATCCCGCCCACGCCCACGCCATCGAAACGGCACGCGCTCTATGAGCAGCCACAAACCCTGGGCCGATTCACTGCCCCTGGACGCCTTACGCATGAGTACATGCGCGACGCCTCTGACTTCGCCGCTGCTCTGGAACAATCCAAAGCCGCCACGCTAATGCTGGTCGACACCTACAACCGCCTTAGAGACGACCTCCCCCGCCGACTCATCATTGATAAGAGCTGGCTACCGGCCGGCCTCTCTTAAGCCTTGATTACCCTAGCCGCCCTGCTCACCACCGCCTGCGCCTCATCCAAGCGCGTGGTGGTGGACAAGCAAGGCATCGACGAAGCCCAGTACCAGCAAGACCTCAGCGACTGCCGCGCCGTCGCCGACGAAGTCAGCACCGGCCGCGACGCCGCCGAAGGCGCCGCCGGCGGGGCCGTGATCGGCGGTATCCTGGGCGCCATCTTCGGCAACTCCGGCACCGCCGGACGCATGGCCGGCGGCGGCGCCGTCATCGAAGCCGCCGGCAAAGCCGGGGATGCGGAGCAGGAGAAGAGCAAGGTGGTTAAAAACTGTATGCGGGGGCGAGGTTATCGGGTTTTGAACTGAGCACGCAGGATGTCATCTGAAAGAGAATTGCGCAGCTATAAAAGCAGGTGGCTAAGTTTTCTATGGGCCCTGGATAAGTGGCCAACTCTGAATGGATGTTCTGTTTGTAAGCTTATAACGGCGGGAAGTGGCCACCGAGCTTCGAGGACGGGCAAAAAGGTGGGGCCTGAACCTGTCGCTTCACACCAACAAAAAGAGGCCCCGAAAAGCGGAGCCTCTTTAAACCACAAAGTACCGATCAGATCTTACGCGCGGCAAGAAGACGGAAGATACTTAGTGGGGACGTCGGTTGCGTCACTACCTACAGCGGTGGTCGAACCAGGTACGGGAGCAGCGGCACAAACCCAAGCTACATCACCTGCTGCGGAAGTCGCAGGACGAATCGTTAGGACTTTGCCGCTCAAGTTGGCTGTATTGGCCTCATTACCGTAAGTAACGGTGATTACACCGTTAGTCGAAGTAATACCGGAGACATAAGTACCTTCAATAGTGTTATTGATTCCCAGAGCAGCGTTATCCGCAGGCCAAGCACCGGCTACAGCATACTCCTCAGCGATTGCAGTTTTCAGCGCCGACGACAAGCTCAGACCTTCAGAAACTTGAGAGCGAATGGTGTAATCCTGATAAGCAGGAATCGCCACGGCCGCCAGAATACCGATAATCGCAACCACGATCATCAGTTCGATAAGAGTAAAACCCTTCTGCACTTGTTTCATTTCGCAATCTCCAGAGTCGAAACTTTATTATGTGCTCACCCCCGAGGCGAGCGCCTGCACTAAGACTATGCAGCTATTGGGCCAACTTTCACGTACCGGGTTTGCGGCTTTTCGTGTCACTTTCGCGCCCGGCAAGCTGCCGTTTTTTGTCAGCGGATGACAATAAACGTCACCCTCCATGACCTATTCCGTCAGTTAAGACTCCAATGCAGGTAACGCGGCCAAGCCCTTGATCATGCGCTCTTTACAGCCGGCGGGAAGGCTGCCAATCTGCTTTGGGGGTAAGTATAAATAACCATGACCACTTCTTATGAATAGTTCCGCAGCGTCTTTAAGCGGCCTGGCCCGCCGTCTGGTAAAGGAAGGCCATCTCTCCATGGAAGCGGCGCAGACCGCCGCCGCCGAGTCGCGGCAGGCGCGGGTGGCGTTGGTCCACCATCTGGTGGCCGGCGGGCACGTTGGCGCCGGCATTGTGGCGCGCTGCGCGGCCGAGGAGTTTGGCGATCCGCTGATCGATCTGAACACCTTCTCCAAGGAGATGATGGTCAAGGATCTGGTCGACCCCAAGCTGATCACCAAGCACACCATTCTGCCGCTGCTGCGGCGTGGCAGCCGGCTGTTCGTGGCGGTGTCCGACCCCACCAACCTGTCGGCCCTGGAAGAGATTCGCTTTAACACCGGCCTGAACGTGGAAACGGTGATCGTCGAGGACGACAAGCTGCGGCGCTGGATCGAGCAGCTGGAGTCGGAGCAGGAAGGCAAGGCCTTCGACAATCTGGACGATGATCTGGATAACCTGGAAACCGCCGATACTGATGCGACGCCCAGTGGCGGCGAAGACGCGGCCGCGGGCTCCGACGATGCCCCCATCGTACGGTTCGTTAACAAGCTGCTTCTGGACGCCATTAAAGGCGGCGCCTCGGACCTACACTTCGAGCCGTATGAAAAGACCTATCGGGTGCGTTTCCGTCAGGACGGCATACTGGAGACTGTATCCAAACCGCCGATCACCACAGCCAGTAAGCTGGCCGCCCGCCTCAAGGTGATGGCGCGAATGGATATTTCCGAGCGCCGGGTGCCACAGGACGGCCGCATCAAGCTTAAGATTTCCAAGACCCGGGCCATCGATTTCCGGGTCAATACCTGCCCTACTCTCTACGGCGAAAAGATCGTGCTGCGGATCCTGGACGCCGAAAGCGCCAAGATGGGCATCGATCACCTCGGCTACGAGGAAAACCAGAAGCAGATGTATATGGACGCCCTGAGCAAGCCCCAGGGCATGATTCTGGTCACCGGGCCCACCGGCTCGGGCAAGACCGTGTCTCTTTATACCGGTGTGAACATCCTCAATACGCCGGAGCGCAACATCTCCACGGCGGAAGACCCTGTAGAGATCAACCTGGAAGGGGTTAACCAGGTCAATGTGAACCCCAAGCAGGGCATGGAGTTTTCCACCGCGTTGCGCGCCTTCCTGCGTCAGGACCCGGATATCATCCTGGTGGGGGAGATCCGGGACCTGGAAACCGCCGAGATCGCCGTGAAAGCGGCGCAGACCGGTCACCTGGTGCTTTCCACCTTGCACACCAACAGCGCGCCGGAAACGCTGACCCGTCTGCGCAATATGGGGGTGCCCTCGTTTAATATCGCCACCTCGGTGATTCTGATTATTGCGCAGCGCCTGGCCCGGCGGCTGTGCGAGAATTGCAAGGAACCGGTGGATGTGCCTAAGCAATCCCTGGTTGAGATGGGTTTCACGGACGAGGACATTCAATCCGGGTTTACTGTGTACGGCCCCAGTGGCAAAGGCTGCGAGAAGTGCAAAGGCGGCTACAAGGGGCGCGTGGGGGTTTACGAGGTAGTCCGCATCACCGACGGCATTGCGCGCATCATCATGGAGGAAGGCAATTCCATCCAGATCGCCGACCAGTGCCGCAAAGAGGGGTTCAACGATCTGTACCGTTCCGGCCTGATCAAGGTCATGCACGGCGTCACCAGTCTTGAGGAAGTGAGCCGGGTGACCAGCGGGCACTAAACTATTATAGGTTTCGGTGGGTCAGGGTTTCGACTATGGCAAAAACAGCGACAGCACAAAAATCGGCGACCTTCAGCTATGAAGGCATCGACCGCAAAGGCAGCAAAGTAAAGGGGGAAATTACCGGCAAGGGGCCGGCTCTGGTCCGTGCCGAGCTGCGCAAGCAGGGCATTCAGGCCAAGAAAGTGGTCAAAAAGCGTGAAATGTCCCTGGGCGGGAAGAAAAAGATCAAGCCCATGGATATCGCGCTGTTTACCCGCCAGATGGCCACCATGATGAAAGCCGGTGTGCCACTAGTACAAGCTTTTGAGATCGTTTCCGACGGCCTGGAAAACCCGTCCATGCGGGAGGTGATTCTCAAGTTGAAAACGGATGTGGAAAGCGGCAACAACTTCGCTGGCGCGCTGCGTCAACACCCACGCCTTTTTGACGATCTCTACTGCAGTCTGATTGAATCCGGTGAGGCGTCCGGCTCTCTGGAGACCATGCTTGATAGGGTAGCGCTGTATAAAGAAAAAACTGAAGCGCTAAAACAGAAAATCAAGAAAGCAGTAAAGTATCCAATCGCCGTAGTCTGCGTGGCAGTGATTGTCACCGGCATCCTTTTGGTAAAGGTGGTTCCCACCTTCCAAGAACTATTCAAAGGTTTCGGCGCCGAGTTACCTGCCTTCACCCAATTTGTGATCAATCTTTCGGAAGGACTCCAAGCCAACTTCGTGATGATTCTGATCGCGTCTGCAGCTTTGGCCATTGGTTTTACGGAAGCACGAAGGCGATCACAGGGTTTTCATGATGCCGTGGACAGAATCTTGCTTCGAATTCCTGTAATTGGCCCTATTACCCACAAAGCCACAGTCGCACGTTTCTCCCGTACACTCTCCACCACATTTGCGGCTGGTGTGCCATTGATCGAAGCTTTGGATGCTTGCGCAGGTGCAACCGGTAATGTGGTTTACCGTAAAGCAGTTTTGCGGGTGAAGGAGGATGTAGCTACTGGTCAACAACTCCAATTCGCAATGCGTTCCACCGGTGTATTTCCTGCTATGGCCCTGCAGATGACGGCTATCGGTGAAGAATCCGGTGCACTGGATGCCATGCTGGCCAAAGTAGCCACCTACTACGAAGACGAAGTGGATAATATGGTCGATGGCTTAACCAGCATGCTGGAACCCCTCATCATGGCAATTCTAGGTGTGCTTATCGGCGGCCTCATCATCGCCATGTACCTGCCAATCTTCCAGCTCGGCAACGTGGTCTAACCAGTGCAGATTCTCGAATACCTGGCGGCCAGCCCGGCCGCCCTGATCCTGGTTTGCGTGCTGTTCGGCCTGCTGGTGGGTAGCTTCCTGAATGTGGTGATCCACCGTATTCCCAAGATGATGGAGGCCACCTGGCGCCAGGAGGCCCGCGAACTGCTGGACCAACCGGCACCGAAGGGCGAGGAAGAGCCACCGATCTTCAACCTGGTGACGCCCGGCTCCCATTGCCCGCACTGCAACCACCGCATCCGCTGGTACGAGAACGTGCCGGTGGTGAGCTGGGCGCTACTCAAGGGCCGCTGCAGCGGCTGTAAGGCGGCGATCAGCAAGCGCTACCCGATTATCGAGCTGCTCACCGGGCTGGTGGCGGGCCTGTGCGCTTGGCGTTTCGGTTACGATCCCTGGTTGATCTTCATGCTGTACGGCAGCTTTACGCTGCTGGCCCTGGCGGTGATCGATCTGGATACCACGCTGCTCCCCGATGACCTCACCTACCCGCTGCTGTGGGCGGGGCTGCTGGCGTCCGTGCTGGGCGTCTCCCCCGTGAGCCTGCCGGATGCGGTGATCGGTGCCATGGCCGGTTATCTGGCGCTGTGGAGCCTGTATTGGGTGTTCAAGCTGCTCACCGGCAAGGAAGGCATGGGCTACGGCGATTTCAAGCTGCTCGCCGCCCTGGGCGCCTGGCTGGGCTGGCAGTATCTGCCGGTGGTGGTGTTGCTGTCCTCGGTGGTCGGCCTGGTGTTCGCGGTGTCGATGATGGCCAGCGGCAGCGTGAAGCGGGATCAGGGGATTCCGTTCGGGCCTTATCTGGCGATCGCCGGGTGGATTGCGTTGCTGTGGGGTGAGGTGATTGTGAGCTCCTACCTGGGGTTGTTTAACCTCGGGTAGGGGTCAATCCCACCTTAACCACTTCTCTGGTATCCTGCCGGCCGGCTTTGCCGGCCTTTCGCGGGCTGGGCCCGCTCCCACAAACACGCTCAATTGCGGAGTCCCTATGTTTGTTGTCGGCCTGACCGGCGGTATCGGCAGCGGTAAAACCGCGGCCACGGATCATCTGGCGCGGCGCGGCGTGACCATTGTCGACGCGGACCTGGCGTCGCGGGCGGTGGTGGCGCCGGGCGAGCCGGCGCTGGACGCCATTGTCGACCGGTTCGGCGCGGTGCTGCAGGACGACGGCAGCCTGGACCGCCGCGCGCTGCGCGATATCGTGTTCAGTGACGAGCAGGCGCGCCGCGATCTGGAGGCGATCACCCATCCGGCGATTGGCCGTGAGCTCTACCGGCAGATCCACACCAGCGATTCACCGTACACGGTGCTGGTGTCGCCGCTGCTGCTTGAGGGTAGCCAGAAAGAGATGGTGCACCGTATCCTGGTGATCGACGTGCCGCCGGAGCTTCAGGTGGCGCGTACCGTGGCGCGGGATACCGTGCCCGAGACGCAGGTGCAGGCGATCATGCGCGCCCAGATGGACCGCCAGCGCCGCCTGGCGGCGGCCCACGACGTGGTCGAGAACCACGGCCCGCTGCGGCACCTGCATGAGCGGCTCGACGCCTTACATGAAACGTATTTGGAACTCGCGCAAAGACATGGCGGATAACGACCAGCCCACCCGTATTTACCCCTGCCCGCAATGCCGGAAACCCTCACGCTGGGACGATAACCCCTGGCGACCGTTCTGCTCGGAGCGCTGCAAGCTGATCGACCTGGGCGACTGGGCGTCGGAGCGTCATGCGATTCCCGGCGAGCCCACCGATCCGATGGATGATTTCGACGACCTGAGCTGACGGGCGGTGCTTAGATCCGAAACTCAGGCCGCAACCTGGCCCAATGTTCGATCAAGCGCTCCTGGTGCTCCGGTACCATGGGCAGCGTCCCTAACAAGCGGGGCCAGGCAGCACGCGCGTTGTCCACCACTTCGCGTACGGCACTCAGCACCTGCTTTTCGTCCAGTCCGGTTTTTTTGGCGAAGCGCCGCCAATGATCCAGGGAAAAATCGTAGTAGTGCTTGTTCTTCGCCAGATTCAACGCCAGACCGTCCTCCCCTTCCACATACACCTGTGTGAACAGAAGATCGTAGGCCGGGGCCAGAATCGGTGTGCGCCGGTCCGGGTAAAGCAGGCTCCAGTTTTTGAGGTGGGCGTCGCCGTTGGCAAGCAGGATGTTGACCATCAAGCGCTGAACATAGTCCCGAAGGCCCTGGGCCGGGTTCAGTAACTCGGCATCGAGAATGCGCCCCAGGGTTTCATAGTTGGTGCGCCCGTATTTGTCGTTGGCGCGCACGTTCATCACCTGAGCCAGGTCCTCCATATGGATTTTCCCCCCGCCGGCTCGATCAAAGCGCCGAATCGCGTAGGCCCATTGTTCGTCCGGCGGCAAACTGAGCGCGGGCAGCCCCTCCAATCGTTCCAGGGGCACCAACTCAATCTCCGGAATGGGGATACCCGCGGCTTCTGCCAATCGCATGACACTAAATTCATTAACCGGCACGAACGGGTGCGAAACGGAGGGTGTCTTCACGATCCAGTCGCCGGGCTCCTGCGGATGCAGCAGGGTGTAACGCCCGCCATGGCGTTTCATGGAGAACTTCATCTGCACGCCGGCCAGGGAAAATCCTTTACCCTCCGCCGACTCGGTCGGTGGATCCGCCAGCGCCTCACGATCAAACCCTTGCAAGGCGATGTCCGGAATTTCCTGGCCTGATAACGGCGCGGCGCTCACCGCGCCGGGCAGATCGGCGCCCAACGCCGCCAGTATCGGAAACTCATTGTCGCTGTGAACTTTCAGTCGGCTGGCCACCAGATCCCGCAAAGCGCCTTCCGGCAATAGATTGGAGAACCAGGACGGCAACCGATGCCTGCTCCGCTGTGATGGCGGCGGTCCTTCGTCAAGCAGGCGATTAAACGCCAACCCCAAGGTGGGACGCGCCGGTCCCATGGCGACGTATTCCGGCGCGAAGGTGAATGCATTTCGCCCGCCTCGATCCCCGGCCAGGTAGCCGACCCGCGTATCGTGCAGACGGATGTCGAGTACTTGGACGGCCTCAGTCATCGTCACGGACCTCGATATCGGCGTAAGGGTTAAACGCCTCGGTGTCGAAGATATCTCTTCCTTGATCATACCGAGTATCGCCCGGGGGGGCGTTCAGCAGGGCTTGTACCTCGGCGAGCCGATCACGAGGGACCACCACCAGTGCCGCCCCCAGCGCCTTGACCAGCTTTTCCAGCGTGGAAAGGCGGACGTCTTGCCCGCCTTCTATGCGAGCAATATGAGGTTGTTTCAGACCGGTCAGCGGCTCCAGAGCCCGCTGCTCCATACGCAGGCGTTTACGAAGCGCCGCGACCTGTTTGGCTACCGGGAGCAACATCATCAGATAACTCCATCGTTATACGATGGTCAATTTATATCACTTTAGTTATCCCGGATTCAATAAATAACTTATTCGTTATTTATCCAAAAGGCGCGGATGCCGGCGAGGCCGAAGGCGCCGTGGTGGCGGGCTGTGTCCAGGTCTTGGGGGGTGACGCCGCCAAGGGCGTAGAACACCAGTGGTTTGCCTTCCACCAGGGCGCGGAAGCGGTCCCAGCCCAGGGGTTGGGCGTCCGGGTGCGTGGGGGTGGCGTGGACCGGGGAGAGGGTGGCCATTTGGGCGCCCCATTCTACCGCTTGGGCGATTTCCTGTTCGTTGTGGCAAGAGGCTGAGAGGATGCCTTGGAAGTTTTGGAGGGCCTCTTGAAGATCTCTGGGATCCTGCCGGCCGGCTTCGCCGGCCTTTCGCGGGCCGGGCCCGCTCCCACAAGGGCCGCTCCCACAAGTCAGGTGGAGGCCGAAGGCGTGTTCGCGGGTGGCGAGGTGGGCGTCGTCGCGGATCCAGAAGCGGACGCCGCGCGCGCGGCAGCGGGCGGCGAGCTCGGGGAGTGCGTCGCTTTGCGACCATTGCCGCAGGTAGAGGCCGTGGCTGTCGGGGTCGAGCCGGTCGATGCCGGCGAGTACGTCCTGGTAACCGAGCCCTTCCGGGGGAATCACCAGCTGCCGGGGCAGTTTGAGGGCGGTGACCACCGGCTGGTTGGCGGCGGGGAACTGGCGGCTGGAGAGCTCCTGCAGCGGCACCCATTCCACCGGCTGGCCTTCGCGACCGTGGGGCTCGCCGGTGTAAGCGGTTACTTCGCGGAAATGCAGCGTCACGCGCAGGTCCGGGTAGCGGTGACGTACGGTCATGAAGGGCTGGGAGTGCACGCCGTGCATGCCCAGTTCTTCATCCAGCTCGCGGGCCAGGGCCTGCTCCAGGGGCTCGCCCTCCTCCACCTTGCCGCCGGGGAACTCCCACAAGCCGCCCTGGTGTTTGTGTTCAGGGCGGCGGCTGAGGCAGAGGCGATCTCGCCGATCACGGATGATGGCGGCGACGACGGTTATTTCGGGGAGAGATTCAGACATAGGCTCGTGTCGGGGTGTGTCTCTTGGGAGCGGGTCTTGTGGGAGCGGGCCCCGCCCGCGAAAGGGAGCGAAGCTCCCGGCAGGATTCCAGAGACGCCGTTTGTACGGCTTTTAGAACGGTCTCTGGAATCCCGCCGGCCGGCAAGCCGGCCTTTCGCTTGCAAGGCAAGCTCCCACAAGCTCAGGTGCGGTATTCGGCGTTGATCTTGACGTAGTCGTAGCTGAAGTCGCAGGTCCACACCTGGCCGGTGCCGTCGCCGGCGCCGAGGTCCACGCGGATGGTGATTTCCGGGCGGGCCATTACCGCGGCGCCCTGCTCTTCGGTGTAGCTGTCGGCGACGCCGCCTTCGCGCACCAGTTCCACTTCACTGAGCCACACCGCCACTTTGTTCACGTCCAGGGTCTCGATGGGCGCGCGGCCCACGGCGGCGAGAATGCGCCCCCAGTTCGGGTCGGAGGCGAACAGCGCGGTCTTCACCAGCGGCGAGTGGCCGATGGTCTCGGCGACGATCTGCGCGTCCCGGTCGCTGCGCGCGCCGGACACTTCGATGGAGACGAACTTGGTGGCGCCTTCGGCGTCGCGGATCAGCGCCTGGGCCAGCTCCACGAACACGGTTTCCAGGGCCTGGTAGAGCAGCTCCGCGTTACGGTCGGCGCGGTCGTTGATCTCGGCGCCCACCTGGCCGCTGGCGATCAGCATGCAGGCGTCGTTGGTGGAGGTGTCGCCGTCCACGGTGATGCGGTTAAAGGAGCGGTCCGCCAGGGTCTTCACCCACTGGTCGAGCAGCGGTTGGGACACGTTGGCGTCGGTGGCGATGAACCCCAGCATGGTGGCCATGTTGGGCTTGATCATGCCGGCGCCCTTGGCGATACCGGTGATGGTGATGGTGTCGCCGTCCAGCTCAATGCGCCGGCTGGCCACCTTGGGCACCGTGTCGGTGGTCATGATGCCTTCGGCGGCGCGGCCCCAGTGGTGCTCACTGAGGTCGTCCAGGGCCAGCGGCAGGCCTTCCTCGAAGGGTTCCATGGGGAAGGTGGCGCCGATCACACCGGTGGAGAACGGCAGCACTTCCGAGGGCGCGCAGTGCGCCAGCTCGGACAGCAGCAGGCAGGTTTCCTCGCAGTAGGCGTGGCCCTTGTCGCCGGTGCCCGCGTTGGCGTAGCCGGTGTTGATCATCAGATAGCGGGGCGCTTTCTCGGCCAGGTTGCGGCGTGCCACCTGCACCGGCGCCGCCTGGAAGCGGTTGGTGGTGAACACGCCGGCGGCGCGGCTGCCCTCGGCCAGCTCAATGACCACCAAATCCTTTTTGTTGGGCTTCTTGATGCCCGCCGCGATGGCGGCCAGCTTCACGCCATTAACGGGAAACCATTCTGTCTGTGTCATACCTTTTCCTTCAGGCGCCGGTAAGCGCGAGCTTGTGGGAGCGAGCCTGCTCGCGAAAGGGTGGCGAAGCCACCCGGCAGGATACCAGAGGCCTGATTAGTGGTGTCTCTGGGATCCTGCCGGCCGGCTTTTGCCGGCCTTTCGCGGGCTGGGCCCGCTCCCACAAGGGCCGGCCCCGACAATAATCAGGACTCCAGCTTTCCGTGGCACTGCTTGTATTTCTTGCCGGAGCCGCACGGGCAGGGTTCGTTGCGGCCCACTTTGCGGCCTTCGCGAACCACGGTGCGCGGCTTCTCCGGCGGTCCCTGGGTCTGGCCGGTGCCGTCGCCCTGGGCGGTGGGCGCGGCCAGCTCTTCCTGCTCCGCCTTCATTTTCTCGGCCTGCACGCGGGCTTCTTCCTGGCGCTGGGCTTCGAGGCGTTCCACTTCGTCCTCGCGGCGCACTTCGAAGTTATGCAGCACGCGCACCAGCTCATGCTGGATCTGGTTGAGCATGGTCTGGAACAGCTCGAACGCTTCTTTCTTGTATTCCTGCTTGGGGTTCTTCTGGGCGTAGCCGCGCAGATGAATGCCCTGGCGCAGATGGTCCATGTTGGCCAGGTGTTCTTTCCAGTGGCGGTCGAGGATCTGCAGCATCAGGTGCTTCTCGATCGGACGCAGGGTCTCGGTGCCGATCTCCTCTTCCTTGCGAGCGTAATCCGCTTCCAGTTGCTCGATGATGCGCTCGGTGACGCCCTCGATGTGCAGGCCGTTGTCTTCGTCCAGCCACTGACGCACCGGGATATCGCTGCTGTATTCCGCTTGCAGGCTTTTCTCCAGCCCTTCCACGTCCCACTGGTCCTCCACGGAGCCCGGCGGCATGTAGCTGTGCACCACCTCGGGAATCACGTCGCGGCGGATGCTTTCCACCGAGGACGCCAGGCTCTCGGCCTCGAGAATCTGCTCACGCTGGCTGTACACCACGCGGCGCTGGTCGTTGGCCACGTTGTCGTATTCCAGCAGGTTCTTACGGATGTCGAAGTTACGGGTTTCCACCTTGCGCTGGGCGTTCTCGATGGCGCGGGTCACCCAGCGGTGTTCGATGGCTTCGCCGTCCTTGAGGCCCAGTGAGCGCATCATGTTACGCACCCGGTCGGAGGCGAAGATGCGCATCAGGTCGTCTTCCATGGACAGGAAGAAACGGGTGTAACCCGGGTCACCCTGACGGCCGGCCCGGCCACGCAGCTGGTTGTCGATCCGGCGGGATTCGTGGCGCTCGGTGCCGATGATGTGCAAGCCACCGGCTTCCAGCACGGTGTTGTGGTTGGCTTCCCACTCGGCGCGGATCTTCTCGGCCTTCTCCTCGGAAGGCTCGTCCATGTGCTTGATCTCTTCCTCGGCGTTACCGCCGAGCACGATGTCGGTACCGCGGCCGGCCATGTTGGTGGCGATGGTCACGGTGCCGGGACGGCCGGCCTGGGCAATCACCTGCGCCTCGCGCTGGTGCTGCTTGGCGTTGAGCACCTGGTGCTTGATCTTTTCCTTGGTGAGCCGCTGGGCCAGGTATTCGGAGGCCTCGATGGTGGCGGTCCCCACCAGCACCGGCGCGCCGCGCTCCACGCAGTCGCGCACTTCCTCGACGATGGCCTCGAATTTTTCCTGCAGGGTCAAGTAGACCAGATCGTTGGCGTCTTTACGCACCATCGGCCGGTTGGTGGGCACCACCACCACGTCCATGCCGTAGATCTGACGGAACTCCATCGCCTCGGTGTCGGCGGTGCCGGTCATGCCGGAGAGCTTGTCGTAGAGGCGGAAATAGTTCTGGAAGGTGGTCGACGCCAGGGTCTGGTTTTCCTGCTGGATGCGCACGCCCTCTTTCGCTTCCACCGCCTGGTGGATGCCCTCGGACCAGCGGCGGCCCGGCATGGTGCGCCCGGTGTGCTCGTCGACGATCACGATCTGATCGTTCTGCACCACGTACTGGCGGTCCTTGTGGAACAGGGCGTGGGCCTTGAGCGCCGCATGCACGTGGTGCAGCAGGGTCAGGTTGTGGGCGGCGTAGAGGCTTTCCCCGGCTTCCAGCAGGTTGTTGTCCACCAGCATGGACTCGATCAGCTGGTGGCCGTCCTCGGTAAGCTCCACCTGGCGCTGCTTCTCGTCGATGTAATAGTGGCCTTCGGCCGGCTGACCGTCGTCGCCTTCCTCCTCGCGCTGCGGCTGCAGCTTGGGAATCAGGGTGTTCATCTGCCGGTACAGCTCGGAAGAATCCGCCGCCGGGCCGGAGATGATCAGCGGCGTACGCGCCTCATCGATAAGGATGGAATCGACTTCGTCGACGATGGCGTAGAAAAGCTCGCGCTGAACCCGGTCTTCCAGGCGGAACGCCATATTGTCGCGCAGGTAATCAAAGCCGTATTCGTTGTTGGTGCCGTAGGTGATGTCGCAGGCGTAGGCCTCGCGTTTTTCCGGCTGCGGCTGCTGGGAAAAGATCACGCCCACGCTCAGGCCCAGGAATTCGTACAGCGGCCGCATCCAGTTGGCGTCCCGCTCGGCCAGGTAGTCGTTCACCGTGACCACGTGCACGCCTTTACCGGCCAGGGCGTTCAGATACGCCGCCAGGGTGGCGGTCAGGGTTTTACCCTCACCGGTGCGCATCTCCGCGATGCGCCCTTCGTGCAGCGCGATGCCGCCCATCAGCTGGACGTCGAAGTGGCGCATGCCCATCACCCGGGTGGCCGCCTCGCGCACCACCGCAAACGCTTCCGGGAGTATCTCGTCAAGGGTCTTGCCGTCGGCCACGGCGGCCTTCAACTCGGCGGTCTTGGCCTGCAGTGCGCCGTCATCCAATTCCGCCATGGCGTCGCCATGGGTGTTGACCCCGGCCACCAGACGGCTGATCCGCTTGAGCTCGCGGTCATTCTTGGTCCCGAAGACTTTTTTGACGATGGTAGCCAGCATGAAACGTCCGTTTATTCTCAATGGGTGGGGCGAAAAAGAGTCATTCTAAACACAATAGACCAAGGAGATAAGGTGCGGAGGACGACTATTCAAGACCTGGCATGTGGGAGCGGGCCTTGCCCGCGAAAGGACGGCTTCAGCCGTCCGGCGGGATTCCAGAGCCCCTTGATCGGTTGCAGGGCCCGCTTCAGCGGCGGGCGCGGTAAATATAGGGGTGCGGATTGACCTGGCGGCCGTTCTTGAGGACTTCATAGTGCACGTGCGGGCCGGTGGAACGGCCGCTGGAGCCCATCTTGGCGATCACGTCGCCGGTGCGCACGATATCGCCGACTTTTACTTCCACGGTCTTGGCGTGGCCGTAGCGGGTGCTGATGCCGTTGCCGTGGTTGATCTCCACCAGACGGCCGTAGCCGGAACGCTCGCCGGCGTAGGTGACCACGCCGGCGGCGGTAGCGACCACATCGGAGCCGTCCTTGCCGGCGAAATCCACCCCTTCGTGCCACGCCACCTTGCCCGAGAACGGGTCGGTGCGGCGGCCAAAGCGGCTCGACATCCAGCCCTGGGTGATCGGACGGCCGGACAGGAAGGTCTGGTTTTCCAGGTTACGGTTGGCGAGCAGATTCTCGAGGATATTCAGTTGCTGTTCGCGGCGTTCCAGGGTCTCGGTGAGGCCGTCCAGTTCCTCCATGAACGACGGCGGCGCGAAGGCGCTGCTGTCCTTGGGTTCGGGGCCGCCCATGGCCAGCTCGCCGCCGCCGAAATCGAATTCGTCGCTTTCAATGCCGGCCACATCCACCAGTCGCTCGCCGAGGGCATCCAGACGCACCAGGCGGGCCTGGGCATCGGCCAGTTTCAGGGTCAACGCACGGAACTGTTCTTCACTGAGCTGCTTGAGACCGGCCACTTCGTCGCTTTGCCGGTCCAGGGAGGCCTGGAACCGTTTCGCCACTTCCTCGCTGTAGGAGGGCGGCGCGACCCGGTAACTGACCCAGTAAGCGCCGACGCCGGCCGCCATTGGGATCAGCACCAGCACCGCCAGCACCAGCGCCGGCAAAAAACGCGGCAATGTAAGGGTGCGGGAGTGGCCGCGCTTGCTGTTCAACAATATGATGTTCATCGTTGTATCGCGCCTGTCTCGAATTCAGCTGTCGCCAATAAAAACGTACCCGGGCCGGAGGCGAGACCGCCCGGCGGGGCAAAGGGTTCCTTTCTTCCGTGAACGAGCTTCCGTGGATGAGATAGCGAGCGCCTTCCCCGTGTGCTCTCGCCTGGCAAGCTTTATAATTTTTTTACATTCGCAGGGTAGCCCAAGGAAAAGGTATGAGCAAGCCGTCCCTACCCAAGGAATTGCAGGGTCTGTTGCGCCAAAACAGCGCCCTGGCGCCGCTGGCGAAGGCCGCCCGCGGCCACCAGGCGGCGGCCCCCAAAGGCCCGACCGCCCCGCCCCAGGACTGCCTGCCGCCGGCCCTGCGCGACCGGGTGACGCTGGTGGAGGAAGACAACCGCTGGCTGGCGATGGTGGAAACCAGCGCCACCGCCCAGCTGCTGCGCTTCCACCTGCCGCGCCTGGAGCGCGGCCTGACGCCGGGCAAAAGCATCAAGATTCTGGTCACCGGCCGCCGGGCGGCGCCCGCCGCCACCGCCGAGAAACTGCGCGCCAACGAGCGGCCGCCGCTGGACGCGGGCAGCGCCGCGCATATCCGGCAGGCGGCGGATTGTGTCGAGGATGATGAGTTGGCGAGAGCTTTGCGGCGGTTGGCGGGGCGGGCGGAGAGTTAAGGTCTCTGGGATCCTGCCGGGAGCGTCGCTCCCTTTCGCGGGCAAGGCCCGCTCCCACAAGGGACGCTGCCACCGGGCTACGGAGTGCTATTTGTGGGAGCGGGCCCCGCCCGCGAAAGGCCGGCTAAGCCGGCCGGCAGGATTCCAGAAACCTTTTTAACCGCACCCAAAACGAGAGCGCCCCGACCGCGGGAGAACGGTCGGGGCGCACAGGGAGGCACGACACCGCGCGGGCACGCGGCGAGGTGTTTTCGGGACGGGCCGTTATTCGGCGGCCATCACCGGCTTCACGTAGGAAATCGGTGCGTTTTCCGCGTCCTCGAAGGTCACCAGTTCCCAAGCGTCTTCCTGCTTGAGCAGCTCGCGCAGGAGGGCGTTGTTGAGAGCGTGACCGGACTTATGACCCACGAACTCGCCGATCAGGCTGTGGCCGAGCTGGTACAGGTCACCGATGGCGTCGAGCATCTTGTGTTTGACGAACTCGTCGTCATAACGCAGGCCGTCCTCGTTGAGGATGCGATACTCGTCCACCACGATGGCGTTGTCCACGCTGCCGCCCAGCGCCAGGTTCTGGCTGCGCAGGAACTCGATGTCGCGCATGAACCCGAAGGTCCGGGCCCGCGCCACTTCCTTCACGAACGACGTGGAGGAAAAGTCGATGCTGGCCACCTGGTTGCGCTCTTCGAACACCGGGTGATCGAATTCGATCGAGAACGTCACCTTGAAGCCATCGAACGGTTTGAAGGTGGCCACTTTGTCGTCCTCGCGGACGGTGACTTCCTTCTTGATCCGGATGAACTTCTTGGCGGCGTCCTGCTCCTTGATGCCCGCGGACTGCAGCAAGAACACGAAAGGACCGGCACTGCCGTCCATGATCGGCACTTCCGGCGCCGACAACTCCACGTAGGCGTTGTCGATGCCCAGACCGGCCATGGCGGAAAGCAGGTGTTCCACGGTGCCCACTTTAACGCCGTCTTGAACCAGCGTGGTGGAGAGCGTGGTTTCACCGACTTTATCGGCGCCGGCGGGGATTTCCACCACCGGATCCAGGTCCACCCGGCGGAATACGATGCCGGCGTTCGCGGGCGCCGGGCGCACCGTCAGGTACACCTTTTCACCGGTGTGAAGACCCACGCCGGTGGCGCGAATCACATTTTTGAGAGTTCGTTGTCTGATCATCGATCCGTCACAAATCCGTCGGTATCCCGGAGGATACGGGTATCCTCAACGCGAAATAAGGGGGCGATGATAGCAAATCTCCCCTTTTCGCACCATATTTCCAACGCCGTCAGTCAGCCTGACGGCGCAGGAAGGTCGGGATATCGATAAAGTCCAGGTCTTCCGCGGTGTTCACGGCCTGGCGACCACCGCCACCCGCGGCCTGCTGCTGGGCGCGCTTGCGCTCCACCGCCGGACGATCCAGATCGTTATAGTCCACCCGGCCATCGGCGCCCATGGGGGTCTGACGCCCGCGCACCACTTTCAGTTCCTGGTGCTGGGCACCCAGACCGGTGGCCACCACGGTCACGGAAATATTATCGCCCATATCCGGGTCGATCGCCGTGCCGATGATCACGTTGGCGTCTTCGCTGGCCAGTTCGCTGACGATATCGCCCACTTCGGAGAACTCATCCAGTGCGATGGACTCGTTGGCGGTAATATTGATCAGGATGCCGCGCGCGCCGCGCAGGTCCACGTCTTCCAGCAGCGGGCTGGAAATCGCCGCCTGGGCCGCTTCCGCCGCCCGGTTTTCGCCGCTGGCGACGCCGGTGCCCATCATCGCGGTGCCCATCTCGCTCATCACGGTGCGCACGTCGGCGAAGTCGACGTTGATCATGCCGGGACGGACGATCAGGTCGGCGATGCCTTTCACCGCGCCCTGCAGCACTTCGTTGGCCGCCTTGAAGGCGTCCAGCAGGGTGGTGGAGCCGCCCAGCACGGACTGCAGCTTCTCGTTGGGGATGGTGATCAGCGAGTGCACGTGCTCCTTGAGCGCTTCGATCCCTTCCTGGGCGGAGCGCATGCGCTTCTTGCCCTCGAACGGGAACGGCTTGGTGACCACGGCCACGGTGAGGATGCCCAGTTCCTTGGCCACTTCGGCCACCACCGGTGCCGCGCCGGTGCCGGTGCCGCCGCCCATACCGGCGGTCACGAACACCATGTCGGCGCCTTCCAGCAGCTCGGCGATACGCTCACGGTCTTCCATGGCGGACTGCCGGCCGATGTCCGGGTTGGCGCCGGCGCCCAGGCCCTTGGTGACCTGGCTGCCGAGCTGAATCACGGTTTTCGCGGAGGAGTTGCGCAGCGCCTGGGCGTCCGTGTTGGCGCAGATGAAATCCACACCTTCCACGTTGGAACGCACCATGTGGTCCACGGCGTTGCCACCGCCGCCACCAACGCCCACTACTTTGATCACCGCGCCATGGGGTACGGAATCTTCGAGTTTGAATTGCATGGTTGATCTCCCGTTAATGCTTCCCTGTTTACTGCTTTTCCCAAAACCGGCCGGACCATCCGACCGCTTCTGAAACCTTTAAAAGTTGCCCTGGAACCACTTCTTGAAGCGTTCCATCCAGTTCACTTCGCCGCCGCCGGCCTGGGCACGGGGGCTGCGTCCTTCCTTCTCCATGCGCTGGCCGTACAACAGCAGGCCCACGGAGGTGGAATAAATCGGGTTGCGCACCACGTCGGTGAGCCCGGCCACGCCCTGCGGCGTGCCCAGACGCACCGGCATGTGGAAAATTTCCTCGGCCAGTTCCGCCGCGCCCTCGATCTTCGAGGAGCCGCCGGTGAGCACGATGCCGCCGGGGATCATGTCCTCGAACCCGGAGCGGCGGATTTCCGCCTGGATCAGGGTGAACAGCTCGTCGTAGCGCGGCTCCACCACCTCGGCCAGGTTCTGGCGGCTGAGGGTGCGCGGCGGCCGGTCGCCGACGCTGGGCACCTTGATGGTCTCGTCGGCGCCGGCCAGCTGGGTCAGCGCGCAGGCGTACTTGATCTTGATCTCGTCGGCGTGCTGCTTGGGCGTGCGCAGCGCCATGGCGATGTCGTTGGTGACCTGATCGCCGGCGATGGGGATGTTCGCCGTGTGGCGGATCGCCCCCTCGGTGAAGATGGCGATGTCGGTGGTGCCGCCGCCGATGTCGACGATGCACACGCCCAGCTCGCGCTCGTCCTCGGTGAGCACCGAGTACGCGCTGGCGAGCTGCTCGAGGATGATGTCCTCCACTTCCAGGCCGCAGCGGCGCACGCACTTCTCGATGTTCTGAGCGGCGTTCACCGCGCAGGTCACCAGGTGCACCTTGGCTTCCAGCCGCACGCCGCTCATTCCCACCGGCTCGCGCACGCCTTCCTGGTTGTCGACCACGTATTCCTGCGGCAGCACGTGCAGGGTTTTCTGATCCGCCGGGATCGCCACCGCCTGGGCCGCGTCGATCACCCGGTCGATGTCCGCCTGGGTCACTTCGCGGTCACGGATCGCGACAATGCCGTGGGAATTAAGGCTGCGCACGTGGGAACCGGCGATGCCGGCGTAGACCGAATGGATCTGGCAGCCGGCCATCAGTTCCGCTTCTTCCACGGCACGCTGAATCGAGCGCACGGTGGCTTCGATGTCCACCACCACGCCCTTCTTCATGCCCCGCGAAGGCTGGGAGCCCAGACCCACTACCTCCACAACGCCTTCCTCGGTGATCTGGCCGACGATGGCCACGACCTTGGAGGTGCCGATGTCCAGGCCCACGATCATGTTGTCCACTGCATTCGCCATTAGAGGTACATCCTCTGTTTCTGCTTAAGCATTCTTGTCCGCTTCCGCGTCGCGCCAGGTCACCGCGATGCCATCGGCATAGCGCAAATCGACCCGCGCCACGCCACGGCTGTCGGTGCTCAGTACACCGCGATACAGACGCGTGAAACGGCGTAACTTGCCCACGTAATTTTCCCGGTCCACCACCAGCTGCATTTGATTGTCCAAAGTCAGCCGGGCGGTCAGCCGGGCGTTCACTTCCATTCGTTCGATGCCCAGGCCCACGTCACGCAGCAACTTGCCCATGCTGTGGTAGAAGCTCATCACTTCCTCCAGGCGCTGATCGGGGCCGTTCAGGCGCGGCAGCCCGGTCAGGTCGTATTGTTTGAGCGCCTTGAACGGCTCGCCGTCGCGGGCCACCAGCACCGCTTCGTTCCACACCGCCACCGGCTCGCGCTCAGTGACGTCCAGGCTCACCGTGTCCGGCCACTGGCGGCGCACGGACACCTCCGACACCCAGCTCAGACCCCGGGCGCGCTGGTAGATCTGCTCCAGCGGCACCGAGAAGTAGTTGGCGTCGCGCACCAGCGAGGCCAGCGCGGTCTGCACCTGCTGCTGACGGCGCACGTCGGTGACGCCGTCCACGCCCACCTGGCGGATCGGGTACTGGTCCAGCACCCGCGGCAGCCAGATCACGCCGGCCACCACGGTGATCGCCACCAGCCCGGCCAGAGCGCCTGGGAGCGCCGCCGCCAACCGCTCGCGGATCGGCACGGCGGGCGCCTGCCGCTTGGCGCGGGTCGCCTTGGGGGACGCGCCCCGTGTACGGCGGGCGGCGTCCGGTGTCTGGCGTCTGGCCTTAGCCACGGGCCTTGCTCCCTTTGCTCGCTTTGTTCGCCTTGCGCGGCGGAAACCGGTCCACCGCTTCCAACAGAATGCGTGCCACCAGAGTGGCGAAATCGTCGCCGTCGGCCTTGGCGGCCATCGGCACCAGGCTGTGATCGGTCATGCCCGGCACCGTGTTCACTTCCAGCAGCTGCCAGTCGCCCTGTTCGTCGCGCATCACGTCGACGCGGCCCCAGCCCTGGCAGCCCACCGCCTCGAACGCTTTCAGGGCGAGCGTGCGCAGAGCCTGCTCGTCGGTGTCGTCCAGGCCCGCCGGGCACAGGTATTCGGTGCTGTTGGACTGGTACTTGGCCTCGAAGTCATAAAAAGCGTTGGGCGTCTTCAGGCGGATCGACGGCAGCGCGCGGCCGTCGACGATCGCCACGGTGTACTCCGGGCCGCGCACCCAGGCTTCCACCAGCACGTCGCTGTCGTAGGCGCGGGCGTCTTCCAGGGCTTTGTTCAGTTCCGCCGCGCTGTCCACCTTGGCCATGCCGATGGACGACCCTTCGTGGGACGGCTTCACCATCAGCGGGAAGCCGATGTCGCGGTCATCCAGGCCGGCCACGTAGAACGGCGGCGTGGGCAGGCCGGCGCCCTTCCACAGTTGTTTGGTGCGCACCTTGTCCATGCCGATGGCGGACGCCATCACGCCGGAGCCGGTGTACGGCAGTTTCAGGTGCTCCAGCAGCCCCTGGATCACGCCGTCTTCGCCGCCCCGCCCGTGCAGGGCGATAAAGGCCACGTCGAAACCCTTGAGGGTGTCCACGCCGCGCTCCGCCGGATCCACCAGCTCGGCAATCAGCCCCAGCTGACGCAGCGCCTGGTGCACCGCCGCGCCGCTCTTCAGGGACACGGAGCGCTCCGCGGAATCGCCGCCGGCGAGCACCGCCACCCGGCCGATGCGGGCCAGGCGCTGTTTCATTTCGCTGGTCAGCGCCATGCCGGGCGCCTTGCCGTTATCGACCATGGGCGCCTCCGTTGCCGTCGGTGGGTTCGATGCGCGCCGCCAGCTCCCGGGCGATACCGCCCACGTTACCGGCGCCCTGGGTGACCAGCAGATCACCGTCCTGCAGCACGTTGGCGAGCAGCTCGGGCAGCTTGGCCGGGTCGTCCACGAACACCGGCTCCACCCGGGCGCGCTGGCGCAGGCTGCGCATCAAGGCTCGGGTGTCGGCGCCGGGGATCGCGTCCTCGCCGGCGCTGTAGACTTCCAGCATCAGCAGTTGATCGACGCCGCCGAGCACATCCACGAAGTCCTCATAGAGGTCGCGGGTGCGGGTATAGCGGTGCGGCTGGAACAGCATCACCAGCCGGCGGCCGGGCCAGCCGTCGCGGATCGCCGCGATGGTGGCGGCCACTTCGCGGGGGTGGTGGCCGTAGTCGTCCACCAGGGTGGCGCTGCCGCCGTCGGCGCAGGGGTATTCGCCGAGCACGTCGAAGCGGCGCCCTACCCCGGTGAAGCCGTTCAGGCCACGCACGATGGCGTCGTCCTCGGCGCCTTCGTCGGCGGCCACGGCGATCGCCGCCAGGGCGTTCAGCACGTTATGGCGGCCCGGCATATTGAGGGTGATCTCCAGCGGCTCGCCCTCGGTGCGCACCACCCGGAAGGCGGTGCTCATGCCGTTCTGGCGCACGTTCTCGGCGCGCAGGTCGGCGTCGTCGCTGAAGCCGTAGCGGATCACCTGGCGGTTGACCCGGGGCAGCAGTTTGCGCACCACCGGGTCGTCGACGCACAGCACCGCCACGCCGTAGAACGGCAGGTTGTGCAGGAACTCGATAAAGGTGTTTTCCAGCCGCGCGAAGTCACCGCCGTAGGTGTGCATGTGGTCGGCGTCGATGTTGGTGACGATGGCGCTCATCGGCTGCAAGTGCAGGAAGCTGGCGTCGGACTCGTCCGCTTCGGCGACCAGATAGCGGCTCTGGCCGAGGCGCGCGTTGGTGCCCGCGCTGTTCAAGCGGCCGCCGATCACGAAAGTGGGATCCAGCCCGGCTTCGCCGAGAATCGCCGCCACCATGGAAGTGGTGGTGGTCTTGCCGTGGGTGCCGGCCACGGCGATGCCGTGGCGGAAGCGCATCAGCTCGGCGAGCATTTCCGCGCGCGGCACCACCGGCACCCGGCGGGCGTGGGCTTCGGCCACTTCCAGGTTTTCGGTGTTGACCGCCGAGGAGGTCACCACCACGTCGGCGTCGCCGATGTTCTCGGCCCGGTGGCCGATTTCCACCCGCGCGCCCAGGGACCGCAGGTGGTCCACCACCGGCGATTCCTTGATGTCACTGCCACTGATGGCGTAGCCCTGGTTGGCCAGGACTTCGGCGACCCCGCACATGCCGGCGCCGCCGATACCCACGAAGTGGATACCGCGAATTCGCCGCATTTCAGGCACGGTATGTTTAATCGCCATGGGCGACCTCCTCGCATAGTTTCGCCACCCGGGCGGCGCTGTCCGGCACCGCCAGCTGGCGGGCACGCCCGGCGATCTGCGCCAGGGCGTCCCGTTCCGTCATTCCGGCCAGGCTGCGCGCCAGGGCACCGGCGTTCATCTCCGCTTGCGGCAGCATCAGCGCGGCGCCGCGATCCACCAGCCAGCGGGCGTTCAGCGTCTGGTGGTCGTCCACCGCGCTGGGCAGCGGCACGAACAGCGCGGCCACCCCGGCGGCGGCCACTTCCGCCACCGTCAGGGCGCCGGCGCGGCACACCACCAGATCGGCCCAGGCGTAGGCCTCGGCCATGTCATCGATAAATTCACTGACCAGGGCGTCCAGGCCCAGGGCCTTGTAGACCGGCTCCGCTTCCCCGGTGCGGCCGGCGCCGCACTGGTGGCGCACCTGCAGCTGGGCGCCCAGGGACGCCAGCAGCAGCTCCGGCAGGTCCTGGTTCAGGGCCAGGGCGCCCTGGCTGCCGCCCAGCACCAGAATCCGCAGCGGCCCCTGGCGCACGCCGTAGCGCTCCGCCGGGTCGGGCAGCTCGGCGATTTCGCGGCGCACCGGGTTGCCCACCCAGATGCCGCCGGGCAGCGCGCCTTCGAACCCTTCCAGGGTTTCGGTGGCGAAACGGGACAGCATGCGGTTGGTGAGCCCGGGCGCCGCGTTCTGCTCGTGGATCACCAGCGGCACGCGGCACAGTTTGGCGGCCAGGCCGCCGGGGGCGCTGACAAAACCACCGAAGCCCACCGCCAGCACCGGGCGCTCGCGGCGGATCACCGCCACCGCCTGCCACAGCGCGCGCAGCAGCTGCAGCGGGCCGAGCAGCTTGCGTTTCACGCCACCGCCGCGCAGTCGGCCCACGGCCAGGCTGACGATCTCGAAGCCGTGGCGTTCCACCAGCCGGGTTTCCATGCCGCCCTCGGCGCCCAGCCACAGCACCCGGTAGCCGGCGTCCTGCAGTTGCCGGGCCACCGCCAGGGCGGGGAACACGTGGCCGCCGGTACCGCCGGCCATGATCAATACCGTGGCGCTCATCGTTTGCTCCTCCCGCGTGCCTGCAGCCGCGATTGCTCGGTGCTGGCGCGCAGTACCAGCGCGATCATCACCGAACAGATCAGCAGCGAGGAGCCGCCGTAACTTACGAACGGCAGCGTCAGTCCCTTGGTGGGCAAAACACCCATGTTCACACCCACATTGATGAACGCCTGGGCGGACAGCACCAGCGCGGTGCCGTACACCAGATAGGCGTGGTAAAGAAAACCGCGCTGCTCCAGGCCGCGTCCGATCACGAACAGACGCCAGCCGAGCACCGCGAAGCCGACGATCATCGCCAGGGTGCCGATCAGGCCCCATTCCTCGGCGAGCACCGCGAATACGAAATCGGTATGCGCTTCGGGCAGGTAGAACAGCTTCTGCACGCTGTTGCCCAGGCCCACGCCCAGCCAGTGGCCGCGCCCGAAGGCGATCAGGCTCTGGGTGAGCTGGTAGCCGGCGCCGTACTGGTCGGCCCAGGGGTCGGTGAAGCTCATCAGACGCGCCACCCGGTAGGGCTCCGCCAGCGCCACCACCGCGCCCAGGGCCACCACGGCGAGCCCGATGATCAGGAAGCGCAGGGTCGGCACGCCGGCCAGGAACAGCATGCCCATGGCGGCGATGCCCAACACCACCACGGCACCGAAGTCCGGCTGCAGCAGCAGCATGAAGGTGAGCGCGGCGAGCACGCCCAGCGGCAGCAGGAAGGCCTTCCAGCCGCTTTCCAGGGCCGCCTTGTGCTGGGCGATGTAGCCGGCCAGGTAGAGCACGAAGCACAGCTTGACGATTTCCGAGGCCTGAATGGTCAAGCCCGGCAATGCGATCCAGCGGGTGGAGCCGTTCACCTCCCGGCCGAGGCCGGGGATGAACACCATCACCAGCGCCACCAGCGCCACCGGCAGCATGGCGAAGCGCAGTTTTTCCAGCAGGGTGAGCGGCACGCAGCAGTACACGAACACGCCCAGACCGACGCTGGCCAGCAGATAGATGCCGTGGCGCAGGCCGTAGTGGAAGGGGCTGTCCAGGCGGGTTTCGGCGATCTGCAGGGACGCGGAGGTGACGATCACCAGGCCGGCCAGGGCCAGCAGCGCCACGGTCCACAGCAGCGGGCGGTCGAGGCCCGGATCGCGCACGTCCACCAGTGCACTAGCCATGGGTCACCTCCCGGGCACGGGCGGAGAAGTCGTCGCCACGGGCCACGTAGCTTTCGTACATGTCGAAGGAGGCGCACGCCGGTGACAGCAGCACGGCGTCGCCGGGCTGCGCCAGCTGCGCGGCGCGCTTGACCGCCGCCGCCATGTCCGCGACCCGCTCGCAGGGCACGCCGGACAGGCCGTCGGCCACTTTGTCCGCGTCCTGGCCGAGCACCAGGGCGGCGCGCAGATACTGGCGCGCCGGCTCGCCCAGCGGCGAGAAGTCCTGGCCCTTGCCCTGGCCGCCGGCGATCAGGATCACGCGGCCTTCGATGGCTTCACCAATACCGGTGAGCGCCGCCAGGGTGGCGCCCACGTTGGTGGCCTTGGAATCGTTGATCCAGCGGATGCGGGCGTCCTCCGCCACCAGCTGGCAGCGGTGCGGCAGGCCCTTGAACCGCTTGACGGTGGCCAGCGTGGTGGCGCGGTCGAAGCCCAGGGCGTCGGCCATGGCCAGCACCGCCAGCACGTTCATGGCGTTGTGGTGGCCGGTGAGCGCCAGCTCGTCCACGTGCAGCAGGGTCTCGCCCTGGTGGCACAGCATCTGCTTGTCGGTGTCCAGCTGGTAGTGCGCTTCCGGGTGGCTGCCGAAGGTGATTTCCCGGGGCACCTGGGTCTGCGGGCGGGTGGCCAGATCGTCGCGGTTCCACACCGCCACCTGGCAGCCGTCGTAAATGCGCTGCTTGGCGGCCAGGTAGTCGCTGAACTTGCCGTAGCGGTCCAGGTGGTCCTGGGACAGATTGAGAATCGAGGCGACCTGGGCGTTGAGGCTGTAGGTGGTTTCCAGCTGGAAGCTGGACAGCTCCAGCACGTACAGCTCCGCTTCCTCGCGCAGCAGATCCAGCGCCGGCACACCCAGGTTGCCGCCCACGCCCGGCTTGGCGTCGCAGGCACGCGCCACTTCGCCGAGCAGGGTGACCACGGTGCTCTTGGCGTTGGAACCGGTGATGCCCACCAGCGGGCGGCTGGCGGCGCGGGCGAACAGCTCGATGTCGCCGATCACTTCCTTACCCTCGGCGATCTGCTCGGCGATGGCCGGGGTCGACACGGCCACGCCGGGGCTGACGATAAGGCGCTGGGCCCGCTTCATCCACGACGCCTTGAAGCCGCCGGTGTGAATCTTGAGCTTGGGATGCTGCTGACGCAGTTCGTCCAGACCCGCGGGCGCTTCGCGGGTATCCAGGGCGCGCACCGGCATACCCTGATCCGCCAGGTAGCGGATCACGGAGCGGCCGGAAACACCCAGGCCAATAACCAGATCGAACGCGTCTTTCGCCATTATTTACGCATCCCTCAGCGAATCTTCAGGGTCGCGAGACCCACCAGTACGAGAATTACGGTAATGATCCAGAACCGCACGATGATCTTCGGTTCCGGCCAGCCCTTGAGTTCGAAGTGGTGATGGATCGGCGCCATGCGGAAAATGCGCCGGCCGGTGAGCTTGAACGAAGCCACCTGCAGCATCACCGACACCGTCTCCATGACGAACACGCCACCCATGATGAACAGCACGATTTCCTGGCGGACGATCACCGCCATCACGCCGAGCACCGCGCCCAGCGCCAGCGCGCCCACGTCGCCCATGAACACCTGCGCCGGGTAGGCGTTGAACCACAAAAAGCCCAGCCCGGCGCCGCACAGACCGGCGACGATCACCACCAGCTCGCCGGCGCCGGCGATGTAGGGAATCTGCAGATAGGTGGCGAACTCCGCGTGGCCGCTGGCGTAGGCGAAGATGCCCAGCGCCGCCGCCACCAGCACGGTGGGCATGATCGCCAGGCCGTCCAGGCCGTCGGTCAGGTTGACCGCGTTGGAGGTGCCGTTGATCACGAAATAGGTCAGCACCACGTAGAACCAGCCCATGTTGATCGCCACGGTCTTGAAGAACGGCACGATCAGTTGCGTTTCCTGCGGGCTCTGCGCGGTCCAGAACAGCGCCAGGCCGGCGCCGAGCGCGCCCACGGACTGCCAGAAATATTTCCAGCGCGCCGGCAGGCCGCGCGGGTTCTTTTCGATCACTTTGCGCCAGTCGTCGACCCAGCCCACGGCGCCGAACACCACCAGCACGCCCAGGGTGATCCACACGAAGCGGTTGCTGAGATCCGCCCACAGCAGGGTGGAAATGGCGATCGAGATCAGAATCAGGCCGCCGCCCATGGTCGGGGTGCCGGCCTTGCTGAGATGGCTCTTGGGCCCGTCATCGCGGATCGCCTGACCGACCTGCTTTTCCTGCAGCTTGCGGATCATGATCGGACCGATCCAGAACGCCAGGAACAGCGCCGTCAGCACCGCCAGAATGGCGCGCAAGGTAATGTATTGAACCACCAGGAATCCGGTATAAAACTCACCCAGCAGTTCCGCCAGCCAAAGCAACATCAGTGCCCCCTCCCCTTATCGGTAAGCCGTTGCACCACTTGCTCCATGCGGGCACTGCGCGACCCCTTGACCAATACCGTGCCGCCCTGGGCCAGCGTTCCCGCTGCCCGCTCGGCGGCCTGGTCGAAATGTTCCACCGGCTCGGCGCCGTCACCGAAGCCGCGGGCGGCCGCTTCGGCGCCGGGCAGGGTAATCAGCGTGTCGATGCCGGCGGCCCGGGCGTTGGCGCCCAATTCAGTCACCAGCGTCTCGGCGCTGGGGCCCAGTTCCCCCATGGCGCCCAGCACCAGAGTGCGCGGTGACGGCCGCCCGGCCAGCCAGGCGATGGCCGCCCGTACCGAGCCGGGGTTGGCGTTATAGGTATCGTCCACCAGGGTGCCGCCCTGGCAGTCCACCGGATTCATGCGCCCGGGCACCGGCCGCAGCTGCTCCAGGCGTGCCGCCACCCGGGTCAGATCAAGGCCGAGCGCCTGCACCGCGCCCAGCGCCATCAGCGCGTTGCTGATCTGATGGGCACCCACCAGCGGCAGACGCAGGGTCAGGCCCAGGGGCTGCAGCACGAAGTCGCAGCCGTGGTCGTCCAGGCGCACCGCGTCGGCGTGCAGGTCGCCCTGCTCGCGGCCGACGGTGACGATGTTCAAACCGGCGGCGCGGGCCTGGTCGGTGAAGAAGGCCGCGTAGTTGTCGTCGCCGTTGATCACGGCGGTGGCGCCGGCGGCGCAGCCGGTGAAGATTTCCGCCTTGGCGCGGGCGATGCCGTCCATGGAACCGAAGCCTTCCAGGTGGGCGCCGGTGACGTTGGTGATCAGCGCCACGTCGGGCTTCACCAGGCCGCTGGTCCAGGCGATTTCGCCGGGGGCGTTGGCGCCCAGCTCGATCACCGCCTGGCGGTGCTCGGCGTTCAGGCGCAGCAGCGTGAGCGGCACGCCGATGTCGTTGTTGAGGTTGCCGTGGGTGGCCAGGGTGCCCTCGCCCAGCAGGATGGCGATCATTTCTTTAACGGTGGTCTTGCCGGCGTTGCCGGTGACCGCCACGCGCGGCACCGGGAACTGGGCGGCGTAGCCGGCGGCCAGGCGGCCCAGACCCTGGCGGGTATCGGCCACGCGCACGTCCGCGTCGAACACGCTGGTGTCACTGCCCTCTTCCACCAGTGCGGCCACCGCGCCGGCGTCCCGGGCCTGGGCCAGGAAGGCGTGGCCGTCAAAACGCTCGCCGCGCAGCGCCACGAACAGGCTGTCCGGGCCCAGCTTGCGGGTGTCGGTGCTGACCGCGTTCAGGGTGCGGTCGCTGCCGCGCAGCTCGCCGGCGGTCCAGTCACGGATCTGGGACAGGCGCATCATGCGGCACCTCCTGCCGGAGCCGGCGCTTGCCAGGCGGCCAGGGCCTCGCGGGCCAGATCGCGGTCGTCCATGGGGTGGCGCTGACCGGCCACCTCCTGATAGTCCTCATGGCCTTTGCCGGCCACCAGCACCACGTCGTCGGCACCGGCCTGGGACACCGCCAGCGCCACCGCGCGGCGGCGGTCGGTTTCCACCTGCACGGCGGCCGGATCGTCGAGGCCGGCGCGCATCTGTTCGATGATCGCTTGCGGGTTCTCGCCGCGCGGGTTGTCGCTGGTGAACAGCACCCGGTCGGCGCCGCGCTCGGCGGCGGCGGCCATCAGCGGGCGTTTGCCGGAGTCCCGGTCGCCGCCGCAGCCGACCACGCAGTGCAGGCGGCCCGGGAAATGCTCGCGCGCCGCCGCCAGGGCTTTTTCAAGGCCATCCGGGGTGTGCGCGTAATCGACAATGACGGTGGGCTTGCCGGCTTCGCGGACCGGCTCCATGCGGCCGGGCACCGGGGTAATGGCGGCCAGGGCGTCGGCCAGGGCTTGCGGCTCGACGCCGCTGCCGTGCAGCGCCCCGGCCACCGCCATCACATTGCTGAGGTTGAAGGCGCCGAACAGCGGCAGGGTGACGTTCAGGGCTTCGCCGCCCACGGTGAGCCGCAGGTCCATGCCGTCCGGGTGCGGCTGCCAGGCCACGCAGCGCACGGTGGCGCCGGCCTGGGCACCGAAGGTGATGCAGCGCACGCCATCGTTGAGCCGGCCGAGCAGCACCGGGGCGGCGTCGTCGTCGCTGTTGATCACCGCTTCCTGGAGCTCCGGGCGAGTGAACAGCGCCACCTTGGCGAGCAGATAGGCGTCCATGTCGCCGTGGTAGTCCAGGTGGTCACGGCTCAGGTTGCTGAACACCGCGATGCGCACCGGGGTGCTGCCCAGCCGGTGCTGGTCCAGCGCGTGGGACGACACTTCCATGGCGACGCTGTCGGCGCCGGCGTCGCACAGGGCGAGCAGCGCTTTCTGCAGGGTAATCGGGTCCGGCGTGGTGTGCCCGGTGCTGTCCTCGTGGCCCTTGAGGCCGACGCCCAGGGTGCCGATCAGCCCGCAGGCGTGGCCCAGGGCATTGAGCGCGTCACGCAGGAACCAGGTGATGCTGGTTTTGCCGTTGGTGCCGGTGACGCCGATCACCTTCAGGCGGCGGCCGGGCTCGCCGAAGTAGCGGGCCGCCAGCACGCCGACCTGGCGGCGCAGCCCGGGCACGGTGATGCGCGCGGCGCCGTCGTGCTGATGCACGGCGAAGGTGTCGCCCTCTTCCACCACCACGGCGGCGCCGGCCCGGATAGCCGCATCGATGAACTGGCGGCCGTCCACGTTGTGGCCGGGCACCGCCAGGAACAGATCGCCGGGGGTCACCGCGCGGCTGTCCAGGCGCAGTTCGTTGATGGTCAGGTCGCGCAGCCGTTCCGGCAGCGGCTGGTCGGGGAGCAGATGCCGCAGTGCGATCATGTGGCGTCCTCCCCGTCCAGATTGCCGGCGATCAGACCGTCGGTCTTGTCCGGCGGCACGTGCAGGGTACGCAGCACACCGCCGACGATGGCGGAGAACACCGGCGCGGCCACCAGGCCGCCGTAATAGGATTCGCCGCGCGGGTCGTCGATAACCACCACGGCGGCGATGCGCGGGTTGGAGGCCGGGGCGATGCCGGCGAACAGGCCGATGTAGCGGTCGTCGGCGTAGCCGTTGGCGGTCACTTTATGCACGGTGCCGGTTTTGCCGGCCACCTGGTAACCGGAAATCTGCGCGCGGCTGGCGGTGCCCTCGACGCTGACCACGGTTTCCAGCATGCGCACGATGGACTGGGCGCTGGCCGGCGCGATCACCTGCTCGCCCTTGGGCGGCTCGTCCACCTTGAGCAGGGACAGCGGCACCCGGCGGCCGTCATTGGCAAGGATCGCGTAGGCCTGGGCCAGTTGCAGCGCGGTGGTGCTGATGCCGTAGCCGTAGGAGAGCGCGGCGCGCTCCACGTCCCGCCAGCGGGCGCGCAGCGGCAGCATGCCGTCGCTCTCGCCGGGGTAGTCGATGCCGGTGCGCTGGCCGAAGCCGAAGCGCTCCAGGTAGCCCGGCAGCACCATGGCGTCCATGGACAGCGCCAGCTTGCTGACCCCCACGTTGGAGCTCTTGGTGAGCACGGTGGTGACGTCGATAACGCCGTAATCGCGGTGGTCGCGGATGGTCTTGCTGCCCACGCGCAGGTAGCCGGGGTGGGTGTTGATCGACGTGGTCGGCGTCACCAGGCCCTGTTCCATGGCGGCGGCGACGGTGAACGGCTTGATCGTGGAGCCCGGCTCGAACAGATCGGTGACGGCCCGGTTGCGCAGGCTGCCGGTGTCCAGGTTGCCGCGGTTGTTGGGGTTGTAGGCGGGCTGGTTGACCATCGCCAGAATTTCGCCGGTCTTGATGTCGAGCACCACGGCGGAGCCACCCTTGGCCTTGAAGCGGCGGGTGGCGGAAAGCAGCTCTTTATAGGCCAGGTACTGCAGGCGCAGGTCCAGGCTCAGGGTGATGTCCTCACCGGGCGCGGCCGGATCCAGCACTTCGATGTCCTGGATCACGCGGCCGAGCAGGTCGCGGACCACTTTCTTGCGGCCCGGCTCGCCGGACAGGCGCTCTTCGAAGGCCAGCTCCACGCCTTCCTGGCCGCGCTCGTCGATGTCGGTGAAGCCGACCAGATGGCTGGTCACTTCGCCGGCCGGGTAGTAACGGCGGTACTCGGTGAGCGGGTGGATGCCGGGCACCTGTTTGGCGAGCACCGTCTGCGCCTGCTCCGGCGCCAGGCCGCGGGCCAGGTAGATGAATTCCTTGCCCTTGTGGCTATTAACCCGGCTGGCGAAGGCGCGGCTGTCGATAATCGGGTTGTTGCCCAGGCGCGCCCACTGCTCCTGGTGCTCCAGGGCTTCGCCGGGGTTGGCCCACAGGGTGGTGACCGGGGTGCTCACCGCCAGCGGCCGACCGGCGCGGTCCTGAATCACGCCACGGTGGGCCGCCACCGGCTCCACGCGCAGGTTGCGAATGTCGCCCTGGTTGGCCAGGAAGTCGTGCTGTACCACCTGCAACTGCACCGCGCGCCCCACCAGAACACAGGCACAGCCGGCCCAGAACACCAGCATGAAACGCCAGCGCAGGGAGCTGTTGGCCTGGCGCGCCGCCGCCTTAGTGGCGGTTTTGCGCGTTGCCTTGGGTGTGGTTCTACGGGCGCCTTTCATGGCCGTATCAACACTCGCTCATCGGTTGTCGGTAACTTCATGCCCAGCTCTTCGCGAGCCAGGCGCTCCACCCGGGCGTAACTGCCCCAGGTGCTGTGTTCCAGCAGCAGCTGGCCCCAGCGGGTTTCCAGCTGCGCCTGTTGCCGCTGCGCCTGCTGGGCGCGGTCGGTGAGGCGGCGCGATTCGTGCACGCTGTAGGCCACGCCCACCGCGGACGCCACCACCAGCACCAGCAACAGCGGCGGCAACCAGCCGGCGGCGAGCACCGAGCCCGTGGCCTGGCCGCGGGCCGCGCTCACGCCACTTTCTCCGCCACCCGCAGCACCGCGCTGCGGCTGCGCACGTTGACGCGCAGTTCGTCCTTGCCGGCGTAACGGGCCTTGCCCAGCGGCTTCAGCCGCTCCGGCGGTTCTTCCATCATCGGCAACCCGCCCCGGCCTTTCGGCGCCTGGCCGGAGTGATCGCGGATAAACCGCTTCACCACCCGGTCTTCCAGGGAATGGAAGCTGATAACGACAAGACGCCCGCCGATGGCGAGCGTCTCCAGGGCCTGGTCCAGCGTGTTCCGCAACGCGTCCAGTTCCCCATTTATGTGTATTCGCAGGGCCTGGAAGCTGCGCGTCGCCGGGTGCTTGCCCGGCTCGCCGCGTCCCATCACCGATTGAATCAGGCTGGCCAGCTGCGCCGTGGTGCGGATCGGCTGCTGCTCGCGGCGCTCGCAGATCGCCCGGGCGATGCGTCGTGATTTACGCTCGTCACCGAACTGGTAGAGCACATCGGCGATCTGCTTCTCGCCGGCCCGCGCCAGCCAGTCGGCGACGCTTTCGCCGCTGTCCGGGTCCATGCGCATGTCCAGCGGGCCGTCGCGCAGGAAACTGAAGCCGCGCTCGGCGTCGTCGAGTTGCGGCGAGGACACGCCCAGATCCAGCAGCAGGCCGTCGATGGCCCGCTGTTCTTCCGCCACCAGTTCCGGCAGGCAATCAAAGCGGGCGCGGCGAATCCGGAAGCGGGCGTCTTCCAGGGCCAGCTTCTCGCCTTCCAGCACCGCCTCGGGATCGCGGTCCACACCGACCAGACGGGCGCCGGCGTCCAGCCGGGCCAGCAGCGCGCGGCTGTGACCGCCGCGGCCAAAGGTGCCGTCCACGTACAGGCCGTCGGTTCGGGTGGGCCACATTTCCAGTACCTCCTCCAGCATTACCGGCTGGTGTTCGTACTGCCTGTTGTCGCTGTTCGCCATGGCCGGTTGCCCTCGCTTGTTCGCTGCCAAATTCAGAACGAGAGGGACTGCACACTCTCGGGCATGGCGTCCTGATCCAGATCCTGTTGTTCCAACTGATTCCAGGTTTCCTCGGCCCAGATTTCGAACCGGTGCATCAAACCCACCAGCATGGCGTGTTTTTCCAGGCCCACCACGGACCGCAACTCCGGCGGCACCAGCAGCCGGCCATTGCCGTCCATCTCCATTTCCACGGCCTGACCCAGGAAGCGGCGCTTGAGCGCCCGCACCTGGGCGTGGGAATCGCTTTGCGACGCCACCTGGCGGGCGATATCACGCCACTCGGGGAAGGGGTACATCACCAGGCAGGCGTCGTAGGGGTGTTGAGTGAGCACAAGGCGACCGCCGCAAGCGCTGTTCAGCGACTCGCGGTAGCGGGTCGGCACGGTAAGCCGACCCTTGGCATCTAAATTGAGCGCCGTACGCCCGTTGAACACTGGCCTTCCCCTTGCGTTGGGATCCGTCCCACTTTGTGCGTTTCTGGCGGCGGGATGGAGGATTTTTCCCACTTCATCCCACTTTCCACCACAATGCGACACTCTAGGTCCACGGGAATTACCAAGTCAAGCTCGGCGAAACCGGCCAATGTAAAAGAAAGTCTTTGCAAATCAGTTTGTTAGCTGCGTCACACTAGGGTCGGACGGGGCGGGGAAGGCGGAGTTGTCAACGTAATCAGGGCGCTGCGGGGCGCAGCTAAGGAATCACTTTAAGTGTTAGACTATTTTGGAATAAATAGTGAACAAGAAATGAAGGAAATGCCATATTCAGGGTGAGTGCTGACTCTCGCCACAGCCCACTGATGGCGGTGGGGGCTGCTCAAGAGGCGCTGTGGAAGCCTTGTGGGAGCGGGCCCGGCCCGCGAAAGGCAAGCAAAGCTTGCCGGCAGGATGCCAGAGGCCTCGGATTGCGCTCCAACAGAAGCTTCTGGAATCCCGCCGGGTGGCAGAGCCACCCTTTCGCGGGCGGGGCCCGCTCCCACAGCGGTTTTGAATTAGGTGGATCGGTCGATAAGCCGGGTTCTGTCGTGGACAGCCATTCATCTGGGACCCGCGTCGCCACGGGCCTCAAGCGACCTACCCGGACCCGGCGCGGGCCACGCCCATGGGTCCCTATTTGGTCTTGCTCCGGGTGGGGTTTACCCTGCCACCGCTGTTGCCAGCGGCGCGGTGCGCTCTTACCGCACCTTTTCACCCTTACCCGGTGGCTCGAAAGCCGCCGGGCGGTACCTTTTCTGCGGCACTTTCCGTAGCCGCGCCGTCACCAGCGCGACCCCCAGGCGTTACCTGGCACCCTGCCCTATGGAGCCCGGACTTTCCTCCAGCGGCTTGCACCGCCAGCGGCTGCCTGACCGACCCAGGCGGGATTCTAGCGAATCCGCTTAATAGTTGATAGTGGACAGTTGATAGCTCGCGGACGATGCCGCAGAGATTTGGCCGGCCGTGCCCGCGCCCCCTGCGCAAACGCAACACCCCAAATGCAAACTCGCAAACCTCTCAGCCCGCGTTGTTTTCAGCTATCAACTGTCAATTATCAACTATCAATTGCCTCTAGGTAGTTGTAGAGGTCTTGGCGCTTGAGCCCCGTGTGGGCGGCGAGGACCCGGGCCGCACGAGAGACCGGCAGTTCCGCCAGCAGGGCCTTGGCGAGGGCGCGGTCCTGTTCGCTGAGCTGTTCGCCGCGGGCGGCGGGGGACAGCACCAGCACCAGCTCGCCACGGCGCTGGTCCTTGTCGCTGCGCACCCATTCGAGCAGCTCGGCGACCGGGCCGCGGCGCACGGTCTCGAAGCGCTTGGTCAGTTCCCGGCAGAGGGTCAGCTCCCGGTCGGCGTCGACCAGGCCGGCCAGGCTTTCCAGCAACGACACCACCCGGTGCGGGGCCTCGAAGATCACGCTGGTGACCTCCAGGCCCGCCAGGCGGCGCAGGGCGTTCTCGCGGGCGGCGCCCTTGGAGGGCACGAAGCCTTCGAACAGGAAGCGGTCGCTGGGCTGGCCGGACACCGCCAGCGCCGCCAGCAGGGCGGAGGCACCGGGCACCGGCACCACGGCCACGCCGGCGTCCTGGCAGGCGCGCACCAGCCGGTAGCCCGGGTCGCTGACCAGTGGCGTGCCGGCGTCGCTGATCAGCGCGCCGCTTTCGCCGTCGCGCAGGCGCGCCACCAGTTCCGGGCTGCGCTCGGCTTCGTTGTGGTCGTGGCAGCTGATCAGACGGGCCTTGATGCCCAGATGGTTGAGCAGGGTCTGGCTGTGCCGGGTGTCCTCGGCGGCCACCCAGTCCACCTGGCCGAGCACCTCGAGAGCGCGACGGGACAGGTCGTCCAGGTTACCGATCGGTGTGCTGACCACATACAAAGAGCCGCTCATGGGGGGCGTTTTCCTGATTGGGTGTAAAGAGTTGTGTCATGCCACCGATCCGATCCGCAATCAGGGACCGTCGGGGGTGATTCGCGACTTGCAAAACGCCTACAATAGCGGCTTCTTTCCCGAAGTAGCAAAGGGGTTACCCTAGAGCCATGGAATTACGACAGGCCCGCCTGGCCGCAATGGCCCTCGTTCTGGTCCTTGCCGGCTGTTCTCAATTACCGAGCCCGGACGGCTCGACCGCCAAGGAACCGGCCCCCCTTCGCGATGCGCCGCAACAGGTCGGTAACGCCAGCGACCAGCTGGCCGAACTGGCGGAACCGGTTCGCACCGACACTGCCCTCGCCTGGGCGCGCTCTTACCTGGTCAATGAGCGCGCCGACGACGCTGGCGAATTGCTGGACCAGGTGGGCGACGGCGCCCTGTCCCGGGATCAGCGCTTCCGCTGGCTGCAGTTGCGCGCCCAGTCTTGGATGGCCGAGCAGCAGCCGGACCGGGCGGTGGCGTTGCTGGACGATTACCGCGGCGACATCGACGGCTTCGACGCCCAGCGCCGCGCCAAACTGAACCTGCTGCGCGCCGACGCCCAGGCTCTCAACGGCGAGTTGATGAAAAGCCTGCGCCAGCGCGTGGCGGTGGACCCGCTGCTCAACGACGACGACCAGGAATACAACCGCCAGCTGACCTGGGAAGCGCTGATGCGCTTGCCACTGGAGACCCTGGAAGCCCGCGCCGAGGATACCTCCGGCGAACTGCGCGGCTGGCTGGAGCTGGCGCTGCTGTACCGCGACCCGCAGGCCAATATCGACAGCCAGGTGCAGCGCCTGTCGCGCTGGCGCGAGGACTGGCCCGACCACCCGGCCGCCCGCCAGTTGCCGGAAACGGTGCGGGCCCTGCAGCGCGCCGCCCGCGAGCGCCCCCAGCGGGTCGCCGTGCTGCTGCCGGAGAGCGGCCCGCTGGCGCCCGCCGCCGAGGCGATCCGCGACGGCATGATGACCGGCTACTACAGCGCCGAGGAAGCGGGCAACCCGACCCCGGACCTGCGCTTCTACGACGTCAGCGACGCGGACGTGCGCTCGGTGTTCCAGCGTGCCGTGGATGACGGCGCCGAGTTCGTGGTCGGGCCGCTGGGCAAGGACAACGTGGCCGAGCTGGCCCGCATGGGCACGCCGCCGGTGACTGTGCTGGCGCTGAACTATCTGGATCAGGACAGCGAGGACGCGCCCATCTTCCAGTTCGGCCTGGCGCCGGAGGACGAAGCCCGGCAAATCGCCCGCCAAAGCCTGGAAGCCGGCGACCGGCTGGCGGGGGTGCTGTATCCGCGCAGCGCCTGGGGCCAGCGCGTGGCCGAGGCGTTCGTGGCCGCCTGGCAGGACGGCGGCGGCCGGATCGTGGTGGAAAGCTCGTTCACCGAGGACACCATCGGTGAAAGCGTGGAGGGCCTGCTGGACACGGCCCGCGCCGAAAAGGACCTGCGCCGCGACACCTCGTTCTCGGACCGGGACGCGGAGCGGCCGGAGGAATGGCCGCAAAGCCTGGACTTCCTGTTCCTGGTGGCCGACCCGAACGAGGGCCGGCAGATTAAACCGGCGCTGAATTTCCATTACGCCCGGGACCTGCCGGTGTTCGCCACTTCCTATATTTACGACGGCACCCTGGCACCGCGCCGGGACCAGGATCTGGACGGGGTGTATTTCCTGGATATGCCGTGGATTCTTTACGAAGGCACCAAGCTGCATCGCATGGCCGAGGAAACCTGGCCGGACGGCCACGGGCGCTATGCGCGGCTGTTCGCCATGGGCGTGGACGCCTACCGGCTGCAGGCGCGCCTGTATCTGCTGCGCAATCTGCAGGACAGCACCCTGCCCGGGGTCACCGGCACTTTGCGGCTGGACGGCGCGCGGCTAGTGCGCGAGTCGGACTGGGCGCTGTTCCGAAATGGAAAAGCGACGCCGGTGCCCCGGGTTGGCGACGGGCGCTTGGATAGCACGCAGTATTAAAGTTTGGGGTGAGGGATAGATAGGGCTCTGGGATCCTGCCGGCCGGCTTTGCCGGCCTTTCGCGGGCCGGGCCCGCTCGCACAATTCGTTCAAGGAGGAAAGGAGGCCTTCTGTGTACTGGCGCAAGGAACGCGGCCAGCGGGCTGAGCACCGGGCACGACGCTGGCTGGAACAGCGCGGCCTGGTGCCGGTGATCGCCAATTATCAATGCCGCCTGGGCGAAGTGGATCTGATCATGGACGACGGCGACACGCTGGTGTTCGTGGAGGTCCGCTGGCGCGCCTACAGCCGCTACGGCGGTGCCCTCGCCTCGGTGGACCGGCGCAAGCAGCGCCGTCTGATTCTCGCGGCACGGCACTATTTGGGCCGCTACCCTTATCAAGCACAACGGCCCTGCCGCTTCGACGTGCTGGGCCTGGAACCGGATGAAGACGGCGAAGTCCGTTATCATTGGGTGCAAAACGCATTTTACGGAGACCAGTAATGAGTGTGGACCGCATCAGACAGTTGTTCGCCGAGAGCATGGAAACCAAGGCCAAGGCCGGCGAAGTGCTGCCCGAGGTGATCGCCGCCGCCGGCCAGGTGATGGTGGAATGCCTGCTCAACGGCGGCAAGATTCTCAGTTGCGGCAATGGCGGCTCCGCCGGTGACGCGCAGCATTTCTCTTCCGAGCTGCTTAACCGGTTCGAGATGGAACGCCCGGCCCTGCCGGCGGTGGCGCTGACCACGGATTCCTCCACGCTTACCTCGATCGCCAACGACTACAGCTACAACGAAATCTTTTCCAAGCAGGTGCGCGCCCTGGGCAACCCCGGCGATGTGCTGCTGGCGATTTCCACCAGCGGCAACTCCGCCAACGTGATTCAGGCGATCCAGGCCGCCCACGACCGGGAAATGAAAGTGGTGGCGATGACCGGCAAGGAAGGCGGCGAAATGGTGAACCTTTACGGCCCCGGCGATATCGAAGTACGGGTCCCCGCCACTTCCACCGCGCGCATCCAGGAAGTGCACCTACTGGTGATCCACGCGCTTTGCGACTTTATCGATCAACAGCTTTTCGGAGGCTCTTGATGCGTCACCCTGCCCTGCCGGCGTTGCTTGTGATGCTGTTCGCCCTGTCCGGCTGCGCCGCCCTGACCAAGAACATGGCCCAGGAACCGGTCGACCGGGATCACGGCTCGCGCACCTTCGGCGCGTTCGTGGAAGACGGCAATATCGAACGCAAGATCAAGGTCAATCTGGCCCGTGCCAGCGAGGCCCTGGACCAGAGCCACATCGTGGTGGTGAGCTTTAACGGCAATGTGCTGCTGGCCGGGGAAGTGGCCAGCGACGAGCTGCGCGTGCAGGCGGAAAACATCGCCGCGCGGGTGCGCCATGTGCGCCACGTGCACAACGAACTGAAGCTGTCCGGTGACAGCGGGGTGTTATCCCGGGTCAACGACGGCTGGCTGACCACCAAGCTGAAAACCCGCCTGTTCGTGGACGGCGATGCGCCGGGCATGCGCACCAAGGTGGTGACGGTAAGCGGTATTGTCTATCTGATGGGGCTGCTGACCCGCGACGAGGCCGACGCCGTGGTGGCGCAGGCCCGTGAGGTCGGGGGTGTTCAGAAGATCGTTAAGATTATTGAGTATATTAATTAGCGGCCGACCAATCCCCTAGGTCTCTGGGATCCTGCCGGCCGGCTTTGCCGGGCCTTTCGCGGGCCGGGCCCGCTCCCACAGGGTGAGCTATTTCACGACTTTCAGGTGACTGCCCTTGGAGGCAGGTTTGTCGTCGTCGCCTGGGTCCGTGGGACTAGGCTGCGGCGGCGGGTCTTCAGGTTCAAAGGCCATGCCCTGGCCGTTTTCGCGGGCGAACACCGCCATCACCGCTTCCACCGGCACGCGCACCGTGCGCGGCACCCCGCCGAAGCGGGCGGAAAAGGTAATTTCCTGATTGCTGGCCTCGAAATTGGTCACCGCCCGCGGGGCGATGTTGAGTACGATCTGGCCGTCCTGCACGAATTCCTGGGGTACTTCCGCCCCGGGAAAATGGGCGTCCACCGCCAGATGGGTGGTCAGGCCGTTATCGCAGATCCATTCGTGCATCGCCCGTATCAGATACGGGCGATTGGGGGTCATGTCATCATTCATGGCTTACAGCTGGCGCAGTTCGCGCTCTGCTTCGGAAAGGCTGGCCTGGAAGGCGTCACGGTCGAACAACCGCTCGGCGTAGTCCAGCAGCGGCTTGGCCTGCTTGGGCGGCAGTTCAATGCCCAGTGCCGGCAACCGCCACAGGATCGGGCCCACGACGCAATCCACCAGGGTGAATTCTTCGCTCATGAAGAACGGCAGCTCGCTGAAGATCGGCGCGGTGGCGATCATCGCTTCGCGCAGTTCCTTACGACGCTTGGTCAGGGCGGCCTCTTTCTCGTTGCCCGCCAGCAGGGCGTCCACATGGGCGCACCAGTCGCGCTCGACGCGGTGAATCAGCAGGCGGCTCTGCGCCCGGGCCACCGGGTACACCGGCAACAGCGGCGGATGCGGGAAGCGCTCGTCCAGGTATTCCATGATCACCGTGGACTGATACAGGGTCAGTTCCCGGTCCACCAGGGTGGGCACTTCGTTGTAAGGGTTCAGTGAGGCCAGATCTTCCGGCTTGTCACCATTGTCCACATCGACGATATCCACGGTGACGCCTTTCTCCGCCAGAACGATCCGCACGCGATGGCAGTAATGATCGTTCGGCGAGGAAAAGAAAGTCATTGAGGAACGTTTTGTCACCACACCCATGGTTGAATCATCTCCACGCTACGTCTCTATATAACACAAACAGGGTAGCCGCTCGCGCGGGTACCCTGTTGCTCGCTGAAAAGCGTTCCGAGCGGTAATTTCCGCTTAGTGAACGTCTTTCCAGTACTCTTTCTTCAGCAGGTATGCCGGAATCAGCAAAATACCCAGGAACACCAGCACGTATACGCCGATGCGCTCGCGGGTGGGAGCCATCGGCTCGGCCGCGTAGGTCATGAAGTTGGCGATGTCGCCCATATTGGACTTGAACTCTTCCTCGCTCAACTCCTGCTGCATTCCGGCCATCACGTGGGGCATGCCCACGTTGGGGAACACATGGTTGTTGTAACCATAGGGACGGGAATCGTCCTCATAGAAGTTGATCAGGTAAGAATACACCCAATCGGCGGAGCGGTGGCGGGCGGCCAGCGTCAGGTCCGGCGGGGTAACGCCGAACCACTGCTTGCCGTCTTCCTCGGCCATGCCGTTTTCCATCGGGTCACCGATCTTGTCGCTGGTGAAGTTCAGGTTCTCCAGCACCAGGTCATCGGGGATGCCCAGATCTTCCGCCATGCGCCCGTAGCGCAGGTACTCCATGCTGTGGCAGCCCATGCAGTAGTTGACGAACAACTTGGCACCGTTCTGCAGGCTTACCTTGTCCTGCAGGTTCACCGGTGCGTCCACCACGTATTCATTGTTGCCGCCGCCGGCGGCGAACGACATCACCGGCAGGCAGCTGAAAAGCATTACCGCGACTAGCTTTCTCATCAGTGACCCCCCGTTACGCGTTCAGGAACCGGCTTGGCTTTCTCGAATCGGTGCGCCAGAGGCAGCCCGATAAAGAAGAAGGCGAAGTAGTACACCGTGCCGATCTGCGCCAGGGTCTTGGCCAGGCCCGATGCGGGCTGGGTGCCGAGATAACCGAGCATCACGAAGTCGGCGGCGAACACGAGCAGCAGGATCTTGCTCAGCCAGCCTTTGTAGCGAATCGACTTGACCGGGTGACGATCCAGCCAGGGCAGCAGGAACAGCACCACGATACCACCGCCCATGGCGATCAGGCCCCAGGCCTTGGACGACATGCCGAACCAGTCGATGGTGGTGGCCCGCAGCATGGCGTAGTAAGGACCGTAGTACCACACCGGTGCGATGTGATCCGGGGTCTTGAGCGGATCCGCCGGTACGAAGTTGGGCTTCTCGATCAGATAGCCGCCGCCGGTGGGGAAGAAGAACACCACCACGGCGAAGATGATCAGGAAGATGATCACGCCCGGCAGGTCTTTCACGGTGTAGTAGGGGTGGAACGGGATGCCGTCACGCGGGATGCCGTTCTCGTCCTTGTTCTGCTTGATTTCCACGCCGTCCGGGTTGTTGGAACCCACTTCGTGGAGCGCAAGAATGTGCAGGAACACCAGTGCCACCAGCACCAGCGGAATCGCCACCACGTGCAGGGCGAAGAACTTGTTCACCGTGGCGGTGGACAGCAGGTAGTCGCCGCGCACCCAGGTGGTGAGGGCGTCGCCGATCTCCTTGGCGTCCTTGGCGTCGATGAACGGCAGGATGTCGAACGGAATCGCGCCGGCCAGGGAGATGATCACCTGGGCGCCCCAGTAGGACATGTTGCCCCAGGGCAGCACGTAGCCGAGGAAACCTTCCGCCATCAGGGCCACGTAGATCAGCATGCCGAAGATCCACACCAGCTCGCGGGGCGGCTTGTAGGAGCCGTACAGCAGGCCGCGGAACATATGCAGGTAGACCACGGCGAAGAAGGCGGACGCGCCCACCGCGTGCATGTAGCGGATCAGCCAGCCCCACTGCACGTCGCGCATGATGAACTCGACGGACTCGAAGCCCTGGCTGGGGGAGTAGAACATGGTCAGCCAGATGCCGGTGAGCAGCTGGTTGATCAGCACCACCATGGACAGCACGCCAAAGTAGTACCAGAAATTGAAGTTCTTCGGAGCGTAGTACTCCGACATGTGCTTCTTATACGCGTTGACGACGGGGAGACGCGCATCCACCCAGTCGATCAGACCGTTCACCATTCTCATCATGCCTTGGTCTCCCCTTCTTCAGAGCCGACGATAACCACGGACTCGCTCAGGTAGGAATGGGGCGGCACCACCATGTTGGTCGGCGCCGGCACGCCCTGGTAGACGCGGCCCGCCAGGTCGAACTTGGAACCGTGGCAAGGGCAGAAGAAGCCACCCTCCTTGAGTTCCACGGTGGGTTCTTCTTCGTACAGAGGAGAACACCCCAGATGCGTGCAGATGCCGATCAGGATCAGATATTCTTTTTTGATCGAACGCCACAGGCTGGACGCGTAGGCAGGCTGCTGATCGTCTTCGGATTGCGGGTCCTTGAGCTGGTCGTTCAGCGCGTCGAGCGCCGAGACCGTCTCTTCGGAGCGGCGAATCACCCACACGGGCTGGCCTCGCCATTCCTGTACCACGCGCTGGCCCATCTCCAGCTTGCTGATATCCACCTGGACCGGGGCCCCCGCGTTTTCAGCTTTGGCGCTGGGCTGCCAGGATTTAACAAAAGGAACCGCCGCGCCTAATGCACCCGCGGCGCCGACTGCTGAGGTCAGGCCGATCAAAAAGGTGCGGCGGCTGGTGTTTACGCCGTCATTGCTCATTGAGAAGTTCTCCCCTTAAATCCCACGCTCGGGGGGTGATCCGAGACTCGAGGTCGGTCCTCGTGCTCCGGGCGGAGTAAGGCGGCGCAAATGTTAATGAAAAAGCCCACATCTGACAACCGGTTATTCCCCACGGGCAAACCGCTAAACCCCTGATTTGCACACAAAAAAAGCCCAGCAAAGCCGGGCTTTTTTCGGGCGTAAACGGCGCTGAACGGCCGTCTTAGCGCTTGGAGAACTGCGGGCGCTTACGCGCCTTGTGCAGACCCACCTTCTTGCGCTCCACGGCGCGGGCGTCACGGGTGACGTACCCGGCGCGGCGCAGGGAACCGCGCAGCTCGCCGTCGTATTCCATCAGCGCACGGGTGATACCGTGACGGATGGCACCGGCCTGGCCGTTGTTGCCACCGCCGCTGACGGTCACGTAGACGTCGAACCGGTCCAGCGCGTCGGCCAGCTCGAGCGGCTGACGAACCACCATGCGGTTGGTGTCGCGACCGAAATAAACGTCAAGCGGACGACCATTCACGGTGATGTTACCGCTGCCCGGGCGAAGAAAAACACGTGCTGCGGCCGTTTTGCGGCGACCTGTTCCGTAGTCGGCGTTTGCAGTTGCCATCGACTGACCTCTTAAATTTCCAGCTGCTGCGGCTGCTGAGCAGTGTGCGGATGCTCGGTGCCGGCGTAGACTTTGAGTTTGCGCAACATGTCGCGACCCAGGGGGTTACGCGGCATCATGCCTTTAACGGCTTTCTCGATCACCAACTGAGGCTTGGAGTTGATCAGCGTCTCGAAGTTGGCTTCCTTGATGCCGCCCGGGTATCCGGTGTGGCGATAGTACATCTTATCGGTGGCTTTTTTGCCAGTGACCGCCACCTTTTCCGCGTTGATCACAACGATGTAATCGCCGGTATCAACGTGCGGGGTGTATTCCGGTTTGTGCTTGCCACGCAGCCGGGTGGCGACTTCTGAGGCCAGCCGGCCCAGCGTTTTGCCGGAGGCGTCTACCACATACCAGTCGCGCTTTACGCTTTCCGGTTTGGCGCTGTAGGTCTTCATGGGAGTCTTCCCTAAAAATTGTGCCCTGAATTCATAACGTTACGGGTAATACCAACCCTCCGGCGAGAGCCCGCCGGGCAAGAGGGTGCGAATTGTACTTAACGCCCCCGGCAAAGACAAGCGTAAAGACAGCCTGCCCCCACAATGGGGTATAGTCACCGTTTTGCCGTTTAATCGCAGGAGAGAGCAATGGAGTACCGCCCGCTGGGTAACACCGATCTCAAGGTGAGCAGCATCTGCCTGGGCACCATGACCTGGGGCAACCAGAACAGCGCCGAGGAAGGCTTCGCGCAGATGGATCTGGCCCTGGACCGGGGCATCAATTTTTTTGATACCGCCGAGATGTACGCGGTGCCCGCCAGCGCCGAGACCTCCGGGCGCACCGAGGAGATCATCGGCCAGTGGTTCGCCAAGACCGGCAACCGCGACAAAGTGGTGCTGGCCACCAAGGCCGCCGGCCCCGGCGACTACGTGAAACACATTCGCGGCGGCCCGCGCCTCAACCAGGACCACCTGGAGCGCGCCGTGGAGACCAGCCTTCAGCGCCTGCAAACCGACGTTATCGACGTCTACCAGCTGCACTGGCCGGAACGCACCACCAACTATTTCGGCCGCCTGGGCTACAAACACCGCGAAGATCAGGATGCGGTGCCGATCGCCGAGACCGTGGCCGCCCTGAAGAAGCTGGTGGACAGCGGCAAGATCCGCCACTGGGGCCTGTCGAACGAAACCGCCTGGGGCACCATGGCCTTTATCCGCGAGGCGGAGAAGATCGGCCTGGCGCCGCCGGTATCGATCCAGAACCCCTACTCCCTGCTCAACCGCAGCTTCGAAGTGGGCCTGGCGGAAGTAGCGCACCGGGAAAACGTCGGTCTGCTGGCCTATTCACCGCTGGCGTTCGGCATGCTCACCGGCAAATACCGTGACGGTCAGTGGCCCGCCAACGCCCGCCTGACCCTGTTCAAGCATTTCGCCCGCTACACCAACGACCAGGCCACCGCGGCCACCGAGGCCTACTGCCGCCTGGCGGAGGCGCGCGGCGTCAGCCCCACGCATCTGGCGCTTCAGTTCGTCACCACGCGCCCGTTCGTGACCAGCAACATCATCGGCGCCACCAACCTCAACCAGCTGCGCGAGAACCTGGACAGCGTCGACCTGCCCTGGGACAAGGACCTGGAGAAAGAGCTGGAAGCCATCCACACCCGCTTCCCCTACCCGGCGCCCTGAATGGCGGGTGCGGGCCGTGTGGGCGGCGGGCTGCCGCCGGCCAAACGCACGCTGACGCGAGGCAGAGGAAACCATGCGCTTCTGGTTGATGTGCTTGATGCTTGCGCCGCTGCTGGTGGTTCAGGCGCGGCGCGCCCGCCGGGACACCCCGCGACTGCCGGAGGCCGGCGGCGCCGACCGGGGCCGCGAAGGCAGCGGCGACGGCCCGCCGCTACGGCTGCTGGTGGTGGGCGAGTCCACCGCCGCCGGCGTCGGCGTGGCCGAGCACCGCCAGGGCCTGGGCGCGCATCTGGCGCGGGCCCTCGCCCGGCATCACCAACAAAGGGTCGACTGGCAGGTTATCGGCGTGAACGGCATCCGCGCCCTGGGCCTCCACCGGCATCTGGCCGGCCGTCCGCCGGCGGACGCGGACCTGGCCGTTATCAGCCTGGGCGTCAACGACACCACCGGCGTCACCCGCCCGAGCCGCTACCGCCAGCACCTTACCGACCTGATCGGCACGCTGAGACGGAACCGGCCCGACCTGCCGGTGTATCTGCTCGCGGTGCCGCCCATGCAGCACTTCACCGCCCTGCCCCGGCCGCTGCGCGACCTGCTCGGGCAACGGGCCGCCCAGTTGGACCGCACCCAGCAAACCCTGGCAGCGCAGCTCCACGGCGTGCACCACCTGGCCTACCCGGCGATCGCCGACCCCGCCTGCCTGGCCGAAGACGGCTACCACCCCTCGGAGAAAGGCTACGCCTACATCGCCGACCAGGTCGCCGGGCAGCTGCGCCCGACGACGGTCAGCGGCGCCGGAGCGGACATCACGAGGTCACCGTAACCGGCACACGCCGGCGCACTTTCACCACCGGTTCGCGGGCGGGCTCTTCCCCGTCGCTCCCAGAAGGCGCCTCGCCAAAGGCGCACACCACGCTCGCCGATTCCGCGTCCAGCACACCCTGCGGCACACCGTCCTGGTTGTCCGGGTGCGCGCACCAGATGCCCGGCCCGTAGGGCGTGCGTCTCGCCCTGGCGTTGCCGTACCGGCAGCCGCTGCAACATTTCAATTTCATCCCTGGGCTCCCTTCCTTGCGCTGCTGCTATTCATGGTTATCCGTCCCCATTTTCACGGCGAAGACCGCCGCTTCAGGGGGAACCTCAAGAGTCGCAGAGCGTGGCAGGCGGCGTAAAGCGGATGTGCGGGTTCGGCAAGGAAAGGGTTATCGAAAATACTGTTGATACGGACAGTGTTCTGATGTTGGATGGGAGGTGCGATTTATCGAGAAGCGCTGCCTCCGGGTGTTGGCCCACCCGAAAGCAGCTAACCGCAACAGACTGACAAGGAGTCTATTATGGCTGAGCGCAATGTTATGCCAGAGTATCGCGCCACCGAAAGCCCCGCCGAAAAACCAGCCCGGGCGTTTCCCTATTGGCGCACCTTGAAAGTGCACCACAGCCGCGACAACACGTCCCTCAAACCCTATCAAGGATTCCAGCCGGCACCGCCGGCCGTGCCCCGCGTGCTCTTGAGAGGGCAATGGCTGAGCGAAGCAGGGTTCGACGCGGACACGTTGCTGGACGTGGAGGTGAGTGAGGGCCGGATCGTGCTTACCGCTGTGGTGAGCTGAGGGAGTATTCCGCCGGCCCGTCTATCCCCACGGGTGTGGGGAACACTCAAAAATGGCGCGCAAAGAACGCTGCGCGCCCGGTTTATCCCCATAAACATGGGAATATAACTCTGGTCCCATGGCCTTCTTGGCGCCGTACGGTTTATCCCTACAAGCGCGGGGGACACGGGTCGCCGCGATCCCGGACCCGGCGAATGATCGGTTTACCCCCGCAGGTGCGGGGAACACCCAAGTGTAGATGGTTGTTTTTAATAAAGAAAATACAGATAGAAGAATCCACCAACCACTTAGATTAAAAAATAGCCGTATTTTAAAGGAGCGAAAACTGCGGAAGGAGGCCTACTCAGCAGGCAAAAAAGACACTAACCGCAGGCCGTCGTGATCGATAGGAACGCGGCGGTTCTCGCCGCAGGTTTGGAAGTCGAACCCGGATTCGGTGTTGGTCGCCCAGCAAAGTGCGACGTTGCCGTCGTCGACCAACGCCTGTGCTTGCTCCCAGATCATTACGCGAACCCGTTTACTGACATCGCCGACATAGACACCGGCGCGAATCTCCAGCAGCCAGACCGCCAGCCGGCCGCGCAAGCGCGGCGGCACATTCTCTGTAACGACCACTAGCATGCTCATACCTAGCTCCGGTGACCGCTATCGGCCATCGACTTCGGCTCAGGGATGGCGGGTGGTTGGCTGTCCTCCGGTGGCGGAGGAGGCTCGGTGCCGCCGGCGGCCAGTACGTCTTCAATGGCGGGGATGATGCGTCTGAGCAGCTTGGTCTGGCGGAAAATATCCCGGCATGCAACGCGCACAGCACGATCCGGAGTGGCGGGCCGGGTAGCGGCGATGCGGAAAGCAGCCGGGACCACGGTATCGAATTTAAATAAGTCGGCGATATCGTAAACGAAGGAGAGTGGCTTCCCCGAGTGCACGAATCCAACCGCCGGTGCATAGCCCGCGGCTAAAACAGCCGCCTCGGTAACACCATACAGGCAGGCCGTGGCGGCGCTCAGGCATTGATTCGCCACGTCTGCTTTATCCCATTCCTTAGGGTCGTAACGTCGGCCTTGCCAGGGTACGCCATATTGCTTTGCCATCATCTGATAGGTCTTGCGAACACGCGCGCCTTCGATACCCCGTAGCTGATCCACACTACGCCGCTCCGGGGCCGGCTCGCCGAAGCGTAGCTCGAACATTTTACGGACGACCTTCAGCCGTAAATCCGGATCCAGTGCCAAGTTAGCCTGGTAGAGCAGTTTATCGGAACGAGCCCCGCCCGGTTGGCCACTGGCGTACAGGCGAACGCCAGCTTCGCCGACCCAGATCAGCAGCGTGCCGGTGACGGCGGCCAGCTTTACCGCCGCATGAGACACCCGCGTTCCCGGTTCCAGCATGATGCAGGCAACCGAACCCACGGGAATGTGCATGCGCTCACCATTGACGTCATCCACCACGACGAAGGCGCCGTCTTTCACGTCAATACGGCCGTAAGACACAAACATCATGGAGACCCGCTCCTTCATTGGTATCGGCTTCAAGGGTACGAAGGGCATCGTTGGCTAGCCGCGCTTTACCATGAACAAGCCACAACCAAAGGCACGACTTCGGCCAACACCGTGAAACAGCGCATCCCGCAACCGGTCCGGATCGGTCACCGTCATCACACCTTCGTAATCCACCGAGGAGAAGCGGATCTCACGCTTTTTGCGCCGTAACTGGTGCTGGCGGTAGCCGCTAAGCTGAGGGGACGTGGCCAGCTCAAACCCCCAGTCCGTGCTGCGGGCCCGAAGCCATTGCTCCGCACTTTCGTCCATGGCACGGCGAACGCTCCAGGGGTCCACACCGCTCTCGTTTCGGCATCGCCACTTGGCGTCCATGAGTACATCATGGCGACGCGCTCTGGATCCCTCAGCCTCCTTACGAGTGACCGTGGGATTAGCACGCAGCCGAAACAGGAGCCGATCTCCCACCGCCAGGCGAGGATCAAAGGGTTTGGGCTCGCACTGTAAAAGCCCTGGCAGCGGATCCGGCTTGAGCGACGACAAGACGTAGAAGAGAGGCAAGCCTCGAGGTCGCACCTCTGCATCGAGCTGCTCGTTCTCCATCTCCTGCCGGAACAAAAACGGGCGCGACTCGGCTTCCGGAAACAGGCGCCATAGTAATTGATGGTTGGCATAGGCATCACCGGACAAAAGCTTCACCAGGGCGTGGCGATCCAGGCCCTGGGTAGCCACTCTGACTCGGGATAAGTACATCAGCTTTCCTCCCTGATCCGAGCGTGATGCTCCTGGCGGCTGCCGAATTGCCAGCGCTCACGGCTGATCACTTCATCCGTCGGTTGCCGAGTGTCCTGCACGGCAATGTCACCGGCATCGCCTTCCCAGTAAAAATCCACGCTGTCTGGGAGATGAAGCCAGCGGCCCTGCTGGTCGCAGATGCGTGGCGGCGCCGCCACGAAGGCTTCACGAAGGCCATTCGCCTGGACTGTTTGCGGGGCCAGGGGCACTGCCAGTGGGCAGGCCTTGCGGCCGAGGTAAGGCATGAATACCGGGGAACGCAAAGCGTCTCCCAATTCGTCCAGGCTCCAATCGCTTTGCGCATTAAGCAGCACCGCCACTTGCCACAGTCCGTCCTGGCGATATTCACGGCTGGAAAGCACGGTGTTGAGCTTGTTCTTCGGCACGGCCAATTCGTCCTTACGGGTGAAGTAGCGGGCCTTCTTGTCTCGACCGGGCACCTGCACGGTGTGGTAATCACGCATCAGGCGACCGGCACTGTGTTGCTTCACAGCAAACCGCACTGACGAGGCCAGAGCCTGCTGACCCGGGCCGTCGTGCCGGCGAATACCCAGGGCCGACGCCAGCAGGCCCAGCAAAGCGGCACGGCCCGGATGATCGGAGCTCGGACGAGTCTCGCCCACCGCCGGCGCCCCCCAACTGGCCAGAGGGCCATAGAGTTGGAAAATCAACGCTTCCATGGGCGCCTCCTAGTCGTTTTTGAGAAAGTCCATCAGGGCCTGGAAGCTGCCTTCCCCGGCATGGGCGTTGAGGCTGTAGCGCTTATCGGCACAGTCGCCATACACCTGATCGAATCGTTGGGCTTGCTCTTCCAGGCCGGTAATGGCCTCCGACGCCTGGTCCTGCCCCTGCACCGGCTTAAGAAACGCCACCGACAGTGAGCGCGGCTGTTGCCTACCCTTCTCCGCCATCACATAGGACGCATAAGCACGGGAGCCAAAGCTGTTCTGTTTACCGGTGGGCGATACCTTAATAGCCGCTTCCGCCAGAGCGGCGATGGCTTTATCCGCCAGTTCCGCATCGCCACTGAGGTTGTCAATCAGTTGATCACGATTGATGCACACATAGCTGTAAAACAGGCCAGCGGCAAAGCCGGTTTCGCCGATGTGGGCCGCGCCGCGATCTTCATCGCCACTATTGAGGTCATCCACGGCGGTGAAGTAGTCATCCTCGATCACCACCGGATGCACGGTAATGGCATGGGCCACCTGGCAGGCGGCCTCCACGTTAAACGCCGGATCATCCGCCAACATCCGACCAAACAGACCGATATCCGCCGCCGAAGGGTTCTTTCTAAGTAAATTCAGCTCTTCATCTTTTGGGGCTCGCTTTTCTTCGATCAGAGTATCCGTAAGCGTATCCACCGCCTGACGTTCTTCCGGGCTGATATGAGCCAGTTGTGACAGCTCGACGCTGTCTTTTTCCAGCTTGCCGAACACATCGGCAATTTTCCCCGACCAATCTTTTGCTTTGCCTTCAGCGACACCGCCATCTAGCAGGCGCCGCATGACTTCCAAGCCCAGCCGCTTAGTACGGGTGCCGAGGTGGCCCGCCAGCGCTTCCTGAAACAGGTCCGAGGTTCGCCAATGGCGCTTGAGCGATTGTGAGGACACCCGCAGCCGCTCGGCACCGCCCATGAAGGCAGTCTTCGGCCTGCCCAAATCATCGCGGTTCAAATTGGCCGGCGGATAAGAGGTGAGGAGATGGAGCTGAATAAAAGTGCTCATGATGTCAGTCCTTTGTGCTGTTCTCTTGGTCAGAAATGGATTTATTTTTCGTAGGCGCTTATCGCCGTGAAATAGTCCGTTGCCCAGCGCACAGCCAGGCGATCCATGGGCCGGGCGCCCTGCTTGTCCCTTTGCTCGTGGAACCAATGCAGGACATTGTCCGCCAGGGATAGCGCCGGGGCGGTCTTGTTGATCAACGCCAGAGCACGACGCAAACGCATCAGAAAATCATCGCCGCTGTGGCTTTTTTGCAGCTGTGCGAAGCGCAGTTCACTCATATAGGGCCTGCCGGTTTTATCCTTTTGCTCGCCCAGGCATCGGGCAAAGGTGGCGTTTTCGTTCGTTGGCTGTTCACGTACTTCCGCCAGCGCCGCCGCCACGCAGGCCCAGGCAAGCATGTCCCGCTCCCGGTACTGCCCAGTGTCGACCAGCGCCTGCCACAGGCTCCGAAACCCCTCGGTTAAAAGCACCGCATCCAAGCTTTTGCTCCGGCGTAATTCAGCGCGTGCACCGCGCTGATTAGCCTGTTGGAGGTCAGCCCTCTTATTCTCCACCCCATGTAGGCGCGACCACCACGTAGCGACCACCTTTCGAACCTGGTCGTCTCTCAGGCAATAGAATCTTTTGCTCATGCGCTTTCTCCTTGTTTTTCCCCAGATGCTTGCGGCTGGCGGCTTTCATCCAGACGTCCAATCTTACGGAGATCTTTCGCCTCCTTACCGGTGTGGAGTTTCTTTCGGAAGCCATTACGCGCCTTGGTGATGCGCTTCATATCCAGCTGTTCCGGTGGGCCACCAAGGGCCAACTCATCGAACAGAGAGGCCGCTTGACGAGTCACGGTGTGATACCAACTTGCCGCCATTTCGGCGGGGAAACGTTGCGGGGGTGTATCACCCCTCAACAACTCCCCCAGTTCCATAAGGCGCTGGTAAAACGCTTGCTCGGTGACCTGCCATAAGGAGGCACCGATGTAGCTCACATCCCCCTTGGCATCCTTAGGCCGGCTGAACCAAGCCTCCTTGACCTGGGCTTGCAACAACCGAGCGCTACTGTCCGTCAGCTCAATCATCTGCCGCAGCCAGAGCTGGGCCAGAGCTCGCGCGTCCTCGTCCAGGGCCAGTAGCGGCATATGCGCGCCATACCAGCATCGAGCTTTCATGTTGTCCATGTCATAGCCGAATGCCCACAGGCCGGCAACCACCGGCAGCGCCACATCCATGTCATCCGCTGTGTCACACTTGACCACATAGTCGAGCACCACCCGCGCAGGCAGAAAGCCTTTCTCCTTCTTGTCCTCCATGGTCAGTGCTTCCCAGTGCCGGTAGCCCAGCCCATCCGTCTGCGCCTTGCGCGAATAGGGCAATTGTTCCGGCTTCTTCGGGTCAAACCGATAAGGCGTCAGAGGGTGGGTCCAGGGGCCATCGTAGTTAAACCCATAGTTTCTCGTGCGCAGCGAAGAGACGGTGTGTTCGCTATGCCGCCCACACAGATCACAATCGCAGGGTGCCGGCTCGATATTCAGCCGCATACGCCTAGGCATGGCCCAATAGGGGTGGAGAGTGTGAACGTCGTCCGGGTAAGTGCCCTGCCCCTTGTCACTGACCTTGGTCTCCCCCAGCCAGGGAAAGACCTTGGCGTCGGAACGGTCAGGCCTTTCGTAATCCCAGTCCTCTGTATCCAGAACGTTGAGCCAAAGGCGATGCCAGAGAGAGCTGGTTGAGTCGGCGGGCATCACCAGCGTGGTGAGAGGGCCACCGCCTCGCAAGCCGGTTCTGTGACCTTTACCACCGGCAGGGGCATTAATTTGCAATGTGAACAACGCCATGGCGGCACAATCCAGACACAAACGCTCTACCCGGCCCGATTTGACGAAGTGATCCGTATTGTTTTTGACGGTAGACGCGCCCGGGGAATCAATCAGCAAGGCGGCAATATCCGTCGCTTTCTCTTCCGCTAATGCATCACGATCTTGCATAAACGCCGGGCCATCACTGTCCAGCACAAACGCCGGCGCCCACTTTTCCAGCATTTCAAGGCAGGCCTCCGCGGAGGGTGGCGTTTGATACCACTCCACCCACTCGCTCTTGTCCTCCGGTGCCATCGCCGTTTGAAGTAGACCGATCAAAAATTGGTAGGCCGCGCCCTGAAAATCAGCTCTCGGCAAAGCCAGATCAACGATATCCGGATCCACCATGGCCGTAACAGGCAGGTACTCCTGACTGCCGTCGCGGCGCTTGAATGGCAGCCATGGATCGACTAGTAAGTTCATGGCGTTGCTCCTTGCTTACGCATTGCTTTTATTTTGGTCTTCATCCTTCCTCCCCATTCCATGCGCGATGCAACCCGATTTCCTGGCTGTAGTTCATGGACGACTCTTCTTCCGCCAACCACAACTGGCTGAACTTCAAGCCTGGAAAACGTTCCACCAGCGCATCGCGCTGAGCCGATAGCGGCTGCGGCCATTCGGGCAGACGTCTTGCCAGGGATTCGCGGGCTTGCAGTTGGCTTCGCTCCCAGGCGAACTGCCCTGCGTCCACCCAGGGCGTCAACGCACCGCGCTCGTCTCGGCGGACCAGGGTGACGGTGATGTTGGGTTCCTCGTTCAGACGGGTGCCGATGTCGAGATTCAGGTCGTCCATCCAGCCGTGGCTCGCCTGGGTGCTATAGCCTTGATCCATCTTCAAGCGGTTGAAGCCCGCCATGGCTCGGCGGCTGCTGCGCTCGCCTTCTTGGTCCAAATGGCGTTTTTGCAGCCCCTCAGGAATCCAGGACTCGGCGTCTTCACCGAACACGGATTCGATTAGGTGGCGGGCACGGCCGGGCATATCGATGCCGCCTTCATCGCGCAGGGTCCGCAGGGTTAGCCAGAGCTGGCCGTGGTCTCGGTATACGGCGCCGGTTCCCGGCAGATGGGCGGAAAGCCAGTCAGAGGCCGGCCGGTCTTCATAAGGCGGCGTGAACAGATGCAGCACCGGCGATGGGCGCTGATCGTCGGTATCCACGAGATTGCCGCTGCCATCCCGGCGGTGGCGGTGCAGACGCCCGGCGCGCTGAATCAGCAAGTCCATGGGCGCCAGGTCGCTGATCATCTGATCGAAGTCCAGATCCAGGGATTGCTCCACCACCTGGGTGCTAATCAGAATCCAGCCGGCCCGGGTTTCGGCCGTGGACGTCTTGCCGAACCGTTCCAGTGCCGCTTGCTCTATGGCCTGGCGGTCCGCCATGACAAAGCGGCTATGAAACAGCACGACTTTGTCCGGGTCCGGCGCCAGGTCACACAGGGTCTGATACGCGGAGATGGCATCGTCCACGGTGTTGCGTATCCAGCAACCGCACTGGCCGCTCTCCGCCGTATCAAGCAGATGCTCAATCACCGCCTCCGGTTTGTTGAACATTTCCACCGCCACCCGGCGAATCACGCTGTCACGAGTGGCAAGAGGCGTTTGCTCCAGGCCTTGATCGGTAATACGGGTGGCCAGCGGGAAAGAGGGCTGTTCCTCCACGACCTCCGCAGCCAGGCCCCGGCCTTTTCGGTAGGCCGCAACCAGGTTGCGCTTCATGGCGTGGGGCAAGGTGGCGGTAAGCAGAATGGCACTGCCACCCTGTTGGGCGTGGGCTTGGAGAACCGCTTCCAGTAGCCCGGCCATGTAGTCGTCACAGGCATGAACCTCGTCCACCACCAGCACCTTATTGGCCAGACCAATCAACCTCAGAGTCTGGTGTTTGAAGGGCAATACCGCCATAAGGACCTGATCCACGGTGCCCACGCCGACATCCGCCAACAACGCCTTCTTGCGCGAATCGGCGAACCATTGATTACAGGCGGACGATGCGGTTTGTTCGCCGTCGCCATAAGCATGATCCCGCGACTGCTCGGACACCACGGAGTGAGCGAAGTCAGCGTTCAGGTGACGCGCCCCATGGGCCAGCACCAAATTGGGTACCTGTTGTTCATCAAACCAACGGCGGTAGACACCGGCCACGCGCCCATACATGGCGTTGGAGGTGGCCATGGTGGGCAAACCGAAATACACACCCTGGGCCTGGCCGTGCTCCAGAAGACGATGCACCAATGTCATGGCGGCTTCGGTCTTACCGGCGCCGGTAACGTCTTCCAGAACAAACAATTGTGGGCCGGGCCGCCAGGGCAGGTCCTGCGCCCACTGTTGCAAAGGCGTCGGCTCGAAACCAAAGAAACGTCGTACTCCCGGAAAGGAAGACGGGGCAAGCGGCGCGCCAAAGCCCAATCCTGCCAGCGCCAGCTCAGCCCTGGGCAACGCCCTGCTCTGCCAGTAATCACCCAGCGCTTGCGGTGTGGCCTGATAGGGGAATACGGACTGATCAGACCCCAGCCAGTCCGCCAGCACCGCAAAGCCCGCCAGGTGCCAGGTCAGCTTTCTAAACTGCTTGAGCCAATTCTTATCCTGCACAAGCTGCTCGGGCCATTGCGGACGAAGCCAGCTTGCGACTTCGCATGTATATTCCCACGCGGCCTGATGGTCTTCGGGAAATCCCGGCGACGGTGTCCTATTGTTTCCGGCGTCCACGGGCTTGCCATGGTGCCCGAATGACATGCCCAACAAGACACGTAGAAAGCCTTTGGCATCACTTCCCGACTCACTCCACCCCCAGGCTTGCAACCCCTCCCTCTTGAGCTCGTCTTTCAAGAAGGCTTTTAGGAACACGGCGCCCGCTTCGCTGTGATGGGGCCATTCCGCCGTGCCGTAAGCCAGCGAGGTATCTGGCTTAACCAGTTCCGGCAAGTCCGGGTCGGCCAGGGACTGAAACGCCCGAGCAAATTTACCCAAGTCATGCACGGCCAGGCTGAAAACAAACAGAGACCGTAGTTGTTCCGGCTCCAGCGACATCGCTGAGGCCAGTTCCTGGCAGCGAGCCGTATGCGGCGCCAGTAAGTGGTAACCCACCGCCGCCACATCCAGACTGTGGAATGGCAGCAGGTGGCAAGGATTCTCATCCTTCCGGTCTCCGCTCGGCTTCGCCTTCCCCCAGTAACGGAAGAAGCACGGTGCATCTTTCCAGTCCAAGTTCACGCCTCGATGTCCGTTGGTCAACAACAACGTAGCACTCCCTCTGCCCACCAAACGGCATCACTGGATATCCGGCCAGTATTGTGGCTACAATATCGAAAATGTGGCCACAAGAGGGCTCTGTCAATGGATGTCTCGGTACGCGACCTTAAAAACCATCTGTCCGAATACTTGCGCCGAGTGCAGGCAGGCGAGGACATCCGGGTTACCTCCCGTGGCCGCGTTATCGCGCGCCTGTCAGGCGATACCCAAGAAGCCGGCGACGAGTCGGACCAGGCGTTCATTGAACGGCTTGAGTCGCAAGCCTGGGTAAACCCGGCCACGACACCCGGCGAGAAACCGCGCGGTGTTCGGCACCCCGCGCCGGCCCGGCCCGGCACCCCTAGCAGTGACGACCTGATTGATTGGGTACGCGAATGATCGTGTATCTGGACACGTCCGCGTTCTTGAAGCTGTACCTCGATGAGGACGGCGGCGACCAGACTCGGGAGGCGATCGATAAGGCGGGCGTGATCTGTACCCATCTGATCACTTACGTCGAAATGCGAGCGGCTCTGGCCAGAGCCCACAGGATGCAGCGCATCACCGACGCGGAACTAATCCAGTATCAAGAGCAATTTGAGCGGGACTGGATCACGGTGCGCACCGTCAATATCGACATACCCATGGTGCGCCGTGCCGGAGAACTGGCCGCCCGCCATGAGCTGCGTGGGTACGACAGTGTTCACCTGGCCTGTGCGGACCGGGTAAGAAGTATTAAACCGATACGCAAACCCATGATCTTCGCCGCTTTTGATAAAAAACTTCTCGCGGCGGCCCAAGAGCTGGGCCTGTCCTCATTGTAGCCCCATTTCATAGCCATCGCCCCTACTTATATACGTTCAAAGCGCGATCTAAACGATCACGCACCCCCTCTCGCAACGCCTTCGGGCCCAACACCTCCACATCCGGACCGTAACGCAGCACCTCCATAATCAGCTCCGTCGGGTCGGAATACGGCATTCGCAGGTGGTAACCGTCATCCCGCCACTCCCCTTCCTGGTCCGGATGCCAGCATTCATCGGCCACCCAGCGTGCCGCCCGGGGCGAAAAGCGCAGATGTGCCTCAGCAACAGGCTCACCGGAAAACAGCCCGAAACTGTCGTCCATGAACCGGTCCAATTGGTCCACGGCCACTTCCCGGGCGGGCTCATCCGAGACCTCAAACGCAACAATCCGGTCCAGGGAGAACAGCCGCAAATCACACGCCTGCTCGCAATCAGCAAGGAGGTACCAGTTATGCCGGTAATGCAGCAGTCGCTGAGGATGCACAGTCCGCTCACTGTGATAGTCACGGCTGCGCGGCATATAGCGAATAGTGAGACGCTTGCCAGCCAGGGTGGCATCGGCAGCGGAAATAAAAATGTGGTTGGCTACGGCACGCTGCTGCACGGCTTGCAGCCGGACTTTGTCGCTCAGCCTCTCGGCGTGATCGCCCGCATCACCCAGTAAACGCCGGACTCGTTGGCGCAAGGGCGTGAGCCGGTGGCCCATCAAACCAGGCTGCACGGATTCCAGTAGCTGCTCGCAGGCCAGCAGCGCGTATAGCTCACTGGCGTTCATCCAAAAACCCGGCAGCTCGAATTCCGAAGCTTCCGGGTCATAGTGGTGGCCGTTGCGTTCACGGTCGTAGACGATGGGCGCGCCGAAGAAATCCCGTAGATACTGAAAATCCTGGGTGACGGTATTACGGGTTACCCCCAACTCTTCGGTAAAACGCCGCATGGGTACTGGGCGCCGAGCGTGACGCAACAAGCCATGAATGCGGTAAAAGCGCTCAAGGCGGGTCACGGCAAATCCTTATGCGTTTTTATTGATGTTTTGACTCTAGCTCTTTGTGACTTTGGTCACAACTCCCCTGCCGACCGGTGCACCCCTGGATCAGCAACTCGAATTTCGTATACTACCGGTGGCTGGCGCATGTGCCGCCCCCGGCATTAGGGCCACCAGGTGCGCACGCTACCCACGGGAGCCGGCCCGTGGGACCTCAGCGCAACGCTTCCCAGTCTTTCTCGGCCACCGACGCAGTCGGTCGCTTGACCCCCGCTACGCTGTTCTTGAGCGCCTCCAGCGGGGGAGCACTTATCCACGCGATAGCGGCGCACCTCCAGAACGGGCTTGCCGTGGTCGGTTACCACCACGGGCGAATCGGTATCCTCGATCTTGCGGAAGAACTCGAAGGCCCGCGCCTTGAATTGTGACTTCGTAACTCGCTCCGCATCCATTGACATACCCTAGCCACTTTCGCGTGGTTATTGACCATAAGCGGTAAAGGCTACAGTGCCAGTCCTACCCTTCACATCGGAGTACACCCAGCGGTTACAGCTTATCCCCGCGAATGCGGGGAACAGTGGAATTGCCGGAACGAGGGATCGGCGGCGAACGGTTTATCCCCGCAGGTGCGGGGAACAGCTCGGGGGTACGTGGAAAGTCTCAACGGGAAGCTGAAACTGTTCTTTCTTCCGCCTTATTCGCCAGAACTGAACCCCGACGAATCCGTTTGGGGCTACATCAAATATCACCACGTTGGAAAGAAGGTCATCCAGATTTAGCTTATATCTCCGGGTAATGTTCGCTTACTTTATTTCTGATTAGTAGGTCTTGCCGTTGTTGCGCCGTGACCTTCTGCATGCCCCAGTCATCCAGGATCAGCAGGTCGGTCTTCAGCAACTGATTCATCAGCCGTGCGTAGCTGCCATCGCCGTGGGCGATGCGCAGTTGTTCGAACAGGCGCGGCACGCGCAAGTAGCGAACCGAGAGCCCCTCGATGACTCAGCACTGAAAGTGGCCTTCTTGGCGATCCAGCAGGCGTCAAAGAAATGGACCATGCCAATCCATGATTGGGGCCGCCATTGAATTGTTACTTATCGAATTCGGTGACCGCCCTGGACGGCCACCTGTTCCATTTATCGGCATTATGGGACATTGCTATCAATGTCCCGGCCGGCATCGCACCGATAGGATGCTAATAGGGGCCGTCATAGTGATCGCCCAATCAGCTCCTTCATGATCTCGTTGGTGCCACCGTAGATTTTTTGCACCCGCGCAGCGGCGTACATCTGCGCGATGGGATACTCCATCAGATAGCCATAGCCGCCGAACACTTGCAGACAGCGGTCGATGATGGCGACCTGCTTGTCGGTACCGAGCAACTTAGCCATTGAAGCGGTGGCAGGGTCGAGATCACCGTCCATGTAGCGCTGGACGCAGTGATCCATAAAGGTTTTCGCGGCCAACACCTCGGTCTTGCACTCGGCAAGCACGAAGCGCGTGTTCTGGAAATCCAGGATTGGCTTGCCAAACGCCGTCCGTACCTTGGCATACTTGATCGCCTCCAAGACTGCGGCTTCGGCCATCGCGACACCGGCAATCCCGATAATCAAGCGCTCACGGGGTAGCTGCTCCATCAACTGGAAGAAGCCCTGGCCTTCTTCGCCACCAAGCAAATTCTCCGCGGGTACGCGCATGTCGATGAAGGTAAGCTCGCGCGTGTCCTGGCCGTGTTGCCCAACCTTCTGCAGCACCCGTCCGCGCTCATAGCCCTCGACCTTGTCCACCTCGACCACGAATAATGAAATACCACGGGCGCCTTCTGACTTGTCAGTCTTGGCCACGACAACCATCAGGTCAGCGTGGGTGGCGTTCGAGATGAACGTCTTTGACCCATTGATCACGTAGTGATCGCCGTCGCGGATCGCGGTCGTACGCACTGCCTGCAGATCCGATCCCGTGCCGGGCTCGGTCATAGCGATGCCAATCACCTTCTCACCATTCGCCATTGCCGGAATCCAGCGTTGCTTCTGCGCCTCTGTTGCATAAGCCGCTACGTAATGGGCGACGATGGTCGAGTGTACGCTGAATCCGAACGCAGTGTCTCGGGCTAGCGCCAGCTCCTCTTGGACCACGGCCTCGTGGCCGAAGTTGCCACCACCACCACCGTACTCATCGGGCAGGCCAGTACACAATAAACCAGCAGCGCCGCTTTTGTTCCATAACCCACGGTCAACCTGGTGCTGCTCAGCCCATCGCTCCTGGTTAGGCGTGACTTCGCGGGCGAAGAACTTGGCCGCTTGGTCGCGCAGCAACGTGTGGTCCTCGGCCTCCCAAGGTGCCTTATAATCGGGAAACAATTCGCTCATGGTGTTTACTTTCCTGTGTAGTGAGGTGCTCGCTTCGCCAGAAAGGCGGCCTGACCCTCGTGGCTGTCGGCTGAGTGGATTGCCAAATGAAAGTTCTGCTTTTCATACTTGAGACCTTGGCTGAGTGATGTCTCAAAGGCCTGCAACGCCGCGTCTTTGGCCAGCGCTACGGCCAGCGGCGAATTGGCGGCGATATGTCCAGCCATTGCAAGTGCTTGGTCAAGAGCTTCACCCTCTGGGACCGTACGGGCGACGATGCCGTCGGCGCATGCGTCAGCCGCACTGATGAAATTGCCAGTCAGCAGCATGGTCATTGCCTTGGCTTTGCCTACCGCGCTTACCAAACGCTGCGTGGCGCCACCGCCGGGGATGACGCCAAGCTTGACCTCGGGCACCCCAAACTTCGCGGTGTCAGCTGAAATGACGATGTCACAGGCGAGAGCAAGCTCGCAGCCCCCGCCCAGGGCCAGGCCCTCTACGGCGGCGATAACGGGCTTGGGAAACCGTGCCAGGTCATCCCAGAACGTGCCACCAAGTGCTTTGCGTGGGCCGATCAACGCATCCTCACGAATACGATCAAAGGCGGTGATGTCGGCCCCCGAGCAGAAGTTCCCGGCGGCACCGTGAAGCACCACGGCACGCACGCTGTCGTCGTACCGAAAAGTCACCAGCGCCTGTCCCAGTGCGCTTAAGACTTCTTCGTTAAGTGCATTGCGGGCTTCTGGCCGATTGAGTTCGAGGATAACGATGGATTCGTTGCGGCGGATATTGAGAATAGCCATCAGATGTCCTTGTAGATATCTTTATAAGTGGCGCGGATCGACTTCTTGTCGAGCTTGCCGACGCTGGTGCGGGGCAACGTTTCGAGAAACAAGGCAGTATCTGGCAGCTGCCACTTGGCGAAATTGGGTGTTAGAACTTCGTGGATCTCGTCCAGCGGCAACTCGGTGCCGTCGTCGGTAACCAACAGGGCGACAGGGCGCTCCTGCCACTTGGGATGCTCAATGCCAACAACTGCAGCATCGCGGATGCGCGGGTGTGCGATCAGCGCATTTTCCATGTCGATGGAGGAAATCCACTCGCCGCCGCTCTTGATCACGTCTTTTAGACGATCGGTCAGCTTGAGGTAGCCGTGCTGGTCGATCGTGCCGACGTCACCGCTCCGCCAGTAGCCGTCGAGGAAGCGATCTCCATCGTCGTCAAGCTTATGATACTTCTCGATGATCCAAGGGCCTCTTAATAACACCTCGCCCTGGGAAATGCCGTCGAAGGGCACATCCTTACCGGCACCGTCAACAAGTCGGAAGTCGACGCCGGATACCATCAAGCCTTGGCAGCGCTTACGGTTCCATGTTTGCTCGTCGCTCAACACTTCGCGCAGCGACGGTTTAAGCCCCTTGTTGACCGTGACCAGCGGAGTGGTCTCGGTGGCGCCATAGGCGTGAATAATGTCGGCCCCGGTTAGATCATAAAAGCCACGCATCAGACTCAACGATGGCTCGGTGGCACCGCTCAGCAGCCTCGCACGGCTGAAGTCGGGCTTGTTGTCCAGTGATCGGATGTACTCCAGCATCGGTGTAAAGATCGCTGGCGCACCGTTAGCTACAGTAACCTTTTCTTCTATCATTGCATCGACCAAAACCGACGTATCCTCAGCGACGTAGCGGCCTGGCAGGACGACTTTAGCCATCGCCTGGACGGCGGCCTGCGGAAGACCCCAGCACTGACCGTGGAACATCGGCGTGATGAGCATGGCGGTGTCGTCACTACTCATGCCGATCACACTGTCCATCGCCAAGGTGTGCAGATAGATACCGCGGTGGGAGTAGTAGATTCCCTTGGGCCTACCGGTGGTGCCTGTCGTGTAGCAGGCGCTGTAGGCCGACGTCTCGTCCACCATCGGCCAATCGATGTGTGTATCTTCCGCCAGGAGCAGATCCTCGAAGTGATGCACGTTCGTCAGGGTCGTGCTGATCTGCGACAGCGGACGGTCGGTCATCACGATCCAGCCTTTGACTTGAGGCACCAGCGGAGCGAGCTTCTCTGCAATTGGCAGCAGGGTCTCGTCAACTAGAATCCAGGACGCCTCACTGTGGTCGGTAACATAGCCCAAGTCCTCGGGCGCCAAACGAAGGTTCATCTGCAGCATGACGGCAGCGAGGCCGGGGATCGCCCAATAGAGCTCGAAATGTCGGCGACTATTCCAGTCCAGGATGCCAACTACGTCCCCAGGGCCGACGCCGAGGCTGCGCAACGCGTTGGCCGCTTGACAGATCCGGAGGTAGGACTCGCCGTAGGTGTACCGGTCCCAGCCGCCATCGGCGGTACGGTAGACGATTTCTTGTTCTGGATAAGTCCGGGCCGCATGCCGAATCATGGTCGTTGTGTTGAGCTGGTAGCTGTCACCATGGGTGGAAGGATGGCCCTTAGTAATATATGTCGATTGCATATCTTTCTCCTCAGATGCGTTCAATTATTGTTGTGTTGGCAGTGCCATGGGCTTCACAGATAGTCTGTAAGCCCAGCTTCTTCCCTGAGCGTTCAAGTTCACAAAGTAAATCGGTAAGCATGCGGGCACCGGTTGAGCCCAGCGGGTGCCCGATTGCGACTGAGCCACCGTTGACATTGAGCTTGTCATCCGGAATATCGAATTCGCGCTGAAACATCAGCGGTACGCCTGCAAAAGCCTCGTTAACCTCGTACAAATCAATGTCCGCCGCGCTTAGTCCCGCCATTTTTAGTGCCTTGTGGGTAGCCTCAAGTATCGCGGTGAACTGGATCACAGGGTCCGCACCCGCGACCGACATAGCACGAAAGCGGGCGCGTGGTTTGAGGCCTTTTTGCTCAGCATATCCACGATCAGCGACCAGTAGCGCCGCCGCACCGTCGCTAACCTGAGATGCGTTCGCGGCCGTCGTGCGGCCATTTTTCGCAAAGACCGTCTTCAGGCCCGCCATCTTCTCCGTATCGAGATGTTCGCGAATGCCCTCATCAGCGGTAATACATGGACCGTTGGGGTCTTGGGGATCGGCGGTGATTGGCACCATCTGTTTGACAAAAGCACCAGCCCTGGTAGCAGCGAGGGCCCGCTCATGACTTCGAACGCTGTAAGCATCAAGTTCCTCGCGGCTAATCCCGAAGCGATCGTTCATAAGTTCGGAACTGGGCCCCTGTGCCATAAGTCGACCGTCGTAGCGCTCCAGCTCAAGCGGGCCGTACTGCGGGCCGAGCGGCGCACCTGGCTGAAACGCTGACGGCATAGTCACCTGCGACATCGATTCAACCCCCCCTGCGATCACCAGATCATAGTTGCCAGCCATGACACCATGGGCGGCAAAGCTGACTGCCTGCTGTCCGGAACCACATTGGCGGTCCACAGTTACTGCGGGCACGGACTCGGGTAAGCCGGCGGAAAGTACGGCGTGGCGGGCGATGTTGGAGGACTGTTGGTCGTGCTGCAGCACGCAGCCAGCGATCACGTCGTCGATTGTGGATGGATCAACGCCGCTGCGACCGACAAGATATCTTAGAGTGCAGCCGAGCAGGTCGGCAGGATGCCATTGGCTCAGTACTCCACCACGTCTGCCGACCGGGGTTCTTACGGCATCAACGATGACTGCTTCACGATTAATCATTTGTTACTCCGGAGGTAGGGACCTTGACTTCGGCCAGAGGAATATCGAGTTCGCGACCGATCGCTTCCCAGTAGCTTGTCGTCCGTGTTTTGAAAGTGGACTCGAGCTCCTCAATCGTACGACCGACATACTCTGAAACCCGGGCGGCGAAGTGGGGCTCGAGCGCACCGAAAGCGACATAGCCGTCCAAAGTGGGATATATGCGGTAGGTGGATAACGCTCCCCCCAAAGGCGTTGCAGGCCCCATCAGACCGTGGCGAACTGCGGCACCAGCCATCTGAGCGACATGGTCAAGTACTATCTTGTAGTGCCCCCCCCTACCAACGCGGGTTCGACTCAGGAGTCCCGAGACCGCAGCGGAGACCGCACGCTCAGCCCCCAGCAAGTCCGCCACCGGAACGAGTGGCATGGTCGGCGGACACAACGTGCCGTGAGCAGCCTGATAGGTTAGATCGTGCCCGGGGACTTCAGCCGCATCTCCATCGTGGCCAACTATTTCGACGTGAACCAGAGCAGGGTGAGTCTCGGAGAGTCGGTGCAGGTCAAGACGACTTAACGCAGACGGACGCATGGCCGTTATTAGGGCATCAGCATCCGCAAGGTAATCATCGAGACGGCCTCGCTGCTCGGATTGCTTGAGATCCAGGACAACGATCTCTTGATCAGCCACAAGCTCGTCGTACCAAGCTCGGGCCACGGCAGCAAGCGGATCACCAGCTGGGGGCTCAATTTTGGTGACCTGTGCACCCATGCTAGCCAGTTGCGCGGCCGCGATGGGGCCTGGCAGGTTGGAGGCGAGCGAGACGGCCCGAATCCCGGTCAGTGGTTCCGGTGAGGAGGCGCTCATTAAAGCAACCGATTTCATCATTATCACCTGTCGAATGCATCAACACTATACGAATGTATAGCATAATATACGACGGTACAATGTCAGCGTTTCTGGTAACCTTGCACGTCACGACCGATCGTGGCTTCTCAGCGAACAAAGCCAACGCCAGCGAGATAGTCCGGTCATGTGCGAGGAACTACGCAGACTCAGCTATGCACAGGAGTTAGATAGTGAAGAAAACGGTGGGGGTATCCCCTAAAGTGAATAGCGACTTGACTGCGAAGGCACGCATCCGCAATGCGGCATTCGCCCTGTATGCGAACTACGGAGAGGACGCGACCTCGATGCGTGCCATTGCCGAGGCGGCGGGTGTCACGGTTGGTTTGGTGGTGCACCACTTTAGAACCAAGGACGGACTGCGCGAGGCCATCGAGCAACATATTGTCGATTTGTTCTTCGGCGCGATCGAGCAAGCCCCCCTCGAAGGAACCACGCCGGAGATTGCAGCTGCTCGTGACGAAGCAGTCGCGGACATGCTCTCTGATAACCCAGCGGTAGTCGGTTACCTCAGGCGGGCTTTGCTCGATCCCATGGGGCACCGCGGCCGTATTCTGGAGATGCTCACCGATCTCACTGCCAAACAAGTGGCGACTTTGCGCAATGTCGGCGTTGCGTCGAAGGCACAACGTGACTCCAGTCAAGTAATCGGCGTCATGATTCGCCAGCTCGGGCAGCTCTTTCTTCAACCCATGGTCGATTCCATGTGGAATCAATTGGCCGGACCGAACGCGGCTGAAGATGACAAGCCGCTCCTGGTAGTAAAGGTGCAGGAGTCCTGATCCGAAGGAGCGTCCTGATATAGATCTATTCGCTCCTTAGCATCATTTGCTCGTTTATCGTAAGCGTCCGGCCATCACACCTTGAGCCAACAGTTACGGCCTTCACGATAGTGTCCACTTATTTCTTAGTGGACACTATGCATGGACTCTTTAAGCGTACCTCAGCCCCAACCCCAGCCCCGACGTCGCCGCCACTTCTCCCGTGAGTTCAAGGCCCATATCGTGGCCGCCTGTCAGGAGCCAGGCGTGTCCGTTTCCCGCATCGCCCTGGACAACCAACTCAATGCTAACCTGCTCCGCCGCTGGATCCGTGAAGCCGAGCAAGCCGACCAGGCAACAGCGTCACCTGGGTTTATGCCCTTGGCCCTGCCGGCCGCGTCGAGTCCGGGCGAGCGGTCCCGAACCAACGGTCAGGATAGCCGCATCCGTATCGAAGTGCCTCGCGCCGGTGGGCCTGTTGTGGTGGAGTGGCCCGCCGAGCAGGCCCATCAGTGCCTGGCCCTGTTGCGCGAGCTGTTGCGATGATCCGCATCGACGAAATCTGGCTGGCCACCGAGCCGCTGGATATGCGCGCCGGGCCGGACAAGGCCCTGGCCCGAGTCATCCAGGTGTTCGGTGCGGCGAAGCCGCACCATGCTTACCTGTTCGCCAACCGCCGGGGCAACCGCATGAAGGCGCTGATCCACGACGATCTGGGTATCTGGCTGTGCGCCCGTCGCCTGCATCGGGGCAAGTTCCATTGGGGTGACGCCTGGCGCGGTGATCAGCTGCGCCTGACTGAAGAACAACTGGCCGCCTTGGTGCAGGGCCTGCCCTGGCAGCGTCTGGGCGACAACGCCGTGATCTCGGTGCTGTAACCACACTCCGTTCCTGTTGGCTATACGCCCAACATCCAATCGCCCGCCGGGCGCGAGCTTGGCATACTGTCCGCCATGACTTCGCGCCTTGACCTCAATGCCCTCTCCGCCGACCAACTCCGTGCTCTGGCCACCGAGTGGTTCGATGGCATGGAGCGTACAGATCGCGTCCTCGCTCAAAAAGACCGGATCCTCAGCCAACAAGAGCAAGCGATCCGCCACCGCGACGCGGTGATCGAGAAACAAAACCACGAACTGGCGCTGCTCAAGCGCCACAAGTTCGCTCGGCGTAGCGAGCAGTTCAAGGGTGTGCAGGGCCAGTTGTTGGAAGAACTGATCGACGCCGACCTGGCGGCCATGGAGGCGGAGCTGGCCGAGGTGCTTCCAGAGGAAGCGCCCACCGCTCCCGTCAGGCAACGGCCCAAGCGCGCGCCGCTACCGCCGCAACTGCCCCGCACCCTGATCCACCACGAACCCGAGCACACGCAATGCCGTTGTGGCTGTGCGCTCAAGCGCATCGGCGAGGACGTCAGCGAGAAGCTGGACTACGTGCCGGGTGAGTTCACGGTGGAGCGCCACATCCGTGGCAAGTGGGCGTGCGAGCAGTGCGAGACGCTGATCCAGGCGCCGGTGCCGGCACAAGTGATCGACAAAGGCCTCCCCACCGCCGGGCTGCTGGCCCAGGTGCTCGTCGCCAAGTACGCCGATCATCTGCCCTTGTACCGCCAGGAACGCATCTTCGGCCGGGCGGGCTTGGCGATCCCGCGTTCCACGCTGGCCGAGTGGGTGGGCACCTGCGGTGTGCGCTTGCAACCCTTGGTCGACGCTCTGCGCGCCACACTGCTGGCCCAGCCGGTGCTGCACGCCGACGAGACCCCGGTGGCCATGCTGGCCCCTGGCAAGAAGAAAACCCACCGGGCCTATGTGTGGGCGTACTGCAGCACACCGTTCGCCGACCTGAAGGCCACGGTCTACGACTTCGCCCCGGGTCGGGCGGGCGAACACGCCCGCGCCTTCCTGGGCGACTGGCGGGGCAAGCTGGTGTGTGACGACTACGCCGGCTACAAGGCGGGGTTCGGCGAGGGCATCACCGAGATCGGCTGCCTGGCGCATGCCCGTCGCAAGTTCCACGACCTGCACGTCGCCAATAAGAGTGAACTGGCCGCCCAGGCGTTGGAGTACATCGGCGCGCTGTACGGCATCGAGCGGGGCCTCAAGGACCTGCGCGATCAAGACCGACAGCGGTTAAGACACGAACAAGCCCGGCCCATCGCCGACGCACTGCACCGATGGATGATCGCGCAACGGCAGAAAGTCCCGGACGGGTCAGGCACAGCCAAAGCCCTGGACTACAGCCTGAAACGCTGGGCGGCGCTGACACGCTACCTGGACGATGGGGCGGTGCCGATTGATAACAACCGGGTGGAAAATCAGATCCGGCCCTGGGCGCTGGGACGCAACAACTGGCTGTTCGCGGGCTCATTGCGCAGTGGCCAGCGTGCCGCCGCCGTTATGAGCCTGATCCAGTCGGCGAAGCTGAACGGCCACGATCCCTATGCGTATCTGAAGGACGTGCTGACTCGCCTGCCGACGCAGAAGAACAGCGCCATCGACGAACTCCTGCCTCACAACTGGACGCCGGCCTCTGCCTGACAAGATGGGATCGCCGGACGCTTACGGTGCGGGGAACAGCATTCGGGCTTATCCCGCTGCCATTGCCAGAACGGTTTATCCCCGCAGGTGCGGGGAACAGGGACGTTTTGCGCGCGTCGGCTTTCCGCCTGGCGGTTTATCCCCGCAGGTGCGGGGAACAGGCGCGGCGTTCGGGTGCAGGCCGGGCGGAATACGGTTTATCCCCGCAGGTGCGGGGAACAGCTTTGCAGCGCCGGGGCGTCATCCAGAACCTGCGGTTTATCCCCGCAGGTGCGGGGAACAGTCCCGGAGCTGGGGGGCCTCGCGGAGCAGGGTCGGTTTATCCCCGCAGGTGCGGGGAACAGGTCTTGGCCAGGGCGCGAATGCCGTAGAACGGCGGTTTATCCCCGCAGGTGCGGGGAACAGAGGGTGTGGGGGCCGCTGCCGGCGATCTCCTGCGGTTTATCCCCGCAGGTGCGGGGAACAGCCGAACTTGCTGGCCTTGGTTTGGCGCTTGCCCGGTTTATCCCCGCAGGTGCGGGGAACAGGGCTGGCGACACCGTCCGGATCCCGCCCAACGCGGTTTATCCCCGCAGGTGCGGGGAACAGGGTCGCCTCGGCGGGGTTGTCCGCCACCAGACCGGTTTATCCCCGCAGGTGCGGGGAACAGTCGATGCCCCCCACGCCCACCGAGCTGGTGGACGGTTTATCCCCGCAGGTGCGGGGAACAGACCCATAGTCAAATCGTGGAATTGGCGGAAAACGGTTTATCCCCGCAGGTGCGGGGAACAGGGACGGCGATCACGGGTGCTATGAGTTCGACACCGGTTTATCCCCGCAGGTGCGGGGAACAGTCCGGCAGGCGGAGAAGGCCGGCGTCGTAGGCCGGTTTATCCCCGCAGGTGCGGGGAACAGGCCAGCATCTGGGCCTCTTTCTGCTCCATGAGCGGTTTATCCCCGCAGGTGCGGGGAACAGATCGACACGTTTGGCCAGACCGACGTTTCCGGCGGTTTATCCCCGCAGGTGCGGGGAACAGAACGGCAGGTCGCGGTCGGTCACGTCGCAGAGCGGTTTATCCCCGCAGGTGCGGGGAACAGACGAAATTATCCAGGTCAAAGCTGATGAACCGCGGTTTATCCCCGCAGGTGCGGGGAACAGATAGGTTTCGGCTACGGACTCATACATCCAGTCGGTTTATCCCCGCAGGTGCGGGGAACAGGCTGTATCCGGCGTGCTCGAAAAAGAACAGCTCGGTTTATCCCCGCAGGTGCGGGGAACAGAACGACCCGATCTTGCCCACGGCCTGCCCCAACGGTTTATCCCCGCAGGTGCGGGGAACAGGTTTCGGTCCGCCCATCGTTGGGATAGGATCACGGTTTATCCCCGCAGGTGCGGGGAACAGGCAGAACTGGCCGTAGACCTGTTGGAATTCGCCGGTTTATCCCCGCAGGTGCGGGGAACAGATGTCGCCCATGTTCGGGCGCTTGTCGGTCCGCGGTTTATCCCCGCAGGTGCGGGGAACAGGGCATTGGAAAACCTAATGGCGATCATCTGTGCGGTTTATCCCCGCAGGTGCGGGGAACAGTCGCCATGCAGCGCACCAAGGCCCTGGGGCTGCGGTTTATCCCCGCAGGTGCGGGGAACAGGAGCAGTCAAAAATAGACACGTTGCTGGCACACGGTTTATCCCCGCAGGTGCGGGGAACAGTATACCCAGGCGTTGCGCACGTCGTTGGCGTTCGGTTTATCCCCGCAGGTGCGGGGAACAGGATGAATGCCACCACTCGCCATCCTCGGATTTCGGTTTATCCCCGCAGGTGCGGGGAACAGGCGACACTGGGCAGCGACGTCCAATCGGAGGTCGGTTTATCCCCGCAGGTGCGGGGAACAGACTATATTGCCACTTAATTCACGGTTGCAGCGCGGTTTATCCCCGCAGGTGCGGGGAACAGCTGCTCTAAGGCTAAAGCTACAATTTCGGCCACGGTTTATCCCCGCAGGTGCGGGGAACAGATGCTGCGGATGCGCTCGGGGGCGATGAGGCACGGTTTATCCCCGCAGGTGCGGGGAACAGCGTGATGTGGCCGGTGGCGTCGATCTGCCCGCCGGTTTATCCCCGCAGGTGCGGGGAACAGAAGGGGATGCGGTGGCCGGTGCTGATCTCCGGCGGTTTATCCCCGCAGGTGCGGGGAACAGTGGACGAACAGGTCATCCATGGAGTCACCGGTCGGTTTATCCCCGCAGGTGCGGGGAACAGCCTAAATGTACATGATTGTTTTATAAGGAAAAATCGGGAGCCAGATTTTCCACCAAACATTCTGTACGAATTTTGACCACATTGTTAAAGAGCATCTAACTCATATCTCAGTGTAGCTAATGCCCTCTTGCAACCACAGACGGGTTGCGAGCCCATTAGACTGGCTCGGTCGGTCGCTTGAAATCCGCCACGCTATTTCTGAGCACCTCTAGAGGGGAGCGGTGATTCATGCGGTACCTGCGAACCTCGACAATGGGCCTGCCTTTGTCGGTCACCACCACGGTTGAGCCGGATTCCTCGATCTTGCGAAACAACTCCAGGGCCCGGGCTTTGAATTGTGACTTCGCCACCTGTTGAACATCGATTGCTCTAACTCCGTCCTGCTTGTATCTCGATGCGTTACACGATACAATTGGACTGCATTGATAGGGGAAGTCAATGATTAAGAGTTTTCGCCATAAAGGACTGAAGAAGTTTTTTACCACCGGTAGCACAGTCGGCATTCAGGCAAACCATGCTCCGAGACTCCGCCGCCAGTTGGCCCGACTCAACGTCTGTGCGTCGCCGCGGGAGATGGATTCTCCAGGGTGGGGGCTTCACCCCCTGAAAGGCGCCCTGGTCGGTCATTACTCCGTCTGGGTCAGTGGTAACTGGCGGCTAACCTTTAAATTCGAGGACGGCGACGCCATCCTCGTTGACTATCAGGACTACCATTAGGAGGTCGCCATGGACATGTTCAATCCTCCCCACCCTGGGGAAACCCTGCGTGAGGATGTTCTTCCAGCCCTGGGCCTCAGCGTTACCGAGGCGGCGCGTCAGCTTGGAGTGTCCCGGGTGGCCTTGTCTCGCGTCCTCAACGGCAAAGCAGCCGTTTCCATTGATCTGGCCCGGCGCCTTGAGATCTGGCTCGGCGGCCCGGAGCGAGGCGCTCGGGCAGAAACGTGGCTACATGAGCAGATGCAGCACGATCTTTGGAGAGCCCGCCAGCAAGGGGAGCCCAGGGACATTCGCACTGCGGTGTAGGCGGTACCGGCACAAACAAAAAAGGCGAACCCTCGGGTTCGCCTTTTTCGTATCCGGCAACGAGAACGCTGCCGGGCTCTTCTCAACAGTGTCGCTTAGAACTGGTAGTTCAACTGCGCGCCGATGATGTTGGCGTCCAGCTCGTAGGTGCCGTCGAGAACGGCGCCACGGCTGTCTTTATAGATATCGGCATCGTCCACGAAGATGTGCGCGTAGGCGACATCGATGCTGAGGTTGTCGGCGGGCTTGAAGCCGGCACCGATGGTCGCCCAGACGCGGTCGGAATCCGGCGAGATGGCGGAGCGATTATCACTGCTCTGGGTGGACTCTTCCTTGGCCAGGCCGAAACGCAGCACGGTGTCGTTCTGCAGGGTGTGACGCACGCCCGCGGAGTAGCGGGTGGTGTCTTCCCAGTTGAACTCTTCGATGGCCGGGTTGGGCAGGCTGGCGGCACCGCCCAGCGCGGTCTGGGTACCGTCATGCTCAATCACGAGGCGATCCAGGCTGCTCCAGTCGGTACGCTCCACGCCCAGCAGCAGCTGGGTGCGGTCGGTCAGATCACCGGCGTAGGAGAGCTGCAGCACGGCGGGCAGGTCCAGGCTGGTTTTACCGGAGTACTGACCGGCCAGCGCGGCGGTGGCACCCGGAATCGCGGCGGGAGGCACACCGGCGCCGGCCAGGCTTGCGGCAACGCCGGCGGGCTTGAAGGTGATGTCGCCGTCGATGTCATAGCTGATTTCGGAACGGTAGGCCACGCCGAAATGGTTGTAGTCGTCCGGGCTGTAGGTCAGGCCGACATTCCAGCCGAAGGCGTCGTCATCGCCTTCCAGACGGGTGGCGGAGTTTTCAATATCAGCGTCGATCTGCTGGTAGTTGACGCCGGCGCCGAGGCGCAGGTTGTCGGTGATCTGGATGCCCACCGCCGGGTTGATGTTGATGGTCTGAACATCGGACGTCTGAGCGTACGGGTCGCCGGTGGTGGGAAAGAAGGCCGAGCTGGGCCCACCGTTGGCGTTACCCCAGTTGTCTTCGTATTCGATCTTGGTGCCGTAGGGGGCGTTGATGCCCAGGCCGAAGGTCACGCGGTCGTTGAACGGCATGGCCAGGAAGGCGCTGCCGACGAACGGCTCCACGTCTTCGAAATCACCGGGGCCGGAGGCGCCGTTGGCTTTGAAGCTGGTGTCGATCCATACCTGGTGGGCGGCGATGGACACCTCGGCGGTGTTCAGGCCGGCCAGGGTGGCGGGGTTGTACCATTGGTTGGTGGCGTCCTCGCTGAGTACCGCGGAGCCGGCATAGGCGGTGCCCATGGCGGATACGGACTGATAAGACACGCCAAAACCTGAAGCGGCGGCGGTACCGGATGCCAGTGACAGCACGGAACCGGCGATCAATGCGCCTCTTATTTTCATAATGTTCTCCATCAAATCGAGCCTAAAACGGTGCCCTGCCCCGTCATTCCGCTGGCGCGGGACACCATAAAATTACCGGGTTTTACACCGGTGGCGTAAGAATAAACTCGCACTCCGGTAGGGAGAAGGCGGGGAATGTAAAACTGGTGGTTTTTGATCAAATAAAGGCGACCGGCCGGTCGCCTTTTAAGAGCGGTGCGGCCGGCCACGGCCCCGTGCGGGGCCGCGGCGGCCCGTCATCAACCGGCCAGCAGAGCGCGGGCGATGATGGTTTTCATGATTTCATTGGTGCCGCCGTAAATACGCTGTACACGGGCGTCGGCGTACATACGGGCGATCGGGTATTCCCACATGTAGCCGTAGCCGCCATGCAGCTGCAGGCACTCGTCGATGATCTCGCACTGCAGGTCGGTGACCCAGTACTTGGCGCCGGCGGCGGTGGGGATGTCCAGCTCCTTCTTGAGATGCATCTCCAGGCAGCGGTCCACGTAGGCGCGGGCCACGTCGAGCTTGGTGCGCATCTCGGCGAGCTTGAACTGGGTGTTCTGGAAATCGGCGACGCGCTGGCCGAACGCCTTGCGCTCCTTCACGTACTCCAGAGTGTGTTCGAAAGCGCTTTCCGCCATGGCCAGGCCGTTGATGGCGATGCCGAGGCGTTCCTGGGGCAGTTCCTGCATCAGGTAGATGAAGCCCATGCCTTCGTCGCCGATCAGGTTTTCCACCGGCACTTTCACGTCCTGGAAAAACAGCTCCGACGTGTCCTGGGCTTTCATGCCCACTTTCTTCAGGTTCTTGCCTTTCTGGAAGCCTTCCATGCCCTCTTCGACGATCAACAGGCTGGTGCCCTTGGCGCCTTTGCTGGGGTCGGTCTTGGCCACCACGATCACGATGTCGGCGTTCTGGCCGTTGGTGATGAAGGTCTTGGAGCCGTTGAGGATATAGTGATCACCGTCCTTCACGGCGTTGGTCTTGACGCCCTGCAGGTCGGAGCCGGCACCAGGTTCGCTCATGGCGATGGCGCCGATCAGCTCGCCGCTGACCATCTTCGGCAGCAGGCGCTGCTTCATTTCCTCGGAACCGTAGTGCTCGATATAGGGCGCCACGATTTCGGTGTGCAGGCCCCAGCCGATGCCGGTCAGGCCGGCCCGGGAGATTTCCTCGCTGACCACCACGCTGTAGAGGAAGTCGGCGCCGATGCCGCCGTACTCTTCGCTCACCATGGGGCACAGGAAACCCTGCTCGCCGGCCTTGCGCCAGAGCTCCTTGGGCACCTGGCCGGTTTGTTCCCACTCTTCGTGGTGGGGGACGGCTTCGTTTTCCAGGAACTTGCGGACGGTGTCGCGGAACGTCTCGTGGTCGGAACTGAACAGGGTACGGGGGATCATTGTGCTCTCCGGTTGACTCGAACTGGAGACAGAGTGTCTAGCCCCCGGGAACCGGGGGCAATGACCAAAACGCTCAGGCCAGGTGCTCTCGCGCTAGGTAGTCCTGCGATTGCATCTCCAGCAGGCGCGAACGGGTGCGTTCGAACTCGAACTCCAGACGGCCGCCGGCGTAGAGGTCCTCGATCGGGGTTTCCGCGGCCACCACCAGCTTCACGCCCCGGTCATAGAATTCGTCGACCAGATTGATGAAGCGGCGCGCGCGGTCGTCGCTGCCGGCGCCCATGCGTTCCACGCCGGAGATCAGCACGGTGTGAAACTCACGGGCGATTTCGATGTAGTCGTTCTGGCTGCGCGGGCCGTCGCAAAGCGCCCGGAAATCGAACCAGACCACATCGTCGGTGGATTTCACCGTGGCGATCTTGCGACCTTCCACCAGGATATTGCCCTGGTCACGGTGGCGGCCGTGCTCCGGCGCGAGCGCGGCGAAACGCTCGGCCATGAAGCGGTCGGCCTCGGCCCCCAGCGGGCAGTGGAACAGCTCCGCCTGCTCCAGCAGGCGCAGGCGGTGGTCGTGGCCGCCGTCCACGTTCATTACCCGGGTGTGGTGCTTGAGCGCTTCGATGGCGGGCAGGAAACGGGCCCGCTGCAGCCCGTCCTTGTACAGGCCGTCGGGCTCGATGTTGGAGGTGGTCACCAGGGTGACGCCCTGATCGAACAGGGTCTGCATCAGGGTGCCCAGGATCATGGCGTCGGTGATGTCGGTGACGAAGAATTCGTCGAAGCACAGCACCCGGTAGCGGGCCGCGAATTCCCTGGCGATGCTGGTCAGCGGGTTTTTCTCGCCCTGGCGGTCGCGCAGCTGGCGGTGCACTTTCTGCATGAAGCGGTGGAAGTGCATGCGCCGCTTTTCCTCGAACGGCAGGCACTCGAAGAACACATCCATCAGGTAGGTTTTGCCGCGCCCCACGCCGCCCCACATGTACAGGCCCTTGTAGGGCTGGCGCTTGCTCTTGCGCAGGCGCGCCAGCAGCCCCTTGGCGGGCTGGTCTTCAAGCAGGCGGTGGTACAGATGATCGAGCGCGCGGACCGCCTCTTCCTGGGCCGGGTCGCGCACGAATTCGGGGCGGGCCAGATCGGCCTGATACTTCTCGAGAGGCGTCATGATGTCCCGGGATGATGAACGGCGGGTCAATGTAGCGTTCCCGGGCACGGGTGACAAGACGGCCCGGGACGCGCCGGCTCAGGGGAGCCGCGAAGAGGCCACCTCGCGGAGGTTGACCAGCTGGCCGTGGAAGAAATGGCCGCTGTCCGGGAAACGGATCAGATCCGGGGCCAGGGCGGTGCTCTCGGCCCAGCGGAACACCTTGTCCGCGGGCACCACCTCGTCGTCCTCGCCCTGTACCACGGTTACCGGGCAGCCCACGTTCTCGATGGTCTCGAAGCCATAGTGGTGGACCGGCGGGGCCACCAGGAACAGGGCCGCTGGCGCCTCGCCGTTGGCGGCCAGCACCTCGGCGCCGCGCGCCGCCACGAAGCTGCCGAACGAGAAGCCCGCCAGCCACAGCGGCGTGTTGGGATACTTTTTGCTGAGCCAGCGGTGCACGGCGATCAGGTCTTCCACTTCGCCGATGCCGTCACTGTAGGCGCCCTGGCTTTCACCGACGCCGCGGAAGTTGAACCGCAGGGCGGCGGCGCCCGCGTCCCGGGCGGCGCGGATCAGGGTGGTCACCACCTTGTTATCCATGGTGCCGCCGAATTGGGGGTGAGGGTGGCAGACGATGGCGATCATGGCAGGGCTCTCCGTTTCCCCTTCAAGCACCGCTTCCAGGGTGCCTTCCGGACCCTCCAGGGCCAGCCGGTCACGACTCATGGTTTCCTCCCGATACAATTTCCGGGCCGCTTTTCTTGGCGCGGCAACTAGGACTGTGCTGCAATGTGCTGGCTAAGGAGTATGACATGGATATGCTGACAACCCACCTGCTCTCTTTCCTCGTCGGCCTGGTGGCCGGCGCCGGTGTTTTATACTGGCTGCTGCCCGCGCGGCGCCAGGGCAGCCAACTGATTCGCGAGCGCGATGAAGCCCGCAACGCGCTTAATCATTACCGGGACCAGGTGGACCGCCATTTTCTGGAAACCGCCGATCTGGTCAACGACCTGACCCAGTCCTACCGGGCGGTGCATCAGCATCTGTCCCAGGGCGCCCACGGTCTGTGCAGCGAGGCGGGCCGCCGCAAGGCGGCGGCGAAGAACCTGGACGCGGCGTTCGAGCCGGATACGCCGGCCTCGCAACCGCTGGATTATGCCCCCAAGGCCCAGGGCACGCTGTCCGAGGACTTCGGCCTGGGCAAGAAGAAGGCCGATGGCCCTTACAGCCCGGTGGGCGGCGATGAGGAAGAGCCCGCCGTGGTGGTGGCGCCGCCGCGGGATTACGCGGATGCAGGCAGTGATGATGACGACAGTGATAAGCCGCGCTGATGAAGCGGGTTAGATAGGGCTCTGGGATCCTGCCGGCCGGCTTGCCGACCTTTCGCGGGCTGGGCCCGCTCCCACAACTCTCCGCTCCCACAGCGGAGGCATAAAAAACCCGGCCTTGAGCCGGGTTTTTTATTTGCTTGAAGTGCGCGGGGCTTAGCGGGCCGAGTGGCCTTTCAGCTCCACTTTCACCTTTTCGTGTTCCTGAAGGCCCTGGTAGTAGTTGCGCAGCACTTCCAGCACTTCCGGGCGGCTGAAGTTGTCCGGCACGTCGCCGCCTTCGCTGAGCAGCTTGCGCAGCTTGGTGCCGCTGACCAGGACACGGTCGTCGGCGGTGTGCGGGCAGGTGCGCATGCTGGCCATGGTGCCGCACTTGTCGCACCAGAAGGTCCAGTCGATCTTCAGCGGCTGGGTGATCAGCGCGTCGTTGGGGATCTCGTCGAAGATGTGGTGGGCGTCGAACGGGCCGTAGTAGTCGCCCACGCCGGCGTGGTCACGGCCGACGATCAGGTGCGAACAGCCGTAGTTCTGACGGAACAGGGCGTGCAACAGCGCCTCGCGGGGGCCGGCGTAACGCATGTCCAGCGGGTAGCCGGACTGCACCACGGTGTTCTCCACGAAGTAGTGCTCGACCAGGGTGCTGATCGCTTCCTGGCGCACTTCCGCCGGAATATCACCGGGCTTCAGGTTACCCAGCAGCGAGTGCACCATCACGCCGTCGCAGATTTCGATGGCGATCTTGGCCAGGTGCTCGTGGGAGCGGTGCATGGGGTTGCGGGTCTGGAAGGCGGCGACGCTTTTCCAGCCGCGCTGTTCGAACATGGCGCGGGTTTCGGTGGGCGTCATGTAGATGCCCGCGTACTTCTCGGGGAAGTCGCCCTGGCTGAATACCTTCACCGGGCCGGCGAGGTTGACGTCGCCCTGGGCGAGGACCATTTTCACGCCCGGGTGCTCTTCGTCGGTAGTCTTGAACACCTGCTGGCACTCGTGAGCCTTGTCGATGGTGTACTTCTCGTTGACCACCATGGAGCCCATGATGTCGCCATTCTCATCCACCAGCGCCACTTCGGCGCCGTCGGCCAGGCCGTCGGCGGTGGCCTGGTCGGTGGACAGGGTGATCGGGATCGGCCAGAACACGCCGTTGGCCAGTGCCATGTTGTCGCACACGCCCTGCCAGTCGGCCTTGCCCATGAACCCGTCCAGCGGGGTGAAACCGCCGATGCCGAGCATGATCAGGTCGCCGCGCTCGCGGGAACTGAGGGTGATTTTCGGCAACGCCTCGGCGGCGGCCAGCGCGCTTTCCCGTTCCGCGCCTTCCAGCAGCAGAATGTTCAGCGTCTCGCTGCCGTGGGGTTTCACCAATTGCGACATGTTCACTCCCTAGATGGTCGGTTGTGTCTGTGATGGCGGCGGATTATACCGGCCCGTGTCCGGGGCTCTCCACCGCTGCTAAGAACTTTCGGTTTGGTGCTTATAAGATAAGCTGCAAGCTTCAAGCCCCAAGCTGCAGGCTGGCCGTGCTGGAAGAAAGGCCGTGCCTGCAGCTTGAGGCTTGTAGCTTGCAGCCGGCCGCTAGGCCCAAGGAACCCGCAGCTTAACCGGGTTCTGCTCGAGTTCGATCTCGGCGGGCAGCCAGCCGACCGGGTCGCCGTCGGCTTGGACCGGCTCCAGGCTGGCGGCGGTGACGGTGACTTTTTCGGCGCTCAGCGAGGCCACGCCGTCGACGCGCTCCATGCGCCCCACCACCAACGCCGCCAGGCAACGCAACAGGAAAACCAGGCCCGGGCGCTGGAACATCAGCACCTGCAGGCTGCGCTTGGAAAGCCCGGCCTCGCGGCTGAGCACGAAGCTGCCGCCGTAATAGCGGCCGTTGGTGATCACCGCGGAAAAGCAGTCCAGCGGGCGGCCGTCCACGGTGATCCGGTATTGCACCTGACCGTAGCGGAACAGCTGGCGGATCATGCTGATCACGTAGGCGAGCTTGCCCACCCGGCGTTTCAGAATCAGGTCCACCTGGTCGACCACCCAGGCGTCGTAGCCGATGCCCGCCATCACCATGAAACGGCGGCCGTTAAGCCGCGCCGGGGTGACGTTCAGGGTGCGACCGTCGAGCACCACCTTGGCGGCGTCTTCCGGGCGGCGCGGGATCGACAACTCCCGGGACAGCACATTGGCGGTGCCGATCGGAAACAGTGCCAGCGCCACGCCCGGGTTGAGGCCGTTGATGACATCGTTGGTGGTGCCGTCACCGCCGGCCGCCACCACGCACTCGCCCTGATCGGCCAGGCCGCGCAGATAGCGGGTGGCGTCGCCCGGCGCGCGGGTGTGGTAAAGCCGCACCTTGCCACCGCCCTCTTCCAGCGCGCGCACGAAATGGCGCAGCCGCCGCTCCCTGCCGCCCCCGGCGGTAGGGTTGTAAATCACCGTGATGTTCATGCGTTCCCGTACTGCCGAAGAGATGCTGCCCTACACCGGGTTATCGATATCGATGAAGATATGTTCCAGCCCGTACTCATTGGCGAGCCAGTCCCCCACCGCCTGCACCCCGTAGCGCTCGGTGGCGTGGTGGCCGCAGGCGAAATAATGAATGCCGGTTTCGCGGGCGAAATGGGTGGTGGGTTCGGAAATCTCACCGCTCAAATAGGCGTCCACGCCGAGGGCCCGGGCCTGCTCGATAAAGCCCTGGGCGGCGCCGGTGCACCAGGCCAGGGTTTCGATTTCATCCTCGCCGTCGCCGATGTGCAGCGCCTCGCGGCCCAGCACCGACTCCACATGGACGGCGAAATCGCGGGCGCTCATCGGGTCGTCCAGGCGCCCCACATTGCCGATGGAAAGCGGGTTCTCCGCTTCCATGCCGCCTTCGATGCGCAGCCCCAGCCGCCGCGCCAGCTGGGCATTGTTGCCCAGTTGCGGGTGCGCATCCAGCGGCAGATGGTAGGCGAACAGGCTGATGTCGTGGCGCAGCAGGCTCTGCAGCCGCTGCTTTTTCATGCCGCGCACGCGCTGATCTTCGTTTTTCCAGAAGTAGCCGTGATGCACGAAGATGGCGTCCGCTTCTTCGACGATGGCCGCGTCGATCAACGCCTGGCAGGCGGTGACACCGGTCACCAGCCGCCGCACCTGCTCGCGGCCTTCCACCTGAAGCCCGTTCGGGCTGTAGTCGCGGAAACGATGAGGCTGCAGCTCGTCGTCGAGCACACGCAGCAAATGATCGCGTTTCAGCATGGAGGTCTCCCTGCTACTATTGCGCGCAGTCTACATGATTAGCGGGGGCGGAGGCTTGGATAAGTGTTAACAGGCCCGTTATTAAAACTGTTTCGATTTCTGGCGTTGCCGGTGGCCGCCGGCCTGGCCGTGGGCCTGTCGGTGCTGTGGTGGTACGAGCACGGCCCGGGGGCGCGCGACGCCGACGCGCCGGTGATTGCCACCGCGCCCCGCGCGGACAGCTACGCCGACGCGGTGGCCCGGGCGGCGCCGGCGGTGGTCAACGTCTACACCACGCAGATCGTCACCCGCGGCGGCGAGCAGCTCAGCGACGATCCGCTGTTCAACCGCTTTATGGAACGGCCGCGCCGCGAGCGCGCCCTGGCCAGCCTGGGCTCCGGGGTGCTGGTGTCGTCCAAGGGCTATGTGCTGACCAGCTACCACGTGATCCGCGACGCGGATGAAATCCTGGTGGCCCTGCGCGACGGCCGCGACGCCCCGGCGCGGGTGGTGGGCACCGACCCGGAAACCGATCTGGCGCTGCTGCAGATCGCCCTGGAGGACCTGCCGCAAATCGAGCTGAACGGCCCCCAGCCGGTGAGCGTCGGCGACGTGGTGCTGGCCATCGGCAACCCGCTGGGCGTGGGCCAGACCGTGTCCATGGGCATCGTCAGCGCCACCGGACGTACTCACCTGGGCATCGCCACCTTCGAGAATTTCATCCAGACCGACGCGGCCATCAACCGGGGCAATTCCGGTGGCGCGCTGATCAACACCCGTGGCCATCTGATCGGTATCAACACCGCTATTCTGTCCTCGGACGGCAACTGGCAGGGCATCGGCTTCGCCACCCCGGCGTCGATCGCCAGCGAAGTGATGTCCGACCTGATCGAACATGGCCGGGTGATCCGCGGCTATCTGGGGGTCACCGTTCAGGACATCAACCCGACCCTGGCGGAAACCTTCGGCATGGACGACGTGGTCGGCGGCGTGGTCACCGAAGTGGTGTCCGGCAGCCCGGCCCAGGAAGCCGGCCTGCAAGCCGGCGACGTGCTGATCGGCATCGACGGCAACACCATGAAGGACGGCTACGAAGCGATGAACCGCATCGCCGGCACCGAGCCGGGCACGAAGCTGACCCTCAACGTGCGGCGTAATACCCAGGAGCTGGAGTTAGACGTGACGATTGGCACGCGCCCACCAGCAAACGAAAGTTGACAGTTGATAGTGGACAGTTGACAGCGAAACCCACGTTGCAGATATGCCTGAGCGTCGGACGGGTTTTTAGCTGTCAACTATCAACTGTCAATTATCAACTGCTAAGGATGTCTTCCAGCGCCTCAGTAAGCTCCCGATTCTGATCCGGCAGCCCCACCGTTATCCGCAAGTGATCCTGGATGCGTTCGGGTTTGCCGAAGTGGCGGACGATGATGCCGCGTTCGCGCAGCCCCGCCGCCAGGTCGGCGCCGGGGCGGGTGGCGTGGCGGCAGAACAGGAAGTTGGCCGCCGAGGGCAGCACCTGGAACCCCATGGCTTCCAGGCCACGGCGCAGGGTTTCGCGCTCCTCGATGACCAGTTCGCGGCCGCGCTGGAAAAAGTCCTCGTCCTCGAAGGCGGCCTTGCCGGCGGCGATCGCCAGCCGGTCCAGCGGGTAGGAATTGAAGCTGTTCTTGATCCGCTCCAGCCCTTCGATCAACTCGGGGTTGCCCACCGCGAAGCCGATGCGCAGGCCGGCCAGTGACCGCGACTTGGAGAGCGTCTGGGTGACCAGCAGGTTGGGGTACCGGTCCACCAGCGCGATGGCGCTGTCGCCGCCGAAGTCCACGTAGGCTTCGTCGATCACCACCACCGACTCCGGGTTGGCGGCCAGCACGGTCTCAATGGCGTCCAGCGGCAGCAGCCGGCCGGTGGGCGCGTTGGGGTTGGGGAACACGATGCCGCCATTTGGGGCGGTGTAGTCCGCCGGCTTGATGGCCAGGTCGTCGTCCAGCGGCACCGGTCGGTAGTCGATGTCGTAGAGCCCGCAGTACACCTTATAAAAGCTGTAGGTGATGTCCGGGAACAGCAGCGGCCGGTCCTGCTTGAACAGGCCGAAGAAGATATGCGCCAGCACTTCATCGGAGCCGTTGCCGACGAACACTTGGGCGCGGCTGACGCCGTGGTAGGCGGCGATGGCGTCCTTGAGTTCGGTGGCGTCCGGGTCCGGGTAAAGACGCAGACGGTCGTCGGCGGCCTCACGGATCGCTTCGATCACCTTCGGCGACGGCCCCAGTGGGTGCTCATTGGTGTTGAGCTTCACCAGCCGCGCCATTTTCGGCTGCTCGCCGGGCACGTAGGGCTCCAGGTCGCGGACGAAGGGGCTCCAGAATTTGCTCATACCGGCTTCTTGATCCTCATTTCGGCGCTGCGGGCGTGGGCGGTCAGGCTTTCCGCGCGGGCCAGCACCGAGGCGATCTTGCCCAGCTCGCTGGCGCCTTCCGGCGAGCAGCCGATCAGCGAGCTGCGCTTCTGGAAGTCGTACACGCCCAGCGGCGACGAGAAGCGCGAGGTGGCGCTGGTGGGCAGCACGTGGTTGGGCCCGGCGCAGTAATCGCCGAGCGCTTCCGGGGTGTGGCGGCCCAGGAAGATGGCGCCGGCGTGGCGCACTTTCTTCGCCCATACCTCGGCGTCGTCCAGGGACAGCTCCAGGTGCTCCGGGCAGATCCGGTTGACCACTTCCATGGCCTGGTCCAGGTCGTCCACTTGAATCAGGGCGCCACGGTTGGCCATCGAGGTACGGATCACGGTCTCCCGTTCCAGGGTCGGCGCCAGGCGCTCCATGGCCTCCTCCACCCGGGTGAGGAAGTCCGCGTCCGGGCTGACCAGGATGGATTGCGCCTCTTCGTCGTGCTCGGCCTGGGAGAACAGGTCCATGGCGATCCAGTCCGGGTCGGTCTTGCCGTCGCAGACCACCAGAATCTCCGACGGGCCGGCGATCATGTCGATGCCCACCTTGCCGAACACCTGGCGCTTGGCCTCGGCCACGTAGATGTTGCCGGGGCCGACGATCTTGTCCACCGCCGGCACCGTTTCGGTGCCGAACGCCAGCGCCCCCACCGCCTGGGCGCCGCCCAGGGTGAAGAAGCGCTCCACGCCGGCCACCGCCGCCGCCGCCAGCACCATGTCATTGAGCTCGCCATCCGGCGCCGGGCTGACCATGACGATCTCGCCGACGCCGGCGACCCGGGCGGGCAGCGCGTTCATCAGCACCGAGCTGGGATAGGCGGCCTTGCCGCCGGGCACGTAGATGCCGGCGCGGTCCAGCGGCGTCACCTGCTGGCCCAGCAAGGTGCCGTGGGCGTCGCGGTAGTTCCAGGAATCCTGCTTCTGGCGGGCGTGGTAATCGCTGACCCGCTCGGCGGCCGCTTCCAGGGCCTGGCGCTGCTCGGCGGGCAGACGTTCCAGGGCCGCTTCCAGCTGCGCCCGCTCCACGGTCAGGTCCGCCATCGAGGCGGCGTCGCGGCGGTCGAAGCGGTTGGTGTACTCCACCACCGCGGCGTCGCCACGGCCGGCCACGTCGCGCAGGATACCGCGCACCCGCTCGCCCACTTCCTCATCGCGCTCTTCGCTCCAGGCGGTGAGCGCCATCAGGCGGGGTACGAAATCCGCGTCGTTGGCGTTTAAACGGTTGGTCTTCATGCTGTTTCCCGACGTTGCTCCACGGCCTGCTCGAGTTTATCAAGAATCGCCTGGATCGCGGCGTGACGGGTTTTCATGCTGGCCCGGTTGACCACCACCCGGGAGGACACCTCGGCGATCATCTCGGTGGGTTCCAGGCCGTTGGCGCGCAGCGTGTTGCCGGTGTCGACGATATCCACGATGCGGTCCGCCAGCCCCACCAGCGGCGCCAGTTCCATGGCGCCGTAGAGCTTGATGATCTCGGCCTGCTTGCCCTGCTGGGCGAAGTACTGGCGCGCCACATTGACGAACTTGGTGGCCACCCGCAGGCGCCCGCTCACCGGCGGCGCGTCCTTGAGCGCGGCCACCATCAGCTTGCAGCGGGCGATTTCCAGGTCCAGCGGTTCGAAGATCCCTTCGGCGCCGTTTTCCATCAGCACGTCCTTGCCGGCCACCCCCAGATCGGCGCCGCCATGCTGCACATAGGGCGGCACGTCGGTGGCGCGGATGATGATGATCTGCACGTCATCGCGGGTGGTGTCGAAGATCAGCTTGCGGGACGCGGACGGGTCCTCCAGCAGCTCGATGCCGGCGTGCTTGAGCAGCGGCAGCGTCTCTTCAAGAATGCGGCCCTTGGAGAGGGCGATAATCAGCGGTTTTTCGGACATGTCGGTTTCCATCGGCGCCACGCTTCAGCCGGGTACGCGGCGAATCACGGCGCCCAGCGATTGCAGTTTTTCCTCGATGCACTCGTACCCCCGGTCGATATGGTAGATACGCTGCACGGTGGTGTCGCCCTCGGCGACCAGGGCGGCGATCACCAGCGACGCCGAGGCGCGCAGGTCGGTGGCCATCACCGGCGCGCCGGTGAGGCTGGCCACGCCGCGGCAGATGGCGGTGTTGCCCTGCACTTCGATGTCGGCGCCCATGCGGTTCATTTCCTGCACGTGCATGAAGCGGTTCTCGAACACCGTCTCGACAATGGTGCCGGTGCCTTCCGCCACCGTGTTCAGAGCGGTGAACTGGGCCTGCATGTCGGTGGGCATGGCCGGGTACGGCGCGGTGCGCAGGTTCACCGACTTGGGCCGGCGGCCTTCCATATCCAGACTGATCCAGTTGTCGCCGGTCTCGATTTTGGCGCCGGCTTCCTTGAGCTTGTGCAGCACCGCGTCAAGCAGGCTCGGGTCGGTGTCCTTGCACTTGATGCGGCCGCCGGTGATGGCGGCGGCGATCAGGTAGGTGCCGGTCTCGATGCGGTCGGCGATCACGTCATGGTGGCAACCGCCCAGCTTGGGCACGCCTTCCACGGTGATGGTGTCGGTGCCGGCGCCGCTCACCTTGCCGCCCATGCGGTTGATGAAGTTGGCCAGGTCCACCACTTCCGGTTCGCGGGCGGCGTTTTCCAGCACCGTGGTGCCGTCCGCCAGGGAGGCCGCCATCAGCAGGTTTTCGGTGCCGGTCACGGTCACCGTGTCCATCACAATGCGGGCGCCCTTCAGGCGGCCGTTGGATTTGGCGTGCACGTAACCGTTGGCCACCACGATCTCGGCGCCCATGGCTTCCAGGCCGCGCAGGTGGATGTCCACCGGCCGCGAGCCGATCGCGCAGCCGCCAGGCAGCGACACCGAAGCCTCGCCGAAGTGAGCCACCATCGGCCCCAGCACCAGGATCGAGGCGCGCATGGTCTTGACCAGCTCGTAGGGCGCAGTGAGCTCCTGGATGGTGTTGGGGTTCACTTCCACATTGAGCTTGTCGTCGATCACCACGTGCACGCCCATGCGGCCGAGCAGCTCGATCAGGGTGGTCACGTCCTGCAGGTGGGGCAGATTGCCCACCGTGACCGGCTCACCGGCCAGCAGCGTGGCGGCCAGGATCGGCAGCGATGAGTTCTTGGAACCGGAAATGCGGATTTCGCCGTCGAGACGCCGACCGCCAGTGATGATCAATTTGTCCATGGAGCTTCCTACGCGGAAAAGACGATACGGTCAGGCAAGGCCCATTTTCTGGGCTTTTTCCCATTCGGCACGGGTAAAGGTCTTGATCGAGACGGCATGAATGGAGTTATCGGCGATCTGCGGGTTGATGCAGCTGTACACAAGCTGCTGTTTCTTCACCGGCATCAGGCCTTCGAAGGCATCGGATATCACGCGGATCAGAAAGCGGTCGCCTTCCCCTTCCACGGCCACATCGGCATCCTCGAAACCGGCTTCCACCAGCGCCTTCACGTCTTCCGATTTCATGATCACTCCTCGTTTCAATGAACGGGTAATGATACGCGAGGGCGCGGTGGCTTGTCATTGTGACGGCCGGCGCTCCGGGGGCCGACCATCCGGCGGTCGGCGTTCCGGGGGCCGGCGGCGGGGTCAGGAGCCGCCGCTGGTCTCCACGTCCACTTTCTCTTCCAGATCGGCGCTTTCCGCGGACCAGCTCTCGATCACCTTGTCCAGATCACCGAGCTGCTGCATGGACTGGGCGAACTGGGCCCGGTAGACGTCGCGCAGGTCCAGACCGTTGACGTACACATTGACCACTTTCCACTGGTCGTCGGACTGGAACAGGGTGAAGAACACCGGAATCACCTTGCCGTCATTGGTGGTGCCTTCCAGCCGCACCCGGGCGTAGTTGCCCTTGCGGTCTTCCTCGCGCATCGGCAGCACGCGGATTTCCTGCCCCTGGTAGAGGGTCACGCCGGAAGCGTAGGTGTTGATCAGGCTGTTCTTGAAGACTTCCAGGAACTCGTACTTCTGGTCCCGGCTGGCCCGGTCGAAGTGCTCGCCCATCACCATGCGGGTGATGCGCTTGAAGTCCACCAGCGGCACCAGCTCCTCACGGACCAGCTCACGGGCGTAGCTTTCGTCCTTATTCAGACGCTCGCGCTCGGCGTCGATGCGGCTGGTCAAGCGCTCCACGGTCTCGTTGACCAGCTCACGGGGGTCCTGAGCGGCCTGGGCGAAACCCGCCAGCCCCAGCATCACCAGCGCCATCACAGTCGCCATGCCTTGTTTGAAGATCATACGTCACTCCCTGTCGTGTCTGAGGATGCTCGTTTTTACGGCGTTCACTCCGAACTGTCCAGCCAAGGCCTCTACGAAGCACGTTTTGTGCGAGCGGGCCCCGCCCGCGAAAGGCAAGCTCTGCTTGCCGGCGGGATACCAGAGACCTCTTTGATATCCCTTCCGCGATTCCGGGAGGCCACTATACAGGTCTCTGGAATCCTGCCGGCCGGCTTTGCCGCCCTTTCGCGGGCAGGGCCCGCTCCCACAAGGTGGTTACCTACAAGCCCGGCCACGCATTCAATTGGAACATCCGAACGCTTAAGGGTTCCAAGGGCAGTCAGCGGCGCTCCGGCCAGTGTATAATCTCCGCCAGCGAGGAGACACGAATCATTATGAGTCATAACCACATCGCCACCGCCCGCCGTGTTCTGGACGTGGAAGCGCGCGCCGTGGCCGCGCTCGGCGAGCGCGTCAGCGACACCTTCGAGCAGGCCTGCGAGCTGCTGCTGGCCTGCAAGGGCCGGGTGATCGTGACCGGCATGGGCAAAAGCGGCCATATCGGCAGCAAACTGGCGGCCACCCTGGCGAGCACCGGTACCCCGTCGTTCTTCGTTCACCCCGGCGAGGCGTCGCACGGGGATCTGGGCATGATCACCACCGAGGACGCGGTGCTGGCGCTGTCCAATTCCGGCGAAACCGGCGAAATCCTCACCATTATTCCGGTGATCAAGCGCAAGGGCGCGGTGCTGATCAGCATGACCGGGCGCCCTTCGTCCTCCCTGGCGCAGCTGTCCGACGTGCATCTCGACGTGGGCGTGGAAGAAGAAGCCTGCCCGCACAATCTGGCGCCGACCACCTCCACCACCGCCGCGCTGGCCATGGGCGACGCCCTCGCCATCGCCCTGCTCGAGGCGCGCGGCTTCACCGCCGAGGACTTCGCCCTCAGCCACCCGGGCGGCAGCCTGGGCCGGCGCCTGCTGCTCAAGGTCGACGACATCATGCACGCGGAAGAGCGCCTGCCGCGGGTAAGCCGCGACGCCAGCCTGTCCGAAGCCCTGCTGGAAATGACCCGCAAGGGCCTGGGCATGACCACGGTGGTGGACGACGACGGCCGCCTGATCGGCATCTTCACCGACGGCGATTTGCGCCGCACCCTGGAAAAGGGCCTGGATATCCGCCAGGCCGGCATCGCCGAGGTGATGTCGCCGCGGCCGGTGACCATGCCGCCCGGCCACCTGGCCGCCGAGGCGCTGCAAATCATGGAGACGCGCAAGATCAACGGCCTGGTGGTGTGTGACGCCGACCAGCGCCCGGTGGGCGCGCTCAACACCCAGGATCTGCTGCGCGCGGGGGTGATGTAGTGACCTTGCTGGTGTCCAGCGCCGACGCGCGCAACCTGAAACTGATGGCTTTCGACGTGGACGGCGTACTCACCGACGGCCGCCTCTATTACGGCCCCGACGGCGAAGCGCTCAAGGTGTTCAACACCCTGGACGGCCACGGCCTCAAGAAACTGGCCGCCAGCGGTGTCACCCTGGCGCTGATCACCGGCCGCGACACGCCCATGGTGGCCCGCCGCGCCGCCGAACTGGGCATCCAGCATGTGATCCAGGGCCGCGAGGACAAGGGCGTGGCGCTGGCCGACCTGGCCGCCTCGCTGGGCGTGACCGCCCGGGAAACCGGCTACGCCGGCGACGACGAACCGGACGTGCCGGCCCTGCAGTGGGCGCAGATCGCCTTCGCCCCCGCCAGCGGCCACCACTGCGCGCGGGCGGCGGCCGACCACGTCACCCGCGCCCGTGGCGGCGAAGGCGCGGTGCGCGAGATCTGCGACGCCCTTCTCGAACACCGGGGTGACGCGTGAAACGGCAGGGCCTGCTAAGCGCCTCCGGCATTCTGCTGCTGGGCCTGATCGTGCTGATGACCCTGCACGAGTGGGACAACCCCCTGGAAGAGGACCGCGAGGCGTTTCTCAATGCCCCGATGATCATCGCCGACCGGATCGTCGCCAAGGCCTACGACCAGGAGGACGGCCGGGTGCAGTACCGCCTGGTGGCGGAGCATCTCGAACAGTACGAACGGGACGCGCTCACCACCCTCACCGAGCCGGTGTTGCGGATGGACAACAGCAACGGCCTGTGGACGATCCAGTCCCGCCATGGTGAAGTGCGCGACAACGGCGATCTGATTGTCTTCACGGACCAGGTGGAAGCGCGCAGCGAAAGCAACGGCGTCACCCTGGACACCGAGGAACTGCAATACCACAACGACAGTAACCGCGTGGTCTCGCCCGGCGAGCTCGCCATGCGCCACCGCGACGGCCGCACCCGCGCCGGCGCCATGGAAAGCGATCTGACCAGCGGCGAAATGACACTCAAGCAAGGAGTGGTAAGTGAATTCACAGGCAGCACGGAATAGGTCCGCCCTGGGCAAGGCTCTGCTGGCTCTGGCGTTGACCGCGCTGACCGCCGGCGCCGCCGCCCAGCAGCCCACCGGCCCGGTGGAGGTGAGCGCCGATGAGGCCACCTTCGAACAGAGCGTCGGCACCGGCGTCTATCGCGGCAACGCCGAGCTGATCCAGGGCAAGCGGCGCCTGAACGCGGACGTGATCCGCCTGTTCACCGAGAACAACGAACTGGTGCGGGTGGAAGCCACCGGGTCGCCGGTGCGCATGGTGGAAGGCAAGGAATTGAACGCCCGCGCCGACAAGCTGGTCTACGACCTGGCACAGCGCAGCCTGGTGCTCACCGGCAACGCCCGCGTCACCCACCAGGGCAATACCTTTGAAGGCGCCAAGGTGGAATACAACCTGGATTCGCGCCGCGTGGACGCCAGCAGCGAAGGCGACAAGCGGGTACGCCTGGTGATCCCGGCCAAGAACGCCGAGCAGGCCAGCGAGAACGCCGAGCAGGCCAGCGAGGACGCCGAGCCGGCGGAGCAGGACAACGGCGAACCGGCCGAGGACGCCCCGGCCGCGCAACCCGATAATGCGGAGACCCCCTGAGATGGCACATCTGAGCGCCCATAACCTGGCCAAGAGCTACAAGAGCACCCGCGTCATCGAGGACGTCTCGCTGGAGGTGGAAGCCGGCCAGATCGTCGGCCTGCTGGGCCCCAACGGCGCCGGCAAGACCACCTGCTTTTATATGATCGTGGGCCTGGTGGCCGCCGACGCCGGCCGTATCGAGATCAACGGCAACGACATCACCCACCTGCCGATGCACGGCCGGGCCAAGCGCGGCATCGGCTACCTGCCCCAGGAGGCGAGCATCTTCCGCCGCCTGACCGTGGAGCAGAACATCATGGCGATCCTGGAAACGCGCAAGAACCTGAGCAAGGCGGAGCGCAAGGAACAGCTGGAGAAACTGCTCCAGGAATTCCACATCGACCATATTCGCGACAGCATGGGCATGAGCCTGTCCGGCGGCGAGCGGCGGCGCGCTGAGATCGCCCGCGGCCTGGCCACCGATCCGGACTTTATTCTGCTCGATGAGCCCTTCGCCGGGGTCGACCCGATCTCCGTGAACGACATCAAGAGCATCATCCGTCACCTCAAGGACCGCGGCATCGGCGTACTGATCACCGACCACAATGTCCGTGAGACCCTGGATATCTGCGACACCGCCTATATCGTCAGCACCGGCCATATCATCGCCGACGGCGACGCCGACACCATTCTCGGCAACCAGCAGGTGCGCGACGTCTACCTGGGCGCCGATTTCCGGCTTTAGGGCGACAAAAGCGGCGGCGGGCGCCGCCGCGCCTTGCGCACCGCCCAAACCCTTGCATATAGTGGACGCCTTCCCGCCGCAGTGCCCTACACCCTTCCGCCACACAAAACAATAGCTGGCATGATTATTGCTTAAATTCGATTGATGCTGCTATGCTCCAACCCTCGGGATCGAGCAACCAGACAAGCAGCATGAAACCCTCCTTACAGCTTCAAATCGGCCAGCAGCTGACCATGACGCCCCAGCTGCAGCAGGCAATCCGCCTGCTGCAGCTGTCGACGCTGGACCTGCGCCTGGAGATCCAGCAGGCGGTGGAGACCAACCCGCTGCTGGAAATGGAGGAAGGCGCCGAGGACTTCAGTGCCGACGACACCGACTTCGACGCCGACGCGGACCTGGACGTGGAGCGCAGCGACGCCCTGGAAGACCTGGTGGACGGCCCGGTGGAAACCGACAGCGACTGGGACGACCTCTACGTGGGCCAGAGCAGCCCCGGCGGCGAAAGCGAGGACGCCGACGCCTGGCAGCAGCGCCATGCCAACCCCGACACCCTGATCAGCCACATGGAGTGGCAGCTCAACCTGACGCCGATGAGCGACCGGGACCGGGTGATCGCCCAGATCATCATCGAAGCCCTGGACGAGCGCGGCTTCGTCACCCTGCCCCTGGACGACCTGGTCACCACCGCCAATAACGAGATCGCCGACCCGGACGACCCGGTGGAAGACGACGAAGTGGTGGCGGTGCTGCACCGTCTGCAGCAGTTCGATCCGGTGGGCGTGGCCAGCCGCGACCTGGCCGAGTGCCTGGGCGTGCAACTGGCCCAGCTGCCCGAGGACACCCCGCACCTGGCCCACGCCCGCGCGGTGCTGGCGCACCAGACATTGCTGGAAAAGCACGATTACGCCGGCCTGCGGCGGGCGCTGGGCGCCACCGAGGAGGCGCTGCTGGCGGCCATGGCCCTGTTGCGCGGCCTGGACCCGGCCCCGGGCCAGCAGATCGGCGGCGAAAGCGCCGATTACGCGGTCCCCGACGTGGTGGTCAGCGCCCATAAGGGCGGTTGGCGGGTGGCGCTCAACGAGGCGGTGCTGCCGCGCGTTAACCTGCACTCCCAGTACGCCCAGCTGGCCCGCCAGGTGGGCGGCGAGGACGGCCAGTACCTGCGCAACTGCATGCAGGAAGCCAAGTGGTTCCTGAAGAGCCTGCAAAGCCGCCACGATACGCTGTTGAAAGTGGCCAGCCGCATCGTCGAGGTGCAGCAGGATTTCTTCAACTACGGTGAAGAAGCGATGAAGCCACTGGTCCTGGCGGACATCGCCGAGGCCGTGGGCATGCACGAGTCCACCATCAGCCGGGTCACCAACCAGAAATTCATGCTCACGCCCAAGGGCGTGTTCGAGCTGAAATATTTCTTCTCAAGTCACGTCGATACGGACGGCGGCGGTGAGTGTTCCTCCACCGCCATTCGTGCCATCATTAAGAAGCTGGTCGCCGCCGAGAGCCCTCGCAAGCCGCTCAGCGACAATAAGCTGGCGAGCTTGCTGAACGATCAGGGGATCAAGGTGGCGCGCCGCACGGTCGCCAAATATCGCGAGGCGATGCGCATCCCGTCCTCAAGCGCGCGCAAGCGCTTGGTCTAGGCGCGCTGGGGATGGGTCTTAACGAGGTATAGGAGCCAGCCATGCAAATAAACATCAGTGGTCACCACCTGGATATCACCGACGCCCTGCGTGACTATGTGGACGAAAAGTTCGCCAAACTGGAGCGCCATTTCGATCAGATCACCAGCATTCAGGTGATCCTGTCTCCGGAGCCCAAATCCCACAAGGCCGAATCCACCATCCACATCTCCGGCGCCGACGTGTTCGCCACCGCCCATGCGGACGACATGTACGCGGCCATTGATGCGCTGACCAACAAGCTGGACCGGCAAATCCTCAAACACAAAGAGAAGACGGTGGACCGTAAACACGGTCATTAACCCTATGCGAGTACGTGAATTGCTCAGCGAAGACCGCACCTATAACGACGTGTCGGTCACCAGTAAAAAACGGTTGCTCGATCAGATCGCCCAGCTGGCCGCGGCCAGCTGCGGCGGCCTCAACGAGCAGGAAGTGTTCGACGCCCTGGTGGCCCGGGAAAAACTGGGCTCCACCGGCATCGGCGAAGGCATCGCCATCCCCCACTGCCGGCTGGGCCACTGCGAAGGCGCCGTGGGCCTGCTGTTGAAGCTGGAGGACGCGGTCGACTTCGACGCCGTCGACGGACGCCCGGTGGATCTGGTGTTCGTGCTGCTGGTGCCGGAGCAAAACCCGGAGCAACACCTCAAGACACTCAGCCACCTGGCCAGCCTGTTCAACGACGATGACTACCGCAGCGACCTGCGACGGGCCCACAGCAACGAGCAGTTGTTCCAGGTGGCGGTGGAATCGGAAGCGGAACTGCGCCTCGCGTCCTAGCCCTTACCGGTTACTCCTTTATGAAGCTCACCATTCTCAGCGGCCGCTCCGGGTCGGGTAAAACCACCGCCCTGCAGGCCCTGGAGGACCACGGTTACTATTGCGTGGACAACCTGCCCCTGGGGCTGTTGCCCACCCTTACCGAACAGCTCGACACCGAGGAACACGCCCCGGAACGGGTGGCGGTGGGCGTGGACGCGCGCAATCTGCCGCGCCAGTTGCTGGCCTTTAAAAGCATCATCAAGGCGCTGAAAAACCAGCAGGTGGAAACCGAGGTGATCTTTCTCGACGCCGACCCGGGCACCCTGCTGGAGCGCTTCAGCGCCACCCGCCGCCGCCACCCGCTCAGCGACGACGACCGCACCCTGGCCGACGCGATTGAATACGAAGCGCGCCTGTTGGCGGACATCCGCATGCTCGCCGACCTGGTGATCGACACCAGCAGCCTGGACGTGCACACGCTGCGCAATCTGATCCGGCAACGGGTGGCCCGCCGCGACGTCAACCTGTCGCTGCTGATCGAATCCTTCGGCTACAAGAACGGGCTGCCCCGCGACGCCGACCTGGTGTTCGACGTGCGCGCCCTGCCCAACCCTCACTGGCACAGCGAGCTGCGGCCCCTGACCGGCCGCGACGAGCGCATCGCCGAATTCCTGCGCGGGCACCCGGAGAGCGATCTGATGCTGGAAGATATTTTCAACTTTCTGCACCGCTGGCTGCCCACCTATGCGGCCAACGACCGCAGCTATGTGACGGTGGCGGTGGGCTGCACCGGCGGCCGCCACCGTTCGGTCTATATCACCGAGCAGCTGGCCCACCAGCTGCGCAACCAGGGCGTGCCCTTGCATGTCCGCCACCGGGAGCTGGATGGATGATTGAACAGGACCTGGCCATCACCAACAAGCTGGGCCTGCACGCACGCGCCGCCGCCAAGGTGGTCAGCGTGGCCTCGCGCTACAGCTGCAGTATTCAGGTGATTCACGGCGAACGCCGCATCGACGCCAAAAGCATCATGGGGCTGTTGACGCTGGGGGCCGCCAAAGGCACCACGCTGCGTGTGTGCGTGGACGGTGAGGACGAACAACCCGCCATGGACGAGCTCACCGATCTGTTCCAACGCAAATTCGACGAAGGCGAGTAGGCCGCTTTTTTAAAGCTTTGACCCTCCGGTAATACGCGGTGGTGTAAACTCTCCGGCCTGAGGAGGGAACCATGACCGCAGAACAAACCCGCCACCGCCGAAATCTGAAAACCGTGAACCGGGCTCTGGCCAGCGGCGCGCTGTCCGAAGTTCGTCAGGTGCTGAACAACCTGCCGGGCGCGGAAGCCGCCCACCTGCTCGAGTCATCCCCGCCCCGCGAACGCGAAATCCTCTGGCAACTGCTCAGCCAGGAGCAGGAAACCGAGGTGCTGCAGTACCTGGGCGAGGAAGTGCGCGTGGAGCTGCTGCGCGACCTGCCCACCGAAGAGCTGGTGGAGCTGATCGAGGACCTCGACACCGACGATCTGGCCGACCTCCTTCAAGAACTGCCGGAACAGGTGACCAGCCGCGTACTGGCCGGCCTCGACGCCCAGAACCGGGAACGCCTGGAACAGGTGATGAACTACCCGGAGGACACCGCCGGCGGCCTGATGAACACGGACGTGATCACGGTGCGCCCGGAGATCACCTTCAGCGTGGTGCAGCGCTATCTGCGGCGCCTGGGCGACATCCCCAAGACCACCGATAACCTGCTGGTGGTGAACCGCAAGAACCAGTTCGTCGGCGTGCTGCCGCTGACCCGGGTGCTGATTTCCGACCCCGGCACCTCGGTGCGCGAAGCGATGATCACCGATGTGGAAGCGATCCCCGCCACCCAGGATGCCCACGAAGTGGCCAAGCTTTTCGAACGCCTGGACCTGGTGACCGCCCCGGTGGTGGACGACGACGGCATGCTGGTGGGCCGGATCACCATTGATGACGTGGTCGACGTGATCATGGAGGAAGCCGAGCATTCCCTGATGGGCATGGCCGGCCTGGACGAGGACGAGGACACCTTCGGCTCGGTCTGGCACACGGTGCGCCGCCGGGCGCTCTGGCTGGGCATCAACCTGCTCACCGCCCTGGCCGCCTCGGCGGTGATCAGCCTGTTCGAGGACACCCTGGAGAAGGTGGTGGCCCTGGCGGTGCTGATGCCGATCGTCGCCAGCATGGGCGGTATTGCCGGCAGCCAGACCCTGACCCTGGTAATCCGCGCCATGGCGCTGGGACAGGTGCAAGCCGGCAACACCCGCTACCTGCTCACCAAGGAACTGGCGGTAGGCGCCTTCAACGGCATGCTCTGGGCGTTGGTGATCGGCGTCACCGCCGCGCTCTGGTTCGATGACCCGAGCCTGGGTGTAATCATCGGCTGCGCCATGATCCTCAATCTGGTGGTGGCCGCCGGCGCCGGCGCGATGATTCCGATGGTGATGAAACGCATGGGCATCGACCCGGCCCTGGCCGGGTCCGTGGTGCTGACCACCGTCACCGACATCGTCGGCTTCATGGCCTTCCTGGGCTTGGCCACGCTCCTATACGCCAACCTGGTGGTCTAGCACGCGAGCGGGCCTTGTGGGAGCGGGCCCCGCCCGCGAAAGGGAGCGAAGCTCCCGGCAGGATCCCAGAGACCTCTCTAACGGCAGCACAAACAGCATCTCTGGAATCCCGCCGGGTGGCTAAAAGCCACCCTTTCGCGGGCGAGGCCCGCTCCTACAATCCCAATCAGAGTTCGGGGGCCGCTTCCGGCTCGTCGTCGGCGCCGAAAATATCCCGGAACGAGGCGTACACGGAAATCATCGATACCGCCATCAGAAACAACCCGCTGACCGCCGCGGCCAGGCCCAGGAGCGCATTCGCCAGAATCTGAGACACACCGGAAAACAGCGTGTTAGCGAACACAAAAAACACCCAGAAAACGCCACCCCAAAACGTCAGCACCATCATCACGATGACGCTGTACCACAACATCGGCAGCCAGTTTCGGAGCACCGCCGTGAAACTTTCGCCGAGCGCCCTGAACGCGCCCCGGTCGCCAAAATACACCAGCGGTGCTTGGAACCAGATCAGCGCCATATAGGGTACAAACAGTGCGGCGCCCACCATGCCAATCAACAGGGGCGCAGCGCCATCGGCATCGACAGCGGTGGTCGCCGGCGCCCCGGTAGCACCGAAAGCGCCTCCAAAGAACGCGGTCCCTTCGGCGCCGAAAAGCACCAGGGCCATTGCCGCCATCGCAGCGCTGTAGACCACCTGCAGCAGAAGCTGAATCAGGCCAGTCACGAACAGCGGCCCTGTTCGGTGGGAAAAACCGGCGAAAAAGTCAAAGAACTGAAACTCATCGTCGGTCCAGCGCCGCCATGCCAAATGACAGAGTCCAGCCGACAACACGGGCACTAGCAGAGTCGGCACGAAACTGCCCAGCATCGGCACCCATAAGCTCAGCAAACTGATGCCGAGGAGCACCGCGAAGAACACCAACGTCACCAGACACCAGAGCACCCAGTTGGTCTCGACCAGCGACCAGGCGCGCGTCCACCACCGCAAACCGTGCCCGACGGGACGACGGCGGGCGCGGCCCACCGTCGATTCCCCCGGGCGCGGCGTGTCCAGCAGCGCCGCTTGTGGCCCCTGGTAGGGGTTATTCGGGTCCATGTTCCGCACCGTCGGCGGGGCTGGTGAGCACTTGCCGGAACGACACATAGTAAGCGCCGGCCAGAATCGGCATCACGAACAGCAGGCCCAGCAGCAGCGGCAGGGCCGCCACCATGATGATCAGCATCACCACGATGCCGTAGACGATCATCGGCAGCAGGTTCTTCATGCAGGCGCGGAAGCTGACCCCCATGGCGCCGCCCAGCCCCATGCCGCCCAGCATGATCAGAGGCACGGCGAAGTAGAACAGGAACATCACCAGGGTGAACACGATCAGGAACAGCGGCAGCATGATCGCCATCATCACGCCCATGCCGCTGCTCATCGCCTGCGGGTCCATCGACTGGAGCGACATGGAGCCGCCCATGGAGATCGCCATCAGACCGCCGATCACCAGCAACGCGCCCAGGTAGACGCCGATCTGCACCAGCGCCAGCAGCAGCAAGGGCCCGGTGCGCTCGGAAAAGCCGGCGAACAGATCACCGAAATCGGAACGCCCGTCGGTGGCGATACGGTGGAACAGCTTCACCAGCCCGGCGTACAACAGGGTGGTGATAAAGGGCTGCGCCAGAGGCCCGAGGAACGGGATCAACTGCAGCCCCATGGTGATCACCATCACCAGCACCAGGGCCCCGATCACCACGCCCCAGTGGCCACTGAGCATTCTCATCCCCTCACCGAGCCAGCCCAGCGCCTGGCCCACGGTGACTTTGTGCGGGCCGTCCAGCGTAAAGGCACCCTCGCCTTGCGGGCTCGCTACGTTGGTTTCCGGTCCTTGGTAAGGATTCACTTCCGTCATGAATATTCCCCTAAGTTTCAAACGAATTAACAACCAATAAAAAAATGGCGGGCGACGCCGCCGGCGACCTCAGGCGCCGGCGATTTTCATCGGGCTCAGCAACAGCGAGCCGCACGCGATATTGCCGCGGCGGTCCACGTCCGTGCCACTACCCTGGATACCGGCGAACATCTCCCCCAGATTCCCGGCAATGGTAAACTCCTGAAGCGGTTTGCGTATGACACCGTTCTCAATCCAGAAACCCGAGGCGCCCCGGGAGTAGTCGCCGGTGACCAGATTAACGCCCTGGCCCATCACCTCGGTGACCAGAATACCCCGGTCGATCCGCCGCACCAGGGCGTCGAAATTCTCGCCGGTATCCGAAATCGACAGATTGTGCACGCCACTGCCGTTGCCGGTGGGCGCCATGTCGAGCCGCCGCGCGGCGTACAAGCCCAGCGCGTAGCGGCGCAGCACACCGTCTTCCACGAACGCCTGATCCCGCGTCGCCAGGCCGTCGCCGTCGAACGGCGCCGAGCCGTTGGCGCCCGGCAGCAACGGCTGCTCGCGCACATCGATGCCTTGCGGGAAAAGCCGCTCGCCAAGCCGGTCGCGCAGAAACGAGGCGCGCCGGTACAGGCTGCCGCCACTGATCGCGGAGATAAAATGGCCGAGCAGGCCGGCGGCGATCTCCGGCGCCAGCAGCACCGGCAATTCGGCGGTGTCGGGGATTTCCGCGCCCAGCCGCGCCAGCGTGCGCTCGCGGGCCCGCTCGCCGACCTGCTCGGCGGACGCCAGCAAATCCGCGCGGCGGCCGGCGTCGTACCAGAAGTTACGCTGCATGCCCTGGTCGTCCTCGGCCACCACCGCGCAACTGCGGGAGTGAATGGTGCCGGCGTAGCCCTGCAGGAAGCCGGCACTGGTGCCCAACACACGCAGGCTGCTGCCGGTGGACACCGAGGCGCCCTCGGAATTGACGATGCGGTCGTCGTCCCGGGCCACCGCTTCACAGCGCAGGGCGTCCTCGATCGCCTGCTCGGTGCTCAGCGCCCAGGGGTGATACAGGTCCAGGTCCGGCACCCGGTCGGCCAGCTGCTCGGGGCTGGCGATACCGGCGTACTTGTCCTCTTCGGTGTGGCGGGCGATGGCGCAGGCGGCGGCCACCGCGTCGCGCAGGCTCTGCGGGCTGTCGTCGGAGGTGGACGCCTGGCCCTTGCGCTGGCCGAAGAACACCGTCACCGCCAGGCCCCGGTCGCGGTGAAATTCCACCGTTTCCACTTCGCCCAGACGGACGTCCACGGACAATCCCTGGGCCAGGCTCAGCTGGGCTTCGGCGGCGCTGGCGCCCTGGCGTTTCGCCTCTTCCAGCACCTGTGCCACGGTGTCGCGGGCGGCCCCCAGATGCTGCGGGCCGAGATTCGCTGTCACGCTGGCGTTTTCGGACATAAAATACGTTTTCCATTCAATGCATTATTGGAAGCGCTGCTTCCCTGGAATCATGACCGAGTATAACGATACCCCCGCCAGCAAAACACGCCGCAAGCAGGATATGCAGGCACTCCAGGAAGTGGGCTTGACCCTGATGGGCCTGAAACCGGAGCAGCGCGCGCGTCTGCCGCTCACCGACGGCCTCGAGAAAGCGCTCGACGAAGCGCGCCGCATCACCAACCTGGACGCGCGCCGGCGCCATGCGCTGTTCATCGGCCGTCTGATCTACGACGCCGACAGCGACGCCATCGTCAGCGCCGTGGAGGCCCTGCAGAACCCGCTGCGCCAGCAGCGCCTGCAACACTGGACCGAGCAGATCGCCGCCTGCGACGGCCCCAAGGAGGCGGAACCGCTCCTGCAGCAGGTGCTCACCGAATACCCCCAGGGCGACCGCCAGGCGCTGCGCAATCAGGCGCGCAACCTGATCAAGGCCCGCCCCGCCGACCCGGACGCCGCCGACGCGGACCAGCGCGCCCGCTTCAAGCGCGAGCGCAAACGCTTCCAGGGTCTGCTCAACGATCTCGAGAAGAACGCGCCGCTGTACTAAAGCGCGTCTCTGGCATCCTGCCGGCCGGCGAAGCCGGCCTTTCGCTTGCTAGGCAAGCTCCTACAAGGCTCGCTAGCCGAGTGGGGGCATGAACTGAGCGAGGCGGGAGGAGGTCTGGCGCAGGTTGTCGCACAGCAGCCGGGCGATGTTTTCCATCAGCACGGCGGCGGCGCGCGGTTCGCGGCGGCGCAGTTGCTCGAAGCCTTTGCGGGTGAGCACCACCAGGGTGGTGTCCTCGGCGGCGCGCACCGTGGCGGAACGGGGCTGGTGATCCACCAGCGCCATTTCGCCGAGCGAGTCACCGGGATTGAGATGCGCGATCACCGACGCACCGGCCGCCGGGACGCCGGCCGCAGCTTCGCCGTGAATGGGCTTGCCGTCCGCCGTGCGCTGCGCCTTGAGGATGTCCAGCCGGCCCCGCACCACGAAACAGAGGAAGTCACTGCGGTCGCCCTCGCGGCAAACGGTGTCGCCGGCGGCGGCGCGGTTGACGAACACCAGCTTCTCCACCACCGCCAGCTCGTCGGCACCAAGGCCGTCGAACAGGCGCATGCGCGCCAGTACTTCGGGAACCGACACCGGCATCAGGCGGTGCCGCCCACCGTCAACGCGTCCACCCGCAGGGTCGGCTGGCCGACGCCCACCGGCACCGACTGGCCGTCCTTGCCGCACACGCCGATGCCGGAATCCAGCGCCAGATCGTTGCCGACCATGGAGATGCGGTTCATCACTTCCGCGCCGCTGCCGATCAGGGTGGCGCCCTTCACCGGGCAGACGATCTTGCCCTTCTCCACCAGGTAAGCCTCGCTGGTGGAGAACACGAAGCGCCCGGAGGTGATGTCCACCTGGCCACCGCCGAAGTTCACCGCGTAGATGCCCCGGTCCAGGCTGGCGAGGATTTCTTCCGGGTCGGATTCGCCGGGCAGCATGTAGGTGTTGGTCATGCGCGGCATCGGCAGGTGCGCGTAGGATTCCCGGCGACCGTTGCCAGTGGGCGCCACGCCCATCAGGCGGGCATTGGTCTTGTCCTGCATGTGGCCGACCAGCTTGCCGTTCTCGATCAGGGTGTTGTAGCCGCCCGGGGTGCCTTCGTCGTCGACGGTGAGCGAGCCGCGCCGGTCCGGCAGGGTGCCGTCGTCGACCACGGTGCACAGGCTGGACGCCACCTGCTGGCCCATCATCTTGGCGAACATGGAGGTGCCCTTACGGTTGAAGTCGCCTTCCAGGCCATGGCCCACCGCTTCGTGCAAGAGCACGCCGGGCCAGCCCGGGCCCAGCACCACCGGCATGGTGCCCGCCGGCGCCGGTTCCGCGTCCAGGTTGAGCAGCGCCTGGCGCACCGCGTCCCGGGTCCAGGTTTCCAGCCGGCCGTCCTGGCGCAGCCAGTCGTAGGCCACCCGGCCACCGCCGCCGGCGCTGCCACGCTCGCGGCGGCCGCCCCGTTCGGCGATCACGGAAATATTGAAGCGGATCAGCGGCCGCACGTCCGCCGCCAGGGTGCCGTCGGTGGCGGCCACCAGAATCACGTCCTGCTCGCCGCTCAGGCTGACGGTGACTTCCTTCACCGCCGGGTCCAGGGAGCGGGCCAGGCGGTCCATCTCCTGCAGCAGCGCCACTTTCATTTCGCTGCTCCAGCCGGGCAGCGGGTCCAGCGCCGGGTAACGGGCGGGCATGGTCTTGGCCGCGCCGATGCGCACCGATTGATCCTTGCCCTGGCGGCCGATGGCGGCGGCGGCGCTGCCCGCCTGGGTGAGCGCGTCCAGGGAGATGTCGTCGCTGTAGGCGAAGCCGGTTTTGTCGCCGCTGACCAGACGCACCCCGGCGCCGCGCTCCAGATTGAAACTGGCGTCGCGCACCAGGCCGTCCTCGAGGATCCAGGCCTCGTGGCGGCTGTGCTGGAAATAGACGTCGGCGTAGTCGGCGCGCCCGGCCAGTTTGCCGCCAAGCAGGCTTTGCAGCTGGTCGGTGCCCAGTTGGGCCGGGGCCAGCAGAATGTCCGAGGCCAGGGCAAGCCGTTCGCTGTCGGAGGTCCGTTCGCTAAAGGTCATAAGGACCGTTCACCTTGAATCGTTGATGGGTGTGCACCGGCAGGCCGGAGCGTACTTGATCGAGCACGGCGGGGTCCACGGCGCCGAACACCACGCCCGGGCGGTCGGCCTGGTCGCCTTCGGCGCACGCCACCACCCGGCCCCAGGGGTCCACCAGCATGGAGTGGCCGAAGCTGGCGCGGGCCTCGCTGTGCCGGCCGCACTGGTTGGCGCCCAGCACGTAGCAGCCGTTCTGCACCGCGCAGGCGCGCAGTAACAATTCCCAGTGGGCGGCGCCGGTGGTGGCGGTAAAGGCGCTGGGATAAACGACAAGACCGGCGCCCCGGTCCGCCAGCACCCGCGCGTGCAGCGGGAAACGAAGGTCGTAGCAGATCGCCAGGCCGACCTGCAGGCCGGCGGCGGTGGCGACCACCGCCTGGTCGCCGGGTTCGAACACATCCGATTCCCGGTAACGGCCCTGGCGGTCGCTCACGTCCGCGTCGAACAGATGCAGTTTGTCATAGAGGGCGGTGATCTCGCCGTCAGGGCCGGCCAGCACGCTGCGGGTGCGCACCCGGGGCGCCGGCACCGGTTCGCCGCCGGGCCGGGTCAGCGCCGGTATGCTGCCGCCGATCACCCACAGGCCCAGGGTGCGGGCGCGCTCGATCAGCCAGCCGCACAGTTCGCCGTAGCGCTCGCCCAGGGCGCGGTAGTCGACCCCGTAGCCGGCGAAGTTCTCCGGCAGCACCGCCAGTTGGGCGCCGCCCTCGGCGGCCCGGGCCAGGGCCTCGCCGGCGGCGCGCAGGTTGGCGTCGGTATCGGCGCCGCTGGTCATCTGCACGGCGGCCACGCGGCAAAGCGCCGAAAGCGCCGTTGCGTCCTGCCTGTTACTCAAGAAAGCCCTCCGTCTCCTTCACCTGGGGATCCTGCCAGGGGCCGGATACCTGGTATGTGATGGTGGTGGTCTTATCCAGCTTATCACCCCAAAGGCGTTCCACCACAAAGATACCGGCGCACACCGCCGGGCCCGCCAGACAGCCGGCGTAGAGGTTACTGGACAGCGGCAGGGTCATGGCCACTTCCTGGTTGAGGGTTTGCGCGGCCAGATCGGCCTGGCCGTTGATCTCGAAGGCGGCGGACGGCGATTCGATGGACACGTCGCGGGCGGTGAGCCAGGCCCCGTCGAACGCAAAATGGCCCTTGATGGAATCGCAGCTCAGCCCCTCCTGGTACAAATCCGAGAAATCCAATCGCAACCGGCGCTGCAGGTTGGCCACATTGATCACGCCCAGTACGCGCAGCACCGAGGTACGCTTCTGCGGATCGGGGATCAGACACTCGCCGATGTCCAGTTGGGCGTCGCCGGTCAGGGCCAGATAGTCCGGGCTCAGCGGCCAGTCCGGCCAGGACAGATCCAGCGTGGCACGGGCGTCGTCGCTTTCCAGCAGCACCGGCAGGCCCCAGGCGGTCAGGGTGTCCTTGAGATCGTCCGAGATCACGCTGCCCTGGTAACGGGTACGCTGGGCGCCGGCGCCGGTCTCGGTCCAGGTGAGGTTGCCGTCCACCCGGACGCCGCGCCATTCGCCGCGCAGGGCCTCGGCGCGCGCGCCGCCGTCCACCGGACGGATGCGGGTGGACCAGTCGCCCAGCACTTCGCGCCCGATGCGGGCGTCGGTAAGGGTCACGTCCATCACCGGTACGTCCGTGGGCGACGGGCGCCGGCCGTTGTCGCCCGCCTCGCCGTCGGCGCCACCGGTGAGCGGATTATCCGGCAGCCGCAGCCGGCTGATGGACAGCGTCATCGGCCGGTCGCCCCGGGGCCGGTAGTTGGCGGGCAGGCGCAGCGTGCCGGCCAGAGCCGGCGCCGCCATATTGAATTCCCAGCCGTTCTGGTGAGGCGCGGCGATAAACCGGGCGTCCGACAGGGCCACGCCGAACAGGTCCAGATCGGCCACCGTGACCGCCACGCGGCGGACCAGGGCGGGCGACACGGGGCCACCGTCGCCCTGCCCGCCGCCTTTGTTCAGGCCCTGCACGAAGTCCAGCCAGTCGGCGGCCCTGGCGCGCTCCGCCCGGCCTTCGATCACCAGCCCCCGCTCGGGCAGCGCCGGCGGCGCCACGCCGCCCAGGCCCAGGGCGCCGGCGAAGTTGTCGCCGGTGCGGAAGCGGCCGCGCGCCACCTCGCCGTAGTTCACGCTCAGGCTTTGCTCGCCGCCGGCGCGCCATACCAGCCGGCTGCCGCGCACCGTGCCGGCGCTTTTGCCCAGAGGCGCGGGGGCATCCACCTTGATCCCTTCCAGGGTGGAGCGCGCTTCCACGCGCAGCGGCATGCCCCGCCAGGGCATCCCCAGGTCCAGCTCCAGCGGCAAGCGGCCGGTCACCGGCACCGGCCAGTCCACGTCCAGCCAGTCGCGCAGCCGCTCCACCGGCAGCGCGCCGGTGAGCTGCATCTGGCTGTCCGGCCCCCGGGTCAGCCAGGAGCCGGTGAAACGGCCGCCCAGCGCCTTGCCCTCCAGGCGGGGCATGTTGATGCCTTCGCGCAGGTGGAAATAGACCGGGGCGGTGACATCGGTAACGGTGAGATCCAGGGGAGCGTTGGCCAGCGTGACGCCCTCGCCCTGGCCGTCGACGATCACCATCGGGTCGGCGCCGCCCTTGGCCAGCGGCAGGTCGAGCAGCAGGTGGCCGTCCACCTGGCCGGCGCGGAACCGCCAGTCGAGCAGCCCGTCGGGCAGTTGCCCGGCGAGCGGGGTGTCGTGGAAAACACGGTCCAGGTCGGTGGCCGGGCCCTGCACGTGCCCCTGGATCACCAGGTGCCGGCGCGAGGGGTCGTCCACCACGGGCAGGTCCACGGTGACCTGGCTTAATTCGCTGTCGAACAGCCGGCCCCGGGCGACCTGGCCACTGAGCTCGCGGCCGTCGAGCAGCACATCCGCCTGGATGCCGGTGGCCACCGGCCAGTCGGGCAGGAACGACAGGTCCATATCGCGGCCCTGGAAGCGCATCTGGAAGGTGCGGTCCTGCTGCTGTTGCGGGTCGATTTTGATCGGGCCGCGGTAGAGGAAACGGCCCTCGTCCAGCTGCCCGCCACGGAACGCCTGGCCCAGCCATTCGCTGAGCGGGTCGGGCAGCTTTTCCGTGGGGATGTAGTGCGCCGCCCGCGCCGCGTCGCCGTCATGCACATCGGCGAGCAGGCGCAGCTCCGGCACCGGCAGGCCGTCGCCGCCTTCCAGCCGGAACATGGCGACACCGCGGGCGTCGGCGTTGGCGGCCATCAGGGTGCCGGTCTCCACCGACCAGCGGCCGGCGTCGCTGAACCAGCGCAACACGCCGTTGAAACGGGTGCTCAGCGGGTGACCGTAGAGCCGGGGCACGGTGAGCTGCAGCGGGTCGCCGTTGACGCGCGCCACGCCGTGGCGGGGGCCGCCGGCCACCCAGCCGTTCAGCCCGCGCGCGCCGGGCACCCGGTCCAGGGCGTCGGCGGCGAGGCCGGCGAAACGGGCCTGGATGGCGTCCACCCGGCCCTCCACGCCGGCCAGATAGAGCTGCTGCAGCACACCCCGGGGCTGATGCTCACGCAACCGGTCGCGGATCGTGCCCAGCCCCTCGGGCAGCACGAACGGCCACTCCGACAGCTGCCGGCTGAGCGCGTGGATCGCCAGGTCCTCGCCCTGGAAACGCCAGTGCGCGCCGCCTTCGGCGATCCGCCAACTGAGCGCCAGCGACCCCGGCGCCACCGCGCCGGCCGGCGTCTGGCCGCTGAACGCGGTCACCGACAACTGGCCGTCACCGTTGGGGGAACGGCTCAGTTGGGCATCCAGGTTGATGTCGGTGAGCGGCCACGGCTGGTTGCCGTCGGTGAGGGTGGCGGACGGCGCGCCCAGGCGCACCTGGGCGGAGCGCACCTGACCGCCGGAGATGGCGGTCCAGGCGCGCACCCGGCCGTCCAGCCCGGCCAGATCCAGCGGCCAGTCTCGCGCTTCGGGCAGCCACTCGTGCAGGCGCTCGCCGTTGACGTCCAGATAGCCGCGCGCATTGAGTTGATCCAGGCTCAGCGGGTCGCCGTCCACGCGCAGGCGGGCGTCCACCGAGAACGGCCGGTCGCGGGCTTCCACCCGCACCGAGAGCGCGTGGCCGTCACCGCTGTTGTCCATTGCCAGGGTCAGGGAAGACGCCGCCAGCGGCGGCAGGCCGGGCCAGTCCAGGGAGAAGCGCGCGTCTTCCACCAGAATGCGCTGCTGCCGGTAGAGCGCGCGCAGGCCGTCGGCCGGGTCGCCCTGCTCCCGGTCCTGCAGCACTTCCAGGCCGCGCAGGCGGATGCCGCCGTCCTCGCCACGGACCAGGTGCACGTCCACGCCCTTGATGCGCAATTCCCGCAGGTGGAGGTCGCGGTGGAACAAAGTGGGCAGAATCGACACGCTGGCGGACACCTGGTCCAGGCGCAGCGCCGGCTCGCCTTCCGCGTGCGGCAGGGTCAGGCCGCGCACTTCGAAGCGCGGGGTCAGGCCGTCCATGCTGCCGTCCAGCTGCTCAATGACGATCGCGAAGCCGAGATGCTCCTCGAGCACCGCTTCCAGCTCCTGGCGGTAATCGGGCACCAACAGCATCAATTGGCGCGCCACCACCACGTAGGCCGCCAGCAACAGCACTGGAATCGCCACCAGCCACCATAGCCGGCCACGCAGAGGGGATCTCCAGCGAGGGCTTTCGTTTTTCACCGTGGCCTCAGTCGATCAACAGGGTTGCCAGTAGGGCACGCCGGCCCATTCCAGGAGCGGCACCGTTTCTTCCAGGGGTAAGCCGACCACCCCACTGTAGCTGCCGCTCAGCGACGCCACCAGGGCCGCGCCCAGCCCCTGGATGCCGTAGGCGCCGGCTTTATCGCGCCCCTCGCCGGTGGCCACGTAGGCGCGCAGGCGCTCATCGTCGAGCGCGCGCAGCCGGACCCGGGTCTCGGAGAACGCCAGACGCGGGGTGTCGCCGGCCATCAAGCAGACCGCGGAGAGCACCCGGTGTTCCCGGTCCTGAAGGTCGCGGAGCATGGCCAGGGCCTGGTCGTCGTCGGCGGGTTTGCCCAACACCCGGTCACCCAGCACCACCGCGGTGTCGGCACCCAGCACCGGCGCCGGGCCGGGCGCGGCGGCACGGCCGGCGGCGGCTTTTTCCCGCGCCATGCGGGCGACATAGTCGCGGGGGGCTTCGCCGGCGTGCACGGTTTCGTCGATGCCCGGCGCTTTCAGCACGGTGAAGGGCACGCCGATTTGCGCCAACAGTTCCGCCCGCCGGGGCGAGCCGGATGCGAGGTAAAGCATGGAGCGCTCCTTGGTTCCGTAGGCTCAACGGGGCCGCGCTGTCAGCGCACCAGAAAGCGGTGCTGGGTCCAGCGCAGCGCCGTGCACAGGGGTCGCCAGAGCACCGCGCTGGCGGCGGCGGAATACAGAATCGTGTAAGGAGGATACAGGGTCCGGCCGACGGACTCCTGCACCAGGTAGGCGATCAGATTGGCGGAGCCCACCAGCAGGAACACCACGGCGCTTTGCTGCAGCAGTGGAAACACCCGCATGCGCTTGTAGGCGGCCAGCATGAAGTAAGCGCCGAAGGCGTAGGACAGGGCCCACTGGCCCAGCGTGGCGCCCAGCAGCACGTCCAGGTAGAGCCCCACCAGAAAGCCCCACAGCACGCCGATGCGGTGCGGCAGCGACAGCACCCAGTACAGCAGCACCAGCAGCATCCATTCCGGGCGTACCCAGTCCAGGGTCTGGTTGAGAGGAATCACTTCCAGCAGGGCAGCGACCACGAAGGTCACCAGGATCACGCCGGTGCCGGCCGGCCGCTCGTTATTCATCATCGGGCAGCTCCTCGGGCGTCGGCTCATCGGCGGGCGACTCGGGGATCACATCCGGGATCGACACCGGTTCCATGGACTGCACCAGCAGCACATGGCTGACCCGGTCCAGGCGGGCGGTGGGGCGAGCCTCGATGTCCGCGAAGGCGGCACCGGACTGGTGGCTCACCCGGCTCACCCGGGCCACCGGGTAGCCGCGCGGGTAGAGCTGGCCGAGACCGGTGGACACAAGCAGGTCGCCTTCCTTGATGTCCGCGGTATCGGGCACGTACAGCAGCCGCAGCCGGCTGCCCTGGCCGGTGCCGGCCAGGATCGCGCGCACCCCGTTGCGGTTCACCTGCACGCTCATGGCGTGGCTGGCGTCGGTGATCAGCAGCACCCGGGCGGACAGCGGCCCGGCTTCCACCACCTGGCCGATCAGGCCCTGGGATTCCAGCACCGCCTGACCTTGGAGCACGTCGTCCTGGCCGCCTTTGTTGATCACCAGTTCCTGGCGGTTGGGGTCCGGGTCGACGCCGATGATCTCCGCCACCAGCACCGAAGCGTCCAGGTTGGCGGAGGAATTGAGCAATTCCCGCAGACGCACGTTTTCCGCCTGCAATACCGCCAGACGCTGGACCTTCTGCTCCAGGATCAGCACCTGGCGCTCCAGGCGCTCGCGGGATTCCATCAGGTTGGAGCGGGTTTCGGACAGGCGCCCCAACCAGCGGGCGGAATCCACCGGCAGATGGGCCAGGTAGTGCACCGGGGCGGTCAGGTAGCCGACGCCATAACGCAGCGGCTCCACCCACTTAGTGCGCTGGTCCAGGGCCATCAGAACGACGGCCAGTACCAGCGCGATCAGCAGGCGGTAGGTGGGGTTGGCGGAATACATGGCCGGCGGTGGGAACCGTTAGCCCATGGCCAGCATGTCCAGACCCTGGGTATCCATCAGCTCAAGGGCCTTGCCACCGCCCCGCGCCACGCAGGTCAGCGGGTCGTCGGCGATGATCACCGGCAGACCGGTTTCCTCGGTGAGCAGGCGGTCGATGTCGCGCAGCAGCGCGCCGCCGCCGGTCAGCACCAGGCCGCGCTCGGCGATGTCCGACGCCAGTTCCGGCGGCGAGGCTTCCAGCGCGTTCTTGACCGCGTTGACGATCACCGAGAGGGGGTCCTTGAGGGCTTCCAGGATCTCCTCGGAGTTGAGCGTGAACTGGCGCGGCACGCCCTCGGCCAGGTTACGGCCGCGCACGTCGATCTCGAGGATCTCGCCGCCGGGGTAGGCGGTGCCGATCTCGTGCTTGATGCGCTCGGCGGTGGATTCGCCGATCAGCGAGCCGTATTCCTTGCGCACGAAGGCGACGATGGCCTCGTCGAAACGGTCGCCGCCGGTGCGCACGGATTCGGAGTAAACCACGCCGTTGAGGGAGATCAGGGCGATTTCGGTGGTGCCGCCGCCGATATCCACGACCATGGAGCCGCGCGCCTCTTCCACCGGCAGGCCGGCGCCGATAGCGGCCGCCACCGGCTCTTCGATCAGGTAGACGTCACGGGCCCCGGCGCCGAAGGCGGAATCCTGGATCGCGCGGCGCTCCACCTGGGTGGATTTGCAGGGGACGCACACCAGCACCCGGGGCGCCGGCGGGAAGAAGCCGGTGTCGTGCACCTTCTTGATGAAGTACTGCAGCATCTTCTCGGTGACGTCGAAGTCCGCGATCACGCCGTCCTTCATCGGGCGGATGGCGGTGATATTGCCGGGGGTGCGCCCCAGCATCCGCTTGGCGTCGGCGCCCACGGCGGCGACGCTTTTCTGCGCGCCATGATGACGAATGGCCACCACCGAGGGCTCATCCAGTACGATACCGCGCCCGCGAACGTAAATAAGGGTGTTGGCGGTGCCAAGGTCGATGGAAAGATCGGTGGAGAACATCCCCCGAATGCGCTTAATCACGGACATCCTGGCCTGTTTCCTGAGGGTCGTGGAGAAAAGAGGGTGTTGCCGGCGGGCCTGTTCACGCCCTTGCAACAGAATGGCGCAACTCTAGCAACGGCGCCGGGTTTCGGCAAGCGAACCCGGTCCCATCCGCTCTTCACGGTTTGTCCGCGCCCCGGTCTGTGGTAATTTTGCGCCCTTCCCCAGCCTTTGCGGAGAACGCCCATGGCCATTGATTCCAAGGTGGTGGCGCGCGCGGCCCACCTGGCCCGCCTGCGGGTGGACGACAGCGAGACCGCGGAGCTGTCCGCCCGCCTTAACGACATCCTCGGCATGGTCGACCAGCTCCAGCAGGCGGACGTGGACCAGGTCGAGCCCCTGGCCCACCCCCTCGAGGTCAGCCAGCCCCTGCGCGACGACCGGGTCACCGAGCCGGACGTGCGCGACAAGGTCCTGCCTCTTGCGCCGGCCAGCGAGGACGGCTGTTTCCTGGTACCCCGGGTGATTGAGTAACCACATGCACGATAAAACACTGACCGAACTCAAAGCCGGCCTGAACGCCGGGGACTTTTCCTCCCGGGAACTCACCGAGCATTTCCTGGACCGCATCAAACGGCACGACGGCGAGCTGAACAGCTTTATCACCGTCACCGAGGAACAGGCCCTGCGGCAGGCGGACGCCGCCGACCAGGCGATCGCCGCCGGCGACCATCGCCTGCTCACCGGCCTGCCGATCGCGCACAAGGATATTTTCTGCACCGAGGGCGTGCGCACCAGTTGCGGCTCGCGGATGCTGGATAATTTCATCGCTCCCTACACCGCCACGGCGGTGGAAAAAATGGCGACCGAAGGCGCGGTGATGCTGGGCAAAACCAATATGGACGAGTTCGCCATGGGCTCGTCCAACGAAACCAGCTTCTACGGCCCGGTGAAAAACCCCTGGGACACCGAGCGGGTGCCCGGCGGTTCGTCCGGCGGCGCCGCCGCCAGCCTGGCGGCACGGCTGGCCCCCGGCGCCACCGGCACCGACACCGGCGGCTCGATCCGCCAGCCGGCGGCGCTGAACGGCGTCACCGGCCTCAAGCCCACCTATGGCCGGGTGTCCCGCTGGGGCATGATCGCCTTCGCGTCCAGTCTGGATCAGGCCGGCCCGCTGGGTCTGTCCGCCGCCGACTGCGCGCTGATGCTGCAGGCCATGGCCGGCCACGACGAGAAAGACTCCACCTGCCTGAATGAACCGGTGGACGATTATCTCGGTGCTCTGGATCAAAGCGTGGACGGCTTGAAAATCGGCGTGCCGGAAGAATTTTTCCCCGACAATCTGGACGGCGCGATCGCCGATAACGCCCGCGAGGCGATGCGCGAACTGGAAAAACAGGGCGCCAAACTGGTCAAGCTGTCGCTGCCCAGCATCAAATTGTCGGTACCGGCCTACTATGTGATCGCGCCGGCGGAAGCCAGCTCCAACCTGTCGCGCTTTGACGGCGTGCGCTTCGGCTACCGCTGTGAGGATCCCAAGGATCTGGAAGACCTGTACAAGCGCTCCCGCTCGGAAGGCTTCGGCGCCGAAGTGAAGCGCCGCATCCTGGTGGGCACCTATGCGTTGTCCGCCGGCTATTACGACGCCTACTACAAACGCGCGCAGAAAGTACGCCGCCTGATCCGCGATGATTTCTCCCGCGCGTTCAAGGACGTGGATGTGATCATGGGCCCCACCTCGCCGGAAACCGCCTTTAAACTGGGCGCCAAGGCGGACGACCCGGTCAACATGTACATGGCCGACGTGTTCACCATCGCCGTGAACCTGGCCGGCCTGCCGGCGCTGTCGATGCCAAGCGGCTTTATCAACGGTCTGCCCGCCGGCACCCAGGTGATCGGCAACTATTTCCAGGAAGGTCGCATACTGAACGTGGCGCATCGCTATCAAATGGCCACGGACTGGCATCAACAGGCGCCGGGAGGTTTCGCATGAGCCATTCAGGAAACTGGGAAGTGGTGATCGGCCTGGAAGTGCACGTGCAGCTGGCCACCGAATCAAAAATCTTTTCCGGCACCAGCACCCAAACCGGCGACGAACCCAACCGGCACGCCAGCCTGATTGATCTGGGCATGCCCGGCACCCTGCCGGTGGTGAACAAGGAAGCGATCCGCAACGCCATCCGTTTCGGTCTGGCGGTGAACGCGGACATCGCCCGCCGCTCGGTGTTCGAACGGAAAAATTATTTTTATCCGGACCTGCCCAAGGGCTACCAGACCACGCAGCTGGCGGAGCCCATCGTCGGTGCCGGGGAAGTGGAAGTGCAACTGGAAAACGGCGACAAAAAGGTGGTGCGCATTCACCACGCGCACCTGGAAGAGGACGCCGGTAAGTCTTTGCACGAGGCTTTCTCTGACTATATGGGTCATGGCCAGACCGGCATCGACCTCAACCGCGCCGGCACGCCGCTGATCGAAATCGTGTCGGAGCCGGACATGAGCGGCGCCGAGGACGCGGTGGCGTTCGCCCGCAAGCTGCATTCCATCGTCACCTCGCTGGGCATCTGCGACGGCGACATGTCCCAGGGCAACATGCGTTTCGACGTCAACATTTCGATACGCCGCCCCGGCGAACCGCTCGGCACGCGTACCGAAACCAAGAACCTGAACTCGTTCCGCTTCATGGAAAAAGCCATCGCCCTGGAAGTGGCGCGGCAGATCGACGTGCTCGAGGACGGCGGCGAAATCGTTCAGGAAACGCGGCTGTATAACGGCGATACCAACACCGCCCGCTCCATGCGCACCAAGGAAGACGCCAACGATTACCGCTACTTCCCGTGCCCGGACCTGTTGCCGGTGATGGTCAGCGAAGAGGAAATACAAACCCTGCGCGACCAGCTGCCGGAACTGCCGGACGCCCGCAAGGCCCGCTATATCGAGCGCTACCAGTTGTCGGCCTACGACGCCGATCTGCTGTCCGGCTCCATCGCCACGGCGCGCTACTTCGAAGCCGCCGCCGAGCATGGCGGCGACGCCAAGCTGGCCGCCAACTGGGTGATGGGCGAGCTGACCGCCAAGCTCAACGCCGAAGACAAGGACATCAGCGACAGCCCGGTGTCCGCCGAGCACCTTGGTGAGCTTATCCAGCGCCTCAAGGACGGCACCATCAGTTCCAAGATCGCCAAGCAGGTGTTCGAAGCCTGCTGGAACGGTGACGGCAGCCCGGACCAGATCATCGAGGCGCAGGGCCTCAAGCAGATGAGCGACAGCGGCGAGCTGGAAAAAATCGTCGACCAGGTGATCGCCGACAGCCCCGCCCAGGTGGAGGACTACCGCAACTCCGACGACGCCAAACGGAAAAAGAAAATCGGCTTCTTCGTCGGTCAGGTAATGAAAGCCACCCAGGGCAAGGCGAACCCGCAGCAGGTCAACCAACTGCTTCAAGAGAAGCTCTGAAAGGACGCCCATGACCGCCCCGACCCGCAATTTTCAGGATCGTGTAACCCTGGCCATTGAAGGCCACATCGCCACGGTGTCACTGAACCGGCCCGACAAGTACAACGGGCTGGATCTGGAAATGATGCGGGGGCTGGTGGCCTGCGCCAAAACAATAAAGAAAAACCGCGACGTGCGGGTGGTGATTCTACGCGGCGAAGGCAAGGCGTTCTGCGCCGGGCTCGATTTCGCCACCGTCACCAAAACGCCGCTGAAAATGCTGTTGGCGTTCACCAAGTTCGGCGTCAAGAAAACCAACCTGTTCCAGCAGGCCTGCTGGGCCTGGCGGGAACTGCCGGTGCCGGTGATCGCGGTGTTGCACGGCTACTGCTACGGCGGCGGCCTGCAGCTGGCACTGGCGGCGGATTTCCGCATCGCCACGCCGGACTGCGAGCTGTCGGTGATGGAAAGCAAATGGGGGCTGATCCCGGACATGACCGGGACCGTCACTTTGCGCGAATTAGTGCCCATGGATGTGGCCAAGGAACTGGCCATGACCGGCCGCCGTTTCGACGCCGTGGAAGCCAAGGCCCTGCACCTGGTCACGCAGGTGGCGGAACAGCCCGAGCTGGCGGCCCGGGCCCTGGCCGACGCCATCCTGGCCCGTTCGCCGGATGCGGTCAGTGCCACCAAGGCGCTGTTTCACAGCACCCGCCACGCCGCCGAGGATCAGGCTTTCGATCAGGAATCCAGCCTGCAGTTCAAGCTGCTGCGCGGCCGCAATCAGGGCGAGGCCATGGCCGCCAACATGAAAAAGCGCGAGCCCCGCTTCCGCCCCCGCCAGCGCGACTACTGACCCGCCCCGGCGAGGCGCCGCGGGCCGGGTCATGAAGATGGCACAATCTCTGCTTATATAATCTCTGTAAAATAGTCCCGACCCGCCGCCAGCCCTGGAAGTACGCATCGCATGATACCTCTGGCCGAACCCCTGGAAGGCCTGCCCGCTCTGGCCCGACACTACAAACAACTCGGTGACGACGTGATCCGCACCGTGCGTCAAACGCCGCACACGCTGTCGCTGCCCGCCACCGCCGACGCTCGCCGCGACGGCCTCGCCGACAACCGGCTCTACGTGGTGCGCGGCGGCACCCTGGCGGCCTGCTGCCAGGGCCGGCGCCTGCTGCTGTGGGACGAAGGCGATGTGATTATCCCGGACCACGGCGTTACCTTTCAGGCGGACAGCGCCGTGCTTCTCGCCGGCTACGATTTCGCCGACCTGCTCGGCGAGATTGTCGCCACGCCCGATTTGGCGCGGCGCTGGAGTGAACTGTTACTGGTACAGCAGGCGCTGCTGACCCGCTGCCTGGCCGCGCAGATGCCGGAGGACGGCCACACCGGCTCGCGCTTCGCCTATTTTCATCCTGGCGACGTAATACTGCGCCAGGGCGATCGTGCCGACGGCGTTTATAACCTGTTCGAGGGCGAAGCGGACGTGCTGGTCGACGAGGTGGTGGTGGGCCGGGTCGGCCAGGGTGAGGTGCTGGGCGCCATCGCGGTGCTCACCGGCGCGCCCCGCGGCGCCACCGTGCGTGCCCGCAGCCGCTGCTCGGCGATGCATATTCCCAGCGACGGCTTCCACCACCTGATCCGCGCCAAACCGTCGCTGATTCATGGCCTGATGACCGATATGGCCCGCCAGATCACCGAACTCAACGCTCAGGTGGTGGCGATGTCGTCTCCCCACACACCGGGCAGCCCGGGTCCTTCCTGAAGGCCACCTCACGCCAGCCCAGGGTGCGGCCGTCGAAGACTCTCAGCACCGGCGCCACCGGGGTGCCGGTGAGCAGATGGATGGCCAGCAGCGCCTGCAGGGTGCCCACGGTGCCGACTACCGGGCCGAGAATGCCGGCTTCGCTGCACGCCAGGTCGCCGTCGGTGCCGGCACCGTAGACGCAGGCGTAGCAGGCGCTGTCCGGGCGGCGCAGATCAAACACCGCGAGCTGGCCATCGAGACGGATGGCGGCGCCACTCACCAAAGGTTTACGGTGCGCCACACAGGCGGCATTGGCGGCCTGACGGGTGGCGAAGTTGTCGCTGCAGTCCAGCACCAGATCCACGTCGGGCACGTACCGGTCCAGCCATTCACGGTCGGCGCGGGCGGTGTGGGGCTCGACCAGCACGTCCGGGTTGAGCGCGCGTAATTGGGCGGCCAGCGCGCCGGCCTTGCCCTCGCCCACCTGGTCGCCGCGAAAGGCAATTTGCCGGTGCAGGTTGCTGGTGTCGACCCGGTCATCATCCACCAACAGCAACCGCCCCACCCCGGCGCCGGCCAGATACAGCGACGCCGGATTGGCCAGGCCGCCGCAGCCGACCAGCAGCACGCTGGCGCCGGCCAGCGCCTGCTGGCCGTCGAGATCGAATTCCTGAAGCAGCAGCTGCCGGCTGTAGCGCAGCAGTTGATCGTCGTTGAGTGCGTCGCCGTGGTAGTCAGACATGGCCCAAGGTTACCCTGTCGCGGCCTTCCAGGTCCTGCCGGGTGGTCACGTCCTGGAAACCCCGTTCCCCGAGCAAAGTGCGCACCGCGCCGCCCTGGTCGAAGCCGTGCTCGAGCACCAGCCAGCCGCCCGGCGCCAGGGTGTCGTGGGCCTGGGCGGCGATCACGCGCAGGTCGGCGAGGCCGTGATCGTTGGCGGCCAGCGCCGAGCGGGGCTCAAAGCGCAGGTCGCCCTGCTCCAGGTGCTCGTCCTGCGGATCGATGTAGGGCGGGTTGCTGACGATCAGATCGAAGGGGCCGCCCAGGCCGTCAAGCCAGTCGCAGCACACCAGGCCGACGCGGGCGCCCAGGCGTTCGGCGTTGTCCCGCGCCACCGCCAGGGCCGGCCGGCTGGCGTCGGTCAGGGTCAGGCTCCAGGCCGGGCGTTCCAGCGCCAGGGTGACGCCGATGGCGCCGCTGCCGGTGCCCAGGTCCACCGCCCGCAATTCGGTCTCGGGGAGGGTTTCCAGCACGGCTTCCACCAGGGTTTCGGTGTCCGGGCGCGGGATCAGGGTGTGCGGGCTGACCAGAAACGGCCGGCCGAAGAATTCGCGCTCGCCGGTGAGGTGGGCCACCGGTTCGCCCTCGGCGCGGCGCCGTACCAGCGCCTCGAACACCCGCTGCTGGCTGTCGCTGAGGGTGCGCTCCGGCCAGGTGCGCAGGTAGGTGCGGGATTCACCGATCACGCGGCAAAGCAGCAGTTCCGCGTCCAGGCCCGGGCTGGGCGAGGCGGCCAGCTGTTCGCGGGCCTGGCGCAGGGCGTCGTCCAGTCGCACCGCGACCGCCTAGCCCTGCCCGTCGGCAAGGGCGGCGAGCTGGCCGGCCTGGTGCTCGGACAGCAAGGCACCAATCACTTCGTCCAGGTCGCCGGCGACGATCTCGTTGAGCCGGTACAGGGTCAGGTTGATGCGGTGGTCGGTGAGCCGGCCCTGGGGGAAATTATAGGTGCGGATGCGTTCGGAGCGGTCCCCGGAGCCGACCATGGATTTACGCTCGGCGGCCTGTTCGGCGTGGGCCGCGGTCTCGCGGGCGTCGAGCAGCCGGGCCTTGAGCAGCGACATGGCCTTGGCCTTGTTCTTGTGCTGGCTGCGCTCGTCCTGGCACTCCACCACCACGCCGGTGGGCAGGTGGGTCAGGCGCACCGCCGAGTCGGTGGTGTTGACGTGCTGGCCGCCGGCGCCGGAGGAGCGGTAGGTGTCGATGCGCAGATCCTCGTTGCGGATCTCGATGTCGCCGGCGTCCTCCGCCGCCGCCAGCACCGCCACCGTGCAGGCCGAGGTGTGGATGCGGCCCTGGGATTCGGTGGCCGGCACCCGCTGCACCCGGTGGGCGCCGGACTCAAACTTGAGGCGCGAATAGACGTCGTCGCCGGCCACCTGGGCGATCACTTCTTTATAGCCGCCGTGCTCGCCTTCGCTGGCGCTGATGATTTCCACTTTCCAGCCGCGCTGGTCGGCGTAGCGGGAGTACATTTTGAACAGGTCACCGGCGAACAACGCCGCCTCGTCGCCGCCGGTGCCGGCACGGATTTCCAGATAAACGTCGGCGCCGTCGCGGGGGTCCCGGGGCAGCATCAGGCGCTGCAATTCTTCGTCCAGCTCCTCGATGCGCTGCTGGGCATGGCGGGCTTCCTCGGCGCCCATGTCACGCATTTCCGGGTCGCTGTCGTCGAGCAGAGCGCGGGCGCTTTCCAGCTCCTGCTCGCTGGCCCGGTAGGCGCGGTAGGCTTTCACCACCGCTTCCAGCTCGGCGTATTCCTTGGACAGGCTCCGGAATTGCTTCTGATCGGCAATAATATCCGGATCGGAAAGCAGGCCGCTGACCTCCTCGAACCGCTCCATCAGTTTTTCCAGTTTGCCGTTCAGCGATGCTTGCATGGGGTTCCCGCTATTCCTGATCGGATTGCTGGTCGTCCAGGCTATCCTGGTCGAGCAGTATTTCCCGCGCCATGGCGAGCGCCTCGGCGCGGCCTTCGGCGGCCAGCCGGCGCAGTCCCACGCTCGGCTGGTGCAGCCATTTGTTCACCAGGCTGTGTTTGAAGCGGCGCAGCACTTCTTCAGGGTCGCCGCCTTTTTCCAACTGCGCCAGGGCCCGCTGCAGCTCCTGGTCGGCCAGCTCGGTGCCCTGGCGCCGGTAGTCACGCAGCACCCCCACGGCCCGCTGCTCGCGGCGGCTGCGGTGGTGGCGGCGAATCGCCTCCTCGATCAGGGCGCCGGCCTGCTCGGCGGCTTCCTGTCGGGCGCGGACGTTTTCCTGGATCGCCTCCTGGAGGTGATCCACGGTGTACAGATAGACGTCGTCCAGTTCGCCGACTTCCGGCTCGATGTCGCGGGGCACGGCGATATCCACCATGAACATCGGCCGGTGGCGGCGGCGCTTGAGCGCCCGCTCCACGGTGCCCTTGCCCAGCACCGGCAGCGGCGAGGCGGTGCAGGAGATAACAATGTCCGCGTGTTCCAGCGCCACCGGCAGCTCTTCCAGGCCGATGCCGCGCCCGCCCACCTGGGCGGCCAGGTCGTCGGCGCGGGCCTGGGTGCGGTTGGCGATCACGATTTCGTGCACCTGCTGTTCTTCCAGGTGCCGGGCCACCAGCTCGATCATTTCACCGGCGCCGATCAACAGGGCGCGGCTCTGTTTCAGGTCGGCGAAGATATGCCGGGCGAACGACACCGCCGCGTAGGCCACCGATACCGGGTTGGCGCCGATGCCGGTTTCCGTGCGGATGCGCTTGGCCACCGAGAACACGTCCTGGAATACCCGGCCCAGCTCGCCGTTTATCAGCCCCGCCTCGTGGGCGCGGGCATAGGCCTCGCGCAGCTGGCCGAGAATCTGCGGTTCGCCGAGCACCATGGAATCCAGGCCGCCGGCCACCCGCATAAGGTGCTCCAGGGCTTTCTCGTCACGGTGGGTATAAAGAACCCGCCGCAGGGTATCCACCGGCATGCGCCGGGCATGGGCCAGCCACTCCCCGAAATCCGGCGTTTCACCGTCAATCAGGCAGTACACTTCGGTACGGTTGCAGGTGGACAGCAGCGCCGCTTCACGGATACCGGGAAGCTCGCGCAGGGCAACCAGGGCGTCGTCCGCTTGAGCGGCGGAAAATGCCAACTGCTCGCGCAGCTCCACATCCGCGGTGGTGTGATTAACGCCGACTGCGATGAGATTCATAAGAAATGACGACGACCCGATGGGGTTAGGCCCTGATACGCGCAAGGGTGTCGCATTTTGCGCGAAAGCGCCCCGCAAAACAACGTTGCCCCCGCCCTTGGGGCCGGCGCGCGCCTGTGCGATAGTAGCGGCTCAATGTCCTTTGATAGCCAGCCGATGAAATCACGCCCATCGCTCCTCGCCGCCGCCCTGCTCGCCCTGGCCGGCTGCTCGCAGATGCCGTCCACACCGCAAGACACCGCCCCGGCCGCGCCGCCCCGGGACCTTCCGCCGATCGAATACGACGGCGAGACCCTGGGCGATCTGCTGGTGGCGGAAAGCGCCGCCCAGCGGCAAAGTCTGCGGGTCACCATGGCCTATTACGCCCGGGCGGCGGAAACCACCCACGACCCGGAAATTATCGGTCAGGCCACCAAGCTCGCCACCTATCTGGAAGAGCATAAGCAGGCCCGGCACCTGGCCGGTCTGTGGCTGGAGCGCCAGCCCGATAACGCCGACGCCCTGCGCCTGGCGGCGCTGGCCGATATCCAGCTGGAGCGCCCGGAACAGGCCACCGAGTCCATCGACCGGCTGCTCGCGGTGCACGGCAGCGAAGCGCTGATCCCGTTGGTGGCGGAGGCGCGCGGCCTGGACGAAGGCGCCAACCAGCGGCTGCTCACCGCCCTGTCGGGGCTCGCCGAGCGCTACCCGGACCAGGCGCCACTGTGGTACGCCCGGGCCCTGGACCGGCGTCAGCAGAGCGATCTGGAAGGCGCCCTGGACGCGGTGGATACCGCCCTGGATCAGGATCCGGACCACGGCGAAGCCGCGCTGCTGCGCACCCAGATCCTGTTTGAGCAGGGGCGCCGCGACAAGGCGCTGGGCGAGCTCAGCGATATCGTCGACGAGGCCCCCGAGGCGCGCCGCCCGCGGGTCGCCTATGTGCGCCTGCTGCTGGCCGCCGGCCGCTATGACCAGGCCAGTGAGCAGCTGACCATCCTGGCGGAACAGAACCCCCGCGACCTGGACCTGCAGTATTCCCTGGCCCTGCTGGCGCTGGAGTCCGGCGCCATGGATTCCGCCGAGGCGACGCTGCGGCGGCTGCTGCGCCAGGGGTACCGCCCCAATGAAATGCGCCTGCACCTGGGCCAGGCGGCGGAGCAGCGCGGCGACACGAAAAGCGCCATCGACTATTATTTGAAGGTCAAAGGCGGCGAAAGCCTGCAGGCCCAGGTGCAGGCCGCGCGGCTTATGTACAGCGAAGGCCGTGGCGACCAGGCCCACGCGCTGATCACCAGCCTGACCCATCAGTACCCGGAACAGGCCACCCTGCTGTGGATCAGCGAGGCCGACATGCGCGCCGCCAACGGCGACCCGGAATCCGCCCTGGCGCTGCTCGACCGGGCCCTGGAAACCGCCCCGGACAACCCCGAACTGCTCTACGCCCGGGCGATGACCGCCGGCGGCCTGGAAAATTACCAGGCCATGGAGGCGGACCTGCGCCGGGTGCTGGAACAACAGCCCGACGACCCGGCGGCGCTGAACGCCCTGGGCTACACCTGGGCGGACCAGGGCGTGCATCTGGAGCAGGCCCACGAGATGATCCGCCGCGCCCTGGAACAGCAGCCCAACGACCCGGCGATTCTCGATTCCATGGGCTGGGTGCTGTACCGGCTGGGCCGGCCGGAGGACGCGCTGCCGTTCCTGCGCCGCGCCTACGCCCAGTTCCCGGACCCGGAAGTGAGCGCCCACCTGGGCGAGGTGCTGTGGGTGCTGGGTGAAGAAGACGACGCCCGCCGGGTCTGGGCCACGGCGCTGGAGCAGAGCCCGGAAGCCGAGCCGATCATGGAAACCCTGCAACGCCTGGAGGTGACACTTTGAGCAACGCGAGCCGTTTTTGGTGGCTGCCCCTGGCGCTGTTGCTGAGCGCCTGCCAACAGGCCCCGGTGGCCCCCACGGACTTCACCCGCGCCGACCAGATCCAGCGCTGGGAAATGAGCGGCAAGCTGGGCTACCGCACCGCCGACGACGGCGGCTCCGCCAGCTTCGACTGGCAGCAGGCGCCGCGCTACGGGGAAATCCGCTTTTCCGGCCCGCTCGGCTTCGGCAGCGCGGAACTTACCTGGCAGCCGGGCATGGCGCGCCTGGAAACGTCCCAGGGTGAATGGCAGGCCCGCACCCCGGGCGAGCTGGCCTGGCACCTGACCGGTTTCTGGCTGCCGGTGTCGGCGCTGGAATACTGGAGCCGCGGGCTGGTCTGGCCGGGGGCGCCGGCGCAGTCGGAGGAAAACGACGACGGCCGGCTCAGCCAGCTGAGCCAACTGGGCTGGGACCTGGAATTCGACCGCTACGAGACCGTGGGCCGGGTGGCGCTGCCCCACCGCATCAAGGCGCGCCAGGGCGCCGACAGCTTTACCCTGCTGATCCGCGAGTGGCAGCCGCTGCCCAGCCAGCCCTGACCATGGCTCCGTTTTCCCTGCCGGCGCCGGCCAAACTGAACCTGTTTTTGCACATCAACGGCCGGCGGCCGGACGGCTACCACCTGCTGCAGACCCTGTTCGTGCTGCTCGACCACGGCGACACGCTGGATTTCGCCCCCGCCGACACCCTGAGCTTGCGTTGCGACAACCCGGCGCTGCCGGTGGACGACGACAATCTGGTGCTGCGCGCCGCACGCCTGCTGCAACAGGAAGGCGGCCATCGCGGTGGCGCGCGCCTGCATCTGCGTAAAACGCTGCCCGCCGGCGGCGGCGTGGGCGGTGGCTCCTCCGACGCCGCCACCGCGCTGTGGGGGCTGAATCTGCTCTGGGGCCTGGACCTGGACGTGGATACCCTGGCGCGGCTGGGGCTGAGCCTGGGCGCGGACGTGCCGGTGTTCGTGCGCGGCCGCAACGCCTGGGCGGAAGGCGTGGGCGAGCGTTTGCAAGCCGTTGAATTGCCGCCACTCTGGTTTCTGGTGGTCGATCCCGGGGTGTCGGTTCCAACCGCTCGAATTTTCGGCGACGGGGAATTGACAAGGCACACCCCCGCCATTACATTACCGGCCTCGCTTGGGGCGGCCACTTTCGAGGCCTTTCTGAAGGAAGGGCACAACGACTGCGAAGCCGTGGCCCGGCGCCTTTTTCCCGCCGTGGATAAAGCGCTCGACTGGCTCCAAAGCGAAGCGGGTAACGCCCGCATGACCGGTACCGGCGCTTGTTGTTTCGCACACTTCGCCGAGCGGCAAGACGCGCAGAACGCAATGCGGCACTTGCCGGAATACTGGACAGGTTTTGTGGCTCGAAGCACTGAAATCTCACCTCTCCATGAGGCACTGGCGACGCTTCGAGCCAGACAGAATTCAGGGCCGGCGTGACACGCCACCTGAGCAAGTTAGTGTTGGGGTATAGCCAAGTTGGTAAGGCAGCGGGTTTTGATCCCGTCATTCCCAGGTTCGAGTCCTGGTACCCCAGCCATTCTTTCCGTAAGGACAAACCCTAAATTCATTACTTGAAAGCCAGGGGACGCCAGTGTCCAAACTCGTTATTTTCGCCGGCAACGCCAATCCCGAACTGGCCAGCTCCATGGCCGAGCAGATCAACATCCCCCTCGGCGATGCCGACGTCGGCGTCTTCAGCGACGGCGAAGTGGCCGTGGACATCCAGGAAAACGTGCGCGGCAAGGACGTTTTCATCGTCCAGTCCACCTGCCAGCCCACCAATAACAACCTGATGGAACTGCTGGTAATGGCGGACGCCCTGCGGCGCTCTTCCGCCGGCCGCATCACCGCCGTGATCCCCTACTTCGGTTACGCCCGCCAGGACCGCCGGGTGCGCTCCGCGCGGGTGCCGATCACCGCCAAGGTGGTCGCCGACATGATCACCGCCGTGGGCATCGACCGGGTGGTGACCGTGGACCTGCACGCCGACCAGATCCAGGGCTTCTTCGACATCCCGGTGGACAACGTTTACGGCACCCCCCTGTTCGTGGCCGACATCGAGCGTCAGAAGCACGACGATCTGATGGTGGTGAGCCCGGACGTGGGCGGCGTGGTACGTGCCCGCGCCCTGGCCAAGCAGCTCAACGACGCGGACCTGGCGATCATCGACAAGCGCCGCCCCAAGGCCAACGAATCCCAGGTGATGCACATCATCGGTGAGGTGGAAGGCCGCACCTGCGTGCTGGTGGACGACATCGTCGACACCGCCGGCACCCTGTGCAAAGCCGCCCAGGCCCTGAAGGACCACGGCGCCGCCAAGGTGATCGCCTACTGCACCCACCCGGTGCTGTCCGGCCCGGCGATCGACAACATCAGCAACAGCGCCATGGATCAGCTGGTGGTCACCGACACCATCCCGCTGTCCGAACAGGGCCGCCAGTGCGACAAGATCCGCGTGCTGCGCCTGGCGCCGATGCTGGCGGAAACCATCCGCCGGGTGAACAACGAGGAATCGTTGTCCGCCATGTTCGACCGCCTGGAACTGGTGTAGGCCAGGGATTTCCGGCATAATCCGCCCCCTCCCCGTTCCGGGGACGCCCGTTTCGGGCTTATCGCAACCTTTTCGGTGCGCCTGGTCGCGGGGTGCCGGAGAGCTTAATGGAGACAGGACCATGTCCAACGAATTCGAATTGACCGCTGAAAGCCGCAGCGACACAGGGAAAGGTGCGAGCCGCCGCCTGCGTCGTCTGCACGGTCGCGTACCGGCCATTATCTATGGCGGCCACGCCGACCCCGTGATGGTGTCACTGGAGACCCGTGAACTGAAGAAAGCCCTGGAAACCGAGGCCTTCTACAGCCACATCCTGACGCTGAAGCTGGATGGCAAGAAGCAGCAGGCGGTTCTGCGCGATCTGCAGCGCGATCCGGCCCGCGGTTTCCCGATCCACGCCGACTTCATGCGTGTGGAAGCCGGCCATGAAATCACCATGACCGTGCCGCTGCACTACACCAACGAAGAAGCCTGCATCGGTGTTAAGAAGCAGGGTGGCGAAATCCACCGCAACATTTCCGAAGTGGAAATCAGCTGTCTGCCCAAGCACCTGCCGGAATACATCGAGGTGGACCTGAGCGCCGTGGAGCTGGACCAGGTGCTGCACCTGTCCGACATCAAGCTGCCCACCGGCGTGGCGCTGACCCAGCTGGCCTACGGTGAAGACCACGACCAGCCCATCGTTGCCGTGCACGCACCGAAAGTGCGTGCCAGCGAAGACGATGAGGACGAGGACGATCAGCAAGCCGGCTCGAAAGACGGCGAAGAGAAGCCCTCCGAAGACTGAGTGCGATGATGGCGGAACCGGTACGACTGATCGTGGGCCTGGGCAATCCGGGCCCCGAATACGACGCCACCCGCCACAACGCCGGAGTCTGGTATGTGGATGCCCTGGCCCGTGCCCAGGGCATCTTTCTCAACGAAGACAAGAAATACTTCGGTGCCACCGGCACCTTCACCTTTGAAGGCGAAACCATCCGCCTGCTGGTGCCCACCACCTATATGAACCGCAGCGGCCAATCCACCTCGGCCCTGGCGAACTTCTTCAAGATTCCCGTGACGCAAATGCTCGTGGCCCACGATGAACTGGACCTGCCCCCCGGCGTGGCCCGCTTCAAACAGGGCGGCGGACACGGCGGCCACAATGGTCTGCGCGATATCGTTGCCCGCCACGGCAACAGCAAGGACTTCTACCGCCTGCGTCTCGGCATCGGCCATCCGGGCAGCGCCCAGCTGGTCACCCCCCACGTATTGAACAAACCCTCCGCGGCCGACCGTGAACTGATCGAACGGGCCATCGACGAAGCGGTGCGGTTTACCCCGGACATGCTGCGCGGCGAATTCAGCCACGCCATGAACGGCCTCAACGGCTTCCGCGCCTCGTAGGAGCGGGCCTTGCCCGCGAAAGGCGCGCTAGCGCGCCGGTAGGATTCCAGAGACGCCGTTTATACCGCCATTTGAAAAGTCTCTGGTATCCCGCCGGGTGGCTAAAAGCCACCCTTTCGCGGGCAAGGCCCGCTCCTACAAGTTCTAACGATCCTCGGTGTAGCGTGCCAGCACCCATTGACCCGCCGGGCGCTCGCGCAAATCATCCAGCTGCTTCCGCAGCGCGGCGGGCAGCGAGCCCTCCTCGAACATATCCCAGGGCGTGCCAGCCGGGCTGACCAGCGGCGCCAGCAGACTGGCGGCGGCGATGTCCGCCAGCGTGAACGCATCGCCCACCAAGTAACGACCACCACCGCGTTGCAGAGTCTGCTCGACCAGCGCCAGGCCCTCCTCCACTCTCTGCCCGGAGTGCGCCACCGCTTTGGGTTCGATGCGGTAGAGGCGTCGTACGCTCTCCCGGGTGATCGGCGTCCAAACCTTTTTCAGCGGCTCCGGCAGCCGGTAGGGGTCGAGCATGGCGTCCATCACTTCCGGGCGGTCGATAATCTGGCCGTAGAGCCAGCGGCGCACGTGCACCGCCACCCGGTCGAGCTGCTGTTCAAGCTCGATCACCCGGGCGCGGGACTCCGCGTCGGTGGGGATCAGCGACCGTTCCGGGTAATGCTTTTCCAGGTAGTAGGCGATTTTGGTGGAATCCCCCACCACCCGCTGGCCGTCACGCAATACCGGCAGGGTGTTGATGCGCGCCATCCACTGGGTGCGCAGCCGGTGCGGCCCCGGCAGCAGGTTGCGGGTGCGGTATGCCAGCCCTTTATAGTCGAGCTGCCAGCGGGACTTCTCGCAGTAATGGGATATCGGAAATTGATAGAGGATGCGTTCGGTCATGGTGTCCTTCCCTCCTTGATGCGGCCAGTCTAGCGGCGCCCCCGGTCACGCTGAGCGGCGGCAGCGCCCCCCGGGGCCGGCTCCCTGGCAACCCGTCGTCTCTCGCCTGTCGCATTTTGGCCCGCGCTTGAGTAGCATTGCGCCCTCGAAAACGGAGGTGCAGTTATGGGTATTCAGTGCGGTATCGTGGGCCTGCCCAATGTGGGCAAATCCACTCTTTTCAACGCCTTGACCAAGGCCGGCATCGACGCCGAGAACTTCCCGTTCTGCACCATTGAGCCGAACACCGGCGTGGTCCCGGTGCCGGACCCGCGGCTGGACAAGCTGTCCGCCATCGTCAATCCGGAGAAGGTGATCCCGGCGACCATGGAGTTCGTCGACATCGCCGGCCTGGTGGCGGGCGCCTCCAAGGGCGAGGGCCTGGGCAACCAGTTCCTGGCCAACATCCGCGACACCGACGCCATCGCCCATGTGGTGCGCTGCTTCGACGACGAAAACGTGATCCACGTGGCCGGCAAGGTATCGCCGCTGGATGACATTTCCGTGATCAATACCGAGTTGGCGCTGGCCGACATGGACTCCGTGGACCGCGCCCTGCAGCGCGCCCAGAAAGCCGCCAAGGGCCAGAACAAGGACGCCCAGGCGCTGATCCCGGTGCTGGAAAAGCTGCTGCCGCTGCTCAACGAAGGCGAGCCGGCGCGCGCCGCCAACCTCAGCGATGACGAGCGCAAGGCGATCCGCAGCCTCAACCTGCTCACCCTCAAACCCACCATGTACATCGCCAACGTGGAAGAGGACGGCTTCGACAACAATCCGTTGCTGGACCTGGTGCGCGAGCAGGCGGAGAAGGAAAACGCCTCGGTGGTGCCGATCTGCGCCAAGATCGAATCCGAGATCGCCGAACTGGATGACGAGGAAAAAGCCGACTTCCTGGCCGACCTGGGCATGGAAGAACCCGGCCTCAACCGCGTGATCCGCGCCGGCTACGAGCTGCTCGGCCTGCAGACCTACTTCACCGCCGGCAAGAAGGAAGTGCGCGCCTGGACCGTCAAGATCGGCGCCACCGCGCCGCAGGCGGCCGGCGTGATCCACACCGACTTCGAAAAGGGCTTCATCCGCGCGCAAACCATCGCCTACGACGATTACGTCGCGGGCAACGGCGAACAGGGCGCCAAGGAAGCCGGCAAAATGCGCGCCGAAGGCAAGGAGTATGTGGTCAAGGACGGCGACGTGCTGAACTTCCTGTTTAACGTCTGACGCAGACGATCCGGGGGACGGCGGTATGGCTTCCGACACACAAAAAGGCACCGCCCTCGCCCTGCTCGCCAGCGCCCAATGGGGCGCCACCGGAATCTGGGTGGCGCTGCTGCGCGACCTGCCCACCGGCACCACCCTGGTGTTCCGGTTTCTCACCGCCGCCCTGCTGCTCACCGTCCTGCTCACGCTGACCAGAGGTTTTCAGCGCCCCAATCAGCGGACGCTGTACGGCGGTGTGCTGCTCGCCGCTTACTATGTGCTGGCCACGGTGGGGTTCTATCTCAGTGACGTGGTGAGCGTGTCGTTGCTGGTCTCCACATCGCCGTTCTTCGTAATGCTGCTGAGAGTGCTACGCCGCCAGCCGGTGGCCGGCCGCGAAGTGCTGGGCGGTCTGCTGGCGTTCGCCGGGCTGGCGGTGGTATTGCTGGGCGGGCCGGTGACGGCCCCGGACGCCGACCAGGGCCGCCTGATCGGCGACGCCTGTGGGCTGGCGGCGGCCCTGGCGATGGCGCTGTACTCGCAGGCCGGCAGCCGCCTGCAGGGCCAGGGCTGGAGCGTGGTGCTGATCGGCTGCGTGCTCGGCCTGCTGGTGAGCGTGCCGTTCGCCAGCCCGGCGGCGGCGGTGCCCGATGCCGGCCAGTGGGGCCTGTTCCTGGGCCTGGCGGCGGTGTCGACGCTGGCGCCGGGCTACCTCTATCCGCTGGCGTGCCAGCACATCACCCCCACCGCCGCCACCGTGGTGCGCCTGTCCACGCCGTTCTTCACCGCCCTGTTCGCGTTCCTGGTGCTCGGCGCCGCGCTCGGCTGGCACCATCTGCTAGGCGCGCCCTTGTTGCTTGTCGGCGTGTACCTGACGCTGCCCAACGAACGGCGCCGCTAGCGGCAGATCCGGAAGCCCCTCAGGCCCAGGTGGAAGTGGTCCGCGTGGGCCTGGTTGTAGTCCGGCCCCAGGACGGTGCCGAAGTACTCACAGGCCCGGTTTTGCACGTTGCGCAGAAACGCCGCCTTGTCGCCCTCCCCGTCCCAGTCGTCCTGCACCGAAATGCGAGTGCCGTCGGCCAGGGTCAGCGCGGCCAGGTCCAGCGCCGAGGCGGTGGCGTGATCACTGCGCCGGTCCTCTTCCCGGTTGTAAATATTGCGGCAGGAAAAGGTGCCGTAGTGCCACACCGTTTGTACCGGCTGATTGAATTGTTCGCGGGCGGCGGGCTGCAGGCCGTGGCGCTCGAACATCACCCAGGCCAGCGCCAGCGGGCAACGGGCCACGAAGCTGTTGTTGAACGTCACCCCGGTGCGGCGCACCCGCACCACATTGGTCAGCGGGCAGCTCTCCACCGGGGTGTAGTCCTCCAGCGGCATATGGTCGAGGGCGTCCTCCGGCGCGGTGCCTAACGCGTCCAGGCAGGCCTGCGGACGGTCCTCGAGGCGCGACAGCTTCCAGCCGGTGACCGGCGTCACCGGATCAGTGACGTGCAGCGGCATAAAGGGGTTCCAGTGACGCGGCACCGACCACCACTGCTGGTGCAGGCCGAGCACGAACAGCGGCGCCGCGATCGGCAGCAACAGCACGAGGATTTGGGAAAGGCGTTTCATCAGGGTCAGTCTGCCAGCCCGGCGGCGCTCCGGCAGGCCGCGTTACCGTCTTTTACGGTTGCCGGCGCCGCCAGTACCAGGCCAGCACCGACCCGGACAGATTGTGCCAGACGCTGAACAGCGCCCCGGGCAGCGCGGCGCCGGCGGAGAAATGCTTCACCGCCAAGGCCACGCCCAGGCCGGAATTCTGCATCCCCACTTCGATCGCCAGCGTGCGGGCACGGCGCGGGTCGAGACGCATCAGCCGGGCGCCGCCGTAACCCAGCGCCAGCCCCAGGCCATTGTGCAGCACCACCGCCAGCATCACCGCCGCGCCGCCCACCGCGATGCGGTCCCGGTTGAGCGCCACGATCACGCCGATCACCAGCACGATGGCGGCCACCGACAGCAGCGGGAACACCGCCCGCACCGGCTCCAGGGGGCGATGAAACAGGGAGTTGAGCAGGGTGCCGGCAATCACCGGCAGCAGCACGATCTGCACCAGGGAACCGAGCATGGACATCACCGGCACTTCGATGCTCTGGCCCTGGTAGACCCACACCAGCAGCGGCGTGGCCACCACCGCCACCAGGGTGGACACCGAGGTCATGGTGATGGACAGCGCCACGTCCGCCCGCGCCAGATAGCAGATCACGTTGGACGCGGTGCCGCCCGGGCAGGCGCCGACGATTACCAGGCCCAGCAACAGCTCCGGCGGCAGCGCCAGCAACAACCCGACGAGCAAGGCCACCAGCGGCATGATCAGAAACTGCAGCAGCATGCCCACGCCGATCACGCCGGGGCGCCGCGCCACGTCCGCGAAATCCGCCCAGGTGAGCGTCATGCCCATGCCGAACATGATCAGCATCAGCAGCGGCACGATCGCCCAGGACAATTGCGCCAGGCCGCCCGGAAACAGAAACGCGAATACCGAAAACAGTACCGCCCACAGCGGGAACAAGCGCGTCAGAGTCTGAATCATCTAAGGTGTCTTCAGTCGGTGCCGCCGCGGGCCTTCACCGGTTCGAAGTCCTCGGCGTTGAGCTCGGGCAGCTTCTCGTCGCAGCCCTGGATACCCTGGCGCTTGAGGTTGTCGCACACCCGGTCGAGCTTGCCGTCCACCGCGTGCATATGATCCAGCAGCGCGCCGATGGCCTCGGCCACCGGGTCGGGCATGTCGTTGCTGACGCCGTAGGCCTGGAAACCGATTTTCTCGGCCATTTCCTGGCGGTTCTTCTCCTGCTCGCTGACCGGCCGGCCGATCACCCGGCCGGGGATGCCGACCACGGTGGCGCCTTCCGGCACCTCCTTGGTGACCACGGAGTTGGACCCGATCTTGGCGTTCTTGTGCACCGTGAACGGGCCCAGCACCTTGGCGCCGGCGCCGACCACCACGCCGTCTTCCAGGGTCGGGTGGCGCTTGCCTTTGTCCCAGCTGGTGCCGCCCAGGGTGACGCCGTGGTAGAGCGTGACGTCATCGCCGATTTCCGCGGTTTCACCGATCACCACGCCCATGCCGTGGTCGATGAAAAAGCGCCGGCCGATCTTGGCCCCGGGGTGAATCTCGATGCCGGTCAGCCAGCGGCTGAAGGTGGACAGCAGGCGCGCCAGTTGCTTGGCGTTGCGCCGCCACAGCCAGTGCGCCAGACGGTGGAACAGCACCGCGTGCAGGCCCGGATAATTGAGCAGCACTTCAAGCGTGTTGCGCGCCGCCGGGTCGCGGCTGAAAACCGATGCGATGTCCTCTTTCACTTGCTTGAACATAATTACCTCTGCCTGGTCCCCGGCTCGTCGTCGCGGGGCTTATCCGCCGCTTGGCGAGCGGCCTGCTTCTGTATCGCCACCAGCGTACCGCGCAGGATGCTGATTTCCATTTTGTCCGGACGAGCGCGCAGGAACAATCGCCGCATTCGCGTCATCACCTGGCCGGGCTGCTCCGGGTTCAGGAAGCCGCTCTCCGTCATCACCTGTTCCAGGTGATCCAGGAAGCCGGCCACCGCCTGGTTGCTGGCCGGCGGCTCGTCCCAGAACATTTCCGGTAGCGGCATGGCCTCGCGGCGGGCGCGGGCCTCGGGCAGGTCGGCGTCCTCGCCGACCAGGGCCAGACGCAGCTCATAGGCGATCAGCTGCACCGCCGACGCCACGTTGAGCACGCCGTAGTCCGGGTTGGCGGGCACCGTCACGTGCAGGTTGCAGCGGCGCAGTTCGTCGTTGGTGAGGCCGCGGTCCTCGCGCCCGAACAGCACCGCGATGCGGGTGCTTTCCGGCTCGCGCTGCAGCTGGGCGCTCAGTTGGCGCGGTGTCAGGCAGGGCCAGGGAATACGCCGCTGGCGCGCGCTGGTACCGATCACCAGGGTGGCACCCTCAAGGGCCTCGTCCAGGTCGGCGCAGACCCGCGCGGCGCTGAGCACATCGCCGGCGCCGGAGGCGCGGGCGGTGGCTTCGGCGCTCGGGTACACCGCCGGGCTGACCAGGCGCAGGTCCGCCAGCCCCATGGTCTTCATGGCGCGGGCGGCGGCGCCGATGTTGCCGGGGTGCGTGGTTTCCACCATCACCACGCGCACGTTCTCTAACATGAGGTATCCGAATCCGGGAATGGAGAGCGCGCTAGTCTAGCAGATTCTGATCTGCCCTCCTCCCTCCGGCTCTGTTACAATCCGCCTCCCGAAACGCCCGCCGGCCCCGCCGCAGCGGGTGATCGCGCTCTTTGAACCCGACAGGATGATTGCATGCACGCGCCGCAAGTGAACATTGCCCTGCGAGCCGCCCGCCAGGCCGGCAACCTGATCCGCCGCGCGGCGGAGAACAACGACCCCCTGTCCGTGGACCGGAAGGCGGCCAACGACTTCGTCACCCAGGTGGACCGGGCCGCGGAAGCACGCATCATCGACGCCATCCGCAAAGCCTACCCCGAGCACGGCATCCTCGCCGAGGAAAGCGGCGAACAGCCGGGCACCGGCGCCGGCGCCGATTACCTGTGGGTGATCGACCCGCTGGACGGCACCACCAACTTTATCCACGGCCTGCCGCAGTACGCGGTATCCATCGCCTTGAAAGTCAAAGGCAAGGTGGAGCACGCGGTGGTGTACGACCCGCTGCGCGAGGAAGAATTCACCGCCAGCCGGGGCCGCGGCGCGGCCCTCAACGGCCGCCGCCTGCGCGTCACCAACCGGGCCGGCCTGGATGGCGCCCTGATCGGCACCGGCTTCCCGTTCCGTAACGACCAGATGGCCTACATGGACGCCTACATGGGCATGTTCCGGGCGGTGGCGGAATCCACCGCCGGCCTGCGCCGCCCCGGCGCGGCGGCGCTGGACCTGGCCTGGGTGGCCGCCGGCCGCCTGGACGGCTTCTTCGAGCTGGGCCTGCAGGAGTGGGACATGGCGGCGGGCACCCTGCTGATCACCGAGGCCGGTGGCCTGGTGGGCGACGTGGCCGGCGGCCACAGCCACCTGCAGCGCGGCAACATCGTGGCCGGCACCCCCAAGGTGTTCAAGGGCCTGCTGCAAAAGATCAAACCCCACCTGACCGACAGCCTCAAGCGCGGCTGACACCGCCACGGCCGCAGGCAAAGGCTTGCGGCTGTTTCTCCCTCTCACTGTCATGCGTAAAACCCATCCATAAGGGATAGGCCTGGGCGCCGAGCTCTGCTAGCGTTGAAGCATTGATTTCTTTCGCGCTAAGAACGCTTTCAGGAGAGCTCCCGATGACCCAGTTCAACCTCAAGGATCCGTCCCTTTTCCGCCAGCAGTGCTTTATCAACGGCCAGTGGTGCGACGCCGAGGACGGCGCCACCATCGACGTGGACAATCCCTCCAACGGTGAAATCATCGGCACCGTGCCGCGCATGAAGGAAGCGGACACCCTGCAAGCGATCGCCGCCGCCGACAACGCGCTGCCGGCCTGGCGCGCCAAGACCGCCGGCGAGCGGGCCGACCTGCTGTACGCCTGGTACAACCTGATGATGGAGCACCAGGACGACCTCGGCGCGCTGATGACCCTGGAACAGGGCAAGCCGCTGGCGGAATCCAAGGGCGAAATCGCCTACGCCGCGTCCTTTATCAAGTGGTTCGCCGAGGAAGCCCGCCGCGCCTACGGCGACACCATTCCCGGCGCCAAGCCCGGCCAGCACATTATCGTGATCAAGCAGGCCATCGGCGTCACCGCCGCGATCACGCCGTGGAACTTCCCGGCGTCGATGATCACCCGCAAGGCCGGCGCCGCCCTGGCGGCGGGCTGCACCATGGTGGTCAAGCCCGCCAGCGCCACGCCCTATTCCGCTTTCGCGCTGGCCGAGTTGGCCCAGCGCGCCGGCATCCCCGCCGGTGTCATCAACATCATCACCGGCTCCGCGGCGGCCATCGCCGACACCATCACCAGCTCGCCGGTGGTGCGCAAGGTCAGCTTCACCGGGTCCACCGAGGTGGGCAGCCAGCTGATGGCCAACTGCGCCGAGCACATCCAGAAGGTCTCCCTGGAACTGGGCGGCAACGCGCCCTTCCTGGTGTTCGACGACGCCGATCTGGACAAGGCCGTGGAAGGCGCCATCGCCAGCAAGTTCCGCAACACCGGCCAGACCTGCGTGTGCGTGAACCGCTTCCTGGTGCAGGACGGCGTGCACGATGCGTTCGTGGAAAAACTCAAGGCGGCAATGGAAAAACTGAAGGTCGGTGACGGCTTCGAGGAAGGCGTGACCCAGGCGCCGCTGATCAACGCCGGCGCCGCCAAGAAAGTGCTTGAGCACATCGAGGATGCCAAATCCAAGGGCGCCAAGGTGGTGCTCGGCGGCAGTGCCCATGAGCGCGGCGGCAACTTCGTTCAGCCCACGCTGATCACCGGTGCCTCCGCGGATATGGAATTCTGCCACGAGGAAACCTTCGGCCCGCTGGCGGCGGTGATCCGCTTCAAGGACGAGCAGGAAGGCATCCGCATCGCCAACGACACCCCGTTCGGTCTGGCCTCCTACTTCTATAGCGAGAACATCCACCGCGTATGGCGCGTGGCCGAGGCGCTGGAAGCCGGCATGGTAGGCATCAACGAAGGCCTGATTTCCAACGCGGCGGCGCCGTTCGGCGGCGTCAAGGAATCCGGCCTGGGCCGGGAAGGCTCCCACCAGGGCATGGAAGAGTACATGGAGGTTAAGTACCTCTGCATGGGCTGATACCCCCTTCACCCGACAGGAGCCGTTATGGCGACTTCCGCGCGCGTTGCACTGTTACCCGGCGACGGCATCGGCCCGGAGGTGATGGCCGTGGCCGAGGCGGTGCTCAAGACGCTGATCCACGGCCACGACCTGCCCCTGGCGTACGATGTGCTGCCCTGGCCGGCCACCGACTGGCACCGGCGCCACGGCGCCATGATGCCGGAGGACGCCCTGCCACGGCTGCGCGAGTACCAGGCGCTGCTGCTGGGCGCCCTGGGTGACCCGGGGCCGCTCAGCGATCCGCAACGTTACTGTCTCCCCGACGGCGTCTCCCTGGCGCCGTTGCTGACCCTGCGCAAGGGTCTGGACCTGTGGGCCTGCGAAAGGCCCGCCCGCTTCTACCCCGGCACCGTTCAGTACCTGGCCGATGATCGCGCCCGCGATCTGGATATGCTGGTGATCCGCGAAAACAGCGAAGGCGAGTACGTGGGCCAGGGCGGCCGCCTGCGCGCCGGTACCCGCGAGGAAATCGCCACGCAGCTGGAGGTGTTCACCTACACCGCCACCGAGCGGCTGATACGCCACGCGTTCGAACGCGCCCGGCAACGGGCCGCCGAACGGGCCGGCTCGGACAGCCCGCGCCGCTTCGACGGCGCCGACGGCGAGCCGCGTGAATCGCAGGTATGCCTGATCACCAAACGCAATGCCCAGGCGTTCTGGGGCACCCTGTACGACCGGGTGTTCGAGGAAGTGGCCGCCGACTACCCCGATGTGGCCACCCACCATGAACTGGTGGACGCGGCGGCGATGAAATTCGTGCAGGCGCCGTGGCGCTTCGACGTGGTGGTGGCCAGTAACCTGCACGGCGACATTCTCACCGACCTGGCGGCGGTGCTGGCCGGCGGCCTGGGCGTGGCGCCGTCCGCCAACCTGAACCCGGCGGATCCGTCACAGCCGGCCCTGTTCGAGCCCACCCATGGTTCGGCGCCGGACATCGCCGGCCAGGGTCTGGCCGACCCCCGCGCCACCCTTTTCAGCCTGGCGTTGATGCTCGACTGGATGGGCGAAAAAGAGCCGATTTTTTCTAGCGCGGCCCAGCATTTGCATGAGACGCTGGTGTCGGACCTCGCCGCCGGGCACTCGGCGTGCGGCACCGACGAAGTCGGTGCACGGATTCAAGGCGCCCTGGGCGGGAACCGCTGAATCTCAGCGGGTACCTCCGCCCGGGAATCGGGTATGGAGGAGCAAGCCATGAATCATCTGTCTCCACTTTTGGTGCAGTCCAGCGGGATCTGCGCGGAACGGGGCGAAGGAAGCTGGTTGTTTGACGGCGAAGGCCGTCGCTGGCTGGATTTCACATCGGGTATCGGCGTGACCGCCACCGGTCACTGCCACCCCAAGGTGGTGGAAGCCGCCCGCGAACAGGTCGGCAAGCTGGTGCACGCCCAGTACGCCACCGTCACCCACCCCAACATGCTGCGTCTCACCGACCGGCTTTACGAGCATCTGCCGCGCAACCTCGACGCGGTGGCGTTCTCCAACTCCGGCAGCGAAGCGGTGGAGACCGCGCTGCGGCTGGCCCGCCAGGCTTCCGGCCGTCCCAACATCATTGCCTTCACCGGCGGCTTTCACGGCCGCACCCTGGCGGCGGCCTCGATGACCACCTCCACCACCAAGGTCCGCGCCGGCTGGCAGCCGCTGATGGCCGGCGTCAGCTTCAGCCCCTTCCCGCACAGCTACCGCTACGGCTGGAGCGAGGAAGAGACCGTGGACTTCTGCCTGCGCGAGCTGGACCACGTGCTGATGACCCAGTCCGCGCCCTCGGACACCGCCGCCATGATCATCGAGCCGGTGCAGGGCGAATACGGCTACTACCCCGCCACCAAGCGTTTCATGCAGGGTCTGCGCGAGCGCTGCGACCGGCACGGCATCCTGCTGATCGCCGATGAAATCCAGGCCGGTTACGGGCGCACCGGACGGTTCTGGAGCCACGAGCACTTCGACGTCCAACCGGACATGCTGATCACCGCCAAGGGGCTGGCCAGCGGCTATCCGTTGTCCGCCGTGGCCGCCAGCCGGGCGATGATGTCCAGTGGGCACCCCGGCTCCCAGGGCGGCACCTACGGCGCCAATGCGGTGGCCTGCGCCGCCGCCCTGGCGACCCTGGACGTGATGGAACAGGAAGACCTGGTCAGCCACGCGGCCACCGAGGGCGCCTACCTGTTCGAACGTCTGCGCACGCTGCGGGACAGTCACGATTGCATCGACGAGGTGCGTGGCATGGGTCTGATGCTGGGCATGGAAATCGTCAAGGCGCCGGGCCAGCCGCACGGCGAGCGCGCCGCCGCCCTGCTCAAGACCTGCGAGCAGAACGGCCTGCTGTTGCTGCGCTGCGGCATCCATGGGCAGGTGGTGCGCTGGCTGCCGCCGCTCACCGCCAGCCGGCAAGAGATCGATCAAGCGGTGAACCTGTTCCAGGACGCGCTCGAAGAAACACGCTGAACCAAAGGCATTGAAGGAGACGCCATGAGCGCAGGCGCATTGCATGAGCCAAGGGTCACCGTCCTGTTGGCGGAGGACGAGCCCGCCCTGCCCGGCCTGGAACGGCTGCGCGGGGAAATCTCCCTACGCGAAGTGCGGGGCGACAACGGCCTCGCCGAGGCCCTGGCGGAAACGGACATCCTGGTGGTGACGGATTTCCGCGTCGAGGCCCTGGAGGCCGCCTGGCCCGACCCCTGCCCGATACGCTGGGTGCACGCCACCAGCGCGGGCGTGGACGCCCTGATGATCCCGCCGATCCAGAACGGCGATTTCCCGGTCACCAATGCCTCGGGCATTTTCGACCGGGGCATCGCCGAATACGTGCTCGGCGCGGTGCTGCTGTTCGCCAAGGACACCCTCACCAATCTGGCGCTGCAACGGGAACGGCGCTGGCGGCACCGGGAAACCGCCATGATCCGTGGCGCCCGGGCCCTGGTGGTGGGGGCCGGTTCAATCGGCCGGGAAATCGCCACGGTACTGGGTGGCCTGGGCATGGAAGTGGTCGGCACCGCGCGCCGGGCCCGCCAGGATCCGGCCTTCGCCCGGGTACACCGCCAGGAGGACCTGCCGGCCCTGCTCGGCGACGCGGATTACGTGATCGTGGCGGCGCCGCTCACCGACGACACCCGCGGCCTGTTCGACGACCGCCATTTCCGTCTGATGAAACCCGGCGCGGTGTTTATCAACGTGGGCCGTGGCGCCGTGGTGCGCACCCGGGCCCTGCTCGGGGCGCTGGACAGCGGCCGGCTGGCCGGCGCCGCTCTGGATGTGTTCGAGGAAGAACCGCTGCCGCCGGAGCACCCGCTGTGGCGCTACCCCAACGTGATGTTGTCCGCGCACATGGCCGGCGATTTCGTCGGCTGGCGGCGGGCGCTGGGCGAACAGTTCGTCGATAACTTTCAACGCTGGCGGCGCGGGCAGCCGCTGGTCAACCCGGTGGATAAGGCACGCGGCTATGGTCGCCGCTGAGAGAGGAGGCACGTCCATGAGCGAGGAACTGCGGACCCTGAGTGCGCTGGAATTGAAGAAGGCGTTCGAACGCCGGGAGCTGTCACCGGTGGAGGTGGCGGCGGATCTGCTCGACCATGTGCAGCATCACGACCATGCCCTGAACGCCTGGTGCCTGATCGACCGCGAGACCACCCTGGAGATCGCCAAAGCCTCCGAGCAACGCTACCTGAAAGGCGAAGCCCAGGGGTTGCTGGACGGCATCCCGGTGGCGGTCAAGGATGTGTTCCTGACCCCCATGTGGCCCACCCTGAAAGGCTCGCGCACCATCGACGGCGCGAGCACGCTGAACAAGCGCTCGCCGGCCACCGCCGCCCTGGAGCGCCACGGCTATGTGCCGCTGGGCAAGACCACCACCCCGGAGTTCGGCTGGAAGGGCGTCACCGACAGCCCGCTGTGCGGCCCCACCAATAACCCCTGGGACCCTTCGAAAACCGCCGGCGGCTCCAGCGGCGGTTCCGCCGCGGCGGTGTCCGCCTGCATGGCGCCCCTCGCCCTGGGCACCGACGCCGGTGGCTCGATCCGTATTCCGGCGGGCTTTTGCGGCATCGTCGGCCACAAGCCCACCTTCGGTGAAGTGCCGCACTGGCCGGCCAGCCCGTTCGGCAGCCTTGCCCATGCCGGGCCCATGACCCGCACGGTGGCGGACGCCGCCCTGATGATGCAGGTGCTCAGCGAAACCGACCCGCGCGATTCCCAGGCGGCGCCACGGCGCGGCACCGATTACCTGGGCGCCCTGGAGGGGGACCTGTCCGGGCTGCGCATCGCCTACAGCAATAACCTGGGTTACGTGGACGTGGACCCGGACATCGAACGGGCCTGCGCCGCCGCCGTGGAGGTGTTCCGCGACCTGGGCGCCACCGTGGTGGAAGTGGACCCGGGCTTCAGCAACCCGCTGGCCGCCTTCGGCCACCTGTTCTACGGCGGCGCCGCCAACGCCTGCCGGGACCTGACGCCGCGCCAGCGGGAGCAGATGGACCCGGGCCTGATGCAGGTGGTGGCCAAGGCCGAGCGCCTGTCCATGCTCGACTACCTGGCGGCGGTGAACGAACGCATGACCCTCTCGGAGCGGATGGCGGTGTTCCACCAGAAGTACGATCTGCTGGTCACCCCGACCCTGCCGATCACCGCCTTCGAGACCAACCGGGAGGTGCCGCCGGACTGGCCCAACACCCGCTGGCCCACCTGGACGCCGTTTACCTACCCTTTCAACATGACCGGCCAACCGGCGCTGTCCGTGCCGTTGGGGCTGGCCGGCAACGGCTTGCCCATGGGCCTGCAGATCGTCGGCCGCCGCTTCGAGGACGAACGGGTGCTCAAGGCCGGGCATCTGTTCGAACAGCTGCGTCCGTTCACCGACCGTCCATCGCTGGCCCTGGCCGGCGCAACCGCATGAACCGTCTTTAAAAAGGGAGCGGTGATATGAGCAGCATCAACCTGGACACGGACTTCTACGAAACCGAAGACCCGATCTGGAACCCGGCTCTGCTGACCATCCCGGTGCCGGGCATTCGCCGCATGGTGAACCTGGCGGCCACCATGGAGGACGTGATTCATCTGTCCATCGGGCAGCCGGACCTGAAACCACCGCAACATGTGGTGGAGGCGGCGGTGGACGCGCTGCACGCGGGCCAGACCGGCTACACCATGGACGCCGGCCTGCCCGAGCTGCTGGAAGCCCTGGCCGAATACTACAGCGAACGCTATAACCGACCTCTGGTGCCGGAAAACATCATGATCACCACCGGCGCCACCGAGGCGCTGTACCTGGCGCTCACCGCCACCTCGGCGCCGGGCCGGGAGTTCATCGTCCCGGAGCCGTCGTTCATGCTCTACGCGCCGCTGATCCGCATGAACGGCGGCGTGGTGAAGTCGATCCCCACGCACGCGGAGAACCAGCACCAGCTGGACCCGCAGGAGGTGATCGACGCCATCGGCCCGAACACCTACGCCATCGTGCTCAACTCACCGAGCAACCCCACCGGCACCATCTATCCCCGTGACACCGTGGAAGCGATCGTGCAGGAAGCCGCCTACCGGGGCGTGTACGTGATCAGCGACGAGGTCTACGACCACCTGGTGTACGACGGCAAGGAATACCCGAGCGTGCTGTCCTGCTGCTCGGACCTGGACCATGTGATGGTGATCTCCAGCTTCTCGAAAACCTTCAGCATGGCGGGGATGCGCATCGGCTGGTTGATGGCCAGCCAGGGCGCGATCAAGAAACTGCGCCGCTACCATATGTTCACCACCACCGTGGCCAACACACCCTGCCAGTGGGCCGGGGTGGCGGCGCTGCGCGGCGAACGCACCTTCATCGACAACATGCTGGTGGAGTACCAGCGCCGCCGCGACAGGCTGGTGGAGCTGGTGAAGGCCACGCCGCACCTCACCGGCTACCGGCCGGACGGCGCCTTCTATCTGTTCCCGTCGCTGCCGGAGGGCGTCAACGGCGGCAACGTGGCGCTCAAACTGCTGCGCGAGACCGGCGTCTGCACGGTGGCGGGCGAAACCTTCGGCGACACCTGCAGCAACGCCCTGCGCATCAGCTACTCCACCTCCCTGGACCAGATCGAAGCCGCCTTCGAACGCATCATCCCCTGGATGGAAAAACAAGATTGGTGAGGAGGGCAGTTAATAGTTAATAGTTAACAGTGAACAGTTGGCCGGCATAGCCGGCCCTGGGGGAAACAAAAAGGCCGTGCCAGCGTTCATTCGCGGGCACGGCCTTTTTCGTGATTACAACGCTCGTCGCGTCGTTTAGCTATCAACTATCAACTGTCCACTATCAACTGCTTTTAGGGCATTTCGTCGATTTCTTCTTTCTCGACGACCAGGAAGTCTTCCTTGGTGACGTTGAGGGTGAAGATCAGGTTGGCGACCACGTAGATGGACGAGTAGGTACCCACCACGATGCCCACCAGCAGGGCTTCCGAGAATGAGCGCATCACTTCGCCGCCGAAGAAGAACAGCGCCAGCAGCACCAGGGCGGTGGTCACGGAGGTGTTGATGGTGCGGTTGAGCATTTCGTTGATGGCGTCGTTGACGATTTTTTCCGGGTCGGTTTCCCGGGTGTTGCGGAAATTCTCGCGTATCCGGTCGGCGACCACGATGGAGTCGTTCAGTGAATAGCCGATCAGGGCCAGGATCGCCGCCAGCACGGTCAGATCGAAGTGCCACTGCAGCAGGGAGAACAGGCCCAGCACGATGATCACGTCGTGCAGCAGCGCGGCCACGGTGGCGACACCGAACTTATTGGTGAACCGGAACCACACGTAGACCAGCATCAGGCCCAGCGCCATCAGCATGGCGAGGCCGGACTGGTCACGCAGCTCGTCGCCCACCTGGGGGCCGACGAACTCCACCTTGAGCAGTTCCAGATTATCGATCTCGGCGTTCACCGCCTCGAACACCATGCCGCCCACCTGGTCGGCTTCCACGCCGTCGGTGGGTGCCACGCGGATGCTGACTTCCCGGGCCGAGCCGTACTGCTGAACAATGGCGTCGCTGAAGCCCCGTTCGGCGACGGCGCCACGCACCTGGTCCAGGTCCAGGTCCTGTTCGCTTTTCACCACCACCGAGGTACCGCCGGTGAAGTCCAGGCCCAGGTTCAGGCCGCGGGTGGCGAGCAGCGCGATGGAGATCACCACCAGTGCGATCGACAGTATGCCGAGCACCTTGCGCGGCGCCATGAAGTTGATGTGCTTCGTGGGAGCCTTACTCATAACCGCCTCAGATACTCAGTTTGGCCGGCGCGCGGGCGCCCCGGCCGTAGGTCATTTCCACCAGCGCGCGGGTACCGATGATGGACGTGAACATGGAGGACAGGATGCCGATGAACAGCGTCACCGCGAAGCCCTGCACGGAGCCGGTGCCCGCGGAGAACAGGATCACCGCCACGATCATGGTGGTGATGTTGGCGTCCAGAATGGTGGTGAAGGCGCGGCCGTAGCCCTCTTCGATCGCCTCGCGCGGACGCCGGCCTTTACGCAGCTCCTCGCGGATACGCTCGTAGATCAGCACGTTGGCGTCCACCGCCATGCCCACGGTCAGCACGATGCCGGCGATGCCGGGCAGAGTGAGCGTGGCGCCGGGAATCAGTGACATGACGCCGACGATGATCACCAGGTTGCCGAGCAGCGCCACATTGGCGAACAGGCCGAACACCTTGTACCAGATCACCATGAACAACAGCACCAGGGCCATGCCCAGGGCCATCGACTTGAGGCCGGCTTCGATATTTTCCTGGCCCAGGCTGGGGCCGATGGTGCGCTCTTCAACGATGGTCACCGGCGCCGCCAGGGAGCCGGCGCGCAGCAGCAAGGCCAGCTCCGAGGCTTCCGCCGGGCTGTCCAGGCCGGTGATCCGGAAACGGCTGCCCAGGGTGTCCTGGATGGTGGCCACGTTGATCACGTACTGGTCGGTGGTGCTTTCCGGCACCTGACGGCGCTCGCCGTCCTCGCCCTCGACGGTTTTCATCACCGTCTTGGTCTCGATGAACAGCACCGACATGGGGTTGCCCACGTTCTTGCTGGTCACCCGCTGCATGCTGCGCGCACCGGTGGAGTCCAGTTCCACGTTCACCTGGGGCGTGCCGCTTTGCTGGTCGAAGCCCATCTGCGCGTTGGTGACCTGATCGCCGGTGGCGATCTTGGATTTCTCCAGAATCACCGGCCGGTCGTTCTGGGATTTGAACGGGAAGATCTCGGTGCCCGGCGGCGCGATGCCGGTGCTGGCCCGGCTGGAGGAATACTGGTCGGCCACCAGACGGAATTCCAGGGTCGCGGTACGGCCGAGAATACGGCGTGCCTGGGACGCGTCCTGCACACCGGGCAGCTGCACCACGATGCGGTCGGCGCCCTGGCGCTGCACCACCGCGTTACCCACGCCCAGCTCGTTGACCCGGTTGTTCAGCGCGGTGCGGTTCTGGTCGACGGCGTAATCCTGAAGCTCATCCAGAGTGCTCTGGTTCAGCGCCAGGGTCAGCCGGGGCCGTTCCTCGGACTGATCCAGAGTGAACTCCGGCAACGCGGTGCGCAGCGGCGCCCGCGCCGCGTCGGCGGCGATCTGGTCGTCCAGGGTGATGACCAGCTCCTGGCCTTCGATGTCCACGCTGCGGTAGCGGATGCCCTCGTTACGCAGCGTCAGCTTGGCCTGGCCGGACCAGGCGTCCATGCGCTGCTCGATCACCGTGGCCATGTCCACCTGCAGCAGGAAATGCACCCCGCCACGCAGGTCCAGGCCCAGGTTCATGGGCGAGGCGCCCACCGCGCGCAGCCAGTCCGGCGTGGTGGGCGCCAGGTTAAGCGCCACCACATAGTCGTCGCCGAGCAGGGTGGAAATGCGTTCCCGGGCCCGCAACTGCGCGTCCGTGTTCTCCAGGCGCAGCATCCAGGAATTATTGATGGTTTCGCCTTCGCCGTGCTCAATGCCGGCGTCGTCCAGGGCGTTCACCACCCGGTCACGAACCGGAACCGGCACCTGGCCGGCGGCGTCGTTGGCACTGATCTGAATGGCCGGAACGTCCGGATAAAGATTGGGCAGCGCATAGAGGCCGCACCCCAATAGCACGGCCAGGAGCAGGAAAAATTTCCAGCGCGGATAGCGGGTCATAATGGTCTTCCGGTTCGGCCGGCGAGGACTTATATGGATTTAATGGTGCCTTTGGGCAACGTGGCCTGGACACTCTGTTTCTGCAGTTTGATCTCAAGGTTGCCACTGATTTCCAGTACCACGAAATCGTCGGTGACCTTGGTCACCCGGCCGAGAATACCGCCGCTGGTGATCACTTCGCCGCCTTTGTTCAGGCTCTGGACCAGATTCTTGTGTTCCTTGGCGCGCTTTTGCTGCGGACGGATCAGGAAGAAGTAGAACACCGCTACCATTACCACCAGCATGATCAGCTCGATACCGCCGCCGCCAGGAGCGGCCCCACCGGTTTGAGCGTGCGCGGGTGAAATCAACCAGTTCATGACGTTACTCCACGTTATCGTCGTTAAATCGCGGGTACGGGACGGCCCAAAGCCGCGTAGAAGTCGCTAATAAAGGCGCTCAATGTACCCGCTTCGATAGCCCCCCGCAATCCGGCCATCAGCCGCTGGTAGTGGCGCAGATTGTGGATGGTATTGAGTTGCGCGCCGAGCATCTCGTTGCAGCGATCCAGATGGTGCAGATAGCTGCGCGAGAAATGCCGGCAGGTATAGCAATCACAGTTTTCGTCCAGCGGCCCCAGGTCGTGCCGGTGCCGGGCGTTGCGGATCTTGAGCACGCCTTCGCCGACGAAAATATGGCCGTTGCGCGCGTTACGCGTGGGCATCACGCAGTCGAACATATCCACGCCGCGCCGCACCGCTTCGACGATGTCCTCGGGCCGCCCTACCCCCATCAGATAGCGGGGCCGGTCCTCGGGCATGTGCGGCGTCAGCGCGCCCAGGGTGCGCAGCATCTCTTCCTGGGGCTCGCCCACGCTCAGGCCGCCCACCGCGTAGCCGTCGAAGCCGATATCCACCAGCCCGTCCAGCGATTCGCGGCGCAGGGCGTCATACATGCCCCCCTGTACGATGCCGAAACAGGCCGCATCGTTCCCCAGATCGTCGAAATGGGCCTGCTTGGAGCGCTTCGCCCAGCGCAGCGACAGGCGCATGGAGTCGGCAGCCTGGGTCTCGGTGGCCGGATACGGCGTGCACTCGTCGAAGATCATGCAGATGTCGCTGTCCAGGTCCGCCTGCACGCGCATGGCGATTTCCGGCGTCATCTCGATCCGGTCGCCGTTGATCGGGCTCTGGAACACCACGCCCTGCTCGGAGATCTTGCGCATCTCACCCAGGCTGAACACCTGGAAGCCGCCGGAATCGGTGAGGATCGGCCGCTGCCACTGCATGAAACCGTGCAGGCCGCCGTGGGCGCCGATCACTTCGGTGCCCGGCCGCAACATCAAATGAAAGGTATTGCCGAGGCAGATTTCCGCGCCGATGTCCTCGAGGTCCCGGGGCAGCATGCCCTTGACGGTGCCGTAGGTGCCCACCGGCATGAACGCCGGTGTTTCAACGCTGCCGCGCGGGAAGGTCAGCCGCCCGCGCCGGGCGGCGCCGTCACTGGCAAGGTGCTGGAATGTCATTCGGGACATGAGAAACCTCGCTGAGCGTCGGGCGCTCTTTCAATGAACATGGCGTCGCCGTAGCTGAAAAAGCGGTAGCGTTCGCGGATCGCCTCCCGGTACGCCGCCAGCACGCGCTCGCGACCGGCGAACGCGCTCACCAGCATCAGCAGCGTGGAACGCGGCAAATGGAAGTTGGTGACCAGCGCGTCCACCTGGCGGAATTGATAGCCCGGATAGATAAAGATATCGGTTTCCGATTCACCGGCTTCAAGCGCGCCGCCGGCGGAGGCCGCCTCCAAGGTGCGCAGGGCGGTGGTGCCCACCGCCACCACCCGGCCGCCCCGGGCGCGCGTCGCCTCGACCTGCTCCACCAGCGCGGCCTCGACGCGGAACCGTTCGCTGTGCATGGGGTGGTCCTCGACCCGCTCCACCCGCACCGGCTGAAAGGTGCCGGCGCCCACATGCAGGGTCACGAAGCCGGTTTCCACCCCCATCGCCCGCAACTGGTCCAGCATCGGCTGGTCGAAATGCAGGCCGGCGGTGGGCGCCGCCACGGCGCCGGGCTCGCGGGCGTACACGGTCTGGTAGCGCTCCTGGTCCGCGCCCTCGTCGGGACGGTCGATATAGGGCGGCAGCGGCACATGACCGATGCGCTCCAGGGCTTCCAGGGCGGTCTCGCAGCCGCTGAAATCCAGCTCGAACAGCTCGCCACGGCGGCCCTCGACCCGGGCACCGATGCCCTGTTCGAACACCAGCCCGGTGTCCGGCTTGGGCGACTTGGAGGCACGCACATGGGCCAGCGCCCGGGTGCCCTCCAGCAGCCGTTCGATCAGCACTTCCACCCGACCGCCGGAGCTTTTGTGCCCGAACAGACGCGCCGGAATCACCCGGGTGTCGTTGAACACCAGCAGGTCGCCGGGGCGCAGGTGGCCGGCAAGATCGGGAAAGCGCTGGTGGGCCACGCCATCCCCGGTGAGCGCCAGAAGCCGGGCGTCACGGCGCCGCTCGGGGGGATGCCGGGCAATCAGCTCTTCGGGCAGGTCAAAATCGAAATCGTCCACTCTCACGCGGTTATTCCTCCACCCTGGTCAGACCGCCTTGGCGCCCTTGGGCAGCACCACGGTAGCGGTGAGCGACAGGCGGTCGTGCAGGGTCTGGTGCGGGTGCACCAGCACCACCAGATAGCCAGCGCCGAGGGTCAGCCAGGACAGCCCGGCGGCGGCGAAGCGTGCCACCGTCTGCCAGAAACGCATGGGCCCGCCCCGGTAGTCGCGCACCTGCAGGCGCCAGGCGCGCATGCCCAGGGTCTGGCCGCCGTGCAGCCAGAACCAGGCGTAGAAGGCCCAGGTTTCCAGTATCAGCAGGGGGAACAGAACACCTTGGAGAACTTGCTGGGGGGGGGCAGTTACGGCAGCACCCTCTTCGGGCAATCCCGTATGGTTATAAACGATAACGAACAGCCCAGTGGTCATAAACCAAAGCGCCGCAACCAGGAAGCCGTCGTAAACCAGGGCCATAAAGCGTTTGAGCAAACCGGCGGGTTTGGCGTCTTCAATCATGGGGGCTCCGACGGGCGGACCAGCGTCTGGCGACGAACGGATACGGAATAAAAAGCCCGCGTGTAACGGGGGCTTCGTTTCATGCTGGGTAGCAGAGCGGGACTTGGCCCAATGCGCGAGTGTAGCAGAAACCGACTCAAAACCGCCAATGATCCGCCACCGGGCGCCTCTTCCCCAGACCCACTTCTGGCGAACTTTCTGTCGTGATCAATCCAAAGACCGTGCCTATGCCGAAGCTGGGTTTCACCGAGGCGCTCATGCTCCCGGGGGCCTGACGTTAGAGCCATAGGGGCGCCGATCAACCGTATTCAGTCCGCACATCGTGCCGGCGCTCCTTTAGCACCGCGTCGCGGATCATGCGCCAGACAAAATCACCTATCTCCTCTAGCGTGTAGCGACCATCGTCGCTAAACCAGGTGGCTACCCAGTTGAGCGCACCGAGGCCTATAAGCCGCAGCAAATCCAGATCCACTTCCTTTCGAATTACCCCTTTCTCCGCCAGTGACTTGAGCATAGTCGCCCAGAGGGACTCATAACGGTCGCGCAACTTGATCATCTCCTTACGTGCTTCGCCGCGCAGAGAACGCCACTCAAACAACAGTACATAGACCATGTCCGAGCCGCTGACCAGCATCTGAAGGTGCGCATTGATGCCTCTACGCAACTGCTCCACGGGTTCCGCCGCACCGGCCACGGCTTCGGAGACAGCAGTCGAGGTTTGCTCCAAACCAAGGCGCATCAGATCAACAAGAATATCCTCCTTGGCCTGATACCGGTAATGAAGGCTGCCGGGCAGCAAATTACACGCTTTTGCGATTTCTTTCACCGTGGTCCGGTCATAGCCCTGCTCACGAAACAGTCGAGCGGCGGATGTCAATACAAACTGACGATCAGACCGGGCCGGACCGGCCGGGCGCTTTTTTTTCATGGTTTTCTCCTCCGGCCTCGGGGTACGGCGCGAATCCGAATTGCGAGAGTCCATTGCCTGCGTCAGACCGACGACTCCCCCATAATGGCTCGTCACGCCGAAGATCCGCGCGGCCCCGCTGATTTTCTCACAAGTCATCGGCTAAGCACCACCGGCCTTGGTCAGCTGGCCAGGGAAGGGGTCCGGGCCGCGTACGGTCTGCGTCGCACCGAATGCCGGTGCTGCTTCGGTATCATGCCTTATACCAACGATTTCAATTCGGTGCTCGGATCTTTCAATGCTTCAACATCGACGTCCTTGCCTTGATATACAAGCTTCTTCCCGACCATGAAGGCCATGGGCAGATTTACCGCGTCAACGGCCACCAGCCGGCTTCCGCGTAAATAGAATACCACAAACGCTTCATCCGAGGGATCGCCGCGAACCACCCGCTGATCGTGGTTTTGAGATAACCCCACCATTTGTAAGCGTACGTTAAACTGGTTCGACCAGAACCACGGCACGCTTTTGTAGGGCACGCGCTCACCCATAAGCGTCGCGGCCGCCGTACGAGCCTGATCGACGGCATTCGCCACGGACTCAAGTCGTTGCATCTTTTCAAATAACAGATTCCGGTGGCGGGTACAGTCGCCGATCGCCAGGACAGCGGGATCCGCGGTACGAGTAAACTCGTCAACGACAATACCGTCATCACAGGGCAAGCCCGCGGCCTCGGCCAGAGCGGTTTCCGGAAGAACACCGATGGAAACAAGCACGATATCGGCCGGCACGATACCGCCGTTCGCCAATCTCACGCCAGTCACACAACCTTGCTCTCCCGCTTCGAAGCCGGTAACCGCCGTGTTCAAACGTACATCCACGCCGGCGTCAGTATGCTTGGCGTAAAAGAATGCGGACATCTCCGACCCAGTAACCCGTTGCATAAGCCGATCAGCGGCTTCCAGTACGGTGACATCGACGCCGCTCTTGTTTGCGCTGGCGGCGACCTCGAGACCGATATAGCCGCCACCCACGATGACCAAACGTTTCCCCGCAACTAATTGTTCACGCAAGTTATCCGCATCGGCTATATCATGCAGATAGTGAATGCCTTTCAAGTCCGCTCCTGGCGCATTCAAACGCCGAACACGCGATCCCGTGGCCAGGACAAGTTGATCGTATTTCAAGGTGCTCTGGTCCGACAACCGGATGATTTTGTTGTTTCGATCGATTTGCACGACTCGCACACCGAGCCGCAACTGATGACCCGCGTTTTCATATATTGAGCTTGGCTTCAAATACAGTGAACCCTGATCAACTTCGCCTGTCAGGTAATTCTTGGACAGAGGCGGGCGCTGATAGGGTGGGTGGGGCTCTTCGCCCACCAGAATCACTTTATGCTGATATTTCTTTTGCAACAGTGTTGTCAAAAGCGCTCCCGCCGCGTGCCCGCCGCCAACGATGACCGTCGTTTGTTTCTGATTGTTCGTCATAGCCTGTCTCTTTTCTACTGTGCCTTGGGGCCCGATTTCACGATTACAAACGCCATGGGGACGAGCTCGCCGCACTCAATACCGAGATCGGCCGCGGGAAACCTTGAAATCCTCGAGAATCATCTCGGCCCCCTTCTCGCCAATCATGGTCGCTGGCTGATGAGTATTTCCGCCCACCAGGGTCGGCATAACGGAAGCATCAACCACCCGCAGGCACCGGAGGCCATGCACGCGCAGTCGGGGATCGACCACCGCCATTGGATCCAATCCCATCTTACAGGTACCTACAGGGTGATAGGCCGACTCGCCGCTATGCCTCACCCATGTGGCGAGGTCTTCGTCACTGCGCAGCGTCGGTCCCGGCGATATCTCGACCTCGTGGTGAGGCGTGAAAGCCGGCTGCTCCAGAATCCTGCGTACTAAACGCACCCCCCGAACGAGTCTCTCGACGTCGGTGGGCTCAGCCATATAATTGGGGTCTATCAGCGGTGCCGCGAATGGGTCGGCACTGTGCAGACCGACGTGGCCGCGCGACAAAGGCCGGAGCCCATAAATCATTACGATGTAACCATAACCGCTCATCGCGGTCTTCATGTCCCGCCCGTGATCAGCGTACAACATCGGCCCGAAATGCAGTTGCAAGTCGGGGATCGGCTCCTCCGCGCGGGAACGAATAAACCCACCGGCCTCGGCGCCGTTACTCGACAGTACACCGCGGCGACCGCTCAGATACTGCAGCAGGGCCCGAAGGCCCTTGAACCAGTAGCTCGGATGCATGGAAATGCTCTGGCGGTCGCGCGCTCTGACACGCACGAACACGTCGATGTGATCCTGCAGATTCCGTCCGACGCCCTCCAGCTCATGACGCAGTTCAATCCCGTGCCGGGACAGTTCACCGCGCGGTCCAATTCCGGAAAGCATCAGCAGCTGCGGAGAGTTAAACGCGCCGCCGCAGAGTACAACTTCGCGCCGGGCACGGACCTGAGCCAGCCCCTTCGCGCTCCGATATTCGACACCGGTGGCACGGCCGCCCTGGAGCAACACACGCGTGACGTGCGCTCCGCTGCGGACAGTCAGGTTGGACCGAAACGCCGCGGGTTCGAGATAGGCACGCGCATTGCTACAGCGCGTGCCGTCCTTCTGATAAACATAGTAGTAGCCCACGCCTTCCTGTTCACGGCCGTTGAAGTCCGGGTTGCGCCGGTGGCCCGCCTGCATCGCCGCCTTGACGAACGCCGTGCTCAGCGGGTTGGTATAGCGGCGCTCGGTAATATTAAGCGGACCACCCCGACCATGAAACGCCGTTTCAAGAGCCGCCAGCTCCGGCTCAAAATGTTCGGATCTTCGGAAGTAAGGCAACACATCGGCATACGACCACCCTTCGCAACCGAGCCGTGCCCACTCGTCGTAGTCCCGGGCATGTCCGCGAATGTAGACCTGCGCGTTCATGCCGCTGGACCCGCCGACCATCTTACCCCTTGGCTGATACAAGGCACGGCCATACATGTGCTGTTGCGGCTCGGTATTGAACTGCCAGTTGACGCGACGACTGAAAATCAGCTGCAGAAAGCCCAAAGGCATATTCACGAACGGATTGCGGCGGCTCTCCGGACCGGCCTCAAGCAACAGCACCGAATGGCGGCCGCATTCGGATAGACGGTTGGCGACGACGCATCCGGCCGAGCCCGCCCCAACCACGACATAATCGAACTGTTCGGGTGACATCGGCTCCGGACGTAAATTCAATTTTTTGCGGTCAACTTGACCATTAGCTTGGAATAGCCCCGCACAAAGTTGGACTGCACACGCTCGGGCCCACCCACGACCTCTATGTTATCAAAGCGCTTGAGTAACTCTTCCCACAAAACCCGCAATTGCAACTCAGCCAGACGGTTGCCCATGCAACGGTGAATGCCGTAGCCAAAGGAAATATGATTGCGCGCGTCCTTGCGATCAATAATAAGCTGGTCGGGATTTTCGAACTTTCGTTCGTCCCTATTACCCGAGGCATACCACATCAACACGCGGTCCCCTTTCTTAATGGTCTGACCACGCAGCTCCACGTCCTGCGTGGCAACCCGGCGCATGTGCGCGAGTGGAGTTTGCCAGCGGATAATTTCCGAAACCATGTTCGGAATCAATTCCGGGTTTTTCTTCAGCTTGATGAATTCCTCGGGGAACTGATTCAGGGCCAGCACACCGCCGCTCATGGAGTTGCGGGTAGTGTCATTGCCGCCAACAATCAGCAGCGCCAGGTTGCCGATAAACTCCATCGGACGGTTGATCAAATCCCGGGTATCCTCGTTACTCTGTAGCATGCTGATCAAGTCGAAACCCGGAGGCTCGCCAGCCTTGCGTCGTGCCTCCTTGTCTCGCCAAAGCCTCGAGAATGACCAGGCCATGTCCGCGGCATCGTCAAACATGATGTCTTCGTCGGTAAACTCGCCACCAGTCGCCGAAGATGCTCCGGACAGTCGGTCCGACCAATCAACCAGCTTGTGACGCTGCTCGTAAGGGAAATCCAGCAACGTCGCCAACATGCGCCCTGTTAACTCCTTGGACACTGCCGGCACCCAGTTGAAAGCTTTGTCCAGGGGCAGGCTGTCGAGCACCTCGGCGGCGCGCTCCCGGATCAACCCCTCCATTTCCTTGAGATTCTGGGGCGCCACTACACCTTGGACCGCCCGGCGTTGCACGTCATGTTTTGGCGGATCCATGGCGATAAACATTTCCACCGACAACCCTTCCGGAGGATCACCCAGAATAATCTGTGGCTCGGAGGAAAAGAGCTCGTGATTCTTATCGACGAACAAAATGTCTTCATAGCGTGTCACCGACCAGAATGGCCCGAACTGGCTGCTTTTCTGGAAGTGCACCGGTGCCTCATCACGTAACCGCTTGAAATAGGCACCCCACTGATCTTGCCGATACAGAAAAGGGTTGCTGGTATCAATATCCTCAAGTGCCAGGGTATTAACGTCAGGCACGGGCTGTTCGAGAAACTTGACCTGTGGGCGTGTTGACCCCAGTGCCTTTTTCTTCGCTTTCATCAGAGATTTGAGTGCCTTGATCTGTAAGTGCATAGGCACCAATCTCGATGTGGCATTAATCATCTTTGTTTGCATGGCATCGTTCGTGCCTGACTTGGTTGACATGGGGACCTCCCGCTACATCTGAAATTCAGGCAACAGAACGGTCATACCGTCCATCGCCTCGGTGGTTCGGATCTGACAGCCCAGCCGAGAGGTTTCTGCCCGCTCCGGAGTCATGGACAACATCTGCTCTTCAGCATCATTTATTTCCCCGGTCTTGCCGAACCATTCATCGGTCACTATCACGTGGCAGGTGCCGCAGGCGCATTCCCCACCGCAATCTCCGTCGATGCCGGGCACAGCGTTATTAACAGCAACCTGCATCAGCGAGGAACCAGATTCAAACTCGGCAATGTGCTCGGTACTGTCATGCTCAATGAACGTAATCTTACCCAAGGCCTTTCTCCAGCAAGTAACTTAATGACTGCATCGTGGTTGTTGATCCGCTTGCCGGGGAGGTCATTTATTGACACACTGGGGTCATTTAAAGACAGGCATGCCTATCAACGGACAGTATCAATGACACAGCAGAAGGGTGAACTGAAAGCTTCGGAAGGCGGCATTCCGTCGAACTATTCACGACTTATTGCCCGCGAGCTGGACTTAACCGTCAGCCAGCTACCTTCGTTGCTGCAAGGTACCGGTCTCGGTATCGCGCAATTTCTGGGCGAGGACAGTCTGCTCACGCCAGCTCACCAGGTGCGGATTTTGCGCAATGCACTGGCGTTGTCCGGCCAGTTTGAATTCGGCTTACGGCTGGGTAAGCGCCTGACCCCGGCGACCCACGGCGCCATCGGTTTTGCCGCCTCGAGCAGTCCGGACCTGCTCAGCGCGCTACAGGCGATACAGACATTCCTACCTACTCGCGCAAGCATCGTCGAGCTACACCTGCAGCAGGCTGAAGAACACCTGGAATGCCGACTGGACTTCCAAGTGCCGCTGGACGCGGATATCGAGCGTTGCCTGGCGGATACCATGATCGTGGTGCTGCTTGAATTCGGCGAGTTCGTTGTCGGTCGCCCACTACATGAGGCTGAAATTTGTTTTACCCACCGAGCACCTGAGTACCGCGCGATGTACTCGGACTATTTGCCCGGGCGTATTCGTTTTGGTGCCGATAAGTTCACGCTTAAACTGCCGATGGCACTGTGCCGGGAACCGAACGCCTCCGCCAATCATGAAAATTACCGTCTGGCCCTTGAGCAGTGTGAATCGATGCTTGCCGAGCTTCAGACCCACAAGCCCAGCTACCAGACCCGGCTTAAGAAGATGATGCTATCGAGACCCCCCGGTTCGCTCAGCGAAGACGAAGCAGCGGCCTCCCTTTTCATGAGCAAACGCACCCTCGCTCGCAAGCTCAAGGAGGAAAACAGTAGTTTTAGGAAAATTCGTGACGAAATCCTATCCCGGCAAGCGACAAGCTACCTGTGTGACAGCAAGCTGTCGATCGAAGCCATCGCCGCGTTGATGAACTATCATGACGGAGCCAATTTCAGGCGTGCCTTCAAACGCTGGTTCGGTCTTTCGCCCGATCAGTACCGGCAGCACGCCGGTTCCCGGCACACTCTACCCCCAGCCCCCTAAGGTCGCCCGGTACCACGCTTCGGCATTCCGTTTCCTTTCTTTTGTACGTACCTCGACCGACCTTTCCCGCCGGTCTGGCGCGGTCTGTTTGCCGGCGCGCGAAGATATCCACTGACTGCTTTTTTTCGGGCCTTGACATTTGGTCAATCGCCCAAATAGAGTGATTCAACAGTCGAACTACTCAGGAGGCCGACATGGTGATCGCAAGCCGCAAGATTGGTTACGATGAAGTCGAGCATAGGGATTTGAATTTCGGCATGAGTCCGGAGACGGTGCCACGCCATTGGTTCAACAATGATCCGTGGATGACCCATTGGATGAACGCGATCCTGGCCGCGGTGCCGGACGGCGAGCGCTGGGTCATGCAGGCCACGAGTAAGCAACTCGAGAATCTTCACGATCCGTCAGTGCGCAAAGCCGCGATCAGCTTTATTCGACAGGAACGCACCCATGCACGGGAGCATGACGCCATGAATGAAGCGATGGTCGCGCACGGCATTCCAATAGACCGGGCGGAGGCCGTGTTCAAGGCGATCAGAAAGCCCCTTCAACGCTACCTGGGCGGTGTCACCCAATGCGCCATGGCCGCGAACTTCGAGCATTTCACGGCCGTGATTTCCCAGGTCATGCTCGATCATCCGGAACTGTGGGACGATACCAGGCTGGAAGTCGCTGCCATGCTGTTCTGGCACTTCGTGGAGGAGACGGAGCACAAGTCAGTCAGCTTCGATGTGTTCGGAGAGGTGAGCGGCGGCGGCGTCCGCGCTTACGCGATCCGCATGGCGACGCTCGCTCTGGGTACAGCCCTTTTCCTGCCTCTGGTGCACGGCAACTGGCTGTATTTCCTCTGGAAGGATAGGCAGCTCACGAACATTCCCTCGGCACTGCGCGCCATTAAGTGGTTGTACTTCGCACCCGGGATCTTCACCCGAGCTTTTGTGATCGATACGCTGCCGTTTCTCTCCCCCCGCTTCCATCCATGGGACGCCGATAACCGGGAAGTCATCCACGCCTGGAAGCGCGCCTACGAGGAAACCGGCGATGCCCAGCAGGCTTACCAAGCATTCCGGCAATGGCATGACGATAACAGGCGTGACACAACAGCGGAACGAGTGGCGGCGGCGTGAGCGGTGCCAAGCGTAAAACACTGAAACCCTCCGAGCAGGCAGCGGCCCTGGTAACGGGGGCGGGCAGCGGTATCGGCCGCAGCTTCGCCTATGAGATCGTGCGCCGTGGCGGATCAGTGATCTGCGCGGATATAGACCGCCAGCGCGCCGAGCAAACCGCCAGCATACTCTCGGAGTTGGGCGAAGGTCGGGCTGTCCCTTACCGCTGCGACGTAGGCAGCGAAAAGCAGATGGCCACGCTCGCCGACAAGGCCGAATCGCTGCTCGGACGGCCAATGACGTTGGTGGTCAATAACGCCGGGGTGGGCGTAGGCGGCCGCATCGGAGAAGTGCCGCTTGACGATTGGCGCTGGTGCCTCAAGGTCAATCTCTGGGGTGTCATCCATGGTTGTCACTTCTTCGCACCCAAGCTGCGCGCACTGGGCTACGGCGGCATTGTCAACGTGGCTTCGGCCGCCGGTTTCGGCGCGGCGCCGGAGATGAGTGCGTATAACGTGACCAAGTCCGCGGTACTTTCGCTCTCCGAAACTCTGGCGGCCGAGCTGACCGGCACCGGCGTGCATGTTTCGGCCCTGTGTCCCACCGTGGTACCCACCAATATCCTGGACAAGGCGCGCCTGCCCGAGAACCGCGGCGATTTCGCCCACGCGGCCATGCGCAAGTGGGCCTTCGCCACCAGCGACCAGGTGGCACGCCAGACCCTGGACGCCCTCGACCGAAAGCAGCTTTATGTGGTGCCGCAGTTCGACGGGCGTTTCATGTGGCGGTTCAAGCGCTACGCGCCGCGGCTATACGCTCGCGCGCTGGGCGAGGCGTATCGCCTGGCCGGGGGCTGATATCCGGCAGGAGGCAAATCATGACATCATTCTCGGCAAGAGTTGCCGACCGTGGTTTTCGGCTACTGATGAAGCGCGAGCCGGCTAACCCCGACGAGCTGGTGACGCGGTTACGGCGCATCGCCGCGGTGGCCCGCCTGCCGGGCGGGCTGCCGTCCGGGGTCACCGCGCGCAAGACCACCATTGGCAATGAACCAGCGGTACCCCCCGGTGTGCCGGCGGTGCGTGTCAGTCCCAGTCAGCCCACGGCCACCGTGCTGTATCTCCACGGTGGTGCTTTTATCAGTGGCCGTTTCCGTACTTATGCGGAGCTTTGCGGGCAACTGGCCAAGAGACTGAACGCACGCGTGTTCTGGATCGACTACCGCCTAGCGCCGGAGGCGCCCTATCCGGCCGCCCTCGACGATGCCCACCATGCCTACAGGGCGCTGGCGGAGGACTATCCTGACGAGCCGCTGGCCCTGATCGGAGATTCCGCGGGTGGCAACCTCACTCTGGCCACGCTGCTGAGGCTGCGCGATGCGCAGGCCGCCTCGCCCGATCCCTCCCCCCGCATGCCAGCCTGCGCCGTGTCGATCTCGCCCGGCGCCGATGCGGTTGGCGATGCACCATCGCGCCAGGCCAACGCGGCCAGCGATGCCATGCTGACTCCCCGCATGATCGAGATGGCCACCAATCTGTATCTGGCCGGCCATGATCCCCGGGATCCCTATGTCTCACCGATATACGGCGATTTCCGTGGCCTGCCGCCTCTTATGCTCACTGTGAGCGAATCCGAGGCCCTGCGTGATGATGCCTATCGGGTAGCGCACCGTGCGCGCCAGGCCGGCGTGGCCGTGACCCTGCGCGCCCGCTGGAATATGCCACATGTGTGGCCGGTGTTTCATTCCATGTTGCCGGAGGCGCGCCAGGACGTTACCGAAATAGTCGGCTTTATGCGCCGGCATTTGTCGGCGCCCGTAGCATGCACCCGGGCCGTGGCACGGACGAAACTGCGCCTCGCGCATAGCGGCTAAGCGGCCTGCTAAAAACTGGAAGGAGGACCACTATGACTGTCGCGGAGGACCGGATTCAACAAAGCCGTCGTGGCCAGCGGGCGCCGCGCCACGGGAGCGCTGAACCCGACCACGAGATTTTGATCATCGGCGCCGGCTTCGCCGGAATGGGCGCGGCCATCGAGCTTCTCAGCCGCGGCATGAAATCCTTATCGATCATCGAGCGTGCCGCCGACGTCGGCGGCACCTGGCGCGACAACCGCTACCCCGGCGTGGCGGTGGACATCACTTCTTTCGTCTACTCTTTTTCCTTCGAGCAGAATCCGAACTGGTCGCGGGTCTTCGCGCCGGGTGACGAGCTGCAGAACTACGCCCGCCGTGTGGCCAGCAAATACGGCCTCTATCCCTACATACGTTTCGGCGTCAGCGTGAAGCGTGCCGAGTTCGATGAAGGCGAGCACTTGTGGCGGGTGACAACCGACAAGGGGCTGGTCACCGCCCGCCATCTGGTGTCCGCCACCGGCGGATTGATCTCGCCCAAGCTGCCGGATATCGACGGTGTCGAGGATTTTCAGGGCGAGCGTATGCACACCGCGCGCTGGGACTACAATGTGGATCTCACCGGCAAGCGCGTGGCGGTGATCGGCACCGGCGCCACGGCGGTGCAGCTCATTCCCGAGATCGCCCCGAAGGTGGCGCATCTTGATGTCTATCAGCGCACGCCCATCTGGGTCCTCAAGAAACCGGACGCCCGCCTGCCTGGCTGGCTGCGCACCGTGTTCCGCTGGTCGGGGCTGGCCCAGCAGGGGGTGCGCGCCACCACCGATGCCCTGACCGAATCCTTGATGATCATCGCGGCGGTATACTACCGGCACATGCCCTGGCTGGTACGTTGGGCCGAGCGCGCCGGCGTGAGCAACATGCGCGAGCAGTTGCCGGACAACCCGGAGCTGTGGGACAAGTTAACGCCCCAATACGGTTTCGGCTGCAAGCGGCCCACCTTCTCCAACGAGTACTTCGCCACTTTCGCCAGGGATAACGTCGATCTGGTCACCACGCCCATCCGGCGCATCACGGCCGGGGGCATCGAGACCTCCGACGGCGCCGAGCGCGAGATCGACGTGCTGATCCTGGCGACTGGCTACAAGGTTTTCGAGAAGGGCAACCTGCCGTCCTACGAAGTCGCGGGACGTAACGGCACGGATCTGGGCGAGTTCTGGGAAGAAAACCGGTACCAGGCCTACGAGGGTCTCACGGTGCCCGGCTACCCCAACTTCTACATCATGCTGGGACCGTACGCGCTGATCGGTTCGTCCTATTTCAAAATGGTCGAGGGCAACGCGATTCACGTGGTGCGCTGTATCGAGGCCGCCCACGAGCGTGACGCGACCTGCGTGGAGATCCGCCAGGACGTGCACGATCGCTACTTCCAGAACATCCAGAAGCGCCAACAGGGGACCGTGTTCCTGAACCACAACTGCGCGACCTCGAACAGCTATTACTTCGACCGCCACGGCGACGCGCCCATGCTGCGACCGTCTACCTCTTTCGAGATGCTTTGGAGAGCGAAGCACCTGCCCATGGCTCATTACCATTTCAAAAAGGCCTATCCGGCAGGATGGCTATCAGGTGACTCAAGGCTGACGTCCAGCAGCAGGCGTTTTTCCGGTGATGATCCCGTTGCGGAGGCTACTCGCCGATGACGACTCATGAGGAAACAACACCGGTGCTGGTCGGCGCCGGCCAGATCACCGCGCGCGAACCGGATCCCGAGCGCACCCCCATCGGTTTGGTCGCCGAGGCTGCCCGGGCCGCGGCCGCGGACTGCGGTGTGACCGGGGTGCTGGGTCAGATCCAGTCGTTAACGTGTCTCAACATATTGGCGCCGTCTTATTCCGATGCCCCGTCCACCCTGGCGCGGCACCTGGGCATCGACCCCGGCGAGCGCTTCTATACCCCGATAGGCGGGAACATGGGTCAATGGCTGGTCGGTTACTACGCCGATCGCATCGCCGCCGGCGGTCTCGATTGTATCTTGATCGCGGGCGGCGAGGCGCTGGCCACGCAGATGCGCGGCAAGGGCGCCGGCCTGTCCGGAGTGCTGGACACCGCCACCGGCGAGGGCCCGCGACTGCTCGGCGATGACCGCGAGCCGACCAATTCGGCGGAACAACGCCACGGACTCAATCTGCCCATCCAGATTTATCCGTTGTTCGAGCAGGCGCTGCGGGGCCGCTACGGCCTTAACCCAGTCGAGCACCGACGAATGCTGGGCGAATTCTATGCCCGATTCAACGCCGTCGCGGTCGACAATCCGCGAGCCTGGCGCCGCGAACCCTTATCGGCGGCCGACATCGCCGAGCGCTCACCCAAAAATCGCATGGTCGGCGCGCCCTACACCAAGCACATGAACGCCCTCATCGCGGTGGATCAGGCCGCCGCGCTGGTGATGATGTCGGCGGCCAAGGCCCGGCGGCTGGGCATCGACCCTGAACGCTGGGTGTACCCCCTGGCCGCGGCAAACGGCCACGATCACTGGTTCGTCTCCCAGCGGGCGGATCTGTCCCGCTCGCCGGCGATCACCGCCTGCGGCGAGCGGCTGGCCGCGGCCAGCGGACTGGGGATCGACGGGATCGATCACCTGGACCTGTACAGCTGTTTCCCCAGCGCTGTGCAGATGGCGCGCGACGCGCTGGGCATCGCCGCGCATGATCCCCGGCCGCTGACCGTCACGGGCGGGCTGGCTTACCATGGCGGGCCCGGCAACAACTATTGCACCCACGCCATCGCCGAGATCATGAACCGCATCCGCGCCGACCGAAGCGCCACTGGATTGGTCAGCGGCGTGGGCTGGTACATGAGCAAGCATTCGCTGGGGCTCTACGGCGGACGACCGCCCGTCGGCGGTTGGCGGCCGATCGATCCGGCCGGACTGCAAGCCGAGATCGACGCCGGCCCCATCGTGGACGTGGTGGAGCAGGCGCAGGGCAAGGCCCGCATCGAGACCTACACTGTCATGCACGACCGCGCCGACCGCCCGGTCCAGGGTATTGTGCTGGGCCGCCTGAGCGATGGCCGGCGCTTTGTTGCCAACACTCCCACCGACACGGACCTGCTCGATGCCATGACGAACGAGGAATTTCTCAATCGCACGGGCCGCGTGCACCACGATGGCAAACGCAACCTATTTACCCCGGAGGGGTGAGCGCAAGGAGAAGACGATAATGAGCATCGCGTCCGAAACCCAGTTCGACCAAGCCCGCGTCGCCGAACGCATGCGTGACATTCGCGAGGCCACCCGCGTCGTGAGCGAAGGCTTTTCCCGGGAATACATGCGCGAATGCATCGATAACCACCGATTCCCTCAGGAGGCCTGGGAAGCGCTGGGCGAATACGGGCTGCTTGGCATCACCATTCCCGAGGACCTGGGGGGCTCGGGCGGCGGCCAGGTGGAACTGGTCGCGCTGATGGAAACGCTGGCCGAGGCCGGGCTGGTGCTGCCCATGCTGTTGCTCACTGGCTTTGCGCGGGTGCCGATTCTCCGTAATGGCACGCCGGCACAGATCGAGCGATTCGTCAAGCCGACAATCAGCGGGGCCGAGAAACTGTGCTTCGCCATCACCGAGCCAGATGCCGGGACCAACAGCTTCGCGATGTCCACGCTGGCGACACGGGATGGTGACGGCTATCGGCTGACCGGGCGCAAGGTTTTTATTTCCGGTGCGGCGGACGCCGATCGAATGCTGGTCGTGGCCCGCACCCAAAAGGCCGGCGAAGTCAAACGACGCACCGAGGGTATGTCCTTGTTCGTGGTGGATACCGACGCGCCCGGTGTGGAACTACAGCCCCTGAATATCGACGTCGGTTGGCCGGAGCGGCAATACCTGGTTTTTTTTGATGACGTCAAACTCGACGCGGATCGCTTGATCGGCAACCCGGGACAGGGCCTGGCCGGAATGTTCGAGGCGCTGAATTCGGAGCGCCTGCTGGTCACCGCCATGTCCGTGGGCCTGGGCAATTACGCTCTCAAAAAGGCAGTGGCCTACGCCAACGAACGCAAACCTTTCGGCACCCCCATCGGGGGTTATCAGGCTATACAGCACCGCCTGGCCGAGGCCAAGGCCGAATTGGAGGCAGCACGGCTGATGATGATCCACGCGGCTGCGACGTTCGACGCCGGTGGCGATGCCGGTACTCATGCCAACATGGCGAAATTGCTGGGTTCTCGCGCGGCGGTCAAAGCCGTCGAGGCCGCCCTGCAGACCCACGGCGGCTACGGTTTCGACCGGGACTACGACATCATCACGCTATGGCCTTCGGCACGGTTAATGGAGGTTGCACCAATCAACAACGAAATGCTGCTCAACTACATCGGAGAACATGTCCTTGGCTTACCCAAATCCTACTGAGACGCGCGGCGTGATCGAGCGTGACGGATTCACCGCCCCGGACGGGCGGCAAATCGCGCTGTGGCGCTGGCCCGGATCGCGCGAACGCCCCACCCTGCATTGGGCCCATGCGACGGGCTTCCATAGCCAGGTTTACCGCTCGCTGCTCGACGAATTGGCTGACGATTGCAACGTGCTGGCCTGGGATATGCGGGGCCACGGGGCCAGCGCCGAGGCGGCCGATATTAAAACATTCCGCGGTTGGGAAACGTACTACGAAGACCTTGTCGCTTGGCTGGAAAGTCTGGATGAGCCTGTCTGGCTTGCCGGTCATTCGATCGGTGCCACGACCAGTATCATGGCCGCGGCCCGACGACCGGACAAGGTGCGGGGCCTGATCCTGGCGGAACCGGTGATCATGGACCCCTGGCAGGGCTGGCGATTGTGGTCGGCCAAGCTGCTACGCCAGTCACAGCGGTTTTCACTGGCCGCCGGAGCCGCACGTCGCCGCAGGGTGTTTGACTCGCGCGCCGCCGCACTGGAGAACTTTCGTGGCCGTGGTGGCTTCAGAACCTGGCCGGAAGCATGGCTGGAAAACTATGTTGAGCACGGCCTCGTGGCCCATGATGATCGTTTTCGCTTGGCCTGTACGCCGGAATGGGAAAGCACCACCTTTGCCCATACCGAACACAACCCCTGGCCCGCCGTCCGACGATTGCGGTGTCCGATGGTCGTACTGGCCGCGGAACGCGCCTCAACCTTCTCGCCAAGGGCGCGCCGGCGCCTACATGCCTTGCTACCCTCCGCCGAGTTGAACGTTCTGGCTGGAACAACCCATTTTTTGCCCATGGAGCGACCGGAAGTGGTGCGGGATGCAGTGCGACAAGCAATGCACGGTGATACCTAGAGGGTAAGGAGAAAAGCATGAAACACACAGCGGTGATCAGCGGCGTCGGCATGGTGCCGTTCGCGAAACCCGGCGCCAGCGCGCCCTACTACCAGATGGGTGCCGAGGCGGCGCGTCAGGCCCTGGCCGATGCCGGGCTGGACTACGCCAAGGTGGAGCAAGCCTACGTGGGCTATGTCTACGGCGATTCCACCTGCGGCCAGCGAGCGCTCTACCCAATCGGCATGACCGGCATTCCCGTGGTCAACGTCAACAACAATTGTTCCACCGGCTCGACCGCCCTGTTCCTGGCGCGCCAGGCGGTGGAGTCCGGCGCCGCCGACTGCGTGATCGCCCTGGGCTTCGAGCAAATGAAGCCGGGAGCGCTGGGCAGCTACTACAACGACCGGCCGACCCCCTTCGAACCCTTTGACCGGATCTGCGAGGAGCTGGTGGGACAGCCCGAGGTGCCGCTGGCGATCCGCTATTTTGGCGGCGCGGGCATGGCGCACATGGACAAGTACGGCACCAAGGCGGAGACCTTCGCCAAAATACGCGCCAAGGCGAGCCGGCATGCCGCGCGCAACCCGGTGGCGCTGTTCCGCAAGGAAGTGACAGTGGAGGAAGTGATGGACTCCCCGGTGTTGATCGGCCCAATGACCCGCCTGATGGCCTGCCCGCCGACCTGCGGCGCGGCGGCGGCCATCGTCTGCTCCGAAGCCTTCGCCAGGGCCAACGCTCTCGATCACCGAGTGCGCATCCTGGCGCAGGCGATGACCACCGACACACCGAGCACGTTCGAGGCGCGCAACATGATGCAACTGGTCGGCTATGACATGACGCGCGCCGCCGCCGATCAGGTTTACGAGGCCGCTGGCATCGGTCCGGAGGAGCTCGACGCCGTGGAACTGCACGACTGCTTCGCCACCAACGAGCTGCTGACTTATGAAGCACTGCGGCTGGCGCCGGAAGGTGGCGGCGAGCAGATGGTCGAGGACGGCGACAACACCCACGGCGGGCGCGTGGTTACCAACCCCTCGGGCGGGCTGCTTTCCAAGGGTCATCCATTGGGCGCCACCGGGTTGGCGCAATGCACCGAGCTGGTCCAACAGCTGCGAGGACAGGCCGCGGACCGCCAGGTCGAAGGTGCGCGCATTGCGCTCCAACACAATCTCGGCCTGGGCGGCGCCTGCGTGGTGACGATGTACCAGGCCACCTGAAGAGGACGAACTATGATCGACACTAAACACATCGGGCTGCGCCTGCCGACCGTCAGCTTCGAGGTCGAGAAGGGGCGGTTACGTTTTTTCGCCAAAGCCACCGGCGAAACACGGCCCGAGTACCTCGACGAGTCTGCGGCCCGGGCAGCCGGCTACCGCAGCCTGCCGGCACCACCAACCTTTCTGATGGGCGCCGACCTCGATGCCGGCACCATGACCACGTTGCTCGAAACGCTGAACGTGCCGATCGGACGCATCCTGCACGGCGAGCAAAGCTTCACCTATCACGCGCCGGTATGTGCCGGCGACGTGCTCAGCGTCGAGTCAAAGATTAGCGACATCTACGGCAAGAAGAGCGGTGCGCTCGAATTCATCGTCAAGGATTCGCTGATCAAGGACGCGACTGGCGAGACCGTGCTCGAGGCACGCAGCGTGATCGTGGTCCGCAACCCGCAGGAGAACGCAGCATGAACGCCCCCACTCGTGACCAGGTCAAGGTCGGCGAGGCGCTTCCGCCACTCGAGCTTCCGCCCATCACGCGCGCGACGCTGGCACTGTTCGCCGGCGCCTCGGGTGACCACAACCCGATCCACATTGACATCGACTTTGCCAAGGCCTCTGGCATGCCGGACGTGTTCGCGCACGGCATGCTGCCGATGGCCTATTTGGGCCGCTTTCTGACCCAGTGGGCACCGCAGACCCGGCTGCGCCGGTTCTCGGTCCGCTTCGCCGCCATCACGCCAGTCGGCGCACGGCTGAGTTGCACCGGCAAGATCGTTGAAATCACCGAGGACGGCCACGAAACACTGGCCCGGCTCGAGATCGGCGTGGTCGATAAACAGGGGGAAGTCAAGCTCGCCGGCGACGCCCTGGTGGCGCTGGCCTGAAACACGTCCTTTCCATCACCAACAAAGCAGGACTGCGTATGAAACTTCAAGATAAAGTGGCCATCGTCAGCGGCTCAGGGCGCGGGATAGGCCGGGAAATCGCCCTCAAACTCGCCGCCGAAGGCGCCAGCGTGGTAGTCAACGATCTTGATGCCGCCCCGGCGGAGGAAACGGTCGCGGCGATCAAGGACGCCGGCGGCAGGGCCGTGACCTGCATCGGCAGCGTGACACAGGAGGACTTTGCCGAACGCTTTGTGAACACGGCAATCGAACAGCTGGGCGGTCTGGACATCATCGTCAACAACGCCGGCTACACCTGGGACAACGTGATTCAGAAAATGAGCGATGAGCAGTGGCAGGCGATCATGGACGTGCACGCCACGGCGCCCTTTCGCATTCTGCGCGCGGCCTCCGAATACTTCCGCGTGCAGGCCAAGAAAGAAGCCGCCGAAGGGCGCGAGGTATTCCGTAAGGTGGTCAACATCGCCTCGATCGCCGGCACCGGCGGCAACGCCGGACAGGCCAACTATTCGGCCGCCAAGGCGGCGGTGATCGGCCTGACCAAGGCGATGTCCAAGGAATGGGGCCGGCTCAAGGTGAACGTCAACTGCGTGGCCTTCGGACTGATCAAAACGCGCCTCACAGAGGCGGAGGCTGGCTCCGATGCGAGCATCGACGTGGAAGGCCGCAAGATCAAGGTCGGCGTCAACCCCGATCTGCTCAAGACCATGGAGGCCATGGTGCCGCTCGGTCGCGCCGGCACGCCGGCCGAGGCCGCCGGGGCCGTCTATCTGTTTTGCACTCCGGAGTCGAACTACATCAGCGGTCAGACGCTGCTCTGTGGCGGCGGGTTCTCAATGTGAGGCCATGGACACCATGACGTTTAATCAATCACCCTGGATGGACGAAGAACTAACGCTGTTCCGCGACAACGTCCGTAAGTTCATCGCCACCGAAATCACACCCTTCGAAGAACATTGGGACGCCCAGCAGCACGTCGAGCGCGCGCTGTGGACCAGGGCAGGCGCCGCCGGCCTCCTGTGCACCGACGTGCCGGAGGAATACGGCGGGGCGAGAACATGTGGTCAACGGGTCGAAAACCTTCATCTCCAACGGCCATCACTGCGGCCTGCTGATCGTCGTCTGCAAGACCAATCCGGCCGAGGCCGCCAGGGGCGTCTCGCTGCTGGTCGTCGAACAGCCGGGCGAGCGCTTGATCATCGGCGTCGGCGCACTCGACGTGGAGACGGCCTCGATGGCCAAATGGTGGTGCACGCAAAAGCAGTGCGAGATCGTCGACGAGTGCCTTCAATTCTTCGGCGGCTACGGCTACATGCTCGAGTATCCCATCGCGCGCTTGTACGCCGACGCCCGGGTACAGAAGATCTACGGCGGCACCAACGAGATCATGAAGGAGCTGATTGCGCGGGGGCAGGATTGAATGCGATTCACGTCGCCGGACTTCCATCAGCCGGATGGCGATATCGCCCAGTCCCCGGGGGTGCCGCCGCCGAGCATTTCCAACAGCCCGCTAACCGTGCCGGGCGACACCTTCCCAGTATTTCTCCTCAAGCTGCTTCTTCGGCAGCTTGCCGGCCAGGTTGCGGGGCAGCTCGCCAAAGTCCACGATCTTCGGCAGCTTGAATCCGTACAATCCCTCCTTTTTGCAGTGCTCGATGATCTCCTCGCGGGTGGCCTGCTGGTGCTCCTTGAGCTCAATTACCGCCGCCGGCACCTCGCCCAGGTCCTTGTCCGGCGCCCGCACCACGGCAACGTCAAGAACCGCCGGATGCTGCTTGATAACCGTCTCGATCTCATTGGGAAAAAGATTCACCCCGCCGGAGATGATCATTTCCTTGATCCGCGAAGTCAGGTACAGAAAACCATCCTCGTCCACGTAACCAATCAGACCATCGTCGTACCAGAGCTTGCCCTCGACCTCGATGTAATTCTCCTTCATCTTCTCTTCGCTGAGGCCGACATAGTTCAGCGCAAGGGCCATCGGAGAGCGCACGAGCACCTTCCCTTCCTTGCCGGGTGGGGTCCAGGTGCCGGTCTCCTCGTCATAGATCCGGCATTCCGCCGCCCGCAGCTTGCCCACGCTGTCGTAGCGCTTCGGGTTCTCCTGGTAGTCCTCGCTGGCGAGAACGCTGATCAGGCCGCTCTCCGAAGCGCCGTAGTATTCATGGAAGACATCATCCGACGCTCCCTGGCGGCGGAACAGCGCGTTGATCTCGCGCTTGACCTTGGGCGGACAAGGCGCCGCCGCGCAAATGATTACCCGCATGCTGGAAAGGTCGTATTGGGACTTCAGAGCCTCGGGCAGTGCCAGGATGCGCTCGAGCATGGTCGGGGCGACGAAGGTCCAGTTGATGCGCTCGTCCTGAATAAGTTTAAGCATGAGCTCGGGATCGAACTTGCTCATGGGCACCGCGGTGCCGCCGAGAAAGAACGGCAACACCGCGATCTGCACCCCGGCATGATACAGCGGCCCCGGAATCAGCGTGCGGATGTTGTTGCTGATCGGATCCCGGATCTTGCCGATCTTGTAGAAATGAAAGGCCGAGACCTGCATCAACCCCAACCGGGTCACCTCCTCCTTGGAGGCGCCCCGCCGCGCCTCGGCCGAATCCGATGTCAGCCGGTCACGGTCGATGTTGATGTATTTCGGCGTCCCTGTGGTACCGCCGCTGTAGGTCTTTGGGGCCATGCCCAGCTTGCCGCTTGGGAGTATGGACCGGCTGTCCCGGATCAGTGACTCGTAGGCGATCATACCCTCGGGCAACTCGTCAGCGTCAACCACGATGAAGTGTTCGACGGTGGTCAACTGATCACGAACCGACTGTACCACTTCCACAAAGGCGCCCCCCAATACCAGGGCCTTTGGCGAGGCCTTGTTGATGCATTCCGCCAACTCCTTGGGCTGAAGATGCCAATTGAGCATCGGCATGGGATTGTCCCTGAGCGTACAAGCCAGCATCAATTCGAACCATGGCGCGCCGTTGTGCATCACCTCGGCCACCGCCTCGCCTTCGCCGATACCCAGCCGGTGCAGGCCATTGGCCAGGCGGAGAACTCGATCCCTGAATTGACCGAAGGTGACCCGACGATCACCGTCGACAATCGCCTCACGATCTCCCCAATGCTCCCATAGCGCAAGCAGGAATTGCCGCGGAAGCTCCTGTCGCTTAAGCCGGCTACGCCACGCGGCCCGGACGCCACCAATCGCCAACGCGCCCCAACCAAACTGGCCCAAAATCTCCCTGAGGGCCGCACGGGCCTCGGGCATTGCTTTCAGCTGGGCTATAGCGGACATTTCGAAGATCTCCTGGCTGGTGTTATGTTGTTATGGCAGGCGCGAGACGGGGTTGGTAACCCGCCCGTTTCCGTGGTTTCCACCGAACCGGACGCGCGCTAAGCTGGACCGCAACCCGTTCAAACTCGTCGACGATTCCGGTGTTGTCGAAACGCTTAAAAGTTCCTCCCACAGGATGCGCAGTTGCAATTCGGCCAGCCGGCTGTCTATGCAACGGTGGAAGTTTCAGCAGCACCATCTGTTCCCGACCATGGTTGTGTGACAGCAGCCTATCGAGGTCATTTTTTGACAATACGGGGTCATTTGGAGACACCCAATGAGAGGCATGACGGCGAACCGGCTACAGGGCTCGCAATTCCTTCTTCAGAATCTTGCCCACCGGATTGCGGGGAATGGCGTTGATCAGTTTCATCTTTTCCGGCAGCTTGTAGACACTCATGCCCTGCTCCCTCAAGTAGTCGTTGATTTCCTCCAGGGTCGGTGGGTTATCCTCGTCAACAGGCACCACGCAGATACAGATCCGCTCGCCCATGATCTCGTCCGGTTGGGGTATGACCGCGACGTCCCGTACCTTGCCGAAGCCCAGCACCGCGTTCTCCACCTCCACACTGGAGATATTGTAACCACCCCGAATCACGATGTCCTTCTTGCGGTCATAGAACCCTAGGTGCCTGTCATCCCGCACGATGAAAAGGTCGCCGGTGCGGAAAAAGCCGTCATAAGTGAACGAAGCCGCGGTAATATCCGGGCGCTGAAAGTAGCCCGCGAACACACCCGGGCTGCGATAGCAAAGCTCGCCGATGCCACCTGGTTCGGTTATCTCCTCATCCTCATCGCCGAGAATTTTCAGCTCGACCCCGCTGACGCCGGAAGGCCATTGGACTCCTGCCTTGCCCCACCAGGGCAGGTGATCCACCCGCATCTCCAGGTCCGGCACATCGGCCGGGCCGGCTACCAGACTGGTGCCCTCGTTCTGGCCCCAGATGTTGACGATCTCGATGCCCCAGCGGCGCTTGAACTCCTGCATCGACCAGGCCGAGGGGGGCGCCGAACCGGTGGTGATGGTTCGCACGCTGGAGAGATCCAGCTGGTCCACGTTGGGCAGCTTGACAATCATGTTCAGCATTGCCGGCACCAAGATGGTGTACTGGATACTCTCCTCGGTCAGCTGGCGCAACAGGATTTCCGGCGTAATCGGATGATGCAGCACCAGGGTGCCCCCCGCCGCCAGCCAGGGGAGGTAGTTCACCCCTACCGCCGTCATGTTCACCAGCGGTGCCACACACAGGATACGGTCACCCTCGCGCAGGCCACAGGTGGTGAACACCAGGTTGGTCATGTACTCCCAGTTGTTGTGGCTCATGGGGCAGCCCTTGGGGTTTGACTCAGTGCCCGAAGTCCAGCACAGGGTGAAGATGTCATTGGCATCCACCGGCACCTCCGGGACCCGGCCCGGATCTCCATGGGCGATATCGGTCAGCGCCGCCAGGCCAATGTAGTGCTCGAAGCCCAGCTCCTGCCCCAGGGCCCGGTAATCAAAGCCGTGGAAGCTTTCCACCGAGGCGTAGAATCTGGCGCCGGTGATCTCTTTCACATAGCCCACATCCTTGCTTCGCCATTGCAGGGGCAACGCGGAAAGCAGACCGCCGGCCTTGGCCGCCGCCAGATAGAGCATGGCCAGCTCCCAGATGTTCGGCAACTGCGCCACCAGTAGGTCGTCCTTGCCGAAGCCCCGGCGTGCCAGCTCGGCGGCGGTGGCGTCCACGGCCCGACCAAACTCGGCCCAGCTGAGCCGCTGGGGCGGTGTGCCGACCAGCTCGTCACGATTGGGTGGATCCACCACCGCTTCCCGGTCCGGGTAGGCGGCACGATTGGCGGCAAAGCGATCCAGCAGGGTTCTGTCACCCCAGTAGCCTTTATCGGAGTATTCCTCGATCAGTTCAGGTTCGTGTAAGATCATTTACCCTATTCCTCCAAGCTTATTGGCCCCAACCGAGTCCGCGCTCGCTGCGCCTTACCGCCTTGTGGTTCATGGCTGGCATCCGCGAGCGGCGGGTCGGGTCTCGCCGGCGCTCACCGCCGACTCTACGGGCTTGCCGCCTCCTCCAGCGCCTGCAACGCGCGTTGCTCGGATGACGGGAGTTGTTCGGCATGGACGACGAGCGCCCGCCAGTCAAGCTGATCGGCGGCGGCATATGTAGCAAGACGGCTCCAGGCGTTGGCGCAGTCGAGCAGGACGTCGGCGGCACGGGCAAAGGATCGATCGCCCGTGAGGCGGGCAACCTCGGCGCAGAATTCCGCTTCGAGGCGGCGGAACAAGCCACCGCCTGTGCCGGCTTTCTCGACGAAGACCGGTAAGACCCTTAGCGATGCGTTAAGCTGGTCATCAGTCAGGCTATCTCCCCAGGTGGCCAGATCGTCGACGAAGATATTGACGCCCTTCAGGCCGGAGGCGACCACACCATCGGCGGGCAGGTCCGCCGGATCGAACAGCGTCGCATCCGTGCCGCGCATATTGCGCGCCGCGCTTGCCGCTGCATCGCGCGCCACCGGCAGTAGCTCAGGCAGCCGATCAGGAAAGCGTATCGGGTAAGTCGCGTGGCGATTGGGATCGGGAAAGCCATGGGAGGCACGAGCTCGCGCCAGAGCTTTTAGGGGGACTTCCTGCACCTCCTCGCGATCGTTGTCCACCACCCGGGCGACGCCGCGCCTCTCGTCGTAGCCGATGACGACGATGTCATGACGGGTGTTGGATAAACGTACCCTGAGATACGGCAGCTCGGCGATGTCAGCCCAGATCATCACGGGACGGCCGGCGTCGATTTCGTCGGCGACCCAGCGCCAACCCTCGTCCGGATCGTCGGTTTGGCGACGCTCGGTTTCAATGCCGAGGCGGTGGCAGAAGTCGAGCTCCATGTCACCGTTGCGCCCTACCAGGTAGATGGGAGGCGTGAGTTCGGATACTCTCATATATATAAAGGACAGCCCGCCGCCGAGGCCGAACACGAGCCCCTCGCCCGGCGGCCCGTCCCAGCCAAGCCCGGCCCATTCCAACAGGTCGCGCAGTGCGCCCGAGCCGCAGTGCCCACCCATCCGGTGGGGATAGTTGGAGATTTGCACGCTTTTCATTCCACTACTCCAGCTGTGTTCAAAGACCTGAGCCAACGCCGGTTGGCGTACCGCGAGCTCACTCCGCCGACGAGGCGCGGATCGAGGCTTTTTTAACCGCCAACCTCTGGCAACGAATAGTCCTTGAACTGCTCGCGCAATTTAGCCTTCTGTAGCTTGCCGGTCGCCCCGTGCGGCAGTTCGTCGACGAATACCACGTCATCCGGCAGCCACCATTTCGCGACCCGCTGGCTCAGATAGTCGATCACGCCCTGCTTGTCGAGCTGGCTGTCCGGCTCGCGCACCACCACCAGAAGCGGCCGCTCGTCCCATTTCGGATGATGCACCGCGATGACCGCTGCCTCGGCGATCTCGGGATGCCCCACCGCTTCGTTCTCAAGATCGATGGAACTGATCCACTCGCCTCCGGACTTGATTACGTCCTTGGTGCGGTCGACGATCTCCATGTAGCCTTCGGGATCGATCTTGGAAACATCGCCGGTGCGGAACCAGCCCTCGCTGTCGAAGGCCTTGGCGCTGGCTTCAGGGTTTTCGTAGTAGCCGCTGATGATCGCCGGGCCGCGCACCAGCAGCTCACCGAAGGACTTGCCGTCCCGCGGCAGCGCTTGACCGTCGTCGTTGACGATCTTCATCTCCACCCCGAACACCGCACGACCCTGCTTGGCCTTGATGTCGAACTGCCGATCAAGCGGCAGATCGGCGTCCTTGGGACGGATCATCGAAACCGTGCCGATCGGACTCATCTCGGTCATGCCCCAGCCCTGCAAGCCTTCGACGCCGTACTTCTCCTGGAATTCGCGCATCATCGCCCGTGGCGCGGCCGAGCCGCCGATAAGAACACGCTTGAGAGAGGTGAACTTCTGCTCGGTCTTACGCATATGACCAAGAAGCCCGAGCCACACGGTGGGCACACCCCAGGCCTCGGTGACGCCCTCGTTATTGATCAGCTCGGCCAGGCTCTCGCCATCGAGCTTCGGCCCCGGGAAGACGATCTTCGCGCCCACCATTGGCGCGAAGTAGGGGACGCCCCAGGCGTTAACGTGGAACATCGGCACCACCGGCAGTACGGCACTCTCCTCGCCCAGATTCATTCCGGGGATGGTCAACACCGAGAAGGCGTGCAGCAGCGTCGAGCGGTGCGAGTACAACACCCCCTTGGGATTGCCGGTGGTGCCGGAGGTATAGCAGAGCGACGAAGCGGTATGCTCGTCGAACTCCGGCCAGGCCATTTCATCGGACTGCTCGCCGACCAATTCCTCGTAGCACATCACGTTGGGCAGCGAGGTTTCGGGCATATGAGCGCGGTCGGTCATGACGACGTAGCCCTTCACGCCTTCAAACAGACCTTGCAACTTCTCCAGCAATGGAACGAAGGTCAGATCAAGGAAAATGTACTGATCCTTGGCGTGATTGACGATGTAGCCGAACTGCTCGACCGGCAGACGCGGATTCATTGTGTGACAGATCGCCCCAATGCCGGAGACCGCGTAATACAGCTCCAAGTGCCGATAGGTGTTCCAGGCCACCGTCGCGATGCGATCCCCGGCCTGGACACCCAGCGACTTGAGCGCGTTGGCCAACTGGCGGCTACGCTTGGCCGCATCTTCGTAGTTGTAACGGTGCAGGCCGCCTTCCGGAGTCCGGGACACGATCTCCTGCTCTGGATAGCTGGCGGCCGCGTACTCGATGATCTGGGAAATCATCAAAGGCCGGTCCATCATTAATCCACGCATCTGTCTCTCCTCAATCAGTCGATTTTCTCTGGCGGTTTCTGTCAGATGGCGTATTCGGAACCGCAACAGTCGACAGAACAAAATAGTATTTTTGAGCGCACTGGAGGCCCCGCGATGTTGCTTCCTAACCAAGCGCTTGCTCAAGACCCTATCCTTCTTTAACTTCGATAGGCAAGAACAAGAGCCGCCCCAGAGCGGTCAAGGACCACTCTCCGCGCGATGTCCCGAGCCCGTGTGCTGCTCGCGAAACCGGAGCATCACGCCGCCAGTGGCCGGGCAGCTCCAAGGTGCCGAAAGTGGCCCAGATCCACGAGGACTTCCCCCGCACCGGGACCGGCAAGGCCAGAAGCGCATCATACGCACCGAACTGCGCGACTTTTCGCTGGAGCGGAAGGCGGCTGGCGACGACAACACTGTAAAACCTCAAATTTTCATTGACTGATAAGCAATTTTTCGTATTGCCTCAAAGACAAGTCCAGCGCATTGTTTGTTCGACCAAACAAAACATGCCAAATGCCACCCCCGAATAACAAAAAGGATGATTCCCTATGACAATAATCAGGTCTCACCATCAGTCCCGCAGATATCTTTTCCTCCCCAACGCGGGTCTTCGGGTCCGTCGTGCCTTGGCCGTTCTGATAGTCGTGCTGCTCCCATGCGAGGTAATGGCCGGAGCGGGCGATGCAGCAAGCACCTACGGCCTGGGCCCCATTCACGCCGGCTCGGCCCAGGCATTCAGCGCTTTCCACAGCGGTGCTTGGGCCACCTACTACAACCCGGCGGCACTTGCGCGCTCGCCGGAAGGTGAACTCACAGTGGTCTTTCAGCACGGTGACCAGGAGTTGCGTGCGGAATCACTCGGCGGAGCCGCACCATTCGATCGCGAAAACGATGTGCTCACGGACCAGAGTTCGGAGTTGCTGCTTCTTGGTATCAAGACCCGTGTCGCCGGCGCGGCGGACTTGGACACACCGATTTATCTTGGTATTAACGTCGGCGTGGATGAGTATGCCTCCAACGCACTGCCTTTCGCGGCCAATACCAGCCAGGAAGGCCAGTTCCTGCGTTTTGAGTCGCAACCCCTGTATCTCGCTTTTGGCGGTGCGGTTGGCAACGTCCTGCGCGGCGTTGATATCGGTGCCTCGGCAAGACTCACGCTGGCGGCCCAGGCCCGCCTTGAAGCGGTCTCCGATCTGTCCGGCAATACCGACTCCGAAGAGCTCTCCCTGGAAGCCGAACCGACATTGACGCCCTCGCTGGGCATTAACGTCAATTTGAGCGACACGCTGTGCGGTTCGAGCGCCTGCCTGCCTTTCGCGCTTAAACCGGAGCTGGCGTTGTTCTATCGAGGGGAATCGGAGTACGACGTCAGCGTGGACGCCAACGTGGTGATTCCTGGCGTCATACCCGAGCCGGGTCTTGATCTTGCACTGGCGACTCTCGACACGTTCCAGCCCCAGGTGTACGGAATCGGATTGCTGGTGCCTTTAGGTAAATTCGAGCTGGTTGCGGCTGTAGAGCGCCAGTATTGGTCCGATCTGGAGAGTGAATTCGCCGGTGACACGGTCAGGGACCAGGCTGGACTGCGCTTTAATGACACCACCGTTCCCCGCATCGGCGTCCGCTACACATGGTCGGACGCTCTTAAACTTTATGGGGGTGTGGCCGTCGAGGATTCCCCACTTCAATCGACCCGGTCCCAGGATGTCAACTTTCTCGACAGCGACCGTATCGTGGTCGGTGTTGGCGCCGATTACCGCCTGAAACGCGCGCCGATAATCAATATGCCCCTTGTGATGTCCCTGGCTTATCAATACCAGCAGCTTGATGAAAGAGAGTTCAACCTCACATCCATCAACTCGCCAACCAATCCCAACCCCTACGAGACCGTTCGCGTGGATGGCGACATACACGTCATCTCGGGTTCCCTGTCACTCAAATTCTAGACCATGATGGCGGAGCTGAATTCAGGAGAGTAGAGATGAATAAACAAATAAACATTCGGCCGCGGTACGTTTCGTTTGCCCTTTGGGTGTTCGGGCTGATGTTGATCAGTGCGTGCGGCGATGACGAAGGCAAAGTCGTCAATCCATGGCGCGCTTCGGACACACTGGTGTTCGCTTACCCCTACCCTGGCCAGCAGGAGGTGCCGACGAGCGGCAATGTCGTGCTGCGTTTCTCCACCACACTGAGTGACGAGGTGAGCGGCGATGTCGAGGACCGTCTGCGGCTCGCCGACGACGCCGGAAACGCCGTGCCCTTTACCCCCGAAGTGATCGATGGCGGCCGGGGGCTGGTACTGAAACCACGGACTTCACTGTCGCCCAATACGCATTATCGGCTGAGTGTCAGCGAGGCGGGCCTGGGGCGTATCGACGATACCGTATTCAAAAATTTTCAATTTCACACGATGGGCGCCCATGCGGGGTTCGCCGACGCCGTCGGCAGTGACGGCTTTAAGATACTTGGCATCACACCTCTGGATCCCGATCCACTGCTGGCCGGCATCGAGGATGCCAGAATAAATGATATGAGCACGCTACGCATGGTCTTCAACCGGCCGCTCGACCCGGCCACCACCGTTTATGGCAAGCAGATCACGCTTGTCGACGACCAGGGCCAGCTGATCGACGCCTCCGTGCTACTGCAGGGGCGCTATTTGATACTGGATCCACGCCGGGACCTGGACTCGGTGGAATACACGTTAGCATTATCGGGGCTGCGCAGTCGTGACGGCTCTCTACTGCCGGAAGTCGAGCGCCAGTTCACACCCATGGGCACGCAGCCGCGCGAAACCACGGTCATCAAGGTCGGTTCCCTAGGCGAGCAACAGCCGGACCTGCAATCCCAGCTGACGGGAAGACCGGTCAATCAGGTGCCATTGGACAGCTTTATCATCGGTGACAGCGCCGTTACCGAACTGACGGGCTCGCTGGCCGCGGACCTGGGCTTTGTCCCGGACTTTGCCGATGCCGTCCCCCTCCGGGTGCCGGCCGGCACGGTACTGCGAGGCGCGCCGGTCGATGTCAACATTCTGGGGGAAATCCCCGCCGGTATCGATACCGGCGACCTGCAGATTACCCTTCTCAGTGACGCCAACGGCTATCTGATTCCCAATCCCTTCAGTACCGAGGCGACGGCGCCTCGCTATGCACTGCTGAGAATGGATGCGGCCATGACCGCGGAGGGAACCAGCGCCAATGCCGCCCTCAGTCAGAATCTGCTCAATATCCAGGTCGTCGGTCTCGCCATTGTCGAGGATGGCAAGCTGGTGCTGGATGCGATCTCCGTGGTCGACCCCGACATTCTCGGCCTTGAAAAGGCTGGTGCCCAATTATCTTTCCGCATGGAGTCCTTCGCCGGGCAGCGAAACCCGCCAATGCCTGAGCCGGATCTACGCCCTCTGGAATTACAATCCTGGTCGCCGGGTGAGGACTTCCAGGCCAACACACGCCCGGGGGATCCGGTCATTCTGAACTTTAACAAGGCGATTGACCCTGCGTCGGCGTTTCTTGATGGCGCTATCAACGCCCAGGTTAACGGCACTTCGCTACCACCTGAAGACGTCTCGATGCGTGTCGACGGCGCCACCGTCATCCTCGAAGGCACCGGAATCGTGGAGCACAACCAGGACGTTGAAATCATACTGACCAGCCAACTACGGGACACGGCGGGCAACCCGCTGAGCAAGGATTACACCCTTGATATGCGGCTTGACGATCTTTTTTTGCCGAATGGCAACCGCGACAGCCTTCGTGCGCCCTTGGTAGCCGCTGTTTTCCCCGGATACCCCTGTGCTCTGACCGACGCCCGGTTAACCGGTGAACGATCACAATGGCGTAACGGGCGCTGCCAGGGCGGCCAGGGAAGCGACCCCCTGTTCCCCGTGGTCGGGCTTTTTCGAGAGTACCCTATACGGGTCATCTTCAACCGCCGTATAGATCCGGCAACAGTCAACGGCGACACTTTTTTCGTCGACCGTCGCGATGCCGGTGGGGATTGGCAACCGGTGCCAGGCCACCTCGACGTGCTGGCGCAACGGGTCGAGTTTTTCCCTGACAGCCCTTGGCGAGACGGTCAGCTATATCGCTATACGTTGCGCTCGGAGCCCACCAGTCCCGACTGCGGAAACAACGCCATCTGCACACTGGACGGTGCTGCCTTGCAAACACGCCAACTGTCACAGAGCAGCGACACGGCTCCAGCGCCGCGCGAGGGAGGCCCCGATATGGTGAACCACTTTGTCGTGACCGGTGACGACCAGCGTTATACCCTCGTGTCCCTGCGTTCCCTACCGACGGTCGACGTCAATGCCAATCTACAAGTCGACAATTCAGAACAAGGTGCTACCGACAACAATGGTGTCATCAAGGCGCCCGCCAACCACCTGCGGTTGGAGCTGCGGGACACCGGGGGCGTGATTACCAACGCCAACCTGGGCTGCTCAATTGGCGAGGACTGTCCGGAGAAACGCTTCGCGTTCGTCAGCACCGGCGCGTTGCAGGCCGGCCCCCGGGAATACGACTCCGCCGTCTCCATCAACCGTCGACTGATTGACGGTAACCCGGACACGGATGATCGGACCACGGGCGCTGTTCTTGTTTCCGTCTTTCCAACCACGCTGACCACCACGCAAGTCTTTCTCGAAGCCAGAGCGTTAGGCCTTATCACCATTGGTCTCGAGACAGGTCCCTTGGTTCTGCGTTTACTACCCGAGGGCGATTCACCGTTTATTGAAGGCTACATCACCGAGACAGAGGACGGTCCCTGGTTCAGCACCACTTTCGACCTGTTGATAGACGCGCCTGAACTGGAACCTAGGCTGATTATTGAACTTGGGCACGATATTCGCAGCAAACGGGTTAACAACGTCACTCTCGAAGGACCGCTTCGGTTCGTCGACGATGGCAGACTGATACTCAAGGTCTCCAATCCCGACCCGCTGACCATTCCCGCCAACATCGACCTGATCGGCATCGGTCTGGCGTCGGTTGAACTTGAAGCACCTCCCTTGGGAGTGGACCTGACCTTCACGTTCCTTCCGGTGAAGGATTTTTAACGTGTTATACCCCGGCCGTTACAAACTGGTCTGGAAAGGGCTGGAGAAGCATTGCCGTTGATATATTCAATCTGTAATATTGGTTGGATGACCAAATGTATTGCCGAAAGAGTTGACTATGACTGACTCTCAGACGACGACATCCTCCGCGCATTGCGGCCTTCAACGCAGTGTTCGGGTGCGATTCACTGGCAGTGACGGGTTGAGTCTGTGGGCCAGCCGCCATGGTGAAGACACGGCGCCCCCCGTATTGCTCCTGCACGGCGGCGGGCAGACCCGCCATGCCTGGTCCGACACGGCGATCGCACTGGCCGATGCCGGCTACTGCGCGTTTAGCCTGGACGCAAGAGGCCACGGCGAAAGCGACTGGTCTCGAGAAGGCGACTACAGTGCCCGAGCCCTTGCAGCGGACCTCAGCGCGGTGATTCGCTCGCTACCGGCCCGGCCGGTTATCGTCGGCGCATCCATGGGTGGTCTGACCGCTTTGCTTACACTTGGCGAAGACGCCTCCCTGGATTGCGAGGCGCTGGTACTGGTCGACGTGGCGCCAAGATTGGAACCTCGGGGCGTCCGCCGGATCATCGAATTCATGCGTCATCATCAGGACGGATTCGAAACGCTGGAGCAGGTACGCGATGCTATCACCGCCTACAACCCGCGCCGCCCGCCATCAAAAGATCTCTCCGGGCTACGCAAAAACCTGCGGCAACACAGTAATGGCCGGTTTTACTGGCACTGGGACCCAGCTTTTCTCAACCACGCGAACGCGCCAACCAAGGCCGGGAGCATGTTCGACCGCGCAAGGCTGGAGCTGGCGGCCCGGCAGTTGGACGTACCGGTGCTTTTGATACGTGGCTACTACAGCGATGTTCTTAGTGACCGGGGCGCAACAGAGTTGCTCACTCTAATCCCCGAGGCACGTTATGTCGTTCTGGAACAGGCCGGCCATATGGTGGCCGGAGACCGTAACAGTGTTTTCACCGAGGCGGTATTGCAATTTCTGCAAGAACGGCCAGCCGCCACTGAGCCGGAATCGTGCCGCACTGCCACTACGGAGCAACACCATGAAACACCCTTATCTTGATGTTCTGATTGTCGGGGCGGGCCTGTCGGGAATTGGCGCGGCCTGTCACTTAAAGGAAAAATGCCCCAACGTCCGTTTTGGAATCGTTGAACGACGCAAACGGATCGGAGGCACCTGGGATTTATTCCGCTATCCCGGCGTCCGCTCCGATTCCGACATGTTTACCCTGGGTTATAACTTTCGACCCTGGACCGATACCAAGATGCTTGCCGACGGCCTTTCTATCCGTCGGTATATTGACGACACCGCACGCGAATACGGTGTGAAACGTCGAATCCAGTTCGGTCTGAAAGTGATCTCGCAATCCTGGCATAGCGAAAACAAACACTGGATCGTCAAAGCCATCGACGAGGCAACCGATGAGGAGCACCAGTTCAGCACCGGCTTTGTATTCAATTGCACCGGATATTACAAGTACGACTCCGGTTACACGCCGGAGATTCCGGGGATCAACCAATTCCGCGGTGACGTGATCCATCCGCAACACTGGCCGGAAAACTACGATTACAGTGGCAAACGGGTGGTGGTTATTGGCAGTGGCGCCACTGCCGTGACGCTGGTACCGGCTATGGCCGACAAGGCGGATCATGTGGTGATGCTGCAGCGCTCGCCCACCTATGTAGCCACCGTGCCAGAGCAGGATCTGATATCCAGGAACCTGCGCCGCATTCTGCCGGAGATGGCCGTTTACCGGCTGGCCCGGACCCGCAATATTCTGTTGCAGAGAGCGGTATATCGGCTTTCTCTGAGTAAGCCCAAGGCGATGCGACGCCTGCTTCTGGCGACCGCGCGCCGGCAGCTCGGCCCGGAGGTCGACATGCGGCATTTCCAGCCCCATTACAATCCCTGGGAAGAACGCATGTGCGCCGTTCCCAAGGGTGATCTCTTCAAGGTTATCCGCGAAGGCCAGGCCTCCGTGGTCACCGACCACATCGAAGCGGTCACCGAAACCGGGATCCAATTGAAGTCCGGCGCTCATATCGACGCTGATGTTCTGATCACAGCCACTGGCCTTGATTTGCAGCTGTTCGGTGGCGCCAGATTGGAAGTCGACGGCCGTGAAGTTCATGTGGCGGACGCCCTGATGTACAAGGGACTGATGCTCGAAGGGGTACCCAATATGGCCCTGGTGTTCGGTTACACCAACGCTTCTTGGACGCTGAAGGCCGATATCGCCTCTGAATTCGTCTGCCGCCTCCTGAATCACATGCGCGATATTGGCGCCCGGGTGGTCACACCCGTCGATGGACAAGGGAGCAAGACCCAGATGAACTTTCTTAATTTACGTTCCGGATATGTTCTTCGCGCCAACGACCGCCTTCCTCGTCAGGGCAGCAGGACCCCCTGGCAGAATCTTGATGACTATTTGCGTGACCTGCCCGCATTACGCTATGGCAACCTCGAGGATGGCCACCTTCGTTTTGAGGGAAGTAGCATCAGGCGCGGAAGGAACCGCGTGTTTCGCAAGTTACTGAGTGCCTGATCCGCCTACCTGTTGGAGCATATTATGAAACGTTTTTACGGGAAAGTCGCTGCGATTACTGGTGCTGGTTCAGGCATAGGTCGAGCGACCGCCATGCTGCTGGCTAAAAAGGGCTGCCATTTGGCTCTGTCGGACATTGACGAAAACGGTCTAAAAGACACCGCCATTGACCTGCGCGACTACCCGGTCAGGGTCACCACCCATGTTGTTAATGTCAGCCGAAGGGATGAGATGTATCGGTATGCGGATCAATGTGTCAAGGAGCACGGACAGGTTAACTTGATAATGAACAATGCCGGCGTTGGTCTCGGAGAAACCGTTGATGCCATGAGCTATGAAAACCTCGAATGGCTTATGAACATTAACTTCTGGGGGGTGGTATACGGAACCAAGGCCTTTCTGCCTTACCTCAAGCAATCCGGCGACGGCCATGTGATAAACATCTCCAGCATCTTTGGCATCATTGGAGTGCCCACCCAATCAGCCTATAACGCCGCGAAATTCGCTGTTCGAGGGTTCACCGAGTCGCTGCGCGAAGAACTGGACATTGAGCGAAGCTGTGTTAGCGCAACCTGCGTTCACCCGGGCGGCGTCAAGACCAACATTGCCCGTAACAGCCGCATGGGTGATATGGGGAACATAGCCCCGGGCAGCAAGGAAGAAATTACGGAACTTTTCGATCGCATCGCCCGGTCCACGCCGGAACAGGCAGCCAACGCTATCCTGCAGGCGGTTCGCAAGAACCGGCGTCGCGTGTTGATAGGTAATGACGCAGCGATACTGGACGCCGGCCAACGCCTGATGCCGGCGGGCTATCAGCGGCCCCTCGAAGCATTCTTCCGAATGCGACAGGGGCGGCAAAAAATGCCTAGTCAATCGTCGCAATAAGCAGGATCAAACTTCAAAAAGAGGGCCGAATCATGGCTTTAAAGAAGACAACTAATGCAAAGACGTCCAACGTCCTGAACGGTGCGTCAGTGGGCATTCCACCCCGTCACATAGACTTCCAGTTTCCGGACACAACACCAAAGTACTTCTATGCGGACAACGCTACGGCAACCACATTCTTTGCCATGCTGTCCGGGTTCTTTCCACCCGGTGAGCGCTACTTCATGGATTCGGTGCGTTATTTTCGAAACCGTGTTACCGACAAGCAGCAGCGAGCGGCCATTTCCGGATTCATGGGGCAAGAAGCCATTCATGGTCGCGAGCATGACCGCCTTAACGAATTGCTTGCTGAGAGGGGCTTCGACATGGACACTCCGGACCGCTTCGTAAAGTTCGGCCTCCGCGTTCTGAGGATGTTGCCAAAAAGCACCCAGCTTGCCGCCACTACTTTCATGGAACATTTTACCGCCTTGCTTGCGGAGCAGCTATTGGAAGACGAGACGTTTCAAAGTCTGGCCGACCCGGAGATGATAAAGATATGGCAATGGCATGCTCTTGAGGAGCTTGAACACAAATCTGTTGCTTACAACGTTTACGAAATCATCGGCAACAGTCACGGTGAACGGATCGCAGCGACGGCAGCATCCCTGGTTGTGCTCTTGCCGATGTTGGGGATCACTTGGGCATGGATGCTCGCCAAGGACGGGAAGCTGGGCAGCGTCAAGGACAACGCCGTGGGATTGAACGTACTGTTCGGTCCAAAGGGATTTGTCTCCGGGATTATGCGCCGCCTTCCGGAGTTCGTTGATCGGCGCTACCATCCTGACAACCATGATACGCGGGCACTGGAAGATACGTGGCGACAACGCCTGTTCGCTGAAAACGGACCACTGTACCAAGCTTACAGAAACCGTCCCGAGGGCGACCAAGTCAAGATCGCCTAATATCCGAATTCAACCGCCTCAAAAGACCCGGGGACGGCATTAGCACTACCGTTTGGTGGCGCCAATGTCGTCTCATTTTTGATCCTGAATGATATAACCAGCCGCTTTCTCGCCGATCATCATGCTCGCCGCGTTAGTGTTGCCACTGATCAAATAAGGCATGACGGACGCATCAGCAACGCGCAATCCCAACACGCCCCTGACTCTTAACCGACCATCCACTACGGCCAGATCATCCACCCCCATACGGCAAGTGCCCACCGGATGATAAATAGTTTCAGCGCGCTGCCTGATATCTTCCTCAATCTGGGTATCGGTTAGCACATCGCTCGCCGGCAGATCTTCTCCTCCAAAGACCTCGGCGAAAGCTTCTGTCTGGAACACCCGCCGAGCCAGTTTGACGCCCTCTCTCAGGACGCCGAGATCGTCAGCATCGGAAAGATAACAGGGATCGATGAGCGGGGCGCTGAGAGGGTTGCTATCGGCGAGGCGAATCCAACCGCGGCTTTTAGGTCGCAACTGGCATACATGAATGGTGCAGCCAAAGCCTGACGTCAACTCCCTGCCATGATCGCGCAGAAATGCGGGCAGAAAATGCATCTGCACATCCGGGCGCGCCCCTCCGCCGACATTAATAAACGCCCCCGCCTCAGCCGCATTGCTGGCTAGAAAGCCGCGCCGATGGCGGAAGTACGCATAGAACGCTCGCATCAAACGCGGTAGAAAGTAAGGGGAGAAGCCAATTGACTGTCTGCTACGGTCGTGAATCGAAATAGTCATATCCAGATGGTCTTGAAGATTACAACCCACCTCTGGGCAGTCCACCAGACAATCAACGCCAACACTTTGTAAATGGTCACGATCACCAATGCCTGAAAGCATCAGCAAATGAGGCGAGTTGATTGCCCCACCCGAAAGTACGACTTCCCGATTTGCCCGAACGGTGTGAGATGTGCCGGCCGTATCGCTATACTCGACGGCCACCGCACGTCCATTTTCGATCACTACCCGGGAAACCATTGCATTAGTGAGAATGGTCAAATTACCGCGGCTTCTCGCCGGATCGAGAAACGCCCTCGCGGCACTCCAACGTCGCCCATCTTTTTGCGTCACTTGGAATTGGCCGAAGCCGCGCTGCGATTCACCGTTGAAATCATCGTTACGTTTTTCGCCCAGTTCTTCCCCGGCGCGAATGAACAACTCAGTCAGCGGATTAGGATCCCTGACCCGAGTGACGTTCAGCGGTCCTTCGCTACCGTGCCAGGCGTCCGGCGGATACTCCTCATTGTGCTCATGCGCGTTGAGGATGGGCCGGACATCATCCCACCCCCAATCCTTGAGCCCGCTGTCCCGCCAGGCATCGTAATCCTCAGGTTGTCCACGAATATAAACCATGGCGTTGATTGAGCTACTGCCACCGAGAGTTTTTCCACGGGGCCAATAGAGCTGCCTGTTGCCAAGCGCTCGTTGAGCCACTGTTTGATAGCCCCAGTTACGCTTGCCCTCCCTGATCAAACCGATCACCCCGAACGGCACGTTCACAAAACCGCTGTTGTCGTGCGGGCCCGCCTCCAGCAAGCAAACAGAGAATCGGCCGGACTCGCTTAATCGGTTGGCCAGGACACAACCGGCGGATCCCGCTCCGACTACGATGAAATCATATTCATCCACGAACGCACTCCTCTCCGAGGGCGGCGATACGATCAAGATGGTAGTCACCATGACCGTGTGTTAGGGAGCAGTACGTCATGAGACGAAAGTAATGGCCTATATCAAGCTCTTCGGTGACCCCGATACCGCCGTGAATCTGGATCGCCTGTTGCGCGATCTTCACCCCCTTGTCGGCGTAATACGCCTTGGTGGCCGAACAAGCATGTTCCCGTTCAAAGGTATCGTCTAGATCCGCCTTGACGGAGACCATGAACAGCATCGACTCCAACTGTTGAAGATCCGTGAACATATCCACGAGATAGTGTTGAATTACCTGAAAGCTGCCTATCGGCGCACCGAACTGCTTCCGCGTCTTTGCGTAATCAAGAGTGCGCTGATAAAGCGCACTGGCGGCGCCATACATACGCGCGCAATCGAGCGCCTGCAACCAGGCGACGGCCTTGCTGACGGCGCGCCCCACCTTCACGCCACGCGAAAGAATCATTTCCTCATCAATCACCACGTCATCGAACAGCACATCTGAAAGCCGGCTACCGTCCAAGCCCCGATATCGGGTCACCTCGCAGCCTTCAAGCGGCACAAGGACCAAGGTCAGCTCATCGCCAAGCATCGCCGTCGTCAGCACCTTATTCGCGCAGCCACCATCAGGAACGAAATTCTTCCGTCCAGACAGTTTGCCACTGTTAATCGACAGGGATGGCTTCAAAATATTGTATCCGGCGTGGTAGTCATAGAGCGCGCATGCCACCTTCTCATCACCATCGACAATGGATTGCAATACTTTCAATGCCCGCTCAGTACCCAGATACTCGAGAAGTTTTCCAGGACCGATCACCAGATCGACATAGGGGTCCAGACACAAGACGGCGCCGGCCTCCCTAACAATCATCGCCACGTCGATCAGATCGCCGCCATAGCCTCCGACCGACTCAGGAAACGGCAGACCAAACCAGCCTAGCTCGCGCATCAACTCCCATCGTGATGGATCACAATGATTGAGTTGGTTGAGTTGTTGCATGTAGGTATCAAAACCATAGTGATCCTTGAGATACCGCCTCGCCGTATCGGCAACCATGGTCGTGTTATCGGAAAGATTGAATTCCATTATGACCTCTCATAAACCTAACAGCATCTTGGCAAGCACGTTCTTCTGAATCTCGTTCGATCCGCCATAAATCGTGCAGGCGCGAAGAAAATTGTACCGACGAGGGGAATGATTAAAGCTTTCATTACCCACCGCTGATGAACTATCCCAGACCAGCGACATCAACCCGCCCATCTCGACCATCGCTTGGGACATTTTCTGCTGTAGCTCGGTACCCTTGATCTTGAGACCGGAAGACTCCGGTCCAAAAGGTCTGCCCTCGTCTGTCGCGGCAACGGTCCTAAAGTTGGTGTACTCCAACGCCATCAGTTCGACTTCCAGCTCGGCCACACGTCGTCGCGCCTGTTGCTTATCGATGTAATACGGAGCTTCGTCAATAGCCCTCTTCATGCGCGCCAATGCATAGTGACTGTCGGCAACGCCGGCAATCGTAGTGCGCTCATGCGTTAACAAAAACTTGGCAATCGTCCACCCCATACCCTCCTTCCCCACCAGATTGTCCAGCGGCACCTTGACATCGGTGAAATACACTTCGTTGAGGTGATGGTGTCCATCAATGGTATAAATGGGACGAACCTCGATACCCGGCGTGTTCATGTCTATCAGCAGGAAAGAGATACCCTGTTGCTTCTTGGCATCGGGGTCGGTTCTAACAAGACAGAACATCATGTCCGCCCAATGCGCTTGAGTGGTCCAAATCTTCTGGCCATTGACCAGGTAGTGGTCCCGTTTGCGCTCGGCGCGGGTTTTAAGGGATGCGAGGTCCGATCCGGCATTGGGCTCGGAATAACCCTGGCACCAAAGCGTCTCACCGCTGGCTATCCCAGGCAGCCATCGCTCTTTTTGTTGCGCGGATCCGAACGTGTAGATCACAGGGCCTACCATGGCGACACCGAAGGGACTTACCGGAGGCGCCCCAGCCATGGCCCTCTCAAGATCAAAAAGATAACGTTGTGTCGCGGTCCATCCCGGACCTCCGTATTGTTCAGGCCAGGTTACCGCCAGCCAACCCTGTTCACCGAGCCGTTTCTCCCATTGTTGTTGCTGTGATTTTTCGGGCATTTCGCCAAGTGCGGAAATACGACCAATCTCTTCGGGAACATTTTTCCGCATCCATGCGCGTATTGTCTTTTGAAACTTCTGCTCTTCCTGCGTAAATTGCAAATTCATAATTTTCCTCATCCAAGCAAGTGGTTTTGACAAGAATGATAAATCAGGTAACCGATCGCCCCATCCGTTCCCAGTAGGGTGCACGCAGCTCATTCTTGAGAATCTTGCCGGCGCCACTTACCGGCAATGGTTCACTACGGAACTCGATACTACGTGGAAGTTTGTAACCGGCAATCAACTCCCGGCAATGGCTCAGCAGCTCGTCTTCCGTGAGCACATGGCCTTGGCGCGGCACGACGATTGCATGCACCGTTTCAACCCATTCATCGTGGGGAATCCCCACCACCGCGCATTCCTGTACCGCGGGATGACTATAGATAGCACTCTCAACTTCGACCGAGAATATATTCTCCCCGCCACTGATGATCATGTCCTTGACGCGATCGACGATGAATACAAACCCGTCTTCATCCATATAACCGAGGTCACCGGTATGCAACCAGCCGTTACGCAGGGCCTCAGCGGAAGCTTCCTCCATTCCCCAATAACCCAGCATGACGTTCGGACCTCTGGCGCAGATCTCGCCAACTTCGCATCTCGGCCGCTCGATATCATCCTTGTCAAAAATGGCAACCTCGACTCCCAGTGCGGCCCTGCCCGCGCTTCGAAGTTTGTCGCCTCCAGGCACATGGAAATCGGGTGGCAAGGCGGTGATGATGGGTGACGCCTCCGTCTGTCCATACCCTTGAGCGAACAGAGCGTCCGGCATCTGCTTCATGGCGCTGATCAATACCGACTCAGGCATGGCCGACGCTCCGTAGAGCATGCGCTTGACGCTACTTACGTCGAATTCCTTTATTCTTCCGGAGGACACCAGCAGATTGATCATCGTTGGCACGAGCAAGGCATGTGTAACTCTTTCACGCTCAATAAAAGAGAGCACATCGTCTACATCGAAACGAGGTACGATGCCGTGCGTGCCACCAGCTAGCGTCACGGCAAAAGTGCTTGCCATATCGGCCAAATGAAACATCGGAGCCGCATGCATGTAGATCGTGCCGGACCCATAATCCATTTCCGGCACCACATTAAGCGCATTGAAGACAAGGTTGTCATGGCTCAGCATCACGCCTTTCGACCGCCCGGTGGTCCCCCCGGTATAGAACAGTCCGGCAAGCTCGCTCCCTCCTTCGCTGATATCCCGCATCGGATCTGATTCAGCGATAAGCGACTCATAGTCGACACACCCATCCGGTAAACTACCGTCGCCCATGAAAACCACATGCTGAACGGTCTCAAGCAGCGGCCGCAGTTTTGACAGCATGTCGCTGAATGCATCATCGACAAACAGGATGGACGATGCGGAATCGTTCAGACTGTACGCGATCTCCGGGGGCGCCAGGCGGATATTGACGGGATTAAGAGCCGCGCCGGCCCATGGCACGGCGTAAAAATATTCTAGGTAGCGGTCGCTATTGAGTGACAAGATCGCGACGCGGTTCCCGCTTTCCGCTCCCAAGGCGCGAAGGCCCGCGGCCAGGCGCGCAACACGATTCTCAAAAGCGCGCCATGACTGCTTTCTATCCTTGTAAATCGTGGCGATGCCGTCAGGATTTTGCTGGACCGCACGACGTAATGTTTGCGATATGATCATGGTATTCTCCCAAGTCGCTTAAAAAGCATCAGCCCCAGTTGAAAATACTTAGCGGCTGTAGATAAAGCGCCCGATTGACACGAGCGTTTTATCCAGATAAACGTCGACCGATACGACTACGAAACGTCTTCCTGCACGGACAATACAAGGCTCGGCACGAATCGTGCCCGCAAACGCGGGCCGTAAATAATCAAAGGTCATACTACTGCATGACGGCTCTTCGACCAGATCAAGCGATTCCATCAAATAAAGAGCTGCCGTTATTTCGGCAAAACTGGCGAGAATGCCGCCATGAAAGGTACGCAACAGAGGATTACCGATATGCTGTTCTCGAAAGCACAACCGGCAAGAGAACCCCTCATCAGAGGTCAACGCCTCGAGACCTAGAAACTCCACAAATGGAGTATTTTCAAGCATTTCTTTTTGCGCTTTATTCAGAGCCATGTCAGCCAACCCGTCATCTGGCGATTCGAAAGCGATCGCTCTTTCATACTTTCCCCTCTCCTTTCATGGCTGAATCGAATGCAGGCCCGAGAGTACCGACGGCAAATGAACCGAATACCGTTGCCAGCAAGTTATGATCGGAATAAGCGCAACCTTGTCCGCGCACATAGGCGATATCACCTCGTACCGCGTAACACTCCACCTCGCTGTAGATTCCCTCCCCCGCGGGTACAGGCCGGATGAAATCCACACGCAGATCGATGGTCGCAATCGGACGCATGTCACCGAGCCGGGAAAATATTGCCAACCCGCAATTGGTATCCAATAGCGTGACAACAACTCCTCGGTGAAGCCCCCCGTGTCGATCGCAAAGCGTTGGACGGCAGGAGAGGCTCATGGCGGCACGCCCTTTGCCAACTTCCTCCACTTCCACGCCGAAGGCGTTGAACAAGGGATGGGATGTGCCAAAGAAGGTCTTGGCCATGGTTAAATAACGATCTGACATCGAATCGCTTCCCCCTTTCATTGGCTGGCCCACTCGGGAGCCGGTATCTCGCTCCGGGTCCGGTCGCTTTTATCTAATCAGCCCAGAGCATCTAGTGCACACTTCACATAACGCGACTCGTGTGATTTAACCCGATTAATAGCCAACTCGATATCGGCGGAAGGAAATGTCGTTGCCTCGGAAGCCATTTTCAAAACAGCCGCCAAGCCGGACCAAGCCGCTGCCGCGCCTCGCATGAGCTCCACTAACTTCGCATCTCTCACCACGGTAAGCCGTGCACTGGCCTCTTCCAAAAAATCGGCGTACAGGGTACGAAATCCGGCTCCCCCAGTACCGCGCTTTTCGATCACCTGGTAAGCAAAACGCAACGACCAGCGCCAGTTTTCGTCAGCCGCCCAATGTGACAGCCCGTCAATCCAAGTATCCAGCGCCGCGAGACCGCTAAAACGATCGCCGTTCGCCAGAGCATAGGCATTGTCAAAGATGGCCCTCCGAATACGTTCCGGAGTTACGCTGGCTTTGATAGCTTCGGGGGCAAACAGGTTTCCGTTATGAATAAAAGGGGGCGCAGTGGAGAAGCGTGCGTCGGCCAAATTAGCCGTAGATACCGCGATCAATCCCGGGCGTTCGGTATCACTGACCAACACCTCGTCCCGCTCCTCGTCATATAACCATGCCACAATGGCGTGCCCTGCAAAATGTGTGTTGCTTTGGAAGTAGGGCAAATGGAAAATGTCAGTTAACAACAGTGCGGGTCGATTTTCATTCAGCACCCGTTTGAGATCCGTATTGGCGGACCGTTGATCGCGGTAGCCGCGCCAGGAAAAGGGAATATCCAAAGTATTGAATACGTTTTCCTCGAATTCCATTGAACGCACATGCACGATGAAAGGGGTATTGGAGGCTGCAGTCTCCACATAGGTAATGCCGAGTCCGGCCCCAAGACCAAAACAGCAAGCCTCGCTCATCACCAAGCCGTGGAACTCAAGCAAGTCACGGATGGCCGAACTGCCACAGTGCCTGCCCGGCCTGTGGCAGTGACGCGCCCCGATCTTTGGCCTTACAGCCGTTTCAGACACTTCTCCGCCGACCATTCAAGCGGCCTCGCTCACCGGCTCGGTTTCATATACGGCGGCCGATGCCCGCATCGGATCACCATGCTCTCCGTACTCCTTCAACCATGCCGCGACTTTCTCCGGCATGCCCGTTTGCCAGGGGTGGAATCCCGGACGGAACCACGCAACAAACTCGGGCAACATGCGGGTCAGAATACCGCGACGACCGTAGAGCCGGTTTAGACCACGCAGCACTACCGTCGGCCGTCGCATCGCACCGTCAAGACGCAACATATTCACGAACACCGGCCCGACGACCAGGTGCACCATCAGCATGGCAACCACCAGGGCCGAAGCGCGAGTCAAATAACCTCCGCCTGCCGCGGTTCGGTATACATCGTACGCCACTGCCTTGTGCTCAACCTCTTCCACACCATGCCAGAGAAACATCGCCCGCATTACCGGATCCGCATCTCGGAACATATCCGTTTCATCCTTGAGCATCGCCTCGCCCAGAGTGGCGGTAAAATGCTCGAAAGCCGCGGTCATCGCCAGTTGATACTTTTCCGGCATGTATTTCTGTGTCGTACGAATAAAACGACGCAGGTTGCGGGTAATCTGATCGACATCGATTCCCTGCGCCTCCATCACGTCATTGAAACGATCATGGACGATACCGTGCTGGCCCTCCTGACGAATGAAATGGCGGATATCTTCACGCAAGCGCTGGTCCGTCACCTGATCCTGGAAATGGCGCACCGACTGGATAAAAAACCGCTCCCCCTCGGGAAAATGCACCGACAAGGCGTCAAAAAAACGGGTTACCACAGGATCACCACCATTCCAGTGGCGCGGCACAGAGGACACATCAAAATCTACTTTACGGGGCTGAATTGAGATTGCACTCATCAGAACCTCCTCTAGAGAACTACAGCATGAAGTATACGTTTCCAAAGATGCTATTGGTTAACCAACCAAGACTCAATAAGAATTTTTTCTTAAAGCTCGCTCATCTTTTACCGTAACAGGACACTGCCATCTGAAGCAGCAGTGCATACAAAGGGGCGTCGGGACGTCCGCGGAACTCAGGTCCGTTGTTTGATAAGGTAGTCGTACGGTTCAAGGGAGGAGAGAGGAGGGCAACCACCGATTACGGCTGCCCGGCTTGTAACCAGATGAAGCGGGGATGTTTACAGCAGCCTCAACGTAGCTAGTCGAAGGAGCAAATTGAACGGGGCGCCCTAACGAAACCGGAAAGGGAAATCCCAGTGACGACGCTGCGTCGGAAGTCCATTCCCAACATAATGTTTGGTACCAGAGGCCGGACTTGAACCGGCACGCCCTCGCGGGCAACGGATTTTGAATCCGTCGTGTCTACCAATTCCACCACTCTGGCTTTGGCTTACCGCTGGACAGCGAACCCGCTGTCTCGGGCGGCGAGTATACCAAGCCCGGCCAACATTGCCAGCCGTTCAGCGCACCCGCAGCAGCAGCCAGATGCCCAGTACCAGGCACAGCAGCGGGGGTAACCCGGCGGCCAGCAGCGGCTCGGTGCGGAACACCAGGGACAGATGTCCAAAAAACTGCTGACCGTAGTTGAAGGTCAGCCCGGCGACGATGCCGGCGGCCATGCGCAGCCCCATGGTCACTTCGCGCAAGGGGCCGAAAATAAAGGAGATGGCGATCAGCACCATGCCGATGGTGGCCGCCGGCATCAGCAGTTTCTGCCAGAACGCCAGCATGTAATCCGCGCTTTGCAGCCCCTGCTCTTTCATATAGCGGGTGTAGTTCCACAATTTGGCCATCGCCAGCCGCCGCGGCTCCAGGACCACGATACTCAGCAATTGCGGGGTCAGGCTGGTGTCCCAGCGGCCGCCGCCTTCGGTGTAGGTTTCGGTGCGGTCGTCGCCGAAACGGGTGCCCTGAATGTTCTGCAGCGTCCAGTGATCGCCCTGGTAGAGCGCCCTTTCCACGAACTGGCTCTCTTCCAGCTGGTGATCGTCGTTGAAGCGGTAACGGGTGAGGCCATAGAGCACCCCGTTGGGCTGCACCGTATTGATATGGATGAACTCGTCGCCTTCCCGGTGCCAGAAACCGTATTCACTGCGCAGCGCCTCGCCGCCGCCCTCCTGCAGGGAGCGGTTGCTCTGCGCCACCTGCTCGGTATACGGGGCCAGGTACTCGCCCACCGGGATCGACAGCAACATCAGGAAAATCACCGGGCGCAGCACCATCCAGCTCACCTGCAGGGTGGACACGCCGGCGGCGCGGATCACCGACAGCTCGCCGCTGTTGGCCATCAGCCCCAGGCCGATCAGGGTGCCGAGCAGAATCGCCATGGGCAGATATTCATGGAAGCGGCGCGGCACCGTGGTGAGCACGAACTGCAGCGCCTGCATCACCTGGTAACCGCCACGCAGGAACTCCAGCTCGTAGATAAAGCTGAACAGGCAGTCCAGGCCGACGATGATCGCCACGATGGCCAGCGACGGCAGCAGCACCGAACGCCAGAAATACCGTTTGAGCAGGGTCATGCGCGGGCCCTCCTCGGCTTGAGCCGGTCACCGAAGTACAGCATGAAGACGGCGAACCCGGCGATCAGGTGGATCAGGCCCATGGAGTAGTACCAGGGCCGTTCGCTGCCGGGCACTTCGGCGATCCAGCTGCGCATGGTCAGCAACAGGCCCACGTAAAGCATGTAGCCCAGCACCGCGGGGATCATGCGCAGAAACCGGCCCTGGCGGGGGTTGACCCGGGACAGCGGCACGGCGGCGAGACACATGATCGGCACCGTGAGCACCAGGGACCAGCGCCAGGCCAGCTCCGCCATGGCCTGGTTGCCGCCGTCATCGATCAGATCCAGGGTGGAGCGGCCGCGCACCTCGGGCGGGCGGCTGCTGGAGCGCTCGCTGCCGATGCGCACACGGGCTTTTTCGAAGGCCACTTCCCGGTAGTCCGCTTCGCCGGGTTTGCCCTGGTACTGGTAGCCGTCGGTCAATTCCAGATAGCTGATACCGTCCTGCTGCACGAGGTTGCCGCTGCGCGCCCAGACCGTGAGCAGGCGGCCGGCCTCCTCGCTGGAAAAGCTGGCGTCGGCCACGAACACGTTTTCCAGCACGCCTTCCTCGCGGTTGAGGCTTTCCGCGTAGGTGGCCCGCTGGTTGTCGTCGTCGCCTTTGACGTGGAAGCGCCCGGGGGTCAGCAGCTCGAGCACCGAGCGGCCCTTTTGTTCCTCGAAGATGCGGTTCACCTCGGCGTCCCCTTGCGGGGTGACGTAGAGGGCGAACAGAGCGATCACGCTCATCGCCACCAGGGCGGGTACAATCAATGAACGGACCACCCGGCCGTCGCCCTGCCCGCCGGCGCGCAGCACCACCATCTCGTTGTCCATGTGCATGCGCCCCAACACCAGCAGGATGGCGATGTAGAGGCTGAGTGGCAGGATCATCTGCAAGAACTCGGGGAGCCGGAACGCCATCACCAGAAACAGGGCGTCCGCGGCGATCTGCCCGGCGGCGGCCTCGGCTAAGTACTTGATAAAGCGGCCACTGACCAGCACCATCACCAGAATGAAGGTGACCAGTACCGTGGTCATGAATACCTGTCGATTTATATAGCGGTGTAATATCAACGTCGGCCCCGCCCGCACTTAACCTGCACTGAAAGTGTGCGGCATTGTAACTCAGGAGACAGCATGGAGTACGCCATTAGCCATTCCGCTTTAGCAAAAATCAAAGCGGATTGCGTGATTCTTCCCTTGAGCAGCGACGCAACCCTGCCTGAAAACCTGCCCGATGAGACACGCGAAGCGGTCAAGGCGTTCATTAAGGCCGGAGATTTCTCCGGCGACAAGGGCCAGACCGCGTGGTTGCATCAGCCGCCGGGGCTGACCGCCAGCCGCCTGTTTCTGGTCGGCTGCGGCGACAAGAGCGAGCTGGACGGCAACGCCTTCCTGAAACTGGTCGGCCAGGTGAGCCGCACGCTGCAGCGCGGCCCGGCCAAGCAGGCGGTGTGGGTGCTGGGCTCGGTGGCCGTGGCCCGGGACACCGAATGGCAGGTGCGTGAAGGCACCCGGGTGGCGGAAGAAGCCGCCTACCGGTTCGACCTGTACCGCAGTAAAGCGCCCAAGGCGGCGACACTGAAGAAGTGGACCTTCTGGGCGGCCGAACGCAATAACGGCCTGAAGAAGGCCTCCAACGTGGGCAAGGCGGTGGCCGCCGGGTCCGCGCTGGCCAAGGACCTGGGCAACATGGCGCCCAACGATTGCTACCCGGAGTACCTGGCCAAGCGCGCCCGTCAGCTGGCCAAGGACTACGAGAAAAAGCTGTCCGTGAAGGTGATCAGCCACGCCCAGGCGGAAAAAATGGGCATGGGCGCGTTTTGCGCCGTGTCTCAGGGCAGCAGCCGCAAGGGCTGCCTGATCGTGATGGACTACAAGGGTGCCACCGGTAAGCCGGTGTCGCTGGTCGGCAAGGGCATTACCTTCGATACCGGCGGTATCTCCCTGAAGCCCGGCGCCAGCATGGACGAGATGAAGTACGACATGGGCGGCGCCGCCAGCGTATTCGGGGCGATGAAGACGGTCTGCGAGCTGGGGCTGCCGATCCACCTGGTGGCCGTGGTGGCCGCGGCGGAAAACATGCCCGACGGCGAAGCCACCCGCCCCGGGGACATCGTCAAAACCCTGTCCGGCCAGACCGTGGAGATCCTCAACACCGACGCCGAGGGCCGGCTGGTGCTGTGCGACGCCCTCACCTACGTGCAGCAGAAGCACAAGCCGCACACGGTGATCGATGTGGCCACCCTGACCGGGGCCTGCGTGATGGCGCTTGGCAGCCACGCCCAGGCGGTGTACAGCAACGACGACGCCCTCAGCGAGGCACTGCTGGAAGCGGGCCGGGACACCGGCGACCGGGGCTGGCCGATGCCGCTGTGGGAGGACTACCAGACTCAGCTGGACAGCCCGTTCGCGGACATGCAGAACATCGGCGGCCCCAAGGGCGGCTCGATCACCGCGGCCTGCTTCCTGCACCGCTTTGCCCGCGACGTGAAATGGGCGCACCTGGACATCGCCGGCACCGCCTGGAACAGCGGCGGCAAGGAGAAGGGCTCCACCGGCCGGCCGGTGCCGATGCTGACCCGCTACCTGATCAATCTGGCGGAGCGCAAAGGCTGACCCCTTGACGGAAATACTGTTCTACATCACTGAACAGGCCGGCGAAGGCGTGCAAACCGCCCTCGCCCGCCG
>MRWF01012069.1_pt1 | contig 250862 bp, 243 predicted proteins | sample 1013331 | NCBI WGS metagenome assembly MRWF01 (sample SAMN06117577, study PRJNA244670) | biofilm metagenome | biome: Water; feature: Cathode Biofilm; material: Biofilm; isolation source: microbial consortium enriched at the cathode of a solar microbial fuel cell | place: USA: District of Columbia... | reverse complement strand
CCGCGTCATTGCCGGGCTTGCCCCGGCAATCCATGCCGCGACCGGGCCGGGTCCCTAGGCCGTGACTGGGGCAAGGAAACGGCATGGATGCCATGGTCGAGCCATAGCATGACGGGGGGAGGGGGCTCTGAGGGGCAGGGGTCGAACTTGGAAAAACGGTCAGCCCTCGTGCGGAGCGTAGGAGGCCGGGTCGACCTGGGCCGGACGTCCGGGGAGGGTAAGCTGAGCCTGCCGGGCCGGGGTTGTTGCGATCACCTTGCCGGACTTGACGACCGCAAGACGCGTTGCCTTCAGGCGAATGGCCTCGATCGTGTCGCGGGCCTGCAGCAGCACGAAGTCCGCCTTGCAGCCTTTGTCCAGACCGTACCCGTCCAGGTTCATCGCCTTGGCCGGATGCGCGGTGACGCAGTCGTAGCAGTAGCGGATGGCGTCGCGGCTGGTCATCTGGGCAACGTGTAGTCCCATGGAGGCGACCTCCAGCATGTCGCCGGAGCCCATCGAGTACCAGGGGTCCATCACGCAGTCGTGGCCGAAGGCGACATTGATGCCGTAGGACCGCATCTCCGGAACACGGGTCTGGCCGCGGCGCTTGGGATACGTGTCGTGGCGACCCTGCAACGTGATGTTGATCAGCGGGTTCGCAATGGCATGCACTTCCGCTTCGGCGATCAGCGGCAACAGCTTGGAGACGTAGTAATTGTCCATGGAATGCATGGACGTCAGATGCGATCCGGCAACGCGGCCCTGCAGCCCGAGGCGCTGGGTCTGATAGGCGAGCGTCTCGATATGGCGCGACATCGGATCGTCGGTCTCGTCGCAGTGCATGTCGACCATCAGCCCGCGTTCGGCCGCGATTTCGCACAGCCGCGCGACCGACCGGGCACCGTCGTCCATGGTGCGCTCGAAATGCGGAATGCCGCCGACGATGTCGACGCCCATGTCGAGTGCCGTCAGAAGGTTCTTCTCGGCGGTGGCAGAGCGGTAGAGCCCGTCCTGGGGGAAGGCGACCAGTTGCAGGTCGATGTAGTCCTTCACCTTCTCTCGCACTTCCAGCAGGCCTTTGACGCCCGTCAGCCTGTCGTCGCACACATCCACATGGGTGCGGATCGCCAGCAGCCCCTGCGAGACGGCCAGATCGCAATATCTCAGGGCGCGCTCGACAACGGCATCGACGGTCAGGATCTCCTTCAGTTCTCCCCAAAGCGCGATGCCTTCCAGCAGCGTGCCGCTGCGGTTCATGCGCGGCAGGCCGAGCGACAGCGTCGCATCCATGTGGAAGTGGCTGTCAACAAACGGTGGCGACACGAGGTGTTCGCCAGCATCGATCACCTGGCCGGCGTCCGCCGTGATCCCGGCTTCCACAGCCTCGATACGGCCGTTCCGGCAGGCAATGTCGATGCCGTGGCGGCCGTCGGGCAGGTTGGCGTTCTTGACGAGGAGATCGAAACTCATGGGACTGTCTCAGCGTTGACCACGGAAGTAGGGCACAAGAAGGGCCCTTGGATAGTCTGCCCGGCGGGCAACGACAATCAGCGCGGCGATGGAAAGCAGATACGGCATCATCAGGAACACCTGGCCGGGAATGAAACTGCCGACCTCGGTCTGAAGACGCACCTGGAAGGCATCAAAAGCCCCGAAGAGCAGAGCGCCGATCAGGGCCTTGCCGGGTCGCCAGGAGGCGAACACCGTCAGGGCGATGCAGATCCAGCCACGGCCGTTGACCATGCCGAAGAAAAACGCGTCGAAGGCCGACATGGTCAGGAACGCGCCGCCAAGCGCCATGATCGCGGAGCCCGCAACCACCGTACCGATGCGGATCGCATAGACCGAGAGGCCTTGCGATTCCACGGCAGCCGGATTGTCGCCGACCGCCTGAATGGCCAGGCCGAGCGGGGTTCGGTAGAGCACATAGGCCGTGACCGCGACCAACAGCAGGGCGAGGAAGGTCAGGGGCGTCTGCTGGAACAGGGCTGGCCCGAGGAACGGCAGGTCACTCAGGCCCGGAATGTCGAGCGGCTTGAAAGCCTCGATCCGGGGCGGTGACGAGACATCCGGCAGGGCCGTCCGGTAGATGAAATAACTGAGCGAAGTGGCAAACAGCGTCACGCCAATGCCCGAGACGTGCTGAGAGAGCCCGAGAGGCACGGTCAGAATGGCGTGGATCAGTCCGAAGAAGGCACCGGCCATCGCCGCGACCAGAACGCCGCCCCACAGGCCTGCGCCGAGCCAGACCGCCATCCAGCCGGCCATGGCACCGGCGGTGAAAATGCCTTCGATGCCGAGGTTGAGGACGCCGGCACGTTCGCAAACAAGCGCTCCGATGACGCCGAAGATCAGCGGGGTCGCGATGCGGAGCGCGGCCGCCCAGAAGTTGGCGGAGATGAGAATGTCGAGGATCTCGGTCATTCTGCCGCCTCCGGGTTTGCCTGGCTGCCGACAAAGCGGATCTTGAAGCGCAGGAACAGACCGGAGACGAGGACGCACAACAGCGCCATGGCGACGATCAGGTCTGCCAGATAGTTGGAGACACCAGTGGCACGGGACATGGAATCGGCCCCTACAAAGATGCTGGCGATGAAAAGAGCCGCCAGAACGACACCGGCCGGGGAAAGCCCGGCAAGCATGGCGACAACGATACCGGAATAGCCGAAACCGGGCGAAAGGTCAGCGGTCAGATAGCCTTTCAGACCGGCAACTTCCCCAACGCCGGCGAGCCCTGCCAGCGCGCCGGACAGAAGACCGACGCGGATGAAGGTTGCGGTGACCGGAATGCCGGCGTGGCGGGCGGCGGCCGCATTCTCGCCGACCGCGCGGATTTCGAAACCCCAGACGGTGCGTTTCAAGAGGAAATAGACGCCGAGCGATGAAACGAGGGCGATGACAAGACCCCAGTGAATGCGCATCCGATCCATCAGCTTGGGTAGGGCCGCTTCATCGAGAATGGGTTCCGACTGTGGCCAGCCCATGCCCATGGGGTCCTTCATCGGGCCTTCCAGCATCATCTGCACGAAAAGCAGGATGATGAAGTTCAGCAGCAAGGTGGTGACGACTTCATCGACGCCAAGTCGTGTTTTCAAAAGGGTTGGACCAAGCATGACCAGCCCGCCGGCGAGCGCGCCGGCAACGATCACCATGGGAATGAGAAGGTAGGGTGGTGCGGAAATGACGCCGGTGCCGACGGCAACCGCCGCAAGGGCGCCGGCATAAAGCTGGCCTTCGGCGCCGATGTTCCAGAGCTTGGCCCGGAAGGCGACGGCTGCCGCCAGGCCGGTGAGGATCAGCGGTGTCGCCCTTGTCAGCATTTCGGTGAAGGCAAAGAGTGAGCCGAAGGCGCCCTTGGCCATGAGGCTGTAGGCCTCGAACACCGACAAGCCGGCAAAGGCCATGGGGATGGCGGCAAGCACCAGGGCGGCAACAGCCGCGGCAATCGATACACCCAGCATACGGGAAACGGAGGAGGGGCCACGCGGTTCGAAGCGGATCATGCTGCGTCCTCCGCATTGTGTCCGGCCATCCTGAGGCCGAGAGAGCCGCGGTCCAGCGTCTCGCTGGGTTCGGCTTCGGACAGATGTCCGCGGTGGATCACGGCGATCCTGTCGGAAAGGCGCATGAGTTCGTCGAGATCCTCCGAGATCAGGATGACACCGGCCCCGCGGTCGCGAGCCGCCAGCAGGCGCTTGTGAACATCGGACGTGGCGCCGACATCCAGCCCGCGCGAGGGTTGGGCGGCCAGCACCACCTTTGGAACAGTTTCGAGGGTTCTGGCCAGTACGATCTTCTGGATATTGCCACCCGACAGCAGCCGCGCCGGGCTGTCCTCGCTCTGGCAGCGGATATCGTAAGCCTTGATCAGGTTGCGCGCCCGCTCCCGCATGGCGGAAAACCGCAGCAGACCGAGGCGCTGGTTTTCCGGTTTGCGGATGGCTTCGATGGCAAGGTTTTCCGAAACGCTCATCGCTCCGACAATGCCGTCGTGGTGACGGTCTTCGGGAATGCGGGCAAGGCCGTTGTCGATCATGGTTCGGGCACTTGCGTGGCCGATCACCGTGCCTTCCAGCGTCATGGATCCATGGGTGAGCAGTTCCAGACCGGAAATGACCCGTGCAAGCGTCGTCTGGCCGTTGCCCGAAACCCCTGCAATGCCAAGGATTTCACCGGATTTCAGTGTGAGGTCGACCGCGTGCAAGGCATCGCGGCCATGTCCGGCGGAGGCCTTGTTCAAGACGAAAAGCGGTGCGCCCGGTGTGCCAGGGGACCGCATTGTCTCGACAATGGCATGGCCGACCATCAACTCGGCCAGCTTGCGCCGGTCGCATTCGGCTGTCGGCAGGTCGGCCACCTTGCGGCCACCGCGCAGCACGGCGACCCGGTGCGAAGAGGCAAGGACTTCCGCCAGCTTGTGCGAGATGAAGATGATGCCGAGCCCGTCGTCGGCCAGCTTTTTCAAGATCGCGAACAGAGTGTCGGATTCCTGGGGCGTCAGCACAGCGGTCGGTTCGTCCAGAACCAGCACGCGGGCATCGCGGTAGAGCGCCTTCAGGATTTCCACCCGCTGTTTTTCGCCGACGGAAAGCTGGGAAATACGGGCGTCGAGGGAAACCGTCAGGCCGGAGCGAGCCATCAGCTCTTCCAGTTTGCGGCGGGCAGGCGCCCGGGAAGACGAAAGCGCGGCAAGCCGTTCCGTGCCCAGAAGGATGTTGTCGAGCGCGCTCAGGTTTTCGGCAAGGGTGAAGTGCTGGTGCACCATGCCTATGCCTGCCTGGAGAGCGGCATGCGGCGAGCCTGGTTCCAGTTCGCTCAAGCCGGAGCCGTCCGGCGAAACCATGACCCGGCCTTCGTCGGCCACGTAGTGCCCGAAAAGGATGTTCATCAAGGTGGTCTTGCCAGCGCCGTTCTCGCCGAGAAGGGCAAGGATCTCGCCCTGTTTCAAATCGAGCGATACGTCGCCATTGGCCGTCAGAGCGCCGAAGCGCTTGGTGATGCCGTCCAATCGCAGCACGACACCAGCGTCCTGTGCCGGACCTGCCATATGATCCCCCCGGGAAAAGAATGAATGCCGCGCTTGAACCCCGCGGCCGGGAATCGCCGGCGGTCATTGTGACCGCCGGACGTGGCAGGCGAAAGCCTACATGGTGGATTTCGGTTCGCTGTCGTTCACATTGACGCGGAACAGGCCGTCGAGGATTTCCTGCTCCTTGGCCTTTGCCGCGGAAACTGCGTCGGCAGGAGCAAGGCTTTCGTCCACAACGAAGCTGCCGCCGCCGTAGGACATGAAGCTGTAGGGGCCGAAATCGGCAGGTTCAAAGGTGTCGCTGGCAACAAGGCCGATCGCCTTGTCGATGGTCGGTTCCATGTGCCACAGCGCGGAGGACAGGATGGTGCCCGGATAGTCGCTTGCCGTGTCGATCACGTTGCCGATCGCCAGAATGCCCTTGTCCTTGGCCGCATCGGAAACGCCGAAGCGCTCTGCGTAGAGAATGTCCGCACCCTTGTCGATCATCGCGAAGGCAGCTTCCTTGGCCTTGGGCGGGTCGTACCAGGAGTTGATGAAGGTCACGAGGAACTTCACGTCCGGGTTCACGGAGGTTGCGCCTTCCATGAAGGCGTTCATCAGGCGGTTCACTTCGGGAATGGCGTAGCCGCCGACCATGCCGATGACATTCGACTTGGTGGTGGCGCCGGCGATCATGCCGGAGAGATAGCTCGGCTCGTGGATCCAGTTGTCGAAGACGGCAAAGTTCGGCTGAGCCGGTCCGAAGGACGACCCCATCAGGAAAGCCGTGTCCGGATATTCCGCAGCCACCTTGCGAGCGGCGCGCTCGACGGCGAATGCTTCGCCAACCACCAGATCCATGCCCTGTTCGGCGTATTCGCGCATGACGCGCTCATAGTCGGTGTTGGCAACGTTTTCGGAGAAGGTGTAGGTGATTTCGCCGCGTTCCTGGGCGGCTTTCAGCGCCTTGTCGATGCGGCTGACCCACTGCTGTTCGACCGGAACGGTGTAGATCGCTGCGACCTTGACCGGGTCGGCGGCATTGGCGGAAGGAATGGACAGTCCTGCCGATACTGTGACAGCCAGAGCGGCTGTCAACATGGCCCTGCGGGCCCTGGAAAATGGTTTGGAAGTGAGCATCTGAAATCCCCTGGAAAAGACCTTGTGCAAACTTAGATGACCACAAAATATGCGTGCTCACAAGCTGGGCAGGAGCTTCGGCGGCAAATTTTTTGAACAATTGGGAAAATTTGTGAGGCTTGGCGCGGACTGGTTGTGAGGGGTGGAAACTACCCGTCCGGTGTTGGCGTGAATGTGGCCTGAAGGGGCGAATACGGGGGCCCGGCTGCAAACCCTGTGGGGGCCGGCTTCCAGCTCCGATTCCCTCCCGCCGGGTCGGGCCTGGGCCCAATTTTACGGCAGCGGGCAATACGGCAATCTTGGAAAAGGCAACTTTCGCAAAAAGATATGGCCTGAACGCAAAAACGCCCGGCACGGGCCGGGCGTCTTGAGCAGTCGACGTTTCGGCGATCAGCTGAAGAGGCTGGACACCGACTTTTCCAGTGCCGTGCGGTTGATTGCTTCGCCGATCAGCGGGGCAATCGAGATTGCACGGATGTTGGCTGCAGCCGTGATGGCGGCAGTCGGTTCGATGGAGTTGGTGATAACCAGCTCCTTCAGCTTGGAAGAGGTCACGCGGGCAACGGCACCACCGGACAGAACGCCGTGAGTGATATAGGCCGTTACCGACTGTGCGCCCTTGGACAACAGGGCTTCGGCAGCGTTGCAGAGCGTGCCGCCACTGTCGACGATGTCGTCGACCAGGATGCAGTCATAGCCCTTGACGTCACCGATGATGTTCATGACTTCCGATTCCCCAGGCTTGTCGCGACGCTTGTCGACGATGGAGAGCGGAGCTTCGATGCGCTTGGCAAGTGCGCGGGCGCGCACCACGCCGCCGACATCCGGAGACACGACCATGACATTGTCGGTCGCGTAGCGTTCCTTGATGTCGCGTGTCATGACGGGAGCTGCGAACAGGTTGTCTGTCGGGATATCGAAAAAACCCTGGATCTGACCGGCGTGGAGATCCAGGGTTAGAATGCGGTCGGCACCGGCTTCGGTAATGAGATTGGCCACCAGCTTTGCCGAGATCGGAGTTCGGCCGGAGGCGCGGCGATCCTGCCGGGCGTAGCCGAAATACGGAATGACCGCGGTGATGCGGCGGGCAGAGGACCGGCGGAGCGCATCGATGATGATGAGCAGCTCCATAAGGTGGTCGTTTGCCGGGTAGCTGGTCGGCTGGACGACGAATACATCTTCGCCGCGTACGTTTTCCTGGATTTCTACGAAGATTTCCTGGTCGGCAAACCGCCGGACCTGGCATTTGGCGAGAGGGGCATCCAGGTATTTGGATATTTCCTCAGCCAGGGCTCGGTTGGAATTGCCCGCGACGATCTTCATGAGCCGCAAGTCCTTCTGGTGCGACGGCGGTTTTGCAGACAGGTTGTGCCTTGCAAACACGCGGAAAGGCCTAGGTCTTAAGTCATGTGCCGGGTGCCGGGAGCCTCGCTCGGAAACCCTCGGCAGGCGGCGGCGTTGTAACAACCAAGCAACCGGACCACAACAGGCGTTCGTGCCTGACGCCTGCTTTTTTTTATTTTTTGTGACGCCACGCCGGAATTACCCGGCAAAGCAATTAATTATCGGTTGAGCCAGGCCTTGATTTCCACCATCGAGCGATTGGCAATGCGCGACAGCGTGCCGGAGCTGACAGCCTGCCATGGGTCGCCCGAGGCTCCGCCGGTATCTTCCGTTCCGGAGATTCGCTTCACGCGGCGACCAGAGCTGTCGACGATGTCGAAAACGTAGAAGACCGTGCCGTTGGAAGGCTGCCCGGTGGCCGACAGATAGCCATTGACCCGGTAGGTGGCGGCCGCGCCGATGCGGCGTACCAGCGTGATGCCCTGTTTGCGGGCTTCGGAGCCGATCATTTCGGACAGCTCGTCGGCAATGTTGCCCGGTGCACCGGTAAACGGTTCGAACGCGAAGGTGATGCCTTCTTCCGGGTCGACCTGACCGGCGATCGTCGGCGCGGTGACAGTGGTCGAGATCGGAGTAGGGGGCTGTGGAGCAGCCTGACAGGCTGCAAGCCCTGCTCCAAGCAGTAGAACCGCCAACAGGCGCCGGGAAGAAATGGATTGTTGGGTGGTCTTGTCTGTCATGGAGACGCTTGGCTCTCGCGGTCGATATCGTCGTGGCAGCGGCCCTGCCGGAAACGCGAAACGCGAACCGGGCCGCAAGGTTGAAACTGGTTTAGCCTGACTTGACCGGCAGGTCGAGAGGCAGCTTGGACAAGCACTCTGGCGTTCCGGTCGTGGTCAGATAGGTCTGGCCGAGCGTCATGGCGGTTCCGGAGTTGGAATCCATCAGGATCATATGCATGAAGATGACCATGTCGGGCTTTACCTCGGCCGGATTGGCCCGGTACGCCATCGGCATGTCCATCCAGCTTGGCGTGAACCTGGCACCAAGCGAATAACCGCAGGCGTTCAGCCGGTGTGGCATCAGGCCATGAGCGTCCACCCGTTCCGCATGAGCGTCGAAAACATCGCCGAATGTCTTGCCGGGAACGAGCTGTGTTTCAACGGCGGCCAGTGCTTCACGTGCGGCGGTGTACATCTCCAGATGCCGGTCCGTCGGCGTGCCGATCACCACCGTGCGCATCAGTGCGGCATGGTAGTGGCGGTAGGCGCCTGCCCATTCCAGTGTCAGCTGGTCCTGTTCGGACAGGTTCCGGCGACCTGCCTTGTAACGGCACAGGAGAGCGTCGCGGTCGGAGCCGATGATGAACTCGTTGCCGGGGTAATCGCCGCCACCTTCAAAAATGGCTCCCTGCATCGCAGCCAGTATGCGGCCCTCGTCGGCTCCGGGGTGGATTTCATCCATTGCTGCATAAAAGGCTTTGTCCGCCAGCTCCGCGGCCTTGCGCACATAAACGATTTCCTCGGCGCTTTTCACCGCACGAAGTTCGGGGATCAGGGGCGAGGCATCGCTGACATCGGCGAAACTTGTAAGTTCCTCGTTCAGCTTCAGCGCTATTTTGCCGGTCATGCCCTGTGTGTCGTATTCAACGCCCAGCTTGCAGCCGAGCAGGTCCATGTCGAACAGCAGTTCCTTCAGCTGCAGCACCGGGCTGGCGGAGCCGCGGTCGATCCAGATGCGGATGTCCTCGATGTTCGAGGTGTGCTTGGCCTGGCGTTCGTCGGCAGATCGGGTGAGAAGCACCCGGCGTCCTTCCTTTGTCACCACGAGGCACTGGAAGAAGCAGAAACCGAAGGTGTCGTAGCCGGTCAGCCAGTACATGCTCTCCTGGGCGAAGAGCAGCATGGCATCCAGCTTCTGCGCCTCCATGGCGGCTTTCAGCTTGTCAAAGCGGCTTTCAAACTCGGCATCGGAAAAATGAAGTGCCATGGGTGGTCCTCACAAAAGTGCAATCGCGCTGATCTGGCGGCCGTAGTCCGGTTCCTTGCGATGGGTCGTCCGGCGGTAGGAGAAGAAGCGGTCTTCATCGGCATAGGTGCACAGTGCCAGGTCGGCAACAGCCCCCAGTCCAAGAGCCTGAAGCTTGTCCGTAATGAAGGCGGGCAGGTCGAACATGAAGTGCTCTGCCCGTTCAGAAGGCTTGAAGTAGCGGGTGTTGTCCGGGTGCTCCTGAAGGAAACGTTCCTTGAATTCGGGGCCGACCTCATAGGCGCCCTGCGAAATCGTCGGACCCAGCACCGCCGTGATGTTGGTTCTGGTCGCGCCGAGAGCTTCCATGGCGGCAACCGTATTCTGCAAGATGCCGGTAACGGCGCCTTTCCAGCCTGAATGGGCAGCGCCGATGACACCCGCCTTGGTATCCGCAAACAGAAGCGGGCCGCAATCGGCCGTCGCGATGCCGATGGCAAGGCCCGGTGTGGCGGTGACCAGGGCATCGGCCTTGCGGTCAGCATCCTGTGCGAACGGTGCGCTGACAGTGATCACGTCGGCGGAGTGGATCTGATAGGGGGACACCAGGCGATCGGCACCAATGCCGAGCTGGCCGGCAACCCGGTCGCGGTTTTCAAGAACGCTGCTGCGCTCATCGTCCGAACCGAGACCGATATTGAGGCTGGTGTAGATGCCGCCGGAAACGCCGCCCTGGCGGGTGAAGAAGCCGTGCCGGATGCCATCCAGCTTCAATACGTCTGCTTCAATTTTCATTCAGGGCTCCTGAGGGGGAGGGGATTCGCCACGCCAGCGACTGATCCTTGGGGTGTTCAGGACGGGCTGTCAAACGGGGGAAACGAATTTCCGGAATTCGTCACAGCGAGCACCTTGAAAAGATCCCCCATCTGGTCAGGCGCGGCCAGCCGTTCGACGGCGTCGCGGATCGCCTCCTGTTCGCTGTGGGTTTTACCTGCACCAAGGGCACCGGCCCGTTCCAGAAGACCAGTGCGAAGCAGGAATTCGCCCTGGGTCAGCGGCGCAAGAGCGCGGGCACCTGCCCGCACTGCGGCCGCCGCCAATGCCTCGAAATTCACGTGGGCGGTCAGATCCGCTTCTCCCGGCTGAGCCAGGACGTCGTCATAGGCGTGCCTGTAAAGTGCTTGCAGCGTGTCGCCGGCAGCAGTCTTCAGATACCCGTAGTCAATGACGAGTGCTGCACCGCCGCTATCTGCAATCCGCCGGCCGATTTCTTCGGCGATCGCATTGGCTGCGGGCTGGGTTTCGAAGATCGTGCCGTCCGGTGCAGTGGAAAGGCCAGCGGGCACAGCGTCATCGGGCAGACGGGCGGTGCCAACACCGAAGATCAGCTCTCCGTGCTGCGAAAGCCCGATCTGGCGTTCCTGCCAGCCGTGTTCGGTCTTGACGAACTGATGGATCGGCAGGGCGTCGAAAAACTCGTTGGCAACCAGGATCAGCGGGCCGTCCGGAACGTCCTGGAACCGGTCGCGAAACTGCGGTTTCAACGGACCGCGCGCCAGCGTCGCTGACTGCATGTCCCTCAGTCGCTGGCTGGTCTCAACCAGGTTCAGACGAGCCGCCTTCACAAAGGCAGGACGCAGGGCTGCCATCCGCAAGAGGTCGGACATCAGTGTGCCGCGACCAGGCCCAAGTTCGACCAGCTGAAATTCCGCGGGCTCTCCAAGTGCCTGCCAGGCGGACAGGCAGGCTGCCCCGACGAGTTCGCCGAACATCTGGCTGACTTCGGGTGCTGTGACGAAATCGCCCGCGGTGCCGAACGGTTCGCGCGTCATGTAGTAGCCGGCGTCCGGGTCCCCGAGGCAAACGGACATGTATTGTGCGACCGAAAGCGGGCCCTCGGTTTCGATCCGTGCCTTGATCCTGTCTTTCAGTCCCGTCACGCCGCGGTTGCTCCGGTCCGGCACCGGGCGGCCCAGATCATGGTTGCGAGACCCGCCAGGATCATCGGTACGGACAGCAGTATGCCCATGGTGAGAAAGCCGCTCAGATAGCCGATATGGGCATCCGGAACCCTGTAGAGTTCTGCTATCGACCGGGCGATGCCGTAGCCGAAGGCAAAGGCACCGGCAAGAAAGCCGGGCTTTTGCAAAAGCTTGAAGCGCCGGCTGAGCACCATCAGAACCAGAAACAGCACGATGCCTTCGAGCGCGGCTTCATAGAGCTGGCTTGGATGACGGGGATCCGGTCCGCCGTTCGGAAAAACCACGGCCCAGGGTACATCCGTCGGCCTGCCCCAGAGCTCGGAATTGATGAAATTGGCGATACGGCCGAAGAACAGGCCGATGGGAGCCGCACAACCGGCAAGGTCGAACAGGGTCCAGATCGACAGGCCGCGTTTCCAGGCAAACAGGATCATCGCGATGACGGTGCCGGCAAAGCCGCCGTGGAAGGACATGCCACCGGTCCAGATCTCGAGCGCTTCAGCCGGGTGGGCGATATAATAGCCCGGATTGTAGAACAGCACGTAGCCGAGGCGGCCGCCGATGATGATACCGAGCGTTCCCCACAGCACGAAGTCGTCGATCTCGAGCTGTGTGGGACGGGCAATGCCACCCCACAGCCGGTCGTTGGCCACCAGCAGACGCATGTAGCGCCAGGCCAGCAGAATGCCGACGATATAGGCAAGCGCGTACCAGCGCAGGGCAAAGGGCCCGAATTCGACGAGTACAGGATCGATTGCGGGAAAGGGCATAACCAGAACAGGCGGCACGGCAGAACCTTCCGATGGTGCGCGGGCGGGTTTCGGGCTGAACGCTTGCGCGATCTTGTCCGCCTCGTCAAGCCGACACGGGTTTGTCAGGCCGGTGGGGCGCTGCCCGCAAGAGGGTTCGGGAGATTGCTCCTGTTGATAGTGAATTCGGCTGCGGCGGAATTGGTCCTTGAAGTTCCCGCCATTCCCTCATACCTCTCTCCCATCGCATGTTTTTCCGATCAAGGAGGGTCCGATGACCCAAGGCCCGAACCGTCTTCTCGATGATTTTGCCAAGCTGATGACCGACGCCGCCGGTGTTGCCCAGGGTGCCCGCCGCGAGGTGGAGACCGCCTTCCGTGCGCAGGCCGAGCGTTTCCTGTCCGACATGGACGTGGTTTCGCGCGAAGAGCACGAAGCGGTCAAAGAGATGGCAGTGCGCGCTCTGGACCGGATCGACGAGCTCGAATCGCGGATCGCCAAACTCGAAAATCCGGAATCCGGCGCTGCTGGAGACGCTTAACCCGATTTGTTGACGTCGATGTGAGCGTTTTCTGTTAATAGTTGATGACAGAATTACGACGCGTGAACATGGCGGGTTTGCGTTGATTTTGGGCAGTGTGATGAAAAATACCGCTGAGTCGTCCACAAGTTTCGGCTTTTTTCGCTCAATTGGTATGTATCGCTTAAGTCAATCCTGCTCCTATACTGAAAGATAACAGGGATTCGTCGGAGCAAGACGGAACCGGTTCCCTTCTAAAAGGGCCGTAACAGGACGCGTTTTGCTCCTCCGGCATGGGACTTTTCCCGGCGGCCCGCCCGGTTATCGTGATCGGGTTCAAGGCCCCCGGCTCAGAAGGGGAGTAGGCACATGAGCCTCATCGAGCTTGAACTCGAGCGACCTGGTAATCCCGTTGACACCATCGAGACGTTCGCCGCCTTGAACGACTGGACGTTCGAAAGGTCGGACGAAGACGAGATCACCATATCCCTGGAGGGGAGCTGGTGTGATTACCACGTCTCCTTCTCGTGGATGGAGGAAGTCGAAGCCCTTCATCTTGCCTGCGCTTTTGACCTCAAGGTCACCGAATTGCGCAAGACGGAAGTTGTCCGTCTGCTCGCACTGGTCAATGAACAGCTCTGGATGGGCCACTTCGATCTCTGGAACAAGGAGAACGTGGTGATGTTCCGGCAGTCGCTGCTTCTTGCGGGCGGTGCGGAGGCCTCCTCGGCACAGATCGAGGGAATGCTGACAAATGCCCTTGAAAACTGCGAACGTTTCTATCAAGCCTTTCAATTCGTCGTCTGGGCCGGTCATTCGGCAGCCGAGGCGTTGAATACGGCCTTGTTTGAAACCGCAGGAGAAGCATGAGCTTTTCAAAGGAACGGCCTTTCCTTCTTGTCGGAGCCGGCAAGATGGGCGGGGCAATGTTATCAGGCTGGATGGCGGAAGGGATCGATCCCGCCGCCATCGTGGTCAGCGACCCGCGTCTTTCCGAAGAGATGGACGCCCTCCTCAAGAAACACGGCATCCGCCATGTGACTTCGGTCCCGGATGACCTTACGGCTGGCATCGTGCTGGTGGCGATCAAGCCACAGCTCATGGACCAGGTCCTGCCCGGGCTGAAGTCTGCCGTTGCTGCAGACACGCTCGTGCTGTCGATTGCGGCTGGTACTCCGGTTGCCAAATTCGAGGAATACTTCGGCAAGGTGCCGATCTGCCGCTGCATGCCGAACACACCGGCCATGGTCAAACGCGGCATCACGGCGGTGTATCCGACTGAGGCAGTTTCCGCTTCTTCCCGCGAAGATGTCACCAAGCTTCTGTCGGCGGTCGGAAAGGTGGTCTGGCTCGACAGCGAAGACCAGATCGATCTGGTGACCGGTGTCAGTGGTTCGGGCCCAGCCTATGTTTTCTTCCTTGCAGAAGCCTTGAGCGAAGCGGGCAAGCAGGCCGGGCTTCCCGAAGAGATAGCTCATGAGCTGGCCGTTGCCACGGTGTGCGGGGCAGGGGAGCTGATGCACCAGTCCGGTGAACATCCCTCCATCCTGCGCCAGAACGTTACCAGCCCGAACGGCACGACGGCTGCTGCGCTTGACGTGCTGATGCACGCCGAAGGATTGCAGCCGGTTATGAGCGAGGCGGTTGCCGCCGCCGTCAAACGCGCGCGGGAGCTGGCCGGCTGAGGTCATCCCGGCAACACGGGTTTAATCAGACAAAAGGCCGCCGGAACTCCGGCGGCCTTTTGGTTACCTGGCCCGAAAGCCGAAGGGCCTTTGAGCCGCATGGCGCGGTTACTGCGCGTTGATGGTCGAAACGGCAAGATTGGTCAGCTTGCTGTTTGCCGCCTTTTCCTGGTCGAGAATGCCGGTCAGCAAGTCGTGGGCCTCCTCGTGGCCGAGGACCTTGGCCCATTCGCGCAGTGTCCCGTAGCGGGCGATCTCATAATGCTCGACCGCCTGGCAGGCGGCCAGCAATGCTGCGTTCTTGGCCGCGCCGCTCGCCTCGCTGATGATGCCGTCGGTTTCCTTGATAAGGCCTTCAATGGCATCGCACTTCTCGCCTTCCGGCTTCTTTCCGAGCGACTTGAAGACCTGTTCCAGAACCTTGACCTGGGATTTCGTTTCTTCCAGATGCTCACCGATCGCATCCTTCAGTTTCTTTCCGTTTGCAGCTTCCTGCAGTTTCGGCATGGTCTTGGTCATGGTTTTTTCGGCGTAGTAGATGTCCTGAAGCGTATGCTCGAAAGCATCGGCAAGCGTTTTCATGGGGCGTCCTTTCACAAGATGCGCTTGGCCCGGGGCGGGGCTCGGCAAAGGTCTGTCAAAGCCACCCGGAGACGATCGGCGCGATGCTCCGTTTCAACGGGGCTTCGCGTGGGGGAACCGATCGCTCGGGCGGAACAGGCCATGAGAAAGGTGACCGGGAGTCCTTCCGGACGCTCCGTAAACGGTCTCAGGCCCGTCAGTTCAGGAAACGCCGTGCCAGTCGGTTTGGTTCCTGTTCGGTGCCTGCATTTGCCTGAGAACCGCGTTCCTGGAGGGGCGTTCCGACAGCCTGCGGCAGCGGGCCGCCCTTTTCTGAAAGCATCTGCGATCCTATGTTGAGGGCAGAAAACACACAGGAGGGCCAGCAATGGCGACCGCGAAGACCAAGCAGAAGATCCTGAAGACCTTTCTCGATCTGTTGTCGGAACATCCTTATGAAGACGTCTCGCTGCCGTTGATCGCCGAGACGGCCAAGGTCAAGCTTTCCGAAATGCGCAGCGCCTATGCCTCCAAGCTGAAGCTGGTTGCCGCCTTCCTGGAACAGATCGACACCGCTGTTCTGGACGAACGCGACGAGGATATGGGCGACCAACCCCCGCGCGATCGCCTGTTCGACATCCTGATGAGCCGCATAGACGCCATGGCCGAACACAAGGAAGCCGTGCGTGCGCTCCACAAGGCGGCGCGAAAGGATCCCGCCCTTGCGCTTGACTTCAACGCCCTTGAAGTGCGCTCGCAGAAATGGATGCTGATCGCTGCCGGGATCGATGTTTCCGGGGTCAAGGCAACCGTCGTTGCCCAGGGTCTCTCCGTTGCCTTTGCCCGTGTCATCGGCGTTTGGCTGGACGAGGAAGACGAAGGCATGCCGCGCACCATGGCGCGCCTCGACAAGGAACTGGACAAGGGCACGTCCTTCATGAAGCGGCTGAACAAGCTGGACGGCGTCGCAAAAGGCATCCGGTCGTTCTTCCGCAAGGCATCTGAACGCTCTGGCCGCCGCGGTGACAGGGCGGAAAGTGGCCGGGAAGACACAGACCTCGGCGGAGAGGCCCCGGCAGGCGCCTGAGCGCTGCCCGGGCCTTGCGAACAGTCATCTGACCGTCCATGGTCGCTCGCGGAACAAAAGGAATGTTTTCGTGAGCGATCAGATCAGTTTTGACGATTTCCTGAAAGTGGATGTGCGTGTCGGCCGCGTTATCAAGGCCGAGGAATTTCCCGAAGCACGCAAGCCTGCCTACAAGATGCAGATCGATTTCGGTCCGGAAATCGGCATCAAGAAAACCTCTGCACAGATCACCAAACACTACACGCCGGAAACCCTGGTCGGAAAGCTGGTGATGGCGGTGGTCAACTTCCCGCCGCGCCAGATTGGCCCCGTCATGTCCGAAGTGCTGACGCTCGGCGTTCCGGATGCTGATGGCGAAGTGGTGCTTTTGTCGCCGACCAAGGACGTTCCGATCGGCGGTCGGCTTTACTGATCCTGCGCACCTGACCCCCGTCTCCAGGGGCAAGCTCGTTTCAGAGTTGCAGATTTCGCGCAAGCCGGTTCTGGCGTTCGATCACCCTCGGCAGGTCGATCGTGGTGATCTGACCGTCGTTGACGACCTGACGGCCCTCCACGAACAGGTGTTTGACGCGTGTCGGGCCGGCGAGCAGCAGGGCCGCCGGATCCCAGCTGCCCGCGCTTTCTATGCCGGAAACATCCCACAGTGCGATATCTGCACGTTTGCCGAGGGCGAGCCGGCCGCAGTCCGGTCGGTTGAGCACATCGGCTCCGCCACGCGTCGCGATTTCCAGGGCTTCGCGAGCAGACATGGCATCCGCACCGTTGGCCACCCGTTGCAGCAGCATCGACTGGCGCGCTTCCAGGACCAGGTTGCCGGCATCGTTGCTGGCCGAACCGTCAACACCAAGGCCAACCTTCACCCGGTTGTCGCGCATTGCGCGAACAGGGGCAATGCCGCTGCCAAGCCGGCAGTTGGAGCAGGGGCAATGGGCAACGCCTGTGCCGCTGCCGGCGAACAACCGGATTTCCCGATCATCCAGCTTGACGCAATGGGCGTGCCAGACATCCGGCCCGGTCCAGCCGAGATCCTCGGCGTATTGACCCGGTCGGCAGCCGAATTTTTCCTGCGAGTAGGAAATGTCCTCATCGTTTTCCGCAAGATGGGTATGAAGCATAACCTTCTTGTCGCGAGCCAACAGAGCCGCATCGCGCATCAGGTCCCGGCTGACCGAGAAGGGTGAGCAAGGCGCAAGGCCGACACGAACCATCGCGCCTTCTGACGGGTCGTGAAAGGCGTCTACGACGCGAATGGAATCTTCCAGAATGCTGGCTTCCCGTTCAACAAGACTGTCGGGCGGAAGGCCGCCGTCGCTTTCGCCAATACTCATGGCGCCGCGGGTCGGGTGAAAGCGAAGGCCGATCTCTCTTGCGGCGGCGATGGTGTCATCAAGCCGCGACCCGTTGGGATAGAGGTAGAGATGATCGGAGCTGAGCGTGCATCCGGAGAGTGCCAGTTCGGCAAGTCCGGTCTGCGCGGAAACGAACATTTCCTCCGGGCCGAAGCGGGACCAGATCGGGTAAAGGGTCTGCAGCCAGCCGAAAAGCAGGGCGTCCTGGCCACCGGGAACGGCTCTGGTCAAGCTCTGGTAGAGATGATGGTGCGTGTTCACAAGGCCGGGTGTCACGACGCAGCCACGAGCGGACAGCGTTTCGCCGGAGGTCTCCAGATCTTTGCCGATTTCCGCAATCACGCCATCACGCAGACGAATGTCGACGGCCGACAGTTCCCGGCGGTCGTCATACATCGTGAGGACGGTATCAGCATTTTTCAGGAGAATTTCAGGCATGGTGCATTCCTCAAATCCCCGTCTCATCGGAATGCGCTCGGCTGGTGGAAAACGGGGGCAAGAACCAGCAAGCCATTTGGTAGAAAATTGATGTTTGCCCAGTCAACCGGAAATTGGGTGGCGATTGTGTTCAATCACCTTGAAAGACTTTCAAATGAAACAAACTGGTGGCTGAAAAGGCAAGTCTCACGGCCAGTATGGCGGCGAATTCCTGCCTGGAAAGTAAAGTTTTCCTATGCCGGGATACGCAGCCGTGCCCGCAAGCCGCCCATTGGACTGTCTTCGAGATAGAGATCGCCGCCATGGGCACGGGCAATGTCACGGGCGATGGCAAGGCCGAGACCGCTGCCGGTTTCATCCATGTTACGAGCAAGATCCAACCGGTGGAAGGCCCTGAAGGCAATCTCGCGCTGGTCTTCGGGAATGCCCGGGCCGTCGTCGTCGACGGTGATGGTGATCCAGCCTCTGTCGACCCGGCCGAGTACTTCCACCCGGTTGCCGTACTTGCAGCCGTTGGTGACCAGGTTGGAGAGGCAGCGCTTCATCGACAGGCGCCGGATCTCGACTTCCGGGTCGCCTTCGAACCGGGTCCTTACATCGTGGCCCGAGATCTCCGCTTCTTCTTCCAGTTCCTCCAGAAGCAGCGACAGGTCGGTCTTCTGGATGTCCTCGTCGCCATCGCCGCTGGCAAAGGCCAGATAATCCTCGAGCATGTGGCTCATCTCGTCGACATCCTTGCGCATCGCCTCGCTTTCCGGCGAGCCGCCGAGGAACGCGAGCTGCAGCCTGAGACGCGTCAGAATGGTCCTGAGATCGTGGCTGACACCTGCAAGCATGGTGGTGCGCTGCTCGATCTGCCGCTCAATACGTCGTCGCATGTCGATGAAGGCAAGGCTCGCCTGGCGAACTTCGCGTGCGCCGCTGGCCCGAAAGTTCTCCACCGGCCGCCCCCTGCCGAAGGCCTCTGCCGCATTGGCAAGGCGCACGATCGGGCGGATCTGATTGCGCAGGAACAACAGGGCGATGATCACCAGAACCAGCGACGTGGAGAACATCCAGACCAGGAAGATGTGCGAATTGGAGGCGTAGGTCTGGCTGCGCCTTGTGAAGACACGCAGGATGGAATCCTTCAACTGGATGCGGATTTCGACGAAGCGGGACCGGCCGACCGTATCGATCCAAAACGGTTTGCCGATGCGCTGCCCGATCGCCTGGCTCAGTTCCTGGTCGATGACGTCGAAGAAAGGTTTGGGCGTCGGAGGGGGCAAGGGCTCAAGCGGTGTCACCGTCATGGACATGCCGAGTGCCCGCGAGGCGAGTTCCTCGATGTTGGCGTAGTCCGGATCCTGCGGATAGTTCTCCAGAACATAGACCACGGCCGCAATTTCGCGCACCACGGCTTCCGACATCCTGCGCGAAACAAGCTGGTAGTGCCGCTCCATGAACACGAAGACGAGCACCGACTGCAGGATCACGATGGGGGCGACAATAATCAGGAAGGTTCGGGTGAACAGGCCCTTCGGCATGACCCGGTACATGAGCCTGGCGACCTGACGATAGACCGCCATCAGCGGTTTCAGGGGAACCGTCAGGGGAACGAGCCGGAAGAAGCTGTCGAGTCTCGCCATTTGTTTCCGGCTCAGTCGCACGCGAGCCTGTATCCGATGCCGCGCACCGTCTGCAGGTAGATCGGGTTTCCCGGATCCGTTTCGATCTTGCGGCGCAGCCGGTTGATCTGGACGTCGACCGTCCGTTCGCCCAGGCCGCTATCATCACCGACGATCTTGTGGCGAGGAACGGTCGCGCCCGGTTGCTCGGCGAAAATTGACAGGATCTGCTTTTCCCTGTCGGTCAGGCGCACCATGGCCTCGCCATTCTTGAGTTCACCCCGGGAAGAATTGAACGAAAACGGGCCGAAGCGGATCTCTTCGCTGACAATAACCGGCTGCTGGTTGCCACGGCGCAGGATCGCGGCAATGCGCAGCATCAGTTCCCGCGGTTCGAACGGCTTGGAAAGGTAATCATCAACACCGGCTTCCAGTCCGGCGATCCGGTCCGGGGCCTCGGAGCGCGCGGTGAGCATCAGGATCGGGACGGAAGAGTCCTGGCGCAGGGAAACAGCAAGTTCCAGACCGGTCTCACCCGGCATCATGACATCGAGGATGATCAGGTCGAACTCCAGCCCGGACAGGCACGTGCGGGCTTCGGCCGCATGGGCGGCGGCGGTCACACGATAGCCGTTCTCCTTGAGCAACCTGGACAGAAGGTCCCTGATGCGCTTGTCGTCGTCGACCAGGAGAATGTGGTTGGCGTTGTCGTCAGGCACCTGGGCATTCATGTCGGCTTTGTCGTCCTTTTGTGACCTCTGCCGGTCAATCCTTCAGATCGTAGAGACTGCGTATCAGCTGCAGGATCTGAGGCCGCGCTTCGGGGTCGATCATTCGGAGCAGAAACCTGCGGATAATTTCGTCGCTGCCATCTGGCAATCCAATTAGGGCGCGTTCAAGGCGCTTTTGCTGCAGGCTGGTAAGGTCCACAGCAAGGGCGTGTCCGCGTTCGGTGGTATAGAGCAGTCTCTGCCGCCTGTCGTGATGGCCTTCGCGCTGCTCGATGATGCCCGCGTCCACCAGTTGCTTGAGCACCCGGCCAAGGCTCTGCTTCGTGATCCGGAGAATGCCGAGAAGGTCAGTGACCATGATCCCCGGATTGCGATCCACAAAATGCAGAACACGGTGGTGTGCGCGGCCGAACTCGTACTTGGCCAGTACGTCATCCGGGTCACCGGTGAAGTCGCGATATGCGAAAAAAAGAAGCTCGATAAGGTCGTAGGACAGCGCGTTGGCGCCATCCGTATCGTTCCCTTCGGGCTGTCTGGGCCGAACCTCGTCCGTATCCCGTCTGAGGGGCGGTTGGTCCGGTTTGAAATTTACGTCAGTCATATTGACTTAATTCTGGTCGATTGTTACTTCTATCCGGTCGCGAACGAAATGATCGGTCTTTTTGATGCATTTTCACGCATCAGATGATAAACGAATCCTATCATCGTCGCCGCGGCCATCAGGATACCGATAGTTGGCGTGCTGTGCAAAAAATACAGCGGTAAAAAAGGCGCAAGTCTTTGGCGTCATTTGCCTCTGTTAAAGAGAAAACAAAACAACGCTCATAGAGCGAGCGGGAGATGAAAAATGGCTGGAACGCCTTTTGATCAGCTCAGTGGTGATATCTGGTACGACGGCACTTTCGTGCCTTGGTCGGAAGCCAAACTGCATGTTCTCAGCCACGGGCTTCACTACGGCAGCAGCGTGTTCGAAGGTGAGCGTGCTTATGGCGGCCGGATCTTCAAGTCCGAAGAGCATACGGAGCGCCTGCTTGCATCGGCGCGCATGCTCGGTTTCGAGATCCCGTACACTGCTGAACAGATCAACGCTGCCAAGGAAGAAACCCTGGCGCGCATGAACCTGACCGATGCCTATATCCGTCCCGTCGCCTGGCGCGGCAGCGAGATGATGGGTATTTCGGCTCAGCACAACACCATTCACCTGGCGATCGCCACCTGGGAATGGCCGAGCTATTTCAAGCCGGAAGAGCGCCTGAAGGGCATTCGCCTGGATATGGCCGAATATCGCCGTCCGGCGCCTGCAACGGCACCGTTCAAGGCGAAGGCCGCCGGTCTCTACATGATCTGCACCATCTCCAAGCATGCCGCGGAAGCCAAGGGCTACACCGATGCGCTGATGCTGGACTGGCGCGGTCAGGTGGCCGAGGCGACCGGCGCCAACGTGTTCTTCGTCAAGGACGGCAAGATCCATACGCCGACGCCCGACTGCTTCCTGAACGGCATTACCCGCCAGACGGTGATCGGACTGGCACGCGACCGCGGTATCGAGGTTGTCGAGCGTGTGATCATGCCGGAAGAGCTGCCGGAATTCGAACAGTGCTTCGTTACCGGAACGGCCGCTGAAGTGACGCCGGTTTCCGAGATTGCCGGAAATACCTATCAGGTCGGCGATATCATCAAGACCCTGATGCAGGACTATGATGCTGCTGTGCGTCCGCAAACTCCGGCCCTGCAGGCCGCAGCAGGCTGACAGAACAGCCGCACGGCGAGGACCCAGAGAGGCGGGCATTGGCCCGCCTTTTATTTTGCGGTGATGTCGGAATGCGCAGTCAAAAGGAGCTTGCCGAGTAACTTGGCGCGTTCCACCGACCGGTCGCCATGAAGCGGCCAGGTCTGCGTCAGACCTTCCAGAAGAAGCGAGAGTTCGATTTCACAGCCCGCAAGTCCTGTTGCGCTGGCGGCGAGGCCGGCCACCTGTGTCTTGTGTTCCTTCAGGAGATCAAACAGCTTCTCGTCATGGGGAGCAGATGCCACAGCGGCATGGAACAGGCAGCCCCTAGTGGTTTCGGTTTCCATCCAGCTGGCGACCCGGTCGAGGATTTCTCCAAGAGCTTGTTCCGGATCGGCCGGCAAGTCGCCAAACACCAGTTTCAGGTAGCGCCGGTGCCGATGCTCCAGGGCCGCGTAGACCATGTCTTCCCGCGACGGCACGTATTTGTACAGCGTGCGAAGGCTTACGCCCGCCGCATCTCTCAAATCTCCCACGCTTGGTGAGGCAAAGCCGTTTTCGGCAAATGCCCGCTCAAGTCCCGAAGCGATCCTGGTCATGGTGTCGGTCATGCTTGACTATGTAGAATGATCGTTCTACATGTGACAAGTAGAACGATCATTCTACCAAAGGAAAGCGTATGGCGATCCCCGAAAAGATGAGCGGTGTCGTGCTGATGGGGCACGGCGGACTTGAGAAGTTGGTCTGGCGGACGGACCTGCCGGTTCCCGTGGCCGGGAAGAACGAGGTTCTGATCCGTGTCGGTGCGTCTTCGGTCAACAATACCGATGTGAACACCCGAACGGGGTGGTATTCCAAGGCCGTGCGTGGCGACACCGCCTCCGGCGCGGCTGACGGATATTTGGCCGACACCGGAGCGGATGGCAGTTGGTCCGGCAAGCCTTTGTCCTTCCCGCATATTCAGGGTGCCGATTGTTGTGGTGAAATCGTTGCGGTTGGCGAAGGCGTCCCGGCGAGCCGGATCGGCGAACGGGTTCTGGTGCGGGCGCTCCAAACTGTCAAAGCAGATGGCCAGGAACCTGCAATCTGGACCTTCGGGTCAGAGACAAACGGTGGATTTGCACAATACGCAACGGCAAGATCTCACGATGCGCTTGCGATAAACTCCCGTCTGAGTGACGTCGAACTGGCTTCGTTTCCCTGCGCCTTTTCCACGGCTGAAGGAATGATGCAACGTGCTGGCGTCAAGGCTGAGCGTGTGCTGATCACAGGAGCGTCCGGCGGGGTCGGCTCTGCGGCGATCCAGCTTGCCAAGCGCCGGGGAGCGCATGTCACGGCGGTTACCAGCGGGGAAAAAGCAGCCGACTTGCGGCTTCTTGGAGCCGACGAAACACTGGATCGGGACGCGGTTCCGCTCCAACAGTCCTTTGACGTCGTGCTGGATCTTGTTGGCGGCGCTTCCTGGGGCAAGCTGATCGATGCGCTTTGCAACAGAGGGCGCTACGTCACATCGGGTGCGATAGCCGGGCCGATTGTGGAACTGGATCTTCGGACGCTTTACCTGCGTGACCTTACGCTTCTTGGAAGCACCTATCAGCCGGACAACGTGTTTCAGGATCTGGTGACCTACATCGAAGCGGGCGAGATCCGGCCGGTGGTCGCTGAAACCTATCCCTTGCGCGAGCTGCGTGCCGCGCAGGAAAAGTTCCTGGAAAAAGCCTTCATCGGAAAAATCGCGATTGATGTCGGCGCGTGAGGCGCCGACATCAACATCTCATTCTCAGCCCTGGGACTGCTTGTCGTGCATGGCGTGGAACATGCGGCCACGCTCGGCGTAGAGAATGCAGCCGATGGCACAAAGTCCATAGACTGTGTAGGCGAGGCCAAGGGGCTGGGTCGTGCCATCGAAAAGCTGCCCCATGATGTACCCCAGGATCGCGCCGCCAAGCGTCGAAATGGTGCCGATGACGGAGGAAGCGGTTCCGGCGATGGCGCCGAGCGGTTCCATGGCCATGGCATTGAAATTAGCACCCAGGAAGCCGAAGCTGGTCATGATCAGCGTTGCCAGTATCATGAACGCCCAGAAGTTCTCCAAACCTAGAAACGCCAGAATCCACACGATAAATCCGAGCGCGGTGTAGACGACCGCGGCCCCATGGGAGAGCCGCCGCATGCCGATGGCTTCCACCAGCTGCGCGTTGGTGAAGGACGCACCGGCCATGGTGATGGCAATGGCAGCGAAGACGATCGGGAACAGCGTCCCAAGGCCGAAAATGTCGACAAAGATCTGCTGCGACATGGCCAGGAACGAGAACAGGCCGCCGAAAATGAATGCGGTGCCGACGGTGTAGCCAAGGCTCACGCGGGTGGTCAGAGCCGTCATATAGGCGCTGACGATGGTGGAGACTTCCATCGGGCGGCGGTTTTCGACCGCCAGGGTTTCCGGCATCCTGAGGGCGGACCAGATCATCATCGCGACGCCGTAAATGAGCAGAAGCGCGAAGATCCAGTGCCAGCCGGCAATCAGGAGAACTGCCTGGCCGATGGAGGGCGCGACCACGGGAACGGCCATGAAGACCATCATCACCAGTGACATGACCTTGCCCATGCGCCTGCCGGTGTAGCAATCGCGCACGACGGAAAGCGCCGTGACGCGGGCAGCCGCACAGCCGATGCCCTGAAGGACGCGCGCGATCAAAAGCGTGTCGAGATCCATCGCGAAGATGGCGCCGATACTGGCAAGGCTGTAAAGCGCGAGGCCGCCGACCAGGATGCCGCGCCGCCCCAGCGCATCTGTTACCGGGCCGAAGAAGAGCTGCGCCCCGCCAAAACCCACCAGATAGGACAGGAGCACAAGCTGGCGGTTGTTCTCCTCAATGATGTTGAGTGCATCGCCAATCGCGGGCAGGGCCGGCAGCATGACGTCGATGGCCATGGCATTCAGCGCCATGATCATGGCGATGATGGCAACAAACTCGGCAAAGGGAATGCCTGGCTCGCGCAGAACTTCGGAAGAAGAGCCTGAAGCACCCTTTTCTGCCGCCGGCGTTGCGGCGGCTGTGCCGGAGGGTTCACTGTCGTGTTTCACGGGGTCGGACCAATTCAAATGTGTGGGCTGCCGGGGCAGCCGCAAAGCTTGAGAATGGGAAAGAAGCGGCAGAGCGGCCTTGAATCAATAGCAGACTATTCGCTTGTGCAGCTCAGGTCCAGCGTGCGGCGTCCGTGTCGTCTTCGGTTTTCGCTTCCACCCAGGCTCCGGTGCCGCCTTCCGCAGGGTGTTCCTTCTTCCAGAAGGGGGCGCGGGTTTTCAGGTAGTCCATCAGGAAGTCGGCAGCCTCGAACGCGGCCCGGCGGTGGGAAGAGGCAGCGATCACCAGAACGATGTTATGTCCTGGTGCGATCTTGCCGAAGCGGTGGATCACGGTAAGGCCCGTCAGCGGCCAGCGCTCTGCCGCTTCGCCGGCAATCCGGGTCAATTCGGCTTCGGCCATGCCGGGGTAGTGTTCCAGTTCCAGTGCCGCCAGGGTTCCGGCTTCATCCCGGCACAGACCTGTGAAGGTAACCAGCGCACCTACGTCCTTGCGTCCTTCTGTAAGACGAAGGCTTTCGGCCTGCAGGTCGAAGTCTTCTGCCTGGACGCGGACAAGCGGGGTCGCGGACATCGTTCAGCCGCCTGTCATGGGCGGAAAGAAAGCAACTTCCCGGGCATCGCCAAGCACAGCGTCGGTTTCCACATGCATCTGGTCAAGTGCGACGCGAATGGCGTCTTCTTCCTCGAACGCGGCGGCGTGATTGTCGTCGAGTGTCTTCAGATGGGAGATCAGATCAGCAACTGTCGCAACCGATGCCGGAACCTCGATGGTTTCCTCTTCGACGCCGACCCGTTCACGGACCCAGGCGAAATAGCGGATGTTCATGAAACCTCCAGGTGGTGTGCGGTCAGGGCCGGAATGAAGGCACCTATTCCGTTATCAGATGGCCGATGCCGGCCCGGAAATAATCGTACCCCGTATATAGGGTAAGCAGGGCGGCGAGCCAAAGTGCCACGAGGCCTGTTTGCGTCGTATAGGCGAACACGGTGTCGCCCGCCGGGCCAGCAAGCAGAAAGGCGACAGCGATCAACTGGACGGTGGTCTTCCACTTGGCAAGCTTGGTAACGGGAACGCTGACCTGCAGTTCGGCCAGAAATTCGCGCAGTCCCGAGACCAGGATTTCCCGGCACAGGATGATGATTGCCGCGATCATGGTCCAGCCGTAGATGGTTCCGTCACCGGCCAGCATCAGCAGGCTGACGGACACCAGCAGCTTGTCGGCAATCGGGTCGAGCATGCGCCCGAGCGCGGACTGCTGTTGCCAGGCCCGCGCCAGGTAGCCATCGAAGAAATCGGTGATCGCTGCCAGAACGAACAGCGCAAGCGCAACCCAGCGAGCTGTGTTGCCTTCGAAATAAAAACAGACCGCAACCGCAGGAACCGCCAATATGCGCCCATAGGTGAGGAGATTGGGCAGGCTCAGGACAATATTTCGTTTCATGTCGGCTTTCGGATTTCGGGCTGAACCCGGCGCTCTCGGCCCGGGATACGGGTTCCCGGCAGCGCCCTGACTATTCATTTCCGGTGAAGATCCGGTCCTTGCTCAATCGAATATGCTATCGCCGACCTGGTCAATCATCAATTTGGCCTTGCGGATCATCTCGTTGGCCGCAGCTTCCTCGTCCGGCAGCGTGTCTGCACGAATGAAGGTATGCACCTTGGTTGTCTCGCCAACCTGCTTTTCAATCCGGCCGCTGACCTGCCATTGGCCGTTCGACAGCTGGGGCTGAGCGACGATCAGGTAACCGTCATAGTCCACCGTCGTTGCCTTAGAGGCGCCTTTGTTGCCGTCTCCGGAAGAGCCGAAAAGGGATTTGAACATCTTGCCGAGCATCTGAGGCCTCAATCCGTTTCATTTGCCCCCTTTTACGAGGGGCGGGGAAGGGCTTCAAGGGGAGAGGCCGGAGAAGCTTGCGGGAATTTGCATTCTTCAGCGCAAGGTGATGGCGCAGAGGCATCTCGTCCGGCCTGCTTACGTGTTCGGCGGCGTGACGTTCCTGCGTTGACCGGCTTGAAGACCTAGCGATCGAGTACGACGAAACCCTGACGTTCGAAGGCTTCGCGCGCGTCGGGGCCCTGGAGATAAGCTAGAAACTCTTCTTCCGCGGGTGAGGCCCGATTTGCCAGATCCGCCACCGGATACACAATTGGCGGATGGCTTTCTGCCGGAAAGGTTCCAACGACAGTCACATTGTCCTCTGCTACGGCGTCCGTGGCATAGACAATGCCGTAGGGCGCTTCGCCCGTTGCCACCAGCGCAAGCGCGGAACGGACATTGTCCGACTGCGCTACCTTTGGTTCCGCATCGTCCCACAGCCCGAGGCTTTGCAGGGCTGCCTTGCCGTAGATGCCTGCAGGCACCGCATCGACCAAAGCCATGGCAAGACGGTTGTCGCCCAGAATTTCGGGGAGGTTCAGATCGGCCGAAATATCGAGTGGCTTTGCTTCACGGCCATGTGCAATCAGGACGAGGGAATTGTTCAACAGGTCGAACCGGGTGCCGGCCTCCAGCAGCCCGTCCTTTTCCAGAACATTCATCCAGTCCGGATTCGCCGAGATGAAGATGTCCGCCGGTGCTCCCTGCTGGATCTGCCGCGCCAGCGCCGAAGAGCCCGCAAGTGATATCACCAGATCGTGTCCGGTGGCTGCTTCGAAACGCTGTTCGATCTCTTCCAGGGCGTCCGCCAGGCTTGCTGCGGCAAAAACAGTGACTTCCCCTGCTGCCGCAGTGGTTGTCTGAGCCGCAAGGCCTGCAAGAAAGGCCGCACCAGCCAGAGAGCGCAAGCAGGCGAAGAGACTGGAATTGGACATGCAGCTGGTTCCTCAAAATTGCGATATGTTTCTTTGGGAATATCGCAGGCGAAGCTGCCAAAAGGCAAGCGTTATATTCCGTCGGGAATATCGCTCAGCAGGGTTTTCAGTTTTTCGATGTGCGGGTCTCCGGCGGCACGCGCCTTCAGTTCAATCGCGCGATACTCCTCGAGAACGGCGAGGCCGGTCTCGGTAATCTGCGCCCCACCGCCTTTTGCACCGCCGCGGCTGCGTTCCACGAGGGGGGAGCGGAACATGGCATTGAGTGTTTCCACTAGTTGCCAGGCCCGCTTGTAGCTCATGCCCATCTCACGGCCCGCGGCCGCTATCGATCCGGTGCGCTGAATGCGTTCCAGCAACTCGGCCTTGCCGGGGCCCATCATTTCGTCCGGGCCGAACACGAGGCGGATGCGGAACCGGGGACTGCTGTCTTCGTCTCTCATGCGCCGATATTGACCTTGCCGGCCACGCCTGGACAAGGCGCAAATTTCGGTTCCGCGGGTTTGTCCAAGTGTGCCGGCGAGGTCGTCGCCGACGGATTGGCTCAGCGTACGGTAGACCAGGGGAATCCCGGACCGGTGCGCAGGTACCGCGCACCGGCTCGTTTGGTCTATTCGGCAGCCTCTTCCATTGGGCTCTGCCGCACTGTGGCAAGCTCGCTTGCATCTTCCCAGCCGGGAGCATCGTCGAAGGCGACAACGGGGCGCTGTTTCTTCCGGTTGAGCAACAGTCTGGTGGCGTCCCGCTTGGCATAATGACCCGCCGGATCGGCAGCTGCCTTGGCGAAGGCAATCATGCCGAGGTCGATGTCCGCAAAGACGAGGCCTTCTTCGTCCTGAGCGATCTGAGTGCCGATTTCCTGTCCGTCCGGGGCGTAGATGCGGGTATAGCCGCCGCCGAGCGGGCATAGCGCTTCCTTTTCCGGATCGCCCTGGCAGAGCTCGTCCTGGATGTCCCTGGTGACCAGCGAGCAGGGTGCAAGCACGAAACAACCGCCTTCAACCGCGTAGATCATCGACGCCGCGTTATTGACTTCGTGGCCAAGGGCGTAGGCCGTGCCCTTGTAGAGGTGGAGATTGGGCCAGGCGGCACAATGGATCTGCTCGTTCTGGGCATACATGGCGTATTTCGACAGCGGTTGCAGGTGTTCCCAGCAGGCCAACTGGCCAATGCGGCCGAGGGAGGTTTCGACCACGGCAAGATCAGAGCCGTCGCCTTCGCCATAGACCGTGCGTTCCACGTGGGTGGGTTTCAGCTTGCGCCGGCGGTTCACGACCGTGCCGGTCTCGTCGAAATGCCATTGGGCTATGTAAAGCGAGCCGCCGTCACGTTCCGAGCAGCCCATGGAAAGCTGGATGTTGTTTTTCCGGCAGGCGTCGGCCAGGCGCTTTTCATGGTCCGAACCGGCGACGATGGAATTTTCGAAATAGCGTCCGGCAAACTGCATCTGCCAGGCGACGGGGCCGAGCCAGATGTAGTTTGGATAACCGGGCAGCCAGGTTTCGCTGAAGGCGACCAGTCTGGCACCGGCTGACGCAGCTTCCTCGATCAGGCGCACGGCCTTGTCGATGCCGGCATCAAGATCGAGAAAACAGGGGGCAGCCTGGACGGCTGCGACTTTGAATTGCTTGGTCATGTGATGTCCTCCTAGGCCTCCCAGCCTGCCGGAGTGACGAAGAGATTACTTTTGCCCCTGAGCCAAAAAACTTGCGTTTTTGGGCAGACTGCCGAAAATCGACCCGTCGAACACGGAAACGGATATGAGCGGCCAGGCCTCATACAGCACAGTGGACATCGCCCCGCGCGATCGCTTCGCCTATTGGCGGGAAGCGGTTTGTGACTCTTATGTCCAGCTGGGCTGTGAAGCAGGCGAGGGCCCCGGTTTCGTCGGCAGTCTGGATATCGAGCGCCATTCGGCCCTGTCCGTTTCCAGAGTGTCCGGGACAGCCCACAGGGTGGTGCGGCGTCCGAGCGACATTCGGTCGGCGTCGGAAGCCGATTTCCTCGTCAGCCTGCAGACCGCAAACTCCTCGCGTCTGACCCAATTCGGAAAGACATCGGTGCTGCGTCCCGGCGACATGGTGGTCTATGACAGCACCCAGCCCTATTGTCTGGATCTGACGGAACCCTTCTCGCAAACGGTCCTGCAGTTCTCGAAGGCAAGTCTGCTCTCCCGATTGCCATTTGCCGAGACGCTCGGCGGAACCTGGATCGACGGGCAAAGCGACATCGGCCGTCTTGTGCGGGAGAGCATCCTGGCGTTTTCAGCCCACCTGAACAGCGGCTCTCCAGTGTTTGCCTCAACGCTTCAGGAAACACTTCTGGACCTTGTGGCGACCGGACTGGCGGGCAGCCGCAAGAGCGAGCTGGCGCTTTCGTCGTTCGATCGTCAGATCCTGCTCAGGGCACGCCGCTGCATTGCGCGCCGCATTCACGATCCGGAGCTGGACCGGAACCAGGTGGCGTCGGCCGCCGGACTGTCGGTACGGCGTCTCAACGCGATCTTCCAGTGCGAAGGGTCTTCGATCGCAGGCGAAATCCGGCAGAAACGGCTGGAGGTCGTTGCAGCGGCGCTGCATGACCCGAGATTTGCAGCGATGTCGATCAGTGAAATCGCGATGCGCTGCGGGTACAACAATCTGCAGCATTTCTCGACACTGTTTCGCAAGGCTTTTGGCCGTTCGCCCCGGCAGTACCGGGGCGAGGAAGAGTAATCGCGGTAAAGTGTCCCGCGAGGGTTAAATCAGGAAGAGGCCTTGGCTGACTTAAGCTCGTCGCGGATTTCGATCAGGACGTCGATTTCCGACGGGCCAGTCTTGACCTCAGGCTCGACGTCGTCCGGCTTTTCAGCCATGGACTTGATCCGGTTGACCGACTTCACAAGCATGAAGACGACAAACGCGATGATCATGAAGTTTATGCAGGACGTCAGAAAGGCGCCATAGGCGAAAACGGCGGCCCCGCTCTCACGAGCGGCGGCAAGACCGGTGCCGGCAGGAACCTCCCCGGACAGAACGACATACATGGAGGTGAAGTCGATGCCGCCGATGATGAGCCCGATAATCGGGTTGATCAGGTCATTGACCAGGCTGGTGACGATGGCGGTGAATGCTGCGCCGATGATGATGCCGACGGCAAGGTCCATGACGTTGCCCTTGGCGATAAAGTCGCGAAATTCCTTGATCATATGCATACCCCAAAAGTCTTCGGATCGCTGACCAGAGTGCGCGCGGTAGCACCTTCAACGAATTGGGCTGCGGCGGGGCTTCTCGTCAGAAAAACCGATAATCCTGCTCTGGGGGGCTTTGTCCATCACAAAGTGAGGGCACTGCGACCAGTCCGAGGTGCGGTGCTGAAAGGTTCCGAACGGAAAGTGGCGATCAGCCCAGCTTCCGCTCGCTCCAGTGACGGCGGCAGAGCGAGACATACTTGTCATTGCCACCAATAACGACCTGGTCGCCTTCCTCGACGATCTTGCCGTCCGCATCCAACCGGGCAACCATGGTTGCCTTGCGTCCGCACCAGCAGATGGTCTTGATTTCCTTCAGATTATCCGCAAGCGCCAGCAAGGCGGCGCTGCCGGGGAAGAGCTTTCCCTGGAAATCCGTTCTGAGGCCGAAGCACATCACCGGAATGCGCAGCGTGTCGGCCACCCGGGCGAGCTGCCAGACCTGGTCTTCCGTCAGAAACTGGGCTTCATCGACGAAGACCGCGTCGACCTTCTTCGCTTCGTCGGCGCGCAGTATGTGATCAAAGACGTTGTCAGCCGAGTTGAAGACATCGGCATCCGCTCCCAACCCGATACGCGATGCGATCCGGCCCTTTCCGCCCCGGTCGTCGAACGCGGCGATCAGGAGCAGCGTGTTCATCCCGCGCTCCTCGTAGTTATAGGCGGCCTGCAACAGCACGGTCGACTTGCCGGCGTTCATCGAGGAGTAGTTGAAATAGAGCTTGGCCATGCGGAACTTTGGGAATCGGTCTTGAAGTTGCGGGCAGTTTTCAGGAAACCACCCGGAGCCTCAAACACTTTCCGGTTGAAGTCACAGGCAATGTCGCAATTTTCAGGTGCCGGGCGCAGGTCGCCGAAGTCAGTTGGTCGGCGTCTGGGCGATCTCCACGATCAGCGGCAAATGATCGGAACCGATATCGGGGCCAAGCGAAACGTTGACGATCTGGATGTCCCCGGAGACAGCGAACTGGTCGACAGGCGCACCGAGGATCCAGTGCAGGCTGTAGTCGAAGAAGAAGCGCGTCGTCTGTGGCCATCCGTCCGGATAGGCCGTCTTCAGCCCGTTTCGTGTCAGTGTCTGCTGGAACCGGGCAGACCAGGGTGAACTGTTCCAGTCGCCGATCGCCACAATGTTGCTGCCGTTGTCGGCCTTCAAGGTATCGATGACGTTATCGGCCTCGTCGAAATAGCGGCGCTTGTTCTCCCAGCGGATCTTCGAACGTGGGCTGTCCGGATGAATGACCAGGAGATGCAGCGGAGCCGAGCCGGTGTCGACGGAGAGCGACAGCAGTTCCCTGTCGCCATCGTAATAGACATTGGCCCCGGGAGGGACATCGCCAGAGATGACACGGGTTTCTTCCGACGTCAGCGGAAAGCGGGAATAGACCGCCAGGCCGCCCAGGTCTCCGACCTTCAGGTATTCGGGAAATCCGTTCTTGCCGGCACCGCCGGCCGGCAGCCCTAAACGTTGCCAGCGGCGTTCCTGAAGCCACCACAGCACTTCCTGAAACACCACGACATCAGGCTGTTCCTTTTCCAAAAAGGCCTGCAAGACCTTGTCCCCCAGAAACAGGTGTTCAAGGTTGATGGAGACGATCTTGAGCGGACGGTCTCCCGGCGCGGCGGGACCAAGGGGCTTGGTGTTGGCAAGCGTGCGAGCTCCGGTGAACCCGGCCAGGCTGAGAAAGGCGATCACGGCCACGAACCAGGTCAACCGGTACAGCAGACGAAGCCGGTGGCGAACGAGGAAACCGGCCGCGCCGCCAAGACACCCAGCCAGGCCTGCGGCCAGAAACTGTCGCAGGAAGAAGCTCATGTTGTCCGCAAGCCAGACGTCCGGTGCCAGAAAGGCAAGCAGGCCGAGCACACTGACTGCAATGGCACCAAGGCTGCCGCACCAGCCGATCAGGGATAATACGCTATGGATCAGGGAACGCGGTTTAGCCTGGGGCTTTCGAAACATGGCAGCCTGGGTCCGATTTCATGAGAAGGCGGCTGTGCTTAGCACGGACTGTGCGGAAGGTGCGACCTGTTTTGCCGCAAAGTCAGTTCGCCTTTGCCTCGAGCGCTGCCAGCAGCGGCTGAATATGCGCTTGATAAGCCTTCCAGCGCCCGACGGACGAGCCATAGACAGGTCGGCGTGCCTGCTCTCGGCTGAAGGTGAAGATCTGGGTGGTCTCATCAGGGGGCTTCAGACAATCGTCGTCCCAGTCCAGGCCGGTATGGGCGAGCAGGGCCTGACTTTCCGTCTCATTGTCGCTGACAAGGCTTTCATAGGACTGATGCCTCAAGGCAACCGGCAGAACTTCTGACCAGTGGGCCATCAGATCACGGTAGAGATTGAAATAGCGACCGAGTGAAGCCTGGCTCTCATTGTAGGAATGATGCGGCGGTAGCGGCGTCATGTAGATCGAAAGACAGGTGTCTTCCGCGGTCCGCGTCACATGCACGAAACTGGCGTTGGGAAAAAGAAGGGCGAGAAGCCAGAGGTTTTCGAAATTGTGAGGCATCTTGTCGATTACACGGTGTGCTCTCTTGTCGATATCCTCCAGATGGGAGAGATAGCGGCGGCCGATGCGCTGAGCCTCCTGCCGTGTCATCTGACGGGCTGCCTCAAAGAGGCGCGGGTCGTGTATCCGGCCGGACGCCAGATCATGAATCCGATCGGGGATGAACTGAAGCTCCCCTGCGGCCCGTGCAGCGGGGTGCCGGCCGATGATCCGCTCGACCAGGGTCGTGCCGGAGCGAGGCATGCCGAAAACGAAAACCGGCCTGTCACTTGAAAGCGCCCAGTCCTTCCGTTGTTCGAAAAACTCCCGGTTAAAGATGGCCTTGCAGGTTTCCGCGAAGGCTTTCTGCACGCCCGGATCGTGGGCGGGGTAAAGGCCCGTCCGGTATCCGTCGAAAAAGGAAAATGCCTTGCCGGTGTCGCCTGCGGCGTCGCAGATCTTGCCTGCGGCAAACGCAAGACGGGTGACTTCGGCGGTTGCGGCGCCTTGTGGCAGGTTCGCAAGATGCCGTTCAATTCCGTCAAGGACACTCGCCTTGAGAGTTTCGTCCTGAACCTTGGCAGCCGCGGTCAGGATTGCGGGGTCGGAAGGGGCCTCTGTGAAAGCGATGCGAATATGGTTTTCAGCAATCTCCCGATTGCCGAGTGTCATTTCCAGTTCGAAGAGGCCCAGATGAGCACGTGGCGACTGCGGATCGGCCTTCAGAGCCTGCTCGAAGGCCTGCCGGGCAAGTCCGGAGCGCCGGAGATCGGCGTAGACTTCACCAAGGACGCGTTGCGCGTATTCAGACCCCGGTGCGAGCGACGCCCCCTTGCGCGCATGAGGCAGTGCGTCTTCACTGCGCCTCTCGATGTTGAGCGCACTTGCGAGTGTGGTGTGAACCACTGCTTCCTTTTTCGCGCCTTTTGCGGCCTCTTCCAGATGCGGGATCGCCTGCGCGGTCCGGCCGAAGGAAAGGCAGGCGATGCCCAGGCCATACCGTGCGCGGGCATTGCGCTGATCGTTCTGGAGCACTGCCTCCAGAAGCGCCTGAGCGCGGTCGAATTGTCCAGCTTGAAGAAGAGCAAAAGCTTGTTCGGTCGGATCTGGGTGCATCTTTGTCCGGTGGTCTGCACCGCACAAGCGGCTGGTCTCGCGAACACACCCGTTTCCAAAAGAGGCGCGAAAGACGCGCCGGGTGCCGGTTTGTCGCTACAGCTTGTGATAAACCAGCCTGAAGATGCAACCCTCCGGTGTCAGGTTTCGATCTCTGCAAGTCCTTCGAGCAGCGGGCCAATGTGATCCCGGTACTTTTCGAAACGGTTCACGGCCCCAGTATGTATGGGTTGCCTGACCTGGGCCATGGAGAAGGTGAAGACCTGCGCCTCATTGCTTTCGTGATGGCGGCAAGCCTCGTCCCATGCCAACCCGGCGTGACTAATCAGTGCGGGGCGCTCCGTATCCGGATCGCTGACAAGGGTCTCGTAGGACTGATTGCGGATCTCAACCGGCAACACCGTGCTCCAGTGCGCCATCAGCTTTCTGTACTGGCCATAATAATGGGCGAGCGATTGCTGGCTTTCACAGTAACCGTGCTTGCCGGGCAGGGGCGTCATGTAGATGGAGACGCAGGTGTCGGCCGGGTTGCGGCTGACATGGCAGAAATGTGCATTTGGGAACAGGAGGGTAATCAGCCAGAGGTGCTCGAAATTCTGCGGCATCTTGTCGATCACGCGGGCACTTTTCTTGCTGAAACCGTCGAGCAGGGTCAGGTACTTGCGGCCGATGCGCTGGGCGCTCTTGCGGTCGAGGGCCAGGGCGGCGTCGAAGAAGGCGTTGTCACCGGTGTGGCCTTCCGTCAGGCCATCAACCTGTTCGTCAAAGAAACTCAATTCACCTGCGGCGGTCGCCTTGGGATGAGCGGACAGGATGGCCTCGACCAGCGAGGTGCCTGATCGCGGCATGCCGAAGACAAAGACGGGTCTGTCGCTGGTGAGGGCAAAATCCTTGCGGTCTTCGAAAAACTGTTTCGAGAAGACTTCCCGGCAGGTTTCGAAATGGCGTTCCTGCCGGTCGGCATCATAGTGGCCGTAAAGGTCGTTTCGATGCTGCCCGAGATAGTGAAAGGCCTTGGGTGTGTCGCCGGTGTCGTCGCAGATCTTGCCGGCTGTGAAGGCAAGCCTTGCCCGCTCGACCTTCGCCATCGGCCGGTCCACATCGTTCAGCAGGGTCTCGATCTTTTCCAGCGCCTCTTTCTTCAGTGAAAGGTCGGAGAGGTCCCTTGCACTGATGAGAACCGAGGGTTCCTCGGGAGCCAGTTCCAGTGCGCGCCGGAAATGGGTTTCGGCCTCGTCCATCTTGCCGAGCGAGACTTTCAGCCGCGAGAGCGCCAGATGCGCGATCGCCGAAGCCTCGTTGATGGCAAGCGCGTTTTGAAAGGCATGTTCGGCCATGACGGGCCGCCGCAGCCTTGCGTAGATCTCGCCCAGGGTGCGGTGGGCGAATTCGGACTTGGCGTCAAGGGCGACTGCCTTGCGCGCATAAGGCAGGGCCTCCTCGAAACGGTTGTCGAGGGTGAGGGCATCCGCAAGTGTAGCGAAGATGACGGCTTCCTTCTTCGCGACCTTCGCGGCAGCTTGTAGATGTTCGATTGCCCGGGATGCGTGACCGTGGGTCAGATAGATGACACCAAGCCAGTGATTGACCTGCGGATCGCGCGGATTGGCTGCATTGAGATCGGTCAGGATCTCCAGCGCCATGCCGTAATCCTTTGCGTCGATGCACCGAAGCGCGGCTTCCAACGGGTTTGACACTCTCAGAATTCCTTGGCTTTGGCAAAATCATTGGCCGGGAGGACCCGCCGGCCGGACGTCCTATTCATGAAAATGGTCATAGACCAGTTTGGCAATCGCCTCGGAAATGCCGGGCACGGCGGCCAGATCGTCGACCCCTGCCTTGGAGACGGCCTTGGCCGTGCCGAAGTGGCGCAGCAGGGCCTTCTTCCGCGTCGGGCCAACACCCGCGATCTCATCCAGCGGGTTCCTGGTGATGTCCTTCTTGCGGCGGGCCCGGTGGCTGCCGATGGCGAAGCGGTGCGCTTCGTCGCGCAGGCGCTGGACGAAATAGAGGACGGGGTCGCGCTCGGGCAGCATGAAGGACTGCCGGCCGGGGATGAAGAATTTCTCCCGTCCGGCATCCCGGTCGGGTCCCTTGGCGATGCCGACGAGCGGGACATCGGTGATGCCGAGGCTTTCCAGCGTCTCGCGGGCCGCGGTCAGCTGGCCCTGGCCGCCGTCGATGAGCACCAGTTCCGGCCAGGCCGGTACGCCGGTATCGGCAGGCGCCGTTTCCAGTTCGCCCTCATCGGTATCCTGGAGGGCTGGGTCGACCACCTCCGGTTTGCTGTCTTCGCGGGCGTGTTCCTTCAACAAACGGGAGAAGCGCCGCGTCAGCACTTCGCGCATCATGCCGTAGTCATCGCCGGGGACGAGATCTTCCGACTTGATGTTGAACTTGCGGTACTGGCCCTTGGCGAAGCCTTCCAGGCCGGCAACGATCATGCCGCCCACCGCATTGGTGCCCATGATGTGGGAGTTGTCGTAGACCTCGATCCGGCGCGGCGGTTGGGGCAGGTCGAAAGCTTCCGCAACGCCTTTCAGCAAACAGGCCTGGCTGGAGGTTTCCGCAAGTCTGCGGCCGAGCGCCTCGCGTGCATTGGTCAGTGCGTGGTCGACCAGCTCCTTCTTTTCCCCGCGTTTGGGGCAGGCGACGTCGACCTTTCGGCCTGTGCGTTCTGAGAGCGCCTGCGCGAGAAGGTCCTGTTCGCTCAATTCGTGGGAGAGCAGGATCTGACGTGGAGCGGGCTTGTCGTCATAGAACTGCGCCAGGAAGCTTTCCAGAATATCGGCTTCCTCGAAGGACTTGTCGGCCTTGGGGAAGTAGGCTCGGTTGCCCCAGTTCTGTCCAGTGCGGAAAAAGAACACCTGCACGCAGGTCTGGCCGCCTTCCTGGTGGATGGCGAAAACGTCGGCTTCCTCGACCGACTGCGGATTGATGCCCTGATGCGCCTGAATGTGCGACAATGCCGACAGGCGGTCGCGGTAGATGGCGGCGCGCTCGAACTCCAGATCGGCGGATGCGGCTTCCATCTGCTTTGCAAGCTGGGTCTTGATCAACTGGCTGCGGCCGGAGAGGAAGGCCTTGGCCTCCGACACCAGGCCGGCATAATCCGCCGGATCGATTTCCCCGGTGCAGGGGCCTGCACAACGCTTGATCTGATACTGCAGGCAGGGCCGGGAGCGGTTTTCGTAATAGCTGTCCGAGCAGGTCCGGATCAGAAAGGCTTTCTGAAGCGCATTGATGGTGCGGTCGACCGCGCCTGCCGAGGCAAAGGGTCCGAAGTACTCGCCCTTGCGCTTGCGGGCACCGCGATGCTTGACGATCGCGGGGGATTCATGGTCACCGGTCACCAGGATATAGGGAAAGGACTTGTCGTCGCGCAGCAGCACGTTGAACCGTGGCCGAAGACGCTTGATCAGGTTGGCTTCCAGCAGCAGGGCTTCCGGCTCTGTCTGGGTGACGACGAATTCCATCGACGCCGTCGCCAGGATCATGCGCATGATCCGGTTGGACTGGCCCTGCAGGCGCGTGTAGCTGGTGACCCGTTTCTTGAGACTGCGGGCCTTGCCGACGTAGAGAACCTCGCCGTTTTCGTCCAGCATCCGGTAGACGCCCGGCCCGTTGGGCAGGCGCTTGACCTCGTCGGCAATGACCTCGACGCCCTTGCGTGCGGGGGCATTGCCGGTCTCCGGCGCGGATACGGCGCTTTTTTCAGAATCAGTATCGTCCTGCATGCCAGACATTTAAGCCGCGCAAGGCAATAGGGAAAGAGGCGGGTGCGGCGAAGCGGTGCTCTGCTGCCAACCGGCGGCCAAAAGAGTCTTCAGGAGGTGTGACCCAGCACATAGACGGTGGCGATATAGGCACAATAGGCCGCCGTCATGACTGCGCCGGATATACGGCCGAGACAGATGCGCATTCCAGCCAGGATTGTCAGCAGGATCGCGCAGGCCAGCATTACCCAGATATCCAGCTTCAGGACTTCCTGCGGCACGTCGATGGGCACGATGACGGCGGTGATGCCGATGATGGCGAGCAGATTGAAGACGTTGGAGCCGATGACGTTGCCAATGGCGACGGCACCATGCTGGCGGATGGCGGCCATGACCGTGGTGGCAAGTTCCGGCAAGGAGGTGCCGAGGGCGATGACCGTCAGGCCGATGACGGCTTCGCTGACGCCCCAGGAGGTTGCGATCGACGTTGCTCCGCTGATGGTGAAATGCGCACCGAGCGGCAGGCCGACCAGGCCGAGAAGAATATAGGCAAGCGCGATCCAGACGGAATCGGGAACATCCTCAACCTCGTCCAGGCCATCATCGTCTTCCATCGGGATATCGGCAGCGGCGGCGCCCGCGGATGCCGCAGCGATGGCTTTCTGCTCTTTCCTGTGCTTCTGCGCCATCATGGTGGAGGCTGCAAGGAAGACACCGAGCAGTGCCAGGAGAACGAGGCCGGCGGTCAGGCCGATGGGCGTGAAGAAACAGAGCGCCATGAAAACAATGGTGACTGCGACCATGAACAGCGCGTTGCGCGTCGCGCCGGTTTCACCACACGGGGTCGCCGCAATCAGCGCGGGCATGCCCAGGACCAGAAGCACGTTGGCGATGTTGGAACCGACCACATTGCCGATGGCGATGCCGCCGGCGCCTTCCAGCGCGGCTTTCAGGGAAATGACCAGTTCGGGAGCGGAGGTGCCGAAGGCGACGATGGTCAGACCGATGACCAGATTGGGAATGCCCAGACGCTGAGCAATACCGACCGAACCCCTGACCAAGACATCGCCTGCGATAATCAGAACAACAAGTCCGCCTGCAAGGCTGATGTAGTCAAAGAGCATTTACGAATTTCCGGTTCGGGTCAGTTTCAATCTTCGAAGGCGGCTTCAATGTGGCAGCGCCAATGTTCAACTTGGCGCCTTATACGCAATAGATCGGTGAGGGGAAAGCCGCGGACAAGGATCTTTCTACCGGCCAAATGGGGTTCCTGAATGCAAATTGCAATTGTCTTTACGGGTCTTTCATCCTGTCAGAATGTTGCCTCCATTTGTCATCAAAACTCCCCATTCTCAATCCTGATCCGCCACAAACGATCTCCATATCTTGTCATTGGGGGAGAGTGAGGACGCGGCTTTATACCCGTCCAACTCGCAACTGGCCGGCAATTTCCGGCCAACGCACTAATGGATAAAGTGGATCTGGAGTACTCAAATGAAACGTCTTGCACTTGCTGGCATGGCCCTGACAGCCGCGACGGTCGCATCGGCGCCTGTACTGGCTGCGGATTTGCCGCAATCGCCGGCACCGGCCTATGAGGCGGTTCCGGCTCCGCAACAGAGCATCGACTGGACCGGCCTTTATGTCGGTGGCAATCTCGGATGGGCTTTCGGCCAGTTCGACAACAAGGCCGGCAACAACACCGGGCTTGGAGTGGATGCGAACGGCATCGCCGGCGGTCTTTACACCGGTTACAATTTCCAGGTGACGCCGAACATCGTGGTCGGCGCGGAAGCCGACTTCAGCCTGACCGACCTGGAAAAGTCCAAGTCCAACGGTGGCCTGACCCTCCGGTCCAAGTCTGACTGGAACTCCAACTTCCGTGGCCGTGTCGGTTACGCCTTCGACCGTTACATGGTCTATGGTGCCGGCGGTCTGGCGATTGCCGACCTGGAAGTTTCCGGCAACGGCGACACGGACAGCAAGACCGCCCTGGGCTGGACCCTTGGCGCAGGTGGCGAAGCAGCCATCACCAACAACATCAGCGCCAAGCTGGAATACGTCTACCAGGATTTCGGCGAACAGGATTTCAACCTGAACGGAACCGGCGTGAGCTCGGATTTCAACAATTCGCAGGTTCGCATGGGTATTGGCTACAAGTTCTAAGCCAGCCTCCCGGCCGATACGGAAAACCCGGTACCGCAAGGTGCCGGGTTTTTTCATGTCTGCTTTCCGGGTGTCTTCGGCCGGCCGCGGCAAAGAGAAGCGGCTGACGGGCGAACAGGCGGCCGGCGTATACAAGACGATACAAGTCGTTACAAGCTTTTCAGAATTTCGCCCCAGTACCGTGTTACTTAAGGGACCTGACGTTAAGTGCCGGTGCCCGGGTGGCTTCCTTACACCCCGCTAGTCCGGCCCTTCAGGTGGAGAGGCGAATGCGGTTTCTGATGCGCGGACTTGTCGGTCTGGCATTGATGGCGATCATGATCGGGTTTGCCGGTTTTGGCGGCTACCGTCTGTATACTGCCATGACGGCAGAAGAGACCGCGCAGCGACGTCCTGCTCGCGAACGCAGCTATTCGGTCAATGTCGCCGAGCTGACATCGCAAACCGTCGCGCCTGTCACGACTGCCTACGGCCAGGTGGAAAGCTGGCGGACGCTGGAACTCAGGGCCAGCTCGGAAGGCAGGCTTGTCGAGGTTGCCTCCAAGTTTCGCGACGGTGCCGCCGTCGCGAAAGGCGAACTGCTGCTGAGGATCGATCCGGCCAATGCGGAATTCCAGGTGCTGGACGCGGAAGCGGCCCTTGCCGATGCCGAGGCTCAGAAGGCGGAAGCCGCGGAAGCCATTGTCGGTGCCGAGCAGGAACTGGAAGCAGCCCGGCGCCAGCTGGACTTGCGCAAGCAGGCGCTGGAGCGCCAGCAGCAGCTGAGGGACAAGGGGTATTCCACGGCCGTACAGGTCGAGACCGAAGAACTGGCCGTCGCCTCCCTTGAACAATCGCTCAGCAATCGCCTGCAATCGGTCATCACTGCACGCAAGCGCATCGAGCGGATGGATCTGACGGTCAAGCGAGCCCGGCTCGCTCTGGACGATGCCAGGCGTACCCTGGAGGAAGTCACTCTGACGGCCCCCTTCACCGGCTACCTTTCTGAGGTCAACGCCACGCTGGGGCGCCGCGTCAGCTCTTCGGAGACGCTGGCCCTGTTGATCGATCCGGCGGCGCTGGAAGTCCGTTTCTCGCTGTCGACCGACGAATTTTCCCGGCTGCTGGATACCAGCGGAAGTCTGGTGAAGGCACCCGTCACTGCTGTCCTGCAGCTGGGAGGCCGGTCGATCGAGGTTCCAGGTACCATTGACAGGGCCGCGGCCGTTGTCTCTGAAGGCGAAGCGGGGCGGACGCTGTTTGCGACGCTGGATCTGGAGCCGGGGACGGTGCTGCGGCCGGGCGACTTCGTGAAGGTGAATGTGTTTGAACCGGAGCTGACCCGTGTCGCGAAGGTGCCTTCGGCGGCGCTCACGGAAGACGGCCGCATGCTGATCGTTGGCGAAGGGGATCGGATCGAGGAAATCAAGGCGACGATCCTGCGCCGGATGGGCAATGAAGTCATCGTGGCCAATGTCCCCTTTGGCGCTGATTACGTACGTGAGCGCTTGCCGCAGCTTGGCACCGGTCTGAAGGTTACTCCCCGGCGCAACACCGGGGGGCAGGATGACCCGCAACCTGACGAACCAGCGACGGCGCAGGCGCTGGAGGTGGGCGAAGCGCGTCTCTCCGGCGATCTGGTGGCGCTGGAACCTGAACGACGGGCGGCACTGATCGATCAGTTGAACAGGTCCGACATGCCGGAAAACCGCAAGGCCAGGCTGCTTGCCCTTCTGAACAAGCCGATGGTGCCGAAAGAGCTGATCGAACGGCTGGAGCATGGCGGCGGCAACAGCGGCTGAACACCGCTGTAAACCCCGTCACATCCGACCTGATATTCTGATTGGAGTGTCCCCACATGCGTTCTCCTGGCGGATCGCAATTTGCCTCGCTGCTGGACTACATGGTCCGGCACCGTACAGCGGCGAACCTGCTACTGGCCATGATGCTGATCAGTGGGTTCGCGGCCTCGACGCAGATCCGGACGCAGTTCTTTCCCGATTTTGTCCGCGAGGAAGTGGACGTCGTCGTCAATTGGTCTGGCGCCGGGCCTGAGGATCTCGACCGGGCCGTTGTCGAAATCCTGGGACCGCAACTGCTTGCCATCAACGGTGTCGACGAAGCCACATCCGTTGCGCGCGAGGGCCGGGCCAGCATCGAACTGGAGTTCGAGGACGGCTGGGACATGGGCCAGGCAACCGACGAGGTGAAGGCCGCCGTCGATCAGGCCCGCTCCAGTCTTCCCGAAGGCATCGACGAACCGGTGGTCACCCGCAGCGTCTATTCCGACCGGGTGACCGATGTCGTCATGTATGGGCCGGTCGATATCGACCAGCTTGCCCGCTTTGCCGAAGATCTCCAGACCGTCTTTTTCCGCCAGGGCGTCACGCGGGTCACCATTCGAGGGCTGGAAGACCCGATCATCCGGGTAAATGTCGGCGAGAACATGCTGGTGCGGCATGGTCTGACGCTTGCCGAAATCGCTGACGTGGTTTCGGCGGAGATGGAAACGACGCCCGCGGGCGATGTCGCCGGCAGTTCCGCCCGGCTGCGTACCGGCCAGACGCGGCGCAGCGAGCAGGAGCTGGGAGAGATCGTTCTGAAAGCGCCCTCCCAAGGGGAAAAGCTTGAGCTGCGGTCCGTTGCCGACATTGTCACAGAAGGGGTGGAAAGCGGCCGGGCCTATTATCACAAGGGCATGCCGGCGGTGGTTCTGCGGGTCAGCCGCAGCGCCCAGGGAGACACCATCGAGATCCAGCGGGCAGTGGAGCGGATCACGGCGGACTTCCAGCACACCCTTCCAGAGGGTGTTGTCGTTCAGCTGACCAACACCCGCTCGCAGGCGATCATCGACCGGCTGGACATCCTGGTTGAAAACGGCGTCTTCGGGCTGGCCCTGGTGCTGTTGTTCCTGTTCCTGTTTCTTTCAGCCAGAACGGCCTTCTGGGTGGCCGCCGGAATTCCGGTGGCGATGGCCGCCACGGTCGGCCTGATGTATGTCTTCGGGATCACGCTGAACATGATCTCCGTGTTCGCGCTGATCATCTGTCTCGGCATCGTCGTGGATGACGCCATCGTGGTCGGCGAGCATGCCGACTTCCTGCACAGGCGCGGCTATTCGCCAGCGGAAGCCGCCAGCCTTGCGGCAAGGCGCATGACGGCACCGGTCTTCTGCGCCTCCATAACCACGTTGATTGCCTTTGTCGGGCTGGTTGCCATCGGTGGGCGCTTCGGCAGTCTTGTGGCCGATATTCCCTTCACGGTGTCGGTGGTGCTGATTGCCAGCCTGGTGGAATCCTTTCTCATCCTGCCGGCCCACATGAACCACGCGCTGAAGGCCAGCAAGAAGAAACACTGGTTCGACCTGCCCAACCGCCTGTTCAACCGGGGCTTCGTCTGGTTCCGGGAAAAGCTGTTTCGCCGGTTCGTCGGCTGGGTTCTCGCCGTGCGGTATCCGGCCATCGGCTTTGCGCTGATGGTCCTGGCGCTGTCGCTCACCTTGGTTTTCGACAAGTCGGTTCGCTGGCGGTTCTTCAATGCGCCGGAACAGGCGGTGGTTTCCGCCAGCATTGCCATGATGCCCGGGGCAAAACGCGATGACACCAAGGCGATGATTGCGGAGATGGAACGCGCGCTTGACGTGGTCAACCAGCGGTACGGCGAGCAATATGGTGCCGAACCAGTGGTCTTCGCGCTCTCCACCGTCGGCGCGACGGCAGGGCGCGGCCTCATGGGGGCAGATACCAAGGACGCCGACCAGCTTGGCGGGATTTCCATAGAACTGCTCGACCCCGACCTTCGGCCCTATTCGGCCTTTCAGTTCATCGGCGACTGGCGCGAGGAGATCATAAATCCGCCGCTTCTGGAAACGCTGGCCCTGCGCGGCGAGCGCTCAGGCCCGGGGGGCGACGCGATCGACATCAAGCTCTACGGCAACTCCACGGAAAACCTGAAAGCCGCTGCCGAAAGCCTGAAGCAGACTCTGGCGCCTATGGAAGGCGTCAGCGCGCTGGAGGATACGCTGGCCTATGACAAGCCGGAGCTGAACCTGACGCTGACACCACGCGGCAAAGCCCTTGGCTTCACCACGGAGGAAATCGCCCGCATTCTGCGCAACAGGCTGGAGGGCATCGAGGTTGCCGAGTTTCCGATCGGCAGGCGAACGGCGACGGTGAAAGTGCTGTTGCCGGATGAGGAAACGGATGCCGCGTTTCTCTATTCAACGCGGGTGCGCACCAATGCAGGCACCTATGTTTCCCTGAGCGAGATTGTGAGCATCGAAAGCACTTACGGCTTTGCCTCGGTCCGCCGCAGCGACGGGCTGCGCACGCTGCGGGTCTTCGGGGATGTATCGGAGGACAATCCGGCAGCCGCTGCCCGAGTGACCGACATGCTGCAGAACGAGCTTCTGCCACAGCTTGCCGCCGACTATGACGTCGAAAGCGAGATGAGCGGGCTGGCGGAGCAGGAACGCTCGTTCCTCTCCGATGCACTGATCGGCTTTGCCATGTGTCTGGCCGGCATCTACCTGGTGCTGTGCTGGATCTTCGAATCCTGGACCCGGCCGCTGATGATCATGATCATCATTCCCTTCGGCTGCGTCGGCATGATCTGGGGCCACTACCTGCACGGCATTCCGCTGTCGATGTTCTCCGTGGTCGGTTTCATCGGCATGGCGGGCATCATCATCAACGACAGCATCGTGCTGGTGACCACTATCGACGAATACGCCAAGGATCACCCCTTCCGGCAGGCAGTGGTCAACGGTGTTTGCGACCGGTTGAGGGCGGTCGTGCTGACGACTGCAACGACAGTGTTCGGCCTGGCGCCGCTGCTGTTCGAGACCAGTCGCCAGGCCCAGTTTCTGCTGCCGACAGTCATCACGCTGGCCTACGGGCTGGGCGTCGGGCTGTTCCTTGTCATCCTTCTGGTGCCGGCTCTGCTGGCGGTGCAGAAGGATTTCGGTCAGGCGATCACCAGCGGCAGGCGCCTGCTCAAGCTTCGGGGCAGGGCACCGCTTTCGGGTGGACAGGCGTGACCGCAGGGGGAGGGGGCAGTGATGGACTGGAGCAAAGCCTGAAACCGGATCGGAACACCTGATCCAATCCCGACGTCTTACCAGAAAAGTATCTGATCAAGGTCAGTTCAATCAATCGTGGAAGGAGACACGCATTGGACCGTCGTTGGCTGGGCGATCGTGCCCTGTCTGTGCCCGTTCTCAGCTTGGGGACGGCGAGTTTCACGTCCGGGCCATGGTCTGGCAATGATGCGGGTGCAGCCCGGCGTCTTGTCGACATCTGTCTCGACGAGGGGCTGAACATGTTCGATACCGCGGACGTCTATGCCGGCGGAAATGCAGAGATGGTGCTCGGGCAGGCAATCAACGGGCGCCGGGACAAGGTGATCATCTCCACGAAGGCGGGTCTGCGGACCGGGGCGGGCGAACATGACGTGGGCAGTTCACGCGGCCACCTGCTGAGTGCTGTCGAGGGAATGCTGAGCCGTCTGCGCACCGACTATATTGACCTGTTCCAGCTCCATGCGTTTGACGCAATGACACCGGTCGAAGAGACCATGGAGGTGCTAGATGACCTGGTGAAAGCAGGGAAGGTTCGGCACCTGGGTGTCTCGAACTATGCCGGCTGGCAGTTGATGAAGTCTCAGGCTGCGGCACGATACAACGGTTGGCAGCCGCTGGTGGCGCACCAGGTGTATTATTCGCTCATCGGCCGCGATTACGAATTCGAATTGATGCCACTGGGCCTGGACCAGGGCGTTTCAGCACTGGTGTGGAGCCCGCTTGGGTGGGGGCGCCTGAAGGGTGGCGGGAAGCACGCTTCAGCAGGCCGGCACAAGGACGCAACCCCGGACTATGCACCGCCTCTTTGCGACGAGACCCTTCTGGAGCGCGTACTTGCAGCGTTGGGGGAGGTGGCTCGTGACACGGGCAAAAGCGAAGCCCAGGTCGCACTGAACTGGCTTCTGCAGCGGCCGACCGTGGCAAGCCTCATCATCGGCGTTAGCAGCGAAGCTCAGTTGCGCAACAACATGGAGGCCACCGGCTGGGAGCTGGATGCCGAACATATGCGTCTGCTTGACGAAGCCAGCACCACTCCCGTTCCCTATCCGTATTGGCACCAACGCGCATTCCCGGAACGCAATCCGCAACCGGTCTGATCATCGTTCGATCCCATGCCCAAACGGCGGGGGAGGGAACGTCCTAACTGGATCAGAAGGGTCAGAGTGCGGCCAATGTCACATGCCGGTTTGCGGGAGCATGCCGAGGCCATGACATACGGCCTGATCCCGTTGCCAAGGGCATGAAACCTGCCGAAGTGCTCGATAAGCTGGATCGGTCCATACACCTTGCAATCAAGGGGTATCTGATGCCCGACAATCAGAACAGGAAACTGGTCGGCGGCAACATCCACAGCGTCTGGGGACCAACCCACAAAGCCCCCGGCCTACGTTGCTTCAACGCCTCCTTGCAAGCAGCCCGGTTCGCGGCTTTGTACTTCGTTTGCGCCCTATGGCTCATGCCTCCCAGGTTATCAATCCGGGTTTACGCAGTGGATCCCTCTTTCGATTTGTGCAAAACCGCATCATGTGCTTAATTTTTACGCGAATATTAACTGGGGACTAACCCCGTCGATTTTGATATATATAGTACAGGTTGTTTACCTGTGTGGTTCCAAATGAGTGATCATCAGTTCAATACCTCGGTCAGGATGGGCTCCGAACGGAATTTCGGGCTGGTCTTCGCCGTGGTTTTTTTGCTGATCGGGCTGTGGCCGGTCACTGGTGGCGCCGCGCCGCGATGGATTTTGCTATCCCTTGCGGCTGTTTTTATTGCCCTTGCCATGTTTGCGCCGCAGAGCCTGCGCCTACCCAACAGGTTGTGGTTCAAACTGGGTCTGCTGCTTGGTGCCGTGATGGCGCCGGTGGCGATGGCGGTTGTCTTTCTTTTAATCTTCATTCCCATCGGTCTTGCGATGCGAGCCAGCGGGAAGGATCCGCTTTCAAGGAAAGTGGATCCGAATGAAAAATCTTATTGGATTCCCAGAACCGACCAGCCGAAGTCCATGAAACTGCAATATTAGGACAAAAATACCGGCACGGTTCCCAGACAAAGCAAGGAATTGCCTCTATGTCGATGATCGCCGAATTGTGGGGTTTTCTGCGTGATAGGCGGAAATTCTGGCTTTTGCCAGTTTTCATTGTACTGGCGATTTTCGGAGCGCTGATCGTGCTCAGCCAGGGCTCGGCGGTCGCCCCCTTCATCTATGCGCTGTTCTAGACCAGTGACCGCGATCCTGGGGATCTCGGCGCTGTATCACGACAGCGCCGCTGCACTGCTGGTCGATGGCCGGATCGTGGCCGCCGCGCAGGAGGAGCGCTTTACCCGGCGCAAGCACGATGCGGGCTTTCCCGCCCATGCCATCGCCTATGTGCTGGACGAGGGCGGGCTGGACCTTGCCAGCGTCGATCACGTCGCGTTCTACGACAAGCCCTTCCTGAAGTTCGAGCGCTTGCTTGAGTCCTATCTGGCCTATGCGCCGCGCGGTTTCAATTCGTTTCGGATGGCGATGCCGGTCTGGCTGCGCGAGAAGCTGTTCCTGAAGGACCTGCTGAAGCGAGAACTGAGCCTTTTCGACCCGGGCTTCTCCGTGGACAAGCTGCTGTTCGCCGAACATCACATCAGCCATGCCGCCAGTGCCTTCTACTCGTCCCCCTTCGAAGAGGCGGTGGTGCTGACCATCGACGGGGTGGGGGAATGGGCGACGACCACGGTCGCGATCGGACGCGGCAAGGATCTGGAAATTCAGCGCGAACTGCATTTCCCGCATTCGCTGGGACTGCTCTATTCCGCCTTCACCTATTACACCGGCTTCAAGGTGAATTCCGGCGAATACAAGGTGATGGGGCTGGCCCCCTATGGGCAGCCGCGATTTCGCGACCTGATGCTGGATCGGATCGTCGACGTAAAGCCGGACGGCTCGTTCCGGCTGGATCAGCGTTATTTCAACTATGCGGCGGGTCTGACCATGACCAGCAAGGCCATGGAGGACCTGTTCGGCCACCCCGTGCGCCAGCCCGAGACGGAACCGCTGACACAGTTCCACATGGATATCGCTGCCTCGGTCCAGGCCGTGACCGAGGAGATCCTGCTGCGCATGACCCGCGCGCTGGCGCAGGAATACGGTATTCCCTCGCTGTGCCTTGCCGGCGGGGTGGCGCTGAACTGCGTGGCCAATGGCAAGATCCTGCGTGACGGCGCTTTTCGCGACATCTGGGTGCAGCCGGCGGCGGGCGATGCCGGGGGCGCGCTCGGGGCAGCGCAGGCCGCTTGGCATATGGAACTGGGCCAGCCCCGACAGGCGCAGCCCGGCGATGCCATGCGGGGTGCCTATCTGGGTCCAGCCTTCGACGACGACCGGATCGCGGCGGATCTGACAGCGGCGGGGGCCAGCTTTACCCGGCTGGACGAGGGTGAGATCCTGGCCCGCAGCGCACAGGCGCTGGCGGATGGCAAGGCCGTAGGCTGGTTTCAGGGACGGATGGAATTCGGGCCGCGCGCCCTTGGCAACCGGTCTATCCTTGGCGACCCGCGCTCGGGCTCCATGCAGAAGTTGCTGAATCTCAAGGTGAAATACCGCGAGAGCTTCCGGCCCTTCGCGCCTTCTGTCCTGCGCGAGCATGTCAGCGAGTGGTTCGATCTGGACGGGGACAGCCCTTATATGCTGCTGGTCGCCGATGTTGCCGAACGTATTCGGCGCCAGATGACGTCCGAGGAGCAGGCTCTTTTCGGCATCGACAAGCTGAACATCCGCCGCTCGGACATCCCCGCCGTGACCCATGTCGATTATTCGGCCCGCGTGCAGACCGTGCATCGCGACACCAACCCGAAGTATCACGCGCTGATCTCTGCCTTTCACGACCTGACCGGCTGCCCGCTGCTGGTCAATACCTCGTTCAACGTGCGCGGAGAACCGATCGTCTGCACTCCGACCGACGCCTTCCGCTGCTTCATGGGCACCGGGATCGAGATGCTGGTCGCCGGCAACTGCCTGCTGGAGAAAGAGGCGCAGGACGCCTCACTGCACGAGAATTACGAAAACATGTACGAACTGGACTGACCGGAGGAGCCCTTGCACATCTTCGGCCGCCATCGCCGGATCGCTACCATCTTGTGCCTGATCCCGGCGGGTTACTTCCTGCTGACCGCGATCTTTGCGCTGGTGCATTTTGACGATTTCGCCTCAGACCTGCCCAGGCTGCTGCGTTATGTACTGGGGCCGCTGGCGATTGCCGCGCTGCTGGTTGGCTGCGCCTGGCTTCTGTCGCCTGACAACGCGCTGACGATGGGGATTACAGCCTGCTCGATCCTGGCCGGGATGTTCATGTTCGAGGGGTACATGCGCTGGCATAACCTGCCGCAGCGGATGGGGCTGGCCGGGATCGTCGATGGCGGAACCGATCTGGAGCGCTATGGCGGCGCCATGCCTCCGGCCTATACGATCAAGGCTCTGAATGCCAAGTTGGGGACCGAAACTCTGGCCGAGGCGGTGCTGGCCGGGACGCCCGGAGCCGAGATGCTGCTGTGCAGCCGTATGGGCGTGCCGGTCACGACACGGATCGACAGCTACGGGTTTCGCAATCCGCTACCGGAAACCGCCGCGCCGGTCGATCTGATGATCCTCGGCGATTCCTTTGCCGAGGGGATTTGCCTCGACGATGGGCAGCATTTCGTCGACCAGATGCGTGCGGGCGGGGCTTCGATCCTGAACACTGCCAGTCGGGGTGCAGGCCCCTTGTATGAACTGGCAGTCCTTGGCCGCTATGGCCCGCATTTTCGCCCCCGCATCACCGTTCTGGCCTTTTTCGAGGGGAACGACTGGGAAAACCTGTCCGTTGAAACAGAACAGCCGTGGCTGCACGAGGCCCTGGCGCCGGAGGCCGATTTCGGCCCGATCGAGTTGGACGCGGCGCGGCGCGCGGACGCGTCCCGGATCATTGCCGGCTGGTGGCAGGGCACTGCTGCCACTTTGGAGGAATATCTGAGCCGCCGGGCCTATTTGCGCAATTTCCTTGCCCTTCAGGAAACCGCCAGCATCCTGGGGCTGCACTACCCCAAGGCGGCCAGCGACAACCCGGTTTTCGAGCAGATCCTGCATCGCATGAAGCAGATCGCAGATGGCTGGCAGGGGCGGGTGGTGGTGGTCTATATCCCCGCTCTCGACCAGTTCGGTGGGGTGTTTCCGCATGGCTTTCTCAGCGCTCCGCTACGCGAGAACGTGGCGCGCGCAGCCGAGAGCGCAGGCCTGGGCATGATCGACCTGACCCCGACCTTTCGCGACTATCCCTCGCCGCTGGGCCTTTACGCGCCGGATGCGCATCTGAATGCTGAAGGCGCGGCGCTTGCCGCCGGCACGATCATGGCCGACCCACTGATGGCCCTTCCCTGACCCCGCCTTGCCGAGTGGATGCTTGATGCCACAATGCAGTCGTTTTCCGCGCCCTGGTTGCCGAACTTTGCACGTGGCCGTGCACCATCCCTCCAGCGTCGGAATGCCCTGTTTCTGGCAACTGCGTTGACAGGCAGCCTCGTCATGTCTCCCGGGCTGACGACGCCGGCACGGGCACAGGATCTGAATTGGGACGGCGCGGGGGCGACAGCCCAGGGCACTGTCGAAGGCGGGTCAGGACAAGGCCGCCAGGGCTTCTGCGTGCAGTGTGGCGTTGGCCGCGGCGAGAACCTGACCTTCGGAGTGCAGGCCCAGCCTTTCACCTTTCCAGTCGGTGATCACGCCTCCCGCACCCTCGATAACCGGAATGAGGGCCATGTAATCGTAGGGATGCAGATTCATTTCGAACACCAGATCAATGTGGCCTGAAGCCAGCAGTCCGTATCCGTAGCAGTCGCCCCCGAAGCGGCGCATGGCGACCTTGCTTGAGAGTGCCTCGAACTGCGCGCGTCCCTCGGTGTCGAACGTGTCGGGTGTGGTCGTGTAAAGGATCGCGTCGGCCAGTCGGTGCCGGCCACTGGTGCGGCAAGGTTCACCATTGAATGTTGACGGTTCACCACGCCGCCCCGTCCAGCGTTCGCCGGTCGGCGGTATCGAGATGATGCCGAGTTCAGGTGTCCCGTTGAAAAGGCAGGCAATGAGCGTGCCGAAGGTCGGCATCCCGGAAACAAAACTCTTCGTCCCGTCAATCGGGTCGAGCACCCAGAGGTATTGGGCATCCAGACGTGCGTCCTCGTGCTCTTCGCCAAGAATGCCATGGGCCGGGAACTCTTTGAGGATGCTTTCACGCATCGCGGCCTCGATGGCGCGGTCAGCCTGCGTGACCGGGGAAAGGTCGGCCTTTTGTTCCACGTCCAATGGCTTGCGGAAGTAGGTCATCGCCATGGCGTCGGCCACGTTGGCGAGCCCGTCGGCAAAACGCGCCAGCATCTCCGTTTCGGGCGGCGTCGTGGAGCTTTGCATGGGTTTTCCTTGTCTGCGGGGAAGCTGGCAACGATGGTCAGCCGGCAAATTAACTCTAGACAAAATCCACAAAAATGCAAGACTACACAAATATCCCCAGAACCGCGAACAGAGGACGCGGCAATAACAAAGGGTCTCGGGAGGATCCGATCCGGGGCAGGCACTGGCACACGAACACGTGGATCAACAAGGAGAGACGACAATGAAGACCTGGACGAAATTCACCTTGGCTTCGCTGTTTGCCGTCGGCATGACGGCAACAGCCTCTGCCGACGAAATCACCGTCTACACTGCGCTTGAGGAAGAAGAGATCGCGGCCTATATCGAGGCCGCCCAGAAGGCGATGCCCGATACCGAGATCAATGTGCTGCGCCTGTCCACGGGCAAGCTGGGCGCGCGTCTTCTGGCAGAAGCGGGCAACCCGCAGGCCGACGTGATCTGGGGCTGGGCCGTCAGCGCCATGATGGATCCCCAGATCCTGGAGATGCTGGAACCCTACGCAGCCAAGGGCGTCGATGTTCTGCCTGCCTCCTTCCGTGGTGAAGACGGCAAATGGTTTGCTCCGATCGGCTACATGGGCGCGTTTTGCGTGAACACGGCACGGCTTGAGGAAAAGGGCCTGCCGATGCCCAAGAGCTGGAAGGATCTGGAGAACCCGGACTTCAAGGGCGAGATCCTGATGCCGGACCCGAATTCTTCCGGGACCGGATACCTGCACGTCAATGCGGTTCTGCAAACCATGGGTGACGAGGCCGGCTGGGCACAGCTCGAAGCCGTCGATCCGAACATGGCACAATATACTTCATCCGGTTCCAAACCCTGCAAGTCCGCACGCGTCGGCGAATACACTGTCGGCATTTCACTGGCTTTCACCGCGATGCAGTCCATCGAGGAAGGTTATCCGCTGGCAATGGTCTTCCCAGAGGAAGGCGTTGGATATGAACTGGAAGCATCCGGCCTGATGGAAAGCTCCGACAACAAGGATGCGGCAAAAGCCTTCCTCGACTGGACGATGTCTGACGAGGCAATCGGTCTCTACCAGCAGTACAAGGCGCTGATCACGGTTCCGGGTGTCGATGCTTCGCAAGCAGCTGAAAAAGCGGGCCTGCCGGCTGATATTTCGACCGTCCTGGCGAAAATCGATTTCGTCACCGCGGCCAAGAACCAGACGGCCGTGAAGGAAACCTGGAAAGAAAAGCTGGGCCGCTGATCGTGCCCGCGGCAGCTCCGGCTGCCGCCAGAAGCGCGCGGGGCTTCACTGGAGGCCCGCGCACCTTTGACAGGAGACCGATCCGCCGTGTACTTGACCGTCCGTAACGCCACCAAGACCTTCGGGGCCTTCAAAGCGCTCGACAATGTCTCGATCGAGATCGATCGACGGGAATTCGTTTGCCTGCTGGGTCCCTCCGGCTGTGGCAAGACGACACTCCTTCGGCTGATCGCCGGCCTGACGGAGCTGAACAGCGGCGAAATCCTTCTGGAGGGGACTGCGCTTTCGAACCTTCCCGCACGCAAGCGGGGCTTCGGGATCGTCTTCCAGTCCTACTCGCTCTTTCCCAACATGACAGTGGCCGAAAACATCGGTTACGGGCAGAAGATCCGTGGCACCCCGCGGTCGGAGATTTCACGGCGTGTGGCGGAACTTCTGGAGCTGGTGAAACTGCCGCAAGTCGCCGGCAAGTTTCCCGGTCAGCTGTCCGGCGGACAGCAGCAGAGGATCGCGTTGGCACGGGCAATCGCCGTCGACCCGCGCGTCTTGCTGCTGGACGAACCGCTTTCGGCGCTCGACGCGAAGGTCCGGGCCGAACTGCGAGACGAAATCCGCCATGTTCAGCGTTCGCTCGGCATTCCAACCTTGATGGTGACACATGACCAGGAAGAGGCGCTGGCGCTGGCGGACAAGATCATCTGCATGAACCATGGTGTCGTGGTGCAGGCCGGCACGCCGGAAGACCTCTACCATCGACCGGCGACGCGCTTTGTGGCGGACTTCATGGGGATCAGCAATCTCGTTTCTGCCGCCCCGATCCGGCGTGAATACCCGGATCTGATGGCAAAGTGGCCGGGGGGAGCGGGGACGGAGCATGTTGCCTGCATTCGCCCTGAACAGATCAGTCTGACCCCGGCGCGGGACGGCAACGCCACGGTGCGCAGCATCAGTTTCCTTGGCAATCTCAGACGGCTTGAGGTCGACAGCGCAATCGGCCCGCTGGTCGTCGAGACCCACGGGTATAATTCCTGTCACGAGGGCGAACGCGTGAACCTGAGCATTCCACCGGAAGCCTGCACCTGGGTGGCTGACGACTTGGCCCAGCAGCCTGCCGAGACCGCCGCATGAGCGGTGTGGAAACGATGACCACGCCAGCGCGCAGACAACTGGATGCGGACCGGCTGCTGACACTTGTTTGCGTTGGGCTGCCGCTGATTGGGCTCGTCCTCTTCTTTCTCTACCCGATGGTGATCGTGTTCCTGCGTTCCCTGACGGTTGACGATGGTTACGGGTTTGCCAACTACACGAGGGTTCTGGGTTCGACGGGGTTCTGGCGCGCGACCGAACATTCCCTGATCATGGGGGCTGCCACCACAGTTCTCAGCGTCTTCCTTGGTTTCATCATCGCGCATGCGCTCTATCGCTGCGCTTTCCGGGGCAAGTGGCTGATCCGCGGCGTGATCGTCCTGCCGCTGCTCGCCCCCTCGCTCGTGCAGGCGCTCGGGCTGATCTTCCTTCTGGGACGCAACGGCGTCATCAGCCGTGCCCTGGGTATCGAGATTGAAATCTACGGCTTCTGGGGGCTGTTGATCGCCAACACTCTTTATGCCTTGCCGCAGGCGGTGATGATTATCGGTGCGGCGCTGGTCCTGCTGGACGCACGCGTTTACGAAGCTGCGGAAGTCATGGGCGCTTCGCCATCACGCCAGTTTCGTGACCTGACCTTGCCCGCGGCGCGCTTCGGGATCCTCAACGCGGCTTTCGTCTGCTTCACAATCACGATCACCGATTTCGGCAACGCGGCGGTGATCGGCGGGGACTACTCGGTTCTGGCGACCGAAATCTACTCCCAAGTGGTTGGCCAGCGGAATTTCAACATGGGAGCTGTCGTCGGCATCATGCTGTTGTTGCCGACGGTGGTTTCCTATGCGATCGAGCGTCAGGCAATGAAGCGGCAACAGGTCGGACAGATGGCTGGCCAGGTGCCGTATCGGCCCTCCTTCGCACCCGTGCGCGACCCGGTCATGGCGTTCCTGTCGCTTCTGGTCTGCACCGGCATCGTCGCGGTTATCGGTATTGTCGTCTACGCAAGCTTTGTCACCCTGTGGCCTTACAACATGGCGCTGTCGTTCAAGCACTACGACATCACATTGGCCGGGGGGTATTCCTCGCTCTGGATGACCATCGTGATATCGCTCATGGCGGCGTCGGGAGGCACGCTTGCCGTCTTCCTCCTGTGCCTTGGGCTGCGCCGCCTTCCGCGCAGCGTGGCCCAGCCCATCCAGATGCTGGCCGCAATGCCGGCCGCAGTGCCCGGGATGGTCCTGGGGCTTGCCTATATCCTGACTTTCAATTCAACCGCGACGCCGCTCTACCTTCTCTATGGGACGGCGGCCCTCATCGCGATCATCAACTTCTATCACTACCACACGCAGGGTTTTCTGACGGTGATGACCGGTTTTCGCCAGTTGCCCCGGGCGCTCGAGGAAGCTGCAGACAGTCTTGGAGCTGGAATCGCAAGGACGGCCGTCGATATCATCGCGCCGTTCATTGCCCCAATGCTCGTTTCGGTGTTCTTTTTCCTGTTCATGCGGTCCATGGTAACCCTGTCGGCAGTCGTCTTCCTCACCACGCCTGACCTGAGCGTGGCGGCTGTCACCATCATGCGGCTGGACGATGCCGGTCTGACTTCGCAGGCGGCAGCCTTTTCCACCTGTGTGATGGCAGTCGTGTGTATTGCGCTTTTGAGCATGAAGGGAACACTGGTGCTGATGGGACGAGGCAACCGGAGCAAGGTGCGGACCTGATGTGGGCGAAAGAACGTCACCGGCTCATTCTGTCCATGCTGAGTGCGAGCCAGCAGGTGAGCGCCAACGATCTTGCGCAGATGCTGAACGTCTCTCGCGAGACGGTGCGCCGCGATTTGCTGGACCTGGAAGAGTCTGGACAGGTTAGCCGCGTCCATGGCGGCGCGGTCTTGCCCGAGCCGCGTTCCGAGGAGCCCTTCCGCCAACGGATGACGACGCAGATCCGGGCAAAGTCGGAGATTGCCCGCAAGGCTGCCGGACTGATCCAGCCCGGACAGACGATCCTTGTGGACGCGGGCACCACTACAGCCCTGTTTGCCCGTGAACTGGCCAAGCTGTCGGATCTGTCGGTGATCACCAACTCGATTGATATTGCCACCACGCTGCAAGGGGCTGGCAAGGATGTGCTGCTGCTCGGTGGGCGGATGGCGGCCGACGTCCCTTCGACGGTCGGCGAACTCACCCTGTCTGAAATCCGCCGTTTCCGTGTCGACCTGTGCTTTTCGGCTCCGGTTGGGGTGCATCCGGTCAAAGGTGCGTTCTTCTACGACCTGCAGGAAGCCGAAATCTCCAAAGCCATGGCGGCACAGGCGCAGCAGACGGTTATTCTGGCCGACCAGAGCAAGCTTGGAAAAACCAGCAGGGTTCAGGCCTTGGAGACCGGAGAGATCAGCAGGCTTGTGACAAACAGGGCAGCAACTGAAGAGCAGGTAGCGGCCTTCCGCCAAGCGGCCATAGACGTAATGGCTTGAGAAGCGAAAACCGCTCGATAGACAGGATCAGATTGCACAACGCGGTACAGATTTTCTGCACTCGCGCCTGGTTCGGCAAACTGAAGCGTCTGATCAATGTCGTCTTTGTTCAGCCGTGGTGGAGGGATCAGCCATGGCGACATGGGTAATCGGCACCCGCATCACGTTGCCGCTTCGCCCCATTCATCCCCAGCCTGCGTTTCTCCCGACCAGATATCGACAGCCTTGATATCGAAAGCCCATGGTTTCAGGTTGCCGGCTCCAGCCGCCTTCAGGCCTCAAGGAAGGGGGCTGAAAGTTCCAAATGGGTCAGCCAGGCCGGACAACGGGCAATGTTCCATCCCGGTTTGCGGGCCTTTGACGCTTGCGACATGATACAATTGATACAAACGGCAAGGCCAAACTGAAAAGAAGCTTACGTAGAAATGAGGTCCGGCCTGCCGCCCTTGCCGAGGCGTTGATACAAAGTGAGATCCAATGTTGCTTCAAGACGGAGCGAGTGCTTCTGAAAGTGAAGCCGATAGAAACCGGATCCAGCTGCTCATGGAAGAAGCTGTCGAGGCGTTGAGCGATGGCTTCGTGCTCTACGACAGTGACAGAAGGCTTGTTTTCGCAAACAAACGCTATGCGGAGATGCTTGGTCCGCACAAGGATCTGCTTGTTCCCGGCGCGCGGCTCGACGACATCGTCGGCAGTGCTGTCCGCAGTGGGCACATTTCATTCGTTCGCAGCCCTGAAGGCGGTTTGTCTGGTGTCCTGGAAACCCTGGCAGCCAGGGGAAAACTGAAGATCGAGATCAAGGTTGCCGACGGCAGCCAGCACAAGATCTATCTCAAGCATCTGAAAGACGGCAGCATTGTCGTGAAGGTTCGCGACATCACGGAACAGCGGACTGCAGAGGCGCGTGCAAGAGAGATCCTTTATGGCGCGGTTGATGCCGTCGACGTTGGTATCGCGCTCGTCGATGATGATGACCGGCTGGTGTTTGCCAACAAGAAGTTTCGGGAGATAGGCGACCCGGACGGCAGGCTTTTCGTCCCCGGCCGTGCGATGCGCGACATTCACGCCGAGGCCATAGCATGCGGCCTGATCCCGCTTCCGGGGGGCATGAACCCCGCCGAAATGCTCGATGAGCTGGATCGGCTTATACGCCTTGCCATCAAGGGGTATCCGATACCCAACAATCAGAACAGGGAACTGGTCGGCAGCGCCTACGAGACAAATCTGAAAGGACGGCTGCTCACGATTGAAGACGTCACGGATCGCGTCAGGGCGGAGCGGCGCTTTACGACCGCGGTTGAACGGTTGCCGGTGGGTATCGCCTTTGAAGGGCCGGACGGGCAGTTCACGCATTGCAATGATGCGTTTGCAGCGCCCTTTCACCTGACCGCGGCCGAAATTCTAAAGCTGTCGGATATTGAGCGGATCGACTTGCTGGCACCACAGATATCGATGGTTGCCGGTCAGGAAGTAGGCGACCGCGCGGCTGAGCTATTCACCGCTGCGGTGAAGCAGCAGCGCGAGACGCTGGAACCCATGGAGGTTCGCTTCTGGGATGGCCGGCACTACCGTGTCGAGCGAGCCATCTCCGAACACAACAGCCGCGTTGTCGTGGTCACCGACATCACCGCCTTGAAAGAAACCGAGGCCAGAAGCCTGGCCACCCTGAATGATGCCATTCAATCTCTTGATGAGGGGTTGGTGCTCTTCGACAAGAGCCTCAATTTCGTGCTCGGAAACCGGCTCTGGTACGAAATGTACTTCAGTGAACTGGCACCGCCCGTTGCCGGGGAGAACATTCTCACCATCCTGGGCCGGTTGATCGACAACGGCGTCGTTCTTGTTCCCGAGGGCGAAGACAAGACGTCCTATATGTGCGAGCTGACGCTTCTGGTGAAATCCTACCAGAAGAAGCAGGCCATCCATCTTGCCGGTGGACGTATTCTGCTGGCGTCAGCCCACAGAACCGAACTGGACGGGTATCTCGTCTCCTTTATCGACGTGACCGAGCAGCGACGTGCCGAGGAAGAGCAGCGCGAGGCGGATCTGCTTCTGCACAAGATCGTCGAGGCCTGCCCAGCAAACTTTCTCGTCTCCCGCATCGAAGATGGAAAAATCATCTACTGCCCGCCTGCTTCACGAGAGCGGTTCGGCGATATCGACACGACCCTCAATTTCTTCTTGAAGCCGGAGGATCGGGAGCGGTATCTGGAAGCGCTCTTGCCGACGGGAACACTTGATGATTACCGGGTTCAGTTCCGCAGGGCCGACGGCTCAATCATGGAAGGCATCACCGCCGCCCGCGTGACCGACTACAAGGGCGAGAATGTCATCGTGTCCTCCACAAGGGACATTTCGGACCTTCTGGCCATGCAGGAGGAATTGCAGAAACAGCGTGACATTGCCCACCAGAACGAAAAACTGTCCGCCCTGGGTGAGCTGCTTGCCGGTGTCGCGCACGAACTCAACAATCCCCTTTCCATCGTTACCGGTTACGCCCAGATGCTTCAGGGAAAGCTCAAGGACCCGGTTCTGGAAAAGCGCATCGACCGCATCGCGGAGGCTGCCGACAGAAGCGCGCGGATCGTCAGGGCTTTCCTGTCCATGGCGCGCCAGCGACCGGCAAATCTGGAACCGTGTACGCTGAACGAAATCGCCTCGGTTGCCCTTGATCTTGCCGGCTACGGGCTGCGCTCCAACGGAGCCAGGATTGAGACGGAGTTTGATGAGGATCTTCCGTCAATCCTCGGCGATACGGACCAGCTGGTCCAGGTCGTTACGAACCTCATTATCAATGCGGAACACGCCCTTTCGCCGCTTGGTGAGGAAGCGGTGCTTGTGTTGCGGACGTTCCACGACGGAAGAGACGGCCAGGCAGTCCTCGAAGTCCGGGACAATGGTCCGGGGATGACGAAGGAAATCAGGGACCGCATCTTCGAGCCGTTTTTCACGACAAAAGACGTAGGTGAGGGGACGGGCGTCGGCCTGGCATTCTGTCACCGGGTTGTCGACACCCATGAAGGCACTCTCGAAGTCAGTTCATCCGTTGGCAAGGGGACGAGTTTCTTCGTGCGGCTGCCCGCAATGGAAACTGAGGCTTCAACTGACACCTCGCAGGCCCAGCCAGGCGGAACGCATCATCGCAAACGGGTGTTGGTCGTTGATGACGATGTCGCTGTCAGCGAGCTCGTTTGTGACCTGCTGGCAGATCTCGGATGCCAGGCAATACAGGAAACCAGCGCACGCAAGGCTCTTGCGCGCCTGTCACACACATCCGTCGATCTGATTATCAGCGACTACAAGATGCCGGGCATGGACGGTGCCGCATTTTACAACAGCCTGATCGGGTTATCGCCCGGTTACAAGGATCGTATCGCCTTCATGACGGGCGATGCCATGGGGAAGTCCGTTCAGACATTTCTGATGGAAAGCGAGCGCCCCTACATTGAAAAGCCCATTTCCAAGAAGGATCTGGCTTGTTTGTTAAATCAACTGGACAGCAGGAAAAACACATCATGAGCGGGGCTCCGGGTGCGAAGCAAATTTTGGTCTGTGACGACGAACCTCATCTTCGCGAAATGGTTGCCGAGTATCTCGCCGAGCGCGGCTATGACGTTGTTGAAGCGCCGAACGCCAACGACATGAAAAGGCTTCTGGAGAGCCTGGAACCGGCGCTGATCATTCTGGACGTGAACATGCCTGGTACGGATGGTCTGACCGCGTTGCGTGACCTTCGAACCACCTCGACCGTGCCGGTGATCATGCTGACCGCAGCAAGTGATGTGATCGACCGCGTCGTGGGGCTGGAAATGGGAGCCGACGATTATGTCGGCAAACCTGTCGACCTGCGCGAACTGGAGGCCCGGATCAAAGCCGCACTGAGGCGCAGAAGTTTTGACGAGACAAGTGCGCAGCAGAAGGATCGGCAAGCGGGGACAGTTCCCTTTGGTACCTGCCGTCTGGATCTGGACGGGGCGAGGCTGATCGGTGGCGACGGTCAGGAAATTGCGATTACGTCCATGGAGTATCAGCTGCTCAGGGTGTTCGTCGAGAACCGTGGACGCGTTCTCAACCGCGACCAGTTGCTGGAACAGGCACACGACAAGGGCTGGGAACCTTTCGATCGTTCGATCGATCTGCGTATTTCAAGGCTGCGCCGCAAGATAGAACTCAATCCCACAAAACCCGAGACCATCAGAACGGTCCGAGGGTTGGGCTACGTCTTCGATTAAGTGCTCCTCCCGGCAACCCGGGAGACCTCGTCAGCTGCGATACCTGACGCAAATTCCAGTTCGTCGAAGCCGGAATTTGCGTCCTGTTGGTCAGCATCCCGGCTTTTTGGCGCATCAATCCAGCCCCAGATCCGCGCTGTCTCTTCGAGAACGGTAACAATTGTACCTTTGGTGTGTGCAGGGGCGGGCTTTTTGATACCGGGCGGACATGGGAAAACGCTTTCTCCGGCGCGTGATCCGGCTTTCCAAGTTTTTTCAAAAGATGTTTTTCTTCAGTCGTTTACACAGGGCTTGTCTGGAGTTTTGTCGCCCAGCTCAATGCCCGTTCAGACCTCGCATTTGAAACAATGTGTCGGATATTTCTGTGGGGCGAGCGCCCGGATACAATTGAAACACCCGGTGAAACGAGGCTGAAAAGAAAGGTTCCCATCTTTGGTGTGTCGGCAAGGTCGCCGACGCCAAAACCAAATGGAGAACTACCATGATGAAAACCACTTCTTTCGCACTGGCTGCTGTCATGTCCACGTTCCTGATCCAGGCAACGCCTGCTTCCGCTGGCCAGAGCTGCTGGGGACTTGAAGGTCAGGCGCTTCAGGATTGCATCGACAATCTTGTCGACGAACTTGGCAAGATCGGTCACGAAAGCAATTCCGATACGCAGACAGTGAAGATCAAGAAATCTTCCCGCCAGAAATCTCGTTGAGGCCTAACCTCGACCGGAACTGACAACCAGAAACCCTCGGCGTGAACAAGACGCCATAAGGGTCACCTCTCCTGCGGTGCAATTCGACTGGCATTGATGTGTTTTGGCTTGCTTGCCAGGGTATACCCATCAAGCCGTTGAATTGCCCGCAGACAGGTTTTCAAGAAGACGGCATCTGAAACGGCCGGTTGGCCCCTTCAGGCAAGCTCTCTTCTCCAGGCGTTTTGAAATTTCTACGCCTTTTTTGAGTGTCTGCTTTTACCACCTAGCCCAAACTGTTGAGCAACCGATTTCAAGGCACGCCGTTGGCTGACTTGTTCGGTTTTCGGTCCGGCGCTCTGCAACAGCCGGCAGTGATCATCAAACCAGGAAATGGCACCTCTTCCTGAGCATTGATGGGGTAAAAGCGCTTCGCGCAGCTTCACAGCAAAAGCCCATGGAAGGGGCCAAGACATGGCTTGGGCCCCTCCTGTTCGGTAACGGCAGGGTTATGCGGGGACGGACGGGTACTTCATGCCCGCGACTTCCTGCATCAGGCGGATCACCTGTGTGCTGTAGCCCGCCTCGTTGTCATACCAGACGTAAAGGACCAGCCGGTCGCCGTCGACGATGGTTGCCTGGCTGTCGACCACACCGGCATGGGTGGAGCCGACGAGATCGGAGGAAACCAGTTCGGTCGAGGCCGTGTAGTCGATCTGGTCCTGCATCGGCGACTGCACCGAAATCCCGCGCAGGTAATTGTTCATTTCCTCGGCCGTCGTCTCGCGCTTGAGGTTCAGGTTGAGGATGGCCATCGAGACGTTGGGGATCGGCACCCGCACCGCGTTGCCGGTCAGCTTGCCCTTCATTTCCGGCAGGCACTTTGCGACCGCGCTGGCAGCGCCCGTGCTCGTCAACACCATGTTCAGGGGCGCGGACCGGCCACGACGATCCCCGCTGTGGTAGTTGTCGATCAGGTTCTGGTCGTTGGTGAAGGCGTGGATGGTTTCCACGTGGCCGTTCTCGATCCCGAACTCGTCGTTGATCACCTTCAGCACCGGCGTGATGGCGTTGGTGGTGCAGGAGGCCGCGCTCAGGATCCTGTCGTCCGCCGAGATGTCGCCATGGTTCACGCCATAGACGATGTTCTTGATGCTGCCCTTGCCCGGCGCGGTCAGGATCACCTTCGCTGCGCCCGGGCATTTCAGGTGCTGGCCAAGACCATCCTCGTCGCGCCAGATGCCGGTGTTGTCGACCACCAGCGCATTGCGGATGCCGTATTTGGTGTAATCGACCTCGGCAGGAGAGTTGGCGTAGATCACCTGGATGTAGTTGCCGTTGGCGATGATCGCATTCTGCTCTTCGTCAACGGTGATGGATCCGCTGAAAGCGCCGTGGACGGAGTCCCGTCGCAGCAGGCTGGAGCGTTTCTTCAGGTCGCCGGCCTTGCCGCCGCGCACGACAATCGCGCGCAGGCGCATCTTGTTGCCAGCACCGACGCGTTCGATCAGCATGCGGGCAAGAAGGCGTCCAATACGCCCGAAGCCATAGAGAACGACATCCTGCGGTTCCTGCAGGATGGATGTCTTGCCGGTGTTGATGCTGGCCAGCTGTTTCTCGAGGAAGCTCTTAACGTCACCGCCTTCTTCCATGTAGCCGTGGCACAGCTTGCCGAGGTCGACGCGCGAGGCGGCCAGGTCCATCTCCAGCATTGCCTTGACGATTTCGAGGCTCTTGGTAACGTCCAGTTCCTGCCCGGTGATCTGCAGGGCATAGCGGTGTGCCTTGAGGATCTCGATGGCGGAGTTGTTCAGAAGACGCCGGCCGAAAATCCGGATGTTGATGCCGTAGTCACGGTAGAGATGCCCAACCAGCGGGATCATCTGCTCGGCAGCGGACTGTTGTTCCTTCCAGTTGTCGAAGTGGTTATCCATGGCCGCCATACACAAAACTCCCTTATGGTCTTTCCAGCGCGCTGAGTGGCAAGTCTTTGTCCTGCGCACGGTCTTTAGCTCTTGTGGAAACGTAATGTCCATAAGCAGTTTGAAGACTAATCGATTGAAATTTGGGGAGGGTGCTTTTGGTCGCGTCCAGGCCGCTGGAAGCGTTACATCTGGAACCTTGCAAGTGCAGATAATCAACTCGCAGAGACTTAGTTTGAACGCAGAAGTGCAGAGCAAAATCTGGTAATTCACGCTCGTCGACGGCATTTGCTGTTGAATTCGGACTGCGGATTCAAGCAGACATCGGGGGGCAGGCAAGTCCTGTGTTGATGACGTATCGGCTTCCGGAAGTCATGGGGTCGCGAAGCCTTTTCACACCCCGAGTTCACGCAGGCCTTTCTCTATCGTTTCGCGAGCGCCGTTTTCGGCAAACGGGAAGGACGCGAAGAAGACTTCCGAACTGATTTCCGGATCTGCCTGTCTCGCCCGGGCCAGCCATTGCCGGGCTTCTGCGTTCTTGCCGACCAGGTGTGATGTCAACGCCGCGATCAGCGAGATATGCTTGTGCGCACCAGGCATCTGGGCTGCTTTCACGGCAAGCTCTGCCGCCCTGTGCCTGTCGCCCAGTTGCAATTGCACCAGCGCACGTGCCGACACCATGCCATAGGCAAGCGGGTCGAGCGGGCTGAGGTCCAGCGCCAGAGCAAGATCTGCATCGGCCTGCGCTGCCTGACCTGCCATCACGCTCACCAGCCCGCGTGTATAGACGCCCTGCGCGAAACTGGGGCTGAGGCTGGTTGCCCGGTCAAACCAGGCGATTGAATCTTCCAGCTGGCCATCGAGCCAGGAACACCGCCCGGCATTGAAGTGTGCAAAAGGATCGAGCCTGTCGGTCTCCACCGCCTGCTGCGCCAGCGCGCGAGCCTTTTCGACCTCGGCTTCGGGATCTTCCGCAAAGCGCATGAAGGCTGATTGAAAATGCGTGAAGGACAGCCCGCCCATGGCGCCGGAGAAATAGGGATCGCGTTTCAGGGATCGTGTGAACAGTTCTGACGCACGGGCGTTGTCCTGCCGGTTGAACCGGTACATGTGATCCAGCCCCAGGTGAAAACAGGCCCATGCATCCAGTTCTCCCGGAGCGCGTCTGCGTGCGATGCGCACTTCGTTTTGCGGGATCTGAACCGCCAGACTGGCAACGACATGGCTTTCGATTTCCGGTCTGAGCTGCTGCAATTCGGACAGGCTGCCACGATAGTGTTCCGCCCAGATCGTGCCGCTGCTGGTTATGTCGATCAGCGAAACGCCGATCGTGACGCTTTCACCCGCAAGTTCGACCGTGCCGGTGAGCCCATAGCGAACGCCGAGTTGGCGACCGGCGGACAACGGGTCCACATCGGGTCCGCGAAAGCGGAAGCTCGATCCACGTGCGATAACGAACAGCCAGTGCAGGCGCGACAGATCCGCAATGATGTCGGCAGGCAGCGCATCGGCCACGATTTCGTGCTGGCCCGGTTCGCCAAAATACTGGAAGGGCAGGACGGCGATGGAGGGCCGCCCGTCGCGCGCGGTCTTCAGCGCTTCCTCAATTGCCGGGGCGGCCTGTTCCTCGGTGATCAGGCCCGAACGTGCCGGGGGTGCCTTTGCCTGGACACTGGAAACTTCGGTTTCCGCGACAAACCGGAACCCCTTGCCATGGATCGTCCGGATGACTTTCTGTGTGCTGCCGTTGTCCCCCACAGCCTTGCGTGCAGCCTTGATCCGCGCTGCCACTGCCGTTTCAGAGACGATCCGTCCATCCCAGACATGCTCTATCAATTCGTCCTTGCTGACCATCCGGTCGCGGTTTTCGACCAGCAGCAAGAGAAGGGAGAGGACCTGCGGCTCGATCGCCACGCGTTCGCCATCACGGCGCAATTCGAAACGCGCGCCGTCCAGTTCAAATCCGTCAAAGGTGAACACCAGGGCGTCGGCTTGCGGCACACGTTCCCCTTTCCCCGAAAGTCTTCATGAAAAGGTCAGTTATATTCATGTCCCCGTCAAGCATTGCCGCTGGGTAAGGCGTATCTCTTGTTCATCGGGAACGTCCGATGTTGCTTGGAAACACTGTTACTTGAACTAGGAGATATGAAATGCCGCTGGTTACGATCGATGTCATCAAGAACGTTTTCACCCCCGAACAGAAGCACCAGCTGATCGAAAAGGTGACCGAAGCCATGGTCGCCGTGGAAGGCGAAGCCATGCGCCCGGTCACCTGGGTCCGCATCATGGAAGTCGAGCAGGGTGACTGGGCCATTGGCGGTCAGCGCCTGGGCGCAGCGGACGTTCATGCCATGTCGGGCAAGAAAGTCGCCTGACGCTGCAAAAAATCTGTTGCAAGAAGGGCCGTGCCTTGTGGCGCGGCCTTTTGCGTTTTGAACGGAAGATGCCATCAGGCGCTCATGCGCAATGAGACCCTTGCTTCCATGCTGAACGCATCACCTGCCGTCAAACCTCAAGCGAGGGAAAATCGTCCTGCAGCTTGTCGGAATACCTGCCGTCGAACGTATGAAGCCCCGCATGGCGGATTTCGGTCTGGTAGTCCAGCCAGATGGTGCCGCCGCAACCGCGTACCCAACGCAGGCTGAAGCTCTGGTCCTCATGCAGGAACAACCGACCGCTTGGCGTCGGAAGGTGGCCGAAGAAGTCGTAATACTCCATGTCGGCATGGGCGGGGATCAGCGACATGTCGGGGTAGTTGGTGACGACACCGCGTTCCACCATCGTTTCCGGCACCTTCCGGCTCAGCAGCGTCAGGCCCTGACCGCCAGCGGGAATGGAGATGAAACCATCCCGGTGCTCGGGGTGCCAGTCGGTGTTGTCATAGTCGCGAAGCTGGTGATTGTAGGTCATGCTGCGGGAAACGAGCTGTTCCATCGGGCTTCGCTCGGCTTCCGGCAAGGCGGTTTCCGTTTCAATCAGCTGCCGGAGCAGATCCCAGTTGTAATATTTCTGCGGGTAGGACGCGCTGACGAAATCGCCGCCGAAGGCGACCAGACGCCACACGGCCTCAGGCGTGAACTCCATGTCGGAGTCGAGCATCAGCATGTGGCTGAACTGCTTGTGGGCGAGGAATTTGCTCATAAGGTGATTGCGGTTGATGACGAGGTTTGCAGCACCATAGGTTTCGAACGCAAACGGCAGTCCGTGGTGCTGAAACTCCTGCGTCAACGCGATGAGAGAGCGAACCGTCGGCAGTTCGACCTGGCCGCGGGTCGGCATGGCAATCATGATGATGAGCGGTGTTGCTCCGTCGGCCTCATTCGCCATTTCCTGTTGCCTCTCTGAAGGTGATGCCGGGGCATGGATGCCGGGTGTCTCGGGTCAGGCGTCAGGACCTCGGCAGAGTTTCACCGGTTTCCTATGGTGCTTTCTTTGGAGTTACGAGTTGCGCCGGTCGCAGCTCTTCTGCTTCCTTGAACAGTGAAAAGGTCTGGTTCACGTAGCCGACGACGCCATTGATCTGCTGCAAATAGGCTTGCAGCTCCGGAGTGTGTTCCGCTTCCACCAGCTGGATGGCGCGGGACTGGGGGTAGACTTCAAAAAGAACATAAAACAGCGGGTCTCCGCGGCGCAGGATGAGGGGAGCGGAGATATCGTGCCATTCGAACGCCCATGTCAGCGTTCTCGGCCAGACGTTGATCGGGAACCTTCCCGGTATCATCAGGCCGGGAAGCGAAGATTTCCCGACATGCTGAAACGGTGGCAGCTGCGACATGTAGGTGGGCTCGTCCGCAACGAAGATATACGGCAGGCGCATCTGCAGGATGGGGCGGTCGGGCGAGCGCCATTCTTCGCGCGGATGAAGGATGATCAGGTGAGCGAAGACATCGTCTCGAACCGAGGACATTGGCCCGTCGGCGTTCACGACCACGGGTTCACCGAAGTCGGTTTCGGCCATCTGAAGGGAAAGGTCGCAGGGGCAAAGTACTTCGAAAAGCCGGCTTTCGAGCCCCAGGACCGCAGGGCAGGCTGTCACGGATTTGGCATGGGTTCGCTGGCGCGGGGCTGAGGGCTGTTTCAGCCTTTGCGGTGGCTTGTAGACCAGTTGGGATTCGTCGCCCGCCAGCAGCCAGCCGACCGTTGCCGGCCTGCTGCCTTCAGTGTTTCCGCCGCTTGCATCGACGGTAACGTTGAAACTCAGCACGGGAGCACCACCCTTGTTATCGCCGGAATTGTGCACTGATCCAGGGCGGAGCTGGGAGCCAGCGATTGAGGCTCTTGTCGAGATAAAGGCCGGTGACGGTATTGTAGGAAACGGTCACGGGCTGGCGGGTAAAGGGATCCGTGACTTGCCGCGTCTGAATCTGAGACACGCCGTAGCCCGGTGAGAAGACGGTATTTGCGTTTGGAACCCGTGACCCCGCGCGCCCCCCGTAGACGGTGTTCATTACTGCGCGCCGTGAGCCGGGATGCCCCGGGTGGATGGTGTTCATTCCCGGTCGGCGGTAGCCTGCGCCACCGCTATAGACGGTCTCCATAGCTGCCCGCCGGAAACCGGGATGGCCGGCATAGATGGTATCCATCGCAGGTCGGCGATGGCCGGGATGTCCAGCGTAGATGGTATCCATCACCGGTCGGCGATAGCCTGGATGACCTGCATAGATGGTGTCCATCACCGGTCGCCGCGCGCCCGGATGTCCTGCATAGATCGTGTTCATCGCCGGCCGTTTGGAGAAGGGAGCGTATCCAGCCGGACCGGCGGTTAGGGTTTCGGAATGCATCTGTCCGGGCCGACTGCCCATGGAGCTGTCGGCTGAGGGTCTTCTGCCTGCGCCCAGTTTTACGAGATCTTGATCGATCCCCGGTTTCTTTCGGTCAACCAAAGCTTATCCCTCAAGAACCAAATACTATAAAAGATTTAAGTGCTAAACTGACACAAAGTTACAAAATGCCTCTGCTTTCCGCAACTCCTTTCAGAGCTTCGCCTACGTTCCTGACGACATTGCTCCAGTCTCGCGGATGCTGTTGCCGGAAAAAACGCATGTCCGGATACCAGTCCGAACGGTCTCCCTCAAAGCAGTGATACCAGTGGGGAAAAGTGTCGAGCAGCAGCCAGACCGGTGTGCCGATCGCCCCGGCAATATGTCCCACCGCACTATCGGTCATCACGATGACGTCCAGCGACTGGATCATGGCGGCGGTTTCGGCAAAATCGAAATCGTCGCAATCGATGACAAGGTCACCCAACCCGCCTTCGATAAGCTGGCGATGGGGCGGCCCTTTCTGCAGGCTGTAGAGTTGAACGAAGGGTAGTTCGGCAAGCGGCAGAAAATCCGAGAGCTGCGCTGCCCGGTCCGCGTTGCCACCGTAGTCCACGTTTCCCGACCAGAGGATACCGACACGAAGCGGTGCTCTCGCCCTTGCAAGCAAGGCGTCCCGCCTTTCTGCAAACGCCGGATCGCACTTCAGGCGCGGAGGTGGGTAACGGGACGGATCATCGACACCAAGCAGATAAGGCAGTGACAGAAGCGAGATCTGAAACTCGCAGCCATACCCAGGGAGCTCTTCAGCATTCTCGACCCAGATGTCGACACCTTGAAGGTTCTGCAGGAGGTGCGACAGGGCGGGGGGACACAGAAAATGGACGCTTGCGCCGGCAGCCTTCAAGCCTGGCAGAAACCGCGCCGCCCAGATGATGTCGCCGTGCCCACCCTCGGGCAGAACCAGGATTTTCCTCTCCGCTGGCGGAGATCCGTCCCAGAAGGGCAGGTGGTGAACGGCGGCCGGAGTGATGCCGGCGCCGAAACGATGCTCCCAAAGCGGCCAGCCACGCCGATAGTCCCTTTGCCCCAGAGCCAGCCAGGAGGCTTCGATAGCTGAACCGGCGTCGTCCGGATCGTCGTGCAAGAGCCTCTGAAAGATGTTGAATGCCTCGCCATGCCTGCCTGATCTGGAGCGGGCGACAGCCAGGACATAGTCTATCTCAGGATCGTCCGGCTGCAGGTTTTTCAACTGTTCTGCCACGGCCAAGGCATTTTCCGGGCGTCCGAGGCGCAGATAGTGCGCAGCAAGGCGGTGCAGGGCGACGATGCTTGGCGGCGTGATGGCAGCAGCCCGGGTAAGACAGGCAAGTGCAGCCGTATCCCGCTCCTCCAGAAGATGAACCTCCGCCTGCAACAGCCAGGCGTCCACATGACCCGGAGCGAGCTTCAGGCAGGCATCGGCATAGGCAATTGCCGTGGCACATTGCTCCCGGCCGAAGCTTCGCAGCGCCATTTCGTACAAGTCATCTGCCTTCAGGGGGCCGGGGTCTCTGGTCATTTGGTCTGCTGCGCTGTCCCGTTCACGTTGCTCTGTAGACTTCGTCTATGCCGATAAACTCGATCACCTCGTATCCCTTTCCAGCCATGAAGGTAGGGATCTCGGGACTGTCGGTAATGTTCTCGATGGTCCACACTTCGACCGGGATGGTCTCGAAGGGAAACTCTTCCAGGACAGCCATCTCGCCGCCTTCAACGTCGAGAGACACATAATCGATATGCTCAATTCCCGCGTCTGCCAGTATCTCCCTGATCGAGCGGACCGGTATCTTTGCAATGCGCTCGTCGTGCTCGGGATGCTGCCGGATCCTCTCCAGAAGGTCCGGAGCGATGTTTGCAAGCAGACCGCCGCTTTGGGTGTAGCCGGCTCGGATTTCCAGGAATTCCGCGAAAGGTGTCGGCGAGCCGACCGCAGCGTTGAGGCAGCTGCAGCCGCGAACGGACGTCGCCTTTGCGAAGTTTGCCGGCGACGGCTCAATCAAAAGCCCGGTCCAGCCAAGTTCCTTTTCGAAGAAAAGGCTGTTTGAACCAGTGAGCCCGTCATATCCGCCAAGTTCCAGGAAAACGCCGCCTGTACGGTGTTTCAGAATCTCGTCGTTCAGGAACTTGTCCTGGCCGGATTGGCTGAAATACTGCTGGTGCATGCCCAGGGCCTTTTCCACGGCCCAGATCTCGTGCCGCAAGCCGCCCCGGCTCGGTCCGAAAACATGTTTCAGCTGACCGACAAGCGTTTCCCGAAGGTCTGTCAGGGCTTGCGGGGAATACTCGCTGTAGAATTCCGGCATGGTCATGAGGCAGTGAGGTCCTGGCTGATTTGAAATTGCTTTGAATTGAATGGTTCAAGTCCATGCGAAAGTTACCTTAGGTTAGTTCAGGGTGCTGCCCAAATTCAAAGTCTTTGATGATCCCGCTGTAAGGGGGCGCAAGGAGCACGCACTGGAGAGGGCGAAAGGTGACGGCGCGAATGAAAGACCAGACATCCGCATCCAGCCTGACCGAGGCATTCCTGGAGTGGTACATCGCCAACCGGCACAGTCCGGATCTGGCCCAGCTGAATGACTATCTGCTGAATGCCGCCTTGTCGGCGCGGGGCTACAACAATCTGGAGAGCGGCGAGACCTTCTTCGTGAAAGAGATCCTGGCCGCCACTGCACCGAGGCTCTGTTTCGACATCGGTGCGAATGTCGGCCGATACCGTCTTGATCTGTTGAACTACACGTCCGCCGACGTCATTGCCTTTGAACCGCTGATCTCAACGCATGGAGAGCTGGTGCGAAACACGCAGGCGTACGGCGACAGGATCGTTTGCGAAAACGTCGGGGTTGGTAACTTCGACGGCGAGGGGATACTGCATTTCGATGCAACGAACCCTGTTCTTGCCTCCTTCTCGCAGGAGGTGAAGAAGGTGAGTTATGTCACAAACGAGCAAACGGTGAAGGCGCGGGTGACGTCGCTTGATACCTATTGCAGGGTAGCCGGAATTACAGCGGTAGATCTTATCAAGATCGACACGGAAGGCTTTGAGACCGAAGTGTTCGAAGGGGCTGCCAGGGTGTTTTCCGAAATCAGGCCGCGGTTCATCCAGATGGAGTTCAACTGGCACCAGATGTTTCGCAGCAGGACGCTGAACGACTTCGCGGAAATGCTTCCAGAATACGACGTCTATCAGTTGCTGCCGAACGGTTGGACGCGGCGGGAGCCGAGAGATCCATTGGCGAATTTCTACCAGTTTTCAAACTTCGTGTTCGTCTTGAACGGACAAGGGGAGTTTCTGCAGACTGCTGACAGCGGCGTATGATTTTATCTCGACAATACGAGACCCGAGTTCCGTATTGATCTCCTGCTTCAGTGCCGCGCGTTTGTCATTCGTCTGGTATATGCGTCGTGCCAGATCCACGAAGCGGTCCTTGCAATCCTGCGATCGGTCGCAGTTGCGGATGTCGTCTTCGAAACTCCACAGACTTTCATTGAGGCTTTTCAGCCGGGCCTTCCAGGTGTGGACCTGGCCCGTATCAGGCATGTGCCGGTCGTAAATCTCGCTGAGCGAAGCCAATTCGAAGCGGACGTGTTCCAGTTTCTCCGGAGCGGATATGCGGTCGGCCTTGATTTCAAGGATGGTGATCTTGTCGAGGAGTTCAGCCGGTGAAATCGGTATGTAGATCATGTCGACCAAGACACATGCCTTTATGTTCTTCCCGCTGGTTTCAGAACTGTACCATCAAGTCGCTGGTCCGTTAATTGGCGTGCTTGCGAGGCGGGGGGCACAGAACCTCCCGCCGAACAAAAAAGCCAGCCCTGCGTCACCAGGGCCGGCTGATTGCATGTTGCTGCAGGCAGGCGATTACTGCAGCAGGGCCGGGGCGTTGTCCGGAACGGGCGCAGGCGGCACCTTGGTGTCGGTGAAGGCGGGGACGGCTGCTTCAAAGGCGTCCAGCCAGGCCACAAGTTTCGGATGGGTCTGCCGCCATTCGCCGGCAAAACGGATATCCAGGTAGCCGAGGGCGCAGGCGAGCGTCAGGGAGCCGGCATTGACGTCTGCAGCGGTTGCCGGGACAGGTGGCGTGTTGTCTTCAAAGTGCTTCAGGCCACGGTCCATCTTGGCTGCCTGATAGGCGTCCCACGCCGGATCACGGTACTTCGGTTCCTTGAAGCGCTTCTCGTAGACCCGAAGGATGGCCGCATCCATGATGCCGTCCGCCAGTGTCTGGTCCCGCAGGACCGGAAACCGGGCTTCGCCCTCCGGAAACAGCTTGCCGCCGCCTGCCAGGAAGTCGAGGTATTCCAGAATGACGGAGCTGTCGTAGAGAACGTCGCCGTTTTCCAGGACCAGCGCCGGGATCTTGCCAAGCGGGTTCTGGCTGCGGAGGCTGTCAGAGGGGTCGGCGGTATTGGCGTCTTCGATCTCGACCTTGCCCTTGAGGCCGAGAATGGACAGGGCGAGCTTCACCTTGCGGCCGAAAGGCGAAGGGGGAGACGAGCGAAGTTTCATCATGGGTCCGAACTCCTGAAAGAAGAAGGCGGTTGGGGTGTCTAAGACGGTTAGCGTGCGCCGGGTGGCGGCACGGACAGGCTGCCGGCGCGGCAGCCGGATCTGTCGACCTCGCGGCAGGCACGGAATTCCAGATCCCGCGTGAGGCAGATGCGGACTTCCTCAAGTTCGCCCCGGTCGCAGGTGACGGCAAGCCCGTCCTCCTTGAGGCCCGGATTGGCAAGCCGGAAGGCTTTCTCAACGGTATCGGGTGCGGCCTTGCCGCGCTTGTCGAGTGTGCGGAAGGCCCCGGGGATCGTGATCTTGTCGAAAGCCTCGCGGGTGAGGTCGAAGTAGTCTTCCGGCGTCAGGCCGGAGCATGTGCCGTGCTTGCGCCATTCGTGGAAGACGAGATTGTGGCTCGGCATGATGTCTTCCATCGAAACGGCGATTTGCCGGTCGATGCGCTTCGGCGCGCCGGGGCAGCTTTCCGGGAAGCCACGCTCGTATTGGGGCCACAGGCCATGCACGACGAAGCGAAAGGGCTTGGAGACATCACATTGATGTGGATTGGCATCCGCGCCCTGTTGCTTGCAGTAGGTCGGCGACCAGGACAGGGCGAGGACATAGAAATCGAATTTTCCGGACTGATCAGCAGAGGCTGGCAGGCTCAGAAGTCCCGCCAGAAGGCAGACGGACAGTCTTCCGATATGGCCGAGCAGCGCCATGGATCAACCTTCTTGGGGAAGCCGTGGCCTTAGTGCGGGCGCGCCGTGCTGCAATGGTCGCCGTAGACCCGCCACTTGTCCAGAGGAGCGAGGCAGGCCTCCACATTCCAGCTGAGCCCGACGAAACCGGCGTGCTCTTCCACCATGTAGTGGACGGACTGAATGGTGCCGTCCGACAGGCTGGCCGTGCCCTTGCAGTAGCGGCGCTCGATCGGGCTGACGTCATTGCCGCTGTTGTTGACTTCACTGATGCCGTCGATGCTCAGGATCGTGCGGCCGCCGTAATAGTCCTTGCGAGCCCGGGCGACGGTGCCTGCGACGGCACTTTGAACGGATGCGGCCGTGCAATCCGGCAAGCGCTTGTCACTGCCAAACGAGAAGTAGACACGGTCGTCATTCGCGGCAGCCGGTGCAGCCAAGCTTGCGCAAAAGGCCAAGGCTGACAGGGTCAAGCAGACGGATCGGGCAATACTCACGGCATAAACTCCGGAAATCAAACTGTGTAGGAGACGATGGGGGAGCCGGGTCGGAAGGTCAAGGTTCGATCCCGGTAAAAGTGTCACTGTAGGGGCTTTATTCGCCGATCAGCTGCGTTACGTTCCAGCTGGTGCCGGGTCCCTGGTGCAGGACGTCGCACAACCAGGGCAGAACCAGGCGCATTTCCTCCGCAAGCGTGAAAGGGGCGTTGATCAGTGTCATGCCCGAACCGAGCATTCTGGTGTCCGGGCCGCTCTTGCCGACGTTGAGGTCGAGGCTCAGTACGTCGCGCAGGCCAGCTTCGTCGAAGTCGCCATGCATGCGCCGGATCGCTCTGACATCCTTCATCGGATACCAGAGTGCATAGGTGCCGCCTGGCCATTTCCTGTAGGCCTTCACCACGGCGTCGGTCATGCGGGAGAATTCGTCCGTCACCTCGAAGGCGGGGTCGATCAGCACAAGACCGCGTTTCTCCTTGGGGGGCAGAAAGCTTCCCATGGCAAGCCAGCCGTCCAGGTGGATGGTCTTGACCTGATGGTCTCCCGCGAACCGCTCCGCGAGCGTCTTGAAATCCGCCGGGTGCAGTTCCGTCAGCGTCAGGCGGTCCTGCTTGCGCATCAACTGCCGTGCGACCATGGGCGAGCCCGGATAAACCTTCAGCGCGTCGCCGTCGTTGAGCGCGCGCACTGCCGTCAGCCAGGGAGCAAGCAATTCGGCTATCTGAGGCGGAATATCGGCCTCAAGCACCTTGCCGATGCCCAGTTGCCATTCACCTGTCTTCTGCATCTCCTGCGAATTGAGATCGTAAAGACCGATGCCCGCGTGGGTGTCGAGGATGCGGAAGGCTTTGTCCTTGCGCTGGAAATAGGCGATCAGGCGGGCCAGTACGACGTGCTTCAGGACGTCGCCGATGTTTCCCGCATGATAGGCATGGCGGTAGTTCATTCGGACTGGTTCCCGGTGGCAGGTTCAGCATCGCGCTTGAAGAAGATGACTGCCTTGTCGCCATGGTCTGCCTTGCCGATTTCCGAGAAACCGAGACGGCTGTGGAACCGTATCGAGCCCGGGTTGGCGGGGCGTTCGTTGACTTCGCAGACGAAAACACGACCACTGCCGGCAAAACGTTCAAACAGCGCGCCGTAAAGGGCGTCGCCGATCCTCTTGCCCCGAAGGCTTTCGTCGACGCAGATCCGGTCGGTGTAGGCAAAATTTGAAACGCGTTGGCTCAGCCATTGATAATTGCGGCTGTCATAGCCGGCGCCGTCGCCCAGGCACAGCAGGAAACCGGCAGGCGTGTCGTCCACGACTGCAACAAGACAGACAAGGGCGGAATTGACCAAATCGAGCAATTCTTCGGCTGTCAGTTCGTTGACGGCCGGAACAGCAGCATTGTTCAGCGGCAGCAACGCGCCGAGGTCGCCCGGCAGGAACGGTCGGATGGTCAGGGTATCGGATGAAACGGCAAGCATGGGGCACCACGGTGGATTTCGGACCCGCCTTATAGGGGCTTCGGCAGGAAGTGGAAAGATGTCCGCTGGATCCGTTGATTGCAGCTACTGCAGGGGATCAAGGGAAACCGGCACGGCTCCAAGTCAGGTCGGGGGAGGCGGTGCCGGCATTGTTGGTAAAAAGAATGTGGGCGCAGCAAGGCTGCGCCCACTTGCTTCATGCTCTCAAGCCTCTGTGTGGCAGGGGCTAGGGGAGCTTATTCTTCGGCAGGTCCGCCGTCGTCTTCCTGCGGTGCGTCGCCTTCTTCAAGCGCCTGCAGGTTGACCGCTTTGGGGCCCTTGCCACGACGATCCGGTTCGGTCTCGAAGGACACCCGCTGTCCGCTGTCCAGGCCGGCAAAACCGGACCGCTCGACCGCGGAAATGTGCACGAACACATCCGCATCGCCTTCGTCCGGAGTGATGAAGCCAAAACCCTTGTCGTTCTTGAAGAACTTTACGGTGCCAGACTGACGCGGGCCACGCTCGACCGGGGGCATGTCACGCCGCGGGCGCTGCTGACGGAAGCCGTCGCCTTCGCCGCCTTCGCGCGGGCCGCCGCCATATCCGCCGCGTCCGCCACCGCCGTAACCGCCTTCACGGCCACCGCCGCCACCGTATCCGCCACGGCCACCGCCGCCGCCATAACCGCCGCCATCGCGACCACCGCCGCCATAACCGCCGCCTTCGCGTCCGCCGCCGCCATAACCGCCGCCTTCACGTCCGCCGCCGCCGTAGCCACCACGGCCACCGCCGCCGCCGTAACCGCCGCCGCCTTCGCGGTCGCCGCCGCCGCCGTAGCCACCACGGCCACCACCGCCACCGTAACCGCCCCGGCCGCCGCCATAGCCGCCTTCTTTATTGTCGTCGCGGCCGTAGCCGCCACCAAAATCATTGTCGCGTCCGCCGCGGTAGCCGCCATCCCGGCCGCCGCCATAGAAGTCTCCACCGAACTCGCTTCCGCCAAAATCACTGCCGAAGTCTTGCGGACCGCCAAACTCGCGCTTGCCGCCGCGCCGACCACGCGACCGCCGGTCCGAATCACCATCGTGCATTACCGAATCACCTTAATTGTTGCGCCCTTTCGGCACATAACGACCAACCTCACCCGCCTTCACAGTCGAGTCACCACACTCAGGCGCACTCCGTGCGTCTGATCAACATTCTGGGATCGGGTTGAAACAATCTTGCCACATCCCTCTCCAGCCGCTGCGTTATCATCATAAGGGCGGGACAGGGAAAATCGCAAGAAAATCCTTGGTGCAGGCGCTAATTGGAAGCGTTTTTCGGAGGCCAGGTACTTGACCAATTGGACAAGTCAGGTTCCGTACCGTCACATGTTTTCCTGGCCGCTTCTTCCAGCAGCACCAGGCCGGTGCCGTTCCACACCCATCGGTTCCACAGGCCGCATTCGCCAACTCCTGAACCCTTGAAGTAACTTACGAGCTGTTGATCGGCCGGAATCCATCTTGCGTTGTAGATGAGATCCGTTGCGACCGGACCCTTTTCCGACATGCGGGCGACATGCACCTGACGGGCCGCGCCGTCCTTGCCGGAAAGGACAGCTACATAAGGGCTGTTGTAGGCCGTCGGAGCCCCGCAGGGGATGATGTAGAGCGCGGCGCTGTCGGCAAGCGGCACGCGAACGGCATTCAGGCTGGCGAAGATGGTCGGGTCGATTTCAGAGCACAGGCGGTTGGCAGACCAGACGGCAGCCACTTCCGGCGGGAGCTGGTCGGCGCTCATCAGCGGAATGGCGTGCGGGGCGTCCCTGGCAGGATCGGTGCCGGGAGAGACGATGGCTGCAACGGTGCCGGTGCGGTCCTGGCGATTGTCGAGCCACAAAAGACTGGATTTGAGGCCGAGGAGGGGGACGGGCACCGCGACCGGGTCGGTTCCGGTGGTCGCAGGTACGCTGATGGTGAGTTCCTTGCCCTTGCGCATGGCGTCAAGCAGCGTCGTTGTTGCCGGGCCTGTCGGATACCAGAAGCCTTCTCCACCGAGCGGACGGAAACCGGCTGGCGGATTGACAGCCGGCTGCATCTCGCGCAGCTGTTCGATCGGCAGCGCCTCGATCGGAGCACCGTCGACCTCGAACTTCAAGGTGCCGTCCTTGGGCAGCTCGGTGTTGGTGGTTACACGGACAAGAGGCTGGGCCTCCGCCTGCCAGTCGCGGACGATGCGCACATCGACCCAGACCGACTGGCTGCGGGTGAACGAGGAGGCAAAGCACACGCCGGTATTGCCGCAATCGACCGTCCAGCTTTCGAAGCTGGGCGTCGTCCGGCCAGGCTGCGCCATTGTGCTCGAAGCGCCCAAAAGCGCTGCGGCAACAGTCATCAGCAATGTCAACAGTCGTGGCGTCATCAGCTCCGGCTATCCGAATGTGCTTGGCGTCTTCCAACAGGTCCATACATCTTGTACGAAATGCACGCGGCCAGGTGAAGCCGCGATTGACCAGAAACACGACACCGGATGGTGTTGTCCCGTATTTGTTACAATGGGCCGTGCGAGGCCGCTGTTGAAGGAGGCTACCATGGCGCAGGACACGACGAACTCCGGTGGGGATGAAAATCCGGAAGACGGCATGCCGCCAATCCAGGTGATGGTGATTGCCGTTACGCCGTTTCAGCAGAACTGTTCGCTCATCTGGGACCCTTCATCCATGCGCGGAACGGTGGTTGATCCGGGCGGTGATGTCGACAAGATCCTGGCAGCGGTGAACAAGCAGGGCGTGAATGTCGAAAAGATCGTTCTCACGCACGGTCATATCGATCACGTTGGCGGTGCGGCCGACCTGGCCGAAGCGCTGAAGGTGCCGGTAGAGGGGCCACACGAAGCCGATCAGATGCTGATCGACAGGGTGGCCGACCAGGCGGTGCAATTCGGCGTGGAAGGCGTCAAGCCCGTGATGCCGGATCGCTGGATGGTTGAAGGCGACCAGGTGGAAATCGCCGGGCGGATGTTCGATGTTCTGCATTGCCCGGGCCATTCACCCGGCCACCTGGTGTTCTTCGACAAGGAACTGCGTTTCGCGATTTCCGGCGATGTTCTGTTTGCCGGCTCCATCGGTCGCACGGATCTGCCGGGCGGCGATCATGCGACCCTGATCAAGTCGATCCGCGAAAAGCTGCTGCCGCTTGGTGACGATGTCGCCTTTCTTCCTGGTCATGGCCAGGCCTCGACGATTGGCCATGAGCGTGAGACCAATCCGTTCCTGACCTGAGGTGCGGTGATGCCTTGATCCGCTGAGGGCTGCCCTCGGCGGACCGGAAGACTAGAAATCTGCTACTGCCTGAGGTCCTGCTGCGCCGGTAGGGCGACGGCTAATGACTTTACCTGTCAGAGCAGGGCTCTCAGATCGTCGATGCGATCATTGACCAGCCAGCCGTAGTAGTTTTCCTGCGGCCAGCTTTGGCCGCTGCGGCGGTATTTCGCAGCCCGGCCCCAGGGATCGCCGAGATTGTAGAGCGTCGCGGTCAGGCCAGGGTTTTTCGAAATATCCACCTTGCCGACGGACTTATAGGCGGCAATGGAGTCCTGGATGATCGCGGCCATGTAGTGCAGCGAGATGTTCGGGTCCATGGTGGCCTTGTAGACCGCCTCTGAATCGGCTGCCGTCAGCTTGCGGAAGTTGCTTTGCTTGGCAACCCGGTCGGTCATCTTGAGGACCGTGAGCGGGCTCAGCTGGCCAAGGCCGAAGCTCTGGCCGGAATAGAGCGGCTGGAAGAACGCTTCGTTGAAGTTCTTTTTCGGGTAACGGACGCCGTCAACCGAACGGCCGCGAAACTTGCCGTTCCAGACGTTCTCGTAACAGGACCAACGGCGGTCCGAGCTTTTCTGAACATGGTCCTTGCGGCAGCGTTCGAACTCCGGGCGTTCGACGAACTTGTCGACGTGCACTCCGTTCAGCTCGAAGTCGAAGCGGATGCCGGCATAGGCGAGAGCCTTGACGTAGTAGGACTGGGCGCTGTCGAGCGTGTCGTAGTTGTAGGTGTGTTCGCCGACGATGGCGCCGATGATGTGGATCGGGTCGATGCCGTAGCGGGCGGAGACGCGCTTGATGGACCCCATCAGGCGGCGGTCACGCTTCAATACGGCCAGAACCTTGTCGAACTTGGCATCATAGGATGATTTGGAGGCGGCGGTACGGCGCGAAGAGGCGAAGGGGATCTTCGGCTGGCTCTTGAACCGGTTGCCTTCCGGCACCACCCGCACGGATTGGGCTTGCACGGTCGTACTTGTCGCGAGAGGCAGCGCCAAAGGAGTCAGGAGCAGGCCAAAAACCAGACATCCAGTCACCAGTCTGGAAATTCGGCCGAGATGACGGGTCTTCCTGCACACCATAATTTTTCTGCGCCTGGCTTTATCTTGTGTTTCTCGCCGACCAAATGCGGTCGTGCCGGCGAGCTCCAGTTGGTTCACATAGCTCGCTGGATGCGACTGTAAATAACTCATCTTGCAAAAAGCCCCCAGAAAAAACCACCGCAGCCGCGAAGATGCAACCGGTTCCTGTCTCTAGGGCAGGGACATCAACAAAGAAGTGATGCCGGTCACAGCCCGGTGGATTGTCAGGAGCCGGGTGCCGAACGAAAGGCCGCGGCAGGCCCCATGCGCAGGCGGACAGCCTTTGGAACGTCCAGGAAGTCGTAGAAGGCCCGGTGCTGACGCAAGCCGCATAACTCGCGCTGGATGGTGACATGCCAGAGCGCTTCACCGGCTTCGGCAAGCTGGTTTTGCAGGGTTTCGCTATCTGTTTCGGAACCGTCTTCCGCCGATTTCAGATCGGCCAGGGCCGTCTCCAGCTTTTTGGTAAGCCGCGAAAGCGTGGATGCCTTCTCGTTGAGAATCTCGTTCTCGAGCGCTGCCGAGAGCGGATCCTTGTCGGCAGGTCTGGTCAGTTGAGGTGGGCGTACGGTCATGACGTCGGAAACTGTTGCGGCAATCTCACGCAGGGTCACACGACGGCTCCTTTCAAGGCAAGCCTTTTTCCGCAAGAGCTGACGTCGACTGCATCGCGGTGAGGCTCGGCCTCGGGAGGGGCCGGAAGGTCGATCTGTTTCTCGGGAATTAGTCAATTCAACCGTAACTTTTAGGTGCTACCTACCCGATTACCTACGCATTTATACGGATCATTCCCGACCATGTTCAATGTGCTTGGCTGCATCTTCTATCAGCACAACATCGCGCTTGTGGGGCTCGCAGCTCTCGTTTGTCTGTTTGGATCGGCCGTCACCCTGCGGCTGTTGCGGCGTTGTGTGCGTGCGCAAGGCACGCAGCGTCTCGGGTGGCAATTTCTGGCCGCCGTTGCCGGTGGTGGCGGTGTATGGACCACGCACTTCGTTGCAATGCTGGCGTACGAGCCGACCGCTCCGGTCTCGTTTGATCCGGCTCTGACACTCATTTCGCTGGTGATCGCGATTGTCGGGCTGTTTGTCAGTTTCGTGGTCAGCGGCCTCGGTAGCGGAAAGATCCTGACCGGCATGGGTGGGGCTCTCGTCGGAATTTCGTTTGCGGCGATGCATTACACCGGGATGTTCGCCTACCGGATCACAGGACTCGTCGAGTGGGACTTCGGCTACATCGTCGCGTCCGTCCTTTTGTCTGTTGTCCTGTCCGCTGCCGCGATCACCTTGATCTGGCGCACCTACCTGGGCTCTCGTCGGTATTGGGTTGCCGTTGCCCTGATGGTGACCGGGATCGTAAGCCTGCATTTCACCGGCATGACCGCGTTGCGGATCATCCCGATGTCGCAGAATTTCACGGAGGTCGATAGCGGTGCTGCCCTTGCCCTTGCGTTGGCGATTGCCGTTGTTGCCCTGCTGGTTGTCGGCACCGGGCTGACGAGCTTCCTGATCGACAACAACGTGCGAGCGATATCCAGGCGGCAACTGCACCATGTTGCCGCGCATGACGCACTCACGGGCTTGCCGAACCGCACGAGCTTCCAGAGACAGCTTGCCGGAAATCTCGATGGCTATTTGAACCCCGGCAAGAAACTGGCGGTGATCGGGATCGATCTGAACCGCTTCAAGGAAATCAACGACACCTTTGGCCACGCTGCCGGTGACGAGGTTCTGCGCATCCTGGCCCGGCGCATGGAGCAGATCCTGCGCGATGATGAATTCATCGCCCGCCTCGGAGGCGACGAATTCGCAGCCATCAAGCCTTTCAGCGACAGGGATGAAATCCTGTCTTTTGCGAAACGGATAGAGAGCGTTTTCAGCCGTCCGATCGAAATAGGTGCCATGGACGGCATCGTTGGCGCGAGCCTCGGGGCCGCGATCTGGCCTGACGATGCCCAGACGCCGGACGAACTGGTCAACAATGCCGACCTTGCCATGTATCACGCCAAGCATGGGTTTCTCGAAACGATCTGTTTTTACGATGCCAACATCGGTGCAACGGTTCGAAACAGGCGGCAACTGGCAGAAGATTTGAGACGCGCGCTGGAGCGGGGCGAGCTCGAGATCCATTATCAGGTGCAGATGTCGCTGAATTCCAGCCAGGGCATCCGCGGGTATGAGGCCCTGCTTCGCTGGACCCATCCGGTAATCGGCCCGATTTCACCGTCCGAGTTCATTCCCGTTGCCGAGGAAAACGGGTTGATCGCTTCCCTAGGAGCGTGGGTACTCAACAAGGCCTGCGAGGACGCATCGCGATGGGAACCGGCTTACCGGGTTGCCGTGAACGTTTCCGCCGTACAGTTCATGGACACCAACCTGCCACGGCTGGTGCATGAAGCCCTGGTGACGACCGGACTTTCACCGCACCGCCTGGAACTGGAGCTTACGGAAACCGCCCTTGTGAAAGACAAGGCCCGTTCGCTGCACATCATGCGCCAGATCAAGGATCTGGGCGTCGGTCTTGCGCTGGATGACTTCGGCACAGGCTATTCTTCGCTTGAAACCCTGCGGACCTTTCCCTTCGACAAGATCAAGCTCGACAGGGCGTTTGTTGGCGAAATGGAACAGGACCGCCAGTCCAAGGCGATCGTGCGCGCCGTTCTGGCTCTCGGAAAGAGCCTGGACATTCCGGTGCTGGCTGAGGGCATTGAGACTGAAGAGCAGATGGAGATCCTGCAACAGGAAGGCTGCGACGAAGGCCAGGGCTTTCTGCTGGGGCGTCCATCGCAGGTCGATCGCCTGATCCAGCACGGCGGCCCCGTGCAAAACGAGGCGCGCAAACAGTCTCAACCATCACGCAAGACGGCAGCTTCGAAGTGTGAGCCTGTCGACGATAAAGACGATGGCTCGGCTTCCCTGCGTTCGCATCTTGCCGCACGCAGTTGAGGCAGGGCAGCGGTCTTGTCATCAGGGTTGCAAGCGGCGTATCGAGATGCCGGGACGGGTTACCCAGCAGGTTTTTCCTGTGTCAGGTCCTTTTCAAACGCGATCAGGCACAAGAGCGCGCACAGTTTGATGAGGCAGGGAACGCCCGCATAAGTGAGGCTGAGCAGAAAGCCGAGTTGTGCTGTGAGGGCAGTTCCCGGCTGATACCCGAACAGGCCCAACAAAGGCAGCGTGAGGCCGGTGGCAAGGGCGAGTCCGGACTTGGACAAGAACGCCATAATCGCAAAAAGGCGCGAAGCCTCCCCCTGGCGCCGGTCCGTGTCGATATGGTCGGCCAATATGGCGGGTGGCAAGGCAAGGTCGGCGCCTAGCGCAAGGCCGGACAGGGCACAGACAAACGCATAGGCTGTCAGATCTCCCTCTCCCAGAAGAGCGGCCCAGCAGAACGTGAAGATGGCGCCGGCCAGTGACATTTGCCACGCCCGCACCTTGCCGAAATGTCGGGCAAGCCGGGTCCAGAGTGGCATCGAGATGACGCCTGACAGGAAGTAGACCAGCAGAAACAGCCCTGTGTAGCTCTCGGCCCCCAGTCTGTCGCGGATGAAGAACAGCACCAGGACGGCGGGGATCGCGCTTGCTAAAATATTGACAAACAGCAGTCCGAAAAACAGACGCCTCCAGCGGCTCCGCAACAGGGTCCACCAGCCCATTACCGGACCAGCTGTTTGCGGGTTTTCAAGGGGTGCCGACCGCATCCATCGTAACAGCAGCCACAAGGAGATCGCCAAAAGTGGCAGATAGCCAAGCGTCACATAGAGAAATGCCGTTTCGATGCCGGTCCGTGTTGCCAGTGCGGCGGGCAGGACCGACGCAATGAGGAGACCGGCAAGACCGAACCCTTCCCGTGCCGCCGTTACCGGAGTCCTGTCGGAGGCACTGGTTTTCCAGAGACCGCCCAGTGTCTGGTAGTTGATGGTGACGACCGAATATCCTGTGGTGCAGATGAGCACGGAGGCAGCAAACCAGACAAGCGGTGCCTCCTTCCAGGGATGAAACAGCATCCAGAAGCCCACGCCAAGCAGGATTGCGCCAAGTGCCAGAACAGTCCCGCGCCACTGGTGAAACCGGTCGCTGAGGCTGCCAATGAAAGGATCCTGGATGGCGTCGAACAGGCGCAGGGCAAGAAGAATGGCGCCGAGCGTCGCCACGGGTTGCTGCAATGTAACGGCATAAAAATCCGGAGCGTGCAGGTAGATCGGCAAACCGGCAAATGCCAGGGGAAACGCCATGACCCCATAGGTCGCAAGGCCGGAAAGCGTCACGCTTCCTGTATCACCGGATTTTTTTGGCAGAGCCGCAGCGTCGTCCGACAATCGTGTCGTCACGAACCGGACCCGACCAGTTGCGCACGCAACTGAGGATCACGCGTGTTGTTGCCCAGCCAGATAGCGAAGAACTTCTTCGTGAATGCCGAGTCGGAGATCGTGCCGAGCTTCTGGTTGCCGAGATAGAACTCGGCCTTGCCGCTGCTGGTGCGTACACCCGTAATCGATTGTCCGGGGGAGACATTTGGAAACAGGGCTTCCATCTGGGTTTGCCACTTGGCAAGCTGAGCATCCGAGACGCCGCCCTGCCGGCGGATTTCCTTGACCGAGCTTTCAGCGATCTGCTTGCCCTTGAAGGTGCGCAGATAGGTGAGCTTCAAGGCAAAAGGGGCGGACGGGCTATAGGTGCCTTGCGGGGCATAGAGTTCCGCGTCAAACACCTTGAAGCCGAGGAAGGTCATCCGGCCCTTGCCAACCAGTTCGGCAGACGGAAGCAGCCTGGCCGCTGAACCCAGGTCGGCGAAGGCCGCGCCGGCAGGTGCTGCAACAGCGAATGCCAGGGCGAGCGCGAAAGCGAACCTGCGCCACCGGAACCCTTGTGTCTTCAAATCAGGAAACATCGAACAACCCTCCGCAGATCTTGTCGTGTACCCAGCCTGAAAGGATCTACGGGGGAACCGCGTTGCCGGATTAGTGAAAGCAACCTTCTTTCGGAAAACCGCCACAGAGGAAACGGCCTGCTTTTCATCTCGCGGCTGTCTGGCGTCAAAACCACGGCTCTATGTGCGATACGGTCTCATCATGTCTCGCCTGCTGTTTTTTCTCGAAACAGTGGCAAGATTTCCAGCTGTCATGTTTTCTTCGATTTCGCGATGCAGTATAGTAAGGGAAAGCATGGGCCTGCTGCGGACGCTGCGTCACTCAAGATGACGGCATCGGGAGCGGATCGGGTCTGGCAGCATGCAGCCGGTGAAATTCTCCGGCACAATTTCCATTTCTCAGGTGAGACCGCATCGTGCGGAACCTTAGGCGTCAGCTTGGACGATTGTCATGAGTGAGATCGATTTCAAACCGAAACTGAAGCAAAAGACGAAGGTGCAGCGGCCAAAGCTCTACAAGGTGATGCTGCTGAACGACGACTATACGCCGCGGGAATTTGTCGTCCTGATCCTGAAGGCGGAGTTCCGTCTGGATGAGTCCCAGGCTGAGGTCGTGATGATGACAGCGCACCAGAAGGGGATCTGTGTTGTCTCCGTCTATCCGCGAGACGTCGCCGAAACCAAGGCTACGCGCGCTATCGATGCTGCGGTTCAGCTTGGCTATCCGCTGCAGTTCACCGTTGAGCCTGAGTGAAACTACGGTCGGCTAAATTCCTTCGTCAATTGTCATCGTCCATGCAGGCTTAGCCGCGCGCTCTGCCGGCAGAAACGATCTTCTTGTGTCAGGTAATTGACAAAAAAGAGCTATTTGTCTTGGGGAGACTGCCGGGTCGTAACTTGTTCTCGCCAAATGCCGGCCCGGGACGCTGTGCTGCTCAGACTGCGTTTCACCCTTGCACACCCTCATGCCGGAGGTGACTGGCACGAAATCTGCTGAATATGCAATCAAACGCTGCATATATCAGGATTTGTGCCAATATGGAACATTGTGCAAAGACAGTTGCTCCGAAACAGAACATTTCCTTTCGCAAGATCGTTGTAACCGGTGGCCTGGGTTTTATCGGGTCCAAGGTTTTCAGACGTGTTGCAAGGATGGCGAATGTCGCCGAGACGGTGATCCTGGACCGGGTCTCCTACGCGGCTGATTTTCGCCGCCTGGCACCCATCGGTGAAGCGGGAGATCTTCCCGTCATTCGCGGAGACATCCGCTCGCCGATCGATGTGGCTGCTGCGCTGTATGAATGCGACGCCGTGATCCATCTGGCGGCAGAAACCCATGTGCCGCGGTCGTTCGCCGACCCGGAACTCTTCTTTGACGTCAATGTGACCGGCACTGAAGCCCTTCTGAAAGGCGCACAGGACGCCGGCGTGAAGCATTTCATTCATGTCAGCACGGACGAAGTCTACGGTCCTGCAATGGAGGAGGCTCGCGAAACCGCTCCGATGCGGCCGACGACACCCTACGCGACATCCAAGGCCATGGCTGAGGAAGCCGTCATGATGGCTGCGCAAAATGGCCTCAGGTCAACGATCCTGAGACCGACCAATGCTGTTGGCACCGGACAGAACCCGGAAAAGCTGTTTCCGCGTTTCGTCATGCAGGCACTGAAGGGCCAGAAGCTGACGATTGAAGGCACAGGGGCCCAGGAACGCAGTTTTCTGCCCGTCAGCGATCTCGCCGCCGCTATCGGTCTGGTGCTCAACACACAGGACGAACAGGCGCTCGAGATCTTCAACGTTTCCGGGGAAGAGGACTTGTCTGTGCTTGAGGTGGCGCGGCGGGTTTGCGAAATAACCGGCGTTTCCACCGGTCTTCATTTCATTCGGGATCGTGTAACCAACGATGCGGCTTACCGGATCGACGACAGCCGCCTGCGGTCTCTCGGGTACCGACAGAAGAGCTCAGTCGATCAGGAGCTGCGCGCGATTTACCGCGAAATGCGGGCCCGTGTCCGTCGCTTTGCCGACGAAGAAAGGTTCTGATGCTGAGCCTGCCGACAGAAGCTGCGCTTCCGCCGATCCGCTTTCATGCGCCGCATATTCCACCCGCAACTTACGATGCGGTGGCATCGGCGCTCAGCAGCAAACATCTGCGCTCCGGCGGGAGTTATAGCCGGAAGGCGAAGGCGCTGGTGAGCCAGCATGTTGGCCATGACCGTGTGTTCCTGACCAATTCCTGCACGTCCGCACTTGAAATTTCGGCCCTTGCGCTGGATCTGGGGCCGGAAGACGAGGTCATCGTTCCTTCGTACACCTTCTGCGCAACAGCGACGGCCTTTGCCCGCAAGGGAGCGCGGATCGTGCTGGCCGACATTGATCCGGCAACGATGATGGTAACGCCGGAAACACTGGAGGCACGGCTGACAAGCCGGACCAGAGCTGTCGTCGTTGTGCATTATGGCGGCGCGGCAGCTCCAATGGCGGCAATCAAGGATCTGTGCGATCGGCACGGGGTCGTCATTCTGGAAGATGCGGCCCAGGCCTTCGGCGCCAAGCAGGATGGCCGGGCCGTTGGGACGTGCGGTCTGTTTGCCGCCTATTCCTTCCATGAAACCAAGATCATCAGCGCCGGGCACGGCGGCGCGCTGGTATTGAACAGCGACAATTCCCACCTGCGCGAGCGTGTTGAAGAGCTGTTGGCGCGGGGCACGAACTTTCCCGCCTTCGCAAGGGGCGAAGTCAACCACTATGAATGGACCTCGGTTTCTTCGAGCTTCGAAATGCCGGACCTGAATGCTGCCTTGCTTTACAGCCAGCTGGTGCATTCAAGAGAGATCCTCCTGAAAAGCCGCGCGATCTGGGCGTACTACGAAAAGTCCCTGCGGGAACTGCCGATCGAGATCCTGCGGCCAGGCAAGGGTACAAAGGCAAATGGCTATTCCTTTGCCTTTCTCGCAAAGGACCGGGAAACGACATACCGGATATTGCAGGGGGCTGCCCGAATGGGGCTTGGTTTGCAGTCCCACTACAAGCCGCTGCATCTTTCCAGCTTTGCCGGGCGGACTCTGGCGGGAAGCTGCCTTGGAGCGGAACACACGTGGGGCCGGCTGGTGCGTCTACCGGTGCACATGGACCTGAGCACGGGTGATGCAGCCCGGATCTGCGAGTTCCTCAAAGTTGAACTTGGCTGAAGCGATCAGTTACTCCCGATTTTCAGCCGAGACCGCCCGGTGCAGCAGAGTGGCCAGGGTCTTCATTGCAAGCTGCGTATGGGACATGAAACCGGCCTGTTCGAAATAAGCGGTATCGCGCGCGAGCCGTTCGGGCAGGATTTCGCGTGCATAGACATCTTCGGCGTCGTTCGCGCCTTCGATCCGGTTCAAATTGGTCAGGGCCCACAGGGTGCCCGGGCTGATCAGGCCGGGCAGGAACAACAGCGATCTTCGCATCTCATCGTCATAGTAGCGGGCGACAATGCCAGGGTCTTCCGGTCTCGGCCCGAAGAAGGCCATCTCCCCCGATAGGATGTTGAACAGCTGCGGCAGTTCGTCGAGCTTGGTGTTCCGCAGGAAACTGCCGATGGGGGTGATACGGTCGTCCCGCACCTCGGTTATCGCGCTTGCGTCGCTCGTGCCGGGGCGCATGGTCCGGAATTTCACCATCGCAAAGGTACCACCGCCCAGACCGGTTCGCCGGGCGATGAAAAACGGCGCCTTCCGATCACCAAGCCAGACGAGAAGGGCGATGCCGGCCAGAACCGGCGACAGCAGGATCAACAAAACGGCGGCGAATACCTTGCTCATCAAATCGTCATTGTACAGGGATGTCGCTGAAATACGCCCGGTGCGCCCGGACATTCTGCCGGAAACGCGGCAGGAAAACGGTCTTTGAAAAACGAGGCCCCGGACTTGGATAGCCGGGGCCTGATCTGCTCGTGGTATCTGTGGCCGGATGACAAATGCCGGACAGAGGGCTGCGTCAGTCGCGCAGCTTGACGATCTTGTCGTCGCCGCCGTTCGGGGTGTTGTCGTCCGGACCGTCGTCGTCGGATCCGTCGCCGTCAATGTCGATCGGCTCGAATTCGTTCGAAAGCGGCTCGGTAATGCCAAGCTCGGCAGCCGGATCGTAGCCTTCGGTCAGTCCGAGTTCTTCGGCCGGACCGCGGCCTTCCATTGCCATCTGATAGTTCACGATGACCGACTTCAGCTGGACGATCTGCTCGTTAGCAGTGTCGACCTGGATCTTGTAACGCTGCAGACGCTTGTTCTCTTCGATCAGGTCTTCCAGATTGTCGGCGTATTTCTGGTTCTGGTTGCGCTGGTGGTTCAGGTCCGTCAGGGCCGAGTTGTAGCGCAGGTTCAGTTCACGCAGCTTGGCGGTGGTCGCCATCAGCTCGTTGCGGTCTTTTTCGTGGTTCTTCTGCGCACTGTCGAGCAGATGTTCGATTTCCTGCATGCGCTTGAGAAGATCGCGGCTGCGTTCCTTCAGCGTGGAGTTCTCGCGCGCCATCTCCTGCAGAGACTGGGCGCCGATACGGCGCTGGGACGAGAGGTTTTCGATTTCCGCGTTCAGCGCATAGACCTCGTTGTCGTGCTTGCGCTGTTCTTCCTCAAGCCGGCTTTTCGCGTAGGCCAGTTCCTGATTTGCAACATCCAGATGAGACTTGAGGTCGATGTTGTCGTTGCGGAATTCACCGACTTCGCGCTTGACCGCTTCCAGCTCGCTAGTGACCTGGTTGTTCTTGCGGATTTCATCTTCCAGCAGCTTGGCGCTTTCGGACAAGTTCTGCTGCAGTTCCTTTTCGCGGTGACGAACCGCTTCCAGATCGGAACCGAGGCTCTCGGCATGTTTTTCCAGCGTCTCGAACTTGGCCTTGAGGTCGTTGAGCTTGCCGGAGAGATCAGACACCTGGGAATTGGCTTCCACGAGCTTGGCGCTCTGCAGCCGGTATTCCTCGTTGACCTTCTTGTTGTTGTCGCGAATGGAGACGATGTCGTTACGGGCGGTTTCCAGCGCCGTGCGGGTCTCGGTTGCACGCTTGCGCAGGGAATGGACTTCGGCCTGGGCATCTTCCAGCTGGGTTGTGAGCGTCCGGACCTTGTGTTCGGCGTCAAGCAGGTCGGTGGAGATCTTGGCGTTTTCGGATTTCAGCCGGACCTCGGTTTCCACAGTTGTCCGGGAGCCTTCAAGGTATTCGGCCATCAGGCGGATCGACGTCTGGCTTTCCGCAGCAAACGCAGCCATCTGTTCGAAGGTCTGGTTCAGACCGCCGATGCGGGACTTGAGCCCGTCCAGATGGTTCATCTTTTCCTGCATTTTCAGGGCGAACGGGGAAAGATGCTCGATATTGCTCTTTTCAGGAGCCTGCGCGGTTTCCTGAATTTCGCTTGCCTCTTTCACGGTCTCGACCCGCTGCTCCTGGTCACCGCCGGGGCGCGAGGATTTCGAGAAAATGCCCATTCCTGTCTCCTGACTTTCCCGCCGGCGCCGCCCGGCGAAAGATACGCAAAACTTTAACTCTTTATTAACCCATAAGCGCTGGCGGTTTCAACGACTCAGGGCAAGCTGACCGCAGAATACAGTGTGAAGTGTTACCCTCAAAAGACAGATATCCCCGGCATTTTAACGGATTTGCACCTATGGTTAACAAGTGTGGCGGGTTGCAACGGGCCGCACATGCCGCAAAGACTGTTTGCGGGCCGTTTCGAAGTGGGAAGGAGAGAGGGCATGACACCCGCTTATCTGATCTTCATGACCTTCATGACGCTGGCATTTCTCCTGATGATTGCCGGCTATGTGAGCGCTCTTCTGTTCATCAAGCGTCTCAACCTTCTGGAGGAGGCTGCGTTTTCGCCGCTGAAGGGCGTTGGCATGTGGAAACGGATGTTCACGTCTGGCGGGTTTGGTGACGAAGCTGAACCCGGACGCCGACGCATCGCGCGGCTCTATTTTCTGGCGCTGGCGGCTTTCGCGATTGCCATTGTCCTGCTTTTCGTTCTGCCGGCGGTCCCCCGTTAAATCCGGGCCGGGTTGTCTCAATCTTCACTGATTGCAGTTGACGTCACTAGCCGTATCCGCCGAAATGCCAGGGATTTCTGAAAGTTTCCGCGGAGACAGATATGCGTATTTTCCAAAAGACATTCCTGTTGGGTCTTGCTCTCTTTTTCTTTTCGTACCTCCCTGCCACTGCCTATCAGGTCTTTCACACCTACAGGATTGCAGGCAGCGATATTCTGGCTGTTGCTGAAGGAAACCATGTCGATGAAGACCCGCTTGTCCTGTCCCTGAAGCTCGACATCGGCAGTGGGGAAACAACCGATCTGGCGATCGAGACAGACGGCGACATTGAAGAATGCAAGCTCCAGCTTGAAACCATCATGGGATCGCACTCGGCCTATGCGGAAATCGTCGTCGACATGAATGCCCAGACCATGAACGGCGTCCTGATGGTCCAGTGTGCAGTCTTTCATGGGCTGTTTCCGGAGAAGCAATAGGTCCGCCCAAAGCATCAATCGACCGCCATTCCAGATCGGCTCTCGGCTTGCACCTCGCTTGTCTGGAATAATGGTGGTGCTCCGGGGTGAAGGTTCCATTCAGCCCCTCCCGCGAAAGCTCTAATCCCCCATCTCGTCGATCGTCCAGCTCAGGGGCCAGCCCTCGGGCGGGCCGGTGATGCCGTCGCAGTCGGTCTTTTCGAGATATTCCATCAGGGTGTAGTTGCCGCTTTCCGCTTCGATCTCGTGGCGCTCGAAGGTGCCGCAGTCGTAGTTGGGCGAATGGTAGGTGGTGCCCGTCACCTGGCCGCTGCCCGGGTCGTAGAACAGATTGTTGACCAAGGCATGGTTGGGCTGGTTGAAGCCGGGGGGTGTCTCGAACTCCTTCCACTCGTCCAGCGACGGATCGAAGGGAACATGCATCGCCATGTAGTAAGGCACGTTAAGGTCGGCCATCTGACAGGGAACGACCCAGGTCTCCACGTCGCCTTCCGCGTAGTATTGCGCGCCGAAGGCGGGCACCGTTTCCGCAAGCTGACAACCCAGCGTGCGGTAGCCCATCATCTGGATCTCGTCCGGAAGCTCGCTGACCGTATAGACCTGACCAATCCCGCCGCGGTTGACGCCGCTGTTGCTGGTCTCCTGAGATGGCATGATCGGTGGCGGCAGATCGTCGACGGGTGCCTCGGCAACCGTTTCGGCTGGTGCCGGAGACGGGGCGGGAGCAGGCTGTGCCGGTGACGGGGATGAAGCGGCGGCTGCGGCAATGCCGGTGGCTTTGGCAGAAGGCAAACCTCCCCAGGCCACAATGGCGTCCTGCCGGCCGATGCGGCCCTGCACTTCATCCATTTTCAGGAGTGCATGGGTGATGCCGACGAGGGAGACTTCGTAGGTGATCGTGCCCGCGCTACCGCCAAATTCGATCTGGATCGAAGCGTCCTGGCCGAGGCGCAGGTTTTCGATCAGGTCCCGGTCGGCGTCACCGCCGAAGGTCATCTCATTGCCGGTGTAGACCTTTGCAGCCTTGCCGAAGAAACCGACATTGTCCTCGTCGCCTTCGATTTCGATCCGGGCGCGCATGCCGGTTTCGAGTGGCGTTTTCGGCCTTAGGGTTACAAAGACCTGCGCGTCTGCCTTGGCGCTGCGTTCCACCTTAAGCCTGAACGCTTCGTCATTGGAACCGGTGCCTTCGGTTTCGGCAATGCAGTAGGTCTTCTCGTTGCAACGTAGCGACCAGTCGCCGAATTCGGTTCTCGCGAATTCGGCTGCCGCCGGCCCGGCAAGGACCAGCGCGAGCGATGAAAATGCAAGTATTTGTTTTGTCATGTCAGCCCCCTCTGACAATGCCGGCTGGTCGCCGGCCCCACCCCACCATGACCCTGTGCGACCGCAAGTCAATCGGGCGAAAGACGGATGTACGGAAAGTCGAGGTGACGCGAGGGCACAACCGCATCCGCGAAAATGACGTTGGAACAAAAGCTCCGGTCACTTGTTTTCCTTCGAGTGTTCCAGGCCGTGATCGGTTCGGGAAAGTTCGTTGGGGGGGCGAGAGGATGAAAAGAATGACGTCGAGATTGCTTCGAAATTCAACGGCCATGGCGCTTGTCCTGGCGATCGGCCTGCCACTGCAGCCGGGCCTGCCACGTGCTCAGGAGACGACCGTCGATTGTGCGGCCAATCCGGATCAGGAAGCCTGCAAGAACCAGGAAGCCGCACCTGCGGAAGAAGCGCCAGCCACTGACGCGCCTGCCGAAGAAGCCCCCGCCGCAGAAGCACCTGCTACGGAAGCTCCTGCCGCGGAAGCTCCGGCTGAAGAAGCCCCTGCCGAGCCGGCACCTGAAGAAGGTGCGGTGGAAGAAACTGCCCCCGAAGCTGCTCAGGAAACCCAGGCGGAAGAGCCGGCGCCTGCCGCTACTGAGCCCGTCGCGACGGAAGATGCGCAGCCTGAGGCGAAACCGACAGCCCCCGTGGAAGAGGCAGCTCCCGCCGAGAAACCCGCCGCTCCGGTTGAAGAAACCGCACCGGTGGAAAAACCCCTGACCACAGAAGAAACGACCGCGCCGGAGGCCAAACCGGAAGCGCCTGCCGAAGAAGCTGCGCCCGCGGAAGAGACCGCGGCCGAGCCGGCATCCGAACAACCGGTGGAAGAGCAACCGGCTGATGCCGTGGAAAGCGCTGAACCGCAGGCGGAAGAACAGCCGGCGGATGCCGTTTCGACTGAAGCGCCTGCGGCCGAGGAACCCACTGCGCAGGAGAGCACCGAGAAGAGTGCCGAGGAAACCGCCCCAGCAGAGCAGGCAGTGGAAGAAACCGCTACCGATGAAGCTGGTGCCGATCAGAAAACAGCGGAACAGCCGCAGGCTTCTGAAGAGATCGCACCTGCTGTCGCCCCGGTCGAAGCCACCGCGGCAGATGAAACCGTGACCGAAGAGCCGGGTGAGCCGATCGCGGCTCAGGCGGCCGCACCGGCGGAGGAACCGGCGGCCGTCGTCTCGGACGACGTCACGGAAGCGCAGCGCGCCGAGATCAAGGCGAAGGAAGAACGCCGCCGTGATGAAGCCCGCGACCGCAGGCTGGAACTGCTTGGTGCCGCGGCTGTTGGTGTCGGCGTCGGTATGCTGATCCCGGCCCTTGGCGGCAAGGTGGTCGAGGATCAGGGTGACCGTATCATCGTCGAGCGGGACGGCGAATATTTCGTGCGCAAGGACGAAAGCAGCCTGTTGCGCTATGGTGATGACGAATTCCACGCCGAACGCCTGCGTGGCGGCCGCACGCGCGAAACCGTCACCCGCACCAACGGCGTGAAGATCATCACCATCCGCGACGAGGGCGGCTATGTGCTTTACCGCTCACGCCTTCTGCCGGATGGCCGCGAATATGTGCTGATCGACAATCGCGAATACAACCACCGTCGCCGTAACTACGACCGCGAACTGCCGCCGCTGGAAGTTGGCATCCCGCGCGATCGTTACATCGTTCCGGCGGGCCGGGCGAACTATGACGAGATCTACCAGACCTTCACTGCGCCGCCGGTGGAACAGGTGGAACAGGCCTATTCCCTGCGCGACATTCGTGAAAACGAACGCCTGCGCGACAAGGTGCGCCGGGTGGATCTCGACACGATCACCTTCGACACCGGCAGCGCCGTGGTGCGCCAGAGCCAGGTTCCGCAACTTGAGGACATCGCCCGCGCATCCCAGGCCCTGATCGATCAGGACCCGACGACGGTGCTGTTGATCGAAGGTCACACGGATGCTGTCGGCTCCGCTGTTTCCAACCTTGCCCTTTCAGACCGCCGTGCTGAAACCGTCGCCCGTATTCTGGCGGACATTTATGGCGTGTCGCCGGAGAACATGGTCGTTCAGGGCTATGGCGAGGACTATCTGAAGGTCGATACGCAAGGCGCTGAAGAGCGCAACCGCCGCGTGACGATCCGCAACATCACGCCGCTTTTGAGCGCGCGCAGGTAACAGGATAGCGGCGCGGCGCCAAGTTTATTGGCGCCGCGTTTCCTGCCACGAACCGGGCCCGGGACAGGAAGACCTCGTCAGATGTGGGAAGGCATCATCCTTGCCATAACTGACATTGACAATTTCTGACGACCCGGCTCATGTGGCCGCACAGATCGGTCCGCGCCGGCATTCTCCGGGTGGTCCGGGATTGATACGATCCTCCTGGCCGATCCTCCATAGGCGAGCGGCCCGAACGACAGAACCATTTTCGAAGGTCTTCATGCGACTGACACCCCCTTCCATTATCGTTTTCCTGATTTCTCTGGCCCTTTTCGTTGTCGCGGTACTCCCCATGCTGGGCGTCGCCATCCCCAGCGTCGGCGTTTCCACCGTCCACCTGCTGATCGGTTCCTGGGCCGTGCTGGCCGCCGGCGTGCTGTTCAAGGGCATCTGAACGGCTCAGATCTCGTAAGAAGATGAGCGAGCTATGCTCGCGCTGACGCGCTGGTTTCCGGATCAGCGTGCAGCCTTGCTGCACTTGTCCGGAATGACGGTGCGTGTGGCCTGGGAATGGTAACCCTGACGATAGATCCGTTGGTAAAGCCAGCCCGCCGACCGCCTCAGCCTTAGGGCTCCAGAGGCCTAAGGAAACAGGGGGGGCTCTCATCCCCACCCGTCATTCCGGACAAGCGTAGCGCAGCTACGCGCCGATCCGGAACCCAGACATATTTCATGCCAAAGGCATGAACTTGTTTCTTGCAAGGCCAGCCGATGCACGGAATAGTCGCACCATGCCCGCTGCCGTCTACATTCTCGCCTCGAACCGCAACGGCACGCTCTATATCGGCGTGACTTCCAACCTCCCGCGCCGCCTCTACGAGCACCAGAACGGCCTGATCGACGGCTTCTCCAAGACCTACGGGGTTACCAGGCTCGTTCATGCAGAACGGTTTGAACGGATGGATGAGGCAATCCTTCGGGAAAAACAGCTGAAGAAATGGCGGCGCAGCTGGAAGATTGACCTCATCGAACGCAGTAATCCGGAATGGCTGGACCTATCGTCGTCGGCGCTCTTGTAAAGCGCTACGCAGACCGCTCGGTTTTCCTGGATACCCGCAGCCTCAACCCCACCCACCCGTCCTCCCGGACAAGTTCGGCAACGCCGAACGCAGATCCGGGACCCAGACATAATCTGCGCCGCAGGCGTGCTGATTTCCTATGGATAAGGTGACTGAGGTGCGAGCTTCGCTCGCGCTGATGCGCTGGGTTCCGGATCGTCGCGCAGCTTCGCTGCGCTTGTCCGGAATGACTGTGGGGAGGAGAGATCTGCTGGTTTCGTAAGGTCTGACGAGCTGGACCTATCGTCGTCGGCGCTTTTGTAAAGCGCCACGCAGCCCCCTTGGATTTCCTGGATACCCGCAGACTCAGCCCCACCCACCGGTCATCCCGGACAAGTGCGGCAACGCCGAACGCAGATCCGGGATCCAGACATAATCTGCGCCAGAGGCGCACTCATTTCCCATGGAGAAGGTGACTAAGGAGCGAGCTGCGCTCGCGCTGATGCGCTGGGTTCCGGATCGGCGCGCAGCTTCGCTGCACTTGTCCGGAATGACGTTGGGGAGGAGAGGTTTGCCAGTTCGCCAAGGCATCACGAACAGGAGGCGTTAGCGTCGTAGGACTGGTCTCGCCGCCGAGCTTATCGTCAAAGACACCTGTCCCTAGCTCCACCCACCCGTCCTCCCGGACAAGTGAGGCAACGCCGAACGCAGATCCGGGATCCAGACATAATCTGCGCCACAGGCGCGCTCATTTCCCATGGAGAGGGGACTAAGGTGCGAGCTCCGCTCGCGCTGATGCGCTGGGTTCCGGAACGTCGCGCAGCTTCTCTGCGCTTGTCCGGAATGACGGAGTTGACGAAAGGCTTTGGTCGCCTCGCAGCTTCAGGCTTCCACCGTCATTGCAGGGCTCGACCCTGCAATCTATGCCGTGTCTGTTCGACAATCGAAGCTTCTGTGTTGGGCTCCGTCAGGGAGTGGGATGACGACAAAGCAGGTCGATGCGATCAATCCAAGCCTCGTCATCCCGGTCCGTCGAGCCTTTGAATACCCTCCAGCGGGGGGATCTCTTTACCGTCCCGGACGCCCACTCTTCTTCGGTCGTCCGCGGTTGCGCTTCTCCTCTGCGGGGTCTTCGTAGGATCCCGCGCCGATCTTTGCCCGCACCAGCGGTTTGACCGGGTCTGACGAGCCGAGGGGGACTTCCGTGCGGCCGACGGTCATTTCGTCGAGGGTGTTCTTGCGCACCTTGGCGCTGGGGGCGGGCAAGGCGTTTCGGTCCTTGGCGGCCTGGGCCTTGTCGCGGGCGGTCTGTTTCTTTTTGCCGCTCGCGCCTTCCTTGGTGCCGCCGGCGCCGAACTTGCGGTCGCCCTTGTAGCCGCCGGTCTTGCCGTCGACGTCGGACTGGCGGGCCATGGCGTCGTCGGCGACGGCGAGTTCGGTTGCCTGCAGGCGCTTGATCTCGTCGCGCAGGCGGGCTGCCGTCTCGAAGTCGAGATCGGCGGCGGCATCGCGCATCTGCTTTTCCAGATCCTCGATATGGGCCTTGAGGTTGTGGCCGACGAGGTTGCCTTCCTCTGCGAAGCCGGCATCGATGGTGACGTGGTCCTGCTCGTAGACGCTTTCCAGAATGTCGCCGATGGAGCGGCGGACGCTTTCCGGGGTGATGCCGTTTTCCTCGTTGTAGGCGAGCTGCTTTTCGCGGCGCCGGTTGGTTTCGGCGATCGCCCGTTCCATGGAACCGGTCATGTTGTCGGCGTAGAGGATGACCTTGCCGTCGACGTTACGCGCCGCGCGGCCGATGGTCTGGATCAGCGATGTTTCGGAGCGCAGGAAACCTTCCTTGTCCGCATCCAGGATCGCGACCAGCGCGCATTCGGGAATGTCGAGGCCTTCGCGCAGCAGGTTGATGCCGACCAGCACGTCGAAGGCGCCGAGGCGCAGGTCGCGCAGGATCTCGATGCGTTCCAGCGTGTCGATGTCGGAGTGCATGTAACGCACGCGTACGCCGTTTTCATGCAGATATTCCGTCAGATCCTCGGCCATGCGCTTGGTAAGCGTGGTCACCAGCGTGCGGTAGCCTTTCTGGGCCACTTCGCGCACTTCGCCCAGAAGGTCATCCACCTGGCTGGTAGCCGGGCGGATTTCCACCGGTGGATCGATCAGCCCAGTCGGGCGGATGACCTGCTCGGCAAAGACACCGCCGGACTGGTCCATCTCCCAGGAACCGGGAGTTGCCGACACCGCGATGGACTGCGGCCGCATGGCGTTCCACTCCTCGAAGCGCAGCGGACGGTTGTCCATGCACGACGGCAGGCGGAAGCCGTATTCGGCGAGCGTCGCCTTGCGGCGGAAGTCGCCCCGGTACATGGCACCGATCTGCGGGATCGTGACGTGGCTCTCGTCGGCGAAGACGATGGCGTTGTCCGGCAGATATTCGAACAGGGTGGGGGGGGGCTCGCCCGGCTTGCGGCCGGTGAGATAGCGGGAATAATTCTCGATGCCGGCGCAGGAGCCGGTGGCTTCCAGCATTTCCAGATCGAACATGGTGCGCTGTTCCAGCCGCTGAGCCTCCAGCAGGCGGCCGTGCTGGTTCAGCTCCTCAAGCCGGTGCTTGAGTTCGTCCTTGATCGACTTGATTGCCTGGTTGAGCGTCGGCTTGGGCGTGACATAGTGCGAGTTGGCGTAGATCTTGACGCTTTTCAGCTCGCCCGACTTCTGTCCCGTGAGCGGATCGAACTCGGTGATCGACTCGATCTCGTCACCGAACATGGAAATGCGCCACGCCGTGTCCTCGTAGTGGGCCGGGAACAGCTCGATGGTGTCGCCGCGCACCCGGAAGGTGCCGCGCTGGAAAGCGGCATCGTTGCGCTTGTATTGAAGAGCCACAAGATCGGCGATCAGCTGGCGCTGGTCCATACGCTCGCCAACCTCGATGGCAAAGGTCATGGCGGTGTAGGTTTCGACCGAGCCGATACCGTAGATACAGGACACCGAGGCGACGATGATGACGTCGTCGCGCTCCAGCAGCGAGCGGGTTGCGGAGTGGCGCATCCGGTCGATCTGCTCGTTGATCGAGCTTTCCTTCTCGATATAGGTGTCCGTGCGCGGCACATAGGCTTCCGGCTGGTAGTAGTCGTAGTAGGAAACGAAATACTCGACCGCGTTGTCCGGGAAGAACGACTTGAATTCGCCGTAGAGCTGGGCCGCCAGCGTCTTGTTGGGTGCCAGGATCAACGCCGGACGCTGGGTACGGGAAATCACCTGCGCCATGGTGTAGGTCTTGCCCGAGCCGGTGACACCGAGCAGAACCTGCGTCTGGTCGCCGTTTTCCATGCCTTCCACCAGGTCGGCAATGGCGGTCGGCTGGTCGCCCTTGGGCTCATAGGCGGATTTCAGAACGATCGGCACGCCGCCTTCGGACTTTTCCGGGCGCTCCGGCCGATGCGGCACCCAGAGCTCGCCGTTCTTGTGCAGGGGGTTACCGCTTTCGATCAACGCGGACAGCGCTTCGACGGTCGCCGTGGCACCCTGGTTGCCGGTCAGCTCACCGTACTTGCTTTCCTTGTTCTTCTTCTTGTTGTCTTTCTGGTGCTGCTTGAGCTGCTTTTCGAGGTTTTCGGCCTCTTCCAGCGACATGTCGAGACCGGCCACCGGGTTGAGGCCGCCTGCCGCGCGTTCGCGGGCGCTGTCTGCCTTGCCGATGGAGGTGCCGCGTGACGACTTGGTTGGCTTTTCCCTTTTCGCACTCACGGTGGCACCGGCCTTGCGGCCTGACTTCCGTGACGCTGCACCGTCGGTCCGATCCTCTTTTCCCTCACCAGCGCTCCGGGGGGCTGCCTTCCTGGGCTCCGGCTTGTCTGCTTCCTGCGATATTTCCGCTGCCCAATCACTGATCGATCCGGACAGGGGCGTTCCCGAAAGTGACTTCTGGGGCGCTTCGCCGAAGCCGTCAGCAGAGGTCGTGTCGTCGGAGGAGGATTTGGTCGGGCGCTTGCTCATGGCCGCAATATGGTCCGGTTGCGCGCGTGAGGAAAGGGGGTGGTTGCGGGTTTGTTCCGCTTTTTGCCACTTCCTGTCAGTCTCCTGACATAAGGGTGTCAGGAAGTCCGCCGACAGGCAGTGGTCGGTGGATGATGATCAGAAAAAAATCGGCCCGCGAAGGGCAGGTGGTGCGGGCCGATGGAAAAGTTGGACATTGGCCGTTTGATGGGGCCTTGGCCAGTATCGGGCTGGCGTTCGCCCTGTCCGGATAGTGAGAATGACAGGGCGAGATGCCGGGCAGTTCAGTTCACGACCTGGAGTGCGGTCACCAGGCGGTCGCCGGACACTGTTGTCGTGAAGGTGATCAGGACTTCCGATCCGATCATCAGATCTTGCGAACTGAGCGTATCGGTCAGAAGAAACCTGGACCCGTCTTCTAGGGAAAACAGGCCTTCGAAGGGATCGATGGACAGGATCGTACCTGCGATTTCATCTGCGAGCGCGGACCGAAGGCCGTGCGGGGGCAAAGTCAGCAACAACGGCGCCGTCGCAATCGCGATGAGCCATTTTGGCATTCACGTCTCCTTGTGCAAAAGGGGCGTCAGGATCCGGTCTCGGGGGCTTCGCGGATCCTGGAAAATGAAGGCGGCGCACCGTCAGCCTCCGTCAGGCCGAGGCAGTTTCGTGGCGCAGTGGCATGACGCTGGCTTAGGGCTGAACCTCTATGGAGAGGATCGAGTCGACGCCGTTTTCCGAGCCATTGTAGTGAATGGTGACAGTCTTTCCCGCAGCCAGGGTGTCCGGCACAGCGACGGAGCTGGAAATTGTCTGGAACTGTGTCTTGTCGCTCAGAACAAGCGTACGAGTTGCCGGGTTCCAGGTCTCTACGGAAGCGGTCACGCTGTCGGCAGCTGCGGGCGCCAGGCCGGCAGCAAGGAAGGCAGCACCAAGGACAAAGCCGCGAATGGCCATTGCAGATATCCTTTCAAGGACAGAGATGTTTGAAGGTGCAGTGGTTTCGCGGCCATGACGGCTTGTTGCCAATGTCATGACGGCTTGGGTTCTCTATCCATCTCATGCCTTGGGAAGTCCAAAAGCACTGCCTGGTGAGTGGCTTACGCGGGACGCGCTTGACCCTGCTGACGTGGATTCAGCGCTTGGATTGCGGCGGAAATTTGTTCGAAATCAGGGGTGCAAAAAATATTGTCTGGCCAGGTTTCCGGCAGGGCTTTGAGCGCCTTTTCGGCAGGATTTTCGCCACGTTTGGGCGCGTTGGAAGCCCAGGCACACGCGCCGGAAAATACACCTTCAAAGGGTGATGTGCCCACGTGAGGCTGTTGTTTCTCTTTGTAAATCTTTTGCGTGCTGCGTAGTTTGCTGAATATTCGGGGTTTCGGTCTCGTGCTATAATCGGCTCCATCAGATCACAAGCAGACAAGCTGCATCTTGCGCGGAGGAGGCGAAAGATGAGACTGAGAACTATTGTTGAAATCACGCTGCTGACCGGCATGTTTTACGCGGTTACCCCGGCAGGAGCCGATCCGCTGGACCTGACCCATCAGCCGGATCTGACAGCAGCGAAAGTTGTTCTTGCAAGTCTGGATGGCGGGCTTGAAGTGCCGCCGATGCCCAACATGTCGCCGCGCCTTTCCGGCGCCGTGGAACTGCCGGGGTCATCGTCTGACAAGGGCCCGTTGATGCAGGTTGCCGGCCGTTGCGGTTCATCGGAGTATTACTGCGACTCGCCCGGTTTCCTTTATTGCTGCGGCAATTCATCGGATGGGTTCTACTGCGCAGCCGATGTCAACGGCTGCACGAAGTGACACCCGGTCGCGTCCGCCCACCCCACGGGCGGGCTAGCGGCAGTCGCAAACGGACATGCGTCCCTGCACGGTGGTACGCCACTGGCCGCTCCAGCTGAGACCGTTGCCAAAGCAGATGCCGGGGCATTTGCCCTGCGCATCGGCGTTGTTCCAGATCGGCCCGGCCTGGATTTCACGTCCCGGGCTGGCCTTCTCACACGCACAGACCGACATCTGCCCCTGTACCGTCGTATGCCACTGCCCATTCCAGCGCGCTGCCAGCCCGCCGCAGACACGCGGACATTTCGCCTGCGCGTCACCATTGTTCCAGATCGGCCCGGCTTCGACGTTGTAGGTCTGGGCAAGGGCGGTGGCGGGAAGGGCGAAAAGCACGCACAAGAACACAGCAAGACAGGCCGGCAATCGCATCGGGACCTCCGTAAACAGGCAATTCAAAGCAGTTTCCTGCACGAATCTGTCCCTGTCGACCGGGAACATCTCTTGAAAGGTAGTCTTGCTCAGGTTTCCCCCTTACAGGGAAGAGAAGAACAGCTTTTATATTTAGGGAGCAAGCTGAGGCCCTCACTACTCCGCTACAAATCTGTGGCATTCTTCATTGAATTTAAGACCTGTGCACTTTAGGCACGTGATGGATTGGTGATGAGCTACGGTCGTCTCGGTCTTAGTCCAAATCAAACTTTTTGGGCTGAAGGAATAATTTCGTCAAAGAACTTGCGAAACGAAATAACGGCAGATTTTCCTTTGTATACCCCAGACGGGGTGCCCTTGGATCCGCGCCTCATAAACTGTTCCGGGGCGACAATTGTTATCCCGGAAACTTCCATATCGCTAATAGTCTGATCGGTAATACTTCGATCCAAAGTAGCTAGAAAAATCGGAAGGCCAGTGCCTTCATTTAAGATCTGTTGCCATCTTTCTCGGAGCGTTGATTTTGCTGTTAGTATAAACGTAGATCTAGGATCCTTTTTGTAAGCCTCAAGAGATGGAAAAAGGAAATCAGGCTTTCGGTTGCCAATTTTTGCTTGAGCGGCGTAAGGGATTCTTGAATCTTGAAACACACGTTCAATGTGCAATTCGAATGCTCTTCCCATACGTGAGGCTCGGGCCCCTCTTAAACTTTTAAATAATTCGAGAATTTCAGGAAAACTTGAAACGATTGCATGTACCGTATCTCTTTGGTTTCTAAGGGTTGGTCGAGCTTGATCTAGTATTTGAACAAGTTGAGCGGATCTAAGGCGGAGTTCAAAGTGCTTGTATTTCTCGTACTGAGCGTCGCAGAGACCCAGAATCTCGTCTCCTGGGTTGCTCAGAGAGCCGTAGACATCAAAGGAATCTAAACCTCTCTCTTTAAGATACGCCGATTGTGTTTCTAACGCGAAATCTTTGCCTGAAGTGAGCAATGAAGATTGAATGAATTGCGGGAGTTGCTGGTCGATAAGCGCTTTGAGGATTAATTCCGCAAGTTCCTCGTCTGGTTGAGTTTTGGGAGGGCTAACGAGCCCATAGAGGAAGCCAGGTTGGAGGCCAAGTAATTCAAATGCATCATCGTAATCAGATGTTCCTGAAGGAATTACGATAGCCGTCCAGCAGGCTTTTGTAGCTCTACGGTTTTTAGGTTGTGAAACAACCAAAAGAGAAGATGGTCCAAGTGCGGAAAAAACTTCTTTTGGGAGTCTTGTGAAGTGAGCTTCAGGGCCTTTGTTTGAATAATGAACAAAGTTTGATTCTTTGGGTGTCGGATCGGCAGCTTGCGGCCAAACTGTCCACACTCCGGTGTCAAAAATGTGCGGTCGAGAGAGTTGAGCTGATTGGTCTGGAAAGAAGCCGGAAGTGCGAATCTCTGAAGGCACATAGAAACCGCCTTGTTTTCCTTTTCCCTTTTCGTTGCTTTTTCGGTCCGCCCACACATGGTCATTACGAGACAAGACCTTGCAAAAGAGAGGCTCATTCGTATTCTTTAAAATATCTGTCAAGTATTCAATAGGGGATGCTAACATTGGCCTCGAACTTCTAAGAAATAATCATCGGAATTAAGCCAAAGAGATATCTTGGTTAGAATATCTGCCAGCTTGAGGCGATCTCGACCTTTCAGCGAGCATTCCCAGATTACGCCGACACGCCAGTCTAAATCTTTCAATTTTTGAAATACTTCCCTATCTCGAGAAGCGTTGCGCAAAATTTTTTCCTGCCAGAAGTCTTTTCTTGTGCTTGGTATTTTGAAGAGGTGACAGTTGTGCCCGTGCCAAAAACAGCCGTTTATGAACAAAACAGCTTTATGTTTTGGAAAGACTAAATCCGGTTTGCCGGGTAATTCTTTCACATGTAACCGATATCTGTAGCCTGCCTTGTGAAGAAAATGGCGAATGGTCAATTCCGGTTTAGTATTCTTGCCTTTGATTCCCGACATCATCCGGGAGCGTGTTGCCTTGTCGACAATGTCGGCCACATTAAGCCGCCTTATCAGATTTTTCATTTCCAGCATTGGTAACAAAAGGGGCCATGTATTCAGCAACCGCCTTTACGACTGGTACACAAACCGAGTTTCCAAACTGTCGGTAAGCCTGAGTATCCGAAACTGGAATTTTGAAGTCCTGACTTCGCGGTCCTTCAAATCCCATTAAACGTGCGCACTCGCGCGGAGTTAGCCGTCTTGGATTGCCACTTTCTCTTTTGATCAATATTTCCGAGCCATCTTTATAGTATCTTGCGGAAAGTGTTCTGGCAATATCTCGTTTGTCTACTAAGCCGAAACCGAAACCATTTCCTTTTGCTTTGTGTTTTTCAGCGTAATTTTGTAAATACTCCCAAAGTTTATCAGTTAAAGTATACTTTTGAGATACACTGCCAATGTTACCATCTGTGTAATGTTTGTCAGGACCTTCTTCGCCGTTTTCTGGGTGTAAGATGTCGCCCAAAACTGGTTTCTTGTCTGTGCTTGGTATTTCAAAATTCTTGAATGAAAAGCCGCAGTCTTCCCTGAAACCGGCGATGAAGATGCGTTCTCTGTGCTGAGGCAGCCATGGCTTTGCATCAATAACTCTCCAGTCAACTTGATAGCAAAGTTCTTCCTCCAAGACGGTTCGTATTACCTCGAATGTGCGCCCCTTGTCGTGGCTAATCAAGTTTTTCACATTTTCGAGAAGAAATGCTTTTGGTCTATGGTGTGCAATTATTCGTTGCACGTCAAAAAACAGGGTGCCCTGAGTATCGCAGTTGAATCCGTGCGCTCTTCCGAGCGCATTTTTCTTCGATACACCTGCAATGGAGAATGGCTGGCAAGGGAAGCCAGCCAACAACACATCATGAGCCGGAACGTCTGAAGCTGCAATTTTGGTTATGTCGCCGGAAATCTCATGATCATCTTCGGGGAAATTGGCGCGATATGTCTTTTGACTGTATTTGTCCCATTCGCTAGTGAAAACGCACTTTCCACCAATTGCTTCGAAACCCAATCTAAGCCCGCCAATTCCGGCGAAAAGGTCGATGAAACGAAAAGCTGGCTCATGTGAGTTTGTCGCAATTGAGTCCGAAGCAAGCGAGAGGCCTTTTACAACCTGAAGATCGCGTGCTTTCGGTCTGGTCTCACCTTCTACGTACCTTCGAACCGTTCGTTCGCATACCCCAAGTTCGTGGGCTATCTCCGAAAGTGTCAGTCCGGTTTTCGCGACGAGTTCAGCAAATTCAGTCATGGCGGGCTCATGCTCTGGGAATCATTTTGACATCCTGTCATTGTGTGTCCCGCGGGTAAATAAAATTTTCATGCTTTGTTCTCAGTGGAGGGTGACTTTTCACAGATCATTGAAAACGCGGCCAGCCCTTACTCTCCCCGCGGATACCTCTGGCTTTCTTCCACGATGTTCAGGTCCATGTGGTTGCGCATGTAGCGTTCGGAGGCTTTTTGCAGGGGCTGGTAGTCCCAGGGGAAATAGGCGCCGTTGCGCAGGGCTTCGTAGACGATCCAGCGGCGGGCCTGGGACTGGCGCACTTCGGCGTCGAAAGCGGCCATGTCCCATTGCTTTCCGGCAATTTCAGCAAAACGCACGGCGGTTGCGGCATGTGCCGGGTCGGCGGCGAGGTTGGTCAGTTCGTACGGGTCGTCCGTCACGTTGAAGAGCAGCGGCGGGTCGAGTTCGCAGTGGATGTATTTCCAGTCGCCCTCGCGGATGCCGACCAGCGGAGCGTAGGAAGCCTCTGCAGCATATTCCATCAGCACCGGTGCGGTACGGGGCTCGCCTTTCGCCAGAGGCACAAGGCTGGTGCCGTCCGTCCAGGGCATGATCTCGCTCATGTCGATGCCGGCTAGGTCGCAGACGGTCGGCAGAACGTCGAGCGTGCTGACCGGATCGGAAATGTGCTTCGGCGCGAGATCCGCATCGGCAACCATCAGGGGCACGCGGGCCGAGCCTTCGAAGAAGTTCATCTTGAACCACAGGCCGCGCTCGCCCAGCATGTCGCCATGATCTGAAACGAAGAGGATGGTGGTGTCCTCGGTCAGGTCCATCGCGTCGAGCGCGTGCAGGATTTCGCCGATCTTGTCGTCCAGATAGGTGATGTTGGCGAAATAGGCCTGTCGCGAGCGGCGGATGTCTTCTTCGGTGATGTTGAAGTTGCGCCAGTCGTTGGCATCGAAGATGCGCTTTGCATGCGGGTCGTGGTCGTCGTAGTCCATCGCCGGAACCTGCGGCAGCAGGTGCTCGCAGTCCTCGTAGAGATCCCAGTACTTCTGGCGGGCGACATAAGGGTCGTGCGGGTGGGTGAAGCTGACCGTCAGGCAGAACGGGCGGTCGTATTTGCCGCGGCCGTAGTCGTGGATCTTGCGCACGGCCTGGAAGGCGACATCATCGTCATATTCCATCTGGTTGGAAATCTCGGCAATGCCGGCGCCCGTGACTGACCCCATGTTGTGGTACCACCAGTCGATACGCTCGCCCGGCTTGCGGTAGTCCGGCGTCCAGCCGAAATCGGCCGGATAGATGTCGGTGGTCAGCCGTTCCTCAAAGCCGTGCATCTGATCCGGACCGACGAAATGCATCTTGCCGGACAGGCAGGTGGTGTAACCGGCGCGGCGCAGATGATGGGCATAGGTCGGGATGTCGGAGGCGAATTCGGCGGCATTGTCGTAGACGCCCGTACGGCGTGGCAGCTGGCCGGACATGAAGCTTGCGCGTGCGGGCGCACACAGCGGCGAAGCAGTGTAGGTGTTCTCGTAGCGAATCGAACGGGCGGCAAGTTTCTTCAGGTTCGGTGCGTGCAGAAACTCCGCCGGGCCGTCCGGAAACAAGGTTCCGTTCAACTGGTCGACCATCAGGATCAGGATGTTCTTGCGCTTTCCCATGCTGCTTCTCCGCCGCGAGTGAGGACCTTGCCGCAAGTGTTAGCTTTTTTTTAATTGAGCGATCAATCAAAAACGGCATAGTATGAAAAACAGGCGTCTTGGTGGCTGGCAATTCTGTCCGGATCAAGGACGTTCAGGGCAGATTTCTTTCGCGCGGACACGTTCACGCGGCGTCATTTCCATAATGAGGACATCAAAAAGAGGGGACATGAAAATGGGAAATCTTAACAAGCACATCCTGCAGTCCGGGGTCTCCCGGCGCAGCATCCTGCAAGGTACGGCAGCGATCGGCGGAGCGGCTGTTGCCGGTCAGTTCGCGATCGGTCCGGCAGCCGCGCAACCCAAGAAGGGCGGCACGTTCAGGGTTGGCATCGCCGCAGGCAACACCAGTGAAAACTATGACCCCGGCACCTGGGACAATGTCTTCGTGCAGGTGTTCGCCACATCCCGTCATGGCTACCTCATCGAGATCACCGCAGATGGTACCCTGGTGGGCGAAGTGGCGGAAAGCTGGGAGCCGTCTCCCGATGCCACGGTCTGGACCTTCAAGATCCGCCCGGGAATCGAGTATCACAGCGGCGGCACGGTCAAGCCGGAAGACGTGGTGGCCTCGATCAACTATCACCGCGGCGAAAACAGCACCTCGGCGGCGAAGCCTTTCGTCGACCCCATCAAGGACATCAGCGTCGACGGCGACAGTGTCGTGTTCACGCTGGAAGCGGGCAATGCCGACTTCCCGTTCGTGGTCAGCGACTATCACTTGCCGATCATGAAATCCTCCGACGGCAAGATCGATCCGACCAGCAGCGACGGTTGCGGTCCCTACAAGGTGACCAACTATCAGCCGGGTGTCATTGCCGAGCTGACCAGGAACGAGAACTACTGGAAGACCGACCGGGCGCATTTCGACGATGTCAAGCTGCTGACCATCGTTGACCCTGCAGCGCGTCAGTCAGCACTCCTGACCGGCAATGTCGATGTCATCGATCAGGTGGACCTGAAGACTGTCGGCCTGTTCAAGCGCTCGCCGAACGTCACGATCCTGTCGACCACAGGCACGCAGCACTACACGTTTGCGATGGACACGCGCACGGCGCCCTTTAGCGACAACAATGTACGTATGGCGCTGAAATATGCTGTCGATCGCCAGGAACTGGTCGACAAGATCCTGTTCGGCTACGGGGCTGTTGGGAACGATCATCCGATCAGCCCGTCAAACCGCTTCTTCGCGGGCGACCTGGAACAGACTACCTACGATCCCGACAAGTCGAAATACTACCTGAAACAGGCCGGTCTCGATTCCCTTGACGTCAGCCTTTCAGCGGCTGATGCGGCCTTCGGTGGTGCCGTCGATGCGGCCGTGCTTTATTCAAACAGCGCGAGCAAGGCCGGCATCAACATCAAGCCGACGCGCGAGCCGAATGACGGTTACTGGTCCGATGTGTGGATGAAAAAGCCCTTCTGCGCGGTCTACTGGGGCGGACGTCCGACGGAAGACTGGATGTTCTCCGTAGCCTATGCGTCAGGCGCTCCCTGGAACGATACCTACTGGGAGAACGAGCGCTTCAACCAGTTGCTGAAGACGGCACGTTCCGAGCTTGATGAAACCAAGCGTGCCGATATGTACCGCGAAATGCAGAACCTGGTGCGCACCGACGGTGGTGTGATTATTCCGATGTTCGCCAGCTATGTCATGGCGCACAACGAAAAGGTCCAGCATCCGGAAAAGGTTGCCGCCAACTGGACCCTGGACGGTTTCCGCGCCGTCGAACGCTGGTGGTTCGCTTAACAGAACCAAGACGGCACCTGCAGCCGTTAAGGCGAAGGCGGTGGAAACCGCCTCGCCGGATCGACCTTCAAAGCGCTCCTGTTTGGGGCCTTTCCAACGGCCGGCCGGGCAAGTCCCGCCGGCCGCTTTTTTTCAATTGGACTTTTCCGAAATCAATTGTTGGCGAAAGGCCTCGACGTTGACGATCAGGCCCGGCAGCAACCATTGAAACAGCCGCACCACATCGCCAACCGGCTGCGCGTTGGTGTCCCGGGCAATCGCCGCTTGCAGGATTTTCGGTGTCAGTCCGCCAGGGTTGGGCAGCGTCCGGGCAAGGTTGACCGCGCAGTCGTGAACGCGTTCGCAGGCCTTGCCATAGTCGGTGGTTTCGATCTGAGGACGCAGTGCATTCCACGCGAGGCGAAAGTAGCTCGGCCAGCGGGCAAGGGCACGATAGTCGGTGTTCACGAACGGCAGGCCGAGCGTGCGCATGATGTCGTCGTAGACATCTCGTGTCTGGCTGTCGACGTGGTGCATTTCCATGAGCACCGGTGCCCCCAGTCGCCGCGGCCCGTGTTCGCTGTCGTAGGGTGAAATGGTGCTGCTTTCGCGAAGGTCATGGTTCTCGATCAGAAGCCGGGCAGCTGTCGCGATCAGGAGATAGGGCATGTTGCCGTGGGAGAAGACCTCGATCTCGTCTCTTATCCGCTCGTATCCGCTCGAGTTCCTGATCCGCATACCCGCGTTTGCGCAAATCCCTTGTAATTTCCGGAACCGAAAAGGCGGCAACTTCCTGCTCTGCACATGATCTCAGCTCCGCGCAGGCTGCAACGAATTCCCTGCTTCCGGCAAGGTCTCGCAGTCCGCCCCACAAGGCGGCGTAGAAGTTCGGATATTGTGCAAAGGCCATCGTCACCACGCCCATCCATGGCACTTGCAGCACGGCCTTGGTGTCTTCGTAGACAGCGCGCAGCGCTTCGTCGGCACGGATCTCCGGAACCGTGGTCACTTGTGGCAAGGGGGAGGGCTTGCGGCGTGGCAGGGTCTTGCCGGACTGTTTGGCAACCATCGCCGCCAGTGCCTGAAGTCCCGTTTCATAAATGCCGGCAACCGCGGAACGTGCCTCCTCTTCTGAAGCGCCTTCAGCATCGAACCTTCCCGACCATTCCACTTCGCAGCCGTTGCCGGTCGCAAGGATCCGGAAAGTCGAAGTGTAGTCGCGCACGGGAAGGGGGCCAGAGAAGATGCGGTAGCTGTAGGTTCCGGGAACCGTTCCGTCGTCGGTCCGAGCTTCCTGGAGTATCGCGCCGTCCGGCAGTGTCAGGTGGCGCACCGTTCCGGAAGGTGTTTCGCTCGTCTTGCAGTCCGCAACGGCCGGATGCCATGCACCGATCTGGTCAAAACCACCTGCAAGCTGTCGGACCAGGTCTGGATGGACCGGCAGGGCTTTTTTTCGGTGAACGTCGATCATCGTCTTCCTCCCGTTCAAGTTTGGGCAATCGTGAAGTGGCGGCTGTTCATTGGTCGGGTTTGGTCGCGTCATCGGGCTGACGCGACCGGGCCGTTTGTTCAGGCGCCCATCTGCTGAGCGTCGTATTGGGTAACCTGCGGGAAATCATGCTCCGGGTCTGCCACGTGCCGCACATACTGGATCAGGGTGTAGATCCCGATGATCCCGATGGTTTCCAGAAGGGCCTTGTCGGAAAAACCGGCCTGCCGGACTGCATCAAGCGTTGGAGCGGTCACCTGACCGCGGTTGCGGACGACTTCATTTACGTAGTCGAGCAGGGCCTGCGTCCGCGCATCCTCCGCGCGGCCTTCCATTGCGGCCAGCATCTCGGTTTCGCTGCCGCCGTGCATCTGGCCCACTTTCATGTGAACGTTGACACAATAGTCGCAGCGATTGAGTGCGGAAACGAGCATGGCTACCTGTTCGATCTCCTTGCCCGTCAGTTCTATACCGTCGTTGACGCCGGCATTGAGCGCAAGGAAGCCCTTCAGCACATTGGGGGCATTGCCCGTGACCTTGAAGAGGTTGATGACGCCGCCGAATTGCCGCTTGGCCTCATCAAAAGCCTCCTTTGTGGTTCCTGTTGCCTGGCTGGGTTCGATTTGAAGCATGTTTGGCATTTGTCGTTTCCTTTCGTGTATCAACTGACCGACCAGTCAAGTGGTGTTTAAGCGTGCTCGGACGTCCGGTGTTTGCCGCAACTGGCGGCGGTTAGGGTTTAAGGCTGTTCAGATGAGAGAGGGCGCCGGGGGCAAGAAGGGTGATGTGCGATGGGTCGTTCTGTGCCTTGGCCAGCAGAAGCCCACCCTGAATGAGGCCGATGACGACATCTGCTCCCTTGTCGCAATCGATCCTGGCGAGTGAACCGGTCTCGATGAGCTGGTGCAGGATATCGCGCACCGGGGCTTTCCACGTCGTCAGTGCGTGTTTGATGGCCTCGCGTACAGGGATATCCACGGCCCCGAGTTCCAGGCTCATGTTTCCGACAAGGCATCCTTGTGCAAAGCCGTGCCGGACTTTCCAGTCCCGGTTTGCCCTGGCGGGAACGTCGAAGAGCTGGCGGAGCTTTTCTTCCGGTGCTGCGTCACTGTCGGCAATGTCGCGGAAAGCTTGTCCGAAAGACGTTGCATATCGCTCGATCGCTGCAGCCAGAAGATCCGACTTCGAAGGGAAGTAGTGGTACAGCGTTCCCTTGTTCACCCCGGCGCTCTTGCAGAGTTCCGTGGTGCCGACGGCACCGAAGTTGCGTCCCAGAAAGAGCTCGGTGGCGGTGTCGATGAGAATGTCGCGTGTCGTGGTCATGCGGGATTGATATTTCCAACTGACCGATCAGTCAATTGATTGACGCTCACCCCAAGTTCACGACGTCGCGAGGTGGGTCTTGCCGTCTTCAGGTCTGGATGCCTCGAAAACGGCCGAACCGGAAGGAGATTAACCCTTGTCAGATATGCAGCTCCGTGTCGCCAGATTTGATTTAGTTGAAAAAGACGCTTGACCTGGAGTGCACTCCAACCGGTACCTGAGAGAAATCGTTCCGTTCGGAGACTGACATGCGGATTGGCGACCTGGCCGAGAAATCGGGACTTTCGACCGACACCCTGCGCTACTACGAAAAGATCGGCCTCCTGCCGCGTCCCTTGCGGGACGGTGGTGGGCGGCGGGTCTACGATGCAACGATCCTCAGGTGGATCGACTTCCTGGACCGGCTGAAATCGACCGGTATGGGCATCAAGGACCGGCTGCGTTACGCGGACCTGCGTACAAAGGGCGAAGCTTCGTTGACGGAGCGCCGGAAGCTGCTGGAAGCGCACAGGGGAAAGGTTGTCGGCGATATTGCCCGGCTCACCGAGATGCTGGACGTCCTGGACGATAAGATTGATCTCTACAGAAGGATGGAAGCGGGTGAGACCGTTGATCCGGCCTTCGAAAGCTGCGCCCGGACCGAACACGGCGCGCCGCCAAGCAAGGAAGCTCCGAAACATGAGCACCGCCCTGGAGCGCGGCCGCGCGCTGACGCAGAAACTTAACCCCGACCTGGAAGCCATTCTCAGCGATCGTTACGACGATCTTCTGCCCGGATTTTCCGAAAGCCTGATCGAATGGGCTTACGGTCGGCACTATGCCCGGGAGGGCCTCGACCTGAAAACTCGCCAGTTGTGCACGATCGCGGCCCTGACCGTGCTTGGCGGGCAGACGGCTCCGCAACTCAAGATCAACATTGAACACACGCTTGCCGCCGGTGCGGACCGGAAGGAAGTCGTTGAGGCGATCTGGCAGATGGCCGTCTATGGCGGCCTGCCGGCAGCAATCAACGGCCTCAACGCGGCCCGGGAGGTGTTTGAGGCGCAGGATGCAGCGTAAGGGGATCTAGGCACACAGCGTTGCCGCCAAGATAAAACCCGCCGTGGTCATCCCGGATCTTCGCTGCGCTGCGTCCGGGATGACTAAAGACAGTCAGGTGCAAGGCGATTGGATGCAGGTGACGCCGGTATCCAACTTCTGCTGAGCCCCCAACTCAGGCTGCGGCGACATCCTGCAGGAACCGGTCGATCCGTGTGGTGACTTCGGCAAGTTGCCGGGTGGCTGCACCGGTGATTTCTTCCACTTCACGGGCCGACAGACTGGTTTCGCTGGAGCCTCGGGAGAGATCGCCGATATTTTCCGATACGCTTGCGGTCTGGCCTGCAGCCTGGGAGACGCCGGTGGAGATTTCCGCGGTGGCCCCGGCCTGCTGTTCGACGGAGCTTGCCATGGCGGCTGCGGTCTCGTTGACGGACTCCATCATTTCCATGATCGCGCTGATCGCGTCGACGGCGCCGTTGGTGGCCTGCTGGATTTCGGACACCTGGCTGGAGATTTCCTCTGTTGCCTTGGCCGTCTGACCGGCCAGTGACTTGACTTCCGAGGCAACCACGGCAAACCCCCGCCCGGCTTCGCCGGCGCGTGCGGCTTCGATGGTCGCATTGAGCGCGAGCAAGTTGGTCTGCTCGGCAATTTCCTGGATGAGCTGGACAACGGCACCGATGCGTTCGGCAGCCGCCGACAGGCCCTTGATCTGGTCGTTGGAAGTGCGGGTTGCCCCTGCAACTTCCTCAACGCGCACGAGGGTGTCGTTGACCTGCCGGCCGACCTCCTGAACGGAAGCGCTGAGTTCCTCCGTGGCGGCAGCGATGGTCTGGACGTTCTGGCTGGCCTGGCTGGAGGCGGTGCTGACGTCTTCGGACTTGCCCGTCGTCGTGCGGGCAATCTCGGAAAGCTGCTCGGCCGTGTTGTCGAGCTGATGCATGTTGCCGGTCACCGTGGCGAGTGCCTGCTCGATATCCTGACGGAACGAGGCCACAAGCGCATCGACGGTGGCCTGGCGCTGGCGGACACCTTCCTGGCTTGCAAGGGTTTCTTCTTCCAGCCGCATCCGTTCGATTTCCCGGTCACGGAAGGTTGCGACGGCCTGAGCCATGTGACCGATTTCATCCTTGCGGTTTGCAGCCGGAAGATCGAGAGCCGTGTCGCCGTCCCTCAGTTTGAGCATCGCATCGGTCAGGCCCCGGATCGGGCGGATGATGGCAGTGGAGAGCAATACGACGAAAGCGATGCCCAGAAGCAGTGCAAGGGCAAGCGTAATGGTGATCTGCGTTTGAGCGCCGACGGCGCTTGCCAGCGCGGTCGCACCGGAATTGGCGCTGATGATTTCTGCTTGTTCCGTCAGGGAGGAGGCGGCGGCGGCAAAGGATTGTTCGCTTGCGCGCAGTGCCGCTGTCGAAGTGACGACTTCGGCAAAGGTGGCTTCCAGTTTCGGCAAGGCATCGCCACCGGCGGTAACAAGCGCCTTGAGTGGACCATTGAGAAGATCATTCAGAGCCTTGTCAGACGTGTTCTTACCGGCTGAGGTTCGCACCGTGTCCAGATTGCCAAGTTCCGTCCGGGCATCGCCCAGATAGAGCTGGAATGTATCAGCGGCGTTTTGCGAGGATGTGTTCAGATAGTCTGAATAGGCGCTGCGGATGCCGAGCACGCTACGCGCCACACTCTGAGTGTAGTTCGACAGAAGCGCGATATCGGCGCTCGCCTTGTCGAAGTCCCGCAGTTCCTTCGTCAGGTCGTCAATCGGTGCTTCGGCGGCCTTGATGATCGTGTCGGCAAGGGTGATCAGTTCAAGGATGGCCGGTTCCAGTTTGTTTTTCCAGGCGCCCTCTTCCGGGGACTTCAGGTGCGCTTTCAGAAGCTTTTCAAAGGACTTGGAGCTTTTGGTGAGGTCCTTGACGCTGTCCTTGATCGTGTCTGTCTTCACCGTGCGGCGAACCGCCTTCGCGTCCTTGTCGAGGGCATCCACCCGGTCCGCCAGTTTCTTTGCCAGGGTCTTGTCTGGTGTTGCCGCAAAGGTTTCGGCTTCCTGCGCCAGCACCACAGTGGTGATGCGCATGTTGCTGAGCCGGGGGCTGACGTTGGACAGGTTGGTCATCTTGCCTTCGTTGGTGATGGCAAGGGCGGATCTGTAAGCGGCAAGGGCCTTGTATTCCTCGAAGGCCTTGTTGGTGGTTGCAACCAGTTCGGAGGTGAGGGTGTCGAGGTTCGCAGCCGCTGTGTCACGGCTTTGCCGTGTGTCGCGCAGCGTCGCAAAGCCGGTCTCCAGATCGCCGACGATGCTCGCGAACTGCGTTGCCGCCTGGGGTTGGCTTTCAGACAGGGCGAGACTTTCCTGCGAAATCAAGCCAATGTCTGCAGCAACCGCTTCCGCCGTCTGGCTGCTGCCATCGCGACTGAATGTCTGGGCGTGGGACAGCAACCGGGGGACGCTTCCCAGTAGTTCGTTGGCGGTCTTCGCCACCGTTACCGAGTTCTTGACCTCCGAGCTTGCGAACAAGCCCCCCGCACCGACCCCGATGGCGCACAATAGCATGGCGCCGAAGCCGATCTGCAGCTGGGTCTTGATCGGCCAGTCGAAAAAGGGGCGCTGCCGTGCCGGTTGTCCGGCCCGCTCATGCCTTGTTGCTGAGGGCTCGGCTGCAGTCTTCCTGAAAGGAAGGTTCACGAACTTCATTCTTGAGCTCCGGACGTTGTCTTGCCGAAAGCATTTTGAATTGAAAGTTTTAAGAAGACCCAAAAGAGACTTGCATTAATTATGGGCGGTCTTTTGTGTGCTTGTTGTGCAGGTAAGACTTTGGAAAGTAGTTTTCTGAAGTTATGCAACTTTTCGAGGTGGTTGCTCTGCAGCAGAGATAAATTGTCTATTGCGTCAATCGCTTGGGGTTGTTTTGTGGCGTTTTCTGAAGACGCGCGTTCAAGGCAGACTGCAGGCGGTCGGTAACGGACTGGTCGATATGTGAGTTGCAGGCCAGGGCAAGTTCGACGGTCTGCAGGGTCAGCAGTTTCTCGATCTCCACCCCTTCCTGTTCCGCGACATAGGGAGCCGAAATCAGGCCACCCAGCCAGAGCTTGGTGTGACCTGACCGCAGCATGTTCGCATTGAGCCCATCTTCGTCCACCAGCACAAGATGGGGATGGCCGGCGTCCTGAAGTTCATTGGTGCTGGTCCAGCCGCCGACGGCTCCTGTCGAATAGCCGAAACTGTCTTCGACTGTCGAAAGTTCTATGGAACTGCCCTTCAAGGCAAAAAGGCCGTATCCGTCGATTTCCAAAGGTCCGACCCAGGTGAAGTTCGGTTCGCGTTCCTGAGTGCGCCACAGGGCCATGAAACAATGGTTGGCGTTGCTCTCCACCGCATTCAGCCCGCGTTTGAACGGCCGCATGTGCATCTCGACCGTTATGCCGGCGTCATCGGCGAGATCTTGTACAAGTTGGGTGACAGTTCCCGAGACTTTCCCGTCTTCACCAGGGAAATAGAGTGGTTTGTAGTCCTCGGTATAGATGACGATTTCAGGTTCGCTGGTTTCCACTGCAGAACTGGTGCTTGCTCCGGCAAGCGATAGTAGTGCCAAAAATAACAGTGATAACCTGATGTGCATGAAGGCTCCGGTTCATGCGTCCTGTCTCGAAATTGCTTGCCGAAAGCGGCGCTTCGGATGCCACAGTATACATATTCGCGACTTCAAGAAGTCAATTCACTTGAGCGCGTCCGGCCTAGTCTTTCCTGTCCTGGCGGTCGCTGTGGCCGAGGTCCTTCTCCGGCCAAAGCAGGTCACGAAGCCGCTGTTTCAGCACCTTGGCCTCCGGAAAGCCTCCATCTGTCTTGCGGTCCCAGACAAGTTGACCGTCGCAGACGATTGTGAAAATGCCTCCGGTGCCCGGAACAAGAGTGACAGCGCCGGCTTCTTCCGAGAAGGTGGACAGGATTTCCTGCGCCATCCATGCGGAGCGCAACAGCCAATTGCATTGGCGGCAGTAGGTGATGATGATATGGGGCGATTGGACGTTCGTCATGGCGTCCGGCCAGCTCCTCTGTTTCGCTCGATTGTTCCTGCTTGTGCCACAGCTTTCCTCTGACGCGCCAGACACCATTTTGCCGTACATCCTGGAGGCCTTTGAACGGCATCAGGACCTGCATCGTGTTTGTGGCTCTCCCCTGTCAGCCCGGCCCCAGCCTGGGCTGACAAACCGCGTGTTCAGGCTGGAGGCTGAGAAGGGCACGTTCTTCCTGCGGCTTCCCCGTCTGGAATCGGCAGGCAACATCGACAGGAAGGCAGAGGCAAGAAACCTGATGCTCGCCGCTGCGACTGGAATTGCCGTGCCACCGGTATTTTGTGATGCGGAGGCCGGCATTCTGGTGACCCGCGCCGTCGAGGTCACCGGCAGCCCTGCCGATCTTTCGGAGCAGTCGTCGTACAGCCTGGCCCGTGCACTCGGCGAGGCATTGGGGCAATTGCATGGGTCCGGTGTGACCTTCGAAGGGCTGCTCGATCCGGACAGCGTGCTTCAGGCGCAGTGGCAAGGTCTTCGGGACGCAGTTCGGTGCCGGGAGGAAATGACCGGGCTGGAAATAGTGTTGCAGCCGATCCGTGCCGGCACCGCTGGTGGTGCTGGCCGGATGCTTGTTCCGAGCCATGGCGATCCATCCCCCGGCAACTGCCTCATGTCATCCGACCAGCTCTGGCTGATTGACTGGGAATTCTCAGGCATGTCGGATCCCGCCTGGGATCTTGCCTACGCCGTTCTGGAGCACGAGATGAGTGCGGATGAGGAAAAGGTGTTCCTGAAAGCCTATGCAGCAACGGGCGCTGCGGTGCCCGAGGCCGATTGTCTCGGCGTTATGAAAGCCAAATGCGACGCCGTGTCGGCCCTCTGGGCGCTGGAGCAGGTGGCGGCGGGGCGAGACGAGGATGTGTTCCTTCCCTTTGCACGGCAGCGGCGGGGGCGGGCGCTCCGGCAACTGGCCCGTCTTTCCTGAGCGCCCGGAAACAGCACCGAAGGCTTGAAAGTCGGGATCAGTTGAGCGGATCCGGCCACTTTGGATCAGCCAGGCACTGACTGTATCTGTTCGACATCCGGTTGCGCAGAGACTGGTTTTCGGGCTCGGCCAGAAGCTGGTCCCAGATGCCGTCCGATTTCAGATATTCAAGCGTACAGCCGCAAGCGGCTTCGCAGATTTCTGTCGTGGCGGTCGTACCCTGGCAGGAAACCGTGCAATTGCGCACGAAGGCATTGGCGGAGCGGTCCATCTCCGGGCCGATCTGAGTTGCCGTCCACACAAGGCCGAACAGCAAGGGCTGATGCAGCAGATAGACTGGCAGGGAATGGCGGCCGAAGAACCGCGTCAGCCGGCCGGGACGGTTGGCGAATGTCAACCTGGACAGCGTCTGCCACAGATTGATCTTTCGGAAAATCTTCGAGATGGCGACGCCCGCCAACGTCACTCCGGCCCAGGGCACCAGCGGCACATAATCCACACTGGCAAAATCCGGTGTGCCGAGCCCTGTCCACAGCCAGAGCTGGCCGTCGAGGGCGGACGAAGCTGCCCAGATGGGCAAAGTGAAAACGAACGCCGCAGCAAGCCCGGCAAAGACGAACGGAAGGCGCGTGAAGGGAAGGGCGATCACGCTGGACAAGGCAATGGAATGGAGAATGCCGAAGCGGACAAAAGTATCGCCGAAAGTGAAATAGGTGACCAGCGACACGGCAGCTGCGGCTGCGACGATCACGGCAAAGCGCCGCCAGAAGGCATGCCAACGGATGCCCAGGTGGTGGGCGAAATCCAGACTGACGCCGGCCAGAAGCAGGAAACTGCCGGCGATCGAGGCGGCGAACATGCGCCAACCTGTGCCCTGGGCAACGGGCCAGTCGACATAGGCAAACCAGGAAAGGTCCCAGGAGAAATGGTAGATCGCCATGGCGACAACAGCGAGGCCGCGGGCAAGATCAAGCACGGCCAGACGCGTTGAACGCATTAAGGAACTCTCTGAACGATGACCGGTACCGGTTTCGAGCGGTAGTGCCGGTATGGATTAGCTGCTGAACGCCACGACCAGTGTCGTGATCAGGGCCGACGCAGCGAGCATTGCGCCGACATATGGCCATGGAGACGGACGATGGACGGTAAACACGTCTTGGTTCGCCGGGTCTTGCAGCATGCCCTCAACTCCCTTGTCCCACCACGAAGTGGGGCAAGAGTGGGCCAAATGTCCGGCAGCGAAAAGATAGTAAATCAATTGCTAACCGGTTTTCCCAAGGAAAACGACCTGATGTGGAAGACCCGGCAAAAATGACCTAGTCGGCTTGACCCGCCGAACGTCTTGAAGCCCGGGCTAAAACAGCGCTGTGTCGGTCGTCAGAGGTCAAGCGCGTCGAGACCGGCTTCCAGGTGGTCGGCCAGGAGCGGCATGCCGAGAAGATAGGTTGCTGTCGAACCGACGGCGCGCTCGCGTGCCTCGTCGACCGCTTGCTGGAAGTCTTCAGCCTCGAAGTCACCGCGGCCAATCCAGGAGATGGCCACCAGTTCGGCAGCTTCATCCACGTTGAGATCCTCGATCAGCTCCCGCAGTTCCTCGTCGGAGAGGTCATCGTTTTCCTCCTCCGCAAGGCCATCGTGACCGTGACTTTGCTCCAGGGCATCGGCGTCGAATTCGACGTCGCCTTCATGGCCGTCCTCGAACGTATCCTGAAGAGACGATGCAACTGCCCGCGCCTTCTGGGCGAGCAGGCGGATCGTGTCTGCTGAAAGTGTGAGGTCGATGTCCATTGCTGCCTCCGACAAACCCTTCGTTTCTTTATCGATCCACTTTTCGCCGTTGGCAATGGTCATGATGTGAAATCCCTCACTGGCGCCGGTTGCGTCGGCGTAATACTACCACTTGAGGGCAAATGCCCCGTAGCGGAATTTGTTCCACATGGCTTGCCGGAAGTTTCCGAACGCACTCGCAAAGACCTGGACTGCGGTTATCCCCGGTATTCAAGGTCGCGCCATGTGACTCTGGTTAATTTCCGATCGATGCCAGCCTTGAACCGCGTGCGGTCTTGCAGATGACATGTGATCTTGCTTTACTTGGCGAACGAACAAATTCCTGTCCTTGACCGTGATCAACAGCGGACGCAACCAGCGGGTCACCTGAGGACGGTGAGGCTGCGGGCGCGTGCACGTACACGTACGCACTGCGGGGCTGTCTCGGATGAAGGTTCAAAGGGAACCATCGTTGGGCAGGAATCGTTATCCGGGGGCGGACCGGGCACTGAGGCCCGGCACTCATGTGCCAAGCATGAGGCCGGGTCTCGGCTTTTGAAAGGTCGGGCTCCAGGCGCTGATCTTGACTTCCTGAAACAGACGGAGCCGCCGCGGCGGCTCCTTGTATGTCAAGCTGTCAGAACATGGCGCTTGCCGGCCGACCGGCGTTTGCCGGTGCCTGGCCGGTTGCTGAGTGCGCGACGGGCTCGGTCTTCGGGACACCGTTCGTGTTGGCCGGGTTTGCCATCGCCGCTGCTGCGACCAAAGCGGTTGCCAGCAGCATGCCCAGAAAGATTGCCTGCAACAGCGGCCGGGCTTCATGCAGGTCGCTTTTGGAGGGGACGGACTTTCTGGTTTTCTGGTTATCTACGCGTGCCATGGTGAAGATCAGTCAGGTTCGAGCGGTTGTACTTCGGTTTCTGTCAGTCTGCCTGCGCTTGAACGCCGGTCAGGTCCTGAAACAGTCGGCGGGCCAGCAGACGGGTAACGGCAGCCATGGTCAGGAAAGCGACCATCGGCAGCACCAGTGACGGCTCCAGTGCGGACATCAACATCAACAGGCCTGCTGCCACTATGAACAGCAAAACCGGTGGGAAGCTTACGTTCTGCGACTTGATGGTCGCCTGTACGGTCGTTGCGTGGGCCATTGGCTCCTCCATCCGCTGGGATGAGTTCAATCTCGTTTGAAATTGCGCCGGCACGCGGACGCGATTTAGACATGCGCCGTGTGTTTTCGTGACTATTTTGCGGCAAATTCGATCTATTTGCTGCCGCCTTGGCAAGGCGGCACAATAGGTAGTGTCCGTGTTCCGAATGGCGCTGCATTCAGGGGGGCGACGGTTCTGTTTTCCATTCCGGCAGTCTTGATGTGCGAAGGTGGAAGGTTGTGGTTCCGGGGTCTGGATCTGGCCAATTAAGCTTTCGTAAAATTGACAATACAACTTCTCATAAAAACGTATTGCATTGTTTAATTACTGTAAAAACTGACATAACCCAGATATTTTACGATGCGATTTTAGTGTTTGTTTGCATTTCGGAAGCATGCTTGCTCGCCGGGACATCCGATACAAACAGACCAGGCATGGAATGACGATAAACGCTGCGCAGAGCGCCACGGTGGGCAAGCCGACAGACCCAGTAACGTCGACAGAACCATCGGTCCAGAAGGCCGGGGAGCCGCCGGCCTTGTCGCTGGCGGGTATCCAGTTTTTCATTGCCGATATCAGCAAGAAAACCATTCTCTGGCACGAGGTCGGTTCCCAGAGTTTCAATAGCGAAGTGCGGGATCTGCAGGAGGCGCCCTCCAACGAGGCACTGCGCCACCTGTCGCCAGAGGATCGGAAGACCATTCTCCGGCTGGTCCAGGGTGCGATCCGGGAAGGCCAGGCCGGGCCGTTCGACGTCGGCGGCGGGCCGGACCACCGTATCCCGGGCATTCCGATCGTTGCCTATCGTTACGAGTTGCCGGACGGCAAGATCCTTGCGATCTGCTTCCCCTCCATCGGTGAGAATGACAATAATCCGGGCCGGGTCATACTGGGACTGGCACCGATCCTCCAGCATTTCGTCGCGTCCTCCACCCGCGTTGTGCTGCTGGTCGACAATTTCGGCTACGTGCGCTTTGCCAGCGACGGTTTCCTCAAGAGCTTCCAGATCGAGGATGCTCGCCTGATCCTGGGGCGCAACATTGCCCATATCCAGAACCGCGTCGGGCGAACGATCGTCTCCTTGACGCTTGCGGCATTGACGCGCCGGGCCAGTGCGACCGGGCGTGGCAAGTTTCTGCTGGCGTCCAACGACAGCGTCGAACTGAAATACGACGCCATGTATTTCCGTGTCGGCGGCACGGTGGGCGGGGTGCTGTTTTCGGCCGGCCATGCCGGCGGTGACGTCGACTTTGCCAGGGTCTTCGAAGCGTGCAGCGCGCCGATCCTGGTGGTCAACATCAAGTCAAAGATCATCATTGCGGCGAACAACGCAGCGATGAAGACCTACCATCTGACATCGGACGTCCTCGACAGCCGCCCGATCACCGAGATGCTGCTTCACCCGAGCAATTATGCGTCCCTGTTGACCTCTGCCAAAGACGCCTCGGAAGTTCCCCTGTCGGTGCCGGTGACGGTGCTCAATGGCCAGACCAAGAAAAAGCGCTTCAAGTGCACGATCATCGATGAGGACAAGGACGATCCGAAGCTGATCCTTGAAACGAGAAGCTAATCGCGCCCGCCACTGAGAGCGACTGAAACGGTACTTTTACGCCGCTGATGCCGCGTCACTGCCGTGGTGTTCCACGGCCCAAAGGTAGACCTGTCCCAGGATTTCGGTCAGGCTCCGGCCTTTCGGTGTGAGGGCATAGCGGACGCGGCGGTGGGCGTCGTCCAGTTCGGTACGAGCGACCAGTCCAATCTCTTCCAGGTGGCGCAGTTCCTGGGTCAGCACCTTGCGGCTGATCGGTTTCAGTGTCCGCTGTAGTTCCAGAAAATGATGATCCCTAGCGGTCAGGCAATGCAGAACCTTTGGGGTGTGTTTGCCGCCAATGCTTTTCAGCGTGTCGGCAACAGGACAGTCCTGCGTGCCAGGCAGGCGCCAGAGGGATGCGATCGGTTCGCTCATGTCCGTCTCCACCGGTTCGCCGGGGCCAATGGCCCGTCCGGGTTACCAAAAGGTGCCTAATTGAACGTATTTCCGCGTCCGCCTAGGTGAAGAGCCAACCTATCACCAGGAGGAGAACGGCGGCAAACATGTCCGAGATCCAGATCCACACTATCCCGATCCTGCCATTCGGCATGGTCAACGCGTTTCTGCTGACCTTTGCCGGTGGTGCCGTGCTTGTGGACACCGGGCTGCCGGGCAGCGAGACCAAGATCGAGAAGGGGCTGGCGAAGGTCGGGCTTTGCCTTGCCGATCTGAAGCTGATCGTGGTGACCCACGGCCATATCGACCATGCGGGCAGCGCCAAGCGTCTTCAGAAACTGTCGGGCGCGCCAATCGTGCTGCATGAAGGTGATTTACCCTATTGCCGGGGCCAGGCTCCCCTCCTGAAGCCTTCGGGGCTCTTCGGTCGGCTGTTCAAGCTTTCAGGCGCGATCGAACGGCCGTTTGCGAAGGTGGAGCCGGACATTCTTCTGTCAGGGGACCAGACACTGGATCTGACAGCCTATGGCGTGCAAGGTGTCATCATGTCGACGCCAGGCCACACGCCCGGATCGCTGTCGGTACTGCTTGACGATGGTGCCGTCCTCGCGGGGGATCTGGCGGCGTCCGGCATTCTTCTGGGGGGAATCGCGCTGAAGGGGCGGCCCAAGCCGCCGCCCTTTGAAGAAGACCCGCTTCAGGTCGCCCGTTCGCTGAAATTTCTGCTGTCCAAGGGGGCAAAACGCTTCTATCTCGGCCATGGCGGACCGCTCGATGCCGGGGTGATTGAAAGATACGCCGGCAAACTGGCGCAAACGGCCTGAAAACTCCCGTTCTTCTCCGGATTTGGTCTTGTTTTCCGCAGCGCACGGATCTAGGGTCCGCGCGCTGTTAATCCCGTTTCCCCCTGGAGGACATTATGGGCTTTCTTGCTGACGCATTGGCGCGTGTTAAACCTTCTGCGACCATCGCCGTCACCAACAAGGCACGCGAGCTTAAAGCCGCAGGCCGCGATGTAATCGGTCTCGGAGCTGGCGAGCCGGATTTCGATACCCCGGAAAACATCAAGACAGCCGCCATCAAGGCCATCACCGACGGCAAGACCAAGTACACCGCTGTCGATGGTATTCCGGAGCTGAAGGCGGCCATCGTCGAAAAGTTCAAGCGGGAAAACGGGCTTACTTACGAAACCAGCCAGATCACCGTAGGTACCGGCGGCAAGCAGGTGCTTTACAACGCGCTGATTGCAACGCTGAACCCGGGTGATGAAGTCATCATTCCGACCCCTTACTGGGTAAGCTATCCGGACATGGTGCTGCTCGCAGGCGGTGAACCGGTGATCGTGGAAGCGGACAAGTCGACCTTCAAGATTACCCCGGAAGCACTCGATGCGGCGATCACATCGCGCACCAAGTGGCTGATCTTCAACTCTCCGTCCAACCCGTCCGGTGCGGCCTACACGGAAGCTGAACTGAAAGCGCTCTGCGATGTGCTGATGAAGCACCCCCATGTCTGGGTCATGACCGACGACATGTATGAGCATCTCGTCTATGACGACTTCAAGTTCACCACGCCCGCTCAGGTGGAGCCTGCTCTTTACGAGCGCACGCTGACCGTCAACGGCGTGTCGAAAGCCTATGCAATGACCGGCTGGCGTATCGGTTATGCCGGCGGCCCGGCAGACCTGATCAAGGCCATGGCCAAGGTGCAGTCGCAGTCGACCTCCAACCCTTGCTCCATCGCCCAGTGGGCGGCGGTCGAGGCGCTGAACGGCACCCAGGACTTCATCCCGAAGAACAACGAAGTCTTCAAGGGACGCCGGGACCTGGTTGTCTCCATGCTGAACCAGGCCAACGGCATTTCGTGCCCGGTGCCGGAAGGCGCGTTCTACGTGTTCCCGTCCTGCGCCGGCACAATCGGCAAGACGGCCCCGTCCGGCAAGGTGATCGAGAGCGACGAGGACTTCGTCTCCGAGCTTCTGGAAGCTGAAGGTGTCGCCGTCGTTCACGGTTCGGCTTTCGGGCTTGGTCCGAACTTCCGCATTTCCTATGCGACCTCGACCGAAGCTCTGGAAGAAGCCTGCACGCGCATCCAGCGTTTCTGCGGGAACCTGAAATAAGCTTTTCGGACATCGAAAGATTTGCGAAAGGGCGGCCGACGGCCGCCCTTTCCTGTTGTAGGTTGCGTTTTCTGGTTGAGGAATGCGCGGTTTACAGCACAGTTCGAACGCTCTAGCCTTTCCCCGTCAGGTGGAGGTCGAGCGATGGCAAATTCACATCAGAAACAACTGCTTCTTGATCTGTTCGAAAGCCTGCCGTCGATTGTCTTCATTGTGCTCTGGCGACAGACGGGTGATCTGGAGCTTGCAGGCTGGAGTGGTTGCGGTCTTGCGGTTTTCGTTCTTGCCGGCTTTGTGCTGGTCAAGGCGCCCATGCACCCCGTATTGCTCGGTATAAATCTGCATATCCTGCTGGTGACACCGCTTCTGGTCGGCCTGTATCGGTTTGGCGACGGCACTCTGGCATCATTCCTGACAGGCTATTCGTACAGTGCCGTTTTGTTGACCGTGACGCTTACCGGCGGGGTCTTGACCCTGTTCTCACGCGGTGGATTTGCCGGTGTCCCAAACTTGCCCAGATCGACGCAGTACCGACTATCGTTTCTGATGCTTGCCGTATCACTGGCTGGAACGGTCTGGGCGTTCCAGGCGCCGGAAAACAGCCTTCTTCCGGTGATCGTCACCTTGACCCTTCTGATTGCCGGTCGCCGGTTTCTGCTTGCCCGTGTGTCGGACAGGTCGTCGAACGGTGGTGTGCTTGCCCCTGCTCTGGCGGGCAGTGCCGACACTACCGACGGTTACACCTGAACCTTTTGCCATTGCCGCGATTTTGACGTCTTGGCGCGTCATATCAGGGGCGTGATCCGCGCCTTTGCTAAAAGCGGATATTCGCAGCCGAACGGGAGTTCTCTACATGCGTATTTTGAAACCGGTTCTTGCCGCCATGGCCATTGTGTTTGCCATGCCGGCCCTTGCCTCCGAAGACAGCCCAAAGGTTGAAATCGGCAAACTGAGCTGCCTGGTGGAAGGCGAGCACAGTTTCATTGTTGGCTCTTCAGCAACACTCGGATGCAGCTTTTCACCGGTCGACGGCGGAGCGGTGGAAAACTACAAGGGGACCGTCCGCGACTACGGGCTGGATATCGGCAAGACCAAACAGGCCACGCTGGTCTGGGGCGTGCTGGCACCTTCCGCAAACCGGAAGCCGGGCCTTTTGGCAGGCACCTACGGCGGGCTGACCGCCGGGGCAAGTGTTGGTGCGGGCATCAAGGCGAACGCGCTGTTGGGTGGTTTCGACCGATCCATCGCGCTCAACCCTTTCAGCCTGGAAAGCCAGACAGGCACGAACCTGACACTGGGTGTCAGCAAGATGACGCTGGAACTGATCAACTAAGCCTCAGCGGCTGTCACTGTCCTGTTTCTCCGCTTTAGTCGCGGCAGCTTTCGTTCGCGCCGGCACAAGGAGTTTCTTCCTTGTCCGGCCGGGTGTTCTGCCGGTTGATCTGCTCGGTGCGGTTCAAACGCTCCGCACCGTCAATCTGCTGCCGGGTGGAGAAACCGGACTGTTGGCGGTTGAGGTTCTGGTTCAGCTGCTGACCGGCAGAAGGCAGCCGCGGCGAGGTCATCATGGGAGGACTGCGCAGCTGGGTCGATTGCGCATGCGCGGGTATTGCCGACGTGGCAGCAAACAGGGCTGAACAGAGTATCAGGGTTTTGGTCACGCGTGCTCCTTTTGCCCGAGGCCGGTTCAAGTTGGTTACATAGGCCTCCGCGCGTCAATTTCACTATCTGCCAATTCCGGCAGGGCAATGGCACATGGTTGGGAAGGTCTGAAGGCGGGACTTTTTTCAGTCTTCAGCTCAAATTTTCTCCACCGCTTGCCGGTCTGGAGATCTCGGTCGGGAGAGCCTTTATAAGCCTCTGGGATCGGCGGTGTTTTGGATTTTTGTGCACTTTTGGCGAGCTGTCATCGGCCTGGAGACTGAGCCGAGACCAGGGCAAATTGCTGCGCTGCCGCGTAAGATTCCCTTGCGTTGCCGCCGATATCGGCGCGACGATGGCTGACCGCCCCTGGTCGATCGGCCGCAGTTTGGGGCTTGGTGCTGTTGAGTACCGGGCAAAAGGCCTTCGATCCCATCCGGGCGAGACGCGGCAGGCCGCGTCCCCCAGCCGGCCCTGCCGCGTTGTTACGAGGTATCCTCGAACTAACGGGAGGCTCAGCATGGCAATCACTTCAAACGGAAAAGGATCTGCTGCGGGCAGCGCTCCGCGCTGTATCGCCCTAGTGGGTCCGTTCGGCAGCGGCAAGACCAGTCTTCTGGAAGCCTTGCTGGCGCGAACGGACAAGGTGGCCCGGCAAGGATCCGTCGCGAACGGAAATACGGTGGGCGACGCTTCGCCGGAAGCGCGTGCCCACGGCATGAGTGTGGAACTGAACATTGCGGACGCGGAATTCCTGGGAGATCGCTTCGTGTTCGTCGACTGCCCTGGATCCGTGGAGTTCCTGAGCGAAATGGACGGGGCGCTTTCCGGGGTGGATCTGGCTGTTGTGGTGGCGGAGGACGACGAGCGCAAGGTTCCAGCCCTGCAGCTGATCCTGAAAGCCCTTGAAGCCCGCGCCATTCCGCGGGTTTTGTTTTTAAACAAGATCGACAAGAGCACGCGGCGGGTGCGCGATGTCCTGAGCCTGCTGCAACCGGCATCTGCGGTGCCGCTGGTGCTGCGACAGATCCCGATCTGGGAAGACGGCCTGGCGACGGGGTTCATCGATCTCGCGCTGGAGCGGGCGCATGTCTATCACGAGAAGGAGGAAAGCACGCAGATCGACATGTCCGATGCGGACCTCGCACGTGAGCACGAAGCCCGTTTCACCATGCTGGAACACCTGGCCGATCACGACGACGACCTGATGGAGGCGTTGCTCGAGGATATCGCCCCCAATCGCGATCAGGTGTTCGCCGATCTGGTGAACGAAATGCAGGACGGTCTCATCTGCCCGGTTTTCTTCGGCTCCGCAGAACACGGCAACGGTGTCAGCCGGCTGCTCAAGGCCTTGCGCCACGAGGTTCCTGGTGTAGACCTGCTGTCGCGCCGGGTGCTTGGCACGACGTCGCGCGCGATGCTGCAGGTCGTCAAGACGCTGCACACCCAGCACGGCGGCAAGCAGTCGATCGCCCGCGTTCTGGAAGGCGTGGTCTCCGACGGCGATACCCTGTTCCTCAATGGCGACACCGAAATCAAGGTGTCCGGACTGTTTTCTGTCTTCGGCCAGCAGGCGAACAAGATCGCAACGGCCGGCAAGGGCGATCTGGTTGGGCTCGGGAGGCTCGATGATGTCCAGACGGGCGACCTCCTGAGTTTCGAAAACGGAAAGATCGAAAGCCTTCAGGTGCTTGAACGGCGCAATCCTGTTCTGGCGACGGCGATTTCCGCCAAACAGCGCAAGGACGAGGTCCGTCTTTCCGCGGCACTGGCGAAACTGGTTGAAGAGGACCGCTCGCTGATCGTCTCGCAAAACCAGACAACGGCCGAAACGTTGCTTGCAGGGCAGGGCGAAATGCATTTGCGTGTTGCCCAGGAACGGCTTGCCGGAAAATACGGTCTGGATATCGCCGCCAATACACCGCACGTGCCTTATGCCGAGACGATCCGGTCAGGCACCAAGGTTCGTGGCCGTCACAAGAAACAGTCCGGCGGGCATGGTCAGTTCGGCGATGTGGTGGTCGAGATATCTCCGCTGCCGCGCGGCGAGGGCGTCCAGTTTTCAGACACGATTACCGGGGGTGTCGTGCCGAAACAATATATCCCGTCCGTGCGTGACGGCGTGTTGGATGCGTTGGGGCAAGGCCCGCTCGGTTTCCCGGTGGTGGATGTGTCCGTCTGTCTGACGGACGGCTCCTATCACTCTGTGGACAGTTCCGACCAGGCCTTCAAGATGGCCGGCATACTTGCAATCCGGGAAGGTCTGCCTGAGTGCAAGCCGGTGCTTCTGGAGCCGATCCACAAGGTGGTGATTGCCTGCCCGAGTGATGCGACCGCGCGGGTGAATGCGATCGTCTCGGCACGACGCGGACAATTGCTTGGCTTCGACGCCCGTCCCGAGTGGAATGGCTGGGATGAGGTGCAGGCGTTGATGCCGGAGGCGGAAATCGGTGACCTGATCATCGAACTGCGTTCGGCGACCGCCGGGGTTGCAAGCTACACCGCCGAGTTCGACCATATGGCGGAACTTTCCGGCAAGGCGGCGGATATTGCCCTGCAGAGGTCCGGCAGACAGGCCGCGTGAACGGTTGAGCACTGAAAGCGATGACAGAGGGGCCGGTTGGCCCCTCTGTTGTGTTCGCCTTATTAAAGCGCTGTACTGTTGATCACCTTGTTGTTGCGCTCAGTCACCAGGGCGTTATTTGCCATTGAAAGCCGATTCCGGTTTCCTTCGGAACAAACGGGAGACTGACAATGAATATACTGAAGAAACGCAGCTGGGAGCTTCCGGAACGGGAAGCAACACCGGAGGCCGTTTTCATGAACCGCCGGCAGATCCTTGCCGGCCTTGCCGGGGCTGGTGCGCTGTTGGGTACGGGCCTTGGAATTCGCCCGGCCTTTGCGGAAGAAGACCCGAGCGCGGGCCTTTATCCGGTCAAGCGCAATGAGACCTTTACGCTCGACAGGGACGTGACCCCGGAAGAGTTCACGGCGAAATACAACAATTTTTACGAGTTCGGCACGCACAAGCAGATCTGGCCGGCGGCACAGGAACTCAAGATCCGCCCCTGGACCGTCGTGCTGGATGGCATGATCGACAATCCGCAAGAGATCGGCATCGATGACCTTCTGGCCAAGATGCCTTTGGAAGAGCGGCTCTACCGGCATCGATGCGTCGAAGCGTGGTCGATGGCCGTGCCCTGGTCGGGATTCGCGCTTGCCGAGCTGGTGAAGCTGGCCGGGCCGCAGTCCGGCGCAAAATACCTGCGATTTGAAACCTTCCTCGATCCGTCGGTTGCCAGCGGGCAGAAGCAGAGCTGGTATCCTTGGCCCTATGTCGAGGGCCTGACGCTGGAAGAAGCGACCAATGAACTCGCCTTCATCGCTACCGGCGTTTACGGCAAGCCGCTTGCCAAGCAATATGGTGCACCGATCCGGCTGGTTGTCCCGTGGAAATACGGCTTCAAGTCGATCAAGTCGATCGTGAAGATCTCCTTCACCGACGAGCGTCCGGTCAGCTTCTGGGAGGAGATCCAGTCTTCTGAATATGGCTTCTGGGCGAACGTGAACCCGTCCGTGCCGCATCGCCGCTGGCCGCAGTCTTCCGAGCGGCTGCTTGGAACGGACGAGCGCCGCAACACGCTTCTCTACAACGGCTATGAGGAGCAGGTGGCCGGCCTCTACAAGGACCTGGGCAACGAACGCCTGTTCATGTGAGGTGAAGTGACATTACGTCATGCTGCGTCGCAGCATGGTCTGGGCAAAAAAAGAGCCGGGTCTTAAAAGACCCGGCAGTTTATTTTGATTCACTGAAAACAGTGGAATCACCTTCCAGAGGGGAACAGCTGGTCGGAACATCACTGGGAGGAGGACGTGATGTCCGTCTGACCAACAGTGATGCTTATATGCAGTGCACAAGCTGCGTAAACAAGAGGCAGGGGCGCAGATCTGCTATGCATTTTACGCAGGGCTTGACTGAATGGTCAAAAATTTGACCAAAACCCCTTTAATTACAACAGATTGAATTAGTCGGTTTTTGCCGGTGGCTTCAAAAAAATTTTTAATTTCGAGTGAAAAAATCGATTGTTTCACCGAAATAAATGCAAATGCTCTCCCCGTGTGCAGTAATTTTGATGCCTAAATGTTGAGCTGATTTGGCGAATGAAACCTGAGTCTGTCCAGTCCTATGCTTTCCCAGGGGAATGGGGACAATCGGGCCGCTCGGTTGCCGCGGCGCAGGCCGAGTTCCGAGACGTTTTTAGGGGGAGAGTATTTGCAAAAGCCTCTGTATGGCCGCCCGTGCAGGCAAGCAGGGTTGCGTCCCGGTCAAGCCGGGGCTGGTTGAGCCAATCGCATTCGGGCAGATAGACGACAGGAGGGCGGGGTTAGAAAACCCAGCCTTCTGCATTTGCCAGCAGGAACTCGCGGAACGCGGTAACACGCGCGGTGTTCTTCAGTTCCGAAGGGTAGACAAAATAGGTGTCGAAGGAGGGTACCTTGTCGTCCTGATCGGTCATGACAGGCGCCAGGTTCGACGACTTGTCGATGATGTAGTCCGGCAGAATGGCAATGCCCACGCCGGATTGAACGGCACGCTTGATGGCCACGATGTTGTTGGCCTTCAGGACGGACCTGCGCGGGCTTGTCGCGACGCGCCCGGCTGTTTCCAGCCAGTTCATCGAGCGGAGGTAGGCCGGAGCCTGTTCGCCAAAGGTGATCAGCCGGTGCTTGTCGAGGTCGTCGATCGACACAGGTGTTCCGAACCGTTGGAGGTATTCCGGTGCCGCATAGACATGGAAATGCACTGTAAACAGTTTGCGCTGGATCAGGTCCGGCTGGGTTGGCTGGCGCAAGCGGATGGCCACATCCGCTTCGCGCATGCCAAGGTCCAGTTCGTCGTCGTCGAAGATCAGGTGCAGGTCGACATCAGGATAGAGATCGATGAAGCTTCTGATCCGTGAGGTGAGCCAGGTGGAACCAAGGCCCACCGTGGTTGTCACACGCAGGGCTCCGGATGGCTTTTCCTTGCTGTCCGTCAGGCTCGACTGAACCGCTTCCAGCTTCATCAGAACGTCGTTGGCAGTCCGGTAGAGCAGTTCGCCCTGTTCGGTCAGCAAGAGGCCGCGGGCGTGCCGGTGAAACAGCGGAACGCCCAGATCGTGCTCTAGCGCACTGACCTGCCGGCTGACAGCCGACTGGCTCATATGCAGGGTGTCACCTGCATGCGTGAAACTGCCAGCCTGTGCGGCCGCATGAAAAATGCGCAATTTGTCCCAATCCATGCGTGCCCCTCCGCAGGACAGTCAGGCAGCCTATTCGGCGGCCTGCTTTGTCGACGTCACTTCATGTTCGGCCAGAAACTTCTCGGCTTCAAGGGCTGCCATGCAGCCCATGCCGGCAGCGGTTACTGCCTGCCGATAAATGTCGTCGGTGACATCACCGGCCGCAAAGACGCCCGGGATGGATGTCCTGGTCGAATCCGGGGCAGTTTCCAGGTAGCCGTTGGACTTCAGCGAGAGCTGATCCTTGAAGAGTTCGACCGACGGTGCGTGGCCGATGGCGATGAAGACACCGTCCGTGGAAATTTCCTGGAATTCGCCGGTCGCGGTGTTTTTCAACCGTACGCCGGTAACTGCTTTCGGCATGCCGCCGCCGAGGATCTCGTCGACCTGGTGGTCCCAGATGACGTCGATCTTCGGGTGCTGGAACAGGCGGTCCTGCAGGATCTTTTCCGCCCGCAGGCTGTCACGGCGATGAACCAGCGTCACCTTGGAGGCGAGATTGGCGAGATACAGCGCTTCTTCCACGGCGGTGTTGCCGCCGCCGACAACCACAACTTCCTTGTTGCGGTAGAAGAAGCCGTCACAGGTCGCACAGGCGGAAACGCCGGCGCCCATGTAATCCTGCTCCGAAGACAGGCCAAGCCAGCGGGCCTGCGCGCCGGTGGCGATCACCAGGGCGTCCGCCGTGAACACCGTGCCGCTGTCGGCTTCCAGGCGGAACGGGCGCTGGGACAGGTCAGCCTTCACGATAGTGTCGTAAAGGATCTTGGTGCCGACGTTTTCGGCCTGCTTCTGCATCTGTTCCATCAGCCACGGCCCCATGATGGGATCCGCGAAGCCGGGGTAGTTCTCGACATCGGTGGTAATGGTCAGCTGGCCGCCCGGCTGAATACCGGCCACCAGCGTCGGCTCGATCATGGCGCGGGCAGCATATATGGCAGCCGTGTAGCCGGCCGGGCCGGAGCCGATGATCAGAAGTTTGCTGTGTTCCGTGCTCATGGGCGCACCTTTATCCTGTTTTCATGTCCCGGCGTTTGCGTTGCCAGGTTGGCCCATCGGGGCGTTGTTCCGGGTTTGCCGTGCGGCCGAAAAATCGCTCAAGATGCGTTGAGCGATCACCGGCGTGGCATCTATCGGCTCGTAGGTAGTGGTTTTCAGCGGACCTGGAAAGGGGTGAATGACACCCATGCGTCGCAAAGTCCCCAAAAACCGGGTGATCTTGTCGTGACCGCCGCTCGGCTCGAATACATGGACCGGCTTGCCGGTGGCTGTGGCCTCACCGATCATGTTCGTGGAATCGGCAGTGGCGATGATGGCGTCTGCCTTGGCGAGATAGAGGCCGTAAGGGTTGGGGTCGTCGCCTGTCCAGTAGAGGTGATTTCCCGATTTGGCCAATCCTGCAAGACCATAGGCCAATCCGGCCGGCGTGCGGCGGGAGGCTGTGATCATGAAATGGACATGTGCCTCATGTGCAAGCTCTCGCAGGCCGCTCAAAAGGCGGTTCTGGTCGTCTTCGGAAAACCTGTGGTGCCGGCTGTCCCCGCCGACAAGAACCGCAACACGGGGCCGTGGAAGACCATCTATCTCGGCAACCTGCCGGCTGCGGAGTTCGGCCAGTGTTGCGGCGGAGAACTTGTGTGGGGACGTCGGTGTTACAAGGACGTTCCGTCCGCGCAGCTTGTCATGCTCGGGTACCCAGATGAGATCCGCTGCGTCTGATCCTATGCGCGGGTCTTTCAGGAACACGGTAAAGGTCTTGCCTCCCGAGAGGCGCTTGACCCGGCGCAGATACGGGACCGCCCGGCGGCCGGACGCGATGGCGATATCAGGGTAGGGCGGGGCAATCGGGCTGCCGGGGCGGGTCTCCCGCTCGCGCAGATCGATCGGACCGAAGGGCATCAACCAGGTAAAGGGTGCACGCGGCGCTATGTGGCGTTCTTCAACAGGTGCGCCGAGGGCTTCGGCAACACCGCGGCACTGGGCAACGTCGCCCGCCTTTCCATCGGTGAGGATCCAGAGGGAAGAAGGGGCTTTCTCCGGCGAAAAAGGCATGTTTTGGAGAAGTTCCCCTATCGTAATCTTTCGAAATCGTGCGCAATTTTGTTATAGTCTTGCACAAACGCGCAAAAAATCATAACTCGGCACACAAATAGAGGTTAGCTTGGGATTCCGGTATCGGGCAAGGCGACAGTCTTGCGAAAGACCCGAATGCCCACAGCATGGCGCGTCATGCGAAGCGCGAAGGAGACAGGTTTGAAAGCGCGGCTCGATGCCATTGATTGGCAGATCCTGAAGGAATTGCAGGATGACGGACGGATGACCAATGTGGAATTGGCCCGTCGGGTCGGCATATCCGCTCCTCCCTGCCTGCGCCGGGTGCGCGCGCTGGAGGAAGCCGGGCTCATTCTGGGCTACCGGACCCTGCTTGATGAAAAGCAGCTCGGTTACGACGTGACAGCGTTTGCAATGGTCGGGCTGCACAGCCAGACCGAGGCGGATCTGATTGCCTTCGAACAGACGGTTCAGAACTGGCCGCTGGTGCGCGAAAGCTACATGCTTTCGGGTGAGGTCGACTTCCTGCTGAAATGCGTTTCGCCGGATCTGCAGACCTTCCAGAATTTCATCATTCGCGAATTGACCGCTGCGCCCAACGTCGACAGCGTTCGTACGGCGTTGACAATCCGCCGCACAAAGGATGAGCCTGTCGTTCCAATCGATTGAAGTCCGAACCGGCTGCAAGAAGGAACAAGACGCCATGGCTGTGAAACGTGTCGTTGCCAACATCGCATCGCCGGATACCGGCAAGGCGCAAAGCTTCTACGGCGACGTGCTGGGCATGGACCTGGCGATGGATCACGGCTGGATCGTCACCTTTGCAGGCGAACGGGGGGCGATGGCCCAGGTCAGCATTGCGGCGGAAGGCGGTGCGGGAACGCCCGTGCCCGATTTTTCGGTCGAAGTCGATAACCTTGAAGAAGTGCTGGAAAAAGTGCAGGCAAAAGGCCTCGGCATCGAATACGGCCCGGCAGATGAGCCCTGGGGCGTCAGGCGCTTTTATGTGCGCGACCCTTTTGGCCGCCTGGTGAATATCTTGCAGCACGCGTGAGGCGCTGCCTGCCGATCCGGCAGGCAAGGGCGCCAACAAACTCACGAAGCCAGTTTTTTCACTTTTTTCTGGAGACGCCGGATCAGGGAGATGTCCCTGAGAGCGGCGGTGACCAGTGTAAAGGCGACGGTCACCAGCAGGATGGTCGTCAGTGCCGCAACGGGCAGCATCTGGTCATAGTGGTAGCTGTCGAGCGCCTGGTCGACAGGCTCAATGCCGGAATAGAACCTGCTGCGTATCGTGTCGCTGTAGGTCGTTATGCCAAAGTTGCCATACTTCAGATATTGCAGACCGAAGACGACGAAGAAGACGGCAACAGCCAGAGCGATCAGGTAACCAGCCATCCGCACGGCGAACACGAAGGAGCTTTCGTGGCGTTGCGCGACGAGGCGCTTGAACATCAGGCGTTCGCGTGCCGTGAGCCTGGAAAACAGAAACCAGCGGTATATCCATAACGGCACCGACGCGATCAACAACCATACAGCAATCGCGTTAAAGACCATTGCAAATCCTCCGACACTTTCCGGTTGTCAGCTTAACGGCTGTGTCGTGGACGTCAAAGGGAAAGCTCTGCTTTTGCTGCGACTTAAGGACAGTCGCAGAACGCGCGTACGTTGCCGGGGAGCTGTGCCAGGCAGGTCCGGGTTCAAAGGGAACCCGGACATTGAAACGGCCAGGGGCAATTTTCAGGCCTGCTAAGACCGGGGACGGTCCCTGCAAAGAGAGGCCAGACCGGGAAGGCTCAACACTGAAAGGCTGGGGTCAGACGAAGCGTACGTCCACGATCTCGTAAGACCGGGCACCGCCAGGGGCAGCAACTTCGACACTGTCGCCGATGGACTTGCCAATCAGGGCGCGGGCGATCGGAGAAGAAATAGAGACCTTGTTCTGCTTCACGTCGGATTCGACGTCGCCAACGATCATGTATTTCTTTTCTTCTTCGGTGTCCTCGTCGATGAGGGTGACGGTCGCGCCGAATTTGACAATGTCGCCGGACAGCTTGGACACATCAATGATTTCAGCGCGGGACAGCTTGTCTTCCAGTTCCGAAATACGGCCTTCGTTCAGGCTCTGGGCTTCTTTAGCCGCATGGTATTCCGCATTTTCCGACAGGTCGCCATGCGCGCGTGCTTCAGCAATCGCCTCGACGATGCGCGGGCGCTCTACCGCGGTACGTTCCTTCAGCTCATCCTGGAGCATCTTGTACCCGGCGGAGGTCATCGGAACTTTTTCCATTGGTCTCAGACCTTCAGCTTATTGGGTCCCCCTAATCTCGAGGACCGCGCTTTGACAAAAACAAACCAAGCCGGGAAAGGCGCGCTTTCCCGGCCGGTCACGAGTATAATAGCCTTAGCCGAAGTAGGATTGTAAAGGTCTTACTTCAAGGCTCCCAGCTTTATGGGCGGCAATGCCTTTCGCAGCAGCCACTGATCCTGCAAGGGTCGTGTAATACGGTACCTTGTTCAGAAGAGCCGCCCGGCGCATCGACCGGCTGTCGGAGATGGCCTGTGCGCCTTCGGTCGTGTTGAAGACGAGCTGGACCTCACCGTTCTTGATAGCATCAACGATATGAGGGCGGCCTTCAAGAACCTTGTTGATCTTCTTCACCGCAATCCCCTTGTCCTCGAGGAACTTCTGGGTGCCGCCGGTGGCGATGATCGTGAAGCCGCCGGCTTCCAGGCTGCGGACGGCGTCAAGCACGCCGGCCTTGTCTTCGTCGCGCATGGAAACGAAGACGGTGCCCTTGTCCGGAACCCCTGTGCCGCAGCCGATCTGGGACTTGGCAAAGGCCTTGCCGAAGGCAGTGTCGAGGCCCATGACTTCGCCAGTCGAGCGCATTTCCGGTCCGAGGATCGTGTCGACGCCGGGGAAGCGGGCGAACGGGAAGACAGCTTCCTTGACCGCGATATGGTCGAGTTTCTTCTCGCTGAGGCCGAAGGAAGCCAGGCTTTCTCCCGCCATGATGCGGCTGGCGATCTTGGCGACCGGCGCACCGATCGTCTTGGCGACGAAGGGCACGGTGCGCGATGCGCGCGGGTTGACTTCCAGAACGAAGATCTCGCCGTTCTTGATGGCGTATTGCACGTTCATCAGGCCGCCGACTTCCAGTGCCAGAGCCAATGCCGTGGTCTGGCGCTTGAGTTCTTCAAGCATCTCTTCGCCGAGCGAGAACGGCGGCAGGGAGCAGGCGCTGTCGCCGGAATGGATGCCGGCTTCCTCGATGTGCTCCATGATGCCGCAGACGAACACGTCCTTGCCGTCGCAAAGGGCATCGACATCCACCTCGATCGCGCCGTCGAGATAGCGGTCGAACAGCAGCGGGTTGGTGCCCAGCACAGTGTTGATCTGGCCAGTCTTGTCGTTCGGGTACTTTGCCCGCACTTCCGCCGGGACCAGCTCCGGCAGGGTGCCGAGCAGATAGGAGTTGAGGGCTTCCTCGTCGCGAATGATCTGCATGGCACGGCCACCCAGGACATAGGACGGGCGAACCACCAGAGGCAGGCCGAGCTGACCGGCGATGAGGCGACCCTGTTCGACGGAATAGGCGATGCCGTTTTCCGGCTGCTTCATGTCGAGCTTGATCAGAAGCTTCTGGAACCGGTCACGGTCTTCGGCAAGATCGATCATGTCCGGTGACGTGCCGAGGATCGGCACGTCCGCCTTCACCAGCGCCTGCGCCAGCTTGAGCGGGGTCTGGCCACCGAACTGGACGATGACGCCGTGCAGCGTGCCGTTCTCCTGCTCCTTGCGCATGATCTCCAGCACGTCTTCAGCGGTCAGCGGCTCGAAGTAGAGGCGGTCGGACGTGTCGTAATCGGTAGAGACGGTTTCCGGGTTGCAGTTGACCATGATGGTCTCGTAGCCCGCGTCTTCCAGCGCGAAGGCGGCATGACAGCAGCAATAGTCGAACTCGATACCCTGACCGATCCGGTTCGGGCCGCCACCCAGAATGACCACCTTCTTTCGGTCGGACGGGTTCGCCTCGCACGCGGGCTGCCCCATGAAGGGAGCCTCGTAGGTGGAATACATATAGGCTGTCGGGGATGCGAACTCGGCAGCGCAGGTATCGATGCGCTTGTAGACCGGGTGCACGTCCAGCTGCTTGCGGAGCTTGGCAACGTCCGACGCATCGAGATCGGCAAGGCTTGCTAGGCGCGCGTCGGAAAAGCCCATGGCCTTCAGTTTGCGCAAGTTCGCTGCATCTTTCGGCAGGCCGAGCTTGCGGACCTTCGCTTCCATTTCCAGGATGGCTTCGATCTGTTCCAGGAACCAGGGGTTGATGCCGCTGGCCTCGTAGATTTCCTCGACCGTCATGCCAAGGCGCATGGCCTGGGCGACGTTGAGAAGCCGGGTCGGTGTCGGTGTCGAGACGGCAGCGCGCAGGGCGTTGCGGTCGTCGCCCTGATCAAGGCCCGGGATTTCGGTTTCATCAAAGCCGTTCAGGCCCGTTTCCAGACCACGCAACGCCTTCTGCAGGCTTTCGTTGAAGGTCCGGCCAATGGCCATCACTTCGCCGACCGACTTCATGGCAGTGGTCAGGGTTGCTTCGGAGCCCGGAAATTTTTCGAAGGCGAAACGCGGGATCTTGGTGACCACGTAATCGATGGTCGGTTCGAACGATGCCGGGGTCGCGCCGCCGGTGATGTCGTTCTCCAGTTCGTCCAGCGTGTAGCCGACAGCAAGCTTGGCCGCGATCTTGGCGATCGGGAAGCCGGTTGCCTTGGAGGCCAGGGCGGAAGACCGCGACACGCGCGGGTTCATTTCGATGACGACCAGGCGGCCATTGTCCGGATTGACCGCGAACTGCACGTTCGATCCACCGGTTTCGACGCCGATCTCGCGCAGCACCGCAATCGAGGCGTCGCGCATGATCTGGTATTCCTTGTCGGTCAGCGTCAGGGCCGGCGCGACAGTGATGGAATCACCGGTATGCACGCCCATCGGATCGACGTTCTCGATGGAGCAGATGATGATGCAGTTGTCCGCCGTGTCGCGGACAACTTCCATTTCATATTCCTTCCAGCCGAGCAGGCTCTCGTCGATCAGGACCTGACCGACCGGAGACGCGTCGATGCCGGAGCGGACGATGGTTTCGAATTCTTCCCGGTTATAGGCAACGCCGCCGCCGGTGCCACCCAGGGTGAAGGCGGGACGGATGATCGCCGGCAGGCCGATCTCGTCGATGGCGCGCATGGCTTCAAGATAGCCGGCATTGCGGTCGTAACCGACGATCCGGCCGTTCTCGTCGTGAATTGCCGGGGAGGAGGCAATGGCCGCGCGCGGGTTTTCCAGACCGATGACGTCCATCGCAGCCCGGAACTTTTCGCGGTCTTCAGCCTTTTCGATGACATCGGCGCGGGCGCCGATCATTTCCACGCCGTATTTTTCCAGAACACCCATCTGTTCCAGATCGAGTGCGCAGTTCAGCGCGGTCTGGCCACCCATCGTCGGCAGAAGCGCGTCCGGGCGTTCCTTCTCGATGATCTTGGCCACCAGCTCGGGAGTGATCGGCTCGATGTAGGTCGCGTCAGCCAGGTCCGGGTCGGTCATGATCGTCGCCGGGTTCGAGTTGACCAGGATGATGCGATACCCTTCCTCGCGCAGCGCCTTGCAGGCCTGGGTGCCCGAATAATCGAATTCACATGCCTGACCGATGACAATCGGACCGGCACCAATAATCAGGATGGAAGAGATATCTGTGCGTTTTGGCATCTCGGCTCGCAGCTCGCAGCGGCCTTTCCGGACAGCGGGCTCGCTATTCGGTCTGGCTCGGACATGAGGGTATGACTATGTTGGCTGAGCGCGTCTTATAGGGAAAAGCTGCGCAGGAGGGAACCCCGCCAGGGCGTGAAAGTCGACCTTTTGCGAGCTAAAATCACGACTTTATTCCGGCTTGGCAATTTCGGCGGGTAACGGGATCGTTGTCTGGCCGTCAAAGTCGCCGATCCCTTCCGACAATGCATAGCAGGCAAGGCGGATGGATTTGGGAATTTCAACGGGTCGCCCGTCGCGATTTCCCTTTTCGTAATACTGGATCATGCGCTTCTTCAGGCCCAGACGGTCTGCCGCATCCTTCTGCTTGAGCCCGAGTGCTCGCCGCCAATGGCGGAACTGCTGCGGGGTCATGCCGGGCATGGTGTCTTTGGATTTTGAATCGGCCATTTCGTCTTATTCCAGAATACCTTGGTTGCGGGCATCCCCTTGCGGGTTCGCTCGTCCGGTACTTCTGACAAAAAATAACCTTGCTCATCGCTTGTCAATCGAGAAGTGCACAATGTGCTCTTTTGCGTCGATGGAGGTGGTTGAATTTGATGGTAAAATTGACCGTGTGGACAAAAAATTGATATACTTGTTCGGTGCCGTAACGGTTGGTCAAATAAGTGATAAGCTTAGATTTTTCCTTATCTTTTCATGAGGAGTAAGGCTGAATTGATATTCGCGCATAGCGGGTATTGTTGCGTATGTAGCGTTCTTTTTCGTCTCGCGGATCACGATTCGTGAACTTTTTTGCCTACATAGTATCTAAGGGAAATTCACTAATTGTAATAATCCTCAGGGTTAGGAGTAAGCGAACTAAGTAATTTTCCCTTGGTCGTTGCCGTGAGGTAAAGAAAATTTATTGTGGATTTATATATTCAAGAAAAGTCTAGTTCTTATATTCAGATTATCGATAATTAATATTTGTTCGTGTTTTGGCTAAAGTGCCCCTGAATAAACATTCGTAGTTGCGTGTCCTTTCTCGTAGGTTTTTAGTTTTAGTTTTCGCATAACTGAAACTTCCGTAAAAACTGGGCAATATTCCTAAATTTGGCGTAGATTTTAACTGTCGATCCGGTGTATTAGACTACTGCTTAGTCTCCTATGAGTTTGGCGTTGGGAGCTTCTGAAGCGAAGAGCATTGCGCTTCAAGCTGCGGGGGCTGTAATTGCGGTGCTAGTGGGACCTGATGAACCGGAGGTGGGACCGGCGAGTCGGGAGCGCAGCAAGACCCAGCCAGACTTGGAACAAAAAAGACAAGATCGGGCTTAAAAGTATGAACAATGTAGCAACCAAGATGGTCGTGGTGCCGGATATTGCCGGGCCAGGACAAGAAGTGATGCTTGACGATCGCGCTCTCGCGATCTCGGAAATGTCCGAGCGGTTCGACGTAACCCTCAGGACGCTTCGTTTCTACGAAGAAAAGGGTCTTCTCAATCCGGTTCGCAAGGGCGCACGCCGTTTCTACGGTCCTCGTGACGTTTCGCGGATGCGGGTAATCCTGCAGGCCAAGAAGATCGGCCTCACGCTTGCCGAAATCCGCCGGGTGATCAAGCTGGTGGAAGGCAACGGCAAACGGGAAGACCAGTTCAAGGAACTTCAGGAAATCTGCCTTGCGCAACAGGAAATCTTGGTGGAGCAGAAGCAGATGCTTGACGAGCAGATCGCAGAAGTCGGTCAGATCCTGACGGCATTTGACGAACTGATCGGATAAAGCTTCCGGCATCAGTTATCAAAAAACCCCGGCGTGCACTGCACGCCGGGGTTTTTTATTTGAGACAATGCTGCATTCCGGTGGCGGAGTGGCGTTGGCCGGCTGGTTCGTCGGCCGAACGCTTGTCTACATTTCCCGGGGCCTGAGTAGGTCAGGCTGCCGATTTCGCGCTTTCCATCAGGTCGGTGAACCGCTTGAACAGGTAGTGGCTATCACGCGGGCCGGGGGATGCTTCCGGGTGATACTGGACGGAAAACACGGGTTTGTCCTTCATCGCCAACCCACAGTTGGATCCGTCGAACAGGGACACATGGGTCTGCTGAACGTTGTCCGGCAGACTGTCCGCATCCACCGCGAAACCATGGTTCATCGACGTGATTTCAACCTTGCCGGTGGTATGGTCGAATACCGGATGATTGGCGCCATGGTGTCCCTGGTGCATCTTGAGGGTCTTGCCGCCAAGCGCCAGAGCGAGCATCTGGTGGCCAAGGCAGATACCGAACGTGGGAACGCCAGCATCGACAATCTTTCTGATCATCGGCACCGCGTAGTCGCCCGTTGCGGCCGGATCACCGGGCCCGTTTGACAGGAACACCCCATCGGGCGCTTGCGCCAGGACGTCATCCGCCGTCGCGGTCGCGGGGAGAACCGTGACCTCGCAGCCGGCGTCAGCCAGAAGGCGCAGGATGTTGCGCTTGATGCCGTAGTCGATGGCAACGACCTTGAACTTGCCGGCCTTTGCCTCGCCGTAGCCCTCGTCCCATTTCCAGGTCGTCTGGTGCCACTGGTGCGACTGGGTGGTGGAAGCGTCCTTGGCAAGGTCCATACCCACCAGGCCGGGCCAGTTTCTGGCAGCCGTTTTCAAGGCATCGACATCGAATTTGCCGTCCGGCAAATGCGCGATCACGCCGTTGGGCACGCCTTTTTCACGGATCAGCGCGGTCAGCGCGCGGGTGTCGATGCCGCTGATGCCGATCAGGTTGCGGCTCTTCAGCCACGCATCGAGATGTTTTGCCGCCCTGTAGTTGGCCGGATCGGTGATGGCGGCTGCCAGCACAACGCCGCGGATGCCGCTGTCTGCGGCCATGTTGACCGTCTCGATGTCTTCATCGTTGGTGCCGACATTGCCAATATGCGGAAATGTGAAGGTGATGATCTGACCGGAATAGGATGGGTCGGTCAGGATCTCCTGGTAACCGGTCATTGCCGTATTAAAGCAAATCTCACCAACGGCTTGGCCGGTTGCGCCGAGGCCCTGTCCCTCGATTACACTGCCGTCGGAGAGCACAAGCAAGGCGGTCGCCGGGGTCTCGGACCATGCGTCTGCAGTCGTCATGTCTTGTTTCCAGATCTTGTTGGTGACATCATGCGCTGCAGGAAGGGCGTCTGCGGCGGGCTGGAAAGCCCGCAAAAGGCCGCCTGCATTAAGCGCGGGACTCTATGGGAAGCGGCTTGGATCGTCAATATTGATCCTCTGAAAAAAGATCTTTAAAATTCAATGGCTTGGCTGAGAAAATGGAATGGCGCCCCTGAGCGCCGGGCCTCAGCGCGGCAGGGGTGGGGTGAACCATGCGCGATGTGATGCGCGAAAGAATCAACGCTGCCCTGAAAGCGGCACAGGACGAAGGCGACAAGCGCAGGTGCGCCACGTTGCGTCTGGTGCAGACCGCTGTGAAGGACCGTGAGGCTGCTGCCCGTGAAAACGGCAAGGACGGCGTCAACGAAACCGAAGTGATTGAGATCCTTCAAAAAATGATCCGTCAGCGGGAAACTTCCGCGGAAGAGTTCGAAAGCAGCGGACAGCTCGACCTGGCCGAGCAGGAGCGCGAAGAGCAGGAAATCATCCGTGAATTTCTGCCCGTTCAGCTCAGTGACGAGGAAATGCAGAAGATCTGCGAAGAGACGGTCAAGGATATCGACGCGCATGGTCTGCGTGACATCGGCCGCTGCATGAACGAACTGAAGAGCCGTTATCCCGGGAAAATGGACTTCGTGCAGGCGTCCTGCCTGGTGAAGGACATGTTGCGCGCTGACGGTGGTGAACAGGGCAGCACCGGGACTGGTAAGCAGGACTGAGCCGCTGTTGCAGCCGGTGAGGCTGATGCAAAAATCTTCCAGAAGCCGGGCATGAGGCCCGGCACCACTGGAAACGACCTTCAAGACATTCTATTTTGGCGGACTGACCGGCGGCGCCCGAATGTGCCGATGGCAGGATGCCGTTTTCTGTAATCCGGACCCGTACACTGTTCCATGCGTTTCGAACCGCGCCTACTCGATGAAATTCGTGCCCGTCTGACCTTGTCGGATGTCGTTGGGCGGCGTGTGACCTGGGACAGGCGCAAGACGCAGCCGGGCAAGGGCGACTATTGGGCGTGCTGCCCGTTTCATCAGGAAAAGAGCCCAAGTTTTCACGTCGACGATCGCCGTAACCGCTACAAATGTTTTGGCTGTGGTGCGTCCGGTGATCATTTTACGTTCCTGTGTGAAACCGAAGGGCTGAGCTTTCCGGAGGCTGTCGAACGCCTTGCCGAACAGTCCGGCGTCGGTCTGCCTGCGCCCGATCCCCAGGCGGCCCGGCGCGAGAAGAAGCGGGCCGGGCTTGCTGATATCTGCGAAATGGCGGCGCAGTTCTTTCAGGCCGAGTTCGCGGGCCCACGTGGCGACACCGCCCGTGCCTATACGCAAAAACGCGGCCTGACGCCCGATACGCTGCGCGAATTCCGGTTCGGGTTTGCGCCTGAAAGCCGCGATGCGCTGAAGGGATATCTAGCAGCGCGCGAGATCCCGGAAGCTGCAATCATCGAGGCAGGGCTCATCATCAAGCCGGAAGACGGGCGCCCGTCCTACGACCGGTTCCGCGGACGTTTGATGATCCCGATCCAGGACGACCGCGGCCGGGTGGTCGCCTTTGGCGGGCGAACCCTGTCTCCGGACGGACAGCCGAAATATCTGAACTCGCCGGAAACACCTCTTTTTCACAAGGGTGTCATGCTATTCAACGCCCATCGCGCACGCGAACCCGCCTTCAAAAGCGGCGAGGCAGTGGTGGTGGAGGGCTATCTCGATGCGATCGCCCTCTGGCAGGCGGGCATCCACCATGTGGTCGCGTCCTTAGGCACGGCCTTTACCGAAGACCAGGTGGTGCGGCTCTGGAAATTCGCTCCCGAACCGGTGATCTGCTTTGACGGCGACGCGGCAGGTGTTTCGGCAGCACATCGCGCCATCGACCGGATCTTTCCGGTGCTTAAGAGCGGCTATTCGTTCCAGTTCTGCTTCCTGCCTGACGGCATGGACCCCGATGACCTCATCAAGCAGCGCGGGGTGGCAGGCTTTCATGACGAAGTCGAGCGGGCACAGTCCCTGTTCGATGTGGTCTGGGAGCGGGAGATTTCCGTTTCACGACTCGATACGCCTGAACGCAAGGCGGCACTGGAAAAGCGGTTCGATGATCTGATTGCCACCATTCGCGACGAGCGGGTGCGTCGACGGTATCAGCTCGATCTCAAGTTCAAGCTGTCGAACCTGTTCTTCGAGCAGGCACGCCAGTCCCGGCAGGGAGGCAAGGGCGGCAAGGGCGGTGGCTCCGCCGACGCGGCGTCTCCGCTCGGCACGGCACGCGAACGGGTTGCTGCCAGCCACGATTTCGGCACCGAACGACTGGTGCTCGGTTTGAGCATGCGCTTCCCGCATCTGCTCGACAGGAACTTCGAGCGGTTTTCCAGGTTGCCTTTTGCTAATGACCTCCACAGGCAATTGCGGGACATTCTGTGCCGGATCGTCGACGACCTGGAAGCGACGCCCATTTCCGACCTGACCAGCGCATTCGAGGAACCGCTTCGGGATATCATGGGTGAAATGATGCTCGAAACCATCGGCATGCAGCAGCAACGTGGCGCGGAGTTTTCCGCGCTGATCCATCGCTTCCCGCTTCTGAAATCCAACCCGCCGGAGGATTTCATCGAAGCGGCCTATCTGCACTTTCTCGATGTCCTGGAACTCAATGCGCTGGAAGACGAACTCTCCTCCGAGCTTGCTACCGCGGACGAGCAGCTTGATGAGAATTCCTGGATGCGCATCCAGGCCTTGACGCAGGACCTCAGCCGGAGGCGAGAGGAATGTGCGCGCGATGAAGCCGACCTTGCCGAGCGTGCCAAAAAGATCCGCACGGCACCTCCTGTGGCCGTGGCAGCTCATTGACGGAATGGCTTGCCGGTAGCTTAAACGAGGATGTGTGGACCTTCAGTTGCGGAAAAGGGAACTTTTGGAGCTGCGACCCGTTTTCTGGCGACGAACCGGCATTGGGCCTGAAAATGCCCTCTTTGGTGTGCGCAGGAGCACAAAAATGGCATTTTCCAATTGACCGGTGACGAATCACACTTGCGAATCGCGTGAGCCGAGCTAAATAGAACCTTTGCAGCCCTCAAGCGCCGGAGCTTTCAAGCCTGCTCGCGGCAAAAGTCTTAATATAGCTGCAACCCGAACGAACACCTTTTACGCATCCGTTTCCGGATGCCGACAGAAAAGGCCGTGTGCTGCGTCGATGCTGAAATATGCCAATGTCGAAAAGTGTACGGTTAATTGGGACTTAAGGGACACGGCTTACAAACCTAACCGCAGTGATTCTTTCAGACGCCGCCGCACCACATGCTGGCGCGCTGGGGGTGAATTGGGTTGAAGCCAAACAAAGGGCGCGGCGTGGCCGGACCGGCCGCGAACTGGAGCACGATATGGTAGCCAAAGCGACACAAGCAGACGACACACAGGAGCAGAGCACGGACGGCCCTGACGGCCCTCTGCTGGACCTGTCGGATGCCGCTGTCAAAAAGATGATCAAAGCCGCCAAGAAACGCGGCTATGTCACCTATGATGAACTGAACGAGGTTCTGCCCTCGGAGCAGGTGTCTTCGGAAAAGATCGAAGACACCATGTCCATGCTTTCCGACATGGGCATCAACGTGATCGATTCCGACGAAGCCGAAGAAGGCCCGGAAGAAGTCGATGGCGGCGATCTGGTTGCCGCAAGCACGACGGCACTTGCCAAGAGCACCACGAAAGAGCCCGCCGACCGCACCGACGATCCCGTGCGCATGTATCTGCGCGAGATGGGCTCGGTCGAGCTCCTGTCGCGTGAAGGCGAAATCGCGATTGCCAAGCGCATCGAGGCTGGCCGCGAGGCGATGATTGCGGGTCTTTGCGAAAGCCCGCTGACCTTCCAGGCCATCATCATCTGGCGTGACGAGTTGAACGAAGCCCAGGTTCTTCTGCGTGACATTATCGATCTGGAAGCAACCTATGCCGGCCCTGATGCCAAGGCCGGCCCGGCCGTTGCCAATGACGATGTGGCGCCGGGCGAAGGCAATTCGGAAAACTCCGGCGGTGCGTCTGAAGACACCGAAAACGAAAGCGAAGACGGTGACGGCGAGGATGACGACGACGAGTTCGAATCCAACGTTTCCCTGTCCGCGATGGAAGCCGAGCTGAAGCCGGGCGTCCTGGAAACCTTCGACAACATCGCCGACAACTACAAGAAGCTTCGCCGCCTGCAGGATCAGCTGGTGGAAAACAAGCTGGCCAACAAGACCCTGTCGCCAAGCCAGGAGCGCCGCTACAAGAAGCTGAAAGAAGACATCATCGTTGATGTGAAGAGCCTTTCGCTCAACCAGAACCGTATCGACGCCCTGGTTGCCCAGCTCTATGACATCAACAAGCGCCTGATGGGCTATGAAGGCCGTCTGCTGCGTCTGGCCGACAGCTACAATGTCGACCGCACGGACTTCCTGAAGCAGTATCAGGGTGCCGAGCTCGACCCGAACTGGCTGCGCAAGGTTGCCAATCTTTCCACACGTGGCTGGAAAAACTTCATCGCGAAGGAAAAGGAAACCGTTCGCGAGCTGCGTCAGGACATCCAGACGCTGGCCACCGAAACCGGGCTCGAAATCACCGAATTCCGCCGCATCGTTGCAATGGTGCAGAAGGGCGAGCGCGAGGCACGTATCGCGAAGAAGGAAATGGTCGAGGCGAACCTGCGTCTCGTGATCTCCATCGCGAAGAAATACACCAACCGCGGCCTGCAGTTCCTGGATCTGATCCAGGAAGGCAACATCGGCCTGATGAAGGCGGTGGACAAGTTCGAATACCGGCGCGGCTACAAGTTCTCCACCTATGCGACATGGTGGATCCGGCAGGCGATCACCCGTTCGATCGCCGACCAGGCCCGTACCATCCGTATTCCGGTGCACATGATCGAAACGATCAACAAGATCGTGCGTACGTCGCGCCAGATGCTGCATGAAATCGGACGCGAGCCGACCCCGGAAGAGCTGGCTGAAAAGCTGCAGATGCCGCTGGAGAAGGTTCGCAAGGTTCTGAAGATCGCCAAGGAACCGATCTCGCTCGAAACACCGATTGGTGATGAGGAAGATTCGCATCTGGGCGACTTCATCGAGGACAAGAACGCGGTTCTGCCCATTGATGCGGCCATCCAGTCGAACCTGCGCGAAACGACGACCCGCGTGCTCGCCTCGCTCACTCCGCGTGAGGAACGCGTGCTGCGCATGCGTTTCGGTATCGGCATGAACACCGACCACACTCTGGAAGAAGTCGGGCAGCAGTTCTCGGTTACCCGTGAACGTATCCGCCAGATCGAAGCGAAGGCGCTGCGCAAGCTGAAGCACCCGAGCCGGTCTCGCAAGCTGCGTTCGTTCCTGGACAGCTAAGCTGCCGGGAAGAGCTTGAAACATCAAAGAACCCGGCGGAGACGCCGGGTTTTTTTGAAACTTCGAACCTGAAATCAACCGGCAACTTTGCTTTAAGGGCGCTCTATTGGCCATCACCGCCGACATGGACCGGAACATGGTCGGGATCGAGCCTGCGGACCGGCGGCTTTTCCTGTGGGGGCTTGTGGTCTCCGCCGTGCTGCACGCGCTTGTGGCCTTGATGCTGCTGGAAGGCGTATCCGGCTATACGACCCAGCCCTTGCAGGACGTGGTTGAAGTCGAGCTATTGCCCCCGCCGCCGCAGGAGGAAGAGACGCCACCTGTGGAACTTGAGCAACCTGAACCGGAGCAGCCGGAGCAGGAAGAGGTGGAAACACCCGAACAACCCGAGCCGCCGGAACAGGAGCAGGCCGAGGAAGCCCCGCCGCCACCTCCACCACCGCCAGCGTCCGCTCGCGAAGACCTTGCCGAGACGCCCGAACAACCGCCAGAGCCGTCCGTTCTGCAGGAAGTGACCGAGTTCGGCGAAGAAGACACGGGGCTGCAAGGGGAAGAGGAAACGCCGCCGGCATCCGCGGAAAGCGCGTCCTCGGAGAGTGAGCAGCAGGCGGAAACCGACGCGCAGACGGATGAGGCCCAGGCGGGCGAAACGGACGCCGGCGAAGGCGAAGGTGAGGGCGAAGGTCAGGAGACCGAGGCTGCCGAAACCGAAGCGCCGCAGGAGGATGCTTCGGAAGAAGCGCAGGATACCGCCGCTGAAGACGCCGCTGATGATAGCGCAGCTCTTGAGGAGGCCTCAGACGTTGCCGAAACACCCGAACAGCCGGAGGCCCTGCCAGAGGAGACCGTTGGAACCGGCGCGGAAACGGACACGGCTGAAACCGGAGAGCAGCCCGCCGAAGACTTCGGAATTGTCGGACCGATCGCAACAAACAAGACGCCCGCTCCCAAACCACCGAAACCGGTGGCTTCGCCTCAACGCGACCAGGCAGGAGGAGGGAGGGCATCAGGCGGCTCGGAAGGACCTCCAGCCGGAATGATTGCAGCTCGGGAACTTTATTCCCGCGATATTCTGGATGATCCGCAGGCACGCACGGCCATGCGCGGCATGACCGAGGGCCAGCGGCTGAACCTTTTGTGCATGACCGAGTTGAGAGAGCAGATTGCTTCCGTCAGTTCCTTGCCGCCGGAACTGCTGCCGTCTTTCCGGCCTCGTGGCGGCAACGTTCTGCAGCCGCGTATCGCCGCTTTCCGCAGTCTTGGCCGCTGGTTCGACGTGGCTTTCCGCTGCGAGACGGACAGCGGCGTGACGCGTGTGGAGCGGTTCTCCTTCAAGATCGGCAAGGAGATCCCGCAAAGTCAGTGGCTGGAACGGGGACTGACGGGGTTCTGATCCCGCCAGTTTGACTGACCTCAGGACTGACTCTTGAATTGCAGCGACGCGTTGGCGATTTCGTGCGCACGCATGTTCACCGCCCAATTGTAGAACGAGGTCTTGCGAGAGAGGCCGAGTATGGAACTGATGATCACGTGCGACGGGGTCTTCATCGCCAGCGCGGTGAATTCCAGCGGCTCATCGCTTTCACTCGTGCGGGCACCGACAGTCACTTCGGTGGCTTCGATAAATGGCGGGTCGAGCGTCACCGCTTTCGACGTCGCACCCGCGTCGAAAATGATGTCGGAACCTTCGAACTCCCGTCTGGTCTTGCTCAGTTCCTGAACTAGGTCTACCGGCTGCTGTGCGCTGATCGCCTTCAGTCTGGCGAACCCGAGGATCTCGCCGTTGGAGCCCGTGCGGGCAAAGTCGATGGCCATGCGATCGGCCAGACCGGATTGCGGCTGGTTGACATGCCAGGACGCCGGGAAGAAGAAACCGATGTCCTGGAACGGGGAAAAGTTGCTCCAGTCCTCGATCACGTTCGGCTGCCTGACCTGCTCGGTGCGGAAGGACCTGACGGCCATGTTGACGACGTCCGAAAGGGCAGCAAACTCGCTGGAAGGAACAAAGGCCTGGATCAGGATCAGCGTATTGCCATTCACCGTGACGGTGACGAGGCCGCGCAGTTCGTGGCCTTCGGCCCTGACGAAGCAGCTTGCGCGTGCGCGGCGAGCATCGATCGGTTGCAGGGTGTCGACATGCCAGGACGACAGGGAGCAGTAGTATTCGAGCCAGTGTGCGGCCGAGATCTCGTTGTTGAGGAGAATGCCGATCACCTGAACGGAGATATTCGTCGCCTGGGGAGGTTCGAAAACCGCAATGATGGTGGGGCTGTCCACCGTTAGGGGCTGCTCGTTGACCTGCTTCACCTCCCAGCTTCCGGGAAGCAGAAGTTGGAACGCAAACGGGGCCGGGCTGATTGCGGTCAGTTCGGCGGCGACATAGTCCTCAGTGGTCATTCCGATCATCACCCTTGGGTGTTCTTGCCGGCGGTCTCGAGTGCAAAACCACCTGTCTAATAAACTCCGACAAAGACCTTGAAGCCCGCCATCGGACCAGCCCCTGCCTTGGCTTCCGCAGTCACGCCATAGGCGCCACCGATTTTTCCTGCCTGCGCGCTGGCCCCGGCTGCAGCCCCGACACCGGCTTCTCCGCGACCTCCGATTCGAAGGCCGTGGTCATAGGCACTGTCGAGCGTTCGTTTCGCCGGATCTCCGCTCACCCAGCTCAAAAACGGGCCAAGGGTGTTGTCGTACAGCGTTTTGGGACTGATGTTAATGGTGCCTTCGGCGCTGGCCTGTACCAGAACGAGTTCACCTCCGATTTTGCCTTCCACTCCCGCAAAATCTTCGGATTTTCGGAAGCCGACACCCCCTTCGGCTGAAGCGGACAAGGCTTCGCCTTCCACCTTGCCACCGACAAGCCCGTTAAGCGTCTTGCCTTCGGCCTTTCCGGTGATGGCGGCGACCTTCGCATTTGCATAAGCTCCAGCGGCAAAATCCCCGTTGATATCGCCGGATATGCCGAGCTTTGCCTCCGCGCTCGCCTCGGTCTTGAAATGACCGCCTTCCGATTCCCAGAAGGTCTTTTCCTTGCTGAACAGCTCATACTCGTATTCGGCGCTGATCTCGGCGTCGTCCTTAAGCTGATCCTTCAGCGAACGCTGTTCTTTGTCCGGATTCTCAACGCCTTTCGAGTTGTATTTTTTCTTGTATCTTTCCTTGTACGGCTTCTCGCCCCCTTTCTCCGCGCTGGCGGAGAACTTGTGCGGACTTTTTGCCGGAGGCGCTGCGCCGCCTGCTCCTCCGCCACCGCCTCCACCACCACCGCCTTGCGTTCCGATCAGAACCGTTGGCAGGCCGGTTATGATTGTTCCGGCCTTTGCGGTCAGATCGGTCATTCGCGCAGCAGGGCTGCCTTCGACCAGAACCGTCCACGCACCCGTAATGATGGGGTCACCACCAGCTGGAGGCGGCGGGCCGACGCAAACGCACATGTCGCCAACACGTGCCTGCGGCAGCTTGCCGGTAAGCACGGTATAGGCGCCTTTCCATACGATTGGCGCGGGAACCCCCATGCACATGGGGCAGGTATGCAGGTCGGTGAGACGAGCGGCAGGAAAACCCATAAATGAACCGGTCTTAATAAAAACTGCCGGATCATCGGAAAGTTGTTTCACACTGTCAATACTGCTTATCGCGACCAGGAGACGGATCGGGCATGAAGAAGACCTTCGTTGCTGCAGAACAGGCAAAGGTCACCCGAGTTGAGGCGGCAGTTTTCTTGGAATGAAAGTTTACGTAACGACAATCACCAGAATTTCATAACCGTCAGTCTATCCTTCTCCTGCTTTCCCGATTGGCAAACGGAGGGATTTCATGAGCGACGTCCGGCAGACCTTCTCCACCGCATCAGTTGCAAGCCTCGATAGTCCGCAGGCCTATATCGAGGAGACACCGATCTGGCGCGATGGTACGGATGTCGACAGTTCCATCCTGACCGGCATGCAGTGGCGTATCTGGTGGCTGGCCTGCGCCGGCAAGTTCTTTGAAGGCATGGTTGTCTTCATGACCGGCATCGCCCTCCCGCTGATCGGGCGGGAATTCAAATTGACAGCGGTGGAGCACGGACTTGTCAGTTCGGCGATCCTGTTCGGCATTCTGATCGGGGCGACAGCACTGGGCGGGCTTGCGGACCGGTTCGGACGACGGGCGATGTTCATCGTCGAGATGGCGCTCTTCATCGCCTTTCTGCTGGTGCTTTCGATAGCGCCGAACCTTGCGATTACCCTTATAGCGCTCTTCGGTGTCGGCCTGGCGCTCGGCTGTGACTATCCGACGGCACATATGGTGATCTCGGAGAACATTCCGGCGCGGGCACGTGGAAGGATGGTTCTGGGAGCCTTCAGTTTTCAGGCGGTCGGCGCATTGTCGGGTACAGGGCTTGCCTTTCTGACGCTCACCTGGTTTCCGGACCCCGAAGCCTGGCGCTGGATGTATCTGACGGCCGTTCCGCCTGCTCTTCTGATCCTGGCCGGCCGCTTCTTTGTTCCGGAAAGCTCCAACTGGTTGATCGTGAGGGGACGGGTAGCAGAAGCGGAAACCGCACTGCTGAGATTGCTGAACCGGCGCCCGAGATATCCAAGCGAGATTTCGCTGAAGGCCGAAACAGCCGCTTCGCCGCATGCGCACAAAGTCAAGTGGAGCCGGTTCCTGACAGACCGGAAACTGCGCAAGGCGACGATCTTTGCGTCGGTTCCCTGGTTCCTGCAGGATCTCGGGACATATGGCATCGGCATTTTCACGCCGGTCATCCTGGCCAGTTCAATTGGCAACAAGCGCGAGCACGCACAGTCGCTCTCTGATCTGGTCTACAATGATCTGCTTGCGGCGAAAGGCGCCGCCCTGATCGACGTCCTGCTGATTGTCGGCATTGTCTTTGCCGTGATGTTCACTGACCGGATCGGCCGTGTCCGCCTTCAGGTGATCGGTTTCATCGGCTGCGCCGTTGGTCTGGCGATTGCGGCTTCAGGCAACCATGCAGGGTCTGGATGGGACGTCCCCCTGATCTTTGCAGGCTTCATGCTGTTCAACTTCATGACCAACATGGGACCGAATGCGCAGACCTACCTGATTGCCGGCGAGGTGTTTCCTGTCGCCTATCGCGGCACGGGGGCGGGCCTTGCGGCGTCCTTCGCCAAGATCGGCGCCGTTCTGACTGCCTTCCTGTTTCCGATTCTGCTCAAGGACCTGGGAACGGACGTGCTGCTGGCTGGCCTCGTGGTTACCTCGCTGCTGGGGGCGGTGGTGACGTGGGTCTACCGGATCGAGACGCGCGGTGCCGGCCTTGGGTGAGGAGGGCGGCTATTCGTTTGCGATGGCGCTTTCCCGTGCAGTCAATCTGTGACGTAGCACCAGCATCGCCAGGGCTGGAACCAATGTCAGGCCCGCATTGACGTAGAAGACGGAGGCGCCGGACCGCGCGACGGCCTCCCGGGTGAGCAGTTCTTCCGATCCCGGTGCAACAAGACCGGTGACAATTGCGATCAGTCCGGTAAGGCCGCCGCCGATGGCAATACCGGCAGAGGAAATGGTCGGCAGGATGCTGGAGACCAGGTTCTGGTCTTCTCCCTCGGCGGTGTACATCAGCGAACGCATCAGGATCTGGTTGCACAGCCCGTGGCCGGCACCGGCAACCACGGCAGCGAGCGCAAACAAAGGCAGCGACGCGGTCGTGATGGCAAGAGCAGTGAGGGTCAAGCCGCCGGCGATCAGGAACGGACCGGTCGTCAGATAGGTCAGCTCGCGCTGCCGCGACGGTGCACGGGAAGAGATGACGGCGAAGATCGACCAGGAGAAGGCGAGCCCGGCGGCAACATAACTTGCCTGCGTCACGCTGAGACCCCAGTAGACCTGGCCGACCGTCGTCACGAAAACCGCCCGCACCGCAGCGGCAGCGGAAATGAGGAACACGATCCAGGTGCCGAGGCCGATCAGGGTCTGCGCCCGGAAGGCATCGCGCGGGAAAAGGCGATGCGGGCTTGCGGCGTCAAAGGTCAGCAGCAGCGCTGCGGTTGCCAGACCGGCTGCAATCGTCAGGGCAAGCGGCAGGGGCGCATGCAGCTCGCCTATCACGGTCAGGAGAAAGATGCTTGCTGCCAGCAGGGCAAGGCGAACCAGCAAACGGACCGGCAATCTTCTGGCCGTGGGGTCGCTTGCCGTGGCCGGACGCACTGCGTGCGCAGGCAAGGCCGTGTTCATTAGGACGAACAGCAGCAGCACGAAGGGTATGTTGATCAGAAAGGCGGCGCGCCACGACCAGAGTTCGGACAGCAAGCCGGCCGAAACCGGCCCGATACCCGCTGCAACGGCCCAGACCCCTGCCAGCAAGGCAAAGACACGCGGGGCGATGTTACTGGGGAAGAGATCCGGGATCAGCGAATAGCACAGCGCGATGATCATGCCTTCGCCGAAACCCTGCAGGGCGCGTCCGGCAATCAGCCCTTCCAGAGATGTCGAGAGACCCGCGAGCACCGATCCGCCCGCAAGCAGGAGCGACGCCAGCAGGAAGGGACTGCGGGCACCGAAACGGACCTTTGCTGCGCCAGTGAGGCAGCCCGCCAGGATTGCCATCATTTCAAAGGAGGAAAATACCCAGAACGCACGGTCCTGTCCGCCAAGATCGCGGATGATGTCCGGCAGGACAGCGGTGGTAACAAAGCCGTTTATGGCGTGAGATCCGACCCCGAGTACCAGCGCCAGTGTGCCGGCCGCGCGTTCCGGTGAAAAGAGTGACGGGCTGACGGGCGGGAGCGCTGGCGAGCTGATGGACATGACAACCTCGATAAAGAAAGTATTTTCTTTATATATTGAGCTTCGGAAATAAAGAAAGAAATTTATTTTTTTATTTTAGCGCCGGTATGCGTGAGGGTTTAGCCCTCGAAGGCCCTTGGTTCATGCCGGCCCGGACGATGTAACCAGGGATGCCGAATTCGCGAAGAGACCTATTATGGATGGGTTTCTGTCAGTGACAGGAAATGTGCGGGAACGGCATCCGTCAGCCAAACGCCGTTCTCCGTTCTGTAAAACGTGTGCCCCACGGCCTGCATTGCGCTGGCCGCGACCTGAAGAATTGCAGGTTTGCCGTGACGGCTTCCGACCTTGTGCGCGGTGTCGCGATCCGGTGACAGATGCACATGGTGCCGCGCCATAGGTTTCAGGCCTTCGGCCAGAATAGGCGGCAGAAAGCGTGTTGCCGTTCCGTGGAACAGGAACTCCGGAGGCTGTAAAGCTGTGAGGCCCAGTTCAATGTCAATCGAATGACCCTGATGTGCGCGAATGTGTTTGCCGTCTTCGGAGAACTCGAAGCGTTTCTTGTCGTTGGTCGCGACGATTCTTTCCAGCTGATCCCTTTTGCAATCAAGGCCGAGGGCTCTGAAGGTACCAAGGACATCAGCTACGTCAGCCCAACCGCTGTCTGACAGCATCAAACCGGCGTCTTCCGGTTTGTGTCTTAGCCAGAAAGACAGGCGTTTTGAGATCTTTGTGTCTGTTTTCATTGTCTTTTTCTTTAAATGTATACTGTTTTCAAATTCTGCGGCCCCTGCGAAAGCGGGCGAGCGCACCCTCAATTGAGGTGGCCAGGTGACAGGACCTGGGCAGCCATGGTCTGCAAGGGCCTTGCTGAAACAGAAACGGCGCAGGTTGCCTCGCGCCGTTCTGGCTCATGCTGCGTTGTCGTCCCGAAGCCGGACGAGGTCGTTCATGAGGCCTCCGGTTCCGTTGTGGACCGTGAGCCGGTCGACCTTGCCGGCGATGGCTTCAAGCGCTTCGAGCTCCTTGAGTCGAAGCATGACCGGGTTTTCGGCCATGACCTTGGCCGTGTTGAGAAGCGAACGGGTTGCGTTCGTTTCTTCACGGCGCCGGATCACGTTGGCTTCGGCTTCCTTTTCGGCTGCCACCACCTTGTTGAGGATCTCGCGCATTTCGCCCGGAAGGATCACGTCCTTGAGGACGATGTCGGAGACCTCGACACCGATTTCAGCCATGTCGGCCTTGATCTTGGCGGCTGCTTCCGCGTTGACCTCCCCCTTCTTTTCAAGGATCTGGTCGAGCTTGAGCGCGCCGAGCTGCTTGCGGAACACAAGCTGCAAAGCCCGGTAGAGCGTGTCGGTGAAGTCCTTCACCTCGGTTGCGGCCTTCACCGGGTCAACCACACGGTAATCCGCGGAGAGGTTGATCCGGATGGTAACGCGGTCGAGGGTCAAGACTTCCTGACCGGTGACGTCGAGAGCCTGACGCTTGAGGTCGATGACCTTCTGCGTCACGGTTCGGCCTGCCTTCCAGAAGGCATGCACCCCGGCTTCAAGCACCTTGGTGAGCACGCCATCCATGAAGAGGAGGGCGACGCTACCGTCGGTCACCGGCACGATCACGAACTGCTGCGTCTGACGGGCATCCCCGAGCCGGCGCATGAGCTTCTGCGTGAGGGCCGGGTCGGCAGCCGTGTCGATGACCTCGAAGGTCCACGGGCCGGCATCCGTCCACAGGACAAGCCGCTCATCCGGGCCAAGCACAGTGTGGATACGGTTGTCCCGTTCCACAATCGCCACTTCACCCGGTCCGGTCCGGATAACGGTCAAGTGCTCTTCGGCAACTTGCGGAAGCTTATCGAAGAGCGCCTTCTCGTAGGCCGACCGGAACTGAGGCATTGCCATCGACTGGCGCTCGATCACCAGGGTGCCACGGCCATTTTCGAGGCTGTGTTCACCGGGTCCGAGAATGCCCTTGAGCTCTCCCTTGCAGATGTGGAGAGCCCGTTCCGTTTCAGAAATCACTACGCGGGTCCGCCCGCGGATCTTGTCGAGAAAAGTCGTCATTTCGATAATCCTTCCAATGCACTAAGGCACGTGGTTGTCCTTTCCGGTGTTGAAGATGGTTGGAGGTTGAGGAAACCGGTCGCTCGTCATGAGGCGTCCGGGGTGAAACGATGAGACCCGAAGAGAGCACGAGGTCTCCCGGCGGGCCCTTGGCCAGAGGGCGTAGCAGCGGCAATGCGGGTTCCAACCCGTTCGAAAACAGGCGGTTCCGGCAAAGCGGCGGCAGAGCCTTTGCCAAAGGCCGGGCGAAGCGACCTGGCGTCGGCGGTCAGGGCACTTTCACCCGAAGGCAAAAGGGCCAGTCCGCGTTCGCAAGACCTCTCCGGGTCCCCAATGGAACAGCTTGCATAGCTGCTGGCGTGACAAGCCAGTTCGGCGTTGGAGGCCGTGTTTTTGGAGCGAGAGTTGAACTCGCGACAGTCGGATTAAAGGTCCGATGCTCTACCACTGAGCTATCCATGGAGCACATCACAGGAGTCGAACCTGTTGCTTCCGGGGTACACTCCCGGCGTTCAACCGTTAAACTTCATGCGCGATTGTCCGATCCTCCAGAACAGCATCCGTACATGAGTGGGCAGGGCCTGATCATGCGGGTGGCGAAAAATGGCCGAACCGTTGATGTCTGTGCCAGTATGGTGACCGGTGACGAGTTAATACTTCGAGAGCGGGCGCCAATGCAACCGGCAATTTCAAGAGAAGCGATGTTTGTTGCTAATGTGATACAGTATGTTGCATTTTTATCACTTTTGCCCAGAGTGACGGCTGTCGCCCTAGGCGGGGACTTTGGTTGGTTTGAAGCGGTTTCGGTGAAGAACCGTAAACCGCAATCTCCTCGACCTCTTGCGCCGGGAAGACGGCGAAGGCAAACTCCCGGCCAGATTGTGTTTCCGCCCCTGCGAGGACCTATGGCCAACAAACAGTCCCGGTTTCTGATCGACACCTATTTTGCCGCCTTCAATGCAGGCGATACCAAGAAAATGGAAAGCCTGGTTGCCGACGACCTGATCCATGACGTCAACCAGGGTGAGCGCCGTGTCGGCAAGGACAAGTTCTGGTCCTTCAACGTTCACATGACGCGCTGCTACAAGGAACGCCTCAGCGACATCGTGCTGTTCGTCAGTGAAGACGGGACACGGGCTGCTGCCGAGTTCATCGTCCATGGCAGCTATATCGGCACCGATAGCGGATTGCCGCCCGCGAACGGCCAGACCTACAAGCTGCCGGCGGGCAGCTTTTTCGAGATCCGCAATGGCCAAATCGCCCGCATCACCACCTATTACAACCTTCAGGACTGGATCGACCAGGTGACGGAAGGTGCGGGTGAAAAAGTGCCGGAAGAGGCCTGAGCCAAAACCCTGCTTGTGCGCGAGCAGAGCCGGACAGGCAAAATTCATTTGATCAATCAGCTCTCCGTGCTCATCCGCGGGGAGCTTTTTTGTTTCTGAGAATGGCGATCTCCTCGTTGATTGTTGCGCACACGCAACCGTGAAGTTCGTTTTATTGACGATAATAATTAGACCGGTCTATTTCTAATTCAACGAACACCGCTGACGAGGCGCTGCATCAGCCGGATTAGTGGTGTCAGAAGTCCCTGACGAAAGGAAACCCCTTGGCCAGAATACGCAACGAAGCTGCCTACGAGACCGCGAAGACCCGTCTTCTGGATGTCGGTATGACGCTTATCCGGGAAAACAGCTTCGACGGGATCGGGATCAATGACGTGTTACGGGAAAGTGGTGTGCCGAAGGGGTCCTTCTACCACTACTTCGACACCAAGGAAGACTTCGGTCTCGAAGTGGCGCGTCACTACCACCGGGATCAGCTCGCTTTTGCAAAGGCCTGCCTTTCGGACCGCAAACGCTCGCCGGTGGAACGGCTGGAAGCATTTTTCTCCGGTGCCCGGGAAGGGATGAAGGACCGTGGCTACGCCCAGGGATGCCTGATGTGCAACCTGTCGACGGAGCTGGCCGACCAGAAACCGGTCTTTCAGGCGGAACTGGACCGTCATTGGCAGGCGCTGACCGGTGAACTGGAAATCTGCCTGCGGGAGACGGATCTCTCCCGGATCGGACTGTCTCATCTCTCCCCGGCACAGGCTGCCGACTGGTTGATGAATTCGTGGAGCGGTGCGCTGACAAGAATGAAGGCAAGCCGCAGCGACGAACCCCTGGCGCTGTTCATGCGCACAATCTTCAAGAAAGAAGGGAAATGAAAATGACCACTCAAAAGACAATCCTGATTACCGGTGCAAGCCGGGGTATCGGGTTTCTGACCGCCCAGAAACTCGTACAGGAAGGCCATATCGTTTATGCGGGCATGCGGGATCTGGATGGCAGAAACGCGGAAGCGGCCAAGGCGCTCAAGCTTTTTGCGGAAGGTCTTCCGGGCAAGCTTGTTCCGGTCGACCTGGATGTTGCTGACGAGAAAGGTGTCGAACGGACCGTCGCGGCAATCGAGGCAGAGCAGCCGATCGACGTTCTGGTCAATAACGCAGGCGTCATGCCTGTTGGTCTGACGGAAGGCTTCACCATGGAGCAGGCAAAGGATCTGTTCGACGTCAATGTTTATGGTGTCATGCATCTGACGCGGGCGGTGCTTCCCGCGATGCGGGCGCGGAAGTCCGGTCTCGTGATCAGTCTCAGTTCGGTTGCAGGCCGGTTCGGCATGCCATTCTTCGGCCTTTACTGCGCCAGCAAGTGGGCGATGGAAGCTTACTGCGAGTCGCTGCATTACGAGCTGGAGCCGTTCGGGGTCGAGTCCGTGCTGGTTGAGCCGAGTGGCCATGGCACTGACCTGGTGACCTCCGCCCCGGCTCCGGGTGATGCGGTGCGGGTTGGGCAATATGGCGATTATTCCAAGGGGCGCGACAGGTTGCTTGGTATGTTCCAGGGTATGTTCGATCAGGGTGAAGCCATCACCGATGCGGGCAACGTCGCAACCAAGATCCTTGAGCTGATCGCAATGGATGGATCGCGGCCGATCCGCACCCAGGTCGGGCAGGATATGGGTGTCACCGCCATCAACGAGGCAACCGCCCCGATCCAGGCGCAACTGGTGAGCGGATTGAAGCCGGTCTATCTGGGAGCCGCATCGTGAGCGGCAATGCCCTGATCGTCGGTGCCGGGCCGGGCCTCAGCGCGTCTCTGGCACGGACGTTTGCCAAGGAAGGCTACAGGGTGTCACTGGCTGCCAGATCTCCTGGAAAGCTGGAAGGGCTTTGCGCTGAAACCGGAGCAAAAGCCCATGCCTGCAATGCTGCCGACGCGGCCAGTGTGGCGCGCCTGTTCCAGGACCTGGACGAGGCGGGGGCAACGCCGGACCTTGTCGTCTACAACGCCAGTGGCCGCGTCCGCGGACCGGTTGCCGAACTCGATCTTGAGGATGTGCATGCCGCACTGGATGTGACCGCCTACGGTGCGCTGGCCGTCGCACATGAAGCGGCAAAGCGGATGGTGCCAAAGGGGAAGGGCGTGATGCTGTTCACCGGTGCTTCCGCCGGCATCAAGGGCTTCCCGCAATCAGCGCCCTTTGCCATGGGCAAGTTCGCCTTGCGTGGCTTGTGCCAGTCACTTGCCCGGGAATTGTCGCCGCAAAACATCCACGTGGTTCATTTCGTCATCGACGGGGTGATCTACAATCCGGATCGTGGTGCGCCTTATGACGACCCGGACAAGACCCTTCATCCGGATGCAATCGCACGGACGTATCTGGAGATCTCGCGTCAGGACAAAAGCGCCTGGACATCCGAGTTGGAACTGCGGCCGAGTGTCGAAAAGTTCTGATCCGGTAAACCGAAAGCCCCGGCGCGGCGGATGCCGTGCCGGGGCTTCGCTGTTTTCTTACTCTGCCGCATCCGCACGAGCGCCGAAGTGCCGTGCAAGTTCGTCGGCGAGATCGGTTCTCTCCCAGCCGAAACCGCCGTCTTCTTCCGGTGCGCGGCCGAAGTGGCCGTAAGCAGCAGTGCGCGCGTAGATCGGCTTCGAAAGTCCGAGACGCTCGCGAATTCCCCTCGGTGTCAGACGCACCATTTCGCGCAAGGTCTTGCCGAGAGCCACTTCATCCACCTTGCCGGTTCCCTGCGTGTCGACATAAACGGCGACCGGCTCCGGCATGCCGATGGCATAGGCGAGCTGGATCAGGCATTTGTCGGCAAGGCCGGCGGCGACCACGTTCTTGGCGAGATAGCGTGAGGCATAGGCAGCCGACCGGTCGACCTTGGTCGGGTCCTTGCCGGAGAAGGCGCCGCCACCATGGGGAGCTGCACCGCCGTAGGTGTCGACGATGATCTTGCGACCCGTGAGGCCGGCATCCCCATCAGGTCCGCCAATCACGAAGCGGCCAGTCGGGTTGATGTAGATCCGGTTGTCGGGAACAGTCCAGCCGACGGGCAAGGCATGCAGGATGAACGGCAACACCGCTTCGCGCACTTCTTCCTGGCTGACATTTTCGCCGTGCTGAGTGGAAACGACCACGGCATCGATGCCGGTCGGACGGCCGTTTTCATAGCGGAGCGTCACCTGGCTCTTGGAGTCCGGGCCAAGGCGTGGTTCGCGCCCGGATTTCCGGGCTTCGGCCATGGTGCGTAGGATCTTGTGCGACAACAGGATCGGTGCGGGCATCAGCTCCTCGGTCTCGTTGCAGGCATAGCCGAACATGATGCCCTGGTCGCCGGCCCCTTCCTCGCCCTTGTCGCCTTCATCGACGCCCATGGCGATGTCGGCCGACTGACGGTGCAGGCGGTTGACCACTTCCAGCGTCTGCCAGTGGAAACCTTCCTGTTCATAGCCGATGTCGCGGACGGCTTCACGCACCAGGCTCTCGACCGTATCGAGGACCTGGTCGGGGCCACGAACTTCTCCCGCGATGGTGACGTGATTGGTGGTGGTCAGCGTTTCACAGGCAACGCGGGCGTCAGGGTCCTGTTCCAGGAAAGCGTCCAGAATGGTGTCGGATATCCGGTCGCAGACCTTGTCCGGGTGTCCCTCGGAAACGGATTCACTGGTGAATAGCCAGGATCTTTGCGTCATTGCGCGCTCCTTGTCGTTTTGGAAAGGATAGTCCTGCCCGGGGCGGTGTATGGCGCCCGGGCAGGGAGATCGGGAAGGAAGGGGATCAGACAGGCTTGCGGAACAGCTGGATGCCCCAGGCCAGCTGGCCGGCGTCCGCGGCATCAACCCAGTTCATGAGCCCAAGCGCCATCTTGTCGAGATAGTCGGCGGAAGCGCCTTCGTTGCGCAGCTTGTCGTAGTTGGCGAGAAGCTCCTCGCGTACCCGGAAATAGTGATTGCGCAGCTGCTGCGTCATGTCCCGCTGTGCGACGGTTTCAAAGCCCAGTGCTTCTGCCGTCTCGCGGTAGAAGCGCATCGACCCGAGGCTGTTGAGCTGCAGGCGGTCATAAACCGGCTGGAGAGCTTTCGGGTCGGCATCATCGGCCTGCATCGGATCGGTGAAGATGAAATAGCCGCCCGGCTTCAGCACCCGGTGGACTTCCTGCAGCACCTTGTGGCGCTGATCGGAGTGCAGGATCGCATCCTGGCTCCAGACAATGTCGAAGCTTTCCGGCTGTTCCGGAATATCCTCGAAGACGCCGTGCTCGACGCGGATCCTGTCCTTGAAACCCTGCTGGATGTTGCGGTGCCGGTTGGTGTCGTTCTGGACATCGGAAATGTTCAGGCAGACCGCGCTGCAGCCACTGGCCTTGACCAGCTTGCGCATCGCGCCGCCATAACCGGAGCCGATGTCGAGAACCTTGGCGTCCGCACCCAGATTGGGCAGCATGCCGGCCATCTCGTCGATGGTGAGGTCCGACGCTTCGCGAATGTTGCTGGTGTCGTCGTAAAGGCCGATGTGAAGGTCCTGGCCGCCCCAGACAAGGCTGTAGAACGTGTCGGCGTCGTCACTGTCGTAGTAGCTTTCGGCAACTTCGCGGATATCCGTTTTGCCGTCTTCAGGGCGCGCGCCACCCCAGCGAACCAGGTGCAGGCTGGATTTTTCGGCAATGTGAATGAAGAAATCCGGATCGTTTTCCGCAAAGGTCTCCTGGAAGTCACCATAGGTGCGGACCCGCTCGAAGCCTGCCTCCGACAGGAGACGGCGCATGTAGTTCTTGCGGATGGGGCACATGTTGAGCGTGTACTCGGCCCCATCGGGAAAGCTGTATTTGAAGCGGGCGAGGCCTTCGTCCATATGCACCGGTTCGGCCTTCACCTTCTTTCCGGCATAATAGTATTTGTGCTTGTTGGAATAGCCCTGATCTAGCATCGCATCGTAGTTGCGCTGATCGATGATCAGGATGCCGTCGTGTTTGAGCGCGGCATAGAATTCGGCAAGCGCCCGGCGGCGGTCCAGTTCGTCGTGCAAGTGGGTGAAGGAATTGCCGAGGCAGATGATGGCGTCGTATTTGCCCTGAATGTCCCGGTTCAGCCAACGCCAGTCAGCCTGCACCGTCTTCAGGATCATGCCGCGTTTCTGGCCGTTCTGGAACGCCTTTGCCAGCATGGCAGCGGAGCCGTCGGCCGAAGTCACGTTAAAGCCTGCGCGGGTCAGCCGCACGGAGTGGAAGCCGGTTCCGGTTGCGACATCGAGCACGGTTTCCTTGCCGCGGGCGCGCAGCACGTCCATGAAGAACTGTCCCTCGCTGTCGGCGCGCGCGTCCCAGTCGATCAACTCGTCCCACTTTTCCACGAACGACATGATGTATTCGCCGCGGTAGAGATCCGTTTCCCGGTCTGCGATCGGATCCCGGCCATAAGCCTGCTCGTCCAGTTGCAATTCGGCATTGGCGGACAGCTGTTGAGCCTGCATGGATAGCGTCTCCTTTTTAAGGCGCGCGATGCCGCACGGAACAGGCCGCAGCGTGCACGCGCTCATGCACCGCCCGGAGGTCGGGCAGCGAGCGTCGGAATGGTTCTGTTGCAAGCCCGGCGGGAGGTGCATAGGTGCACTGGGCGGAATTTAGCCGACCCTTTGCGCGAAGGGTCGAGTGCCGGACTTTTCAGGAAGGCGCACAAGGCAGCGAATGGGTGCTGCAGGTGCGGAAGGTAGGCTGTTGGAAGCCCTGTACATCCGCTGGTGAAGCGGTGTGCGCCTTTCACTCATTGGGTGCCGGGACCTTAACAAACACCGGTTTCATTACAACAGCCGGTCTCGGAAAAATCGGGAATGAACCGAAAAGTTCTGGTTAAGCCTTTGTAATTAAATAAATCTTTTTTTGTAAAACTTTTCTGACACATTCGTTGGCAGCACACTCCAGGCGTGCTGCCCCTGTTTTCTGGCTGCCTTCATGCGCCCTGATAGTCCGGCATGCGCCGCTCGATCCATCCGGTGAGGCCCTCGTGAACGTCCCGTGTGGCTGCCATGCGTGCAAACTGCTCCTGTTCGATCCGCAGGCCTTCGGAAATGGTACTGTTGAGCCCGCGCGTGACGGCAGTCAGGATCCTGGAAGCAGCCAGCGGCGAGTGACGCAGGATGCGCTCTGCGAGGGCAAAGGCCGCCTCCAGTTCGCTGCCGTCAGTGACAACCTGGTTGACGAGTCCAAGCTCATGAGCTCTGTGCGCGGAAAAGCTGTCACCGGTGAGAAGCAGTTCCAGGGCTCGTTTCCGGCCTGCAAGGCGCGGCAGACGCTGCGTGCCGCCGAAGGTCGGCGGGATGCCGATATTGATTTCCGGTTTTGCAAAGAGTGCGCTTTCGCAGGCGACGGCGAGATGAACCGCTTCGGTGATCTCGCAACCGCCGCCGTAGGCCAGACCATTGACAGCGGCGATGACCGGCTTGGGAAAGTTTTCCAGGCGCGCAGTCATGCGCTGGCCCCGCTGGCAAAATTCGCGTACCGCGGCGTCGATGCCCTCCGCGATGGTGCGCGAAAACTCGTGAATGTCTCCACCTGCCGAAAAGGCGCGCCTGCCTGAGCCGGTGATGACGACAGCACGAGTGCCGTCGTCCGCTTCCAGTTCGTTCAGATGAGCCAGGATGAGGTCGTTGGTAGCGTAGTTGAGCGCGTTCAGCTTCTCGGGCCTGTTGAGGGTAAGCAGCGCAATGGGGCCGTGGCGGTCCAGAAGAACAGGGGCAGTCATGGGCTTTGTCCTTGGTTGAAAGTCGATAGGAAGACGCTAGCGACGGCGCGCATTGAAGTATATTCACTGGTGAGTATACTTCATCGATGATCAAACCTGCCGAAACAGCCAGAGAGCGGATCCTGACCGCTGCCAACAAGCTCTTCTATGCGGAGGGAATCCGTGCCGTCAGTCTCGACACGATCGCGGAGAAGGCAGGTATCACCAAGAAGACGGTTTATTACCATTTCAAGAGCAAGGACGACCTGATCGAAGCTTATCTGGCGTCTCGAGATCAGCCCAACCTCAATCAGTTCCGGAAGTGGTTTGGGGAAGCCGAAGGTGATCTGCCGGACAAGGTGGAGGCAATCTTCCGCCAGATAGCGGTTGCTGCAAGGCACCCGAAATGGAAAGGCTGCGGTTTCCTGCGAACAGCGGCGGAACTTGCCAATATGCCCGGGCATCCGGCGATGAAGGTTGGTGCCGGTCACAAGAAGAAATTCGAGGCATGGATGGCGGAAGAATTTGAGGCTGCTGGTGTCGGCGGAGCTCCGCACCTGGCCCGCCATATCGTGCTGCTCCTGGATGGTGCGTTTTCGACCATCCTGGTTCACCGCGATCCTGCTTATGCGGAAGCTGCAGGAGAGGCGGCGCGGGCACTGGTTGCATCGGCGATGCTTGATCGGACTACCTGACGATCAGCCCCGTCCCCATGAAAGCCTGGCTCCTCCAGTCTTGCTGGGGCACTGGGCTTTCACTCGATCTCTTGCCTTGCTGGGCTACGGCCTAGAAGAACGCAGGATTGCGGGCGACGATCTGATCGACCTGCTGCAACGTGCCTGACAGATGTTCGCGGACAGCGGTTTCCGTAGCCGTTTCATCACTTGCCTCGATACCAGCCAGGATGAGCCCGTGATATCGCAGGATGCTGGCGGGTTTACCGGGGTCAGGTAGGTTGAGATTGCGCAGCCGGTCGATATGGCCGGAGCGCGACGCTACGAGCTGACACAGGCTGGCAAGCCCGACCGCCTTGAACAGCGACAGGTGAAAGCGTTTGTCGAAGGTGGCAAAGAGGCCAAGATCGCCCTCGGCATGTGCCGTTTCCTGAAGCTTGAGGATCTGACGGGCAGGGGCGATGGAGGATTTGTCTTCCTGTCTGGCCAGGGTGCGTGTCACCTCCAGTTCCAGCGACAGGCGCAGGAACTGGGTTTCGCGGGCATGGTCGACGTCGATCTTGGAGACTTCGGTCTTGGATTGCGGGTAGATGGTCAGCAACCCTTCTTCTTCCAGCTTCATCATCGCATCGCGCACAGGGGTCTGGCTGACGCCGTAATGGGTAGCCAGATCCGTCCGCGACAGGCTGAGCCCGGGCTTGAGGTCCAGCGAGATGATCCGCGCGCGCAGCGATTCCTGTATCTGCTGGCTGACGGAGATCCGCCGGATCCTTTCACCGCTGCCGGCGTCTGCCGCCTTGTTCGGGTCATCCAGCAACCGAGCCAGTTCAACCGTCATCGCTGATCCTCTCATTCAAACGCACGATTCTTCTCGGGAGAAGATAGAACAGACTTGCAAGAAATGCACTAATATATTAATGCATCAGATAGCGGGAGGAGGAGCTCCCCGCGCAATCGAGTGGAGGACACCATGAAATTCACCGCCGCTGCCCTGGCAGCTTCGGTCTCCGTCATCGCAACAATGGCGCAGGCAGAGACCTTCAGCATTCAGACCTCTTTCAATGCAGGGGACTTTTCGACCCAGTATCTGACGGAAACCTGGCTTCCGAAAATCAAGGAAATGACCGATGGCCGGGTCGAGATCCAGCTGACGCCGAACGGATCCGTGGTGCCGGCAAGAGAAACGCCTGATGCTGTCGCAGCCGGCGTTTTGGATGGCGACTTCACCTCCGTGAACTACTTTGCAGGCCGCGAGCCGGCCTACGCCATCATGGGCGACCTCATCTCCGGCTACGACACGCCGCAGCAGATGATCGGTTTCTGCAAGGATGGCGGCGGCGAAGCCGTGATGCAGAAAGCAGCTGATGCCGTGACCGGGGGAGAAGTGCAGGTCGTTGCCTGCGGGCCTTATTCTCGCGAAGCATTACCGGCCCGCGTACCGATCCGCACGTTCGAAGATCTGGAAGGCAAGAAGATCCGCTCTCCGGAAGGGCTTGCCGCCGCGGTCTTCCAGGCTGCCGGCGCGTCGCCGGTATCCATTCCTTTCTCTGAAGTCTATGGTGCTCTGGAAAAGGGCATTGTCGATGCAGCAGACGCCTCGGCCTACGTCAACAACGACGCGACCGGTCTGCATGACGTTGCCCCTTACCCGCTTTATCCCGGCATTCACTCCATGCCGTCGATGCAGTTCACCATCAACAAGGCGAAGTGGGATGCTTTGAGCCCGGAAGACCAGAAAGCCCTGCGCGACTGGTGGTACGAAGCCATGTTCGCAATGGCAGCTGAAGTCGACAAGAAGGACCAGGAACTGGCCGCACGGGATGGGGCTGGCGAGAAGATCGAAGTGATCAACTGGGCCCAGGAAGATCGCGACCAACTGCGCGAGATCGCCCGGAAGGAATGGGAGAACTACGCCCAGAAGTCGGACCTTGCCAAGGAAGCGCTTGACGCGAACCTCTCCTACATGACCGAAATCGGTCTCTTCAAGAACTAGGACCCGGCCAGTGACGCGTGCCCTTGCTTTCCACCTTGCAAGGTGAGGGCACGCAGCTTTCTTGCCAAAGCTCCTGTGCGCGCACAGTCTCGATGACCTGGCCTTGTGCCCGGCCGGATTCACCTGTCCGCTTCAGGTCTGCATTCAGGGAGAGATGATGAAACGCCTATTCGCGCGTTATGCCGATGTCATGGACAGTGTCAGTGTGTTCATCGGTCATGGCTGTTCCGTGCTGTTTTTCGCCTGTATCGCGGTTTCCGCGCTCGAGGTGGTGATGCGGTACGGGTTCGACAGCCCGACTGTCTGGTCGACGGAACTTGCCATGACGCTCTGTGCTTCGGCCTGGGTGCTTGCCGTTGGTTATGTCACCCAGCGGCACCGCCATATTTCCATCACCATGATCGAAACGCTGGTCAGTCCCCGGGTCTGGCGCGCTATGCGCCTGTTGCAGATGGTGATCGCGGCTGGCGCGGTAATTGTCCTGACCATGGCCCTGTGGGATCCGATGCTGAAAGTTCTGAAGCGCACCGAGCACTCGGGAACCGCGCTGAACTCGATCCAGCCGACCTATCTCAAGATCCTGCTTGTTGCTGGTTGCGTTCTCTACATCCTCCAGCTTGCCGCCAACATCATTCGCTGGTGCCAGCGCACCGAAGGGGAGATCGCCGGTGGGCATTGAACTCATTACCCTTCTGATCGTCGTCGCGCTGCTGGCGCTGATGGCGCTGGGCGTTCCGCTCGGCATCACCACACTGACGGTGTCCTTGGCAACGGCGATCCTCTATTTCGGCGAACGTGCCGGTTTCTTCATCGTTGCTGCTAATGTCGGCGAGGTCCTGCACAAGTACGAGCTGATCGCCGTTCCCTTCTTTGTCTTCATGGCCAACGTCCTCGAGCGATCGGGGATCGCACAGTCACTGTTCGACAGCATGGCGATCCTGGGCGGGCGCTTCCGCGGTTCGGTCGCGGTGCAGACCTGTGTCGTCGCGGTGGTGCTGGCGGCAATGTCCGGCATCATGGGCGGCGAGATCGTCATGCTCGGCCTGATCGCGCTGCCGCAGATGCTGCGGCTCGGGTATGACCGCAAGCTGTCCATCGGCATCATCTGCGCTGCCGGCGCCTTGGCAACGCTGATCCCGCCCTCGGTCGTTCTGATCGTCTACGGTCTTGCGGCTCAGGTTTCGATCACCAAGCTCTTCGCCGCCTCCGCCGTGCCGGGGCTGATCCTCGCCAGCCTGTTCATCATCTACATCCTGATCCGGGTGCGCTTCAATCCGGCACTGGCACCGATCTACGACATTCCCGAAACCGGTTTGCCGCTGTTCCAGCGCGTCAAGTTCCTGAAAGGGGTTGTTCTGCCAGGGCTTCTGATCGGTGCCGTGCTCGGGGTCATTTATTCCGGTATCGCCACCGTCACGGAGGCCGCGGCTGTCGGAGCCGTGGGTGCTCTCGTGGTTGCCGCCGTCCGCAATGAGCTTTCGTGGAAGATGGCACGTGATGCCATGCGCCAGACGGTTCTGACGGTTGGGTCCATCATCTGGCTGGTGCTGGGGGCCGTCTCGCTGATCGGCATCTACAACCGGATCGGCGGCGGCGAATTCCTGCGCGGCCTGCTGACATCCCTTGATATCGCACCGATCCTGGTCATCGTCGTCATGATGCTGATCGTCATGGTGCTCGGCACGTTCCTGGAATGGATCGCGATCATCTTCATCACCGTACCGATCTTTGCACCGGTGGTGGTGGATCTCGGCTTTGATCCGGTCTGGTTCGGGGTGCTCTTTGCCATGAACATACAGATCTACTACCTGTCGCCACCTTTCGGGCCAGCCTGTTTCTTCCTGAAATCCGTGGCGCCAAAAGATATCCAGCTGCAGGAAATCTTCGCCGCCGTGCTGCCGTTCATCGCCCTGCAAGCTGTCGGCCTGTTCCTGGTGCTGTTCTTCCCCGATCTGGCCCTGTGGCTGCCGAACCTGCTGGACTGAGGAGGATGAGATGAAAATCACCGACAAGGATCTCACCCGCCAGGATGAGGATATCGCACCGGGAGAATTCGCGGACGAAGAACGCCGCGACGACCGCTTCGGCAACTGGCCGGAAGTTGCCGGCCTCGTCTTCACCCTCATCGTCATCTGGCTGACCTTTGCCTTCACCGGATAAAATCATGACGCACAAAGCCCCAAAAGACTTACGATCCGCGCGCTGGTTCGCTCCTGACGATCTGCGCAGCTTCGGTCATCGCTCGCGGATGATGCAGCTCGGCTACTCGGAAGAGGACTTCCGTGACAAGCCGGTCATTGGCGTGCTCAACACCTGGTCGGAGCTGAACACCTGTCATTCCCACTTCAAGGAGCGGGTGCAGGACGTGAAGCGCGGCGTCTTCCAGGCGGGAGGCTTTCCCGTCGAGATGCCGTCGCTCTCGGTCGACGAAAGCTTCACCAAGCCGACCTCGATGCTCTACCGCAACATGCTGGCCATGGAAACGGAGGAGATGATCCGTTCTCACCCGCTGGACGGCGTGGTGCTGATGGGGGGCTGTGACAAGACCACACCCGGTCTTGTCATGGGGGCGATCTCGGCAGGTGTTCCGATGGTCTATCTGCCGGCAGGCCCGATGTTGCGTGGCAACTACGCCGGCAAGATCCTGGGGTCGGGGTCCGATGCCTGGAAATACTGGGACGAGCGCCGGGCCGGCAACATTTCCGACGATGAATGGCTCGGGATCCAGGGTGGTATCGCCCGCTCGGCCGGCACCTGCATGACCATGGGGACGGCTTCGACCATGACGGCCATTGCCGATGCAATGGGGCTGACCCTTCCGGGCGCATCTTCCATTCCGGCGGTTGATGCGGGCCATCAACGCATGGGAGCCGATTGCGGCCGGCGCATCGTTGAGATGATCTGGGAAGACCTGACACCGGATCGGATCATCACGGATGCCGCCTGCCGGAACGCCGCAGTCGTGGCGATGGCCACCGGCTGTTCCACCAATGCGGTCGTCCACCTTATCGCAATGGCGCGCCGGGCCGGTGTGGAGCTGTCGCTCGACGATCTGGACGCCCTTGGCCGGGTGACACCGCTGATCGCCAATGTGCGACCTTCCGGCAGGGACTACCTGATGGAGGATTTCTTCTATGCGGGCGGCCTGCGCGCGCTGATGAAACAGATCGAGGACCGGCTGGATCTCACTGCGCTGACCATCACCGGCAAGACGCTCGGTGACAATCTGGAAGGCGCGGTCGTCTATAACGACGATGTCATCCGACCTCTCTCCAACCCGGTGTATCAGGAAGGTTCGCTCGCCGTTCTGCGCGGGAACCTCTGCCCTGACGGTGCCGTGATAAAGCCGGCGGCCTGCGATCCGAAGTTCCATTTCCACGAAGGGCCGGCCCTGGTCTTCGACAGCTACCCTGAAATGAAGGCGGCCATCGATGACGAGACCCTGGAGGTCACGCCGGACCACGTCCTGGTGCTCCGCAATGCCGGGCCCCAGGGCGGGCCGGGATTTCCCGAATGGGGCATGCTGCCGATCCCCAAGGCGCTGATCAAGCAGGGCCATCGCGACATGCTGCGGATCTCCGATGCGCGCATGTCCGGCACCTCCTATGGTGCCTGCGTGCTGCATGTCGCGCCGGAAAGCTACGTCGGCGGACCGCTGGCGCTGCTGAAGACCGGTGACATCGTCCGGCTGGATCTCGCCAACCGCCGCCTCGACATGCTGGTGGGGGAGGCGGAACTGGAGGCCCGCAGGGCCGCCTGGCAGGCCCCCGTGCCACGGTTTGAGCGCGGCTACGGTTATCTCTTCCAGCGACACGTCACCCAGGCCGACAAGGGCTGCGACTTCGACTTCCTGCAATCCGACTTCGGCCGCACCGCCGGCGAACCCGATATCTACTGAGGACATCATGAGCGACTACACACTTTCCGACGACACTCGCGCGAAACTGAAAAAGGTCTCGACGGCTTCCGTCGCGACGGCGCTCTACAAGCGCGGCCTGCGCAACCAGTTCATTCAGGGTGTGGTGCCGGTAGCTCCGAAAGACGAAAACATGGTCGGTCAGGCTTTCACGCTGCGCTACATCCCGGCTCGGGAAGACCGCAATCCGATCACGGTTTTTCGCAATCCGGACCATCCGCAGCGGGTTGCGATGGAAACCTGCCCGCCAGGCCACGTTCTGGTGATGGATGCGCGCAAGGATGCGCGCGCGGCAACGGCCGGTTCCATCCTGATCACCCGGCTGGCGCTACGCGGTGCTGCCGGTGTTGTCTCCGACGGTGGTTTCCGGGACGCGGAAGGTATCGGCGCACTCGACATGCCCGCCTATTACGCCAAGCCGTCAGCTCCGACCAACCTGACCCTGCATGAGGCGCTGGACATCAACGTCCCGATATCCTGCGGCGATGCTCCGGTCTTCCCCGGGGACGTTCTGGTCGGCGACAAGGATGGCGTCATGGTGATCCCTGCACATCTGGCCGACGAGCTTGCCGACGAATGCACCGGCATGGAGAGCTTTGAGGATTTCGTGCTGGAAGAAGTGAAGGCCGGAACGCCGATCATCGGTCTCTATCCGCCGACCAAGGAAGAGAACGTGCAGAAGTACGAAGCCTGGCGACGGAAAACCGGGCGGTAGGGGGGGCGTATGCTCTAACCAACCCAAAACCTCATCCTGAGGAGCCGCAATGCGGCGTCTCGAAGGATGGGCGGCACATTCCGAGCGAGCAGCCCATCCTTCGAGACAGCGCTGAAGCGCTTCCTCAGGATGAGGTTGCATGTGTGGGGCTGCGGAGTTCGATTGAACATAACCCCAATCGGCCCCGCGTTCTTTGCGGGCCAGCCTACCTTGCCGGCATGCCCTTAGCGCGGAAATGGCGTTTCTGGGCGGCGATGCGGAACTGGGCGTTGGCGGCGCCATAGCCCTTGTAGCCGCCGCGGCGTTCGACGATCTCGAAGAAGAAGCCTTCGCCGTAGGTCGGGCTGTACAGCTGGAAATATTCGCCGTTCTCGTCCCGGTCATAGAGAATGCCCGAGTTTTTCAGGTCGTTGAGGAAGTCTTCTTCCAGCCCGAAACGGGCATCCAGATCGTCGTAGTAGTTCGGCGATATCACCAGCGGGGTGAAACCGTTGGCTTGCAGTGCCTTCACCGTCTTGAAGATGTCGGCGGTTTCGAAGGCAATATGCTGCACACCCGATCCGAAACCTTCCGAGATGAAATGCCCGGCTAGGGTCCTTCGGTTCTCCGCCCCGTTCAGCGTGATCCGCAGGCTGCCGTCATCGTTTTCGATGGCCTGGCTGCGGACGAGGCCCGCCGGGTCGATGACATCCACCATGGCAGTCTTCTCCGTGTCGAAGATCGACCGGTAAAACAGAAGCCAGGTGAGCATCTCGTCATAGTTCATCGTCTCGGCCAGGTGGTCGATGCGGATCAGGCCGGCATCACCTGTCGCCCCGTCCTGATCAACCTGTTCGAACTCGATTTCCCACACCCGTGACAGATCCTTGCTGTCGTCGACGAAATGAATGACGCTGCCGCCAAGAGCGCGGATCGCAGGGATCTTCAATTCGCCAGGCCCGACCGGCTGTTCGAAGGTTTTGGCTCCCAGGGTCTCTGCACGGACAACGGTTGCCGAAGCGTCTGCAACCTTAAGGCCGATGTCACAGACATTGGTGCCATGCGAGATGTAGGACGCATGGGCGAAGCCGCGCGGGTCGGTGTTGATGACGATGTTGATGCCGCCTTGCCGCCAGAGTTCGACCTCCTTGGAGACGTGCTTGCCGGCCTTGTGGAAGCCGAGCGTCGTCAGCATGGCCGACAGGTCGGTTGCTTCCTTGCGGTCGGCCGCAAATTCAACGAACTCGATACCTGCAACCGGTACCCTGTCGGGCATTTCGGGAACGGGGATCCGGATGCCGGGTTCGGTTCGCCGGACCTGGTCCATCAGGTAGAGCAGGGAGCGGTAGCCATCGACGGCGATGGATTTCGGCGAACCGCCACGGAACTGATCGTTGAAGATCTCCAGCGACAGCACGCCGTCATAACCTGTTGCCGCAACGGCCCGCATGAAGCCGGTCACGTCCAGATCGCCTTCGCCGGGCATGTTGCGGAAATGGCGGCTCCAGTAGAGCAGGTCCATGTTGAAGTTCGGCGCGTCGGCCAGCTGGACGAAGAAGATCTTGTCGCCGGGAATGGCCCGGATCGAATCTGGGTCGATCTTGCGCGACAGGGTGTGGAAGGAATCCAGGATGAGGCCCACGTTGGGGTGGTCGGCTCTGCGCACGATTTCCCAGGCATCGCGGTGATCGTTGACGAAACGGCCCCAGGCGAGGGCCTCGTAGCCGATGCGGATACCGCTCCTGGCGGCAAGGTCACCCAGCTCTGCAAGATCATCGGCGGCACGATCGATGCCACCAAGCGCGATGGGAGAGACGTTGGAGCAGATCAGCACAAGATCCGCGCCCATTTCCTGCATGAGGTCGAATTTGCGTTCGGCGCGAGCGAAGGTTCGGCTGCGCTGTGGCTCGGGCATGCCTTCAAAGTCGCGGAAGGGCTGAAACAGCGAGATCTCCAGGCCATGGTCGCGGACCATCTGGCCGACGTCCTTCGGACTGCGGTCAAACGCCAGGAAGTCGTTTTCGAAGATCTCGACGCCATCGAAGCCTGCAGCCGCGATTGCGCTGAGCTTTTCGGCTAGGTCGCCTGCGATAGAGACTGTGGCGATGGCGGTTTTCATGGGGACCTTCCGTGGGTTCAGTAGCCCATAATGCGGGGCAGCCAGATGACCGTTTCCGGTACAAATGTGAGGAGGAGCAGCACCAGCACTTCAACGAAGAAGAACGGCAGTATGGCCATGGTCAGCCGGGCCATGCCGACCTGGGCGATGCCTTCGGCGACGAACAGACATAGGCCGAGTGGCGGGGTGATCAGGCCGATCATCAGGTTGAAGATGACAAGGATGCCGAAGTGGACCGGGTCCACGCCCATGCCGACCGCAATCGGATGCAAGATGGGCACCAGCACCAGCATGGCGGCGATGCCTTCCAGAAACAGTCCGACGAACAGGAACAGGAGAATGGTGGCAATCAGGAACGTGGTCTTGCTGTCGACATTCAACAGCACCCAGTCGGTCAGCATGTTCGGAACGCGGTTGTAGGTCAGCAACCAGTTGGCGGCAGAGACCGCGGCAATGATGATCAGGATGACCGCGCTGTCGCGCATGGCTTCGGAGAAAAGTCGTGGCAGGGAAGACAGCTTGATGTTTCGATAGACGAAGATGCCGAGGAAAAGCGCATAGGCGACGGCGAAACTTGCCGCCTCTGTCGGTGTGACGACGCCAAGCAGGATGGAGCCGACCACGAACACCGGCATCAGCAATGGCAGTATCCCGCCGAGAATGGCCTTGCTGGCCGGTTCCGCGGTCAGCCCTATTGCCTGATCGCCGTGATCGACCTTCACGGTCAGCATTACGAAGACGGAGAGGAAAATCGCCAGCAGAATGCCGGGAATGATGCCGGCAAGGAACAGAGCCGGCACCGAAACGCCGGAGACGATCAGCGCGTAGATGATCACCGGGATGGATGGCGGGATGATGGGCCCTATCACGGAGGAGGCAGCCGTCAACGCTGCCGCAAAGGGGCGGGAATAGCCGTGTTTTTCCATCTCGGGAATGAAGACCCGGCCGATGGCGGATGTGTCGGCAACCGCGGACCCGGAAAGACCGGCGAAGATCACCGATGCCCAGATGTTGACGAGCGCCAGTCCGGCGCGCAGCCGGCCGACCAGCACATTGGCGAAGGCAATGATGCGGCTGGTGATGCCGCTTTCGTTCATGACTTCGCCTGCCAGCACGAACAGCGGAATGGCAAGCAGGGGGAAGGAGTTCATGCCTTTGAACATTTCCGTTGCGACCACGCGCAGGGAATAGGGCGCTTCGCCATAGCCCATGAACACCAGCAAGGCTGCAATGATGGCAAGAGCGATTGGAACGCCGGTCGCGAGCCCGATGAGAAGGATTGCGTAGATCATGCCTGCACCGCCTTGATGGCCGAGATGCGTTCAAAGAACTTGAGAGCGGCGGCCACGGCCAGCAATGCGCCGCCGATGGCGATCGCATACTGCCAGGTGCCGACCTTGGCGACCCAGACCAGCGAGTCGATGCCTGTGGTTTCCGCAAGCCAGTTGCCGGCTGATTTCAGGCCCGAAGCGTCAAGGTTGCCTCGGCGAACGGCGAAGGCATGTCCGGAGAAGGCGAGGGCAACACCGGTTGCGAAACTGACCAGGTCGACGGCCGCGAAGAGTTTTTCACGAACGGAGACGGAGAGAAAATCGGTCAGCACCGTGAAGCGGATATGTCTGTCCTGCAGATAGGCAAGCGCGAGACCGAACATGACACCGTAGATAGTCAGATAGATCGGCAGTTCCTCGCCCCAGGATACCGACTGGCCGACCGTGTAGCGGCGGAGCGAATTGACGAAGATGATGGCAAAGACGAGGGCCATCGACAGGCCGGCTCCGAGCGCAAAGAGGCGCCGGGCAAATTCGTTGACCGTTTTCATGTTCCAGGTCCTGCTTGTTCAGCTTTTGGCTATTCAACTGACTTTGATTGAACAACCAAAAGCTGATCTTTTCCAACATTCCAGAACCCCGGGCGGCAAACCGCCCGGGGTCTTGACCGGATTACTGGCTCGCAGCAGCAACGGATTCCTGCAGGCGGTCGATCCAGACCGCATCCTCACCCAGTTCGCCGCGCAGATATTCGACAACCGCCGGCTGTGCCTTTTCGGCAAAGGCTGCGATTTCGTCAGCGGTCGGAGAATAGACCTGCATGCCTTCTGCCTGAACCTTGTTGACGCCTTCAGCCGTGCTCCACTGCTGGATGGAACGGCCCATGTTGCCGGCAATGCGCGCCGCACGGGCAACCACGGCCTGCTGGGCCGGAGTGAGCGACTGGTAGAATTCGTCGGAGATCAGGATGAAGTCGGCGGCATAGACGTGGCCGTCAAGGGTCATGTATTTCTGCAGCTTGTGCAGACCGTTGTTGTAGATCACGCCGACCGGGTTTTCCTGGCCGTCAACGACACCGGTGGAAAGCGCGTTGGGCAGTTCGGTCCAGGCGATCGGGGTCGGCTCGCCGCCGAGACCTTTCACCATTTCGACGTAAAGCGGGATCGGCTGCACACGGAACTTCAGGCCTTCCATGTCCGCAGGCGTCCGGATCTCGCGAGTGCCGTTGGTGAAGTTCCGGAAGCCGGTTTCGCCATAAGCCAGTGTGCGCAGGCCGGTCTGTGCAAGGCAGTGTTCGGCAAGCGCATCACCGAAGTCACCATCGAGCACGTCCCAGGCAATGGTTGCGGAAGAGAAGGTGTAGGGGATGTCCAGAACGGACGCGGCCGGGCAAGCCTTGGACATGGCACCGGACACCAGCACGACCTGGGTCAGGTTGTCCTGGGCCTGGGCGACCAGCTCGTCTTCGTTGCCCAGCGCACCGGCCGGAAACAGTTCCACCGTCAGATCGGTTTCACCTTCAACGATGTTCTTGAAGATATGAGCGGCAGCACCTTTCTTGGAGGCGGTCCATTCGTCCGGGTCGACATGGGCCAGACGGATTGTCTGAGCCTGGGCCGCCGCGGCGAGGCCAACTGTGAGAAGGGCAGTAGCTGCCAGGGATGAGAATTTGAAACGCATGACTTCCTCCCGTTTGCGTAACATTTTCAAAATGACCATTTCCGCTTTCGTGATGATGTGAAACCGGAAGGGGTTAAGCGTCCGCGGTCTCCCGCGGCATTTCATCGAAGGCGTCGAACGCCGCCTTCATCCGGACCGGATCGGCACGCCGACCGGTAAAGAGTTCAAAGGCCCGTACAGCCTGGAACACCGCCATGCCTGACCCGGGCAGCACCCTGCAGCCGAGCCGTCTCGCGCCAGCCAGAAGTTCGGTTTCGAGCGGGAAATAGACGATGTCCGCAACCCACATGTCGGGCTTGAGCCGTGCGAGCGGGAACGGTGTTCCAGGTGTCTTGGCCATGCCGACCGGGCTTGCGTTGACGATGCCGGACAGGTTGGCGCAGCTTGCAGCATCAAGGGTCGTGACCGGTTCCACGGTCAGTCCCTGACGATTTGAGCGAACCTGCCGGGCAAGTTGCTCCACGCGCACGGTGTCGACGTCGAAGATCTTCAGGTGCTGGACACCGCAATCCGCCAGCGCGTGGGCAACTGCAACGCCGGCTCCACCAGCGCCGATGAGAAGCACCGTCTTCAGGGACACGCCGATCATGTTCTGGCGAAAACTCTCGGCAAATCCCCATAGGTCGGTGTTGTGGCCAATGCGCTTTCCATCCCGGAACACGATGGTGTTGACCGAGCCGACAGCCGCCGCGTTGGGCGATAGCTGGTCCAGCAGCGGGATCACTTCCATCTTGAACGGGTAGGTCACGTTGAGACCGTTGAAACCGGTCACTTCGGCCGCGTGCACAATAGCTTTCAGGTTCTGTTCGTCCTCGGGAAGCGTATCGACATCGATAATGCGATAGACGCCGCGCAGGCTCTGGGCTGCTGCTTCGGCCATGTGCATTTCCGGCGTCCTGGAACGGGCAATACCCCTTCCGATCAGTCCGGCCAGTACGATGTTGCTTGCTGCTTCCACCCAGGTTCCTCCCAGAAACCTCATTTGGCAGCCCCGTTTTCGGGGTCTGTGTGCCTGGAGACCGCGTCTCCTGAGGTTCAAAATGTACTAACCAGTTAATTCAGTCAAGCGAAATGTACCGCCCAGTTAATTTGGGCTGGTAACCCGTTCCGGGCTGGTTTAGAAAAAGGCATGTCGATCAATGAGTCTGAGCTGCCGGAAAAAAATTCTTCGCGGGGTCGCTGGAAGCAGGACCCGGAGGGAGTGCGCGCGAATATCCTGGCCGTCGCCCTGGAGGAGTTCTCCGCGAACGGTCTTTCCGGTGCGCGCATGGATGAAATCGCGGCCAAGACGCGCTCGTCCAAGCGCATGATCTATTATTATTTCGGCGACAAGGAGAGCCTCTACCTCAAGGCTCTGGAAGCGGCCTACAAGAAGGTGCGCAAAGGCGAAGAACAGCTGGAGCTGAACCATTTGCCGCCAAGGGATGCACTGTCGAGGCTTGTGGCTTTCACTTTCGATCATCATCGCGAAAGCCCGGCGTTCATCCGTCTGGTCATGATCGAAAACATTCATCATGGCCGCTATCTCGAGCAGTCGGACGAGATCAAAAGCCTGAACGAAGCGGCGATATCCCAGATTGCCGGCATTTATGCAAAAGGGGTAGCCGAAGGCGTCTTCCGCGATGGCCTGACGCCCTTGAGGATCCATTGGCTGATCTCGGCCATGAGCTTTTTCAACGTCTCCAACGCAACGACCTTCTCCATGCTGTTCGGTCCGGAATTGCAGTCGGCATCCGGTCAGGTTTCCCTCAAGGGCGATGTCTGCGAAACGGTAATGCGTTTCGTCGCTGCCTGATGCGCGAGCGCCAGCAAGGCCCTTCCGTACCCACCTTCTAGTTTCGTGCCCTGATCCGGAGGCCGCACAGCCTGTGGCGGCAATTGACAGCGCAAAAGAAACTATATAACTAGAAATATAGTTATATTAAATGAGGCGCAGATGGATCTGGAAATTGCAGCGCAAGGGTTTGCGGCACTGGGCTCGGAAGCCCGGCTGCAGGTGGTGTTGACCCTGGTGAAAGCCGGGCAGGGTGGTTTGACGGTCGGCGATATTCAGACCCGCACGGGCATGCCTGCGTCAACGCTTGCGCATCATCTGAAGTTTCTCGCCTCGGCAGGCCTGGTGTCCCAGGAAAAGGACGGCCGCTCGGTCATCAACCGGGCAGCCTATGGCCATCTGGAAAACCTTGCCGGTTACATCCTGAAAGAGTGCTGCGTGGACGAAAAGGGTTGTGAGTGCCCAACCCCGCAAAAGGAGACCGTCGATGTCTGATGCGATGAACAACCTTCAGCCAAGCGGCAGCGGCGCAAGCTGTTGCGCTCCGAAGACCGCCTGCTGCAGCACGCCTGCTTCGAAATGGTCCCTGAAGTCTCTCGCCATTTCGAAATACCTTCTGTCGACCTGGACGATTGTCGTCGGCGGTCCGTTGCTGGTGCTGTTGCTGGACCAGCCGCACTTCGTCGCTTTTGTAACCTTCGCGCTCTCCGCCTTTGCGGGAACATTGCCGTATATTGCTTTTGCCGTTGTTTTGATCGCCTGGCTCAAGGCGGCCGGCGCAGAGGCGTTTGTCGGACGTGCGTTCGAGGGACGCGAGACACAGGCGATCTTTCTCGCAGCCCTGTTTGGTGGTCTCGCACCTTTCTGTTCCTGCGAAGTCATCCCGTTCATTGCCGGTCTTCTGGCGGTTGGTGCGCCGTTGTCAGCCATCATGGCGTTCTGGCTGTCCTCTCCATTGATTGACCCGCCAACACTGCTGATCACTGCCGGTGCACTGGGATGGCCCTTTGCCGTCGGCAAGGCGGTCTTTGCGGTGGCGCTGGGTCTTTTCGGCGGTTTTTCCGTCGCACTTGCGCTGCGTAGCGGCTTTCTGGCCAATCCGGTGAAAATCGGGGCGGCGACCGGTGGCTGCGGCTGTGGCGCTTCTGCGAAGACAGGGCGGCCTGTCTGGCAAATCTGGAAAGAGACTGAGCGCACCGACAAGTTCCGGATCGAACTGAAAGCCAATGCACTGTTTCTGATCAAGTGGTTGGCACTGGCGTATGTACTCGAAGCAGCTCTCGTCACCTATGTCCCCGCAGACCTGATTGCGCGGGCTGTTGGCGGCGACGGACTGGGGGCAATTCTTCTGTCCGCATTGATCGGCATGCCTGCCTATCTCAACAGCTACGTGGCACCGCCACTTCTGGCAGGTCTGATGGACCAGGGCATGAGCGCGGGGGCCGCGATGGCGTTCATGATTGCGGGCGCTGTCAGCTCGATCCCGGCAATGGCTGCCGTCTGGTCACTGGTCAGGCCGCAGGTCTTTGCCGCTTACATCGGTCTGGGATTTGCGGGTGCGGTGCTGTCCGGTCTTGTTTTTCAGCTGATTTTTTGAGGGAGTGACAATGCGCACGAACGTTTCTGTCACGGTCAGAGCGAATGAGGTTCGCCACAAGCTGCTGGTGCCTGTCGGCTTGCCGACGCCACACCAGATGCCGGTCAGTTTCGAGATCAGGGGCGGAAAGCTGGGCCTGGCCGGAGAAATCACCACCGGCCAGATGGTGGCCGTGGTGTCGGTGGAACCCGGGGCAGACGTTGTGGTGAATTACGAATACCGCGACGACGGGCCGGGCTATCCTGATGCAGTGTTTGCGCCACTGCGCAACCGTTTTACCCGGGCGGCTCAAGATCTCGTCTATGATGCGATCAACGTTGCCGACAGTCAGCCCGACGGTCACGCTGCCATTCAGGCGCTCGTCAACGCGGCGGCCGAAAAGTTCCGGTATGCCCATCCTCAGGTTCGTTTCAACGAGGGGTGTGAAGAAGTGCCCTATCTGTCGTGCGGGCTGACGGAAGGGTCCTGCGTCGACATCAACACCTACCTGATCGCCAGCCTGCGTGCCGCCGGCTTCGAAGCCGGTTACGTGACCGGATACTTTTTCCCGCAAGAAAAGAACGGCTGCTGCGACGACATGCACTGCTGGGTGGTGACACGGCATCAGGGTATGGTGCTGGAGTGGGACATTGCCCATCACCTGAAGATGGGCACACGGGAGATCTGCTGCGGGCTCAACCCGAAGCCGGGTGACCGGGTCGCGCTGGCCCATTCCATGGGGCTGACATTTCCCGAACTGGGGATCTTCTGCGAAAAACTGATTGCAGAGCCCGTCTGGCTTTCGCCGGACGGGCTGGAAAAGGCGGAGATCACGATCCGACGGGATATCGTCTGACGTCGCCAGGGGAGGAGGTCTCTCACCCCTTCTTGCGGCTGAAGACCATCTTCTGGTTGGCGAGGCGTTCCGGCGGGCCTATCCAGGCCCAGGCCAGAAGTGCCGGCTCCAGTTTGGACACGGTGATCCGGTGCATATGCTCCGGCGGGTTGAAGATCATCGAACCGGGGGCATAGACCCCCTGGTGATTTTCCGAAACCGCTCCTGAAACGCAGATGTAGCTTTCCGATATGCCGCTGTGCGCGTGGGCCGGATATGTACAGCCCGGTGCGAACAGGACCAGGCCCAGAATGACGTCCGTCGTCAGAACCGGTCCGTTCGGTCCGCAGATTTCCGCGTAGGCATACGTCTTGTCGAGGCCGCGCGGCACTTTCTCGTAGCCATACTGCCAGATGAGATGGTCCCGGACACTTTCGATGGCACGCACCAGCGGAGCGGTTCGCTCCTGCTTGCCCTCGTCAAGGGCACGCCGGAGATGTGCCGTCACGGGTTTGTGGGCCGGGGCATCGAAGCGCATTTCCGGATCGGATTTCAGCACCCGCCCGATTGCCTCGCGCACCGCGCGCTGATGTGCCCGGATCTTGTCGCTGCCACCGGACGAGAGGAACCGGTAGGCCTCGTAGAATTCCCGCAAAAGATAGCCCCAATCCGGGAACTCGGCGAGGCGGCGGCTGGCCAGAGGCTGTTCTTCCGACATGTTATTTTCCAGCACGGCTTGTCCTCCCGCACCCTGATCACGATCGGCCTGAGCCTATCGGAACGGAGCGTAGCGGCTTCTCTCTTTACGGCAACCGAAAATACATAACCGTCATGCGCGGTTTGCGTCAGAACGTCTCTTGCGCTCGCCGGACAGGCAGATAATCTGGCCCTCCATTCCGCAGGACAGAATTCATGACAGTTGTGATTGTTGGAGCCGGTATTTCCGGACTTTCCACCGCTTGGGCCCTGACAAAACGAGGTGTGCCCGTCACGCTTCTTGAACAGGGACCAATCCCCAACCCGCTTTCGGCATCCGGTGACCAGCACCGTATCATCCGCCGGGCCTATGGCGGCCAGGGCGGCTATCAGCGCCGCATCGGCGATGCCTACGCGGCATGGGACGAGATGTGGGACGACCTGGGTGAGAAGCACCTCGCCGAAACGGGATTCATGCTGTTGTCGCAGGAACCGGGCGATGGCGGCGAGGTCTATCGGGACGGTCTGGTCGAGGGCGGTTATCCGTTCGAGGACCTGACACCGGAAGAAACGGCGAAACGGTTTCCCTTCGTTGATCCGTCGACGATCCGTTATGGCGCAGTCAGCGACGAGGGCGGCGTTCTGCTGTGCCAGAAAATTGCAGCCGGGGTGCGCGACTGGCTGATCGCCAAGGGAGCTGAGGTGCGCGAAAACGCACAGGTGACTGCCGTCGACACATCCGCGGGCACGGTGAGCCTTGCCGATGGCAGCACGGTCTCCGGAGAGCATGTGATCGTGACGGCCGGTGCCTGGACGCTGGGGCTCTTCCCGAAGCTGGACATCAGCCTGACGACTTACCGGACCGCGGTCGTCTATCTGACGCCGCCTGAAGATCTGCGCGAGGCCTGGGAACGATCGCCGGCGATTCTGGATCCGGGCGGGCCGATCGACGGTTACATCCTGCCTCCGGTCGCCGGAACCGGCCTCAAGTTCGGGGCGGGTATTCACAAGTACAAGGCTCCGCCGAACCAGGATCGGATACCGGTTGCAGGCGAAGGCGAGACCCTGCGCGACTATTTCTCTCCGCCGTTCGGCCGGATCAAGGAATACCGCGTCGATGACGTCGTCACCTGTGCCTACACCTTCACCTCAGACGAGCATTTCTTCGCAATGAGCGAAGGCAAAACCACTGTCGTCTCGGCCTGTTCCGGACATGGCTACAAGTTTGGTGCCGTCGTGGGGCAGAAACTGGCGGAAGGCTTTACCGGCAACGACATGGACGCTGCGCGCGTGTGGCTGGAAGCACGCGATTAAGTCATCTGGCGTAAAAAAGAAGGCTCCGGCTTGCGAGATTGCCGGAGCCTTTTCTGTTTCGGCTAGTGCCGGGAAGATACCATCCGCATCATGATGCCATCCTTCAGGGCGATATGATGGTAGAGCGCTCCCAGCACATGCAGTGCGATCAGCACGATGAAGAACGGCTTGCTCAATTCGTGGATTTCTTCCGCAGTGTGGATGCCGCCGTACCAGGCCAGAAGTCCGGTGATCGGTGCCAGCAACATGAGCAGATAGAGCAGGCCGTGGACACCCCTGGCGGCCAGTTCCTGGACTCTTGAAGTGGGGAGCGGGGCAGGGACGCCGAATTTTGCCCGCACCAGAAGACGAATGACAGTCAAGGCCAGAACGGCAATGCCAACCCAGATGTGGGCATTGGCCAGAAAGGCGGTTGCCGCATCCGGCACGCCGCCGTCGCGCAGCACGTGTTTGAGATCGCCCATGCTTTCGCCGAAGATCAGCTGAAACAGGATCAGGGCGGCGATCGCCCAGTGCAGAATGATATGGATCGGACTGTAGGACGCTGGCTGTGTCGTGGACATGGCGCGCTTTGGCTCCTCGCAAAGAAAAGAAATGCCAAATATTAGTGCCATGCCAGTGCAGGCAGAGGTATCGAGGATTTGTACTATTTGGTAACAGGTCCAGGCGGTTTTGCGACAATTGGAACAAACGGACCTGTGCCCAGTGGTCAGGCGGTTTTTGAAGGACGGGAGGCATCATGCCAGCTGAGATCAGAACGCTGACGGGCGAGGAGTTGACCGCTGTGCTGAACGATCTTGCGCGCCTGAGGATATCCGTCTTCCGCAGCTGGCCATATCTCTATGAGGGGTCTCTGGAGTATGAGGCCGGATACCTGCAACGCTATGCCCGGACGGAGGGCGCGGTGATTGTCGGTGCATATGACGGCAGCCGGCTGGTTGGCGCGGCGACAGGTGAGCCGCTCGGTGCCGAACTGGAGGCTTTCAAGACCCCTTTCCTCAAGCAGGGACTGGATCCGGAAAACGTCTTCTACATGGCCGAATCCGTTCTGGATCCTGCCTACCGCGGCCAGGGCATCGGCCATCGCTTTTTTGACGAGCGCGAAGCACACGCCAGGCGGCTCGGTTTCGGTGAAGCAGCCTTCTGTGCGGTGATCCGCCCAGACACGCACCCGCTGAAGCCGGTAGACTACGCCCCGCTCGATCCGTTCTGGTGCAAGCGCGGTTACGAAAAGCTGGAGGGTGTCGTCGTGACGTTTCCCTGGCGCGATGTCGGCGAGAACGAAGAAACCGACAAGCCGATGCAGGTTTGGCACCGGAACCTTTGAGGGAACCCGGCAGCCCGCTGACCGGTGAACGAAGTTTTGGACAAAAGAAAACCGGGGCCTGGAAACCAGGCCCCGGTTTTCTTGTTTCCGGTGCGTGTTTACTTCAGCGTCCAGCGGATGGTGACATTCGCGCTGATGGTTTCCTCGCCCGCCTCGATCGGCACATCGGTGGACTTGGCCATCATCATGCCCTCGGCGCGCATCATGTACGGGCGCGGCATTTCGGTGCCGGTTTCCGTGATGTCGGCAATGGCGCCGAGATCGACACCGGCAGCGGCAGCAAAGATGCCTGCCTTGTGCCGAGCGTCCTCGACGGCCTTCTTGCGGGCTTCATCCAGTATCTCGTCGGCATTGCTGACTTCAAAGCGGATGGAATCGACCGAGTTTGCACCGCTTTCGACGACAAGCGTCAACAGCCCGCCAAGCTTGGCCAGATCGCGGATCTTGACCTCAACGCCGTTGCGAACCTCATAACCGGCAATATCCGGCTGGCTGCTGGAGTTCTTGGAGTGATCGTAGCGCGGGTAGATGCCGAACCCCTTGGTCTGGATGTCCTTGGCTTCGATGCCGTTTGCTTTCACCGCTTCAATGACCTTGGCGATTGCGGCGCTGTTTTCAGCCAGAACATCGGCAGTGGATTTGCCGGTGGTGACGACGCTTGCGGAAATGACGGCCATGTCGGGGGCAACGGAAACTGCACCGCGGCCCTGCATGGTGATCGTGCCGGCCGGTGCCGGGGAATCCTGCGCGACAGCCGGTGCGGCACTCACGAGCGCGGCACTGAGGCCAGCGGCCAGAACAGCCTTGCGCAGCAGGGAGACGGAGGGGAAAAGAGGGGCATTCATATGAACTTATCCTTGATGGAAACAGTTTGTTCGATGGCCGGACACTCGCTTGTGATTGCGGCGGCGTAATGACGGTTGTGTTCATCTGCCGTTCATCGGCAAAACCCGGCAGATGTCCTCGAAGGTCGTTTGAAATTCTTCCCCGGAGGCCTAACCCGTGGTGCCGGTCTTGCCCGACAGGCCGCCGACCTCACCGGTCTGCGACAACAGAATCGCAATCGGCCTGGAACCTTCGAAACGGGCGCAGACGATCACGATCATCACCGTCAGCGGGACGCACAGAACCATGCCGACAACACCCCAGATCGCCCCCCAGAAGGCCAGCGACAACATGATGACGAGGCCTGACAGATTGAGGTTGGATCCCATCAGGCGCGGTTCGACCAGATTGCCGATGGTGAACTGGATGAGGCCGAGGCCCGTCGCAATCGCGATGAAGGGACCCAACGTGTCGTAATAGACCACCGCCAGGAGGCTGGGAAAGATCACGCCGATCAGCGAACCGATGGTTGGAATGTAGTTGAGCAGAAAGGCGATGAAGCCGAACAAGGCCGCGTAAGGCAGGCCGATGGCGATCAGAACAAGGCTGGTCAAAACGCCCGTGGCAACGGAGACGGCGGTCTTGATCGAGAAATAATGCATGATCGAGCGGTTGATCTCGGCCCGCATGGCAAACGCGGCTTCCGCCCGCTCGGGCGAAGGAAACAGGCGTTCGAACTTGCGGTCGAATGTCGACTGCTCGAGCACCAGGAACAGGACATAGATGAACACAAGACTGGCCGACCCGGCCAGCGTCGTCACCAGGCTCGCCCCCGCGGTCACCATGCGCGGCACGATGGAATCGGGCAGAAGGTCCTTCAACTCGATCGGGTCATTAAGGTGCAGTTGGGTGGATGCCTGGGTGAAGAGTTCTTCCAGCCGCCGCTGATAGGTTGGTGCGTCCAGTGCAAGCTGGGTGAGATTGACGGTCACGATGTCGAGCACCACGGTGCTGGCAAAGAAGATCGTCAGCAACGCCAGTGAAAACGACACCAAACGGGGCAGGCGCCAGCGGCCAAGCGGAATATGCGCAAAGACATGTGCCAGCGAGTTGATCATGTACCAGACGATCAGGGCGATCACGAACGGCAGGATGAGGGACCGCCCGACCACCAGCAGCCAGCCGATCATGCACACAAGCAGGACACTCAGCGTGGCGGTGAGAAGCGGTGATCGCATGGTGGCTCCGGCGGGCGAGTTTGGCAGGTCTGTTCCCCGGGCGACTCGTCAAAGGCCCGGCTGTCTCATTTAGACCCGATGGCGCAGGCGAACGGAACCGCTTTTTCCATCAAGGCGATCCAGACCTCTTGAGAAACGCTTCCACCGCGCCAGTTTCCCAACCTTTTTCACCCTGCCGTTGCAAAGCACTTGCCCCGGAGATTGGCCATGGTATAGGGAACCAGACGCAGGGACTTGCAAAGGCTTCGCCCTGCCGTGGGCCTGTAGCTCAATTGGTTAGAGCCGTCCGCTCATAACGGATTGGTTGGGGGTTCGAGTCCCTCCGGGCCCACCACTCCACTTTCGGGGTGTTGATTTTCCTGCATTTTTTCCTCTTTTTGTCCCACTGGATTTGATGGTGGAGGAAAGTGGGACATTTTTCGGTTTCGTTGATATTTCAAGGTGCTCGAACGCTGACTTGGCGAGACGTACTTGTTCAGCCTTTTTGGTGTAGATCCGAGCAGTCTTTGAATCGGTCCAGCCGAAGACGGCCATTAGCTGGTATTCCGTAGCGCCAGCTTCTGCCAGCACGGTCGCAGCCGACTTTCGTAGACCATGAGAAGAACACTGTTTAAGCCCCGCCGCGTTGCACCAGTCCCGCATCTTGTTGCCAAAGCCGTTCGAGCTGAACGGTTTGCCGTACTCTGTCGTCAGAAAGGTATCATGGCCTTCTGGGACGTCGCGGAGCGCGTCCATGAGGGCCCTTGTGATTGGCAAGACAAGCAATTCATTCTTGCTTCCTTTCTGCGGTACCAGCTTGATTGTGTCGCCATCAAGGTTGTCCGGACCGAGCTGAACCAAATCTGACCTGCGAATTCCCAGGTTATAGAGTAGCTCGAACGCCAAACGGGCTGTGGTGCCGATAGGGTAATGTTCCCGGAACGTCGCTATTTCGCTTGCGGACCAGGTATGAAATCCGTCTGAGCGGTTGATCTTCGAAATTCCTTCAGCTGGATTTCGTGGCAACGGAAACCGCGCCATGAGATCAACGTCATTCATCGCCCAATTAAATAGAGCTTTCAGATATTTTACGAGTTTGTCCGCTGCCGCGGGTGTTTCACGGCGTTTCATTTGGCTGGCTTCCACATCGGACTTTCTTAGCTTCTGGAACGGCAGGTGGCCGACTGCCGCGCAATAGCGCCCCAAGACGCTGTACTTATCTCGTTGAGTGGTCTGATCCTGCTGTTGAAACGCCTTGGATCGCTGATACTGGGCAAATAGCCAGCCAATTGAACCTGGATCCCAGTCATCAGCCTTCTTGGCTGCTGGTTGGTTGACGTTGCCTGCCATAACCCGATGATACTCGGCGACGAATACCTCTGTGATATTGCCCTTCGCGTCGAGGAATGCGGACTGCATACGGTATTTGGGCAAGCCTGGCCGACGCAGATAAAACCGGACGTTGCCGTGCCGATCCACATCTGCTGAACAATATTTAAAGGGTATCTTTTTTCGACTAGCCGACGGCATAGTCGAACGGGTTTTCGGCGTCTTCATCTTCTGCAGTTGCCGTCGCTTCGGTCAGGTCATGAAGGCTCGATCGGAGGTCATCGACAAACCACCTTCTTAGTCCACCAATCTTATACCCTCTTGGCATCCAGCCGCGACCGACCCACGTGTCGAAAGTTGTTGGTGAAATGTCCAGCATGTCGGCGGCGGTAGATCTGCTGACAGCCAGCTTTATAGACCTTGTGTGTTTCTGCGAAAGGGTCATTGCAGCCACCAATGCCCTCAAGCTCTAGAAGAAGTGTGGGCCGCCGTTTCGCCGATTGGCGGTATCGTATTATTCTTGATGAATTCCTCGATTGCGCCATCTGGAATGAAAATTCCACCACCAATCCTTACGTGTCGCAGTTCGCGATTTTCAACGAGCTTGCGAATACGGCTTATTGGCCAACCTGTCCGGTTTGCCAGTTCTTTAATTGATTCCAATCCCAGAGCCATTGTATCGAATTTTCTCCACTGGTATGAAAAACTTAGCTTTAGCAACGTAGGAAGCTATCATTTCCTACTTAGTACAAAAATCTGTACCGAGGTCAACCCTGAAGTGTCTGAAATTGGCAAACGATTAGCGGTTGTTCGAGAAAGTGCCGGATATTCGCAAATCCCGTTCGCGGAAAAACTCGGTGTTTCCCAGAGCTCCTACAAGAACTACGAACGCGGGGCTTCGCCGGTTCCCGTCGGCTTGGTCTGCAGGATTTGCGAGGAATACGATGTGTCGCCAGCATGGCTCTTGCTGGGTGAGGGACAGATAAAAAGTGAGATGAATGGTGAGCTTGTCGAAGCCGCTGTTCTTGCTGTGGAAAAATTTGCGCAAATGAATGATTTGGAGCCGCCACTAGAGAGGAAAGCCAAATTAATTCGATTTGTATATGAAGAGGTAATTTCAGGAAGAGACTTCGGCGATAAAGAGCTGAGGCGAATATTTAATACGGTCTTGTGAGATCTCTATGAAAAATGAAAAGGCAGAAGTGATTTCTGAAGCACTTCTAACAAAACTCAATCAGAAGTTCTCTGAGAATTCCGAAAACGATAGCAGCGACGGTTTGTTTGGTGGGCTCGCTTTCTACAGAAAGAAGCGAAGGATCCTAAGCGAAGAAGAAATTCTTCAATTCTGGAAACGGAATGTGGTCAGAAGCAAGGTCATATCCTTATGCGCGCTCGTCCTGCCTCTTTTTGCAGCTTTTCTTTTGTTCCACGGGGTTTTGGAGCCGACTGTGGTTTGTTGGATTGGTCTCGGTGGTTTGACGATTTATGCGTTCTGTCAGCTGGTTCTGATTGATGGTCTCGAAAGGCTGCTCGGAACCTGGAGAGCCGCCTCGTTCAGGAAATCGCGAAAATCTGGAGAAAGGGCATGGAAGTTTGTCGATGCCTCAGAACTGACCTTTAGGGCCAACACTCCGTTGGACACAGCGGACGGATCGTCAAACTAACTTTGCAACTTGTTGATCCAGTGCTTTTGCGAACTGCAATCCAGATCTTGAAGTGTCCAGCCGTTTGACATGCGGTTTTCTGGAAAATCCCATTCACTCGATGCGCGAAAAGGAGACGGAGATGACGGAAGCAACGGATCTTGCAACTTCTCTGCAAGAGAAGAGCGATGCCAGGCTGTATATCCGCACAAAACCATTCATAAAGGTGACTATTATGAAGGCGGCAGAACTTTCGGGAATGGGTCTCAGCACCTTCGTGACCACTGCGGCATTCTTGCGCGCGCAAGATGTCATTGCAGCTCATGAAAGGACAGTACTGGCTCCGGACGATCACTCAACATTTTTCGAGGCGCTAGACCGCTCAGCTGCACCAACTGATAGTCTGTTGGGGTCTGCCAAGTTGCACAGAGAGATTGTCGTCGAGGGTGACTGACGGCTTGGGTCGCTCAAACTCGGGCTACACGTTCGTTTCTACGCAAAATGCCTGTGTCAGAGAAATTGTTGCGTCAATCATCTGCCAATCGCCCGAATAGCCGCATGTCGAAGCGCTGGCGCCCTATGATCATTTTCCGCCTTTGAGTTCCCTCGTATCTAAATCCTGCATTGGTTAGAACGCGGCCTGAGGCTAAATTTCCAGCCAACGTCCAAGCTTCCAGCCGGTAGAGGTTCATTACCTGGTGGCAATGTTTGGTGACTACGATCAGCGTTTCTGTAGCGTATCCATTCCCCCAAAAAGGCTTGCCGAACTCGTAGCCGATGACTGCTACTGACGCCCGTTTGTCGATTGAGTTCAAGCGAATGCAGCCAAGGAGTTCTCGGGTCTCGACGTCACGTACCATCCAGGCGAAACCCTTGCTTTGCTGAGATAAGCGAACCATCCAGTCCACAAATCCTCTTGCACGTTTTTCGGTTGGCGCGCGAGGTAAGTCGGAGTGTGCCGATGTCTCTGGAGCAGATATGATCGGATAATACTCTTCCCAGTCCTCGGAGCGAACTTGGGTTAACTGCAACCGACGGGTTGTCAAATCTAGAGCCATTCGAAGCTCCAGACACACACACATGCGAAAAATACGCAGGCAAAATGACAGAGTCTTTTCATTGAGAAATTTTTTGAGACAGTTGAAGCTATAGGGAAAATGGCCGCTTGTATTTGATGTCAAGTTCGCGACAGGACTTCTGGAGAGCTTGTCTGCTTCTGCAATGCAGGCGTAGCGAACTTTATTTTTCACACTAAAGACAGGTAGACGGGATGTAGGAAAGTCGCTCTAAAGTGAAATCACCCACATTTGCTAAGGTTCGTCACTCGCTATGTTGAAGCGCATGCGATCACCGACCACCATCAAGTTATTGAAGTTCTACGGTCACCTTATTGATGGTGCCGCTGAACGGGAAAGGGGCTTCTTTTTCGTAGGCACGAGAAACCGTTGATCCAAGATCCATGCCTATGTCCAAGGTTTCCGTTGCCGAGTATCGCGCGGGAACTACCATCGTTACCTCTCCAGTCGCGGCCTCATTTCCATCAACAAGTAGGGTTGCGGTCCCGCCTGTGACTTCCTGCCCCGGGTTAAACGGTGCCTGTTCGTAGACCATCTTCACGCTGTGAGTGCCAGGTTCGAGTGGCGTTTCTCCGGCGACACGGTATCGTTCTTTGCCGAAAAAGTTGAACTCGTAGACCGGAACGCCACCGTCGAGGTAGAGCGTATAGCCCGCAGAGGAGCCGCCGTTGGCAATTAGCACGCCACTAGCGCCTTCTTGAGACACTTCGATGTCTGCAGTGATCGTATGAGAACGCTGGTAGGCTGGAGCAGCGCTACCCTCAGGCACGCGGACTGTGCCGGAGGTGTATGTGAACACTGTTCGGCCCTTCGTGACAGAAGGCCGCTCAGGGTTTGTCGCACGCTCGGCAAAGCGGTCGTCCAGAGGGTAGACATCGAATTTTTGCGCCTCCTCGTCGAAGAGTGCCTGAAGTTCGGCCAGCTTTTCAGGGTTCTCGGCGGCTAGATCATGCGCTTGCGAAAAGTCTTCCTCGATGTTGTAGAGTTCCCAGACGCTGTCTTCGAACCCCACCGAGCCTGTGAGTACCCATGGAGCGCCATGGAACGAGGCGGCGACCCAGCCGTCATGATAGAGCGCTCTATGGCCGCCGGTTTCGAAATACTGGGTCTGTCGGGTGCCGGGTGCCGCAGCATCGGCGAAGCTGTAATCCATACTGACACCCGCCATGGGTGTCTGCTCTGTTCCGTTCACGACCTTGGGCTCCGGAACGCCGACGGCCTCCAAGATGGTCGGGGCGATGTCTACGACATGATGAAACTGCGTCCGGATTCCTCCACTGTCTGAAATTCGACTGGGCCAGCTAACGATCATGCCGTTCCGGGTTCCACCGAAATGGGAGGGCACGCGCTTCATCCACTGAAACGGGGAAGACCCTGCCCACGCCCAGCCAACGGGGTAATGGTTTTCGTGCAGCGGGCCGCCGATTTCGTCGATCTCCGGCAACTGCGCATCTACCGTGTCCGGTATGCCATTCTGGGTCATCATATTGTTGAGAGTACCAGTGACACTGCCTTCTGCGCTCGGCCCGTTGTCGCCTGCCACGAGGATGATCAGCGTGTTGTCGCCCTCAGGTGTTGATCGAACTTTCTCGATCAACCTGCCTATCTCATGGTCCGTTTGGGCAAGAAAGCCGGCGAACACTTCCTGGTGCCTGCTGAAAATAGTTTGGGCATCCGCGTCAAGCGAGTCCCATGCAGCGATTTCATCCGGTCTCGGTGTCAGCTCCGTGTTCGCGGGGACGAGTCCCATGTCTTTTTGTTTAGACAGGGTCTGTTCGCGTACCGCGTCCCATCCCTGATCGAACTTACCCGAAAACTTTTCGATCCAGTCTTTGCTGACATGCAGGGGGGCGTGGACGGCTCCTGGCGCGAAATAAAGAAAGAAGGGCTTGTCTGGTGCGATCGAATTTTGGCGGTCCAGCCAGGCGATCGCATCGTCGACCAAATCGACGTTGAGATTGTAACCGTCTTCGGGGCGCGTTGCGGGCTCGACGGGCGTGGTGTTGCGAAAAAGTTGAGGCTCCCACTGGCTAGTTTCTCCACCTTGAAAACCGTACCAGTATTCGAAACCCAGACCAGTGGGCCAGCGATCAAACGGCCCTATTGGGGAAGTCTCCCAATCTGGTGTGTTGTGCCATTTACCGAAGGCTGCAGTGGAGTAGCCTTGATCCTTGAGGATCTCCGCAATCGTACCGGATGAGCGTGGCCATATGCTGTTGTATCCCGGATATCCGGTGGACAGCTCCGTGATCGTACCGAAGCCACTCTGGTGATGATTGCGTCCAGTCAGCAGCGCCGCGCGTGTGGGGGAGCAGATGGCAGTAGTATGAAACCGTGTGTAGCGGAGTCCCTCATCTGCCAAAGCATCCATTGCAGGGGTTGGGATCGGGCCACCGAACGTGCCTGGTTGTCCGAAACCGAGATCATCGATGAGAACCACTAGAACGTTGGGAGCACCTTCAGGAGGTGTGACGGGTTGCGGATAATCCTGCGTCGAACCTTCGAACGTCTCCGTGATCGTCCCTTCGAATGGCGCAGGTGGCAACGGAAGAACAGATCCATCACGGGGCATGTCTTGGGCAAATGCCACGCTCGATGCGCTCACACTCAGCGCAACAATACCACCTTGCATGGTTTGGCGAACGAATTGGTTCAACATTTCTGGCCTCCTGACGGAACCGTCACATTCAACGCACTTAGGTTGCCATACTATTTTAAATTGAGCACCTTCAAAAGTTCACGCGACTTCGTAGCTGCGCCCAGGTGGAACGATTTCAACCAACCAACCTGGAAATTTCGTTGAGCTCTTGAATAGTTGGAGAGTCTGCAATTCCGACTGTAAGTGTGAAGAGCTGCAAATCAGATCAGCGCCCCCATTCCGGACATTATGGTCTGTTGCTCTTAGTATACAGAGCGGACATTTTTCATGACTCTCCCCAAGGTATGCGTTGTTAACAATGCGCGGTAGTAACCGATTGCCATGCTTAGAGATTGTGGCAATGTCAAACCAAGTCTGAAGACCGCGCCAGTGTGCAGTTGAGAAAATTTAACGTGCCAGGTCGTGCATCACCTTTATCAGGTCCGATTTGCCTTCAAATCCGATACCTGGGAGTTCGGGGATCACGATATGGCCATCTGAAACCGCAACGCCATCCGGAAAGCCTCCATAGGGCTGGAACAGATCCGGGTAACTTTCATTGCCTCCAAGCCCCAGCCCCGCCGCGATGTTGAGCGACATCTGGTGTCCGCCGTGGGGAATACAGCGCGACGGTGACCAGCCAAGCTCATCAAGTACATCAAGGGTGCGCAGATACTCCACAAGACCGTAGGAAAGGGCGCAGTCGAACTGAAGCCAGTCCCGATCCGGCCGCATCCCGCCATAGCGGATCAGATTGCGGGCATCCTGGTGCGAGAACAGATTTTCTCCCGTTGCCATGGGGCCAGGATAGAATTCCGCCATCGCGGCCTGTAGCTGATAGTCGAGAGGGTCGCCGATTTCCTCGTACCAGAACAACGGATATTGCCTCAGCATCTTTGCGTAGGCGATGGCGGTTTCAAGGTCAAACCGCCCGTTTGCGTCCACGGCGAGCTGGGCCTCGCCGTCAATTTCAGCGAGCACCGCTTCGATCCGGCGCTGGTCTTCCGCCAGCGTAGCCCCGCCGATCTTCATTTTGACCACGTTGTAGCCGCGGTCGAGATAACCGCGCATCTCCTTGCGCAGGGCACTGTCATCCTTGCCGGGGTAGTAATATCCGCCGGCGGCATAGACGAATACGCGCGGATCGGCCTCTACACCCTTTCGCTCGGCGAGCAGGCGGAACAGCGGCTTGCTTTCGATCTTCGCGATCGCGTCCCAAACAGCCATGTCGATCGTGCCGACGGCGACCGAGCGCTCTCCGTGTCCACCAGGCTTTTCGTTCTGCATCATCGCAGCCCAGATCCGGTGGGCGTCCAGGTTCGTTCCTTCATCGTTCAAAAGCGACGCTGGTTCGGCTTCAAGCACGCGGCCGCGAAAACGCTCACGGATGAGACCACCTTGTCCGTAACGGCCGTTGGAGTTGAAGCCGTAGCCCACGACCCGGTGTCCGTCCCGGACGACATCGGTCACAACGGCCACAAGACTTGCTGTCATTTTGCTGAAATCTATATAGGCGTTCCGAATTGGTGAGGAGATCGGTTTCGTGACCTCACAGATGTCGACGATCCGCATTGGTGTTTTCCTGTTTTGCTGCATGCGTTGGTGTCGACTGGAAAATTAGACGAAGACCGGTTCAACCGGCCAATGCCGTTTCCGGGTATAATTATGCAAAAATTGCATAAATCACATAACGCCGGCACTCACCGTTTTCTGCCAGAATACTTCGCTGTGCGCAGACAGGCGCGAACGAGGGCGGTAGATAACGACCTCAACCAGGATGTCACTGTCTTTCCTTGCGCACCGCACCAGACTTCCACGGGAGAGTTCAGGCTCTGCCAGCGAAAGCGGAAGGAAGGCGACGCCCTGACCTTCTTTTGCCATTTCAAGATTGGCCGAGGCCAGAACGGAGCTCATGGCAACATGAAAGGGCGGGCGTCCGTAAACTGCCCAGTAGGATTCCAGGATGGTGTGCAGCCCTGAGGCGGCAGCATAGGATATGAACGGGATGTCCGGCAGACCGGCTTCGAGGTTCCAGATTGGGTGTCCTCCGGAATCTGGAGCACAAAGCGGGACGAGACTGTCTCTTCCGATCGTATGGTAGGTGAATTGCCTTTCCGGCAGAACTGAAGGGCCGACAGGGCCTCTGTGACAGATGAAGAAATTGACATCGCCGCTTTCCATCAGCCGGGTGCATTGGCGATGCGTGTCCGAAACCATGTTGAGCGTGCCGACTTCGCCAGGTCCCGCCACCTGCATCAGCCAGCGGGGTACGAATGTGTAGGACAGGGCATGGGTGGCAGCGAGATTGAGGAAACGTTTCGCCTGTCCCGCCGCTTCGAGAGCTTCCAGCCGAGCGTCGGAAAGCAGTCTGACGATGACTTCCGCCCGGGACTGGAACGCCTTGCCTGCCGGCGTCAGGGCAACCTGCCGCGTGGTGCGAACAACAAGGGGGGTCTGGATGGCGCTCTCCAGTGTGCGGATGCGGCGGCTGAATGCAGGTTGGGTGAGGTTCCGATTTTCGGCCGCGCGTGAAAAATTCATTTCGCGCGCCAGTTCGAGAAAGTCCTCAAGCAGCGCCAGGTCCATAGGCTGACCGTCCTTGTGATCCATGCGACTTCTGCATTAGTAGCAGGTTGCCGCATTCAACGCGATGCCTATCGCCCGCGATTAAGATGGTGACCGGAGATCTGGAACGGTTCGGCTGCATTTGCTTTCTGTATCCGCTCGGCAAGAGCGTCAACGAAGAGACGGACCTTTGCGGTAAGGTTGTGGCGCTCCGGATAGATGGCCGAGATATTCGCTGTCTGGAAATAGTCCGGCAGGACGACCCGAAGGCGTCCCTCCCGCACATGGCTTGCAATATCCCACTCGGACCGGAGCATGATGCCATGGCCTGCCAACATCCACTCGCGCGCAATCTCGCCGTCGTTCGAACTCAGTCTACCGTTGACGCGCGCCGAAACGGTTTCTCCACCCAGGTCGTCGAACCTCCAGATGTCGTAAATGTCGTGCTCCTGCCTCAGCACGATGCATTCATGATCCTTCAGGTCCTTCAATACCTTCGGTTCCCCATGGGTTTGCAGGTATGAGGTGGAGGCACACATGAAACGCCGGTTCCTCTGCAGAAGACGCTGGATCAGGTTGCTTGTCGGCGGATTGCCGAAGCGGATGTTCAGATCGAAGCCCTGCTCGATGATATTCATCGGCGCATCGGTCACCACCAGCTGCACGTCGACGTCGGGATACCGGTCCGAGAATTCCGCGACGGTCGGCGCTATGTAGGCCCGGCTGAACCCGAAGGTGGCGTTGATGCGCAGCAGACCACTGGGACGCTCCCGTCCCACGCGGAGGCTGTTTTCCAGTTCCTCTATCTCGCCCAGCAGGCGAACCGCCTTCCTGAAATACGCTTCACCTTCGCCTGTAAGACTGACCCTGCGTGTCGTGCGGTTCATGAGGCGAACACCCAGTCTCTCCTCAAGTCGGGCAAGCCTCCGGCTAACAGCTGATGCCGTCACCCCGATTTCCCGCGCTGTCTCAACGAAGCTTTCATGCCTTGCGAGAAGCACGAAAAATCCCAGATCGCCCTCATTCATTGATTACCTCTGCGCAATAATGAAGTGCAAAATCTGAATTTAATTATTCCAGAGCAGCAGTCTAGGCTCTTTTTGCCGGTCTGTGAGGAGTGACCGGACCCTGGGCGTAACTAACCTTTCCGCAGGGTAGTAAGCAGATCGTGTCCGCAGGCCATGGCCTATGCGGCGTGCTGCTTCAATTTTCGGTGTGCCGCGCGCGGCATTCCAAGAGGAGGAAACCATGAAGAAAACAGTCGCAACCATTCTTGTAGCGTTGCTGGGGGCCGCGGGCTCCGCTGCCGCTCAGTCGCCGGCAGATTTCCCGAACAAGCCGATGACCTACATTATTCCGTTCAATGCAGGTGGGGAATCCGACATTTCTGCCCGGTTCCAGCAGTCCGAATGGGAGAACGTAACCGGTCAGCAGGTCGTCATCCAGTATCAGCCCGGCGCGGGCGGTGCGCAGGCCTGGTCCCAGCTGAATTCGCTACCGGGCGACGGCTACACAATCATGGGCATCAACATGCCGCATACCGTGCTTCAGCCGCTTGCCGGTTCGGTGGGATATGCCACTGAGGACCTGACGCCAGTGCACTATTTCCACTATACGCCGGACGCAATCTTCGTGCGCGCGGAAAGCCAATTCAACACGCTTGGCGAACTGATCGAATACGCCAAGGCCAATCCGGGCCTCGTCACCTTCGCAGGATCGGGTTCTAATTCGTCGAACAATCTCGCTGCGATCCGCTTCAACAGTCAGGCTGACGTGGTGACGACATATGTTCCTTTCTCCGGAACAGGCCCTTCAATCACCGCGGTCCTTGGCGGCTCGACGATGGCAGGTTTCAACTATGCGACTTCCGGCATCAGCCAGGGGGATGCGCTCAGGATGCTTGCGGTCGCGGCGGAAGAACGTTTGCCCGCCTTCCCAGACGTGCCAACTTTCAAGGAACTTGGCTATGACATCGTCGGCGGTGCCTACCGCGGCGTTGCGGTTCCGGCCTCGACCCCCGAGGATCTGCGCCAGAGCATTTCCGACATCGTGTCGAAGATCAATTCGCAGCCGGATTTCGTCAAGAAGATGGAAGACGGCGGCTTCGTTCTGACCGACATTGGCTATGACAAGATGGATGACTTCGTCGCCAAACGGGTCGAGGAATATACCGAGGGCGCGAAAGCGCTGGGTATCATTCAGTAACGGCATGCGAAGATGGACATTCTCGGCTACCTTCTGGACGCCCTGACGCCGTTCAACCTGATGCTCGCGCTTGTCGGCGTGGTCCTCGGAACGGTGATTGGCGCACTGCCCGGACTCTCGGCGACCATGGCGGTGGCCGTGCTTGTCCCCTTCACATTCACCATGGATCCCGCCGCGGGCCTGATTGCCCTCGGCGCGATCTACACGGGCGCCATTTACGGCGGCGCCTTTGCCGCAATCCTTGTGAATACGCCCGGAACACCTTCGGCGATCGCGACGACGTTCGATGGCTTCCCCATGGCCAAGCGTGGCGATGGCGGGCTTGCAATTTCGCTGGCAACCATCGCATCGGTTTCCGGCGGCATCATCGGAGCGCTTGCACTCCTGATGCTGGCACCGCCGCTCGCCAAAGTCGCGCTTGCCTTCGGCCCCACGGAATATTTCTGGCTGGCAGTCTTCGGACTGACCCTCATTGCGGCCCTGTCTGTCGGCAATACGATAAAGGGACTGATCGGCGCCTGTATCGGCCTGTTCCTGTCGATGGTCGGCGTTGCCGTTGTCGGCGGAGACGTTCGCTACACCATGGGGATGCAGCGCTTCTTGTCGGGGATCGATCTGACTTCTGCAATCATCGGCCTTTATTGCGTGCCGGTGATCCTCGATCTCGTCGCGACCGCGGACCCGCACCTGAAACCCTCTGCCACCGGCGGCCTCAGGCTAATGGAAGGCACGCGCAAGGCGATCGCGAGTAAGTTCAATATCCTGCGATCCTCCATCATCGGTACCGTCATTGGCATTCTGCCGGGTGCAGGCGGTTCCATTGCAGGTCTTGTATCCTATTCCGAAGCCCGCCGTTCGTCGGGCGAGCCTGAAAGCTTCGGCAAGGGTAACCCCGAAGGTGTCATCGCGACGGAGGCCGCCAACAACGCGACCGTCGGAGGTGGCTTTATCCCGACACTGGTCCTCGGGATACCGGGAACACCGCCGGATGCGATCATCCTGGGCGCTCTCCTGGTCCAGGGGATCAAGATAGGCCCGACACTGTTCACCACCGACGCACCAGTGGTCTACACCTTCATCTGGGGACTGCTGATAGCCACGGTGCTGATGCTGCCGGTGGGGCTTCTGATCGGACGCTACGCCTACAATTCCATCATCAAGGTGCCCAAGTCCGTCCTTGCTCCGACCGTCGCTCTCCTGACGATCATCGGCTCCTTTGCGATCCATTCCAACGTGGAGGACTCTCAGCTCATGGTCGCGCTCGGGATCCTCGCCTGGATCCTGAACCGCTATGGCTTTCAGCCTTCGCCGATCGTGCTCGGTCTGGTACTCGGCTCGATCGCTGAACAGGGCTTCGTGCAGACTTGGCTCATCGGCAATGCATCCGGCCGTATTCCCGAAATGTTCTTCGGGCGTCCGATCAGCATCGGTATCATCTGCGTCGCGCTTCTGACGCTCCTTTTCCCGATCTGGTCGGAATGGAAGGCGAAACGCCGTCGCCAGCTCGAGGTAGCCGGTGCGGTGGTGGAGGACGCCGGCGCTGGGATCGAGCCCGAAGGAAAGACCCGCAACCTGCCATCAATGGTCATCGCCGCCCTCCTCATCGCGCTCGGCGTGTGGACCTACACCGCGGCCGGTAGCATGTCGCCATTGGGCTCGGTGTTTCCGAAAACCATATCCGTCGCCCTGATGGTCTTTTCCGCAATGCTGATCGTCCAGCACATCCGCCGTCCGGCAGGCCCAGCAAGTACAAACCCGGCCTTTGACAGCGGCACCCGCCGCAGGACGGCACTCGGCGCGGTAATGATGGCGTGGGTCATTGCTATGCCTGAGATCGGCTTCCTTGCCACCAGCCTCGTTGCTTTCGGACTGATCATGGCGATCGCGGATTACGACCGTCCGGCGGTTCGTGTCTGGCTGATCTGGTCTGTCGCCGGCATAGCGATCTGTACGGGCTTCTGGTGGCTTATGGCGAATGTGTTGCTTTTGCGCATGCCCGCCGGACTGCTTTTCTGAACTGGAGTAAATCATGAGCAAGAGAACGCACAAGATCGCCGCCATCGGCGGCGACGGGATAGGTGTGGAAGTCGTCGATGCTTGCCTGGAGGTGCTGGATGCGCTGGCCGGCCGAGACGGCAGCTTCGAATTCGAGGTCGAGAGCTTTGACTGGTCGACAGATCGCTACAAACGCACGGGCGAATTCATGCCCAAGGACGGCGCCAATCGGTTGCGGGCCTTCGATGCGATCCTCTTCGGTGCGGTCGGCGCACCCGATGTGTCCGATCACCTGACCCTCTGGGGACTGCGCCTGTCGATCTGCCAGCCGCTCGATCAGTACGCAAATGTCCGCCCAACCCGGGTCCTGCCCGGCATTCGGTCGCCCCTTCGTCATGTGAACGGCGGAGAGCTCGACTGGGTTATTGTTCGTGAGAACTCGGAAGGGGAGTATGCAGGACAGGGTGGTCGGTCCCACCCGGGCCTGCCGCTGGAAGTGGCAACGGATGTCTCGATTTTCACCCGCGCCGGTATTGAGCGTATCATGCGCTTTGCCTTCCGACTGGCGCAAAGCCGCCCACGCAAGCTGCTGACCGTAGTGACGAAATCCAACGCGCAACGGCATGGCATGGTGCTCTGGGACGAGATCGCCGCCGAAATCGCACGAGAATTTCCCGACGTAACCTGGGACAAGATGCTGGTGGACGCCATGACCGTACGCATGGTGATGAACCCGTCCTCGCTGGATACGATCGTCGCGACCAACTTGCACGCAGATATTCTTTCCGATCTTGCCGCCGCTCTTTCCGGTTCGATCGGAGTCGCGCCCACAGCGAATCTGAACCCCGAACGGGACACGCCATCGATGTTCGAGCCGATCCACGGCAGTGCCTTCGACATCACCGGCAAAGGCGTCGCCAACCCGGTGGCGACTTTCTGGACGGCCGCGATGATGCTGGAGCACCTCAACGAAAAGCCGGCAGCCGAACGGCTGATGCAAGCGGTTGAAAACGTCACCGCCGATCCATCGCTGCACACGCCCGATCTTGGCGGTAAGGCCACCACGCGCATGGTCACCGACGCAGTCATCGCTGCAATCCGCGGCCGCAACGACTAGGAAGCGCCATGAACAATCATTTGAAAATCGCAGTTATTCCTGGGGATGGCATCGGAAAGGAGGTCGTTCCGGAGGGGCTCCGCGTTCTCGAAGCCGCCGCCAAACGGCACGGCATCGGCATTGATTTCGACGAATTCGACTTCGCGTCCTGTGACTATTACGCGAAGCATGGGCAGATGATGCCCGACGACTGGAAATCCAGGATCGAAACCCACGACGCCTTGTTTTTCGGTGCGGTGGGGTGGCCCGAAACCGTTCCAGACCACGTATCGCTTTGGGGATCACTGATCCAGTTCCGCCGCCAGTTCGACCAATATATCAGCCTGCGTCCCGCCCGCCTTATGCCCGGAGTGCCTTGCCCGTTGGCGGGGCGTGCGCCCGGCGACATTGACATGTGGATCGTGCGCGAGAATACCGAAGGCGAATATTCCTCGATCGGTGGCAAGATGTTTGCCGATACCCCGCGCGAGGTGGTCCTGCAGGAGACTGTCATGAGCCGGATCGGTGTGGATCGGGTCCTGAAATACGCTTTTGAACTGGCCGCGAAGCGTCCGCGCAAGAGTCTGACCTCGGCCACCAAGTCAAACGGCATCTCGATCACCATGCCCTATTGGGACGAGCGGGTTGTGGAGATGGCCAAGGCCTTTCCGGATGTCGGTGTCGACAAGTATCACATCGATATCCTAACGGCGCATTTCGTGCTGAACCCTGACAGGTTCGACGTGGTGGTTGCCTCCAACCTGTTCGGCGACATCCTCTCCGATCTTGGCCCGGCATGTACCGGAACCATCGGCATCGCTCCGTCCGGGAACATCAATCCGGAGCGGACATTCCCCTCGCTGTTCGAGCCTGTCCACGGCTCGGCTCCCGATATCGCGGGCAAGGGAATTGCAAACCCGATCGGGCAGATCTGGGCCGGTGCCATGATGCTGGACCACCTGGGCCATAGCGAAGCCGCGTCTGACATTGTTGCTGCAATCGAACGGGTTTTGGCCGAACAAGTGCTCAGAACCCGCGATCTGGGCGGGACGGCGGATACGATAACCTGCGGCAAGGCGGTCGCCGATGCACTTTCCTGACAGGGGGGTGGCTACACGTTCCCAAGGCCGCCGGCACCGCGCCGTCCTGAAGGAACTATTCGATGTTGCTGTCGCCGCTGCGGACCCGATGCGCGTCGTACCTTCCGTGTTGCCGCCGCGCCCGAAAGGGCGCGTCGTCGTCATTGGTGCCGGCAAGGCTTCCGCCAGGATGGGCGAGGCTGTCGAGGCGGTCTGGGGGGCTTGTGAAGGCCTGATCCTGACCCGCGACGGATACACCCGGGAGCTGGAGGGGATTGAAGTCGTTTGCGCCTCGCACCCGGTCCCGGACCGTCGCGGGCGAGCCGGAACGCGGCGTCTGCTTCAGCTTCTCGATACTTGCGAAGAGGATGATTTCGTCCTGGCTCTGATCTCGGGCGGAGGCTCCGCCCTTCTGACGTGTCCGGCTGGCGATATTACCCTCGAAGAAGAGCAGGAGCTGACCCGTTCGTTGCTCGCTTCGGGTGCGCCGATCTCGCAGATGAATACCCTGCGCAAGCACCTTTCCCGTGCCAAGGGAGGTCGTCTTGCTGCTGCAGCCTGGCCTGCCCGCATGCTGTCGCTGATCATCTCCGATGTTCCGGGAGACGATCCAGCAATGGTCGCCTCCGGCCCGACGGTTGCCGATGAAACGTCACCGGAAGACGCAAGGAAGATTGCCGCGCACTGGTCGATCGGGCTCACCGCGTCGATGCATGCCGTTCTTGCCAGTCCTGCGGGCACGTGGCCTTGGGCTGTGCCCGAATTGTCGCGGGTGGAAAATGTCATGATCGCCGCACCTGCCATGTCGCTCGACGCCGCAAGGCAACATGCGGCCCGGCTGGGCATTCGGGTCAGGGTGCTCGGAGATGCGATCGAAGGCGAGGCGCGTGATGTCGCAGCCGATCACGCGAAGACGGCACTCGAAGAACTTGCCGTCCTTGCGCCGGGCGAGACGTCCTTGCTGCTTTCGGGAGGCGAATGCACGGTCTCTAGGCGCGGCCGAGGAACCGGAGGACCGAACGCCGAATTCTGCCTCGCACTCGCCTGCGCGTTGGAAGGCGCGAAGGGCATCTCGGCCATTGCCTGCGATACGGACGGTGTCGACGGTGCAGCGGAGGTCGCCGGTGCGATGATCGACGAAACAACGCCAGCCCGTGCCCGGACACTGGGAGTGTCAATGCACGCAGCACTCGACCAGAATGACAGCCATTCCTTCTTTGCAGCGCTAGGCGACCAGGTTATTTCAGGCCCAACCCTGACGAACGTCAACGACTTCCGGGCAATTCTTGTTTCGCGATGACCTGCCGTCGCCAAATGTCGCCTTTGCCTTCCCTCTTTGGTCGTTCGCATGCAGCAAAATGCCATCTGGTTGCGGGCGCCTTCAAGTTGATGCTCGGTTGCTTCTTGCAAGAAGTAGAAGTCTTTTCCCGTTATGCTCCGAGTTAACTTGCTGTTTTCCCTGCCGATGTGCGGGTCGGTTATCCGAACATGCTGTTTGGCAAAAGCAATGCAATCTGCGGAAAGCAAACGATCAGCAACAGGCAGAGGATCATCGCCAGCAGAAAGGGAGCAACGCCCTTGAAGATCGTTGCCATGGGCACATCCCGGGCAACACTGCGGATGACGAAGACGTTGAGGCCCACTGGCGGCGTGATCATGCCCATCTCTATGACGATCACTGCGACAACGCCGAACCAGATCGGATCGAAGCCCTGCTGCAGCACGATGGGAAAGAAGATCGGCAGCGTGATCACCAGCATGGCAAGGCCGTCCAGGAACATGCCGAGCACCACGTAGCACATCAGGATCAGAAACAGCGTTCCATAGGGACCAAAGCCGAGCACGGTCAGGAGATCGGAGAAGGCGACCGGCAATTTGGTGACGGCGAGCAGTGGATTGAGCACATTGGCGCCGATGACGATCATGTAGAGCATCGCCGAGGTCTGTACGGTTTCCAGGACTGCGCCTGTGAATGTCTTGAGCGTGAGCGCCCCTGTGGCAAGGGCGATCAGGATTACGAGCCCGGCGCCGATGGCTGAGGCTTCTACGGGGGTGAAAACCCCGGCATAGATTCCACCAATGGAGAGCACCATGACAGCGATGAGCGGCAGCGCGGCACTGAGAATGCGCAAGCGGTCGGAAAAGGCCATCGGATCGCCTGGGCGGCCTGCCTCCGGCTTTCTCAGCACAGTCAGCCAGACGGCCGCCATGAATAGAGCGGTCATCAGGAGGCCCGGCAGAATGCCAGCCATGAAGAGGCGGCCGATCGATTCCTCCGTCAGGATGGCATAGAGCACGAAGCCTGTAGAGGGCGGTATGAGGAAACCGAGCGTGCCACCGGCAGCAATCGAACCGGTGGAGAGACCGTCTGCATAGCCAAGGCGGCGCATTTCCGGCAGGGCGACTTTACCGATCGTGACGGCGGTCGCCACCGACGAGCCGCTAACTGCGGAAAAGGCTGCGCAGCCGAGCACGGAGGCAGACGCGAGCCCGCCACGGAACCGTCCGACCCAGGCATAGGCGGCATCGTAAAGCCCGCGACTGAAGCCAGCCGCGGAAGCGACATTGCCGAGGAGGACGAACATCGGCACAACTATCAGCGAATAGTTGGTGACCGAGGAGTAGGTCTCTGTGACCAGAACGGCACCGGCGGTGCGAAACCCTCCCTGAAGGGCCATCCCGAAATAGCCGACAATCAGCATGGCAAACGCAACCGGCGTGCGGAAGATCATCAGGCCGAAAAGGGCGACGAAGGCCAGGACACCAAGCGTCAGATCCGTCATTTCATTTCCTCACCCGTCATCAGAATGACGACGATCTGGAGAACCATCACGAAAACACAGAGGCCCATGCCTGCGACCATCATCCCGTAGAAGGGCCAGATCGGCAGGGAGAGCATGTTGGTGACATCCTCGAACTCGCGCGCATCAAGCAGTTTCAGCCAGGAGCGGTAGACCAGTACGGAGAGCACGAAGGTGCTGACACATCTTGAGAAGAGGTCGCCGGAGAAACGGCCTGCACGTCCGATGGCACTGTCGAAGACATCCGCACGCACATGCCCGTTGCGATCCGTGCACCAGGGTAGCGCCAGCATGACGATGGCGACTGCAACCAGTTGCACGATCTCGTTGATGCCGAGGATCGGGCTCTGAGCCACGTAGCGCAGCAATACTGCCACGAAGACAAGACCGACCAGGAAGAGCAGGAACAGACCGGCGAGCGCAGCGAGGGCCAGAGTGGCCCGGTCGACAAGTGCCGGCCAGGCCTTTTTGGAAATGGGAGACATTGCCGTTACTGCGCCTGCAGTGCGGAGACGACATCACCGGCGGCAATACCGCTGGCGGTGGCTTCTTCGATAGCCTTGGCACGAGCCTCGTCGGCGAGCGCGTTGAAGGCAGCAGCCTCTTCGTCGGACAGGCGAATGACCTGCTTGCCATCCATCTCGGCAAAGGCGTCGATGCCCTTGTGAGCCGCGGCCAGCTGTACCGCGTTCGCGGTCACGGAAATCTCCTTGCCGATCTCCTCGACAGCCGCCTTCTGTTCATCGTTCAGGGAGGCGAAACTGTCGCGGTTCATGACGATGAAGAAGGGGGAAATGGTCGTATCGAAGCCAACAGTGAGATACTTGGAGACTTCCCCAAGCTTGAAGGCCTTGGTGCCGGTCCCGTCAATGAGTGCTCCATCGATAACCCCCGTCTGCAGCGCATTGTAGATCTCCGGAACCGGCATCGAGACAGGCGTTGCACCCCAGGCCTCGACCAGCAGACCCGCGTTGCGTGAAGGCACACGGATCTTCAGACCCTTGACATCGTCTGGTGTGCGCACCGGCTTTTCGCGGGTGTAGAGCACGTTGTCGGCATTGGACCAGAGGCTGACGAGAACGGCGCGTTTGAATTCGGGCTTGAAGAGAGCGATGTTCTTCCAGATGACTTCCGTGCCGGTCTCTTCGTCGATGACGCCGGGAAGTTCGGTCAGCAGCGTCACCGGGAACTGGGAGGCGGTATAGCCAGGCAGGCCGACCGCAAAATCCGCTACACCGTCCACGGCGCGGGAGAATTGCTCAACCGGACCCGGACCGAGTTCACCACCAGCATAGATGTGAACGGTGATCTCGTTGTTGGTGGCGGCAGCCAGCTTCTCGGCAAAGGGCTCGAAGGCGCCTGCCTGGTAGGGGTTGGCCGGCGGCATGAAATTGGCGAATTTCAGCTCGTTCGCCTGGGAGGCGTTTGCAAAAAGGCCGAGTGCCAGCGCAGCCCCGGTAAGTGCCTTGGATATTTTCATGGACGGATCCTCCCGTTGAGCGTTTCCGGAACCGCAAGGGGTTCCTGATCGCTCTTTCCTTCTCACCGGAGAGGTCTGTGCACCATTTGAAAGCAGTCCCGCCGCCATCAGTTTTTGCTATAGTCGAAAGATTATGCAGCTAGCATCGATAGAATTTCACTTTTGTTTTCAGTGGTCGTAGCGATGCAGGAGCGCCAGGAGCGCTTTCTGGCTGGCCGTCGGCTCCCAGCCTGTGCGAGTGGTGATGCCGATGGGACGGGAAGTGTCCGGCAGCTGGAACGGCAAGGCGACGATGCGGCCCGCCGCGATTTCCCGGCCTGCCTGGAGGCTGGAGACACAGGCAAGATGATCGCTCAACGCCAGCAACTCCCTGGCAAAGATCATCGAGCCACTTTCCACGACACTTTCCGGCAACTGGCCGCCATTCTCCTTGAACAGGCGATCGAAGTGGCCGCGGGTCGGCGTGCCTCGGGCGGCAACGACCCAGGGCCAGGACCTTAGGTCGTCAACGATAAGGCCCCTTCTGCCGGCCAGCGGATGATCCTTGCGAGCCATCACCGTCAGACTGTCATTGAAGAGCGCGCTTTGTTCGACGTCTTCGATCGGCAGCGGATTGCGCAGGGCGCCGACGAGAAAATCGACAGCACCGCGCCGCAATTCCCGGATCAGCTCATCATAGGGCCCGTCCAGGACTTGCAGCTCGATCCGCGGCCAGTCCTTTCGGAAGGCGGCTACCACCGATGGCAGGATATAAGCACGTGACAAGGGCATGGCGCCGATGACTATACGCCCGCTTTCCCGACCCTTCAGTTCCGACATTTCCATCGCGGCCTGGGCGAGCTCAGCGAACATCAGATCGGCCGCGCGGGCGAGGCTCTGTCCTGAACGGCTCGGCACGATTCCGCTCGATGTGCGCTCCAGAAGCGGTTTCAGAGCCTCCTTCTCAAGCTGACTTACAGCCCGGTGCACAGTCGGCTGGGCAATGCCAAGCCGCCGCGCGGCAAGGGTAAAGTTGGCGCAATCGCAAACGGCGACGAAGGCCCGGAGCTGGGCTGCGGTGGCAGTTACCTGCAAACGGGGAGCAGTCGCCAGAAAACTGGCGTCGATGAGGCCAAGCGCTCGTTCAACCCGGCGTCCGAACACCTTGCCGACCTGGGAGACGAACACGCCATGAGCCGATCGCTGGAAGAGTGCCGTTTCCAGCAAGTCCTCCAGCTTGTTGATGGCCTGAGTTACCGCCGGTTGTGACAGGCGGCATTCCTCCGCGGCCTTCGTGATGGATGAGTTGCGCGATGCGGACAGAAAAACGCGCAGATGACGGAGATTGAATTCCAACGTTTTCTCCTGTCGGTGTCTCGCGGGTATCTTTGTTACGCACTGTGCAAGCGCAACGATCCTGCCTCATAGACTGCCAGCAGAGAAGCTTTGACGGAAGACCTTATAGCCAAAACTTATGAGGCGTTGCGTCCCTTTGAATTGGCCTTCTGCGGGAAGAGACGGGAATATCCGGCCAAGTAACAATTACAGGGAAACCGGATATGCCAGCTTCCAAGACTGCACTTGTCATCAGCGCCCATGCAGCTGACTTCGTCTGGCGTTGTGGCGGCGCCATCGCGCTGCATGGCGAGCTCGGCTACGACGTCACCGTGCTCTGCCTGTCATTCGGTGAGCGCGGGGAAAGCGCAAAGCTCTGGAAGCAGGAAGGAATGACACTCGACCGCGTCAAGGACGTGCGCCGCAAGGAGGCGGAAACCGCAGCCGAAAAACTCGGCGTGCATGATCTCGTTTGCCTTGATCTAGGTGACTACCCGCTCGAACTGACACGGGAAGACAAGGCCTGCGTTGTCGATGTTATCCGCAAGGTTCAACCGAGCTTCATGCTGAGCCACTCGCAATATGACCCCTACAACACCGATCACATGTACGCGACCCAGGTCGCACTTGAATGCCGGATGATCGCACAGGCCTGGGGCCACAACCCGGGTGAAAAAGTGCTCGGTGCGCCGCAGCTTTACCTCTTTGAACCGCACCAGACGGAGCAGATGGGCTGGAAGCCGGACACGTTCCTGGACATCACATCCGTCTGGGAAAAGAAGCGTGCGGCCATCGAAAGCATGGCTGGCCAGGAACATCTCTGGGACTATTACACCCGCGTCGCGATCAACCGAGCCAACCATTTCAAACGCAATTCCGGCGGCCAGTCAGGTGGCCGGGACTGCAAATATGCGGAAGGCTTTCAGTCGATCTTTCCGCGCACCGTAGACGAACTCTGAGGTCTCCAATGCCGGATCATTGCAATGATGTCGCCCATCTGGGCCATCTCGAGATGTACACCGACCGCTATGAGGAAAGCCTAGCCTTCTTCACCGATGTCTACGGCCTGACGCTTTCCGGTGAGGACGAGACATCCGCTTACTTGAGGGCCTGGGACGACTACGAATTCCATTCGCTGAAGCTGACGCGTCACACGACCACGGGCATCGGTCACGTGGCTTATCGTGCTGCCTCACCGGAGGCGCTCAACCGGCGTGTCCGTGCTATCGAGGGCTCTGGCTACAAGGTGCACGGCTGGGTGCCCGGTGATCTTGGCCATGGCCGCGCTTTCCGCTTCGAGGACCCGTTTGGCCACGTGTTCGAAATCTACTACGAAACCAAATGGTTCAAGCCACAACAGGATACAGAGAAGGCGGCACTCAAGAACACTGCCTCCGCCTTTACCGGCGCAGCGCCGCGACGACTTGATCACCTCAACCTGCTGTCCGAAGACGTCAGCGAGTTCCGCCAGTTCATGGAAACCTGCCTTGGCAGCCGGGTGACGGAATATATCCAGCTCGACAATGGCCGGATCGGCGGCTGCTGGTTCACGGTCAACAACAAGACTTACGACCTTGCTTGCACGGAAGAACATGGCGGCGGTGCCGGGCGGCTGCATCACGTTACATATGCGACCGACCAGCGTGAAGACATTCTGCGGGCCGCCGATATCTTCCTTCAGAACGGCGTTCATATCGAAACCGGGCCGCACAAACATGCGATCCAGGGCACCTTCTTCCTCTATGTCTGGGAACCGGCCGGCAATCGGGTCGAGCTTGCCAATGCTGGCGCTCGGCTGATCCTCGCACCCGACTGGGAACCGGTCTGCTGGACAGAGGCGGACCGTAAAAAAGGACAGGCTTGGGGTCTGAAGACCATCGAAACCTTCCACACCCACGGCACACCGCCGACCAGGAAATAGGATTTCGTCATGGGTATCGTCCGAACCAATATCCAACGTGCCGATGGCGCGGTGATCAAGGCTCTCGGTGCGGCAGGCGTTGCGACCGTGCACGAGGCCCAGGGACGCATCGGGTGTCTTGCCAGTTACATGCGCCCCATTTACCGGGGTGCCCGAATTGCAGGCTCTGCCGTTACCATTTCCGCGCCTCCGGGCGACAACTGGATGCTGCACGTCGCCATCGAACAGCTGAGCGAGGGTGACATCCTGGTGCTGGCTCCAACCAGTCCTTGCGATAACGGCTATTTCGGTGATCTCCTGGCAACCTCGGCCATGGCACGGGGCTGCCGAGGGCTGGTGATCGATGCCGGCGTACGCGATGTAGCCGATCTGGCGGAGATGGGCTTTCCCGTCTGGTCGAAGTCGATCTCGGCGCAAGGAACGGTCAAGGAAACTCTAGGTTCAGTGAACGTGCCCATCGTTTGTGCCGGACAGGCGATCGATGCCGGCGATGTCATCGTCGCCGATGAGGACGGCGTCTGTGTTGTGCGCCGAGAGGACTCGGAAATCGTTCTCGCCGCCGCCGAAAAGCGTCTTGCAGCCGAAGAAGCCAAGCGAAAGCGGCTTGCGGCAGGGGAACTTGGGCTAGATATCTATGACATGCGTCCCCGGCTTGCGGAGAAGGGCCTGAAATATGTCTGAAGCTTTCGAAATCGACGGCATTCCCTGTCTCTGGATGCGTGGTGGCACTTCGAAGGGGGCCTTTTTTCTGGCGTCCGACCTGCCCTCCGACCCTCAGGAACGCGATGCACTTCTGCTTCGTATCATGGGCTCGCCCGACCCGGTCCAGATCGACGGCATAGGCGGTGCCGATCCGCTGACCTCGAAGGCGGCCATTGTCAGTGCGCCGACACGCGATGATGCGGATATCGACTATCTGTTTCTACAGGTTTTCGTGGACCGGGCAGTCGTCACCGATGCGCAAGCGTGCGGTAACATCCTGGCAGCCGTTGCCCCCTTCGCGATCGAACGCGGCTTGGTAAAGGCGGAAGACGGTGAAACGCCGGTCCGTATCCATATGGTGAATTCTGGCGAGACGGCGGTTGCCCGAGTGACAACGCCTGGCGGCCGCGTCAGCTATGCAGGGTCAACGTCGATTGCCGGTGTCCCCGGCCATCACGCGCCGGTACCAATGTTTTTCCAGAACATTGCCGGCGCCCTGTGCGGCGCTCTGCTGCCGACAGGAAACGAGACCGACACTATCGATGGGGTCGAAGTCACGCTGATCGACAACGGCATGCCTTGCGTAATCCTCCGCGCCTCCGATTTCGGCCTGACGGGAACTGAAAGCCGTGAGGATATCGACGGCAACGAGGCGCTGAAGGCCCGCATCGAGGCAATCCGCCTGAAGGCCGGACCCTTGATGAACCTCGACGATGTCACCGATAAATCCGTGCCGAAAATGACTTTGGTCTCACCTCCGATGGGGGGAGGGACGATCTCGACCCGCAGCCTCATTCCGCATCGATGCCATGCCTCCATCGGCGTTTTTGGTGCCGTGACGGCAGCCACTGCCTGCACGCTTGCAACCGGCCCGGCCGCAGACTGTGCCAGGCTGCCGAACGACGGCGTTTTCAAGGTTGAGCATCCGAGCGGTGCCGCGGAAGTGCTGATCGAACAGAATGCCTCCGGTGGCGTCACCGGAGCCGGCGTCATGCGAACCGCGAGAAAGCTCTTTGACGGTCGCGTGTTTCCTGCCTGCAAGGCTAAATCACTGGTGTGAAAGAAAAATAATGTTGAGCATCGGTTAAGTTTGAAGATGCAGAAAGACAGGCTTCACTGCACCGGGCGCGATCGCAGGGATTTCGCTATCGGTCCCCACGTTGAACTCAAGTGTTCTCCAGATGACCAACGGTGGTTAAGGGAGAATGGAGATGGGTACTGCACAATTTGATCCGCATGCAATGGGGCGCTCAGCTTGGAATGCCGGTCGAAAGGACGGCGTCACAAGCCGTTGAAACAACGCCAGATCTGGGCAATCCGCTTCTTTCTCGATCGGGAGGGATGCCTGAGAGATCGTGCATTGTTTGATCTTGCGACCGGCAACATGCGCGCAATCACAAACCTTCGGCATGATCTTTAGATCTGCCGTTCATTGTGTGACTCATAAAAGTCCGTATGGGCGGGAAGCGGTCGTTCGCTGCGGCCGAAACGAACGATCAAAATGGGGCCGGTTGCGGACGGTCTGCTTCCAGTGATCGATACTGCGAGTCACGACATTAAATAGTCGTTTGAATCCGGAGAAGAAACCGAGGTTTCCTAATGACAAGCCAGAACGCTAAGCGGCGACCGGTTTCCCTTCAACGGGAGCTTATCGCTTCGGCATTCCCTTTGCCCGGATGTGACGTTTCTGGGCGGCGATGCGGAACTGGGCATTGGCGGCGCCGTAACCCCTGTAGTCTCCACGCCTTTCGACGATCTCGAAGAAAAAGCCTTCACCAAAAAACGGGCTGTAGAGCTGGAAATATTCTCCGCCCCTGTCATCCCGATCGTAAAGAATGCCGTAGGTTATCAGAGCCTCGAGAAAGTCTTCCTCCAATCCGAACCTGGCATCGAGATCGTCGTAATAATTCGGTGAAATGGTCAGAGGTTTGAAGCCGTTTCTGAAGAGCGTTGCCGCTGAAGCGAAAATGTCGCTGCTCTCGAAAGCAAGATGCTGAACTGCAGATCCGAAATTCTCCATCAGGAAGTGGCCAGCCAGGGTCTTGTAGTTTTCAGCACCGTTGAGCGTGATGCGGAAGGTTCCTTCCTGGTTTTCTACCGCCTGACTGCGCACCAGACCCGCGGGATCTATCACATCGACCATTGGCGTTTTGCCGGTCTTGAAGATCGACGTGTAGAAGAGCAACCAGGTCAGCATCTCGTCATACGCCATGGTTTCGGCGACATGGTCGATCCGCGTCAGGCCTGCATCTTCAGGGCTGAGTTCGTCTACATCCGCGCGAAACTCAATCTCCCAGACCTTGGCGAGTTCGCTCTTGCGGTCAATGAAATGCATGACGCCGCCGCCGAGGCCCCGGATTGCGGGGATGTTCAGTTCTCCCGGCCCGACAGGTTGTTCGAACGGCTCCGCTCCCAGGGCCCGGGCACGCTCGACGGTGGCCTGGGCGTCTTCAACCTTTAGGCCGATGTCGCAGACATTCGTGCCATGCATGAGATATGAGGAATGTGCGAACCCCTCCTGCTCGGTGTTGATGACGATATTGATGGCGCCCTGGCGCCATAACTCGACCTTCTTCGAAATATGGCGCCCGGCGCGTCTGAACCCGAGCGTATGCAACACGCTGCCAAGAGCTTTCGCCTCTGTTGCATTGGCCGCGAATTCGATGAACTCGATCCCGTCCACGGCGATACGGTCGGGCATTTCAGGAACTTCAATCCTGACTTCAGGTTCGATCCTTTTTACCTGATCCATCAGGAAGACAAGGGACCTGTGCCCGTCTACCGAGATCGATCTCGCCGAACCGCTTCTGAACTGGTCGTTGAAGATCTCGAGCGACAGGACCCCATCATAACCTGTCGCCGAAACGGCTCGCATGAAACCGGTGACGTCAAGCTCTCCTTCGCCCGGCATATTCCTGAAGTGCCGGCTCCAGTAGAGCAGGTCCATATCGAAACGCGGCGCATCCGCCAGCTGGACGAAGAAAATCTTGTCTCCCGGGATCCTTCGTATTGTCTCCGGATCGACCTTTCTTGCGAGCGTATGAAAACTGTCCAGGATCAGGCCGACATTCGGATGATCGGCGCGGCGAACAATCTCCCAGGCATCCCGGTGGTCGCTGACATGCCTGCCCCAGGCAAGAGCCTCATAGCCGATGCGAATGCCCCGCCTAGCGGCCCGTTCTCCTAGCACCCGGAAATCATCCGCAGCCCGATCTATGCCACCAAGCGAAATCGGCGATACGTTCGAACAAATGAGGACCAGGTCTGTTCCCAGTTCCTGCATAAGGTCGAATTTGCGTTCTGCACGGTCGAAGGCCCGCTTGCGCTGCGGTTCCGGCATTCCCTCGAAATCGCGGAACGGCTGAAACAGGGAGATTTCCAGTCCGTGATCGCGCACCATCCGGCCGACTTCGCGCGGACTGGCATCATAGGCCAGGAAATCATTCTCGAAGATCTCGACACCGTCGAAGCCGGCGGCGGCGATGGCTGCGAGTTTCTCTTTGAGGTCTCCGGAAATGGAAACGGTGGCAATCGCGGTTTTCATGCGGCCTCTCCGATGTCAAGCAAGCCGCGCCGGAGCGCGGCTTCATCCACCGGAAGATTTGAGAAGTGCTTCCACGCATGAACGCCCTGGTAGAAGAACAGCTCCCAGCCGGAAATGATCGACAATCCCGCAGTTGCCGCATCAGTCAGGAATTGCGTTTCCGTTGGCGTATAAACCGCATCGAAAGCCCACTCGGCGCCTTGCATGAACTCTCGCTGCAGGGGCGTTCCATCGTGACCGACCATTCCGACAGGCGTGCAGTTGATGAGGCCTTTGGCACCTGCGGCGGCTTTGCTTGGATCGACCCAGATCGAAACGTTCATATCGGGTGCGACGGCTTCCAACGCCTCCGCTAGGGCTTCGGCCTTCGCAGGGTCGCGATCGACCAGCCGCAATTCCAGCGCCCCAAGCGCCACCAGAGCGAAGGCGACCGCCCGCCCGACTCCACCGGTTCCTATCATCAGGACTGAACCGGTCGCCTTTGGTCCGCGCATCTGCCCGTAGGCCTCCATGAAGCCGGAATAGTCCGTATTGTGGCCGTGGGGCATTTCTCCTTCAAAGATCACCGTGTTGACCGCGCCAATGGCCCTGACAAGCGGATTATCGATCCTTACGAGTGATGCGGCACGCTCCTTGTAAGGATAGGTGACGTTGATACCGCGATAATTTTCGTGTGTGCATCGGTCGAACACCTCTTCGAACTCAAGGCCGAGATCGATTGGCACAAGCCGGTCATAGGTTACTTCGACACCGTTCTGTTCGCCGGCAAGACGATGAAGCAACGGAGATTTGGAGCGGACAATGTTGTCTCCGATCAAACCGAGCTTCAGCCGATCAGGTGTATCCGGTTTGCTTGTCATTGCCGGGCATCCTTTGCTTTCGGAGCGAAGAGAAGAGCCTTCCCTCTCGCCCACAGTGGCGTCTGCGAAACGAAAATGAGGATCACGGAGACGAAGAGGACGAGCGAGAGCGGGCTTGTCAGCACGCCTTCAAAGAAGCGCCAGAGGTCTTCGCGTTCCGAGATGATGGCCCGGCGCCAGTTGTCATCCAGCAGTCGCGACAGGATCACACCGAGGATGACCGGACCGAGCGGGTAACCGTAATGGCGCATGAAATAGCCGAACAGACCGAAGCCGAGCATCCAGTAGACGTCCGTGATCGAGTTGTTGACTGCATAGGCGCCTACGATCGACAAGAGCATGATTAGCGGGATCAGCACCGAACGGGGCATTTCCACGATCTTCGTGAAAAGCCTGATGCCGGTTAGCCCGAAAAGCAGCATGAAGAAGTTTGCCGTCACGAGTGCTCCGACGATGAACCAGAACATGTCTGGCTTATCGATCATCAGCATGGGACCCGGGTTGAGGCCGTGGATGAACAACGCGCCGATCATGATCGCGGTCACTGCATCCCCGGGGATACCAAGCGTCATCATGGGGATGAAGGCTCCGCCGACGGCGGCATTGTTCGCAGTCTCTGGTGCAACAAGACCTTCCATGGCGCCTTCACCAAACGGATGATCGGGATTCTTGGTAACCCGCTTGGCATGGTCGTAGGCCATAAGCGCAGCGATATCACCACCTGTTCCAGGCAGGGCGCCGATGACAACCCCGATTGCGGAAGTCTGTAGCGACAGCGGCAGATGTTTTTTGACGGTACTGAGGGAAGGAACGATCCGGCTAATTTTCTGACGCACGGAATCCTTGTCAACGTGGTGCAGTTGCAGCAGGGCTTCGGAGACACCAAACATGCCGATCATCACCGCGATGAAGGATATGCCGCCTTCCAGCAGACCAAAATCGAAGGTGAAGCGCTCCGTGAAGGTCAGCGGATCACGTCCGACGGCACCAATTGCGATGCCAAGAGCGCCTGCGAAAATGCCCTTGACGAGACTTCCTTGAGACAAGGAACCGACCAGCAGGATTCCGAGGACAGCCAGAAGCATGTAATCCCGCGGCTGGAATTTGAGCGCAAAGTCGGAAACCAGGGGAGCTCCGAGCGCGAGAACCGCGATGCCGACGAAACCGCCGATAAACGACATGACCGTTGTAACGCCGATTGCTGTCCCGGCTTCTCCACGTTGGGCCATGGGATAACCGTCCAGTGCCGTTGCGATTGCTGACGGTGCTCCCGGAATGTTCAGAAGGATTGCCGTGCGCGATCCCCCGTAAACTCCACCCATATAGATGCCGATCATCAAAGATATCGCCGGATAGACATCCCAGGAGAAGGTGAACGAAATCAGGATGGAGACCGCCATAGTAACGGACAGGCCCGGAATTGCGCCGACATAGACACCCGCGAAGGTGCCGAGGCCGACAAGAAGCAACAGTTCGGGCTGCGTGAAGACGGTCAGAAAGTCCATCAGAGCTTGCATCACGCACCTCCACCATTGAAAAGATTTCGAAAGATCTGGATGAACTCGGCTTCCGGGACGATCCCGGCCGGCATCAGAACGGTAAAGACAATCCGGAAGACCAGCCAGATCATGACGAGGCTTCCGATGGAAACCAGAAGCGTCCAACCCCAGCTTCTCCTCGAAAGGATCTTTATCGCTGCGATAAGGAAGAGGGCTGACGTTGGGATGAAGCCCAGAGGCTTCAAGAGCAGGCCGTAGGCAACGAGCAACCCGGCGAAAATCACCACAACACCCGGCAAGATGTCTTTGGAGAGGCTTTCGTGAGGCTCGACGGGCAGTCTTGCTGTCTTGAGAACCACAATCAATGCGGCGACGACCATGACGAAAGTTGTTGCCATGGGAACAGTGCCGGGAGAGGACAAGGCCTCGAAACCAGATATTCCGTAGGCGCTCCACAACAAGGTGAGACTGGCAAGCAACATCACTGCGCCGAACGCCAGTTCGCCGGGTCGACGGCAGACCTCATAGCCGCCTGGTGTCGCGTCGGATGTACCATCGTGATGTTCCGGGTCGATATGTTGCATGGCATCCTCCCTAGAGCCCTGCGGAAAAGAAAAGGCGCCGCGCTTCTCATCTGAAGTGCGGCGCCGACTGTCTTGGGACGGTCAGTTCAACCGCCGTCAGGCCTTATTGACCGGGGCGCTTGATGCCAAACTCTTCCGGGGAAGCCTTGGTCAGACCTGCATCCTGAAGAAGCCAGGTCGTACCCTGCTGCCACTTTGCGAGAAACTCCTCGGCTTCCGCGCCGGAGATCCCCATCATCTTGAAGCCGCGATTATCCATCAGCTCAACGAATTCCGGGTTCTTTGCGCCCTCTGCATATGCCGCGGAAAGCTTTGCAACCACATCGTCCGGCGTACCGTTAGCAACGAAAACGCCGAAGAACGGTCCCCAGGGCAGGTAGGTTTCGTAGCCTGCGTTAAAGGAAGTCACGATCGGCACTTCCGGCAATTTTTCATTCTGGGCGACATCGAAGATCGCAAGCGGCTTCATGTTGCCGGCGCGAATGCCTTCAATGGCGGCGCCAAGCACCGCGGGCATAACGTCGATCGCACCACCCTGAAGGGCTGTCAGTGCCGGTCCGTCACCGTCATAGGGGACGGAAATCACGTCCAGCTTGCCCTCGACCGTATTCATCATGGCCGTCACAACGGATGGCAGACCGCCGGGACCGGTCGCCCCAACTCGCAATTCGCCCGGGTTTTCCTTGATGTAGGCCATCATCCCGGCATAATCGTCGAAGGGCGCGTCCTTGTTGGCAACAAGAATTGGTGTTCCGCGCGCCAGCAAGTTGATCGGAACGAAATCCGAATAGTCCTTGTCACCGAGACCCATCACTTTGTAGAGCAGCGGGTTTTCGGCACCCATGAGCAGGGTGTAGCCATCAGCCGCCTGACCTGCGACGTAGTTCAGGGCAATGGCACCGACGCCACCGGTCATGTTCTGCATGACAACGGTACCGCCGAGCGCCTCCTCGGCGTGCGGCGTAACAGAGCGCATGACGGTGTCCGTCGATCCGCCGGCGCCCCACTGGATAACCCCTTGGATTTCCTTCGACGGAAAATCGGCAGCAAAGGTGGATGTCGTCGCAAAAACAAGCGCAGAAACCGCGCTGATAACAAGCTTTCTCATTAGGCTCCTCCCAAGGTGAGACTTTCAAACGGTTCGGTTTCAATTGCCGTTTGCTGAACTTACCTTGCGGGAGATATAGACTAACGTCAAATATCAAATTCTCGAATAGAATAACATAATGTTATTTTTGAACGGTGCGGTCATTCCAGTGCAGATGCGCCTCCGCCAACTCCTTGCGAAACTGCTTTATCCCGAATTCGGCGAAATTGGACAGCACTCGACCCTTCTTTCGAACGACGTAGATGGTGACGCTGATGTCTTCGACGAGCGGCTTGCGGATCAGTCCAGGCATGTAGACCTCGGCGACGGAAAACTCGTCAATCAGCGCAACGCCAAGCCCATGCCGAACCAGGCTCACTACGGTCTGCGCAAAACGTCCACGCATACTGTGTTTGAGCTGAATACCCGCATCGACAAAGGGTTTGGCAACAATTGCACCGTAGGGGTCGCTCGGATCCACGCCAATGAGCGGTTCGTCCTTGATATCGTGGACCGATATCCGGTCCCTGTCGGAAAGAGGATGCCCCTCAGGCAGGATAGCTACGATCCGCCCACGTGCGATCTCTTCGCTTTCGACGCCCGGATTGCGTGCAGGTGAGCTCATGATGACGAATTCACCGCGGTCAAGCAGAAGGTAGTCGAGTGTTTCCTCGATCTTGAGGATGTTGAGGTCGATGAATAGATCCGGATATCGCTTGCGCATGGTGCGTATGGCTCGGGCAGCGATGAATTGCGCTACCGAGGGGGCTGAGGCGAAGGACAGCCGCACGTCGACGCCTTTCTGGAGCGACTCCAGCGCGGACTGGAGATTTTCCACCCCCCTGTAGACCTGGCCGATTTGATCAAAGACGGCACCAGCCTCGAGAGAAGGGACGAACAGACCAGCCTGGCGCTCGAACAACCGGATCCCCAGAGACTCTTCCGTGTGCTTGATTAGACGGCTTATGCCGGGCGCAGACACGCCAAGGTGCTCCGCGGCGCCATTTATCGTTCCACGCAGCATGACCGCCCGGATGACTTCGATCTGCCTGAGAGTAATTTCCCTCATGTCACATCTCCCCTCTCGAGGCCAAATCTAACATGATGTTATCTACGGAGTAATATCGGTAATTGACGTTAACAGGAGTTATTTGATTTTTTCTTCGTCTCATCGCAGGCGAGAAGAAATATGACCCACGCAGGTATTCCTCGGGAAAGCTCCGACCCTGACTTGATCGTGATCGGTTCAGGGGCTGCAGGAATGGCTTGTGCCGTCACCGCAGCTTCTTATGGTTTGCGCGTCGCTCTTCTTGAAAAAGCCGATGTGATCGGGGGGACAACAGCCTGGTCCGGGGGGTGGATCTGGGCGCCGCGCAATCCGGTTGTTATTCGGGCAGGCAAGATCGAACCGGAAGATGCTCCGTTTGCCTATCTGAAGTCACTCATGGGCAATCATTTCGATGAGAAGCGGGTGAAATCGTTCCTTATGGCTGCTCCGGAGATGGTCGCTTTTTTCGAGAAGAGAACAGCACTGCAATTTGAGCCGGGATTGGCCATTCCGGACACTTACGGTCATCTGCCCGGCGCAGGAACCGGTGGTCGTTCGGTCATTGCGAAACCGTTTGACGGGCGGAAACTCGGCAAGAAGATTTCACTTCTGCGAAGGCCGCCGAAAGAGACCACCTTCTTCGGCATGACAATCCAGTCAGGACCGGATTTGCGGGCGTTCATGACTGTGACGAGATCCGTAAGATCATTTGTCCATGTAGGCCGGCGAACACTTCGTCATTTCTTGGATCTTGCCGTTCACGGATGTGGCATGAACCTTCGAAACGGGAATGCGCTCGCCGCACGCCTTCTGCGATCCGCCCTGGATCTTTCTGTCGATGTTCAAACGAAGGTCAACGTTGCTTCTTTGATTGTCGAAAACAATCGGGTCACGGGTGTACAGTTATCGGATGGGAAAGTCCTGCACGCGCGTTCGGGTGTCGTTTTGGCCTGTGGTGGATACCCTCATGATGCTGCTCGCCGCCAAGAAACATTTCCCCGGGATCGGGACCACAAAACGCTGGCAGTTCCCAGTGCAACGGGAGACGGACTGCGGCTCGCGGAGGATATCGGAGCGCGCGTCGATACAACGACCGCGCGCCCGGCTGCCTTCTGTCCCGTTTCGGCCGTCCCCTGGTCCGATGGCGATGAAGGTCAGTTTCCGCATATCATCGATCGGGGCAAGCCAGGACTGATCGGCGTTCTTGCAGATGGCCGACGCTTTTGCAACGAGGGGCTTGGCTACCATGATTATGTCGAAGCCTTGCTGCGTTCGATTCCGGGCGAGGCAGCAGCTGTTTCATGGCTGATCTGCGATCATCGCTTCTTGCGGCGTTTCGGGCTTGGTGTCGTCCGCCCCGCGCCGGTGCCTTACCGGCACTGGATCAGGCGGGGATACCTGAAGACCGGACAAAACATCGAAGAACTCGCGCGTGCTTGCGGGATCAACGCTGAGGGGCTTGCCGACACGGTGAAGGCATGGAACGCAGGCGCGGGAAGGGGAATGGACCCGCAGTTTCACCGCGGAACGACACCCTACATGCGCCTGCAGGGAGATCCGGAACAGCGTCCGAACCCTTGCGTGGCGCCGATCGCGAAAGCACCCTTTTATGCCGTCAAAGTGGTGCCTGGCAGTTTCGGAACTTTCGCAGGTTTGGCGACGGACGAACATGCTCGTGTATTGCGAGAGGACCGAAGCGTGATTGACGGCCTTTACGCGGTCGGCACCGATAGCGTGAGCGTCTTTGGCGGGTTTTACCCTGCTGGTGGGATCAATCTCGGACCGGCGCTGACGTTTGGATTTGTTGCCGGGCGGCACGTTGCAGCGAAATACGAGGCCTTGCATGCCTCATAAGCTCACCGTTGCCCACCTCACAGCAATCGATCTGGCTCCCCCCGCCTTTGTCGACGCAGCCGCGAAAAGCGGTTTCGAAGGGGTTGGCTTGCGCCTCATCCGCGTAACCGACGACACGCCCGGCTATCCCCTCATGGACCAGCCGCAGGACTTGCGCGAGACCAGGACCATCCTGAGGGACACCGGTCTGAAAGTCTCTGACATCGAGTTCGTCAAGATCACGCCCGATACCCGCATCGAGGCCCTGCTCCGCTTTCTCGATGTGGGGGCTGAACTTGGTGCAGGCCATGTGATTACCGCTCCCTACGATCAGGACCTGAACCGGCTGGCCGAAACACTGGATGCGTTTTCTGAGGCTGCAGGCGAACGCGGACTTGGCACCGTGCTTGAGTTTTTTCCCTGGACCTGTGTTCCCGACCTGGCGACCTGCTGGAAGGTGGCGCAAATGGCCTCTACACAGGTAGGCATACTGGTCGACAGTCTTCATTTCGACAGATCCGGAGCGGATTACACACTCTTGGAAAGCCTGCCCACTGAGCGCCTTACCTTTGCCCATCTTTGCGATGCACCCGTAAAGCCCTCCTATTCGACCGAAGAATTGTTGGTCACTGCCAGAGAAAAAAGGCTGCCGCCCGGGCTCGGCGACATCGATCTCGTCCGCTTTCTGAAGGCCTTGCCTGAAGACATTCCGCTGGCACTAGAGGTGCCGATGTCTGACGATGTGCCGATCCAGGACCCTGTCCAGAAGCTTCGGAGCATCATGGCAGCAACGCAGAGCCTGCTTGCAGTCGCGAGCGAAACCCGGAACTGATCCCGACAGGCTATCTCCAACAGCCCCGACGGAGGGGCCGAAGTTGAACCACACGGTCACCGCCCCCCCAAGAAGGTCAGCATGCTGGACATTTTTTCAATCACGGGAGTTATTTTTGTACTTATCGGCCTGGGATTTCTATCCGTCCGGTACGGCGTGTTTTCATCAGCCGAGATGGCACCTTTTGGAAGATTTGTCGTCACATTCGCTTTGCCTGCCCTGATCTTCAGGGCCGTTTCCTCCAGGCCTGTCGCGGAGATCGCAAACTTCGGCTACCTAGCGGCAGTGCTCATTGGCTCGCTTGCCGTTTTCGTCCTTGGATATATCTGGTCGCGGCAAGTTTCCGGTTCCGGGGCGACGGCAAGTACTTTCCGGGCGATGGGAATGAGCTGCTCCAACAGTGGGTTCGTCGGTTATCCGGTCTTGTTGATGGCATTGCCCGAGTTTGCGTCGACGGCCTTGGCAATGAACATGATCGTCGAGAACCTGGTCATGATACCACTCGTACTGATCATGGCCGAACGCTCCGTCGAAAGCTCCGCCGATGGTCGCCGAATGATTACCGGAATAGCTTGGAAACTGGCGCGCAATCCCATTTTGATCGCTTTGGCGCTCGGCATGTGTGTTTCCCTCTTTGCCCTACCCGTGCCACAACTCATCGCGCTACCTATTGACGTTGTCGCAAATGCGAGCGCTGCCTTGTCGCTTGTCGTGATCGGCGGCACACTCGCATCGCTGCCCCTGACCAGTCTAGATGGATCGGTCATCCCCGTCGTTGCAGGGAAACTCCTTCTGCACCCGATAGCTGTCGGGGCAAGTCTGGTGGCGCTGTCCACTCTCGGGCTTGGCGCCGGCAATGAAGGTCTGGCAGCCGCCGCCATCCTGATGGCATCAATGCCGGCTATGGGCATCTACCCGATCCTCGCACAGCGTTTCGGCGAGGAACGGGAAGCCGCCCTGGCGATGTTCGCAATGACGGTTCTCTCCTTCGTCACGATCAGCGCTGCCATGGCAGTTGTGCTTCCCTAAGGACGTTACAGGCGACATGGGTGAACTCACCAAGCGAAGGGGCTCTATCGATTTGTTGTGAGATGGCAAGCAAAGGCACAGGCTCGCAAATAACTAGCGTCCGGTTCTGGCAGTTTGTTTGAGGGATCCGGGTGTCCGATATGGGGCCGCGAAGCCGCCATTAAACCAATAGGTGTTGATCGGCAACTCCTGGCCGAGAGGAGGCAGTCTGGTTTTGGCTGTCGATTGACGAAACTTGCCATTCGCCTAGCGCCGATCAGGCGGGGGTAGAGCAAGAGCTGTTTCCGTCGATACGCGAAACTCAAACGAAACATGAACATTTGTCGCTGACAGCCCGTACTACGGAGTTTCGGAACTGTTAATCGTCAACGCAGTAGCGAATACACATTTTGATACCCCGACCCAGTCCTTCTCGCCGATGGTCACGCTTACCCTTTCACGCTAGCTCAGGGGACCGTAACAAAGAGATTTCAGCTTTTTCCGCGCTGACCAACATGCATCAGTTTCGATCGACGCGATTCATGCAACAATCTCAAGCTTTCATCGAATGCTTGGCCCAGTGTCTCTCGCTGCTCATGGTTCTGTGGCCCTGACCGCTTAACAACATGGACAAGTGTCGAATGATAGCTTTTCCGAGATGAAGAAGATCGAGCCAGAGAAGGAGAAGGGTCATGATCAACGAATTTCACCTTCAAACTTGGCGCACCCGAAAGCCACCAACTTTTTCAGAACATCGTTTCGCGGTCGGACAATTTGTCAGAATGAGGAACGACCCGCCAATGGTTTCCACGAGTCGAGGCGGATCCTTCCACATTACCGCGTTGATGCCCCGCACCGGTGACATACCGCAATACCGGACCCGCAATGATCTGGAGTTGCACGAATGTATGGTCATCCGGGACGAGCTCGAACCCGTGGGAATTTCCGAAACAACCCAGGACAACGCGCTACTAATCACGAAAACGTCTGACCTTAGATAAGGGTTTGCGCACTGCAAGGCAGAAAGCCCAGGGCCCAGCCAGTTTTAGCGGTGCGTGAATGTCTACACAGGAGACTGACAATGTCGGAAATCAAGTTGACAAAAGTTGAAGTAAGGCCCGGCGGCCAACTTCTGTATTATGTCCGAGTAAACACGGCGTTGGGAAAGGTTGAATTGCCTATTGCCATCACTGAACAAGGATCTAATGCCTTGAACGAAACGAAAGTTCTTCAGTCTTCGCTCGCGCTTGCGGAAGAATTAGAAGTCACAATCAAGTTTCAACTCGAAACGCAACTATAATCAATTCACGAAATTTGCGGTCTCTGCCATGACGGAGTGGTGAAAAAGGGCTTGATCTCACTTGCAAATAAATACGGCAAATTAGAAGTGTTTGCATAATCTGACCCACCAGGCAGCCAGGAACCGACCTTTCAATGTGCCTGTGGGAACCGCCCGCCGCCTGGAATTGTCTAAGTTCGTTTTTGTCATTTGATCCAGAGCGTCATTCGAATTCATTCCCCGCATCAAGTCTCCACCGATCGTTGCAGGAACGCCACTAAAGACATGATAGATCGTCCAAGAGCCATCTGCTTCGATCCGTTTTCCATACTCACTATGCATTGAGTCTTGTCTGGGGGCACCGCCCTCATCGTCCCAGACTGCATGCGCCCGAACCATGAAATCAAAGGGATCCGGCAAACGGGTTCGCACCAGTTTCGGGCTTGCTGCGGGAGGTGCACCGTCAGGTACCGGCCAGCAACTGCCATATGGTGCGACACCAGGCACTGTGATGAGCGTTTCTTCGTCCTGAGAGGCTTTTTGATATCTCCGCAGAACGAATTTACGGGGAACAGGATGGGAGTCTCGCCTTTGTGAACGGGTGCGCCGGTTTCTGATTTCGTTCCGCATTTAATCGTTCTCTCAAATGGCGCCACCCTCAGGAGGGATCGTATCCGTTCACAAACAAGCACGCGGCAGCCGTGCACACGACTGGTGAAACTGGCACTGTCCGCTTTATAAATTCAAACACGTAGGATTTGGATGGTAGGCTGAAACCGGGTTTATGCCAGCGGCTAAAGTCTTTGGTTTGGGGCAGCCTCTGCAGATGCATATAACACTGTGATTGCGGTTTAACGGTGACTGATAGATGAGCTGGCGTGCGAATGTTCAGTATCTGTTTTCAGCAGCGAATTGCAGTTCCCGTTGGTCAGGATTTTGCGTATCGTTGGGTCTAGTGCAGCAGCTAGTATTCAGTTGCGATCGGTTCATCGAATGCGTGTGGTCGCCTGATTCAAGAATTCGACGTTGAGGTCTGGCGGATGGTCGCCCGAGTTTGATGCACTGGAGTGCATCCCTTCAAGGAACTTGAAGAGATCGCTGTCTGTCGACAAGACAAGGGTCGTTCCAGTGGAGATCATGTCCTTGTAGGCCTGCATGGTGCGCGTGAACTCGTAGAATTCCACGGCTTGCGCGGTGGTGTTGTAAGCCCGGGCGTAAATTTCGGCAGCGGCGGCATCGGCCACTCCGCGGATTTCCTCCACCTCACGATAGGCCTCGGACTGAATCTTGTTCAGATCTCGCACACGATTGCCACGAATACGTGCGGCCTCGCCATTGCCTTCGGACAGGAAGCGTTCGGCGATTTGCCGCCGCTCCGAGACCATCCGGTCGTAGATCTTAGGGCGGACGCTTTCGTTGTAGTTGATGCGCTTGAACCGGATGTCGAGCAGTGCAATGCCGAAAACGCGGACCTTCTCGGCGGCAGCTTGGAAAATTTCCTGCTCCACAAGTGCCCGGCCCTTTTGAATGGGGACTAGGGATCCGATGTCCTGTGCCAGTTCCTCATCTGTGAGGAGAGAATCCCTTAAGGGGGTGCGCCCTCTTGTCGTCCGGATGATCTCGATCAGCTCGTGCTTGGCAACCGCGTTACGTGTTTCGCTGCCAAGGATGTCGTCGAGCCGCGATTGAGCGCTTCGCTCGTCACGCAGACGAAGAAAGTACTGCAAGGGATCCGTGATCTTCCAACGGGCAAACAGGTCGACGGAAATATACAGCTTGTCTTTTGTCGGCATATCCGAGGGATTGCCGTCCCACTCCAGAACCCGACGGTCGATCCTGTTGACCTCCTGGATGAATGGCAGTTTCAATTTGAGACCCGATGTCGTGACCGGCGCGCCAACGGGCTTACCGAACTGGGTGATGATCGCCTGTTCGACTTCGCTGATCGTGTAGACGGCGGTGGAAGCGGACACAACCGCAACTGCGGCAATCCCCGAAAGAATGCCCCATACGACTTTCATGGCTTGATTTCCCTTTGGCGATCGAGATTGAGTAGCGGCAGGATGCTGCCGGTTGATCCGTCAACGATGATTTTCGACCCTATACCGGGCATCACATCCTGAAGGGTTTCGATGTAGATCCGCCGCCGGGTCACATCCGGTGCTTTCAGATATTCCGTCAGGAGCGCGGTGAAGCGGGCGGTGTCACCTTCGGCCTCGTTGATCCGTTTCAGCCGATAGCCGTCGGCTTCGCGGATACGCTGGTCCTTTTCGCCTTCGGCTAGCGGGATGATCTTGTTGTATTCCCGGCGGGCTTCGTTGATCAGGCGCTCCTTTTCCTGTTGGGCCTGATTGACCTCGTTGAACGAGGCCTGAACGGGTTCAGGTGGGTTGATATTCTTGAGCTGCACCTGATCGATGCTGATACCCATGGCGTATTTTGTGGCCAGGGCTTGCATCTTTAGCAGCGCTTCACTTTCGATTTCCTGCCGGCCAATCGTGATGACCTCGTCGACAGTGCGGTCACCGACGACCTCACGCATTACGGATTCCGAGACGTAGCGAAGCGTGGCGGCCGGTTCGCGCACCTCGAACAGAAATTTGACCGGATCGGAGATACGGTACTGAACGACCCATTCGACAAGGGCGGCGTTCAGATCACCGGTCACCATTTCGGTTTCACGGCGTCCGTCGGTCGGGCTCTGGTAGGGATCGTTGCCACCTGGTGTGGTGAAACCGAATTCCTGTTTCAGTTGGCGCTTTACCGGTACGATCGTGGCGGTGTCGATGCCCATCGGTAACTTGAAATGCAGTCCAGGTGGCACTTCAGCAACAAACTTGCCGAAACGCTGAATCACCGCGACGGAATCACTGGGCACAGTGTAGTAGGAAGACCAGATCCCTAATGCGGTGACGGCAATCGCGCCAGCGATGAGCAGTCCGCGCAACGATGGTGGGCCTTGCGGTAACATTCCGCCAAATTGCCGCCGCCCCTGTCGCAGAAAGGCATCTATGTCCGCTGATCGGTCTTCTGGACCTGTTCCCCACGGCCCTGAGTTGGGAGGACCAGTGTTATCAGAGTTCATAGCTATTCCTCTCCGGAAGAGCCATGAGCTTGGGCGGAGGCCTTCCCAGCTTGAGTTTGAGGGATATTCCGCATCTGGTTATCAGGCCAGATTGCAAAATGGTCCGGTTGTGAATACAGGCCGTCCGCAGAGATACCTCACGAGGGGCTGCTTTCAACTGGTCTTGTGCGTACCAACCGGCATGCCTTGGTTTTCCGCCGTATGGATAGAGAATGTACTCTCCCATCGATTTCGCATCTTTCGGCGGAAGAAGCCCTGATGTCTCAAGTCTTGTTTCACGTAGTACGCAACAGTGTCCGCTAATTCTGACTCGAGATAAGGAAGTGTCTCATCAGGCATGATTACTACCCCGGTTGCAGGCATTTGAACGAGTTTTCGTCAAGATAAGTCAGGCTCAAGTGCCGCAAGGCAGGCTTGGGCCAAATCCCGATCCGCGGTGTCGGATCCAGGTATCGTCGCCCATCCAGTTCCCATCAGGGCGTTTCTGCGCTGGTATGCTGAAGTTTCGCGAATTTCGCCAGCTTTGCCGCGCGCTCCGTGTCGGTGCGTGACAAGTCGACGCAAACCGGGACAAGCGCCGCAATCACTTTGTCATGTGAAAGCGCATTCGCCATCTTCGCCGCACTTCCGCCAGTCACCCAGCCGCCCCACGAAAACCCGAGCGTGCTAGCGGCAGCCGCGCCGATCACAACGCCGAGCGCGACAGGTTTTAGCCATTCGGGTGTATTCATTACAAGTTCTCCGGCGGACAAAGCGCCGCCTCGTTGTTTAGTCCGTCATCGTTGGCGGCCCGGTCTCGGTTGAGCACCGCTTCCAAGTCCTTTCCGGAGATTTCCCGCATCACAGTCTTGCCCTTGTCGGCAACGATCAGATACGTTGCCGTCTTTCGGTATCCGAGGAAATTCATGTCCCGAAGAAGTTCTTCTTCGACAAGAATTTCATAATCTCCGGCAGGCAGTACTTCCGATTGCCCTTTCAAAGTGAACGGATGGAAGAACTTCACTGTCGACCTGGTAGAGCGGGTGTTCATGGTTATGTCCGCCGCGTCTGTTGGTTGTCTTGCAAGCAAGTCTCCGAAGTTATCTTCGGTCAAGAATTTTCTTTGAAGCTAGAATGTTTAAACAACTATAGATAAACCCTAACGATCGTGTACTGATCGAAGTTAGTCTCAATCAGAAATCTTAGTCCAAACTTCGAATTTTCTTAAAATATTTTCGCCAAAGGTCTGTGTCAGGGGAACATCGGCTGCATCCCGCCCGCGACCAATCAGAAATCGTGCGATGCGGCGTTGATTGTTGCGCGGATCGAAGACCCACCATCGATTGGCCAGGAAGACTTCCATCCAGGCTGCGAAGTCACCTGGAGGATGCGGTTCCGGCTCGCCGATATCACTCAGATATCCCGTGCAATAGCGGGCCGGGATGTTCACACAGCGGCAGAAACTGATCGCAAGGTGGGCGAAGTCACGGCAGACACCTCGTCCTTCAGCTAGTGTCTGGGTCGCTGTGCGGGTCGCTCTCGCATGCTCATAGCTGAAGACCACATGTTGGTGCACGTAGTCACAAATGGCCTGTACCCTGGCCCAGCCAGTCTTTGAATTTCCAAACAGCCGCCAAGCTTCTTCCGACAAGAGATCCGTGTCGCAATACCGGCTTCCTAAAAGAAACACAAACGTATCGGACGGGAGGTCTTCCACGGCATGCTGATAGGCATCAGAAAAAACCGGATCCTTATTGCCGCTGTCCAGGAAGATGCCATGCGTCGCCAATGTGAAGGTGCCCGGAGATGTCGTCATCCTGGAACACCAATTCCCGAAGGAATCCCGATAGCTCTCGATCGGTACGCACGGAGACGTCGTCAAATAATCCAGTCGCTCGAGGTCACGATATCGTGCGCTATCGACATTAAGCATTGCAATTAGCGGAGTGGATTTCGGAAACTCGAACTCAAGACGGCATCCCAGACTGATCCGGAGATCTGCTTTTCTTTTCCGATCTAAATGCCCCAAACGGACAAGCGATGGACGGCCCTGTTTCATTTGAGTGAATACCTGGCCAGCGCCGCGGCTGTCTTGGCGTGTTCAAATTGATGATAGTTGCCTAAGAAGGCGCCATCTACCGTTACCTCCCATATTCCATTTTTTTCTCTGACCTGGACGCGGTCCGGTTTCCCCTCCGGCGGAAGCATGTCCATGGTAGCAAGCACCCGTTTTATCACCGGTCGCTTGGCAACCGTTTTAGATTTTGAAACGTTCGATGTTGTAACTGCGCATGATTCCTCAAGGTTCATTACCGCCCGTATGAATTCTTCAGTATAGTCGTCAACGTCTCTGTAGTCCTGTTCCCGGCGTGCCATCAACATGGTGTCGACAAAGCGTGTCTTGAGATGCTCGACAAACCGCGGCTCCGAATGGGACATGTATGCGATGAGAGATTGCAGAATTCTCTCATGCGCTAGAACCCTCCTCTCCAGATCTGTGGAATCTGGCTTGGGGCAATCTCTCTTTGATTGTGTTTCCATAGCCAAATTACTCCCTCGCAAAATGCGCATGGATCGTTCAAAGCCCGCGATCACACGCTTTGGCATGCAGACGGATACCGGTAGCCGGCATTTTCAAAGCCGGGTTCACTAGAAAGACTGTCCCGAGATGTTTTCTCTTGAAGAGCCGGCCATCGCAGGTCCCCTTGTGCAAGGGAAACGCTGCTTCGCTATTTTCTGTCTTTGTCGAAGCTTTGAAACGACTACCCAGGAATTGATCGAGACTCCGACCGTTCTGCTGATCTTACATGCTGCCCTGGGTGCGCATCCTGATCGAGGTTAGTCCTCGGTGTTATTTCGTTCCGTTGCAGTCAAGATCATGACCTACGAACATACTGTCTCGCGAACAGCTTCTATCTTGCGACCCTCAAGCATAAGTAGAATGTGGACAAGCGCGCCGGCGCTTGTAACTTCTTATTCTTTCCGGTCGCATTTCGAAGAAACGAAGTTGTCTGAAAATCGCGTAGGCGCGAGCGTGGGGCCTATGTCAGCAATGGCCCGGTCTGGTCGAGATATTCGGGATCGAACTCTGCAATTTTGACCAGGCGGTCACGATCGTCGAATATCACCTTGCCGTTTCGAAACGTGACTAACCCATTTTCACGCAGTTGCCGCAAAACGCGGTTGACGTGCACGGCGCTCAATCCAAGTGCATCGGCGAGGTGATACTGTGTCAGCGGACAGTCATAGCCGGTTTGGCTACCCATGCCGACCAGCGCCAGCCTGGAACCAAGTTCGAGCAGAAAATGGGCCATACGGACGTCGGCATCGCGGCGGCCCAGGTTTACGAGATGTTCGACGACCATCGCCTCGTCCCGGGACGCGGCCCACAGAATGGCAGTCGCCAGGCGGGTAGTTTGTGCGAAGGCTGCAAGCAGATCATCGGACGGAACTTCAGCTGCTTGAATATCGGTGACAGGTTCGAAGCTGTGGTCCGAGGTGCGCAATAAAACACTTCGCAATCCCAGGAAATCCCCCGGGATTTGGAAATCGATGATCTGCCGTGAACCGTCCGGCTGGAGCTTGTAGGAGCAAACCCAACCTTCGGAAAGAATATAGGCGGCCTGTTCCGACTGTCCCTGTTGAACGAGATCACGCCCTGCAACGAATGAGCGGCGGCGCCGGTGCAGATGATGCAATACTTCAAGTTCGTTCGTGGACAAGGCCACGAAGCTTGAAAGCTTGCGGGCAAGCGGACTTTTCTCGATAGGTTTCAAAGGCGTTTCTCCCAAGCAACAATCCATTATCCGAAATGTCTGGGCCAACACTGCTTTCGATCAGTCCAGCATACTGATTTTCTGTCAGTATGGTGAAGTTTATCGGACTGGCACCCGACTTTGGGCTCTAATTCTTGAAAGGGGTAGCCAAGATGCCTGATCAGAACGAATATTCCGGACTGGCGGCGCTCTCGATCTGCGAAGCGCTTTTGCTCGCATTGAACGACCATAAAATTCTTCCCGAGCACGAGATCGTGGGGGTATTGCGCGACGCCGCCACAACACACGAAAATGCAATCGGTCCCCAAACCGACATGGAAATGCACCGGGGGGTCGCGGACCTGATCAAACGGATCATTGCGGGAGGAAACTCGGTTCGGCGGCCACAGTCCGATTGATCCTTGTGGAAAGCAATTTTGGTTCTATTCCCTCAATCAGGGTTCAATCCACTCCGCAGTAAATCGGTGCCACATTTGCCATGACTGTCCAGAACAATACAAATCTGCCACACGAAATTGCCGACAGGTTCACTATACCCGTCGCGAGGTTTCTCAAGATCGAGTCCGCGGCTGGCGGACTGTTGCTCGTGGCTGTGTTGGTGGCTCTTTTGCTGGCCAATTCAAACTGGGCATCGACCTTCCTTGCATTCTGGGAGACACCGGTTGGTCTGAATTTCGGGCCGTTGGACTTCACCCGCTCGTTGCGGCACTGGATCAACGACGGGTTGATGACATTCTTTTTCTTCGTGATATCTCTCGAACTCAAGCGGGAACTTGTCCTGGGCGAATTGAGGAAACCGAGACAAGCGGCTCTGCCCCTAGCAGCAGCTCTCGGCGGGATGGTCGTTCCAGTCGCAATCTATTTGGTTTTAATCGCAGGACAGTCCGGGACGCATGGTTGGGGAACAGTCATGGCGACAGACACGGCGTTGGCGATCGGGTGTCTTGCGCTCTTCGGACAGCGAATTCCCACCATACTTCGGTTGTTCTTGTTGTCGCTGGCGATTTTCGACGATGTGGGCGCAATATTGGTGGTGGCTGTCTTTTACGGTGTGCCGTTGAACTGGGCCGTCACTGGGCTTGCAATTCTCGGCCTTGGGTTGGTCGCGGGATTTGCACGGCTCGGAGTAAGGAGCGTTCCGGTATATTTTTTGATTGGCGGCGCCATCTGGTTGTGCTTCGACGCATCGGGTATCCATGCGACGATTGCCGGGGTTGTTCTCGGTTTGATGACACCGACACAAGTCTGGGTGAGCGATACACGTCTGCGTGCAATCCTCGGACGGGTGCTTGCCTATCCGGGAGGAGAGCACTGGAGCGGTGACACCCCGGACCGCCGTGATCTTCGCGAGGCCGGGCGGGCGGTTTCAGAGTCTCTTTCCCCGGTCGAGCGGCTCGGATTGACGCTGCATCCTTGGGTGGGGTTTGTCGTGATGCCGCTTTTCGCTTTCGCGAATGCGGGCGTAACGATCGAATTGAGCGACGTCAGTCAGAAGGTTTCCATCGCCATTGTTGCCGGACTTGTGTTTGGCAAGCCACTCGGTGTTCTCGCGTTCAGCTGGGGAGCCGTCCGTCTGGGCCTGGCAACCAGGCCCCCTCATTTGTCATGGCCATTCTTGACAGCCGGAGCCTTTCTTGCGGGCATCGGCTTCACCATGTCGCTGTTTATCGCGAACCTGGCTTTTGATCCGGATCTACTAGGAGCCGCAAAGCTCGGAATTCTTATGGGATCCGCAGTCTCAGCAGTAATTGGTTTGCTTGCGCTCTTGTGGCTGGTGACGCGGCCTGACCTCCGCCGAAGCGGAACAACCGGGGAAGTCTGAATAGTCGGCACGGTCGCGCATACGGTTGACTATGCAGCTCAGGGAATTCGGTTATTTCTCAAGAAAGCCAACGGTGCGGTATCTGACGGAATAGCGTCGCGTGATAACCACTTGCAGCAGAACTGCTGTCTACGCTGACTGAAGCTACAGTGACAGCACTCTGCATTGCGACGTTGATGGAAACCACATGCCGTCATCCTGACCGTTCAATGAATGACTGGTATCCACGCAGCCGCTGGCGAGTGGCAGACAACAGGATTGGGTTCAGTGAAGTCGCGCATCGGAAGCGATTCATCAATAGCTGTGCGGGCTCCCTGCGTGTCTTTGAGCCCACTGGCCTGATCTGTATCAGTGCCGTTTGAATACCTGAGAGCGTAAGGTCGGTGAAAGACGCACATTCACTGGTTGAAGAGCAGTGCGCAGGGTTCGGTGGACGCGTCCCGGCAAGGGTTCTGCAATTGCGCCCGGTCCTGTGAAAGAAAGGAACCAACGAGTCCCAAAATGCGAAATTTCAGAAACAAAGCCCGCTCCACCGGCTCCCTCGAGGCCGACCACCGGATCGCCAATCACCTGGCCTTGCTGTCCAGTTACGTACGCCTCAAGGGGATCGGTCTCACGAGACAGGAAGGTCCATTGGATGCCATGGAAGTTGCGTTGTTGTTGAACGCGATCAGTGCACATATCCAGGCCGTGTCGGACCTGCACCGGATACTTGCCGGCAGCGGTTCCGAAGACGAAGTTCAGTTGGGGGATCTTCTGGGCCAGATTTGCACAACCCTCTGGTCGGGCATTGCGGACGACGTCAATTTCACCGAAACCTACGCGCCTGACTGTGCCTTGCAATTCGACCATGTGCTCCCCGTTGCGCAGATCTTTACCGAGATCGTCACCAATGCTCTCAAGTATGGTCATCGCGCCGGTTCTGTCAGGCGGATCGGGATTGCCTGTCGAAAAGATTTCAGCGGATCGATCCTGATTACGGTCAGCGACAACGGACCAGGTCTTGGGAGTGCCGGCACCGGCAAGACCGACGTAGGATTGGGAACACGACTGGTAAAGGCGTTGTCTGCTCAAATCGGTAGCTCGATCGATTATTCATCAAGTGAGAGCGGCGTGACCGCAAGACTGACGTTGGCAAGTGCCAGCGCCGTGTTCGACCGGACGCTGAACCCGGACGAGCCACGCACAAGCATCAACAGGAACAGCTAGGGACCGGAGCGGATTTGGCGTGTCATGGGTTGAGCCGGCCCTTGTCGCGATATGTGCCGTGCTCCGTTAGACGTTTCCCTATACCGTGGCGTCCATTGAATTCCCGGTCGGTATTCCAACTTCAATCATCAATCACTGTGTGATGCACTTCGACTGACATTTCTCCAAGAGCGTTCGCGGGTCCCGTAAAACTGCCAGCAACCGGGACGACCTGATGAATTCCGCGAGCGACGGCAACGGGGACAAGATTTTTGGATCCAACGCTTTGGTTCGTGGGATCGAAAGCGACCCATCCTGCACCTGGTAGAAAGACTTCCGTTCAGGCATGGGTGGAACCCTTACCTTCATGCCCCACAAGGCGCTTATTAGGATCAAACAGATAGCCGGAGACGACGCGCGCTCCGAAACCAAGGCTTCGCACAGCCTCCGCGAACAGGACTGCGATGTCGCGACATGCCCCTGATCCGCGCGATAGTGTGTCCAGAGGCGTCTGCGTTCCCTCCATCTCGCGGCTTAGATAGGCAATGCTGGTCGAGACGCCGGCCGCGATGTCCCTCAGGAGTGACAATGTATCGGTCGGACGTCCAAGGACGAAACCCTCGGCCCATCTGGATAGTTGGCCGTCAAGGTCAGGATATTGAGGTGTTGAAAGCGCTCCTAGGTCGATCACGTCGTCATCGGAATAGAAAAATGGGTAATTGATGGCCTCGGTAGCAATTGTGAATACCGGCCAGGCCGACGCGGTGAGTTCAACAGTTGCGCGACTTTCGACGAGCAATTGATCCGTCGGCGCGCTGAACCGGGCAGTCGCGACAGCATTGCCCGCGACATCATGGGCCCAGGTGATTTCTGCCTCTGGCGACACCATCAATTCATGCGAAATGAGCCGCAGGTCGCGCGCTTCACGCGGCCGCAACATCATCCGGTGAGGTCCAAGTAAGACCGGTTGCAGATAACGGTATACCGTTGCGTGATATGTGCTCAGCGTTGTCATCAGGGGCTCTCTGATATTTTTGAAGCAAGAAGGGCGCACGCTCACAGTGCTCAGCCGGCAAACTGATGTCGACACGACGTGAGCCAGAGAGGAGGGGGCGTTCTCTTTCCGCAGCCGCCTTATAACCCGGCTCTGTCACACGGCAGGCGTCTTTGGCTCGACATGACTGAGGCCAAGCACCAGATCGTGCGGTACACCATCGAGCGGCATGAAGGCCTCCGGCCCGGCGGTGGCGATCGCCTGCCCGTCAAGCCGCGCCATAGCATCTTCAGTATGGGCCACACAAATTCGCACAATGTATCCGCTACTTTCAGACGTGCCGAAAAGCCTGACCAGTCCTCTGGGATATTGGGTGCCACGCGCAGGCGATTGCCCTCACGGGTAATGCCGAGGATCCACTCAATCGCCGCCCGGTGCATCCAGGCGGTTGTCTGTATTGCAATAAAGGCCAAAACCAGACCGAAGCCCCATGGGCGTACCCCGAAACGCGCCATCTGCGAGCTTTGGCAGCGTTCGTTAGTAACTGGCCGGCAGATCGGTTCCGCTTTCGCCAATTTGCGCCACGACCTGATGATAGCTAACGAGAAACCACCGAGCAGCAGGTACGATCGTGTGACCGGCTGGAAATCAAGATTGCAGGCCTCGCGCGTGACCGGGAAGGCAATTGCATTTTCTTCCGGTCGGCGCTGCAATGGCAACACACGCGGTGGCTTACGGGTGACGTATTGTTGTGCTGCCAGACTGGTCGCATGCTGCTCCAGACGTTAGACCCCAAACAACAACTCCGCACGTACAGGATTGATATCGTTCCAAGGTACTTTGTTTGCCCGTCGAAGTGGCAACCAACCGCGACACCCGACGATCATCAGGAACCTCCGATGCCAAATTCGGCCGAATATCAAGCGGCGGTATGCAGGTGCTGAATGTGAGGCGACGCCACAGGATATCTGCGGGCACCATCAGAGCCGGTTCACAACCTATCGCCAATTCACGCGGGCAGTATTGGGAGCAGTGTTTAATTTCCGCTTGGATCGGCAATCGCCCTGCCACAAATCCGGTTCAGGCTTTTTTGGCCTTCGGCGATGTCTCGATGCTCAAACCCTTGCTGAACGAGGGTGACGGGACAGGCTTGGTCTTTTTCTGCTTTGGTTTTCTGTCTTCTCTACCGCGGCGGCTTTTGCCCTTTGCCATTTCTTTCTCCTGTTCTCGCGTCGGAAGGCCATTTTCCGGCGTGTATCCGCGCTCCGGATAGTGTTCCGATCAGTTGCTTTGGCCTTTGACAGCTCCGCCTCGATGCTCCGGCAAGTTTTTCAATTCGACCTTGGTCATCTTGGTGTAAGCAAGGATTTTTCCGTTTCCATCGCGCATGAAGGCGATGCGTGACACATCAAGGGCAACTTGCTTGACTCCGATCCCGAAAAAGCCGCCAACTTCAATGACTGCCCTTGCGTACTGTCCGGTGCCGAGCATTTCGGAGACATTACCGATCACTTTGTCATCGGGTCCGAAGATATCGGCGCCCTTGACATTAGCGGCAATGATCTCGCCGGCCTGAAGGGGCTTATGTGATGAATGGTCCATGGGACCTCCTGGGTGTGGCTGGAGTGCGCGACAGGCGGTAGGCCCGATCAGGATTGCCAGACAGGCAAAAGTGACTTGTCAGCAGCTGTTTGGTGCCGGGTTTAACGGCGTCGCCCATCATTGAAGCTGTGTGACAACATAGCAGCAGTGGTGGCGATGCATGCTGATGTAGGTTAGCGTGTCGTCACATTTACGGCTAATCCGCAGCCAGATATTCGGTTGAGGGTCTCTGAACCGTATCGGCGGTGGTGATGCAAACTTTTGACCGCGCGTTTAAGTAGAGATCGACGAAAACCACCCCGGTTTACGGCTGGCCAACTGCAGCGGCTCGATTGTTGCCCTGAATACTTCCGGCAGGATATTCTAGCACGGTCGGGCGTCCTGAGTAGTTAACCAATGCATCGCTGAGTTCGGCCAATGTCGACAGCTCACAAGGCGCATGACCTAACGGCGACTTTAAGAATATCGCGAAATTGATCTAAGGGTCGTTTTTGGGGCGCACCCACGTCGATCCAAAGTTTGCGGATTTTGTCGGCTTCCAGGCCGCGACATTTCAGTCCGAACGACTGGAATGGGACGCCAAGCAGCCATTGAACCAATAGGTGTTGAACGGTAGTTCCGGGCCGACAGGAGACTGTCGGTTAAGAGGCCAAAATAGTGGGATAGCTGCGGTTCGCACGGTATCTGATTAACTGCGGCTTCCAGATTCATAGCGCCTGTCCTCGAAAGATTGGGATGGAGGCGCATTTCTGGGTGGCGGCAGTGCTGCCTTTGTCCTGCTCAGCGAATGGGTGCCATAGTCCTCCCGCCGCAGACTGATCGAGCCATGCTAACAGGCTTGCTCTGACGTCAGCAGATATCTCGAACTGGGGCGGCCCGTCTTCTTTCGAACCACCACTGTGCTTATACGGATCGCAGCTCCACCGACCGCCGTTCCGATCTTCAACGTTACTAGATCGAAACCTCGCAGTTTGCTGTCGATTGTAAGATCGAACAGCACCCGGTTGCGCGTCCGTCCTTCCCGATCGAGGAAAAAGCGGATCGCCCAGATCTGGCGTTGCCTGAGAGGCTTCTTGACTCCAACCATTCGACCAGCATTCCATACTCCTTAGGCCAATATTGGCCGTCCGGAAGATATGCGAGCATGGTGAGCCAATGGGATCGTCTGCAGGCTCTAGGGTTTTATTTTCAAAACCAGCGATGGTTTGAGCTTGAAATGTCTTAGCCACTTCAGAAAGAGCCCAGACATTTATTTATTACCGTCAGGCGAAATGTACCCGTCTTTGGGTGGCGCCAATATGGTTGATCGGATTCTCTATATTCGTATACCCAACAAAAATTTGCACTGCTCGAATGCTGCGTCTGCAATGAAAATGACCGACGATTTATCCGATGCAACGACCACTTGCCATATTCTTCTTGTGTCGACCTTATTGCGGAATCACGCCCACCAGCCAGTCTTGAAAACTGTCCTGTACGCATCGGCGTGGAGCAACATGGTCCTTGATCGAGCCTCCAGAAGGTTCCATCCAGGGGAGACGTCTGTCGAGTGCGTCCGCCACAGATTCCGTTTTGACAGGAACGCCCACCTGTTTTGGTCGTCAATGTTGACACGCTGATTACCGAAGAAGTCAGGTGTCGATCTGCCATGCGGTCAATCCCGGCTGACTTCCCAATCCACGTTGCCGGGGATGAGGCCTGGTTTCAAGGGATTGCAGCAAAGCGGCCTCGTCCTCATTGTCGGCCAGCTCCAGGCTCCAGACACGAAAGCCGGTAAGCTCATAGGCACCGAAAGACGTTATCATTGCGACGTCTGCCGCATCGTGCCCCCTGACCATCAGAACTCGTCCGGCTCTTGGCACATTGTAGCGAGCATCGAATGTGTACCATTTGCCGTCCAGATAAACTTCGAACCACGCGCAGAAATCATCGAAGCCCGTGTCGGCGACGCCTATGTCCCCCAGATAACCACTGACATAGCGAGCCGGAATTCCCATTGCCCGGCACAGGCTTATCGCCAGTTGGGCAAAATCCCGGCAAACGCCGGTTTTTTCTTTCAATACGTTCGCGGCTGTTTTATCCGGCCGGCCATATTCGTAGCCAAAGGAAACATGGCTGTGAACGAAATCACAGATCGCCTGAACCCTCGACCATCCCTCCTTCGTCCGCCCGAATTTCTTCCAGGCAAAATCCCCCATCAGGTCTGAGTCGCAGTAACGGCTTGCGAAAAGGTAGGTCAATGTTTCGTTGGGCAGGTCCTGCAGGGCGATTTGCGATGCGGCAAGTTGAACTTCATCCGGCTGACCGTCCACTTCGACGATGCAGTCGGACCAGAATGTGGAGATTCCTGCAGGCGCGGTCAGGCGGGTAATGCGATTGCCATAGCCGTCGGTGTATTCCCGGATATCGGGAATGTCGATGTTCCGTACGCGATCGGAGCCGATCATTCTGCTGGCAAAATCGCTATGAACACTCAAGGCCAAAAGCATTGGTACAGGCGCCGGGCACGTGACGGTAATCTCAAACCCTATTCGGATGAGCATGTCGTTCTTCCTTGTGCGCGAGTGAAATAAGGTCCAGGCTGCAGCGCTTTCCGAGCCAGGAACAACCAACAACGGCATGCGGTGGCGACAAGGTTTAGATGACAACCGCTATTCGCATCCTTCACACTACACGATATCGCTATAGCCGGCCGGTAAAGTTTGGTGTTCACAGGCTTTTGCTGCGCCCCAGAGACGGCCATGATTTGCGACTGCTCTCGTCTGCAATTGCAATTTCTCCCGCACCCAAGCTGAGTTGGCACTTCGACACGTTTGGCAATTCGGTCGCTACCGCGGAGTTTTCCGAGGCCTCTAGCAGACTTGAATTCCGCAGTGAATTGCTGATCCGGCGGTTTTCCCACGATGATTTCGTTGCCTCTCCGGGGCGAAGTAGAAGCGCCTATCCATTCACGTACCCAACGGAAGATCTTATAGACCTCGCGCCGTTCATATCGCTTGAGAACCCGGAAGAGTGTCCGGTACTAGATGCGTGGCTGGCGGCTGAAATCGGTTCCGGTCCGGATGAGGTCCTCGACTTTTTGCGTTTGTTGTCAGAAACGGTCAACCACAATGTGACTTATGTTCGACGGGAACGTAGCGGCACGCAGAGTGCAGGAACAACTCTGAAGAAAGGAACCGGCAGTTGCCGCGATTTTGCTTTCCTATTTATGGAAGCGGCGCGCCGTTCTGGCTTCGCAGCCCGCTTTGTCACGGGTTATCTAAACGATGTCCTGGATGACGGACACGTGCACTCTGGCGGCGGGGCAACCCATGCATGGGCGGAGGTATATCTGCCTAGCGAAGGCTGGGTCGAGTTCGATCCCACCAATCGCATCATCGGCAGCCCAAACCTCATCCGGGTTGCCGTTACCCGGACACCTCGACAGGCAATCCCTATCAGCGGAACATACGACCCGCGTCCCGGAGCGGTCTTTTATGGAATGGATGTTGAGGTCAAGACGAGTATCGAGCCCTATGATCCAAGGAATTCCGACTAGGACACAGCTGATCAAGAAAAGCAGATCTTACGCTTAGTGAGACAGCCTGTTCCTCTCCTCGGCATCGCCTAATCTACATCACAAGACCTGCAAATATATAGGAAGCACAAGCTGAAAGTTGCCGACGAATAGTCTTCTGACCGCAAAGCCAGCACCCAGGGCAATCATGGTTCATTAAAAATAACCCTCCACCGACACGTAAATGATCATCGCAAAGCTCAAAAATGCCAAACACGTCGTGGCGACGTCGGGTCCCAAGCGTTTTTGGAAAGTAGATCTGTTGAACGTCATTCTGCCCTCGATGTTGGGGCGAAGTATGATGGCTTCGGTCGGCAATGCCCTAAAAATTGCTGCCGCTGCTGTATTATATAGGAATATTTTTTGTATTTGCTAATTTTATTTTGAATGAAATTGAATTACATTATGGATTTTCAATATTAAGTATTGCATTTTTTAAGAAAAATACTGACATAACATAACGATGTTGATTTTTATTTCATATAAAACCTTCTAAATTTTGGTAATTCAAGCTCAATGCATAACAATGCAATTGCATTCTCTAAATTCAAAAAGTGCTACATAGAGGGTGACATTCGTTGACGACAAGCATGGAAGGTCCCACAAAGTTTGCCCTCTGCTAGACGCTCCGAACCGAGTTTCCTCCGGCGATGATACGCCTTATCAAGCTCACAACCGCCTGGTGCGCTTTTCTTTCGGCTTCTGTACCCAGGGCATTCTCGTGAGCGGCTGCGGCATCATGCAGGACGCCTACAATCTCGTGTTCGGGGAGAAGTTTATGATCGCTCAAGGCAAGCAGAAGTGCTTCGCAGATCGAAAGAGCGGCCATTCCCGAATAGTCTGCGTGGTCAGACATTGCAGTTTTCCTTTGTCGGAATTGAATTCCAAAATAGGCTTGAGGCCTCATGAAATTACCATTGTCGCAGGAAGTGCCCTAAGCTGGACTGATCGAAAGCAGTCTCAGCACAGACCATTGCAAGAAATCACTACCGGTCCGGTAGGTGCCACTTGAACGACATCCAAGATAGTCCCTTTACCCGCAAGTTGGCCGGATACGTCACGTTGTCACCGGTTGAGCTCGAGGTTTTGGAACAATTGCATAAACGCCGCCGGTCTTTTGCAGCGGGGCGAGACCTCGTGCAGCAAGGGCAATCGGAACAGGCAGCCTACATTCTTTCAGAGGGTTGGGTCTGCTCCTATAAGATTCAGCAGGATGGGACGCGCCAGATCATAGACTTCCAGATCCCAGGTGATTTTCTAGGCTTGCGCAGTGTGCTCTTGCGCACTTCCGACCATAGCTTTGAACCGGTAACCAACATCCAGGCTGTCGAGGTTCTGGCAGGCGATTTGTTTCAAGCATTCTCGCAAACGCCTCGCCTGGCAAACGCTATCCTGTGGGCTGCGTCGCGAGACGAGGCAATGGTGGTTGAGCATCTGGTGAATATCGGTCGTCGCGACGCAGGCGCACGCCTTGCGCATTTTCTGCTTGAACTCGGCGCCAGATTGGCTCTGGTCGGCATGGGGAGCAGGGCAGGTTTCGACTGACCTTTGACGCAGTATCATCTTGCCGACGCACTGGGACTAAGCGCAATCCATGTCAATCGTGTCCTACGACAATTGCGCGAAGATAGATTGCTCACATTTAGAAACGGTCACGTGACGTTCGATAATCGGCTTCGTCTCGTCGAAATAGCAGAGTTCGACGAGGCATATCTCGACCACGAAGGTCCATTGTTAAAATAGCTACGAGATAAAACAAAACCGGCAGCTACTTGATCTCTTCCAATCTGTCGCGCGTTGCTTGTGATTTTGCTAAATCTCCCCTTTAGCCCAGCTTTCGGCTGAAAATCGAGATCTGCCAAACCGACGGGAACCTGACTGCAAACAGTTGGTTCACGCGCATAACAGACCGGCAAGCAAAAATTGCCGAAAAAAGCAGCGCTAACAGCTAGCGGACACGAAGGCATAAAAGGTTTCAGGCTAACTTGGATCAGCGCGCGTCATCGAAGCGCCGTGTAAAGTTATCAGCAAGATCGGGTCTAAGGGTACATCCCCCCTGAAAAGACTACGATTTCGATTTTGCAATGCAGTTATCAAACAGATCGGCAGCAACCAAGATGAACATGCGATCGACAAGGTCGACGGTGACTTTCTGCCATCCTTTCACACTAAAGGGCCGTTCAGAAATTCTACCAGCCGGCGCCTACGAGGTGCTGGTCGAGGAGGAGGAACTGCAAGGAGTGAGCTTTCTGGCCTACAGAAAGACGGCAACTTATCTGATCGTCATGAGACGGGGCAAGACCGAGATGCGTGAAATCTCCGGCGAAGATTTGGCAGCCGTACTCAGTCTGGATCAACTTGCATTTCAAGACAATTAACGAAGCGAAGCGGACGTTTCTCCGCAGGAGGACCTGAAATGAATACTCCCGAATGGCTGAAACCTGTAACGCTTGGCGTATTGATCGGAGCCGTCGCAGTGAGCGCGGTAGGATTTTCCTGGGGTGGTTGGGTAACGGGTGGAAATGCAACAAAAATGGCGAACACGCAGTCACGAGACGAAGTGATTGCAGCGCTGGTACCGGTTTGCATCGACCTATCCCACACCGACGCAGAACGTGTAGCAAAGCTGGAAAAGATCCGTGAAACCGCTGCGTACCAGCGCTGGAATGCACTCATGGAAACTGGGTGGGCGATAGTTCCTGGTTCGGACAGCTCAGACCGAGATTTGGCGAAAGCCTGCCTGGATGCACTCGAACTCGACAAGTCATGATCGGGAGAGCACATCATGTCAGAAAACAAACCTGGTTCGGCGTCCGCAGAGGATCTCCAACTTCACAATCATGCCGCAGTGGATACCGTTGCTTTCTATGTGAAGGAAGGCCCGACACTCAGGGACTTTTTTCGTCACAAATCGCGAAATAGCCGAAGGGAGACTTTTGCGATCCAGGCAGCGGAAAATGAAGGCATGCAGATCATGTTGGACGAACCGGAATAACAACGAAGCCCTGCGGCTTATCTTGGCTGAAATTGATCAAATAACTAGGGAGAAAGCGTTTCTCGGGGTCAGGCGGGCGATACGAACTTCTGATAATCCACCTTACAGAACGAGAGCATTTCGTCCCGGTCAGCTGGCGCGTATGCAATTCTCAGGAAAGAATTGCCATGGCACTGGAAAACAACGGCACTCCCGGTTCGGGCCTATGGGTGGGTTGAGATTTTCGTGCCAGGAGCAGGCTGGATTTCATTCAATCCCACCAACAGGGCTTTCGGGTCGCCTCGGAGAATCAATCCTGCTTGGCTTGGCCCCTCTCAATCGAAAGCCGATCGAAGGCCTCTATACAAATGCCATTTCTCTGGTTGCGGAAGTCATCGAGGCTAAGACAAAGCAATTCACGCTCTGTGGAGAGATCGTTCAGTCGGCATTCGGCACACCGCCGGCCGATGAACGTGACGGAAAAGCGTTGCGGACTATACTGGCCTTGGGTCGTCAGGACATCGACTCTTGTGGTTTGACTGCTGCGCCGGAAATTAAGGTTCTTGGGGCAAGCGGCGACCATCTGATACTGGACACCGGAAAGCATGGGGCGACCGTGGGTTCCGAGATAACCTTCAGGCTCAACTACAGTGCATTGCTGCGCGCCATGACGTCTCCATTCATCGTGAAGACCCACACCTTGCCCACAAAACACGGAGCATTTGCGACCTGGATAGTTCACACGCCACAGTCATCGGAGGAGCTGCACCAATGGCATTGACATTTCCCAATCATAGCCGAAGTTACGATCCAGGGAAGCAATCCATACGCTTCACAGGATACGATGGTGTATTCGAAATCTCGGTTTTTGTTGAGGTCGCTATTCTCCAGGCGATGACAAAAGAGCGGCTTTCCGAAGAGATACACTATCTGGCAGCATTCGATGGCCTGCGAGCTGCAATCGAGCGGCATACCAGCAAGACTTATTCGCGCAGACGCAGGGCCACGGTCGTGCTCACGAAAGCCGATATCAAGTAGGCGTCCCTTTGCCCGGGATCCGGCACAGGTCGTCAGACGCAACCGGAAATCTCGCACTACAACATTCCGCCAATTTCAGTGGGAAAGAGCCATACCCATCGAATGGTTCGAACAAACTCGGCTCACTCAACAGGAGAAGATTATATGGCCAAAGGGCAAAAACGCGGAAATCGCGAAATAAGGAAACCTAAGAAGGTGCAAACGAAAACAGAAACGCCACAACCAGCGACACCAGCCCTGACCAGGGGTGTTTCGGCAACTGTCGCAGGTAACAAGAAAAAGTGACTTTGGCGTGATCGAGGAAAGATGCTGGCCTGCAAAATACCGCTAAATTTTTCGTGCTTGAGCAAGCTGAAGCTCTTTGCTTACAGAGACGGGATGGCGAACAGAGTTAGAATTCCCGCGTCCGCTTCGCCTGCACACCGACGCATGTCAGTTCGGATGTGCGTCTTCTCAGGGGTAAAATGGGACCATGAACCGGAAAGACTCGGCCAGCTCCACTTTGCGCGTGGTAGTGATGTCTGGTTCGCCCTCGTCCATTTCCTCGAAAGCTGCGCCAATCGCCACACTAGTGTGGTCGCACGGGTACAGGTTGAAGAGCGTGCGCGGGCGCCAGCCTTTCATCGGATCGCGCGACTGGAGCGAGTTCAATCGCAGGCAGCCGATCCACTCCGCGTTGTTAGCAGACAGCTCTGAGGAGGGCAGCGGTCGCTCGTGAATTTTCGCGAGTACAACTGGACATTGCTTGATGCTGATATTGTTGAATCCGTGCAACACGGTGCCACTCAGGGGCAAAGTGTCCGCAAGCATAAATTCAATAAATCTCTTTCCCTCTTTATTTTCAAAAAAACATGATAAAATAACGCGACAATTATCATGTGGTTTTATTGCGCCGTATGGCTCACTTTTGCTTTTCGTAGTGAAACAGTCCATATTTTCAGCGTTAGAAGACCAAAACCAGTAGTTGACATTCTCATTTAAAACCCATAGAAATGCGGCATCGATATTTTCTTGCCGAGCTTTGGTTACAACGCGATTGGCACCGCGTTCTTAACGAACCCTCCCTTTAAAGCATCGTTATCACCACCTGCGAGCCCTTTGCTTGCCGGTTCCTCTCTCTATGCTATGAAAGGGTTCATCATGACCACTGGCACAGTAAAATGGTTCAATTCTACCAAAGGCTTCGGCTTTATCCAGCCTGACAACGGCGGCCCGGACGCATTCGTCCATATCACCGCTGTCGAGCGTGCTGGCATGCACGAAATCGTTGAAGGCCAGAAAATCGGCTACGACATGGAGCGCGACACCAAGTCGGGCAAGATGTCTGCCTGCAATCTGCAGGCCGCCTGATAGATCCGGAATCTGCTTTCCCTTGACCACGGATGTACTGGCACTGTCGAAAGCATGAGACCAAGCAAGGCCAGGCAAGTTGCCTGGCCTTTTTCGTAACTGCTCACTGGTGAGCGGCCTCTACGAGGAAAGCCATGTCCGAGAACTACAGCAAACTTCGCCAGCACGCCGAATCCGCTTTTGGTAAAGCCCAGTCGCAACTCTTCGAACGCCAACGTGCGATTGAAGACCTGAACTCGATCGTAATTGCCCGCAACGAAAAGACTCAGAGATTGCGGGAGGCCCGGCTCGCCAAGGAATTGCGAGACAGTCTGGCCTCAGGAACCAAGCCGGCTTCGAAACGGGCACGAAAGTCCTGAAGCCGCTATACGTATCCCGTCAAATGGAATTGAGATTTGAAAAGAATTACAAATAGCGAACACACCGACCGCCGCGGCGCTGCGAAGGACGCCAAGGCAGCCCTTGTTGAGGCCTTTCGTGCCGCCAAGGAGGCTGCCGAACCGACCCGCGAAGCCAAACAGGCGGAGCGGCGTATGATCGCCGAAGCTCGTGAACAGCGCCGAGCCGAGCGCGAGCAGGCGAAACTTGAAGAACAAAATCGCGTTGCCGCTGAAGCAGCAGCAAGAGATGCCGCCGTTGCTGCCGCAGCCAGAGCTGAAATCGATGCGCGCGAGCTGGCTGACAAAACCCGTATCGAGCGGGTCCTGCAGGACGACGCAGCTCGTAAAGCTGAACGTGACCGGCGCTACGCAAATCGAAAGGCACGTCAGGCCTGAAGTTGTCATGACGCATGGTCGTGCTGCTGCCTATTGAGAATGACCGCAACCTAGTCCTCAGCTAGTCCGGTCTCGACACAGGCCAGGGCGTCCGCCGTGTGCGCAAACGGAAGCACCTTGTCCACGACGGCCGGCTGACGCCTGCGTCAAGTTCAGTCGCCTGGGTGATTATCCGACCTATGTCAGACCATCTGGGCGGTCGCAGACCTCAGCCGAGAGAAAATATGGATCTGGATCCATTCAACAGTCGGCCGCTTCGACGTAGCGGGCGAACGCGTGCGATGGCTGAATTGGCGGCGCATTTCGCTCTTTTGTTCTCCACGCAACGAAAATCCGGTTTTCGAATCTGAGCGCGAGTCATTGTAAACCCGAATGGGGGCCGAAGCTGCCCTTGGACCAATTGGTGTTGAATGACCGCAACGGGCCGGTGCTACCACCGGCCCTTTCGTCAGATCTCTACGCCTTCAGAGATCGTTAGCGAGTCTTCGAGTTCTACGCCGAGGTATCGGACGGTGCTGTCCATCTTCGTGTGGCCGAGAAGAAGCTGAACCGCTCGCAGGTTGCCGGTCTTTTTATAGATTTGGGCGACCTTCGTCCGTCTCAGGGAATGCGTGCCATACGCGCTCGGTTCCAAGCCGATCGAGCGCACCCAGTCCTTCAAGAGACGAGCGTATTGCCGCGTCGATATATGCGGGCGGTCATGGAAACGGCCAGGCCAGAGGTACTCGTGACCGGTCATCACCGGATTGCTGATCCACTCCATGAGGGCCTTTCGGGTGCCATCGGTGATTTCGAACCGCACCGGCGATTTTGTCTTGCTCTGCAAAATCGAGGTTCGTTCCTTGACTGCGCCAGCCGAGAAGACGTCCGCGATTTTCAGTCGGACCAGATCGCAGCCGCGCAGTTTGCTATCGACTGCCATATTGAAAAGCGCCAGATCACGGACGGCGCCGGCCAGTTCGAGGCGAACGCGGATCGCCCAGACATGTTTTGGGAGCAGTGGCCTTTTCTGACCGATAATGCGACCGTGGTTCCATGCCTTCTTGGCGGGCACCACCATCGGCAGGTTGAAAGTAGACATAGCGGTTCCTCCGAACCACTCCTACCCAACGCAACACTCGCGACATTCGAGCAAGCTATGATATGTCCATTCCTGGTGAAGCGGACAACGGCTGCATGGAGCCCATTTTGCTAGTTAGATCAAGTGCGGCTAAAGTCCGGTTAAGGTAGCGAGTGGGTGGTGGGCATGACCCGTAGATTTCAGGGTAATCATCTGGAGAAACTCGGAGAGAAAAATACCCTTCCGGTTCCCGACGCTTTTCGACGAGTGATTGATAATAAACCTTTGGTGGTTCATCCGAGCTTCCGCAATTTTTCCGTGAGATTCTTACGCAAGGACGTAGTTAATCACGACCTCTTGGCGAAACTCATGGAAGAAACCGGGCTGAATAATTCGCGGCTTCAGCGTTTGCTATCTCGCCTGCCTGCGGAGGTTCTTCTCAACGAGAATTCGTTTACTTTTCCGCAGGCGTTTATGAAATTCTTGGCTGCATTTTTCAACATAGAGAACGAGGTGCATTTGACGGCACGTGGAGATTTTTTTGAAGCGACCGATAAGACCACGTCTCAATTGAGACACGAAGCCCTAAGCGAAATTTGCGCACAGAACTTACCCGACGATTTTGACCCCAGTGAGCTTGTCGGTAACTTCGGTGAAGTTAATAATGAGACTTTGGAAAGCCTATCAAATACTGATGTTTCTGACGCATACGAGACGCTGGATGCTTGTGTTGACCAGTACTCGATTGCAGCACTTGTAAATGACGAGAAGTCAGCAGAATTATGCAGGTCGGCTCAGAAAAAAATATTGGAAAGCGCTGCTTTAGATCCGACGTCTCTGTTCAAAATGTCTTCAAGAAACTTCGAGAAACTTGTCTATTCTGTCTTCTCAGAACTTGGCTGTGACTGCGAACTTACGGCGTCTTCATCAGATGGTGGCTTTGATGTATTTGTACGAGCGAAGGGAGTGTTAGGGACACAGGCTCAGATTTTCGAGTGCAAAAGGTTTGGTCCTGATAGACCAGTTGGAGTGGAAATTGTGAGAAGTTTGCTTGGAACCGTGACCAAGGATTTGTGCAATGGCGCTACCTTGGTGACTACATCTACCTTCACTTCTGGAGCAAATGCATTGCAATCATCTAATTCATATATTTTGAACTTGATGGACTATGGACAGTTGATGAAGTGTGTGTTTAAGGCTGTAGGCCCGTTGGATAAAGCAGTTCATAGCTGACCTTCGGCCAATGGCAACTTTGTCCGCTTAGTGGGCCTTGGCAGCGAGGCAGACAACGCAGCCGCAGCGAATGGCTGCTATGCGAAGCCGCAGTGCAACTTCTGCTTAACTGACGAACGGCAGCAGTGGGCCGAAATTGCCAACGAAGGCTGGATCAACGAATGTCAGTTAGACCCCGTACGCGCCACGTAAGCCGACAATCCGTTCCTGGCCCCGTTTCAACTTTTTAAGCATCGCGTTACAGTTGAAAGTTCAGTGCTGCAGATTGGCACTATGGCTGCCAAAATACATCACCTGTTGCGTTCACGTCTGTTGCCTTCGTCAACATCTTGAATGAAACGGATAACTTTGGTCCGCACCCGACACGTCGAGAACGTATCTTCCGGTAAAGTTTCAAGCGTTTCAGCTTCATCATGATCGAATGTGACCGGAACCAAGGCGACAAGCGTAGCTGGCAAGCTGTCGCCGTTCTGCCCGAGGAGCGACATGGCGGCCTCGATATGTCTAAGAACCTTCGAAAATGGCGGGTTCATGACAATTCTCTGAAACTCAGCCCTGCCTTTGACCTCCTCGGCATAGGTCAGAAAACAGGTTTGAATGACCGGGACACCAAGCGTTTCCACGTGGGCGGCAAGCTTGTGGTGGCGCTCGATAGCGCAAATTTTCTCAGAAGGGTATCCGTTTGCCAGCAGTGTCCATACCAGCGCGCCAGTGCCTGCACTCGGTTCCAGGGTACAGAAATCCCCTGGCGGTCCCAGGTATTCGACCATGCGGTGGGCAACGCTGCAGGGTGTCACGTGGCACTCGCTCGCTTTGTCGATGACAAGAGGTTTTTTGTGGTCCAGAGCCTTGGGAATATCGCGGCTGGATCGGTGCTGAACGGAGACAAAGAAGGGTTTGTTCGGTCGCGAATAGACGGATTTTTTCATTGCAAGCCTGTTGGAGAATTGGCGTCTGGTCAAAGCCGAGGGGGTAGGCCCCCTCGGCAGTCCTTTTGTCAAACGCTGTCGGATCGATCCTTGAAGCCATCCGGTGCCGGATGTTCCTTTGAGTCTGTCAGGAACACTGCCACCCAAGGGCGCATGTAATAGGCTTCTGTGCTGGTCGGATCCTTACAGATCTTGAACCGGAACAAACCGCACGCGCTGGTTCGGGTGCCTCGCAGGTCCTGCCAGATCTTGGAATATTGGTCTTTGGTGAGTTCGATCTGGCGGAAGGCGTCCTTCCGACCGTAGATATTGCCTGTCGCCGCGACGATTTCCCGGTTCCCGGCCCTGAAATTGAGGATAGGCGGAAGTGTCGGTTTCTTATTCGGAACGACATAACCGACTGCTTGCATCAGGTCGCGCCAATCGTCCGCGCTAAGGTCGAGCGATTCCGCATTGGCAATATGCAGCGGCAAGGGTGCCGAGCTCGTTAGTTTGAAGCCGGTCTCGTTGACCTCGGCATTCGGCTTGTGCGCGCCGTGCTCGCGGGCAAAACCTTGCAGAATTACGGACGTTATCTCTCCTTCGTATCGCTCAACCGGTCCCAGCAAATCACGTTCGTATGCCAGCCGGTTCAAGATGTGATCGATCCAGCGGCGACGAGTCTCGCTATCCAGGATCTTTTGAGCATTGCGCATCGACGTTTCCCGCAGGTCCTGAGCAGTCATGGAGCCATCACGGAAGGCGCGTTGATGGTCCCAGTAACAGAGATCACCAGTTTTGAGACGCATGCCGGAGAGTTTGGCGATTGTTTCGTCGCTTGTGGCTTTCTCCCAAACCTTCACGCAAAGGGCGGCGTGATTAAGCGCGCGCTGATGGTCGCGCAATTCGGCCAGCAGGGTTTTGATGCGGTTGGCACGGACACGTAGGTTGTTTTTCATGTTGGCGAAACGTTCAACGCCCGCAGCTTTCCATTGCCAGTACTGAACCGATTTTGCAGCCCTAACCGACTTGTCCATGGCATTGTGCATGCGTTCCTGGGTTTTCCGTGCCTTGCGTTCGGAGTGATGCCCGACAAGAATTGGTTGGCCCATGTAGAATGCCTGGGAAAGATCGTCGGCGGCCCGCATGAAGGCGTTTGATTCACGGTCCCGTTTATCAGCAAGGGCGTCGAGGCGTTCGGCCTTTGCCTCGGCCCGCTCCGCCAGCGTGGTCATCTCCGGTTCGATGTCATCAGCCAGTTCTATTAGGAAGTCTTCGCGTGCCGGGGTCCATTTGGGAGCAACAAACAACTCCTGTTTCGGTGCCCACTTGAACCCCATCTCTTTGACGTTTGCGTATGTTTCGGCGTCTAGCCTGCGATCTGCGTAAAGACGTAGCTTGTTGTCTTCCGGGCTATAGGTTGCGGTGTAGTTGTCTTGGCTCATGAGGTTGCTCCGTTTCCTTGAACTTGGCCGTTTGGCTCGTTTCATTTTCCGCGTCGCCGGAAACGGGGGGGGCGGGTCAAGGACCGGAAGCGGGGAGGGGCATCACCC